>Ga0137307_100022_pt1 | contig 208053 bp, 201 predicted proteins | sample NAcewD2O_March_2_FD_97180 | JGI IMG/M metagenome (GOLD analysis project Ga0137307, IMG submission 97180) | Mouse cecal microbial communities from Vienna, Austria - N-Acetylglucosamine amended D2O_March | ecosystem: Host-associated > Mammals > Digestive system > Large intestine > Cecum | place... | reverse complement strand
TAAAGAAGATTTCCGCAACTTCTAAGGTAGTCAACACCGCAGTATGGGGAATCTTCGGAACCAAAAGGCACAAAACTTTCCATTGCAACAACTGCGGGTACGAATGGTAACAATCATAAGACATCACAACCTTTCCTTTATATTTTGATAAAAACATTTGATATAGATAGCAAAAGCCCCGTCGATAAAGAGGGCTGTCAGACCGCACGAAAGTGTTTGAGGAAACGACGTTTGCACCATGGAAATGAGACTCAAAAAACGTGGAAGCCATTGCTTCCGCGTTTTTCGGTTTCAGAGGCTCATTGGAATGTCCGGTGCAATGGAGTGCCGCGAACACTTTCGTGCAGTCTGACATTCAAACCTTTATACGGGGCTTTTATCATATAGGTATTTTTGCAGTACCAGCCACAATATCAAGCACGTTTATCACGCATGCAGTTGATATCGTGGTTTTGATTTGAGAATAGTGTTGTAAGACACAATGTATTTTACTTGTGAAATGTATAGAATAAATATTCAACAACCCGTGATCCTAAAAATCCTGTATAAGTTGTTTGAATGCCCATTTGCACACACATCAAAAATCGGATTTCTTCGATATCTCTTAACGATAATAACAAGAATTTCAAAATTCTATATCCTTTAACGAGAAAAGGCAAGAATGATTTAGAAATGAGAAATCGGAATTGCAATAATCCAATTTTTTATGTCTATGCAAAGCCGTACAAATTAGATTTATATAACATTAAATTAGTAAATAGAACAAAATAGGACAAAACTAAAAAGCATTTACACATCAAAACAACATACAAATCAATTCTATTCCCGATGATGTTCCGAAGTCAATCGATACGCCCGTATGAATTGTTCAGGTCTTCTTCCGTCCGCAATAAATCTTCCAGCTGCTCTTTGGCAGTCCGCCCCTTTGTACCGAGAGTCAGGATCGAATTGCCGTTTTCATCAATCCCCTTTGAAAGCTCCGGGAAAGAATCTGCAAGCCGTTCGCTGATATTCAAAAACTCCTCGTACTCCCCGGTGGACAGGGAAACATTCCGGTTATCGGACAGATTGACCCCTTTTGCTAATTCATCATATCTGGCGGCTAATTCCGCCACGGTCTTCTTATGCCCTGCAAGCTGCTCCTTCTGCTGCTGAAACTCATCAAACAATTCATCCGTGCGCTCGCGTGCCTTTTTCCTTGCTTTTTCGACAGAATCCTCATACAGATTGATACCGACAGCGACGGCAGCGATAGCGCCGCCGATTATAGTCAGCCAGCCAAGGGGATTGGTGGTCAGGAAAACCTTTAATGATGCGAGAGCCTTTCCCATCTCAATGCGTAATCCCGTGAATGCGTCTCCGAGACCGAGGGTGGAGGCAGCAGCCTTTGTTTGGGAGCTAGAAAGAGCACCTGTTTGAATGGTTTGTTTCAGTTCTTCCGCTGTCAATCCAGCACTTGATAAAGCGCCGATTTTTTGAGTGTAATTGAGGGTGCTTTGGGATATGATATTAATTTTCTCCTGAGTATTTAGCCCTTCTAACACATGTTTGAAGGCTAAATTATTAGTAGTGCCATTTTTAATTATATCGTTAAACAATTTTGTTGCACTGGACACTTTGGCTAGGTCTTTTAGTTGCATGTGAATAAGTTTAATGATATAATAATATAATTACAAAGTAGGAGAAGAAAATATGTATTTTGATAAAGTGTTCTTCAACGAAGATTATGAACCGGAATCAATTCAATTAATATGCGAAAAATGCGGGGAGTATATTGAAATTCCATATGATAGTGGGTATATTTGCAAGGCACAGCCAGAATATTGTATTGTGGCAAATGGGGAAAAAATAATATGCAAATGTGGAAACCTATGTCAGAATGGATTAATTGAACCAAAAAAGTTGCAAAAAGAAATCCACATACATAGGCAAGTGCCTTTGAACAAACCCAAATGCCCGACCTGCCAGTCACAAAACCTAAAGAAAATATCCGCAACTTCCAAAGCAGTCAACACCGCAGTATGGGGAATTTTCGGGACCAAAAGGCATAAAACCTTCCATTGTAACAACTGCGGGTACGAATGGTAACAATCATAAGACATCACAACCTTTCCTTTATATTTTGATATAGAAAATTGATATAGATAACATAATTACTGCCGAAAAAATGGTCGTCAGAACACACAAAAGTGTTTGGGGAAACGGCGTTTGCACCATGGAAATGAGACTCAAAAAACGTGGAAGCTATTGCTTCCGCGTTTTTCGATTTCAGAGGCTCATTGGAATGTCCGGTGCAATGGAGTGCCGCAAACACTTTTGTACGGTCTGACATTCAAAACCTTTATACGGGGCTTTTACCATATAAGTATTTTTGCAATACCAGCCACTATATCAAACGCGTTTATCATGAAAGCAGTTAATACAGTGGTTCTTATTTGAAAATGGTGTTGTATGACATAATCTATTTTAGTTATGAATGATTTAGAATGAATTTCTAACAGCCTATATAAGCTGTTTTAATGTCCTAATTCCGCTACGGTCTTCATATGTCCTGCAAGCTGCTCCTTCTGCTGCTGAAACTCATCAAACAATTCATCCGTGCGCTCGCGTGCCTTTTTCCTTGCTTTTTCGACAGAATCCTCATACAGATTGATACCGACAGCGACGGCAGCGATAGCGCCGCCAATTATAGTCAGCCAGCCAAGGGGATTGGTGGTCAGGAAAGTTCCCAATGATGCGAGAGCGGACTTGATTCTGATTCCTAATCCTCTGAAAGCGTCCCCGAGACCGAGGGTGGAGGCAGCAGCTTTACCCTGTTCCTTTGCGACCTTATTGGTGGCGGCGGCATTTTCTAATTCACTGATCGTAGTTTTTAGTAGTTCGCCCCGCAAGCCGTTCGCAGAGAGGATTGTTTTAATATGCTGTTTTTCGAGTGTAGATTGTGCAATCGCGGCTTTGAGGGTTTCGGTGGTGTAGGATCTGCCGATGGCTTTCAAATTTTTTTGTGCTTTATTTGATGTGTTTATAGCGTTTAATGCGTCTGTAGTCTTGGCGAGAGATTTCAATTGCATTATTTAGTTAAAAGTAGTATAATAAAACACAAAAATGAATAAGGAGGAGAATACTATGACAGCATACGAAATATGGGATCAAATTAATCATTTTGTAATGGATCCCAAAACGGATGAGGCTGTAGGTAATACAATTCAAGAATTATGGGATGATAATAAGGAAAGTGAAGCAATTCAATACATTAAGGTCTTTTTTGAGTGTGATGAAAAAACAGCGGAGGAAGCTTTTAACATTTTTAAGGATGAGATGGGACCGCCGCCTTCACCAGAGCAAATTGCTCGTGCAAACGCAGTAGCAAGAGAATGGCAGAACAAACCCAAATGCCCGACCTGCCAGTCACAAAACCTAAAGAAAATATCCGCAACTTCCAAAGCAGTCAACACCGCAGTATGGGGAATTTTCGGGACCAAAAGGCATAAAACCTTCCATTGCAACAACTGCGGGTACGAATGGTAACAGCCTGTATAAACAGTTTATGGATCATTAAATATTGATTTGCACACACATAAGAAATCGAAAATCGGATTTCGAGTCCTTGTGTCTATACAAAATTTTAGTAAGTTTAATTACATTACAATATAGAAATAAATGATATTTCCCGAAAGCCATTGCAATGATTCAGTCCCTGCGCAGCTTGAAACAACTAAGGCCGCACAGGGACTGTTACAGTTTTAAGTGGTGGTTTGATTTTTACTCGTTGGTTGAAACACTGCAACCAAACGTATTACTGAAAATCATAAAATCGCAATACGCACTATGCATTATTAGTAAGCTGCATTATGGCAGCAGCCTGCTAAGAGGATGGGTATGTCTGTGAGGATTGCTCTCTGATTTTTCAGAGTCCCGTCCTGCTCGTTGTCCATTGTCACCAGTACTTAGGAACCTATCGGTTCTCACCGATATTACCATATACCAGCATGATCAATTTTTTCTGCTTTCGCAACCTCATCCGCATTGGGGATTACGGTTTGACATGCATTAGATGGATTTCTCCATTCTTACCTGATTGTAAGAGACTTTCAAGCATTTACTCCTCCATGTTTTGTTTATACTCCGCTGAAAGTGTTTGCAGAGTCTTATTAAAAACCCCATGTATCCATAGACTTGTAGACAACGCCATCATGTTGTTTCCTTATCTATGATCGCCCAACTAAAATCTCTCGCCAAAGTGATTTTAATTGTGTGTCACCTTATGTCACCATAAAGTCAAGCAAAGTTTTTAACGAAGGCAAACAGACCGGCGCCGAGTCCGATCGTGCCTGCAGAGCCGAGAACGTCAGTGATGCGTTCTACGACAGATAAAAGACTGTTCAAGCCGTTGACCGCGGTGGCGACAGCGTCCGAATCCGCGATGTTTCCGAGCGTGGCAGTCCATGTATTGGATAAACGGTTTAGGGAACCCTCCCATGAATCTGTGGCCAGTTCCGCTTCCCGTGCCATGGAACCGGCGCCATTCTCATACTGCGTCAGCATGGACTCATAGGTATCCCATCCGCTGAGCAGCGCGTCGAGCTGCGAGGCAGTGGAACCGCCGCCGACAGCATCCAGAAGCGCATTCCTGCGGATGTCGTTTTCATCCAGTCTGCGATAGGCGTCAGCCAGTTCGCCAAGCACCGTCATCGGATCGCGCAGGGATAGGATTCCGCTTTTGGTTTCCCCCAGCCTGACATTCAACGACTCACAGGCGGCTTCATAGGCAGAGAGTCCCGCCGCATCGATTCCGGCGTCTTCGTCGCAGATTTGCCGGATATAAAAAAGGATGGACCGGAATGCGTCTGCCGTATCCGGGGCGCTCCCTCCGGCAGCCGCGGTCATCGTGCCTAGTGCGGCCGTCGTCTGTCCGATACTGACGCCGAAAGAATCTGCTACCGCGCCGACAGCCGCAATGCCTTCCGAGAGATCGGTCATCGTAACGGTGTTTTGATTGGAGATTTCATTCATGCCGTCAAGGGCTTTTGTCAGTTCCGTAACGGAACCGTTCATATGGTAAGCCCTGTCGGTGGTAAGGATCATCTGCCGTGCCAGGGCGGAGGTCATGCCGCCTGCCGTCTGTGCGGCGAGTGATAATTCGGAAATGGCTTCCGCATTGTCATAACCGGCACGCAGTGCTTCCTGTACGCCGGTCAGATAGTCGGAGGCTTTTTGACCGTATGTGCCGGCAGCGGCAAAGGCGTTGTCACCGATGCGGGCAAGGTCTGAGCGTGACAGGCCGTTGTTGGAGGCGCCGATCTGTGTTAAGAGTGTATCGACCTGACGCAGCTCCTTCACGGCATTCTGCGTCTGGGAGATAAAATAAGTAACCGCGGTATTTAAGGACAGCCATTTGGAAATACTTTGCGCAGCCTGCGTCATCTGGCTTTGGAATGACGCGCCGAGTTGATCAATGGAGCGCATGGAGCGCTCGGTGTTTTTGAGGGTCTTGTCTGCATGTTCGAGACTGCTGTCTAATCGGCCGGGAATCTTGACATCGGACAACTGTCGCTGAACCTTTTTGAGGTCAGTGTTGATCTGTGCGGTTGTTTTTGGTACGTCCAGACCGAACACCATTTTGTAATCAATTTGAGAAGACAATGTTCTACCATCCTTTCTTGTGTTTCAATGTTTTGACTTTTACTTGTTTCGGAAATGTAGAACCTGTATTCAGTTTTTCTTTTGATTTTCCGTATGGATGATCTCAGCCAGCTTTTCTGTAAATTCCCTTTTTAATTCCGCCTCAGGAATGTCCTTTAAGGCAGCATACAATTTTTGCAGCAGTTCGATCGCGTCGCGGTGTTCTTCCGTGACAGTCAGAATAGCGCCATAGAGCATGGCTTTTACTTTCCATTCGTTTCTCTTCATTTTGAAATAATGTCTCATTGATGAGTCCTCCTTTTCATCTGCTTAGTATTTGTAAAGGGGCTTCTGCCCGGTCAATGTTTGTTTATATGCTTGATTGATCAGTTCCATGGATATTTCTACTTCGCCATTTTCAAGTTCGTTTTCTTTTAGTATCTTTTCGTATTTTTCATAGATGTGCAGGCAATGCTGAAAGCTGTCTTTATTGCACGGCTTTCCCTCAGATACCTGTGTGGCGAAATTGTTGATCTCCCAGCGCATGTCGTCAATTTCTTTTTCGACGAACATCTGCGTGAGCTTTTTGATGTCGTTTGAGATCTCGTCGTCGCGCAGATCGGAGTGCGCGGCATCCGTCTCATGTTTTTCCTGAAGGATCGCGAGAGCCTGCGAAGTTCTCAATAAAAGTTCGTGTGCCTCACGCTGTGTGCGCATCCATTTTGTTTCAAGACCAAGCTTATGGGCGAACCATTCAAAGAGGGAGAGCATGGTCTTAACACCGATCAATATGACGAAGACGGAGATGAAAATCGACGAGAAGTTGATCTGTGTAAGTTCTGTTATCTCATTCATGTCGTAAACCGTTTACCTTTTTGCTTCGCTGACCTGTTCCAGTGCCTGCCTGATCTTGTCAAAGCCTACCATCGACGCAAGCCCGCCTGCAAGTCCCATCAGGATCATGCACAGGATGTTAGATACGGTAAACGGAATCGCGTTTAGATAATAGTAAACGGCTGTTCCAACGCTGCCGACGATCAAGGCGCTGGTGATTGTGAGAAGGTTATAGGGGAGATTTGCCTTGTCGGTGGCGATATGCTTGACGCCTTCGGTCACAAGACTGCTCAGCGAGGCAAATACGGAGAGCAGGATCAAAAAAGTGGTTGTGTTCATGTGGTGATTCCTCCTTTGATATGAAATTGAAAAAAGATTTTTCCCAAAGGTAATTCTATCATTGACAGAATTTGCCATTAGGTGCATTTCCGGTTTTCTTTTTGCCCATAGAGAATATAATGCTTATAGTACAGGGGCAGATTGCCGCCGAATGCGTTCCGCAGATCGGCATGATAGCTTTGGTATCGGTGGACGTTAAAAGAGGCACTTGCAATACGCCCCTCCTTCATGCCGTATTGACAGAAATGACGAAAGAGCTTTGCTGTGTCCGTGCCGAATGCTGCCTGAAGGTCCGGATAGGCGCTGGCATAATATGCAGGGTCAAAGACGGGAGAGTAGTCTGCGTTCTGCCAAATATAGGGAGGCGCCTGATGGGCGGGATTTTGTGCGGACGGGGGACTGACGGGCGCGGTAGATCCTGCCAAGATCCGGTTGACCTGCTCTGCAATGTAGCTGTGCCTGCCGTAAAGGTAGCTGCCGGGACAGCTTTTTGCGGCGAACCAGCGGTGGACAGTCATGTTCTGTAAGCTGACATTGCCAATGAGGGACTTGTCCGCTTTCCATTTCAACTCTTTGATCTGATTTCTTTTGCAGATATCCGCTGTTAATCTGATCAATGACGCCATTGCTTTGTCCGATACATGCCAGTCAGGTGCGCCGCCGTCGTTGGCGACTTCGATCGTCACGGCGCGGTTGTCGTTTGCCGCATTGGAAGAGCACCATGAGCGGTCTCTTTCTTCGACATACAGCGCGATCCGCCCGTCGCTTCCGATGCCGTAATTGGAAGATGCCTTTCTTGCGGCGGAGGCAAACAGGCTTCCGCAGGCTTCGACGGACAGATCGCCCGCCATGCAGTGAATGGTGATCGTATCGATGCCGTGATTTCTGGGACTTGTTCTGTTCGGACTGATTCTTGTGTGATCGGTCAGCGGGGAGTTTGTGTGCTTCATTGGTTTTTCATCTCCTTTCGCAGTTTTTTAGAAACGTAACGCATTGCTTCAAAGTCCGGCATACATGATCCAGTTGATTTTTGGTTTCTTTTCCTGAAAAAGTCATGCGGATGCAGCTGTGAATATCCTTTTTGTCCATACCGATCGCGGTCAGGACGGCGGACGGGGACAGCGATTGACTGTTACAGGCGGAGCCGGTGGATACCTGAATGCCGTTCATATCCAAAAGGAGCATGAGGGATTCTCCGTCAATGCCCGGAAAGCACAGATACAGGTTATTTGGCAGTCTCATGGCGGAATCAACGGGCGCGCCGACCAGATAGCAGTCCGGAATCATGCCGGTGATGCGTCTGTATACATAATCCCTGTTTTGGGAGGAGACGGCAGAGTAGTCGTACTCCGAAACAGCTTTTCCCAAAGAAGCGATACTGAGAACGGATTCCGTTCCTCCGATCAGTCCCTGTTCCTGATTTCCGTAGATCAGGGGGGTTAGCCTGATTTCGCTGCGTTTCCAGACAACGCCGACGCCTTTAAGCGCATGGAGCTTGTGTCCGCTGAATGTCAGAATATCCACATCGTGTTTCCATATGTCCATAGGGACAGGCATGGAAGGAAGATAACCTGTTGCATCCACAACAAGAATACCGTGATGTTTGTGTGTGACGGAGCCGGCCTCCCGCACATGCTGGATCGTTCCGATCTCAGAGTTGGCGGCTTCGATGCAGACAAGCGGTTTCAGCGCGCCGGACTGAGTAAGAAGCGCATCGAGAGAAGCGATATCAATACTGCCGTCGGCATTTACGCTCAGGGGTGTGTGCCAAAGGCAGGACTCACAGACGGCGCGCATGGATTTGTGGGAGGTCGGGGAGTAGAAGACATGGTATTGATTTTTTTGCGGATCTTCGGAGGTCAGACCTTTTACCGCCAGCGTATTGCTGGCGCTGCCGGACGGTGTAAAGAGGATATCGCCGGTATCGGCATGGATAAAATCGGAAACGGAACGTCTTGCGTCTTCTATGAGTTGTCTGACCTGAGCGCCTGCCGAATGGGTCGAAGACGGGTTTCCGTATAAATCAAAGAGCGACGTCAGATACGCCTTTGCCGTTTCGGACAAAGGCGTGGACGCCGCATGGTCTAAGTAGATGTTCATGATGGGTGATGCTCCTTCTTATTTTTCTTGGCAGGAGGAAAAAGAAACGCTTATGTTTCCTCAGGATCAGCGGGTACGAGCTGGTCATAGAGGTCAGACAGCTTTTCGTAGATTTTTTTGAGCCATGAATTGGATTCCGCCGTGTTGCCGCCAATCTCGTTGAGCGTTCCCGATATTTCAGCGAGTGCGTTGGAGAACGCTGCCTGCATCTGGGAGAGCATGGTTTCGAAGCTGTCGCCGTTTTCCGTGGATTGTCTCATGGCATTCTGTATTGCGGTTGTGATCTGATCGTAATCAACATTCGGATTGATTGTAATATCGCCGCCCGTGTAACCGGAATGGAAGCGATAATAGTTTCCCTGACCCGTGATCCAAGATTTATATGCGTTTAAGTTCTGAAAAACGGGGATAAATGAGGGTGCGTCGGTGTTGCAGCCGCGGACAAGGAAACCGCCCGGAACGCCTCCGGTGCCGCCTGGTATCAGTACAGTCGGATTGAAAGGATAGATCCATTCGGCTTGTACGCCGAAATATACGTTTGAGGGGGAGGAAATGGGATAAACATCATTTTCCGACAATGACATGGCATGATATGTAAAGTCCTCCCGATTGGTCATGATACCATCTGCCCGATACAGATTGATTCGACTAATAGAATAAGTTGGCAGTGGATTACCCCATGCATTTGTCCAATATGCGGACACGGGAACTAAAGAAGACCATTTTGTATAGAAATTAGCATGGATAAATGCAAGATTATCCAAACCGTGCTGAACCGTAACAACACTTTTGAAATATTTAGTCGTTCCGCCTATGTTTTCGTGGAAGTCACTTTCTGCTTCATTCACCGTGATCAAATTGCCCGATACATAAGAAAGCGTTTCATTGTCAGTCCAACTGCGGAATTTGTAATAGCCGGACACGGTGTTAAAGAAATTTGCCGATACCTTATCCGAGCTGATCACGGGTATCCACACAACGTTCACTGTCTCAGGAGTTTCTAGCAGATATTGTTCAAATAGAGAATCCATCGCATCAAGAAAATCTTTTGTCACGATATAAGTATCGTTATCATTTTGTGTGATAACTTCGCCTTCCAGTCCCAGCATATCGGGCAAGAGTGATAAAAATTGATTTAGATTGTCTTTGGACATGAAATCAATGATTTCCTGATTGCTGTCTTCATAAAGGTCATACATCCAATCAAAGAAATCAAATATGGTATCACCCGTGACACTTTTTCCTTTTTCAAGCAGGGCGGCTTTCAAGAAATTTGTAATCGTAACTGGAGAAGACGCCTGAACGGGATGATTGATGCAAAACCAAATGGATGTTATAAGTATAATCGTACATAATAAAACAGATAATATTTTTTTCATAAAAATTCCTCCAATAGAAAAATTCCGCCAACAATCGTTGGCGGAATCAAAATAAATTGTTTATTTGTTTTGTTTGTTTTCTTTTTCCGCATCATGCAGGATATATTGTGATGCGTAATCAAAGAAAGTGATGCCTTTCTGTAGAAATCGGAATGCATATCCGGCTAAACCGATAAAAAGAAAGGAACAAATGATAGAAAGTACTGTCAGCAATGTCTCCATGCAGTGGTCCCCCTGTTTGTATTTTATTAAGATTATTATAGGATGAACGGCAGTTCGTTTCAAGCATAATTTGATCAGATCACATCCTGTGCTGATCATATCATGCGTCAACCATCTGAAAAAATGAAAAGAGGGCAGTCAGCAGTACTGCACAGATTGCAGTACCGCCGACCGCATCAAAAAAGGGAAGTGTCATAAAGCGTCAAAATATCCGTTCAGCTTTCTGTTATAATACCGTGTGATCTTCGGACGGACCCAGATCTTGGGCTTACAGACGATCGTATCATAAGTATGGATCTTTTTTTCGGGAACGTAACGGCATTCCAGGCTCAATCCGTCCATCAGTTTTATGACGGTTTGTTCGGATGCAGTCGTGGAGGACAGACAGCCGAAAATGAGTTCCTCCGCCGTCTCAAACATTTTTCTTACGGACGCCTCATTGATGTCCGCCTTATCCGCGATCTGTTTTACAAGCTTTTCCTGTGTAACGATCAAAAAATCACGCACCTTTCTAATACCCGCCGCGCCTTTGCCGTGCGCGCTTCTGGTTCCCTTATTTGCACAAAAGAAAGTCCACGGCTGATGGGCGAATGTTGTTTGATATGTTTGAAAAAAACCATATGGCATGGACGATTTCAAAATCACGGAACCGGTCTGAACATTTGTTCGTGTCGCTTTTTCAACGGTTATGTCGGAGTAGCTGCGCCGCTTTTGGCGTCCGCTCCGGCGTTTCTGCGCCGGTTTCCGTATCTGCTTTGGCGTTTCTGCGTCTCAGATAATTTTCGCGGTTGATTCGTTTCCGCGCTTCTTTTTGACAGCGCGGACAGCGTATTGCTCTGGAGGCGGAGGGAATCTCGGTCCATGCGCCGCAGTCCGTGCATTGTATGTCCTTTGTTTTCGGAAGATTTCTGTTTGCTTCCAAATGCCTGACAATCCGGTTCCCAAAACAGAACCAGAGCAGATGCTTATAACGTTTACCGCTGCCGTAGGTGTATTCCACGAGCATGTCTGCAATCGTCTCTTCGCAGTAACCGAGGCGGCAGAAGGATTCCCTGATCTGCTGTGAGATGTAGGAGAGCTGCATAGAGGCATCTGCCTTTTGATTGATCCGGAAGCGATATTTTCTGCTCAGGCTGTCGTAGAGCGATGCCACTTCTTTTTTGCAGACGATATGCGGATCAGACATCATAATCCGATAGTCGATGTAGTCTAATTTTAAGCCGCGCGTGTTGATCGGGCAATTTGGGATTTTGTCATAGATCCGATTGACGAGGCTTGCGTTACGCTTTTCCAGCTGGGAAGGCTCCTTATCCTTCGCATAGGCAAAGAACGCTGGCAGCTTCGCGTTTGTAAAATGTGCGATTTCCTCTTTGATCTCTGGCGGAAACTCTGGCTTATATAACGTTTTTGCATAATCGATGACAAAGTTACTCTGGCAGCACAGGCGTTTCACGCAGTCGATAGCTTGTCGTTTTTCTTCTTTTGTTCCGCTTATAAAAACATTACTGTTCCATATCTTGGAAATATGATTGCTGTACGTTCCGATGTTTCCTCCTGTAAACGCCGCGCAAAGTCCGTCGTAGATCGTCTGACGGTTTAATAATTCAGGCTCCGCTTTTTTCATGTTGTAATAGAGGGGAACGATGCCCTCCATATTCCGTCTGGCGGCTGCGACCAGATCAGGATCTGCGACGACGAGGGACTTGTCGCCGTCTACGTCGTACATGAGCAGTTTGCTGATCAGATCATGGGTGCTTGCGTAAATGCCGTCCGTGATAAACCATGTGCCGATTTGTTCGGCGCGCGTTCCGTTTGAACGGCAGGCGGCATTGCGCCGGATCGCATGCTCTTTATATAAGTGGGGACTTCTAAGGCAATCCAGTGTATCGTGCTGAGGGAACAGTCTGCAAAACACTTCCTGATCCTGAAGCAGTCCTTCGGGCTGTCTGATATGCTGAAACCAGTATTCACAGGCGGCATAATAGTCGGGAAGTATAAAGGTGTATTTTCCGTTTACTTCAAGCTTTCCGCTGCGGTATTTTTTCAGCAGGCTGTTCTTGACGTCGCGAATGACGTCTTTGGCATAAGTATCATTCAGAAGCGCGGGATAAAGTTTTAGAGCCCTTTGGAATGGAGTCATGCCCGTGCGGTAAGGTGTTACGCCGAGAACCTCCAGCATCGTTTCTTTGGACCGGCTCAGATTCCGGATCCGGTCAGCAGATTTTTGTGTGATGAGCGAGAGCTCTTCGTCGGTAACATCAGTCAGCGTTTGAAGCATCTGATAATTGAGCTTTGCATTACCGATCCTGTCTTCTTCTATATTGCAGACGCCGGCACTACATCGGAAGCTCTTATAGCAGTCTTTGTATTCTTCCCACGAATCATAATAGCGCGCCATTTTGAACTGGCTTTTTGTAAAAATAATCTGTATGTCTTCTTTGATCAGATCATGTTCTTTTCCGTAAATATCCGTGATCACGGCGGAACAGTTGTGTTCTCTGATAAATTTCCGGAAATCAAAAACGCCTAATAATCCTTTGATCCAAGGTGCGCGGAACATGAAATTTTTGGCGGAAACGCAGGGCAGGATCATACCGGCGCCGTCGGTATGGGGAACCGGAACTGAGTCGGTCTTTCGCGTGATCGAATAGTCCGTTTCGTCTACAAAATCAAACGTGCCAAAAACTTCGGTCTCAAAGTCTTCCATGACGACCGCGCGGTCGATATCAAATTCCCGCCATTCATCAGTTGCGGAGGCTGTCAGAGCCAGATATGCCAAATGCTTATTGACATTGTTTCCGCCTTTGGCGTTGATCCTGTCGACCGTGAGTCCGCACATCATGGTTTTCTCGATCCTGAGCCAGACGGATTCCTTGATGAAGAGCGCTTTTTTTTCGCGGATCTGTCCGGCGGAAGAAGTAAAATAGCGATAGGTTTCGCCGTGGTAGCGGAATCCAAAAAACAGGAGATCCTTGAAAATTGTAAAATAGTAAACTTGCACGAGAACAAGCGCATCTGTCAGTTCATTTTGGCGGATGCCGATCGCTCTGCTGAGTGCGGATTCAAATGCCGAGATCACGTCCGTATCGTTTAAGCGGTTCTCGTTCAGGACACGGACATGATCTTTTCCGTTCGTGCGTTCATTTTGCGTTGTTTTATTAGTAAGGAGGGTTCGCAGCTTTTCCAGTGCCTGTTTTTCTTTTTGCTTTTTATGTTTATCGATCATTAAAAAATGAAGGTACTGTGATAGAAAAGCGTCGGAGGTTCCGCCGGATTCATACGTTTTGCTTTTTTTCATTTTTTGAATGTCTTTGTCAGAGTACCCCCTTATTTTCAGCGCGCATTCCAGTTCCTGAAGCTTTAACCGTACGGCATGGCGTTCTGTCCGATATTGACTGATCCGGTCATGGAGCTTTGCCTCTCGGTGACTGTAGAAATGTCCGGTATCAACGGCGTATAAATGATACTGTCTGTCAAGCAAAAAAAGCACCTCCTTTTCTATGTAAGATGTTTTGCCTGCATTGTTCGTCAAAGCTAAGATCTTGCGCGATCCTGCGTGCGGTAATGGAACCGTGTGCCGGATCGCTCTTTCGGTATTCCGTATTAAAATCGGAAAAATAAATGATACCGCCAAATGTGGAGTGTGCAGTATTCCTGCCGTCTGATCTGTTATTTGTGTCCGTCATGTTTCAAATTCCTTTCTGTGATGGGATTTCTCTTGTATGCTTTTGACTATGCGCTGATAAGTCATCGCCTTCTGCATATGATTTCTCCGTTTGGCGGAAAGATTTTGCCGATTTTCCAAAATTGTGCCGTTGCGCTTTCTATCCGGTCAAGAATCCGGTCATGTCTTTGTCCTGTTTAATGGACATAAAAAGAGTAGAATCATGATATAAAAAATATCGATCAGCAAATCGAAAATAGAGTGTTGACAAAATCGAACATATGTTCTATACTTGCTATTACAACAGACACGGAAGCGGCTTTCAAACTCTTATAAATATACGGAGGAGCATGATGGAACGGATATTGAGAATTTATTATGCAGATAATGCGGGCAGACTTCATCGGATTGTGGACAGGATATTGGCAGGATTTGGCGGATTATCTGATAAAGATAAGGATGATTTTTATTCACTTGCAAATGAGGTGTTTGCGGATGCGATCAGACGCTACGATCATTCCCAGTCTTTCGATGCGTTTTTGTACGCCTGCCTGTGCAACCACATAAAGACGGAGATAACGCGCAGGAACCGTGAGAAACGCAGGTCGGACAGGATGTCGGTGTCGCTTGATGCACCGGTCGGAGGGGAGGGGCAGCTGACACTCGCAGATGTGATCGCGGATGAGTTTGTGATCGAGAGGGAAGTCCTTGAGAAGAACGAGGAGGGATACAGCAGACGAATGCAATGCTATCTGGGCAGGCTCTCTAAGATCCAACGGGAAGTACTGAAGTTGGATACGGCGGGGTACCCGCCCTGTGAGATTAGGGAACTGCTGCATTTGAGCCGGAAGCAGTATGCAGACAGCTATGCAGCAATTCACTCATACAGAAACGTGTCTGTACTGCTGTGAAAGACCAGGATAAGCACGGGCAGTCTGCGGGTATCCTGCGGGCCCGTGCGGGAATGTCTCATCCGCGGCCCGGTCATACAGATGCATCGTTTTGCAATGACCGGCTGGTTACAAAGGAGGAATTCAAATGGCAAGACCAAGAAAACAAACGTATACGCTGGATATGTATCTGAATAAAAACAGGAAAGGTGATATTGATAATAATGCCGATGTGCAGAGGAATTTTGTCTGGAACCATGAACAGATCAATGAGCTGATTGTAACCGTGCTGACTGATGATTATATTCCGCCGATCATTCTGGGTGAAGAAGAAAATTCTAAACTGCATATCGTGGACGGGGGCTGCAGAACGGCGGCGCTCCGCAAATTCAGAGAAGGGAATTATAAGATCACATCGTCCGTTGAGAACGCCATGATTCCATATAAGAAAAAAGTGAAGGATGCGCATGGCAGTATCACACACGAAGATGCGATTTGTGATATCAAAGGCATGACATATGAGAAGCTGCCGGAAGAGCTCAGAGAAAAGTTCGATGAATATCAGATTGAGACCGTGATCCATGAATATTGCGACAGCTGTAAAATCTCAAGATATATCAAACGTTACAACAATCATGTGCCGATGAATATCGATCAGAAAGCATTTACGTATCTTGACAAATTTGCCGGACGTATTCATCAGATTCTGGAGAGCCGTTTTTTTGTTGAATGTACCGATTATTCGGAAAATGACAGGATCAAAGGAGCTGTTGAGCGGATCATTGTGGAAACGATCATGTGCATGAATCATTTTGACAAATGGAATAAGCAGCCAAAGGTCTTATGTAAATATCTGAATGAACATGCATCGGAGGAAGAGTTTGACAGACTGTCCGATCATCTGCACCGTTTGGAAAAGATCATGACGGAGGATCTCAGGCAATTGTTTGATAAAAAAGATTCTTTTATCTTTCTGACATTGTTTGACCGCTTTACAAAATTGGGATTAGAGGATTATCGGTTTGCCCGATTTTTGAGAGTGTTTAAGGAACGTTTAAGAGGGTCAGTGAGAAACGCGGACGGTTTTCTGTTTGATGAGATTAAAAGGAATAACAGTACGAAAGACAAGGTGGTTGTGGCGGAAAAACTGGCAATGCTCGAACAATTCATGCTAATGTATTTGGCAGACACAAATAGGAAAAACAAAAAGGCAGCGGATACCTGTCATATGGTGACGGCAAAGGAGATCGTGGAAAAATGTATTGACCAATGTGTGGATGATCAGGATATGGAGTTGTACGAGATGATCGCAAACGATATTTCGGAGGTGATTGAAGATATTGACTCCGAATTTCTGTCAGAGCAGAACAGACCATCCTTTGTTGCCCTGGTTTGTTACGCGGTGCAAAGGGACAGCGAACAGTTATTAAAAAAATGGCTGTCTGCTTTTGAAAGGAAACATACGCTGCTTCCCGATCAGACAAAGAATTATCTGAAAATGAAAGCGTCATTTGAGCGTTATGCTGCACATGCATCCCAAAGGAGTGCATAGACGGACGGAGGTGTGTCCGGCAGATCAGGGATCTTTAAGATCACCGTTTGCAGGGTTATCAAGCACCTTTCCATGCTCTGAAAACCGCGAGCCGTGGCAGGCACAGTCCCAGGAATGCTCGTGTGGATTCCATTTTAAGGCGCAGCCGAGATGAGGACATCTTTTCCTGGAAGGTGTGAGCAGATTGGTGACGGATTCGAACCCGTTTAGAAAAAGCTGCGGTTTGAGTATGCTTCTTGACGGACTGAACATATGGGAAAACTCATTTGATATGCCGCAGATCATATCGCTTAGCAGCAGAGCCGACAGCATGGCGCCGGTCATGCCCCATTTGTTAAATCCGGATGCGGTATATAGATTGGGTGTGCGTTTGGAATAAGGACCAATATACGGAATATTGTCGAGGCTCATGCAATCCTGCGCGGCCCAGAAATACCGTTCTTCAGAATCCGGATAATGCTGCCTTGCAAAATCGCGCAGCTTATCCCAGCAGCCGCCTCTTTTTCCGGTCCGGTGCGAACCGCCGCCCAATAAGAGCAGATCCTTATAATTACGAAATGAAAATCCGGTCTTACTATCGTCCACATACATGCCGTCAACCTGCTGTGCGTGTTCGATCGCGATGACGTAGGAACGATGCTGATACAACTTCAAAAAATAGCTTCCATGCGTATTGAGAAAAGGAAAATGAGTCGTGACAATCACGCTATCGGACTGAATACTTCCTTCGTCCGTGACCGCAGTAGTACCGGACAGTCCGCGGACGAAGGTATGTTCATAAATAGTCAGACTGCGGGCAATTGAAAAAAGAAACTCTAAAGGATGAAATTGTGCCTGCGATTCAAAGCAGACTCCGCCAACGGTGTCAATCGGCAGTGGCAGCGTCTCGCAGAATTTTGCGGCGTACCCAATCGTGGAAAGGGCGTCCATTTCGTCTTCAAGCTTTTTTCGGCTGTCAATGGAATACACATAATTATTGCGTGTCTCATAACTGCAGTCGATAGAAGCGCAAAGCTCGCGGTATCGGTCAAATGCAGTGCGGTTAGCTTTTAGATAGAGTGCTGCCTTTTCATTGCCATATGCTTTCAGCAGTTTATGATAGATCAGACCATGCTGGTATGTGATCTTTGCGGTCGTATTTCCGGTGGTGCTGCCGCAGATCCGGTCTTTTTCAACCACTACGCAGCGGACTCCTTTTTGCTGAAGAAAATATGCGGTCAGAAGCCCGGCGATGCCGCCTCCGATGACCAGCGTGTCTGTTTTAATGTTACTCTTTAAGGTCGGAAATGTGGGTCGTTTTATGTTTGCCTGCCATAGTGGGTCCAAAATCCGGGATACCTCCTGTCACATGATAGGCTTATCGTTCCGCAAAATATGTGAAAATATGCAGGATACATTGTACCCTGATCAGAAGTTTTCCGGCGCAAAATATAAAATCAGGAGACTATCTGGCGCAAAATGCGAAATACCCCTTTTTTTCAACATTAAACAGAAGACTGTATGGGGGATAGTCCTTGTCGAATGTTCTGACGAGCTGCTCAAAGGTCATCATGTCAATTTTTTGGAGCTGATAGTTTTCGCCTGACAGAAAATGGCAGCTCATACATTTGATCAATTTTTGTGTAAGTTCCCGAATCGCGTATACGACGGTCTGATCGATCCGCGGGAGCTGCTTGCCTAGCATTGCGCCAAGCAGACGCAGAATGAGCTGTTCCTCATACAGGAAGTAGACCTGCATCCGCTTTTTTTCTCCGGAGAGGTAGGTAAGTCGGTAGCAGAGCGCTTTGTCGCAGGAAAAGTTCTCGCCCTTGTAATGCTTGCTGACCAATTCTGCCTCTGTATGATATAATTGCCCAAAACCCTGCAGGATGGATTTTTCCAAAGAGACAATCGCGTCATCCGAAGCCTGATGGATCCATTTTGTGGAAACCTTACCCGAGATCGCAAAATCTTCAATCATGATATGTCCGTTCAGCCAGCCGACACAGATTCCCAAAAAATGGTGGACGGCATCTTCGGAATAATTTTGGGCTTCCAATTCATGTTCCAAAACGGGCAGCGTGTTATCGCGCAAATTATCGTGCAGGCGCTTGTGCATCTCATATTCGCCGTATCCGATGGACTGCATATAAGCTTCCTCCTCGGCAAAATGCTTCAGCGTATAACTTTTGAAATACTTGATGCCTTCCCGGCAGGCATGCTCCCGCTTGGCGGCATCTTCATTGAGAGAGATCAGCTTTTCAATGATGGAGAACAGGCGTCTGTGAGCTTTGTCAATGATTTCCACGCCAATATTAAAACGATCATTCCATTGAATCACATTCATAAGTTTTCCTCCTGTCGTATGTCGATTACCTTATTCTAGCATGTTTATTTTGGTTGTTCAAGCGGGCGGGAGAAACGAAAAAAGACGTATTTCAACTCTAATAGTTGCGGTTTTAACGGCGCGGGTTTTCTGCTATGATAACGATATGAGACTGTTTTATGAGGAGGAAACGATATGAGTAAACATGCATGGAAAAGAAAAATCGGCTATCTGCTTGTTATCATGCTGCTCGGCGCAGGATTGCTAGCGGGCTGCAGCGGGAAATCAGAGACGGGGAAGGGCGAGATGCGGACAGAGCTGACATCGCTGGAGTTTGTTGACCTGTTGGGAAATGGTATCAACCTTGGAAATACGATGGAAGCGTATGGGCATGTGGTATTAGGAACGGAGGCAGAAGTATCTGCCTATGAAACCTATTGGGGACAGCCTGTGACGACACAGGAGATGATCACGGGTATGCATGAAGCGGGATTCGATACGCTTCGGGTTCCTGTTGCATGGACTAATATGATGAATTATGAGAGCGGCGACTATACGATCAACGAGGCATATTTGGACCGCGTGGAGGAGATCATCAATTATGCGCTCTCTGTTGACATGTATGTCATTGTTAATGATCATTGGGACGGAGGCTGGTGGGGCATGTTCGGCTCCGCGACGCAGGAGACAAGGGATAAAGCGATGGAAATGTACATATCCATGTGGACGCAGATCGCCGAGCGCTACCGTGATTACTCCGACCATCTGATCTTTGAGGGGGCAAATGAGGAACTTGGAAACCGCTTAAACGATACGGATGTGGCGAAAGATTCGGGTGCACTCTCGGAGAGCGAATGCTATGAGACCGTGAACCGGCTCAACCAGACGTTTGTTGATACCGTCCGTGCTACAGGCGGGAACAATGAGCACCGCTTCCTTTTGGTTGCCGGATATAATACGGATATTGCGATGACCTGCGATGACCGCTTTGTGATGCCGGAAGATGAGATGAACCGTGACAATCCGAAGCTGCTATTATCGGTACATTATTATGATCCGTCCGGTTATTGTATCAACGAGAGTATTCCGGACTGGGGCAGTACACAGGAATATGAGTTTCAGAATGAGAGACTGTCCATGATGGAGAAATACACGTCACAGGGATACGGCGTGATCATCGGTGAGTACGGCGTACTGATAGAGAATATGGATCATCTGAAAGAGAATACCGTCGATTATCTGACGAATTTTCTTGCAAATTGTGATTATTACGGGTATTGTCCGGTATTGTGGGACTGCAATAATATGTATAACCGCAATACCTGTGCGATCATTGACAGCGAGGTGGCAGCACTTTATACGGAGCACAGCTATGCGATGCAGGCTTCCATGAGCAGAGAAGATATCCGTCAGAATGCAAAGACAGTGATGGACGAGGGACTTGCCAACTCCGAGCCGGAAGCAGGTCTTGCGGATGATGAGGCTATGGCCTGGATCATGTATAACAGCGGAGACTGGAATCTGATGTACAGCGTTGGAGATGTTTATAAGCCGGAAGACAAGACGGAGGGAATCGTCGCGACGGATGCAACGATCACGGGACCGGGCACCTATACGATCAGTCTGGATTTTACAGGAACGGCGATGGGATATGCTGATAGTGTCGCATTCTCTGCAGTTGCGATCGGAAACGGGGAGACATTATATCCGGGTTATGTGATCAATATCATGGAGATTGTAGTCAACGGAGAGAAGTACCAGATGCAGGGAAAACCTTATACGGCAAGTGACGACGGAGTCTGCACGCGGGCAAACCTTTATAATGCGTGGGTGACGTCCGTGCCTGCGGAAGCGCGCACCGTTGACGGAAGCCTGAATATGGCAACACCGAATCTTCTTGACGCGGAGACGCTTGGTCATGTTGAGACGATTGAAGTAACATTCTATTATTTGGAAGGAAAATAAACAGGTTTTTCATGCGGGTCTGTTCTGAAACAGGTCTGATTTACGGGGAGATGGGATATGGCAGGACGTGTCATGTCTCATCTCCCCGTGGCATATAGCGGCATATAACGGCGGCATATAACGGACAATATTTGATTTGCTTTTTTACCGGCTGCGACATATAATGGAACAGTATGACTTCAATTGCTAATTGCTGTTTTGCTGCAGACAGAGGAAAGGGAGTGCTGTGTCTATGCTGTTGCTAAAAACATCGGCTGCATGCCTTTTATTGATTTTGTATATGATTGGATTCTATTATCGCAAGCCCCATATTCCGGTCCACAAAAATATTTCAGGTGCTTACCGGCGCTGCGCTGCTGAATGCGTTATTTGACCTGATCACGGTCTATACGGTAAATCACAGGGAGTTGGTGAAGGAGAGCATCAATCTGACAGCTCATATCATTTATCTTCTGACCATTTTGGGATTTGTCTATTTATTGTTTTTATACATGAGAAGCTATTTGGAAACAAAGCGGAAATTCGCAAGGGCCGTAAGAGTCTGCCAAAGCCTGCCGGTCATTGTTTCGGCGGTGGGGATACTGGTGCTGCCGATCACTTATGTGCAGGGAACCGAAACGGCATATTCGTTAGGTCCGAAGGCATATGCCCTGTATGGCAGCCTTGTGATCTATTTGTTCCTGATCCTGTATCATTGTATACGCTATTGGGAGATTTTGGATGAGGAAAAAAGAATGGCGATCATTCTGGCAGTTCCAATCTATGTGATCGTATCCATCGTGCAGATGCTCCTGCCCGAAGTGCTGTTAGTGACCGTCGGGTCCACACTTATCATGCTCGGTCTGATCCTGAGTAATGAAAATACTGAAAAATATCTGGACGATAAGACCGGATTATTTAATCTATATTCATTTGAGTCCGTTTTGAAAGAACATGATTTTGAAAAACAGCGGATCATCATTGCGGTTCTTTGCTTTTGCAAAACAGAAAACAATTTTGACTGGAAGCAGGATACCCTTATACTGCAGAATATGGAAAAGGGAATCAGAGCCTGCCGTCTGTATGGGTATCGTGTCTGTGAAAACGGCGTGGCACTGATCGCAGGGGCAGAGGAAAAGGCGCAGCTGGTATTAAGCAAAGTAAAAAGCAGCGTTGAGGAAAAATATGGTTCTGACAGCCTGAGCATTGAGACAAAGGTGCTCACCGGAAAAGAATCCGCCTCAAGATATGACTGTATGAGAAACGTGATCGCATTCTGTACGGAGATGGGAAGTCGGTTTGCATATATTGATTATATGACGCACATTTATAACCGGAATGCGCTGGAGCGCGATCTGGGGAAGCTTTCGGGACAGGAAAGCGGCTGTTATATCATTGCCGATCTGAACGACTTAAAGATCGTTAACGACACAGCGGGGCATTCAGCCGGAGATAAGCTGCTACAGGGATTTGCCGGCATGCTTTCCGGTACGGCGGGGGAAAACGGAAAGGCGTACAGGCAGGGCGGTGATGAATTTGCGGCCCTTTATCAGAAAGACGCGAAAATGTTTGTCAGTGAATTGTCAAAGCATTGCACGATTTATAATGAGTCCAGCAGTATACCGATCAGCTATGCGATCGGCTACTGCGGACTCGCTGATCCCGATTTTATCAATGTTGCAGACCGTATGATGTACAAAAATAAAAGACAGATCAAGTAGGCAAAAAAGCGGTCCGGGGCAGAGTGATGCCGTTTTACGGAATCGGATCGATCGTATTGCTGATCGTGCATTTATCATACTGATTATACGCGGCGATCGTGATCGTATCGTCCCGGCTGTGCAGAGGGAGCGTGACGATCGTCGGACCGCCGCTGTATTTGATCAGTTCGGACCATGTGATACCCTGATCAAGCGAATAAGAGAAATATTTGATACTGCTGTCACTATCTAAGGAGTTGATGACAACGGTTGCGGTTCTTGCAGATGCGTCAGCAGAGACCGGAGCGACGACCGCATAATCAGGAGGCGTGGTATCCGGTTTATGGCACGCCGGTGTTTCACAGGGGACGCGTGTATAGTCGGTAAAGTCCAAGCCGAGCGCAGGCGAGGAGAGACCGAAGTATTTTGCGATGGAAACAGCATCCAGATATGCCATCTGCTGCAGCAGCTCGGGGGATATGTAATTGTTAAAGTCATATTGGTTGTCAATATGGCAGTGCTCAATGATACAGCTTGGAATCCCATAGGAAGTACAAAGGCGGATAACGCCGTAATAGTCCGTACCTTTGGAATTTAAGCGTGTTTTACAACCGCGGTTGTATGTGCCTAATTCCGAACTCATATCGGAAAGAAGGATCTTAGCAAACTGGTAACCGGCAGTATAGCATTCTCCAAATGCAGATACCCAGACTTCGCTGCCGTAAAAGGCGTGGGAATCTGACGCGTTAAAGTGAATACTGTAAAAGAAGTCGGCGTTTACGGCACGGGCGAACTCCGGACGGTCTTCGAGAGGAACCTCATAATCACCGGTCCGTGTCAGGTAGACAGTAACGCCTTCGAACTGGGACAGATAGTAGCCGGTCATCAATGCGACCGAGAGATCGATATCTTTTTCCAATATACCGTGATAAGCGGCACCCTCCGACTCACCGCCATGTCCGGGGTCTAATACAACGACGACATTTTCTTTTGCGTTAACGGGCATGGGGGAAAAAAGGGCGGATACAAACAAAAAAGTACATAGAAGGGCCGGGATAATCCGAAAAAGCCGCAAATTCTTTTTTTGTTCCATATTTTGCATAGACAACATCCTTTCTACTTTGGTAAAATAAGTATAGCGAAAAAGGGTGGGAAAGACAATGGAAAAAGGAGGAATCTGTTCGTGGGAGAAAGTAATATCAAACCGGAATATCTGAAAAAGGCGGAACAGATCAGACATGATTTTGGAGCAAGTGACGCAGTCAGGGACGCGGGATTAACGAGACCGCAGAATGTGTCATGGGAGAATGACGTAAGCTATGGACCATATGGGCAATGGAATCTGATGGATATCTATTACCCTGCAGATACGGACGGTCTGCTGCCTGCGATCGTTTCCGTGCATGGCGGCGGATGGGTGTATGGGACGAAGGAGGTTTATCAGTTTTATCTATGCAGTCTTGCCGCGCGTGGTTTTACGGTTGTGAATTTTAATTACCGGCTTGCGCCCGAACATCCGTTTCCGGCATCGCTCGAGGATATCAATGCCGTATTTTCATGGATCAAAGAAAACGGGAAAGACCATCACATTGACACGGAGCATCTATTTGCAGTCGGTGATTCCGCCGGGGCACAGATGCTTAGTCAATTTGCGGCCATGCTGACGAACCGTGATTTTGCCCGATTGTTTGAGGATCGGTACGGCTTCCGGTTTCCAGAGCTGAAACTTAGCGCTGTTGCGCTAAACTGCGGCAGATATGAGATGACTGCGCCGGATGATGAAGAAATGGATCTTCTGTTTCATGCTTACCTGAACGGGGAACCTGTGGATTTTGAACGGTATACCGATACAAAGCGGTATCTGACGAAGCAATTTCCGCCGTCGTTTGTCATGAGTGCGTACTGTGACTTTCTGTATAAAGAGGCACAGCCCATGACGGAGGCATTAAGGCGTGCAGGTGTAGAGGCGGAATGCCATATCTATGGCAGCAGAGACGATGAGCGAATCGGACATGTTTTTCACTGTAATGTCCGGCTTGATGAGGCGGCGCGCTGCAATGATGAGGAATGCGCGTTTTTCAGCCGGCATCTGTAAAAAACAGAATAAAGAAAAATGTCCGCGAGCGGTATGATATAGCCGTTTGCGGACATTTTACCCTTTTTATCAATCGGAGTGACGTGATTCGAACACGCGGCCTCTACCTCCCTAAGATAGCGCTCTAGCCAAACTGAGCCACACCCCGATACGAGTGCTATTATAACTTGCAGCAGACGTAAAAGTCAATAGGAAAATGCTATACAGTAGCAGGAATTTTTGATAGAATGAAAATCATTCTTTCAGAATGGAGTGCCTGCTTGCGGATTTGTATATTTTGCACAAGGATATACGTTATCAAGGATTGTTTCGTAATTGCCTATAGCGGCGATGAGAAGAAAGGAGCGTGGGAGTCTTATGGATAAAGTATTATTGGTCGGAGTGGAGCTTCCTTCGGACGACAATTTTGAAATGGCGCTTGCAGAGCTGGGAAGTCTGGCAAAGGCATGCGGTAAGGAGCCGGTGGGTGTTGTGACACAGTCGTTGGATGTTATCAATAAGCCGTTTTATATCGGTCCCGGTAAAGTGAAAGAAGTGAAAGAGCAGGCGGAAGAACTGATGGCAGGGGAGATCATTTTTGATCATACGCTCTCCCCTCTGCAGATCCGGAATCTGCAAAAGGAGATCGGGCTGCCGGTGGAGGACAGGACTGCCCTGATCTTAGAGATATTCCGCGAGAGGGCGCATTCGAGAGAGGCCATGCTGCAGGTGGAAGCGGCGAGCCTGCAATATATGCTGCCGAGACTTGCGGGGCTGCATGACGCACTTGGCAGGCAGGGAGGAACGACCGGAAGCATGAGTAACCGCGGAGCGGGAGAAAAAAAGATCGAGTTGGACAGACGGAAGCTGGAACACCGGCTGACCGAACTGCGCAGAGAGCTAAAAGAAGTCGGAGGACAGCGCACGACCCAGCGCAAAAAGAGGAACCGTTCGGGAATTCCGCGCGTAGCGCTTGTCGGATATACAAATGCCGGAAAATCAACGCTTCTAAATGCGCTTGTGGAATACAGCGGTCAGAAGGAAGAGAAAAAAGTCGATGCGAAGGATATGCTGTTTGCCACGCTTGACACAACGGTTCGTCAGATTACTCCGGAGGGCTGTCACGCCATACTGCTGTCCGATACAGTCGGGTTTATCAGCGGGCTTCCGCATCAGCTTGTAGAGGCATTCCATTCAACATTGGAAGAAGCACTTTATGCCGATCTGCTGATACAGGTAGTGGACTGCTCCGATGATCATCATAAAGAACATATCAAAGTTACAAATGAAACGTTAAGGCAGCTTGGCGCGGGCGATATTCCGATGATCTATGTCTATAATAAAGCGGATAAAGTAAAGGACGCGGGAGAGGGACTTCCCGAATTGTCGGGAAACCGGATCACGATGAGTGCATCGGGACGTGTCGGGTTACGGGAACTTGTGGAGATGATCGAGGGTCAGCTAACCGCGCACTATAAGGAATGCGAGATGATCATTCCCTATCAGGAGTCGGCACTTGTTCCGTACTTTCAACAGCAGGGCTCTGTGCGGGCGCTGAATTACGAGGAAAGCGGGACGAGGCTTCATTTGGTCTGCCCGGACAGGGATTATCAAAAATACGAAAAATACCTTGTGGGTTAGAAGAGGGGGATTACAGCAAAATGGTAACGATTTTTGACGGCATCGCTGAGATGACAAAGGAACAGCTTGCATACGAGGTGGCACTGTTAGAGCACATCACCGTTTCGGCATTTGCAAAGACAGCGGCAGGGAAGGCAAAGCAGGCGACGGTACGGCTTGCAAACCGTGTAACGAACCTGATCGTAAAAAAGCAGTTTACGGAGCCGGAGACGTTGTCGCTCGCAGGGAAGACCGCCATATCGCAGAAAAGTCTGATGCTTAAGGAAGCGGACGAACTGAGGCGGCTTTTGAAGGCGAATCTGTGCCGGCGGTTAGAATCGCTCGGTATCAAAGATACGGCAGCGCTGTCCGATGAGCGATTGTCGATACTCATGATCATGAAAGCCGGAGAGGCATTTTCCGAAGTGCCGGATTCGGTGACGCCATTGCGTAAGGCGGAGCTGATCGCGGATAAAAACAAGCGGGAAAGACCTGAGGATTTTGAGGATACGGTGCTGCCCGGAAAACTGGATAAGGAAGTGCTTGCACATGTGACAGCGGCTGCAGTGCGTGCCTATGATAAAAAGCTTGCGCCGATATTGAAAGCGATGCCCTCCTACCGAACGGGCGAATCATTTTTTGCTTATCTTGAGGAGGAGGAACGTCTTAAGACCCTCCTTGCGGACAGCGCTGAATGGAAAAATGAGCAGACCAGCTTAAAAAATGCTGCAGATCGCTGCATGGACAGCATGCGGACGAAGGAGAGCGAAAAGCGCTCGCTTGAGGAAAAGGAAGAAGCGCTGAAAAGGAAAGAAGGTTCACCTGCAGAGAAGGATACCTATGAATCCATGCTTGCAGAAACAAGGACACTGATGGAGGATTGTGCGCGCAGACAGAAAGAGTTTCAGGAAGAATATGAGGCAAAAAAGGAAGAATTAGAACGGTTAGAGCAAAAAAATGCCGAGGGAGAGCAGGAGCTTCACAGATTGCTCGAAATCCGTACGGAGCGCTTGAACAAAGCATGGGGAGAAGCTTATCCGCGCTGTGAATTCAGGGAGGGAACGGCTGCGGCGGCCGCCAAAGAACTTTGCTACGATGAGTTGATCGCGCTGGAAGAAGCGCTGGCAGAGTTGTGCCTTGCCGAAAACGCAGAAAATTTGGATCATCCGGCAACGGAGGACAGAAATTACTGTTCCTGCACATTTTATGCGCAGACCGGCTATGCGGGAAGAATTGCATACCGGGTAAAAGAAGAAAAGATCATGATCCTGCAAATACAGAAAAGCCGCGGCAGAAAAACGGATAAGCAGGGCAGTACGCCGCACGCTGTGTGATGCTAATTAGCCGCATCAATTTACCGTGTCCTGAAGCTGCTATATGATGCCGCATGAGCTGCATAAAGTTACGGTATCATGAAACTTACCGCATCATGAAAGAGGGGAATAGATTGAAACGTTTTTTTTCAAAAAAAAGACGGGTGGTCATGGTTTTGATCTGGACGGCGGTTCTTGCGCTCAGAGCGGCAGCATGGCTGTGCGCGCCGTTTTGTGACTGGTACGTGGCGCATGTGTTTCCAATTTGGTTGAATACATACGGCAGACTGAGCGGGCTGTTTCCTTTTTCCATTGGTGAGTGGATGCTGTATCTGGCAGCAGTCCTTGTCCTGATCGCGCTCATGTTATGGACGATATGGCTGCCGTTTCATATTGCAGGACGGCGCAGGAGGGCTGTGTCAAAGGCTGGTCCGACAGGCAGAAAAACGGGCAGCCGCTTTGAAAGACTGGTTCTGCGTTACTATCAGGCGGTGGCATGGATCGTTACGGTCGTCTGTCTGATCATGACATTGAACTGTCTGATCTTTTATCACTGCACGCCGCTTCAGGATAAGAAAGAACAATATGATCTGGAAGAACTGATCGCACTGCGGGAGCGCATTGTCAAAAACTGTAACCGCCTGTCGGAACGCATGCAGCGGGATGAACGGGGTGAGATCGTTTATGACGGCGATATGAAAAAACGGGCAATACAGGCGATGCATGCGCTCTCGGAGCGGGAAGGCATGCCGAGGCTTGGGGGCTATTATTCGAAACCGAAGCCATTGTACGCTTCATGGTTTTTCTGCCAGCAGCATATGTGCGGCTACTATTTTCCATTTTCCCTGGAAGCGAATTATAATGATATGATGTATATCATGAATTTTCCGTATACCATGTGCCATGAGCTTTCTCATCTGAAGGGATACATTTTTGAAGACGAGGCGAATTATCTGGCTTATCTGGCTTGCGTGGGCAGCGGAGACGAGGTGTTTGAATACAGCGGATACTTAAATGTATTATACTATGTGGAAAGCGATTTAAGCGATGCGCTGATGCAGCGGGGCGAGATGGATCGTTATACAAAGCTTACGCCGGTCAAAGAACAGGTACATCTTGACAACGTTTATGTGACGAGTGAGCAATGGGAGCGGGTTCATGAACAGTCGCCGTTAGACACGCAGTTTGTCTCGGATGTGACGGACAGCTTTTTGGAGGCGAACCTGACAATGAACGGCGTATCAGACGGCGTGGTCAGCTACAGCCGCGTGGTCGGTCTGCTGCTTTCCTATTATCACGAGGCGGGATGACGACGGCTGCGGAGCAGGAGCATTCATACATAAAACCGTATCGGCAGGCAATCGCCTAAAACCGTATCGGAGACAGAAGGAGAACAAAAGCAGCATGATCATCAAGGAGGAAATCTATCTGCGCAGGGTGATCGTCCACATTATGGATATCAATGCAGGGATGGCAGTACTGTCGGATAAGGAAACGGAATATGGTTCGGATCTCGCGGAATTCTTAAAAGAGCACATTGCGCGCGTGGATTCGGGGGACGAATGTAAGGAGTGTGAGTTCTATCGGGATCAGTCGGAGATTTATCAGATGCTTTCCGAATATCAGGATGACGACTTTGTTTCAGTGAGTAAAGAGATCGCCTCAAGACTCTATGATATTCTGTCAGCAAATGTGGATATTCCGTCGGCGGATTTTTTTGTCGTGCGTTTTGGCAGCAGGGAGCGGGAGTATCTGGCGCTCTTAAAAATGAATTACAAGGAATCCTACACGCACCGGACGCTGGCGGGCGAGGATGGCAACAGCAATGAAATCTTTATGTACCGGGCGCTTCTGCCGTCGCTCTCGCAGCGCGTGACGGAAGCGGCGATCATTGATCTTGAAGACTTCTCCGTGCGGCTTGTGGAGAAAAAGTATGAGGTGAACGGAGAAAAAACGAACTATTTTTCCTATCTGTTCTTAAAGTGCGCTGCGCGAATGTCACACAAGACGAAGCTTGCGCTTGTCGCGCGTGCGGTCGAGAGCGTGCAGAATGAGGCATTTGACGAGGAGCGGCAGTACGAGGAACATATGCGGGCGAAAAGCATCATCAATGAGACGCTTGCAGAACAGGGCAGTTTTGCCGTGGAGGAGATCGCACAGAAGATTTTTGAGGAGACGCCGACCCTGATCGACAGCTTTGAGGAGCGGATGGAAAAATATGATATGGTGAAGGAAACCGTGCATCCGCAGAGCGAAAAGACCATCCGTAAGTATGAGAAACAATGCCTGGTGACCGACACCGGGATAGAGATTAAAATACCGATGGAACAGTACCGCGATCCGGGCAGTGTGGAATTTATTACCAATGAGGATGGAACGGTGTCTGTCTATATTAAGAATATCGGACATCTGACCGCAAAATTCTGACACGCGGTATCGGGCAAATAGTAAAAAGAGAAAAGTCTGCATCAGAAAAAAGATGTCCGGATCGGATATCAAGAATGAACGGACCATAAAAAGAAAAGAGTGTCGGATATATGAACAATGTATTTGGATATCTTCGCGCATATGGGAAATATACTTTTCGGGAAAAAAAGTTCTGTGATGTGGATAGTCTTTTGCTTTCACAGTTCTGTTATCTGAAACTGGAAGGGCTTGTGCCGAGACTCAAAGAGGACGGGCAGCCTGTCGGGATCGCCGAACTGGAAAAACATCCTGACAGAGAAAAGATGTTTGCGGACACCCGGTTTGAAAAGAATAACAGACGCCTGTTCGACCTGATGGCGTCTTCCATACGATTTGGATCCATGACAATGAATTACTTTGTTGATATTGTGGATGAAGAGATCGAGACACAGTTTTCTGCCGTGACATTCTTTTTAGACGGAGCCAGACCGTATCTTGCCTTCCGGGGAACGGATGAGACGATCGTGGGATGGAAAGAGGACTTTTGTATGGCATTTCGCGGATCGATTCCATCTCAGGATTACAGCGTGATCTATCTGACGCAGATCGCGGACCGCATCAGGGGAAACTTTTATGCAGGAGGGCATTCAAAGGGCGGAAATCTGGCAGTTTATGCCGGATTGCTCTGTGAGGAGGACATTGCGGAGCGGATTCTGTATTTATATTCCTTTGACGGACCGGGTTTCCGGCCGGAGATATTGGAGAGGGAGCGCTATGCGCAGCTTCGTCCGCGCATCCGCAAATTTGTACCGCAGTCTTCCGTCATCGGGATGGTGCTGCAGACGCAGGAGCATTATCAGGTTGTTAAAAGTGCGGCGGCAGGGCTTTTGCAGCATGACCCGTTTACCTGGCTCATAAGGGAGGGGCGTTTTGTCCGCTCGGAAAGTCTGTATAAGGGAAGAAGGATTCTTGATCATGCCATGAATGAGTGGATCATGTCGCTTTCCGAGGATCAGATGATGCGGTTTGTGGAAGATTTGTTTGACCTGATCAAAGCTGCGGAGGTCGAAGACCTGATCAAATTCGATCAGGACAGAAAGAAGCATATAAAGGCATTACTGGAGGCGTATAAAGAAATGAACGCCGATGAGAAAAAGTTTATGGGAAAGCTGCTTGGAAAGCTGTTTCGATATGCGTTTGCAGGGGAGGCAGACAAGCGGGGATCTTATAAAAGCACTTAAGGAAGCGATGATTTCATCAGCGTTTCCAAGGAATCACTCATGATTCCTTGGAATCATTCATGATTCCTTGGAATCATTCATGATTCCTTAGATAAAAGCAAGGAACAATCGAAAGAGCAGACTGCCATCCGCAAGCGGGGAGGGGCAGTCTGTTTTATCTTTTATTGGCAGCAGACGTTCGGGATGCCACTGGACGCCGAGGATGGGAAGCGAGCGGTGCTGAACCGCCTCCGGACAGCCGTCGAATGCGGACTGGACGCAGTCTAAGCGGGAGCCAATACGGTCAAGAGCCTGATGATGGGAGCTGTTGACGAGCAGGGAGGTGCCGTAAAGCGCTTCCAACATACTTCCCTCGCTGATAGAAGTTTCATGAAAACGCTCGAAAGATTCGGTCCTAAGAGGGCTGCAGATGCGGACAGCGTCGTGCGGATAGTGCCCGATATGCTGTCTGAGACTGCCGCCGGCGGCAATGTTGATCAGATGCATGCCCTTGCCGATACCGAGGATCGGACGTCCGGCATGGCAGTAACGGTCAAAGGCGGATAACTGCAGTAGGTCTTCTTCAAGACAGAGACTGCGGGAACTATTGTTTTTTTGCCCGTAGAGCTGGGGAGTGCAGTCTCTGCTGCCGGGCAGGAGCAGTCCGTCTGAAAGAGGCGACAGACTGTCCGTGCACCGGATAATACGGAAGGAGCAGTGCAGGGCCGTGAGCATGTTGGTATAGCTTGAGAGGTTTTGTTGAAGGCTGACAATGGCAATCTGTTTCAAAGGAGAATCCGCCCTGCAAAACTGCTAAACGGCAGCTGATTTTAGAAACGCTGTCGCTTTCCTTGATAATAAGATATGTAAGCGGTCCGGATTGGTGACTAAAGACCGTGGAGCCTGCCGAAATCTGTCGCAAATGAACGAATCCGGCATATGATAATAGAAAACAAGGTTGGAGAAATTGTATGTATCTGCTATTTGGATGCATGTTAGCAATCGTTCTGATAGTACTTCTTTTTTGCGGATACCGAAGAAGAAAAGCACGAAAAAAAGTGTGTGCAATGACCTGCGAGGAACGGCTTGAAACAGTGGAGACGATCATTACACCGTTCGGTTATTGCTATAATCCCGGACAGGATTGTTTTTCGACAACGATCGACGCGCCGCAGCGTAAGTTTGGCTATACGGCACTGTATGATCGTTATGCGGCTCGTTTTGGCATGGTATTTGACTGCCTGCCGGTCTATTTCGATTATCGGGAGAGGACATGGCTGATCGAGTTTTGGAAGGGGCAGTACGGGATCAACATGGGCTGTGAAGTCGGCATCTATCACGCGGAGGGACTAGTCTCTTCTTTATCCGAGAAAACAACACTGTTTCATAGTGCAGATGATGATGAGATGATGCCCATTTCGGTCCGGCTGTACCGTGGGGGAAATCCGGTCTGCGAAAATTGCGGACGCCATTGGTGGCTGACAATGTTCCGCATGGGGGCTTACTGCGAGCCGCGCGATTTGGAAATGCGCATAGCGGTCACATTCCCGAATGTGGAAATGGAGCATGCTTTTGTAGCAGCGCTGCGTGAAAAGGAAGGTGTGGAATGTTCTGTCCGCGGTCTGCAGGTTCAGATTCTTTTTTGCGAAGGCACAGGTAGCTGCACACCCTGCAATCGCTCGATTTTCAGGAGGCTGCGCTGCAGATTCGCACAATGGAAAAACAGGGTTGCCTGTAAGCTGTTTTTGTGGGTGACCAAACCCTTTGTATGCGGAATGGACCGGCTGCTCTGTCTCTATTTCTGTCTGCCGCGCCTGATCAGGCGCATACTCTGCGACAAAAAACGTGAGCGATGCCGGAGAAAATGCTGCCGCAGATGCCGAAGATGCCGAAGATGCTGCCGTGGCTGCAGGAGGTGAGTAGAGGAGAATGAAGACGGGATGTGAGAGAAGACTGGATAAAAGCTTCCGCAATGCACCTGTAATTGCATTATCTCCCGTATCGAAGCTTGCCCTATTCAGCGACTGCCACCGCGGAGTCGGAAATACGAATGACAATTTTCTGAAAAATCAAAATCTGTATATGGCGGCACTGCGCTATTATTACGAAAGAGGCTTTCAGTACATGGAGCTTGGAGATGGCGACGAGCTGTGGGAAAACCGTAGCTTCGACGCTATCTATGAGATTCATGAGGATGTATTTTCCGTACTTTCTCTATTTGAAAAAGAGAACCGTTTATATATGCTGTACGGAAATCATGACCATGAGATGAAGGAGAACCGCCGGATACCGCATTATGCAGGTATGGTCTTAAAGTTGTGCGGTTGTACGGATGGGGAATATAAGAAATGCACATTGTCAAACAGATGCACCGGATATTCTGGAAAAAGCAGCCAGAACGCGGGAAGACCGCATTGTCTGGAATTATACGTGACGCATGGAAATCAGGCGGATTTTCTGAATTCTACGCTATGGAAGCTCTCCCGCTTTCTTGTACGTTATGTGTGGAAGCCATTGGAACAGATCGGTGTTTTGGACCCGACGAGCGCTGCAAAAAATTATCATTGCCGCAGTAAAAGTGAAAAACGCCTCTCTAACTGGGCAGTCAAAAATCAGTGTTATCTGATCACGGGACATACGCACCGTCCGGCGCTCGGCGATTCCAAAACGCGCTATTTTAATACCGGAAGCTGCGTGCATCCGGGCAGCATTACCTGTCTGGAGATCGAGAATTGTGAGATCTCACTGATCAAATGGCGCGTTGAAGTCAGGAAGGACAATACGCTGTTCGTGAAAAGAGAATGCATTGCAGGTCCGCTTTCACTACAGATGTTGTAAGATTTCTAAGGAAGCGCTGATTCAATCAGCGCTTCCTTCAGTAAGATCCGCATCCTCCTTGTCGCTTCGGCTGCGCGGCAGAAATACCGATTATTTTTTGGCTTCTTGCATATCTTCGTCTAACTGTATATAATGATTGTGATTAAATTTACGGACAGGGTCAGCCGTTTGTGACTGATATGTAAGGACTCTGAAAAGCCCGCTGACGGAAGATACAGGAAACGGGGTGAACGCATTGGTAAAGATAGCAATATGTGACGACGATAAGGAAGCTGTCAAATTTCATGAGGATATTGTGAAAAACTGTCTGCACTCTTGCGGAATAGGTTATGAGATTGAGACCTATACACAAAGCAGCAATCTTCTTTTTGATATTACAGACGATAACTATTTTTATGATTTGATTTTACTTGATATAGAAATGCCAGGAATGACGGGGATGGAATTATCTGAAAAGATCAAACCCCATTTACCAAATGTAAAGATTATTTTTATCACGTCGCATATTGAATATGCGATTGACGCTTTTGAGCTTTCTATTTTCCGTTATGTGCCCAAAAGCGACCTGACGGATCGTTTGGCATCCGCTGTGACAGACGCCGCAAAACTGATTGAGATAGAAGCAGGCAGGGAGTATATCATTCAGGCTGCCGGACGCATGGAAAAAATACCATACAAAGATATTTTCTATATCCAGCGGGACGGCGGAAAAAATTCTATGATTTGTTCGCGTTTGGGAATATCGAAGGTCAGAAAAAGTTTGCAGCAGATTTTTGATGAACTGCAGGCACAGGAATTTATTTTTATTGACCGGGGTACTATCGTGAATATCATACAAATTATGAAAATCAGTGACAGCATGGCATATCTCAAAAACGGTAAAACGCTTCCGATCAGCCGTTCCCATTTACAGGAAGTAAAAAAACAGATAAACAGGTTTTGGGGGGCACATATATGATGTCCTGGTATCAGATCCTTTCATTCTTTTTTACAAATGGATTGCGGATATTTTTGGGGCTGTATCTTGTTATCACATTGCAGCAATTAACCGGAAACAAGAAAAAAGCAAGCGTCATATCTATGTGTGCAGCAGCCTTTATTACCATGCTGTCCTGCTTCCCCATTCAACAATTATATCTGACAGGCATAGAAATTATTTTTGTTATACTGATTGTATATGATCTATATGCGGCGCAGCTGCGGATATGCCTGTTTCTCACGTTCTTTTATGAAGTAACGGTTGCTTTGTGGGAATTTATTGTATCGGCCGGGCTGGGAGTTATCTTTCAATCAGACCGTTTTCTTGATATGCGGTCAAATGGATATATAGCGGCGGTTTGGATCGTCCGGCTTTTCATGCTGGGAATTGCCCTTCTCACCATGAAATCACAGAAAAGAAATGAAAAGCTGTCGTCACGGATCATAGCCGGAGTTGCAATAGCCGGTTTGCTGGGAGTAGTTCTCTTGTTCGGGCAGCATACCATACCCATAAGTGATGATCAGCTGACAACCTGGATGATCTTCTCTATGTTAATCCTTGTAGCTATCTTGTTTTTCAATCTTAGCCGCCAATATGAAATGGAAAAAAAGATTATGCTGCTTGAAAAAGAAAAAAATACGTTGTTGGAGCATGACTATCAGAACCTTAAAAATGTTTATGCCGCTAACGCAAAATTGTTCCATGACTTCCAAAATCATATAGATGTGGTGCATCACTATTTATTAAAAGACCATACAGCCAAAGCTCTCCATTATATTGAGAATCTGCGTTCTCCAATGCAGGAAATGATACAGACAGCATGGACTGGCGACGAAGCCGCAGACTATCTGATCAACAGCAAAATTGCCCTTGCTGTTTCTCAAAACATACAAGTAGCTACAAACATTGAATTTCCACGCCACACCAACATACAAAGTGTTGACTTAGTTGTAATTTTAGGTAATCTTTTGGATAATGCCCTTGAAGCAACAAGAAATGCGGAGGATGGATTTCGGTTTGTCAATTTAACGATCCGCCGCATAAATGACATGTTGGTTATCAAAGTGGAAAACGGGTGCAGCGCTGCGCCTGCCGAAACAAACGGAAAGTTACAGACTTCCAAAGCAGATAAAGTTTTGCACGGCTGGGGACTGGGGAATGTCCGCACCGCTGCAGAACGCTACAACGGAACAGTCGAAACGGATTATAGTCACCATACATTCCGTGCCGTTGCTATATTATCTTTTGAAGCAGTGAAAGCATGATCATTATTTTTTTGACGATGCAGACCGTACATTTGGGACGGTCTGTGAAGTGTCCGCTTAGCCGGACACTTTTTTCATGGACAAAAACCTGCCGATTATGGACAAAGCGGAGGAAATACGTTTTTTGCCGTATGCTATGGATGTAACAGAAATTTACACACAAAACAAAATGGAGGTTATCTTATGCGTCATTTTTATTTTCGATTGATTTTTTGTATTGTCTGTCTGGCTGCTGCGGCTGTTAGTGTCATGAAAGCAAATATTTCATTTGCCGCCCTGTATGGTGTGCTGGGTATCGTATTTCTATGGTCTGCTTGTTCAATTTGGAAAGAAGGAAAAGGACAAAGATAGACGGGGTAATTTTCGCGCCGATATTTCTTATGTTTTTGATTGCAGGGCATATCGGTATATGGTCCGTAAGCGTGTGGATTTTGCTCTGTATTGTCGTAGCTGAGATTTTAAGATTATCACTGATCGCAAGGAGGATATTGTGCCATGAAGAATACAAAATGCTGCCCTAAATGTAGTTCAAAAAATATTGTCCGTGTTCCCGATAACCAAAATCGTCATGCCAGCGGGAACAATATTTATACTTCGACTTTTACATTGATGAAAAAAATCCCGGTTATACGCTATGTGTGCTGCGATTGCGGATATGTGGAGAATTGGGTGGAAACAGGGAGCGGGCGTGACGAGATCAAGCGCACATTTGGGTAATGAAAGGGGTTTCCTTTCCCAAAATTCAAAAGTAACGGATAGAAACATTCGTGTATCTGTGATAACATAAAACACAGTATACAAAATGTATTTATGAAGGGGAACGATGCGATCCGATTCCACACCGGGTCAATTTGACGGCATTCTAATGCGTAACAGAAAAGCATAGAAAGGAACACCATGGGGCAGATACTTCGTGTTGCGCGGGCGGCGCTGCATCAATGGGAGGAGCCATGCATATCAGGTACAAGCGGCTCGGGAGCAATTTTTTTCTCGGGCTGTGTGCTGCGATGCGTATTTTGTCAAAACAGGCAGATTTCAGCAGAAGGTTATGGAAAAACGGTCACGCCGGGGGATCTTGCCGGAATGATGCTCCGCCTTCAGAAAGAGGGCGCACACAATATCGATCTGGTCACGCCTACCCAGTTTGCGGAAGGGATACGCAGTGCCCTGATCATGGCAAAAGAAGCGGGACTCATGATTCCGGTCGTCTATAACTGCGGCGGATATGAGGATGTTTGTGCGCTGCGCAGGCTGAAAGGGCTGATTGATGTGTGGCTGCCGGATTTTAAGTACATAAGCGGAGAAATTTCGCAGCGTTACAGCAGCAAGGCGGACTATCCGGAAAAAGCGAAAGCCGCACTATCAGAGATGGTCCGGCAGGCGGGAAGATGTGCGTATGATGAAAACGGACTGATGGTAAGCGGGGTGCTCGTGCGCCATTTGGTGCTTCCGGGGCATACGAAGGAGGCGAAAGCGGTCCTTCAATATTTATTTCAAGAATACGGCAATCGCATCGCATACAGTATCTTAAATCAGTATACGCCGCTGCCGTATGTAAAGGAACATGCACCGGAACTGAACAGAAGGCTGACAAAACGGGAATATGAACGCGTGATCAACTATGCTATGGAACTTGGCATCACGAATGGATATGTTCAGGAGGGCGATTCGGCGCGTGAGGGTTTTATTCCTGCGTTTGACGGGACAGGCGTCGGGCAGGAGACTTGAAACGCCGTTGATATCTGTTATAATGAAAATAATAGGGTCCGTTCATCTACGAGATTAAGAAGCTAAGGAGAATACTGTGTCAGCATGAAAGCAGGAAGAAATAAAACCATCGATACCCCTTTAAGCGAGGGTAAAGCATATCTTGATTGTTGTATTACGGTTACACAGAAGCAGCAGGATTTGGAAGATATCATTAATAAAACCATTTTGGGAGATATGCTTTGCGTATGCCCGCTTTTACCGCCTGAAAGCGTAGATCTGATCATTGCGGATCCACCGTATAATTTAACCAAGTCATTTGACAAAACTAAGTTCAATAAAAAAACGGTGGATGAATATGAGGAATATACGCGTCAGTGGATGAGGGCCGTAAAACCATTGCTAAAAAAAGACGGATCCATTTATATTTGCTGCGATTGGAAAACAAGTCTGATCGTGGGTACCGTGATAGAGGAATTTTTTCAAGTAAGAAACAGGATCACATGGCAGCGGGAAAAGGGACGCGGTGCCAGCGCAAATTGGAAAAACAGCATGGAGGATATCTGGTTCGCGACAAACAGCTCTGATTATAAGTTTCATCTTGATAATGTAAAGATTAGAAAGAAAGTGATTGCGCCTTACCGCGTAGACGGAAAGCCGAAAGACTGGCAGGAAACAGAAAACGGAAACTATCGCGACACTTGTCCGTCAAATTTTTGGGATGATATCACTGTTCCGTTTTGGTCTATGCCGGAAAATACTGCTCATCCTGCGCAGAAATCGGAGAAACTGATTGCCAAGATTATGTTAGCAAGTTCATCGGAGGGAGACATTGTTCTTGATCCTTTTTTAGGTTCAGGGACAACGAGTGTGACGGCAAAAAAGCTTGGCCGGAATTATATCGGGATCGAGAAGGAGGCGCAGTACTGCGTATGGACGGAGCAACGTTTAGAAATGGCGGAGCATGATTCCACGATTCAGGGGTATGTGAACGGTGTATTTTGGGAGCGTAATTCTTTGTCTGAGCAAAATAGAAAAACACAGTAAGGGAATCGGGGAGGATTCAGATGTATAACAGGGATGTTGTAAAGCAGTTGTCCGAGTTTATTTCAGACAGGGACGGAATCAGAGATAAGAGCAGTTTGGCATATCAGGTGCAAAACGCTTTTCAGCTTGTTAAAGATCGCAGCGTGTTTTACGGAGAGTGGTTCGCAATCAGATTTTGTAAGGCGGCCTCTTGTCATTTCAGCAATACAGTTCTGTCTTTATCAGCTCTTCATAAATATGATGATACTCCGTTTATTGTATGTTTGGTTACACCGGTCAGGAACTATCTGCTTCTTGCAAATACAACCTTGTTGAGGAAGATCAGCCATTCGTCTCAGGAGCTGAGAGTGGATAATATTAAAGGAAGTTTTAACGGGAGTGATATTATGCGGGAGTTGGAAGGAATATTAAATATTCCTTCTCAATTTGAAGAATTGTTTAATATCCATGAAAATTATTCATTTGAAGAAAATCTGGAACGCCTGGTAGAGGCGACAAATCATATAGCTCCGACAGGAAAACGATTCGATCCGTCTCCGTCACAATCGGAATGCATTATGGAATCGGTAGACAGGGCAATATTGTTTATGAAATCGGAAGAATATAGTATACTGGACGCGGATCTAAGAAGCCGGGTCCGCGCGGTGGAATCGGAGATAGCGATTGCGGCGTTTATTGACAACGTAAATCTGCGTGGCAGGATCATCGAATATCTGATTACGGCAGAAAATGATCTAAAGACGACATTGAAACGGTGCCTGCAAGCCAAAGAACCCCTTCCAGAGCTATATACAGCGGATGAATTGGGCGATTATGAAAGGGAGTTTGAACATTATCTAACGGAGACAGACATAAAGACGAAGATTTTGTTCTTGTCCAGTAATCCCAAAGGATATAACATAGATAAACTGCTTTCTTTTCTTTCAAAAGAGAGGAGCGTCTATCTGATTTATATTGTGGCAATCGATCAATGTAAGAATATTCATACCCGCCTTTGTTCTATGTATGATATGCAGCTACTATCAGGGACGCGGGTCATGAAGCATTGGGCAGGAAGAAATTCGCGCGGCGTTACACAGTATGATGGAAAAGCACTTGAAGCGGTCGTAAACGGACGGGGCGGTAAAATTGACTTTGAAGAGGCTCAACATTTTATCTCCAGTCTGATGCACGGTGCATGAGCGCCGGAACGGTCCGGGGAAACTGGCGTGCAAAAGCAAATGTCATGAACAGCCTATTGCCATGCGGAGGAAAAGCGGCTATAATAAAATCAAGTATAAAGGTTCGTTTGAAAAGAGCCGATATAGTAAATGAGAGGGCACGGATGCCCGCAATGGTGCGTAAACATGCAGCGCAGAGATCAAAGGAGTGAGAGAATATGTCGTATAATGTGAACCTGAGAAATTTGAAGACAAATTATTCAAGCTTATTTACCGGTCTTTCCGGGAAGAGTACAGGCGGATCGGGCAATTTCCTCGGAATTGACCTGACCGAGTATGCCTCCATCAAGAGCGGCGCATATTCGAAAGCCGTGAAAGCCTACTACGCAAAGAACACGGCGAAGGTAAGCGGCAGCGATTCGGATGACAATAAGACAAAGAAGGAATCCAACAGCAGCAAGATCCGCAAGGATACTGAAAAGCAGGCTCTTTCCGAGATCAAGAATGATGCAAGTGATCTGTATTCCGCATCCTCCAAGCTGACAGCGACCAATTCGAAATCCCTCTTCAACAAGAAGGATATTACGACGACTAACGAGGACGGGACCAAGACGACGAAGAAGGATTATGACAGAAATGCGATCTACTCCGCTGTCAAGAATTTTGCGAAAGAGTATAACACGCTGGTTGACTCCGTGAGCAGCAATACGGTCGGCAAGAGCACGGCGAGGGCATTGAACAGCATGATGAACCTGACGGATGTGTTCAAGAACCAGCTTGCCAAAGTCGGTGTTACGGTTGAGAGCGATGGAAAGCTTACCGTGGACGAGGAGGATTTCAAGAACGCGGATATGCTGAAAGTAAAGGGACTGTTTAACGGTGCCAATTCTTATGCAAGCAATGTTGGCGGTTATGCGTCCACAATCGGTTCAAATGTGTCTTCCGATCTGAATTATGGTAAGACCTATACGTCGACAGGTGCTTATAATCCGTTTGAGAGCGGTCTGAATTATAACAGCTTTTTCTAGAAATATGGCAGATTAGCGGTATCGAAGTGATCCGCCTCATGAGAATCATAAAAAGAGCTGACGCACAGATTTGTGCGCAGCTCTTTTTATGTGCAAAAACAGTAGGAATTTGAAGAGACTTTAGAAGGATAATATCTGTTTTCTTTTCTGCGGAATCATGGTATGATGATTCCAATCTGATATGTGAAAATAAAAGAATTTTTGGGAGGCTTATTATGAACCGAACCCCAAAAGTCATCATGTCCATAAGACTTTTTGCATTACTCCGGCAGATTTGATTATCCAAAACAATCTCGCTTTCAAACTGACATGAAAGTTGCGTCAGTTCGGAACAAAATAATAATGTCCCTTTGGATAACCCGATTTGACAATTTCTTTTGCACTCATTTCAGAATATGAAATAGGCAAAGGAAGGATGAAGGAAGATCTGACCATTTGAGAATGAGGCGCTTGAGATTTATTATAATGATACGGATAGGATGATCTCTCGTAAAAACGGATGCTATCTGAAAAATGCGGCTGCTGTTAAGAGAAGGAGAGGATCAATGGATCAACTGAAAAAAGAACATGCGATGAAATTTGCATGGATACAGAGATGCTGGATTATGACGGGACTCATACTGCTTGGCGGCTGTTTTCTTGCTCTGAGGAGCAAAAACCGCTTGTTGACGGATGTCGCGGTGTATCTTGGATGTATGATGTTGTTTACCGGATGTATGAATATTTTTGTCTATTATAAAAATAAAGAAATATTGCATGGTGCGCGATGGATGCTTGCAGATGGATTAAGTACGGCGCTTCTGTCATTTTTTCCCTTGTTTAATAAAATGATCATTCCGGCTGTTCTGCCCCTCTTTTTTGGCACATGGGAGCTTTTTTCGGGAATCTTGAAGACAGTCGATGCCGGAGAACTGAAAGAGGATCGGACAAGAGGATGGCGGGGATTCCTGTCCATCGGAATCTTGGAGATTCTATCGGGAATCGCTTCCTTAATGAAGCCGGTTGAGGATTTTGTGGGAATGCGTTTGGTGATAGCAAGTATTATGCTGATACAGAGCAGCGGTTATTTTTATAAGGTAGGTATGTATCCGGGTTTGGTCAAAGAGGCAGGTTCAAACCGTGCATGACCACGACGACTGACCGCGGATAAAGGTACGATTTGCCTTTTATGATAAAGAAAGGTATAATGGCGGATAGTAATGTAAAAAACGGGAAAGGTCGCGTAAGGCCGGTTGATGCGAGGCGCTTTTGTTTCATAAGAAGCAGATTGTGCTGTGGGAAAGGGAAACAATATGATATTCGGGAAACATATCAACAGATACTATATGAAATATGCCGGCTGGCTGATTTTAGGACTGGTATCATTGATCATCGTGGATGTTTTGCAGCTGGAGATTCCGAAACTGTATCGTATGGTGATCAACGGCATGAACAGCGGCAGCGTTGTCGTGGAAGGCAGTCGCTCGGAATTTACGATGGATTTTCTATTGGATAAAATTTGTATGCCGATGGTTGGTATTATCCTTGCAATGGTATTTGGCCGTTTTTTGTGGCGTGTATGTTTTTTTGGAGCGGCGGTACGTTTAGAGGCAGATCTGCGCAACCGCATGTTTGACCATGCCAGAGAATTAAGCAGGGAGTACTATCAGGTCAACAAGGTCGGAAATCTGATGAGCCTGTTCACGAACGACTTGGACACTGTACAGGAATGCTTCGGCTGGGGTGTCATGATGTTTTTTGACGCGCTGCTTTTAGGCGTTTTGGCGGTGCTGAAGATGTGGCAGATGGATTCGGCGCTCACATTGCTTTCTTTGATTCCGATGGCGTTTCTGTTGGCGGCAGCAACGGTGATCGGGCGACAGATGATGAAAAAATGGGATATCCGTCAGGAGGCATTTTCCAAACTTTCTGATTTTTCCCAGGAGAGTTTTTCCGGCATTGCAGTCATCAAAGCTTTTGTCAAAGAAGCAAAGGAGCTGATGGCGTTTCGAAAGCTGAATGAGGAAAATGAGGACGCCAATATCGATCATACCAAGTCTTCCGTCCTGCTGCGGGTGATGGTCATGCTGTTTGTGGAGAGTGTTGTCTGCGTGATTTTGGGGTATGGCGGATATCTGGTGTATAGGAACCGGTTTAATGCCGGTCAGCTTGTGGAATTTATCGGCTATTTTAATGCGGTCATATGGCCGATCATGGCGGTTTCCGAACTGATCGATATGACTTCGCGGGGAAAAGCGTCCTTAGAACGTCTAAGTGAACTGCTGGATGCCGGGATAGATGTTACGGACAGGGAAGGCGTGCGGGAACTGAAAGATGTCAGGGGCGATATTGAGTTTCGAAATCTGACATTCCGCTATCCGGACGGCGAGTATGATGCGCTGAAAAATGTATCTTTTCAGATCAGGGCAGGTGAGAACGTGGGGCTGGTCGGAAAAACAGGCTCCGGCAAGACGACACTGGTTGACCTGATCCTACGCACTTACGGGGTTGCAGACGGAACATTGTTCGTTGACGGCAATGATGTCAACGATGTGAAGATCCGCGATTTGCGGGAAAATTGTGCCTATGTGCCGCAGGATAATTTTTTGTTTTCCGATACGATTGAGCGCAATATTGCTTTTGGCATGGAGACATATGATAAGGAAGCCGCCAGGAATGCGGCAAAGCTTGCCGACGTGGATGACAATATAAAAGAATTCCAGCGTGGATATGACACGATGCTGGGAGAGCGGGGCGTCACGGTTTCCGGCGGTCAGAAACAGAGAATCTCGATTGCAAGGGCGTTGATGAAGGACGCGCCGATCCTGATCCTGGATGACTCCGTGTCGGCCGTGGATACGAAAACAGAAGCGGCGATCCTCGAAAATCTCAGAGCATCGCGTCAGGGAAAAACGACAATCCTGATCGCGCACCGTGTCTCGACGATCGAAAAAATGGATCAGATTCTGTTTCTGGAAGACGGGAAGCTGCTGGCAGCAGGCTCCCACGAGAAACTGTATGCGGACTGTCCGGAGTACCGGAAGATGGTGGAACTTCAGAAATTGGAAGAGGAAGGAGATGCCTGCAATGAATGAGTATTTACCGGTATGGATCGTGGGTGGTATCATCGGTGTATTTACGGTCGTGTTCCTCTTGGCATATTATGCGCTGCGAAAGGTAAAGGAAGATCCTGAACTGGACCGGAATATGCCTGACGGGGAGATTGTCAGGCGGCTTTTGCGCTATGCGAAACCTTATTGGAAGAGTTTTATCCTGGTATTTTTCATTATGATCCTTTCCATCGTGTACGATCTGGCATCGCCTCTGATCGTGGGGAAGATTCAGGGGCTGATCAAAAACGATTTTGAGCTTTCACAGCTCTATATCATGGTCGGGGTATATGCGGGGATTTTGATCGTCTCGCTCATATGTACGTATCTGCAGGCAATGATCTTGCAAAAAACGGGACAGAAGATTCTTTCCAAGATCCGTTTGGATGTGTTTACGCATATTGAAAAACTCAGTCACGAGCAGTTGAACAATATTCCGGTAGGCAAGCTGGTGACCAGAGCAGTCAATGACCCGAATGCGATCTCTTATATGTTTACGAATATTCTGGTGACATTAGTGAAGAATTCCATGGTAATCGTGGGTGTGCTTGGGGCGATGCTGATGCTGAACTATGCACTGACCCTGATGGTATTGTGTTTTGTCCCGTTTGTGGTGCTGTTTACGGTGATCTTCCGGAAATTTTCAAGGCGGGTGCACCGTCAGGTCAACAACGCGACCACGGATATCAATACGTATCTGTCCGAAAATTTGTCCGGAATGAAGATCACGCAGATCTTCAACCGGGAGGAACAGAAGCTGAATGATTTTTTAACCCGCAGCAGGAAGCTGCAGAGGGCAAAGCTCAACCGGATGTTTGTTTTCGGCATTTTTCAGCCCATGGTTTATATGATCTATATTTCTTCGAACCTGTGCCTGTTTTATTTCGGCGCCAAGGGATATATCAAGGATATTCAGTACTTCGGACAGGTGATCGACAGCAGCATCATGGTATCTTTTTATATGTATATTTCACGGTTTTTCAATCCGATCCAGACGCTGGCGGAGCAGTTTGATATGCTGCAGCGTTCCTTTGCCGCGGCGGAAAAGATATTTACGATCTTAGATATGGTTCCGGAAGTGGTGGATGAACCTGATGCGGTGGAGATGCAGGAGCTTCGCGGTGAAATAGAATTCCGCGATGTCTGGTTTTGCTATAAACCCGGTGAATGGGTGCTAAAGGGTGTCAGCTTTCATGTGGAACCCAGACAAACGGTTGCGTTTGTCGGAGCGACCGGTTCCGGAAAAACAACGATCTTAAGCCTTATCTGCCGCAATTATGATATTCAGAAAGGGCAGATCCTGATTGACGGAACCGATATCCGGAAAATCAAGATCTCATCACTCAGGCGGCATTTTGGCCAGATGCTTCAGGACGTGTTCTTATTCTCTGGTGACATACGGAGCAATATTCTGCTGCGCAAGGAAGGGATAACGGATGAGCAGGTATGGGAGGCATGCCGTTATGTGAATGCGGATGCCTTTATCAGCAAGCTGGAAAACGGGCTGGATGAAGTCGTACGGGAGAGGGGTAATAATTTTTCGGCAGGACAGAGGCAGCTGCTTTCGTTTGCACGCACCATCGTCCACAAACCTGCAGTCATGATTCTGGACGAGGCTACTGCAAACATCGATACGGAGACGGAATTGTTGATTCAGGATAGTTTGGAAAAGATGAAGAATATCGGAACGATGCTGATCGTCGCGCACCGGCTTTCGACGATACAGCATGCGGACAATATTATTCTGCTGTCCCATGGAGAGATCGTGGAGCAGGGGAATCATCAGCAGCTTTTGCACTTAAAAGGGCGGTATTATGATCTTTATACGTTACAGTACAATAAACAGCAGCTCTGCTCCTGACGATGGCGGGAATCGAATCATGAAATCAAAGACTTTCCTGCCCGTGGAACGGTGGGAGAGTCTTTGAGAATGATCACCAGAAAAATGAAAAGTTATAAAAAGTTATGAAAAGTTATAAAAAGTTGGAAAAAATTTATTGACAACTGATCCAAAAACGGGTAAGATAATGGTTGCGCGCAGGAATGGCGGAATTGGCAGACGCGCAGGCTTCAGGTGCCTGTTGTAGCAATACAGTGAGGGTTCAAGTCCCTTTTCCTGCATAGGCGGAAGTGTCGGAACTGGCAGACGAGCAAGACTAAGGATCTTGTGATAGCAATATCGTGTGGGTTCAAGTCCCATCTTCCGCAGTTTACGGCGTAAAATCGAACTTTAACAGTTCAGGTTTTGCGCCGTTTTTTGCATTGAATGTTACAAATACGTGAAATGGGACTTGAGCCCGTTCAATCGTCCCATCTTCCGCAGTATGAAAAAAGAAACCTTATGTTGGATGAGGTTTTTTTTTGTTTCGCATCTATAACAGATTATTCATCAAATAAATCAGCAGGCAGTCCGGCTGAATATGACATTCATGATAAACTTTGTATCGTGCTTTTTTCCGAAATACTTCTTGACATAGAAACAAAGTCGTGGTAGATTATTAAAAAATTTAGGAGAGCATAGAGATGCAGAGCTTACATTTTACAATGATCAATGTGTACATGTATTATAGACGTACTGAGAGGTAATTGTGTTTCGACCGGATGCACAGTTACGCGGGTAGGTCTGATATGTCTGTGCATAGAAATCGGTAGGTGTAAGTCATAATCTTATAAAATGTTTGTATAGCCGACCGTTTTGAAAGTGCACTGGACATATGATATGTTTGGTGTATTTTTTTTGCTGAAAGTCTTTGATTTTTTGAACAAAAGATTTTCGCTTTCAGGATAAATGTGAGCGGGTTTATAAATAAGGGATTTCATAAAGAAAAGATTTCACAAAGAAATGGTTTCGATTTACATGGAGGTGTATATGGAAGTAACGTTATCAAGGGCGGATATCGGCGACGCAAAAGAACTGCACGCCATGCAGGCAGAAGCTTTCAAAGAGTTGTTAGAGAAATATCAGGATTTTGATACAAATCCCGGAAACGAAGGTGTGGAAAAAGTAGAAGCTCGTTTGAAACAGGACTTTACATTTTATTATTTTATCTGCATCGGACAACAGAAAGCCGGGGCTGTCCGTGTCGTTGACAGAAAAGAAACAGGAAAAAACAAGAGAATTTCCCCAATATTTATATTGCCGGAATTTCAAGGGAAAGGCATTGCGCAGAAAGCGATCCGGCTGTGCGAAGAAATGCATGGGAGCGGAAACTGGGAATTGGACACGATTTTGCAGGAACCGAAAAACTGTCATTTATATGAAAAAATGGGGTACCGGCAGACTGGCAGAACACAGGTCATTAACGAAAGACTTACATTAACATTTTATGAAAAAAAGGAGGCAGGCAGAAAATGAATGTAATCATACTTGGTTCGGGGGGCTGTGTCAGCACGCCCAGGGCATGCTGCAATTGTCGTGTATGCACGGAAGCGAGGCAGAAAGGATTTCCTTATGCAAGAACGGGCTGCAGCCTGTTTGTTGAAGATGTGAACGTATTGATCGATACGCCTGAGGATATCAATGCTTCCCTAAATCATGCCGGAATACAGAAAGTGGAGCATATTTTGTATAGTCATTGCGATCCCGATCATACAATGGGAATGCGTGTGATAGAGCAATTGAAAATGGACTGGCTTGCCGGTTCGCTGGGAAAGAAAACGGATGATCCGATAGAAATTGCTTCTTTGCCCGCCGTTCTTCAGGATATCAAAAAGCAGGGTACAAGGTATGGCTCAGCCATTGAATATTATGAGGCAAAGGGTCTTGTATATACAAAAGAAATTCGTGTATTTGAAAAGGATCATATTTTGATCGAACTGATTCCGGCAGACGAGCAGGAGCACGTGGCAATATTCATCATTTCATCGAGCGGCAAAAAAATCATTTATGCGCCATGTGATGTGAAGCCGTTCCCGGAGTCAGAAAAATTTCAGGGTGCAGATGTTTTGATCATTGGGAATACCATTGTGGGGGATGTATTGAAAGATGGTTTCATATTAGATGAAGATAACCCGCTGCGAAAAGAACTGTTTACTTTAGATGAAGTTGATGCGATACGCAGACAGTATGGGATCCAAGAAGTGATCATCACACATTTGGAGGAAGACTGGGGGAAATCATATGATGATTATAAAGGATTGGAGAAAGGATTGGATTCCATACATTTTGCGTATGACGGATTGAAGGTAAAATTGTAAAGAAGTTATTAGCATAGTTGTCAGGATGCTGCGTTTTTTTTGGAGGGCAGTTCAATAAGTTCAAAATTACCGTATTTTTTGTGCTATACTGTTTAGAAAGCTTTTTGGAATGAATAAATCAGTTATTCTGACTAATAACCAGTCGAAAGGGGAAGAACGTGAAACAAAAATCTAAAAAGAAAAAGGTTCTCATCATTGTATTATCTGTCTTGGCGATACTACTCATTGCCGGAGACTGGGCATTAACCGTAATGGTATATCATGAGAATTTTAACCAGCGATTTGAGAGCTATGAGCCGCTTATGCTGTATGTTGATGATTTTGACGGATTGCAGCGCACGAAATATGAGTTTCAATCCAATAAGGGGCAGAAACTGGCGGGATATCTGTATCGTTCGGGAGAGAACCAGCGAGGCATCGTTGTAATGGCACATGGCTTTGGCGGAGGAGGGCATAATTCTTATATGGATTGCGTGAGTTATTTTGCCAGTCATGGATACTATGTTTTTGCCTATGACGCTACGGGAAATGATGAAAGCGAGGGGGAAGGAGTCGGAGGACTTCCACAGGGGGTAATAGACCTTGACTATGCGATCACGTTTGTGGAAGAAAGCGGATATTTCCCAAGTCTGCCAATCGTTTTATTTGGTCATAGCTGGGGCGGTTACAGTGTTTGCAGCGTACTTACATACCACCCCGAAGTAAAAGCAGTGATAGCTTGTTCGGGTTTTAATGCTTCGCCGGATTTGTTTGTATCAGAGGGAAAAAAGCAGATAGGGAATGGCATCTATCTGATGCTGCCGTTTGTAAAGCTGCATGAGAGGATTCAATATGGCAGATACGCTTCCAATACAGCGATGGACGGCTTTTCAAAAAGCGATGCTGCTGTTATGATCGTGCATAGCTTTGATGATGAAGTTGTTCCGGTTGAATACGGCTATGAGATTTATTATGAAAAGTACAAGGATGATCCACGCTTTTGCTTCGTTCCTCTTGATAATAGAGGGCATAATTATTTTAATGATGGCACTTATCGTAATGAGTTTGAGGCAGAATTTGATGACTGGCTGAAAACGCTTGACTACGACTATGATTCTGCGGAAAACAAGGAACGGTTTGCGGAGGATAAAGCCGATTATATATGCCAAAACCTTGACAGGGAAAAGTGGTGTGATTCATTGGATTTGGAGTTGTTCGAGGACTTTGTTGGTTTCTATGATGAACATTGTCAGTAAGCCGGCATATGCGGGGCATGCAGACATCACTGCTCAGATCTCCACACTATGCAGGGAAAAAGTGTGTATCTCCGGATCATTGAACAGACCAAGCGACGGAGGATCATAAGTAAACAGCATGAAGCAAAAAAACAAAACCGCCGTAAGCGCATAGATCAGCGTCGCATACGACTGAAGCCTGCAGGACTGCGTCAGCCGATATGCGGCGTAAAATGCGGCGACAGCGCTGATGAGAAACGTTGCGATATCCAAAACAAAAAAATCCCGGTGCAGGACGGCGGTATATGTGTAATATAAAACCGGGATCAGAAAGGTTCCAAGCAGGCTCCCGAAGCAGAGGGAACACATCATGCACGGTTCCTTGTCTTTGAAGCGCAGAACTAGAACGGCTGAGTAGAGGAGCATCGGAAAAAACAGAAGCTTCATATGCTCCCATATCGACTCGTTGACTGGCGTAAAAAGACCAACGATCGGATTTTCTCCGCTCCAGTCATATAGAAAATGTGCGAGCGTTCCTGTGACCAGAACAAAGAACACCCCGATGATCATACTGGTTTTTAGCGTTTTCATGACGACCGCCTCCAAAGAAAGTATACGTCGTATAAAAAGAATTATGTGCCGCTTATGGGTGCGGCGCGGATGATCTGATAAAGTATTTGAAAACTACAACAATCGAAACACCATATCTGGTTCGGGAACCGGATGAAGTCACTCTGACCTTTGAACAGGAAGTATCTTTTATCAATCATTTATCAATCATTGTTTGGATTCAGATAAATCGCTGATGCTGATTGCAACCTTAAATGAAAGACATATTGGAAATTGTTCTCTAAATCCGATCGGCAGCTATAGAAAGGGGGATGATAGAAGAACTCATGAGACTTGCACAAAACCGTGACGAAGATGCTTTGAAGCCTATCAAGGTTTTTCTTGACAAGCCGCATTTCCTTGTGATATGTTTAGACCAATGATATAAAACAATATAGAATAGAAAGGTGGCTTACGTGTGTATATTTCTATTTGCGTTATTCGCATCCGCATTCAGGGGCGATAAAAAAGCAGATTAGCGGTATCCCGTGGAATGGGATTTTTTTGCGTGCAGATAGAAATCAGGTAGGTTTGCCAGAAGACGGCATAACGAGGGTTTTGTGCGGTCATTTTTGCTTATGCCATAAAAGCTGTCGTTTCACGATTTGATGATCGTGAAAGCGACCGTTTCCGGATTCGTTTTTATGGCGGTATCGTGTGCATGGTTAGCAGAGAAATTTCATTTTGGGAAGTTCTCTGCTTTTTTATTGCCTTTTTGTAGAAAAACGGGCGGTTTGTCCTATAAACTGCCGGGACAGTGCAGAAAGGAGAGCAGCGATGCAAAAAAAGCAGGGATATGCGTCTGGAAAAAATCAGACATGCAGAAATATACAACGGTTGAGTGGTGCGAAAGGCAGCGGAAATACGGGTAAACAGGGCAGCAGAAGTACAGGGAAACAGGACAACAGAAATACGGTTAAGCAGGACAGCAGAAATAAAGGGAAACAAGGCGGAAAAAATGCAAGGAAACAGGGCAGCAGGAATACGGATAAACGGGGCAACAGAGATATAAATAGGCATGGCGTGAAAGGTAAGCGGGATATTGCTGCGCAGATATCGGCCTCCCAGAATTTTATTACAAAGGGAAGCCTTATCCACAGGATTATCCGTTTGAGCGGGATCGGAAAGGGAGATACCGTCTTTGAGATCGGAACCGGAAAAGGACATTTGACCGAAACATTATGCAGACAAGCAGGTTATGTGCATTCTATCGAAATAGACCCAGAGCTGTGCGACACAGCCCGGGAGCGTCTGCAAAAATGTAAAAATCTTCAGCTTATCTGTGGAGATTTTTTGCAGTATAAACTGCCTGCCCAGGGGGACTATCTGGTATTTGCCAATATCCCTTACTGTATTACCACGCAGATAGTTGAGAAATTAACCGGACAAGTCAATCCTCCGAGGCATATATGGCTAATCATGGAAAAAGGAGCCGCGAAACGGTTTATGGGTGTGCCGCAGGAAACAGAAAAGTCCTTACAGATGAAAGTTTACTGGGATTCGGAAATCCGCTATTTTTTCCGCAGGGATGATTTTCATCCCATGCCGTCGGTGGATTCTGTTCTCGTTCATTTTTCGCTGAAAAAAGAACCTGAACTGAACCCGGACGAGTATCAGGCTTTTTGCCGGTTTGTAAAAGAGGGCAGGAAGCGGGGCGTCTGCGGAAAAGGCGGACTTCTTACGAACAGGCAGGCACAGGCGGCATTAAAACGTGCGGGACTGCCGCATGCCCATGAAGACGGCGTGACGCTGTATATCCAGTGGCTCTGCCTTTTTCGATGCTGGCAGACCGGGCAGAAACAGAAGCGCTGACGATATCATCGTTTTTTTGATATACGTTGTCAAAGGGCGTTTCGCAATTGTTAACATGAAATATATAAAAGGTCAGGAGAATTTGGTATATCAGGAGAGGGGATGACGGGCGGAATACGAAAAAAGCCGAAAGTGCTTTCTTTCTTTCAGGAAAGAGATTATAATGGGAGCAACCGGGAGTTTCGGGCAAGGGGGTACATATGGTAAAGAGAAAGCAAAAAGCATCAGGGATGGGGCGCACTATAAAGAAACTGTCTTTTCACAGTATTATCACAAAGATGATCGCGGCGTTCCTTGTACTGATCGTTATGATCGGGATATTGGGCGGGGTATCTTATCTGGTGGCGAAGCGTACAGTCACAAATGAGGTAAAGACTTCGCTTGTTGATACGATTTCGGCAAAGGGAAGTTATCTGGAGCTCGGTTTACAACAGGTAGAGGACCGGATGCTCGAACTGATGACATTAGATGAAACGGTGGCCTATTACCTGAACCCGAATCTTGACCTAAATGCGCTGACCGAGGAACAGAGGGAAGCGAAAGGGATCGTACAGTCCCGTATACAAAGCTTACAGACAATATCGGATTTTATTTATCATGCGTATCTGATCAGTGACCATGCGACCGGTTTGACGACGACGCCTGCGGATATCAGCATTGATTTTTATACAACGTTTGCGGAGGCAGCGGATGGCGCGGCGATCGCGGAGGCTTCGGGGAACTATGGCTATATGGGAGCGCATCCGACGCTGGAGGCGCGTGTATTAGAGAAACTGGAGACATTTGACAGTTCAGATTATGCGATTAGTCTGTGGCGTAAGATCAACATCCGGGGGAATCTTGTTCTGATCGTGGATATTGACAGAAGCGTAGTTTACGATGCACTGTCCGAACTGGATAATGGCGTGGGAAGCTACACGGCGTTTATTGCGCCTGACGGAAATGAGACAGTTTACTGCGGTACGGATAACGGAAAAGCGGTATCTTCTGCAGAACCGCCGGTATTCAGTGAGCTTGGCGTGTATCGGAATGCAATGAATGCGGAAGCTCCGGAGGGATACAGTGAGGTAAGATGGCGTGGAAGGCAGTATGTGTTTGCCTATTCACGCATTGGCGAAACAGGCGCGATGCTTGCAACACTGACACCGACAAGCAATTTTTTAGGAGCCGTGAAGACGATTCAGCTTGTTACGTTTGTGATCGTGATCGTGGCGCTTGCAGCGGCAGTCGTGATGTGCTTCCTGTTATCCAGGACATTGAGTACCGGCGTGGCAAATATCACAGAACCGCTTGGGCGTGCCGCGCAGGGAGATTTTACGGTTAGTCTGCGCGCAAATCGCAAAGATGAGTTTGGGCAGATCGCGTTAAGCATTGAGGAAATGATCGCGAGCATCAGAAGACTGATCGCAGGCGTGAAGAATGTGATGGAGACGGTGACCGATGCGTCGGGGCTGGTAGGTGATAATACGGACCGGCTCATCTCATCAAGCGATGAGATTTCCATAGCGATCGGTGAGATTGAGCATGGTGTGACGGAACAGGCACAGGATTCACAGAACTGTGTGGAACATATTCACAGATTATCAGATCAGATCCGTACGGTATATGAGTATACGGATGAGATCACCCGCGTTTCTGAAGATGCAAATCGTACGATCACCGATGGGATGAAAGTCATTGATGAGTTAAGCTTGAAATCCAAAGCGACTGAGGATATTACAGGTGCGATCCATAAGGATATTATGTCGCTGAGCGAGCAGACAAGGTCGATTGGCGATTTTGCGAACATCATCAATGATATCGCGTCCCAGACGAATCTGCTTTCGCTGAACGCTTCCATTGAGGCGGCTCGTGCGGGTGATGCAGGGAGAGGATTCTCCGTTGTTGCAGAAGAGATCCGCAAGCTTGCCGATCAATCTTTAGAGGCGGCAAAGCAGATCGGGGAGATTGTAGAAGGCATTCAGAGGCAGACCGGCGACACGGTGGAGAGTGTGAACAAAGCGAATGAAATTGTGGCTTCACAGAATGATTCCCTGAATCATACACTGGATGCGTTTCATAATGTGAATGAGCGCGTCGGCATGATGGTTGGTAATCTCTCTAAAATTACCGAAGGTATGGAGCTGATCGAGAATACGAAAAAAGAAGCAGTCAATGTGGTCATGAATATTTCGGCCGTATCCGAGCAGACAAGCGCTAATTCACAACAGGTGGAGGGCAATGCAAGACGTCAGAAAGATGCGGTGGAGGAACTTCAAAAGACAGTGCAGCTGTTGCAGACGGGTGCCGAGCAGCTTGATGAGGCGATCAGCCACTTGCGGGTTGAGTAAAAATAGAAACTGGTATTTAGCAGACAAAATGGCGGGGCAGCAAAAGCGCGGGGGCAATCATGCACTCGCGCTTTTTGGGCAGGGGTCGATCAGCTCATAGACGGAGTGGCGTTTTGAAGTGTTTTAAGATGCTTCAATTCTGCCTCAAAATGCGCAAAGCGCGATGATGATACTCTCTATGACCAGACGGATGATATGATGTGAAATATGTATATGGTTTTGACGCATTCCGTTGATGAGCGCACCAATAGAGATCGCTGCCATTCCTGTAATACCGACGATTAAAAGAACAGCAGCATGACGGCTCATAAATACATTCAAGGAACCGTATGCCAGGATCAATAAACTTCCGCACAAAATAAAAGCAGATGCAATGTTTTTTCTGCGTCCTTTGCATACTGCCAGAATCATGACGCAGGCATACAAAACTGTCAGGACCATTCCTAAGATTTTCATTTCCGTAATTCCTCCCATGATTTTTAATCGTTCATCTTAGCAGATATCATTCAGGTGAAGGGCGCTACGGCGGGTTTTCCTTTTGGTATTCCAGGATATCGCCGGGCTGGCAGTTAAGCGCTTCGCAGATTGCTTCCAAAGTGGAAAAGCGGACGGCACTGATCTTTCCGGTTTTCATTTTAGATAGGTTCACATTCGCAACGCCCACTTTTTCTGATAATTCTTTCAGCGACATTTTCCTGTCCGCCATTACTCTGTCTAACCGCATAATAATAGGCATTCTGTCACCTCACAAAGTTTCATCTGACGCCTGCTGCAGATCGCAGCCATAACCAAAGATGAAAGAAATACAATAAATGACCAGACCGCTGATCAGACCGACGGCGTTGATGTGCCATGATAGTTCACCAATGGTATAATAATCTACCAACGCGTCGCTATAGCTTCCGATCAGGCTTATGATGATCGTAATACTTGCAATAAACTTGATCCGTACCGTGTTCTTATGAATAAATGGAGTGTATCCGCTTTGCAGATCTTGAAAAATACCATGAACGATCAATACGGCAAGCAGGATCAGCAATGTGTCAAGAAGCATGAACAGAAACATGATGAGCAGTGACTGTGGCGCAATTTCTAATATGGATCCGTTGTTTGCGGTAACGCGGAATGCGGCAAGAAACGAAGATTTGGTATGTTCGGAAGAAAAAAGTAAAATACCGATCGCCATAAGCGCTAATAGTGCGGTCACAGTCAAAACAACAATTCCGATTTTGAGAAGAACTGCGATAAAGCGGCTTGTGCTTTTGATTTTTAGCTGGTATGGAGACATAGTTTTCCTTTCCCTGACACCCTGTCTTGACAGATCATGTTTCGTTATGATCGGACAGTCTGTGTCAGTGTTTTCATTTACTGATACTGAAAGCCCCGAATTGTGATCTGGGACTCCATATCCGGAATCATATCATGCGAATCTGCCGTTGTCAATCAAAATTAACGTTTATCATTAAAATATTTATGATAAATGAGTAGCGTGGGAGGGGAAGGATGACGGGGAAAACGGATTAAGAGGGAAGAGAAATCCGAAAGCGAACGGAAAGTCATAAAAATGAAAAAGGCAAAGAACCGGAACATGATGCGGCTGGCTGCGGATGGGTGTCTTGAAACAGACATTGGTACTTTAATGCAGGAAATGGTCTTTTTGTGCTACATCGTTACAGAAACGGGCTTAAACAGCCGATATAACTGATAAGAATCAGATACGTTAGAGATACGTTAGGGAAGGGGACAAGAAAGATGGCTGTCGGTAAAATGGATAATGAGAACGCGGCACAGACACGGAAGTTCCCTTTTGTCGAGGGGAGTGCAGTCGTCACGGCGCAGTCGCTGATTTATGTGGAAACCGACCGCCACAGGAATCTGTTTCATATGACGGACCGGATATACAGCATTTACCGGAAGCTTGATGAAATTGAGGGTCAACTGGAAGGACTTGATTTTGTCAGGGTGCATCGGAGTTTTTTGGTCAATATGCGTTATATACGGCGGATCAGCAGTTATGTCTGTTACCTGAAAACCGGAGAACAGATATCCGTCCCGAAACCGAGGTATCCTCAGGTTAAAAAGCAGTATGAACAATTTTTGATGCAGGATACGGAAAAAGTATAGTATAGCAGGTTTTTAGAACGGAGAGTCAGGATGCATGCGGGGTGCGGCAGTTTGACGAAAGTCTTAGGAGGATGATGATCAGAATGATGCTTGATGCGATGCAGGATCGGATACAATACCGCGGGATATGGGCGGGTAAAAAAAGAACGGCGGACAAAGCAGGGACAGATCCCGGGCGGACGGATGGGACGGCAGGCGGCGCAGGATTTTCGGACTCATTGGCGCAGGCGGCAGGAGGAAAACGCGCAGACGCTATGGGAGACCCGCAGGCGGAGGCAGCCGCAATGGAAGTGGATACGCGTTCGCTTCGGGAGAAAATGCAGGATATTATCGACAAGCTGAATGAGAAGGTTCGAAAAGGCGAGACCTCTCCAAGCTTTCAGATCGGCGCACAGTCCTTTACAATCGAGGAATGGGACAGGATGATCGAGCGGATCGACGCCGCTCAGGAGGAAGCGCGGGAACAGCAGCGGGCAAGGCGGGGAGAACGCTTAAAAGAGGAAGCGCAGAAGGGCGTGGCACAGGCAGATTTTATGGATAACCGCTATGCAGAGAAAGGCGTGATCCGAAAGGACGATGATACGCTGACGATCGAGGAACAGCTGGAGCGTATTTTGCTGGATATGGATGATCCCGACGAACGGGTTAAGACAGCGGAGGATGAGGAAGATGCGCGCGGCAGGGAACATGCAGGCGATGCCGCTGAGTCGGTACCGGCAGTTTAACAGTCATATAAAACATTTTTTGGTGTCACGGGAACGGAAAATCCTGTGACACCTTTTTGCATCATGGTCATAAATGTGTTATGATAAAAATGTTTATCGTTGCGTAAGACAGAAATATTCGGCAGCGGGAGGTCTGTGATGAAGAAAAAATGGTGGCTTGGGCTGATTCCGGCGGGGGCAGTCCTGTTTGGCGGATACCGGCATATGAGAAACCGGCACCACACGCTGATGAGTGATGCGGGTGAGCAGGCGTCTATACAAATGAAAAAAGGAAAGGCTGCGGCTTGGAAAGAGTATCCGAGACCGCAGATGAGGCGGCAGGACTGGGTGAGCTTAAACGGAGCGTGGGAATGTAACGGTCAGACAGTCATGGTGCCGTTCCCGCCGCAGTCCGTGCTGTCAGGGTATCGCGGTCATGTCGCTGCAAAGCTGATATACCGGCGTTCGTTTGTTCTGCCGAAGCAGTTTGAAGGAAAGCGCATTCTACTTCATTTCGGTGCGGTTGACCAGACTGCCGAAGTGTATGTGAACGGGCAGTATCTCGCGAAGCATGAAGGCGGTTATCTGGCGTGGACAGTCGATGCGACGGAGGCGGTTTTACATGATAAGGAGAATGAACTCAGCGTCATTGCGATCGATACGCTTTCCCACGATTATCCATACGGAAAACAGCGTAAAAAGCGCGGCGGCATGTGGTATACGCCGGTCAGCGGAATCTGGCAGGGCGTTTGGATGGAGGCAGTGCCGGACCGTTATATCCGTTCCGTGCAGATCACACCTGACTTAAAGGGAATTGATCTGAAGTTGGATCTTGCGGTGCATGATGGCATTGGAAAGCCGGATACGGCGATATGTGCCGGCATCGGAAAGCCGGATGCAGGGGGGCATGACAGCAATCGTAAAGGGGATACGGCGGCACATGACGGTGATGCGGACCGCCCGGTTACGGTGACTGTGCGCGTGACGCTTTCGAACGGGATGATGCGCGTATATCAGGAGTGCATGGATGAACGGACGCTTGCGCAAAAAGGGATGCGTATTGAACTTGCGGGGACGCCATGCGCGGACGGACACGCATACAGGCCCCGGTTGTGGAGTCCTGATTTCCCATATTTATATTCGATGAGCGTGAGTGTGGGAGAGGATACGGTAGAAAGCTATTTTGCATTGCGTACGGTCGAAATTCGTGAGATTCAGGGAGTACGGCGGGTCTGTCTGAACGGTGAACCTGTTTTCCTGCACGGGGTATTAGATCAGGGGTATTATCCGGAGGGCATTTATCTGCCGGGTGAGGAACGTGAATATGAGCGGGATATTCTGCGTATGAAGGAGCTTGGCATAAATATGCTGCGCAAGCATATTAAAGTGGAGCCGGAATGCTTTTATTATTATTGCGACGTTCATGGAATGCTTGTGATGCAGGATATGGTCAACAGCGGGAACTATTCATTTGTCAGGGACACGGCGCTGCCGATGCTCGGCATGGTAAAAGCGGACGACCGGAAGCGGGGCGGCAGCACGCGGCGGAAACAAATCTTTGAGCAGCATATGAAAGATACGATCAGACAGCTTTATAGTCATCCGTGCATCATTGCTTATACGATTTTTAATGAGGGATGGGGACAGTTTGAAAGTGACCGTATGTATGAGACTGCGCGCAGTCTGGATGACACGAGGCTCTATGATTCGACGTCCGGCTGGTTTCGGCAGACGAAGAGTGATTTTGAGAGCCGGCACATTTATTTTAAGACAATGAAACTTCCGAAAACGGAGCGTCCGCTGATCGTATCCGAGTGCGGGGGGTATGCGTACACGCTGTCGGAACACCGTTACAGCCGTATCGGACATTATGGCTATGGAGAGTGCCAGAGCCGGGAAGAACTGACAAAGCGTATCGTCGGCATGTATGAAAAAATGATCTTCCCGGCGATCGCGGACGGCACATGCGGCTGCGTCTATACACAGCTTTCCGATGTCGAGGATGAGACAAACGGATTCTATACTTATGATCGCAAGATCTGCAAGGTCGATACGGAACAGGTGCGGGAAATCGCCGTGAGGCTGAAAGAGGCGCTTGGGCAGTCTGTACCAAAATAAATATCAGGTACCTTTATACTTTCATTTTTTCGGGAGATTGTATGCGTATTCAACAGGAACTTTCGAAAATTGAATTTGAGATGCGCGAACATGCACGCAGCCATTTGCCTGTGGAACAGGAAATGCAGTTTTATGAATGTATAAAGCGGGGCGACCTAGAGGGTGCACGCGCCCTTGCGCTGCCCTTAGGAGGAGAAGGATTTGGTGTATTGTCGGGAGACAGACTGAGAAACCTGAAGTATCATCTGGTCATCACCGTGGCGTTTATTACACGCTTTTGTGTCGAGGGCGGTATGGAACGCGAGACAGCATATAATCTGTCGGATCTTTATATCAGGGCGGTTGACCATGCGGAATCTGCCGGGGAGATCAATCAGATCCACGCGGAGCTTATCGCGGATTTTACAGAGCGCATGAGAGCGGTCGATAAGCGATCGGGTTTCTGCTATCAGGTTACGAAGAGCATGGAGTATATTTACGATCATCTGCATGAAAAGATCACCGTTAGCAGGATTGCCGCCCAATTGGGGTTGTCAGTGCCTTATCTGTCAAAGCTGTTCAGCGCGGAGACTGGGATGACGCTGAATCGTTATATTTTGAAAAAGAGGATTGATGCTGCCTGTCAGATGTTAAAATATTCGGATTATGAAGCCGCTGAGATCAGCAGTTTTTTAGCATTTGCTTCCCATAGCTACTTTATACAGAAGTTCCGTCAGGAAACGGGGCTTACGCCGAAACAATACCGTGCGAAGTATCACTGTTCTTCTGTGGGAATCGATAAAGAGGATGATACAAAAAGCAGGTAAAAAACGGATTGGAAAAAATACATAGAAAATCAGATTAAATAAACGATATTTTATTCTGTTTTTTGATATATTTTCTTTTCGGGAACTGTTATAAAGGAGATTAGAAACCCAAAAATAAGTCGCAGCATGGAGGCTAACTATGAAAAAATTTACCGGATATCAGCATGGCGTAAATCTTGGAGGCTGGCTGTCACAGTCGGATTATACAAAGCAGCATCTTGAGAATTTTATTCGTGAGGAGGATATAGAAAGGATCGCTTCATGGGGATTAGACCATGTGCGTCTGCCGTTTGATTATGACGTGGTGCTTGGTGAGGACGGTTTTGTCAAGACGGATGCGTTCAGATACCTTGACCGCTGTGCAGAGTGGTGCGAAAGGCATGGACTGAACCTGATCCTTGATCTGCATAAAACGCCTGGATTTTCTTTTGATAAGGGTGAGCAGGAGAATGGATTTTTTGAGGAAGAGCGTTATCAGGATATTTTCGTGGCAATGTGGTGTGAGATCGCAAAGCATTATGCAGGCAAAGCGGATCATGTAGCATTTGAACTGCTTAACGAGATTACAGATAAGAAATATGCGGTGCTCTGGAACAGGATCGCCGCGAGGACGATCCGCGAACTCCGCCGTCTGGCGCCCGATAATCCGGTGTTGATCGGGGGCATTTACAACAACAGCATTTTTGGACTGACACTGCTTGATAAGCCGTACGATGATCATATCGTATTCAATTTCCACTATTATGAGCCGCTTGTGTTTACACATCAAAAGGCGCCGTGGGTGGAACACATGAGCCCCGACTGTGAAGTGGATTATCCGGATTTGAAAGAAGTCTATCGCCGCAAAACAGCTGAAAATATTGGAACGGATCAGGCGGAAGCGTTTATGGATTTCGAAGGAACACAGATCGATGTGTCCTATATGGAGCGGGAGATGCGCGCAGCCGTTGAGGTGGCAGAAAAACTGGATGTCCCGGTTTATTGCGGGGAATATGGTGTGATCGACCGTGTTCCCGACGACAAACTCCTGCGCTGGTATGCGGATGTTTCCGCCACATTTAACAAGTTTGGAATCGGAAGAGCGGCATGGACCTATCGGGAAAAAGATTTTGGGATCACCGATCCGTGCAGAGAGAAGATTATCGAACAGATCATAAAATATCTTTGACGGGAATGTTCCAAAAAGGAAAGAGACCTCCGCTGATGCGGGGGTCTCTTTCTTATAGCGGATTCTTTGAAAGATTTTCGCTTCAGCGAAAGTCTTTTTTAGACTGCTTCATGGAATGTTCTGCTGATGACGTCTGCCTGCTGTTCCGGCGTAAGTTTAATGAAGTTAACTGCATAGCCGGACACACGGATCGTAAGCTGCGGATAATTCTCAGGATGCTTCTGCGCATCAAGCAGCGTATCCCTGTTCAAAACATTGACATTTAAGTGATGTCCGCCCTTTGTTGCATAACCGTCCAATAAATTTACAAGATTGTCTACCTGAGCCATATTTTCCTGCATAGTGATATCCTCCTTAAAAATAAAATAGTAATCATTATTGTTATTATTATCATATCACATATTTTTATGATGTCCATATAAAAGAAACAAAAACATTGTATTTTTTTGCATACAAGATCAAGCTGTCATATTTTATATGCCGGTTCATATACTTTGGTGTGAGGGTTGTACCTCTTCGATATAGGAGGCTTGTCATGGATTTGGAACAGGAGTTTTTAGGGCTGTTTCCTGATACGATGCGCCATGGCTTTCGGAATGTGGCGGCAAAATTAAAACAGATTCAGGAGATTCGTCTGCGTGTAGGAAGACCGGTCATCATTTATGCACACGGAAGAGAATATTTTTTATCTGAAGACGGTGAGCTTCTCTATGAAGCGGGGCGGGCGCTGTGTCCGGACAAATTCTACATGGACAGGCTGTTTGCACATTTATGCGGCTATTCTGTGTATGCTTATGAGGATGAGATCAGGCAGGGTTTTTTGACCGTTGTGGGAGGGCATCGCATCGGACTTGGCGGAGAAGTTGTCTGCAAAGAGCATGAGCCGGTCTCCATGAAGAACGTCAATGCCATGAATATCCGTATCGCGCATCAGATCAAGGGAGCGGCATACGGTGTCATGCCGCAGTTATTTGAGGGAGAAGAATTCTTGAACACGTTGATCATTTCACCACCGGGCAGTGGAAAGACAACGCTTCTGCGTGACCTGATACGCTGTCTTTCAGACGGGTGCTGCGGGCATTCGGGCATGACGGTCGGTGTTGTGGATGAGCGCAGCGAGATTGGCGGGAGCTGCCTTGGCGTCCTTCAAAATGATCTTGGCATGCGGACCGATCTGCTGGATGCCTGCCCGAAGGCGGAGGGAATGTTTTTGCTGTTGCGGAGCATGAATCCGCGCGTGATCGCGGTGGACGAGATCGGCGGAAAAGAGGATGCGGAGGCGATTGCCCAGGCAAGTCGCTGCGGCTGCAAGATCGTAGCGACGGTACATGGCAATGACGTGAAGCAGCTTACAGAACGTAAGTACATAGGAACACTGTTGGAAGACCGGTTATTTGAACGCTATGTCCTCCTTCAGGGAAGCAAGAGGCCGGGAGTGATCGGTCAGGTGCTCGATAAGATGTTTGCACCGCTTACATCTGACAGCACGGCAGGAGGAGTCGGCGGATGAAATGGATCGGGGCAATCATGCTGACGCTTGGAACGACGGGACTTGGTCTTTTTTATAAGAGGGCAGGCTATGAGAGAATCCGGGAACTGGAACGTTTCATTTGGTTTTTTTATTATCTGGAGAGTGAGATTACCTATCATAAGGCGGAGCTTGAGCAAATATGCAGGCGGGGCGGCGATCGTCAGAAAGGTGCGGCAGGGAAACTGCTGTCGGCGGTCGCGAACCGTATGTCAGGCGGAGAAGGCGCTGTATTTGAGCGGATATGGCGCGAAGAAAGCGAGGCACTTTTGGGGAAATATCCATTGAAAGAAGAAGACATTGCGGTCATACGGGAATTTGCCGCACAGGAATTTGCGGACAGCCGCATGCAGCTCATTCAGGCGGCATTCTGCAGGGAGAAGCTGGAGGAAAAAAGAAAGAGTTTGTCGGAGGATGCAGCTTCGAAAAGCAGGATGTATGTGTGCATGGGCGTGATGGGCGGACTTGTACTCAGTATTGTTTTACTATGACAGGCACGGGAACGGGGACGGTAAGGGAAGCGTATGGAGATCAGTATCATATTTAAGATTGCGGCAGTCGGAATACTTGTGACTATTTTAGGTCAGGTACTTAAACACAGCGGACGGGATGAACACGCTTTTTTAGTTGGACTGGCGGGGCTTATTCTGGTGCTGACCTGGATCGTTCCTTATATTTACGAGCTGTTCCAGACCGTCCAGAAATTGTTTGCAATGTAATTTTGACATTCGGACACTGTCTGTGGAGAGGTAGATTGAAAAATTAAAGATTTTCAATTTTCTATTTAAGCAGTATCGCAAGCTTTGCTTGCGATATGCATGGGGATTAACATGGATATTGCAAAAATTGTTCTTCTTTCACTTGCGGGAATTTTTCTTGGCGTACAGCTCAAGGGCAGCAGACAGGAATTTTCATTTTATATCGGGATCGTCTTAAGCATGATCATTTTTGGCGCGGGCATGGATAAGCTTGGCGCGGTACTTACGGAATTCTCACAGATCAGAGGCTTTATGGGAGAACAGAACCGGTATTTCAGCATTCTGCTAAAAGTGATCGGTATTACCTATTTATGTGAATTTGCCTGCTCTGTCTGTAAGGATGCCGGATATTCATCGGTAGCCGGGCAGATTGAGATTTTCGGGAAATTGACTGTATTATTGGCGGGTATGCCGGTCATTCTTGCAGTCATTCAGACGATACAGGAATTTGGACTGTGATGGCGTGTCTGTGAAAAATACGCCGCGACATGGGGGAGTAGAATGGATATGACAGTCGATTTTACGGACAGCCTTGGGCTGCAGGAATTGTCCGACCGGATAGGAAGCATCTTTTCGGATGCGGATATTTCCTTTTTTGATTTGGTTATGAATGCGCTGAAAGGAGAAAACGGTCTGAGCCTGAAATGGATATGGGATAGTATACGTCAGGCGTTTGCCGCGGAAGCTGCGGAGTATAAACTGATTTTTGCCAGTATCCTGATCCTTGGAATTTTTTCGGCAGTTTTCGCACAGTTCGGGCAGCTTTTTGAAAGCCGGCAGGTTGCAGACATCAGTTACGACATTGTGTTTTTGCTGATGGCAATGCTTCTCCTGAAGATCATGCAGCAGGGGATGGACATTACGCGGGAGAGCCTGGTCGCGATCGCTGATTTTTCCAAATTGTTAGTGCCGACCTATTGCCTTTCTGTCGGGTTTGCAGCCGGACATGCAACGGCGATCGCTTTTTATGAATTGGCGCTGATCGTGATCTATCTGGTCGAGAACCTGCTGTTGATAGCTGTTGTACCGATGATCTATGTGTATACATTACTTTCTGTTATGGGAGGGATCAGCTCGGATACAAGAATGGAAGGGATTCTTTCGTTTACCAAAAAAGGAATCGGATTTGTGCTCAAATGCTGCGTGACAGTCATTTCCGGAATCGGTCTGCTGCAGGGAATGATCACGCCGGTCATTGACAGTGTCAGCACAGGCGCGCTGCAAAAACTGGTTTCCGTGATACCGGGCATTGGCGGCTTCGTGGATACTGCGTCAGATGTCGTGTACGGCTCTGCGATCCTTGTAAAAAACGCGGTCGGTGTCGCGGGGATCCTGATCCTGCTTTTCCTGTGTGCAATGCCTTTGTTCAAGCTGTTTCTGCTTGCGCTTTCGCTGAAAGCGGCGGCTGCGATCTCCGGCGTTGTTGCGGATGTGCGCATGAGCCGGTGCGTGGAACAGGTGTCCGAGGGAAGTGTGCTGCTGTTAAAGACAATGACTTGTGCGATGGGACTATTTATTGTGACGATCGCAGTCATTGCCGTGACGACGAACAGGGGTTTTTAAGGGGGAACGATATGCTGGATGTGATTCGCGCGGCAGGCGTATTTATGATCATTGCGCAGACGATGTATCATTTTGTCAGCGGGAGCAAATATGCCCGCTATGTGCGGCTGCTCATACGGATCATGACACTTGCGGTTTTGATCGTACCGCTGCTTGATCTGATCAAAAACGGCACGAATGAAGATTTTAGCGCGCGGCTTGAGCAATTTGAATATGAGTATGAAACGATTTTGCAGGAGACCGGATATACGGAAAACGGGATCGTGGAGGAGCAGATCGCGCGCGCAACTGCCGATGAGATAAAAACGGCGCTGGATCCCGTGCTGGCTCCATACGGTTATGAGACCGCAGGGGTCTATGCCAAAGAAAACGGATTGTTGTTTACGCTCTGTCCGTTGGAAAAACGGGAGGAGGAAATCGGTGTACGGCCTGTCAGGGAGGTTAAGGTGCAGATCGGTGAAGGAGCGGGGGCTGCGGGAGGAAAATCTTATGGGGGCACGGGGGATGGGATGATACCATATGGAACGGCGGGGGCGGACGCGCCGGATGTCCGGGAACTTAGCAGTGTGATCGCGGCATTCCTCAGGATGGAATGCTCTCAGGTGGAGGTGAGGATTCTTGCATAATATGCCGGAAAAAATTAGGACGCTGCTGAAGGGTCAGAAATTTGGAAAAGACAGCCTGATCATTTTGATCCTGGCAGGGCTTTTGCTGCTTGTGATCGCCTGGCCGACGAAATCTGCCGATACAAAAAAAGAAGATGAGACAGTAAAGTACGAACAATTGGACAGGGATTTCGCTATGATGGACACATCTTCAGACAGGAATCAGGATACGGACTATGAAGCGCAGCTTGAGGAACGTCTGGAGAAACTGCTCCGCGAGATGGACGGTGTCGGCGCGGTGCGGGTGATGATCACTTTTTCCGCTTCAGGGGAGGAGATCACCTTGAAGGATGTGGTCAGGTCAGACACGGATACGACGGAGGCGGACAGCGGAGGCGGAACGCGGATCATCAACGAAAGTGCCATGGAGGAAGAGACAGTCTATATTACGGATGCAGACGGGCGGCGTACGCCGTTCATTGTAAGGACGACAAAGCCGGAGGTCATTGGAGTGGCGGTCATTGCCGAGGGCGGCGGAAATCCGACTGTACAGAAAAATATAACTGCGGTCATTCAGTCATTATTCAGAATCGATGCGAATAGAATTATTGTAACCAAAATGAAAGCATAGCAAAAGGGGGAGGAAATTGAAAAAGATACTTAGACGTAATCAAGTTATGATCACGGCATTGGCAATGATGATCGTCATTGCAGGATATCTTCATTTTGCGGGAAGTCAGGTGGACTCTGATGATCTGATCAGCAATGATGCCCAGACGCAGGAAGCTTCTTCTGTCAGCGTTGACGGTTTTGTTGAGTATGATGCTGATACGATGGAGGAATTGTCAGCATCGGATCTGGCCGATATTTCGGATGAAGATATCGAGACTGCTGCAAACGGGGATGTAACCGACATAGAGAGCCTCGATACTGATTATGCCGCGGCGGAGGATGGTTATCTGAGCGAGCTGGGAGAGGTTTCTACGGCAGGTCTTGATGAGGAACAGGCTGAAATGTTTCCGGAGGACATGACAGTTGATGAAATTCCGGGAGAAGCGGTCTACACATCCACGACAGCGGTTACTTCCCTGTCAGCCGCACGTCTGCAGAAAGAGCAGACACGTGCGCGCAACAAAGAGATCATGCTGGAGATCATCAATAATGTCAATATCGGCGACGATCAGAAGCAGGCGGCCATTGACAGCATGATCGAGGCGGCAGATATTGCGGAGAGGGAGTCAGCGGCGGAGATCCTGCTAGAAGCAAAAGGCTATCAGGAGGCCGTTGTGAGCATCACAGGCGAGCAGGTGGATGTTCTTGTGTACGGCACGATGCTGACGGAGGCGCAGTGTGCACAGATCGAAGATATCGTAAAGAGAAAGACAGGAATTGATGCTGCCAACATCATCATTACGCCGGTTGCACTTTCACAATAGCCAAAGTACGGAGAGTATGGTATAATGTCGTTAGACATTATACCGCGCCGAGCGAAGCGAGTGTGCATCGCGAAGCGTAAGCATGTGCGGGGCACATGGTATACTATTATTATACTTCTTGGAATAACGAACATAAGGCGGGCATGCATATGAAAAGAGTATTTTTGATTGTACTGGACAGCTTTGGAATCGGGGAAATGGAGGATGCGGCGCAGTTCGGAGACGCAGGAACGAATACCCTGCGCTCCGTATCCTCCAGTTCTTTTTTTTGCCTACCCAACTTAAAGCGTCTGGGATTGTTTGATATCGACGGTGTGGATTTCCTGGAAGGAACAGGTGCTCCAAAGGCACGGATCGCCAGAATGAAGGAGCGGTCGAAGGGAAAGGATACAACGATCGGACATTGGGAGATTGCAGGAATCTGGTCGATGGATCCGCTTCCTACTTATCCGAATGGATTCCCGGAGGAAGTTCTTGCCGGGTTTTCAAGGTGTACGGGCAGGGGCGTGCTCTGCAATCGTCCCTATTCAGGTACGGAGGTGATACGGGCATACGGGGACGAGCATGTCAGAACAGGCGATCTGATCGTATATACGTCGGCTGACAGCGTATTTCAGATCGCTGCGCATGAAAGTGTCGTACCAGTGGAACAGCTCTATGAATATTGCCGCATTGCACGGGCAATTCTTAAGGGAAAGCATGGCGTCGGCAGAGTGATTGCCCGTCCGTTTACCGGAGAGAGCGGACATTATGAACGTACGCCGCGCAGACATGATTTTTCGCTGGAGCCCCCGGAAAAAACGATGCTCGACCGGCTGACTGAACATGGCAGGGACGTGATCGCCGTGGGAAAGATCTGGGATATTTTTGCGGGACGCGGCATGACGGAGCATGTGTATACGACAGGGAACGCGGACGGCATGGAGCGGGCGCTGTCTTATCTTGCGCGTGATTTTGAAGGATTATGCTTTATCAATCTGGTTGATTATGATATGCTCTACGGGCACCGGAACGATATCGACGGCTATGCGAAAGCGCTGGCGGAGTTTGACCGGTGGCTGCCGGCATTTCTTGCCGGATTAAAAGAGGATGACGTGCTGATGATCACTGCGGATCATGGCTGCGATCCGGGCTATACGGTTTCCACGGATCATTCAAGGGAGCACACGCCATTTTTAATGACGGGGAAAACGATTACTCCGGCGAATCTGGGTACGCGGGAGAGCTTTGCGGACATTGCAGCGACAGTGCTCGATTATCTGAACGTTCCGAATGACGGGCATGGTACATCCATGCTGTAAAAGGTAAAAAACTTCAAAGGAGTATGATGAGTAACATGGCAGACTATACGAAAGAAATCAATAAAAGAAGGACCTTTGCGATCATTTCCCACCCGGATGCAGGAAAAACCACGTTGACAGAGAAGTTTCTGCTCTACGGCGGAGCAATCAATCTGGCGGGAAGTGTCAAAGGAAAAGCGACAGCGCGGCATGCGGTATCGGATTGGATGGAAATCGAAAAAGAACGTGGTATTTCCGTTACTTCCTCCGTGCTCCAGTTTGAGCACGGAGGCTGCTGTGTCAATATTCTGGATACGCCGGGACATCAGGATTTCTCAGAAGATACCTATCGTACGCTGATGGCGGCGGATTCCGCGGTGATGGTAATAGACGGAGGTAAAGGCGTCGAAGCGCAGACGAGGAAATTGTTTAAGGTGTGCGTCATGCGTAAGATACCTATTTTTACTTTTATCAATAAAATGGACAGGGATGCGAACGACACGTTTGATCTGCTGGACGAGATTGAGAAAGAACTGGGAATTGCCACTTGTCCGATGAATTGGCCGATCGGAAGCGGCAAAAATTTTAAGGGTGTGTATGACAGACAGCAGAAATGTGTGATCACTTACGCGGATACCGAGAAAGGTACAAAGGAAGGATCATCGACGAAAATCGCATTTGAAGACAGGGAGTCGCTGCGCGCCCATATCGGCGAGGCTTTTATGGAGCAGCTGGAGAGTGAGATCGAGCTGCTTGACGGAGCAAGTGCGGAGTTTGACCTGTCAGAGGTCAGAAGCGGTAATCTGACGCCCGTATTTTTTGGGTCGGCGCTGACTAATTTCGGCGTGGAGATCTTTTTGCAGCACTTTTTGGAGATGGCAACGCCCCCGCTTCCGCGTAAAGCAGATATCGGTCTGATCGAACCTACGGAGCGGGAATTCTCTGCATTTGTTTTTAAGATACAGGCGAATATGAATAAAGCCCACAGAGACCGCATCGCGTTTATGCGTATTTGTTCGGGAAGATTTGATGCAAATGAGGAAGTAAGGCATGTGCAGGGCGGCAGAGTCATGCGTCTGTCGCAGCCCCAGCAGATCATGGCGGACGAGAGAAAAATTTTGTCAGAGGCATATGCGGGTGATATCATCGGCGTATTCGATCCGGGGATCTTTTCGATCGGCGATACGGTGTGTATGCCGAAAGACAAGTTTTGCTTTGAGGGGATACCGACTTTTGCGCCTGAGCATTTTGCGCGTGTCAGACAGCTCGATACGATGAAGCGTAAGCAGTTTGTAAAGGGAATCACGCAGATTGCGCAGGAGGGAGCAATTCAGATCTTTCAAGAATTTAACACGGGCATGGAAGAGATCATCGTCGGCGTAGTTGGTGTTCTCCAGTTTGATGTGCTGAAATACCGGTTGGAAAATGAGTATAACGTGGAGATCCGCTTGGAGAAACTTCCTTATGAGCATATCCGGTGGATCGAAAACACAAATATTGATCTAAAGACGTTAACGGGAACATCGGATATGAAAAAGATTAAGGACTTAAAGGACAGGCCGCTGTTGTTGTTTATCAATGAGTGGAGCGTCGGTATGACGCTGGAGCGTAACAAGGGACTTGTGCTTTCAGAATTTGGACGCGGTTAGTCCGGCGCGCATTTGAATGAAGCCGGATAAAAGAAGGTTAACGTGCCGCTTTTCATGCCGTGCGGAAAGTTAGTCAGGATGTGAGATAATGCTGTCTTTTCAAAATAAAATCAAAGATTTTATTATAAAAAGAATAGGTTTGGCGGTGCTGCCTGCCGTTGTTCTTCTGCTTTCCGGCTGTGCTTTAAGTATCAATGAACAGGGGCAGGAAACAAAGGACGGGGTAAGCTGTTCTGAAGATGTGGGGGAGACGGTACCCGATGCAGGAGAGGGCACGGAGGCACTGGCGGAGACGGACGGATACTATTACAGGGCGCTTTCGGAAGACGGTGAGAGGACGCTGTATACGCAGATGCTGGTATGCATGCAGCAGATGGGGCAGGATGAAACGCTGCTATGCGGGGACGAGGATCTTCTTTACCGGATATTCTGCTGTGTGCTCGCCGATCATCCGGAACTGTTTTATGTGACAGGCTATACCTATACGAAAGCTGTGAGCGGGGATGAAAGCGGTCATATGATATTTTCACCGGCTTACTCTATGTCAAAGGATGACGTGGCGCGTACCAAAAGCAGGATTGACGAATATGTATCCGGGTGCTTTTTGAATCTGCCGGACGGGGACGATTATGAGCGGATACGCTATTTATATGAATATTTGATCTGCCATACGGAGTATGACCTTCAGGCGCCTGAGAATCAGAATATCTGCTCAGTATTTTTATATGGACGCTCCGTGTGCCAGGGGTATGCCAAAGCGTTCCAGTATTTGTGCACAAAGGCGGGAGTTGAGGCATCGTTTGTAACGGGGCGGATCAGGGAATCGGGATATGGGCACGCGTGGAATTTGGTGAATTCTAACGGGGCATACTACTATGTGGATGCGACGTGGGGAGATGTTTCCTATACGATGGACGGCGGGAATGTGCCAGGCGGTCCCGAAGTCAATTATGAATATTTATGCGTGACGACGGAACAGATCACAAGAACGCATGAAATCGATCTGTCTGTTGTGAACATGCCGGAATGCACGGCGTCGGATGATAACTATTTCGTGCGTGAGCAGGCGTTTTTTCACTCGTTTGACGAGGGGGCACTCGATGCACTGTTTGCGCGTCATGCGGGGGAATTTGTTACGTTCCGGTGTGAAACGGCAGACGTCTACAGTCTGTTCTATGAATATCTGATCGGGAAAGAGCACATCTTTGACTATATGGATTCAGACGCCGGCGTCTCGTATTCCGATAATGAGGAGACACTGACGTTTGCTTTTTGGCTGCCATAACAGAGATTCTAAAAACTTGTTTTATAAAAAACTTGTTTTTTTGGATACTATACATTTATTGAATCATTTGTTATAATACATGTAATTGTTTGAAGACAGACGATTCGTCCAAAGGAGGATTTGTATGGATAAGGATATGGAAAAAGGAACCTATGTGCTCAAGGAGGACAACAGCATGGGCACGGTCAAGATTGCCGATGATGTTGTTGCAATGATCGCAGGGCTTGCTGCCTCCGAGGTTGATGGCGTGTCAGCCATGGTCGGCAATATCACGAATGAGCTGATGAGCAAAGTCGGTATGACAAAGCTGACAAAGGGCGTAAAGGTTGAGATCACGGGCAGAGAAGTACGCACTGACATTGCGGTGGTGCTCGAATATGGCTATAACATTCCGGCGACTTCTCAAAAAGTACAGGAAAAAGTAAAAATGGCAATTGAGAATATGACGGGGCTTACCGTATCCGATGTCAATATCAGAATTGCCGGTGTCAACATGCAAAAGAGCAGATAAGCATTGTTTCGTAAGAAGCAAAAGACACGCCCTGCGTGCCAAAAGACACGCAAGGCGTGTCTTTTGTAAGTTTAGAGTCGGCAATGGCGGAGGGCGTTAAGCGCGGCTGATATAATCAAGGAGTCATTCATGAGCAGACGAGAGTTAAGGGAACGGATTTTTTTATTGCTATTTCGTGTGGAATTTAACCGGATGGAAGATATGCCTGAGCAGATCCAATTGTTTTTTTCAGACGAAGAAAGCGGGGGCACGGAAGAGGAGAAGCTTTATATCTCAGGGAAATACGGCAATATTGCCGCAAAACTTCCGGAGATAGATGCCCTGATCAATGAGCGTGCAAAAGGATGGTCTGTTGAGCGTATGGGTAAGGTTGATGTGACGATCATCCGCCTTGCGGTTTATGAGATCTGTTATGATGATGATATTCCGACAGGAGTTGCGATCAACGAAGCAGTCGAGCTTGCAAAGAAGTTCGGGCAGGATGAATCGGCGGGATTTGTCAACGGCGTGCTTGCCAAGTTTGCATAGGAGCGTATAGTATGGCGGTGCGTCGGGCTGATGCAGATAAAAATGTATATACGGTCGCGCAGGTAAATTCTTATATCCGCAATATGTTCGTGCAGGATTTTATGCTGAATGCGATTCAGGTACGGGGAGAAGTCAGCAATTGTAAATATCATCCTTCCGGGCATATTTATTTTACATTGAAGGATAAAGGCGGGGCGATCGCCTGCGTGATGTTTGCGGGAAACAGGACAGGGCTTGACTTTCGGATGCAGGAAGGGCAGCAGGTCGTCGTTTCGGGCAATATTGATGTGTATGAACGTGACGGAAGGTATCAGCTTTATGCGAAGCATATTCGTTTAAGCGGAGAGGGAGACCTGTATGCACGTTTCATGGCGCTGAAAGATGAATTAGAAGAAATGGGGATGTTTGCACCCGAATACAAACAGCCAATTCCAAAGTATGTGAAAACGCTCGGTGTTGTGACTGCGTCTACGGGCGCAGCGGTACGGGATATTATCCAGATCGCAAAGCGCCGTAATCCCTATATCCAGATTATTTTGTATCCGGCGATCGTGCAGGGAGAACAGGCTGTATCGAGTATTGTGGAAGGGATTCATGCCCTAGAACGATTATCGGTCGATCTGATGATCGTCGGGCGCGGGGGCGGTTCCATCGAAGATCTGTGGGCGTTTAATGAGCGTGAAGTCGTACAGGCGGTATTTGACTGTTGCGTACCGGTCATTTCGGCAGTCGGACATGAGACGGATACAACACTGACAGATTATGCGGCAGATCTGCGTGCACCCACACCGTCCGCAGCCGCGGAGCTTGCCGTATATGATCAGGCATTATTGGACGAGCGTCTGATCAATGCCGCGGATGCGTTAAACGGGCGTATCCGTGCAATACTGGACAGAAAGAGGATTCAGACGGAGAATTACAAACTTCGCCTGCAACATGGCAGTCCGCTTCATCAGGTGAGAGAACAGAGGAACCGGCTGATGATATCGGAGGACCGTCTGAGCGCGGCGATGCAGACGTGCATGGAAGCGTCACGACATCGTTTTTTGATTTATGTGGAGCGGTTGAAAGGACTTTCACCACTTGAAAAATTAAATCAGGGATACGCTTATGTATCCGACGAAAGCGGGAGTACGCTGCGCACGGTATCACAGACAGCGGTGGGCAGCAGGATCAATGTTTACCTAAAGGATGGTGTCGTGCAGGCTCAGGTGACATCAGTTTCAGATAATTTTAACATTGCAGATATCTGTTTCCACGACGCAATGGGGTCTGATATGAAAGGGACGGGCGGTTATGTCAGAATCGAAACGAAGTAAGAAAACACAACAGAGTGATACAGATCAGCAGGAGCCGCGCGGTATTGAGGAGACATTTGCGCGCATTGATGAGCTGATCATGCAGCTGGAATCACCAGAAATCGGTTTAGAGCAGTCATTTCAGGCATACGAGGAGGGGATGAGGCTCTTAAAGGCATGCAACGGGCAGATCGACAGAGTGGAGAAAAAAGTACTTGCTTTAAGCGGGGACGGAGGCTTTGATGAACTGGGAGAGTGAGCAGGATCAAAAAGTACAAAGGGTGGAAGAACTGATCGGCGCGTATCTTCCGGCGGAGGAAGGTTATCAGCGTACCGTTTTGGAAGCGATGAATTATAGTATTCGTGCAGGCGGGAAGCGGCTTCGCCCGATGATGATGTATGAGACGTACAGGATGTATACGGAGTGCGACGGGTCAGCAGGGGAGCCTGACGATATGGTTATTGCTCCGTTTTTAGCCGCTATCGAGATGATACACACTTATTCTCTCGTGCACGACGATCTGCCGGCAATGGACAATGATGAATATCGCAGAGGAAGAAAGACGACGCATGTCGTGTACGGAGAGGGTATGGCAATTCTTGCGGGCGACGGGCTTTTAACACATGCGTTTTATACGGCGGCAAGGGCATTTTCGGCGGCAAAAGACGCGGCGGAGCGGGTGTCTTTGACATCGCCGGCCGGTGATGCATCGCTGTGCGGCCGTATCGGAAGGGCTATCGGTATTTTAGCTGAGAAGGCTGGGACCGACGGTATGCTTGGCGGACAGTGCGTGGATGTAGAGGCGGAGAAACGCGGAGAGACGGTGACGATGGAACAGCTTCTTTTTATTCACGAAAAGAAGACGGCGGCTCTCATACAATCGGCGCTGATGATCGGGGCGGTTTTAGCGGGAGCGCCCGAAGAGGATGTTGCTCGTCTTGAAAGAGCCGGCAGGCATGTGGGAGTTGCATTTCAGATACGGGATGATATTTTGGATGTGGAAGGCAGTCTGGAAGAGCTGGGAAAGCAGACGGGTTCCGATGCGAAAAATAATAAGAAGACCTATGTCACGCTTGTCGGAATGGAGCAGGCGAAACAGGATGTGGAGCGTATCTCTGGGGCGGCGCTACATGAACTTTCAAAGCTGAGCAGATCGAATGATTTTTTGGCAGAGCTGGTCAGAAGAATGGTATATCGGACAAGCTGAGTCATTCTTTATCATGTTTTTCAATTTACTATTTAAGCAGCATCGCAGAAGAGAAATCGCCTTCGCGAGATTCTCTTCGCGTGTCATTGCAGTAAACTGCTCTGACATGGAGGATTCGTATGTATTTAGAAGAAATCAGGCGGGTAAATGATATCAAAAAAATAGACAAAGCCGATCTGCCGGAACTTGCGGAGGAGATTCGGGAGTTTTTGATCGAAAAGATCAGTGTGACGGGCGGGCATCTAGGCTCAAATCTTGGCGTTGTGGAACTGACAATGGCACTGCACTTAACGCTTGATCTTCCTGATGATAAGATTATATGGGACGTCGGACATCAGTCCTATACACATAAACTTCTGACAGGCAGAAAAGAGGGGTTTGAAACACTGCGTAAGTATGGCGGTATGAGCGGATTTCCGAAGCGTAAGGAGAGTGATTGCGACTGTTTCGATACCGGTCATAGTTCCACTTCGATCTCGGCGGGATTAGGACTTGTAAAAGCGCGGGATCTGCAGAAAAAGAATGATTTTGTTGTCTCAGTGATCGGTGATGGTTCTTTAACCGGCGGTATGGCGTATGAGGCGCTGAACAATGCGGCGAAGCTTGAAACGAATTTCATCATCATTCTAAATGATAATAATATGTCCATTTCAGAGAATGTCGGCGGCATGAACCGGTACTTAAGCAGCATCCGCACAGCGCAGTCTTACTTAAATCTCAAAGAGGACGTCTATAACAAACTGAGCGCAGGAAAGCACGGCGGCGCTTATGTTGCAGCGATCAGGCGTGCGAAAAGCAGTCTGAAGCATCTGGTCGTGCCGGGTATGTTGTTCGAAGACATGGGGCTGACTTACTTAGGTCCGGTGGACGGACATAACATCATAGGAATGGTCCGCGCGATCAATGATGCGAAGAGATTCAAAAAGGCCGTGCTCATTCATGTATTGACGCAGAAGGGAAAAGGATATGAGCCGGCTCAAAAGCATCCGGCGAGGTTTCACGGGGCGGAGCCGTTCTTTATTGAGACAGGGCTGCCGCGCAATCCGCGGAACAAGTCTAATTATACGGACATCTTTTCCACTGTCATGTGTAAATTGGGAGAGCGCAACGAGAATGTTGTTGCGATTACGGCGGCGATGCCGGACGGCACCGGATTAAAGCGGTTCCGGAATAAGTATCCGGAACGGTTTTTTGATGTTGGGATTGCAGAGGAACATGCGGTGACGTTTGCGGCAGGACTGGCGGCGGGCGGGATGCGTCCGATCGTTGCGATCTACTCATCTTTTTTGCAGAGAGCCTATGACCAGATTCTGCACGATGTCTGTATTCAGAATCTGCCTGTCGTCTTTGCAATCGACCGGGCGGGACTTGTCGGCAGCGACGGCGAAACGCATCAGGGTATTTTTGATCTGTCCTATTTGTCTTCCATTCCGAATATGCATATCATGGCGCCCAAGAATAAATGGGAGCTTTCCGATATGTTAAAGTTTGCGGTTGATTTTAACGGACCGATCGCACTGCGTTATCCGCGCGGGGAAGCGTTTGACGGTCTTGAGGAATACCGTGCGCCGGTCGTATTCGGGAAGTCGGAAATGATTTTTGAAGAAGAAGAAATCGCGCTTGTGGCTGTCGGCAGCATGGTAAAGACCGCGCTTGCGGTTCGGGAACTGTTAAAGAGCGAAGGGCGTAAAGTCACCCTTGTCAATGCACGTTTTGTAAAGCCGATCGATGAGGAATTGCTGATGCGTCTGGCTCAGAGTCATCTATATATCGTGACGATGGAGGAAAACGTTGCAAGCGGAGGCTTTGGAGAGCATGTCAGGGAGTTCTTTTCGGAATGTCCCCATGCACAGGCACAGGTTTTATCCTTTACGATTCCTGACGCTTATGTCGAGCATGGCAATGTGGATCAGCTAAAAAAAGAAATCGGATTGGATGCGGAGTCGATCGCAGAAAAGATCCGTAAACAGATAGTGTGAAAAGAATGAAGATTTTCCAAGCAGTCAAAGTACGCCTGCCAAGAAAATCTAAAACATTCTTTCGGATTTGGTTATCGTGCCGGGGGAAAGGCGGTTTGGACAGTTGAAGGAAAGACTGGATGTGCTTCTCGTAAAACAGGGACTTGCGCAGTCACGGGAAAAGGCAAAGCTTGTCATTATGGCGGGGGATGTGTTTGTCAACGGACAGCGTGAGGACAAAGCGGGAGCAATGTTTGACGAAGAAAAGAGTACCATCACCGTACGCGGCGCTGCCATTCCTTATGTCGGCAGGGGCGGGCTGAAGCTGGAGAAGGCGCTTTTGGTATTTCCAATCCGGTTAGACGGATTTATCTGTATGGATATCGGCGCATCCACGGGCGGTTTTACGGATTGCATGCTGCAAAATGGAGCGGCAAAGGTATATGCGGTTGATGTGGGCCACGGACAGCTCGCATGGAAGCTGAGAAACGATGAACGCGTCGTCTGTATGGAAAAGACAAATTTCCGTTATATGGTGAGAGATGACATTGACGATGTATTGGATTTTGCCGCATGTGATGTTTCGTTTATTTCCCTGACAAAGATTTTGGAACCGGCGTGGCAGCTCTTAAAACCGGAGGCGCTCATGGTCTGTCTGATCAAACCGCAGTTTGAGGCTGGCAGGGAACAGGTCGGCAAAAAAGGGGTCGTCCGTGATGAAGCAGTACATAGAGAAGTGATCCTGCGGATCCTTGCATTTGCAGAGAGCGTCGGATTTGATGTGAAAGGATTGGATTTTTCACCGATCAAGGGACCGGAAGGCAATATTGAGTATCTTGTTTTTTTACAAAAGAGAGAGAAGCTGAAACCGGCATCGGAGTGTTCAGGAGGCGGAGAGGCGGGCGCTGCGGAATCTGAGTCAGGGGAGCTGGCGGCAAAGGCCGGACATACGAATCAGGTTCAAATGAGTTGTGCGTATGATGTGGCAAAGATCGTGCGAAAGGCGCATGATACGCTGAGCGCCGGAGGAAAAACGGGCATGCCTGATCAGCCGAAGGGCAGATGTCCGTAAATCGGATACGGAAGGAAATAGAACCGAAGGAGCAGGAAGCTTGAATCAGGGAATGATTGAGGACGCAGCATGAAGCGATTTTATCTGATCACAAACCGCATGAAAGATGCGGAGCTTACGATAACGAACCGGATACGGGAGGAACTGCGCAATCAGGGGGCGGATTGTACGGTTCATGTACAGGAGGGAAGTGACGGCTGCGGCTATACGGACAGCAGAAAGATACCTGCTGACTGTGAATGCATCATTGTACTTGGCGGAGACGGGACGCTGCTGGAGGCAGCACGTGATACGGTCGATCTTGACATTCCGCTCATCGGCGTTAATCTCGGAACGCTCGGATATTTGGCGGAGGTGGACAGGGAAAATCTGTCGACTGCGTTAAGCAGACTGTGCAAAGACGATTATACGATCGAACGGCGCATGATGCTGGAGGGACAGATCACGGGAGAATCGGAATGCCGTCGCAGCTATGCGCTGAATGACATTGTGGTTTCCAGAAGCGGTTCGCTGCAGATGCTTCATTTTCATATTCTGGTCAACGGACATTTTCTGAAAGGGTACAGTGCGGATGGGATCATTGTATCAACGCCGACTGGCTCCACCGGCTATAATATGTCTGCAGGGGGACCGATCGTGGAGCCGTCGGCGAAGTTGATGATGATCACACCGGTCTGCCCACATACGCTGAATACGCGGAGCATTGTGCTTTCTCCTGACGATGAGATCGAGATCGTGCTTCTGCCCGCACGTGACGGCAGAATACAGCATGTGGAGGCTGATTTTGACGGTGCGCACGGAATGGCTCTTGCTGCGGGGGAGCGTATGAAGATCGTCCGTTCGGAGCGGACAACGGCGATCGTAAAGCTGAGTGATGCAGGATTTCTTGAAGTGCTGCACCGAAAAATGAGGGAAGAATAATCAAGGACTCTGAGTTCGTCTGACTTAAAAATGATTATGCTGCTAAGCAGAAACGGAATGAAATGATCAAAGAAAGGGACGTGGTGCGGAAATGTCGAAGCTGAAACGGCAGGAAAAGCTGCTTGCACTGATTGAAGAAAACGAGATCGGAACGCAGGAAGAGCTCGCAGAAGCATTGCGCAAAGCGGGCTGCCATGTCACACAGGCAACGGTCTCCCGCGATATCCGGGAGCTGAAGCTTTCGAAACAGCCTGGCAGAAATGGGCTGCAGAAATATTATGTGCCCAGGGAAACAGGTGCAGCCGCGGAGGACAAATATATTCGCGTGCTGCGTGAGGGGATGATTTCCATGGACTGCGCACAGAATATTTTAGTCGTGAAAACGGTCTCGGGAATGGCGATGGCGGTTGCTGCTGCCATAGATGCAATGCAGTTCAAAGAGATCGTTGGAAGTATCGCGGGGGACGATACGATCATGGCTGCCGTGCGGACTGTGGAGGATGCGCAGATCGTGATGGAAAAGATCGGGTCGGTTTGCGGGACGTAAGCGTCATAATGAGCGGGCGTGAAAAGAGAGAGGCGCCCTGCCCGGAGGGACACAGGGAGTAAAAAATATGTTATTAAGTTTACACGTGAAAAATCTTGCTCTGATCGACGAGGCAGAAATTGAGTTTACGAAAGGCTTAAACATTTTAAGCGGTGAGACAGGCGCGGGAAAATCTATCCTGCTTGGCTCGATTAATCTGGCTTTGGGAGCGAAAGCGGACAGGGACTGTATCAGAAGCGGGGCGGAGCAGGCGGTGATCGAGATGGTATTCCAGCTTGAGAATGATGCGCAGCGCCGCTGCATGGAGGAGCTTGAGCTTACTGCAGAAGACGGTGATCTTGTCATCGTACAGCGCCGGATATCCGAGAAGCGTTCGGTCTGCAAGGTATGCGGGGAGACCGTAACGGCAAAGCAGCTCTCTATGCTTTCCGGGGTACTTCTGCATATACACGGACAGCGTGACAATCAGCTTCTGCTTCAGGAAAAAGAACAGCGTGCATATCTCGACGGGTATGCAGGGGAAAACATGCAGGCGCTGCTTAAGCAGCTGAAGGATGTTTACCGTGCATATTGCGCATGCCGGGACGAGGAACTTGCGGTCAGGGAAAAAGAGCATGCGGGCGAGCGTGAAATTGCACTTGCGCAGTTTGAAGTCACTGAGATCGAGCAGGCAGCGCTCAGGGAAGGCGAGGATGAGGAATTAGAGCGCCGCTACCATAAAATGCTGAATGGTAAAAGAATCATGGAGCATGTGCAGCGCGCATACGGGATGACAGGAGACGGCGAAATGCAGAGTGCTGACATGCTGGTGGGTGCAGCAGTCATGGAGCTAAGAAGTGCGGCCTCACTGGATGAGGAGGCTTTGGATTTACAGGAACAGCTTGTCAATATCGATGCTTTGTTAAATGACTTTAACAGGGATTTATCCGCATATATTTCCGACATGGAATTCGATGAACGGGAATTTCATGAGACGGAGTCGCGCCTTGATCTGATCAATCACTTAAAAAACAAATATCACGCGGACTCCATTGCGCAGATACAGGACTATCTCATGAAGCAGCAGGCATACCTGGAGCAGATGAGTGACTTTGATGCATATAAAAAGCGCGTCGGGGAAAAAATGGTGCAGGCGGAAAAAGAACTAAGTGCACTTTGCGCCGAAGTATCCGCTCTGCGGAGTAAAACGGCAGTGCAGCTAGCCGGAAATTTAAGCGCGGCGCTTCAGGATCTGAATTTTCTGAAAGCGGGCGTCCGGATTGATGTGACGCCGGACGGGACGCATTATACAGCCGATGGCTATGACAGCGTGACGTTTATGTTATCCTTAAATCCGGGGGAGCCGTATAAACCGCTTTCTTCCGTGGCGAGCGGCGGCGAGCTTTCAAGGATTATGCTCGCGCTTAAGACGCTGAAAGCGGATAAAGACGGGATCGATGCGATGATCTTCGACGAGATCGACGCGGGCATCAGCGGAAAGACGGCGTGGCTTGTCTCCGAAAAACTTGGCATGCTTGCAAAAAACAGTCAGGTCATCTGTATCACACATCTGCCGCAGATCGCAGCCATGGCAGATACACATTTTGTGATCGAAAAGGAAACGAAAGAGGGCAGGACGGCGACAACGATCTATCCGGTAGAAGATGAGGCGCTGCTCGATGAGCTTGCAAGAATGCTTGGCGGTGATCAGATCACGGAGGCTGCACGCTCAAATGCCGCAGAAATGAAGCGGATGGCGCAGGAGGTCAAGTGCAGGGAGGGATAACGGAGATATGCTATAATGGAGGTGCATCGCGTGGAAAAAAAGGAACGATCAAAGCCAGAGTCAGAGTACCGAGAGAAAAACGATCATAAATCTCTGAATGATTGAAGAAAAATTTGCCACGAAAAAATATGTACCAATGCCATAAAATTAAAAGAACGTTGCATACTAAGAGAGACTGACAAGTCTCTCTTTTTTGTGCGATAAGCGAAATCCTGTCCCGGCGGGCAGCGCGTGCGCGTCATGTATGCACGCAGCGCAGGAATGATGGAGCTGCTTATCAAACGCGCAGCGCAGGAATGATGGAGCTGCTTATCAAACGCGCAGCGCAGGCATGGCGGACCTGCTTATCAAACGCACAACGCAGGCATGGCGGATCTGCCTGACGAAAGAAGGGACGGAAAGGCAAGGGTAGCGGCAAAATGGGTATGACTAATGCGGTCAATGGAAAACACCGGAGACCTTATCGGATATTTTTATGGATGGTTCTACTTTTTTCAGTGGGGACGATCTGTGCGATCATGATCGTAGATATCTATCGGGCAGTGCCCGATACGATTTACTTAAAAGCGGGCGAAGAATCAGAAATATCATTTCATGTACCATTGTCAGGCGAGATCATCATGACGACGGGCGGGGGCAGACGTACACGGGAAGTCTTAAACGATCTTGACGGACAGAATGCATCCGGCAATACGGACAGTACTGACCATGTGGCGGGAGAAACAGTAAGCGCCGGGGACGCCGGACGGTCGTTATTGAGCGGTGGGGGAGCAACGGACAGCATCGGGGACGACAACGCAGGGGCAGCGGGCAGCAATGCTGCTTACACAGGCGGTCTTCCGGATGTCAGCGAGGCGGATACGGAAAGCGTTATCGGCCGTGTACCGGTCAATCTGGCAGCAAATGTGACATTTGTAGCAAATGCGGAGAACAGCTACAGGGCTGAACTGCGCCTGTTTGGTATTATTCCGTTTAAGACCGTGCAGATCGAAGTGATCGACGAGTCTATGGTGTATCCTGCCGGACTGCCGATCGGCATTTATGTGAAGACACCGGGAGTCCTGGTGATCGGTACAAGTGATTTTGTGAATGAACAGGGAAATCTCGTTATGCCGGCGGAGCATGTACTGCGTGTGGGGGATTATATATTGAGTGTGAATGGAACACCTGTGACCGGAAAAAGTGATTTTGTATCAAGAGTGGCACAGTCAAACGGCGAAGTCATGGTAATGACGATAGAGCGGGGCGGAGAGCAGTTTGATGTGGCGGTGCGCCCTGCCCGTGATCAGGACAGGGAATACAAGATTGGCATATGGATCAAGGATAGCGCGCAGGGGATCGGCACCCTGACATATGTGGACGCGGACGGTGAATTTGGAGCACTCGGTCATGGCGTCAGCGACAGTGATATCGGTGTGATGCTTGAGCTTGGAGAAGGTGCGCTTTACCGTACCGATATCATCGGCATTACTAAGGGTAAACGCGGAGTGCCGGGAGAATTGACAGGTATTATCCGCTATACGGATAGTAATTGTCTTGGAAGCGTGACGGAAAACAGTGCTTCGGGGATTCACGGCGAGGTGAACAGAAAACTGATGGAACAAATTGAAGCCGAGCCGATAGAAATTGGATTAAAGCAGGAGGTCAGTATCGGACCGGCACAGATCTACTGCAATATTGACGGAGAAGCAAGCTACTATGATATTGAGATCGTTGATCTGGATTATGACAGCCAGAATATCAATAAAGGAATCACGATTCAGGTGACGGACAGACGTCTTATTGCATTGACGGGCGGCATTGTACAGGGTATGAGCGGCAGCCCGATCATCCAAAACGGCAGACTGATCGGCGCCGTGACACATGTGCTTGTCAATGACGCGACGCGCGGTTACGGCATTTTTATAGAGGAAATGTTGGGGAGATAGAACAAATATTTTTTATCCGTTCTAAAATATAAAAAAGCACTTGACCCTCCTCTTAGGTCAGAAGGTATACTGGTCTTAGATTCGAATCTATGTTGCAAAGGGGGCATGATCAGGATGCTGCAGATCGGAGAATTTTCCAAGGCTTGCCAGACGAGCGTAAAGACACTTCACCATTATGATAAAATCGGGCTGCTCATTCCGGCAGAGGTGGACCATATGACAGGGTACCGCTATTACCGGACGGAGCAGATCGATCAAATGAACTATATACAGCGTCTAAAACGCTATGGTTTTTCTTTGGAGGAAATTCAATATCTGATCACTGTTTCGGATCACAAAGAATTGATGAACATTCTGCGCAGACAGTGTGAAAAAATATGCGCGAAACAGCAGGAAATGCAGATCATCCTGAAAGAGCTCCAGACACATATTTCTGTATTCGAAAGGACAGGTGATGTTATGGCGTATCAGAAGGGATATACGATCGAAGTGAAAGACTCTCCGCAAATGTATGTGCTGGCACAGCGCGCGGTGATGGGGGTGGATGAATTTGCTGTTTATTACGGGAAACTTTTTGAGCGTATACATAAAGAATCTCCCCATATCACCCCGTCAGGACTAAACGGAGCAAGGTATTATGACGAGGAATTTTGTCATGAATCCTCGGATATTGAAGTCTTTGTCGGGATCAAAGAAAAGGACAGGGCGGATGCCGTGATGGAACCGTGCTCTTGTGCAATGACTGTGCATCACGGACCGTATTCCACGCTCTCGGAGGCTTATGGCGCGGTCATCTCATGGATTGCCGAAAACGGATATGAGATCGCGGGGGCGCCGTTTGATCTTTATACCAAGACACAGTTACATTCCCTGTCGCCCGAAGACTGGGAGACGGAGGTATATTTTCCGATTCGGAAAAAATAACATATGTGCGGCGGGCTGTGCAGATTGCAGTCCGCCGCGTGTGTAAGTCAGCCTGTACCATTATGCATGGCATCCGCCGCGTGCATATGGTAATCTGCCGCGTTCGCAGTCAGAATACCGTATTGAAATGCCCTCCGATACTGGCATATGTCACGCGGCGGATGACAAGGGCTTTCTAAAATGCGCTTTTTGGATGGTGTATTTTGTTTCTCTTCCGTGCGATAATAAATGCCGGGGTACCGCAGGGCATCCGGCAGGCTTGGATGCTTCCGCGTAAAAGAAAATACCCGTATGCTATCGTTTATTTGTAGAAGCGGAAGGCGTAAAGAACAGGAGGAGCAGCATGAGTCTTGGAAAAAACATTCAGTATTTGAGAAAACAAAAAAAGATAACACAGGAACAACTTGCGGATGAAATGTCCGTTTCCCGTCAGACCGTTGCAAGGTGGGAGTCCGATGAGATCATTCCCGAACTGGGAAAACTGATCGCATTAAGCGATCTGTTCTCCTGCAAATTGGATGAGTTGGTCCGGCAGAACCTGACAAATGATGAACATAGTTATTCCGAGATCACGATTAAGACCGTAAAGGGCTTCCGCATGGCGAGATATGTGATGGTAACGCCGAATCCGGAAGACGATGTGAACGGTTATATGGAAAGATGGGCACAAAGGTCAGGGCTGCTTGCGTGTGCGCCGGATGCCATGCAGATTGGCTGGGATTTCCCGTTTGTATCCGCTGAATTACAGAACCGGTTCGGCATGCGGGGCTATGTGTCCGCCTATGTCCTGCCGGAAGGGTTTCAAACGGATTGTCCGGGTGTGGAATATCACGATCAAATCGACGCGGAGTATGCGGTGATCACGATCTATGACCCATTCTCTGCTGCGTTTGAGCGCATACCGAATGCCTATAAAAAGATCATGGCATATTTAGAGGTCAACGGATTTCAGGAAAAAATGTACGATAACATTCTTGCCTGCTTCGAACATGTCTATGAAAAGGGTGGTATGACATGCATGGATGTATATGTTCATGTGGACAGTGTATCCAAAACTGCAGTGTATACGATTTTTGCATAGATGTACTGATGCATCAGAAATTTGAAAGAACATTGCCGGAGAAATACAAATTTCTACAGATTATGACCGGATTTTGTTAGAGAGCCGGAAATCATGACATACAGATGTCCTGTTTAATATGCTATGTTAAGGAAGCGCTGATCAAATCAGCGTTTCCTTAAATAAAATAGCGGAGGTAATCAGTATGGCAGATTCAATCGTAGATTCAAGATGCGGACTTCACTGTACCGGATGTGAGTATAAGGAGTCCTGCGGATGCGGCGGGTGTATTGAAACGAACGGACACCCTTTTCACGGGGAATGTCCGGTCGCCGTATGCTGTCAGAATAAGGGGATCCTACATTGTGGCGAATGCGGAGAATTTCCATGTGAGCCTTTAACGCAGTATTCATATGATCCGGAACATGGAGACACGCCCGGTGGCGCGAGGATCGAACAGTGCAGACTCTGGCACGCAGGGGCGAAAGGAACCCAATCATAATATGGATGCAAACATCATTTCCCTGCGCATGGAGCGCCAATGCTTCTTAAAGAAAGCCGATCGGGAGGAATATCAGAAATTATACCGTGATACCCAGCCGGGACAGAATGTGTACTGGAATGGGTTCGGCGAGCCGCCCACCCTTACCTTCCGCGCTGATTTTGACGACAAAGAGTATAACAGGGAGCGCCAGAGCAGACGTGAGCTTGTGAAAGGGCGGTTTGTCGGCGGGAACCTCGGATGGATCGTTCCGGAGGATATGGAACTATTTGCAGCAATCTACCGAAAGCCGCTTGTCAATCCGACCATGGAACAACAGCAGATACTGGAACTGATCGAGACTGCCGGACCGTTAAACATTCAGCAGATCAAAGAAGAAACGGGGATGCTCGTAAAGCAGATCACACCGATTCTCCACCGTCTGCAGGAAGCATTTCTGATCTATGAAGATCAGTATGACGGCGAGTGGGACCGCGGATGGTATCGATTTGAAGAGATGTTTCCGGATGCGGACCTGAACAGATATGGCAGGACAGAAGCGCTGAAAATCCTATTGCAGCGATTTGCTTACAGAATGGTGTGGTTTGACACTGCAATGGCGAAGTCTTTTTATAAGGTGCCTGAAAAAGAGATCAGGCTGGCGGTCTTAGAACTGACGGAGGAGGGGATACTGACATCGGAAGGTGCGGGATACCTGCTTTGCAGCGATGCGAAACTGCTTTCACATTATGAGCCCCGGAGCCTGCACTTTGTTTATGCGGTTCACCGCAACGACATCATGTATAAGGCGCAGGAACATATTTTGAAAGAATTTGCAAAGGAACTGACAAAAGGCCCTGCATATGATCATGAGCCGCTGCAGTATCTGCTGATCGACGGCGAATTTCACGGAGCCTGTATCGGGCATTTTCGAAACGGCGGTATGCCCGTTCGCTTCATGGGGGAGGAATGCCGCTGAATGCGGGGAACAGCATAACAAATGCGCCTAGATCGTGAAGCTTTTCACATATCAGCCAGGAAGGTTTTTCACATATCAGTCAGTACATGACAATTTGCACAGGAAATGGTATAATATTGACAAATATTATACCGCGCCGAGCGAAGCGAGTGTGCATGAACGTAGCATGATCGCGAAGCGATAATGGTATAATATCGACAGATATTATACCGCGCCGAGCGAAGCGAGTGTGCATAAACGTATTATGATCGCGAAGCGATAATGGTATAATATCGACAAATATTATACCGCGCCGGGCGAAGCGAGTGTTCATGAACGTAGCATGATCGCGAAACGATTATGATATAATATTGCGGAGCTATGGAGGCTGATATGAAGAATTGCAGACTACTATTATTTGACCTGGACGGTACGCTGCTGCGAAGTGACAAGACCATCTCGGAGCGGACGTACCGTGCCCTTTGGCAGTGTCGTGAAAAGGGAATGCTGATCGGTGTGTCCACATCAAGGGGCAGACAGAATGCGCTGGCTTTTATCGGGGAACTGAAACCGGATGTCCTGATCACGAGCGGGGGAGCGCTGGTATACATCCGGGAACAGTGCATCTGCCGGGCGGAGTTTTCTGTTGAAGAAACAAGAGGATTGATCGCGGCGGCAAGAGCGGTGTGCGGGGCGGACTGCGAGATCACGGTGGATACGACGGACGCGCATTACTGGAATTATAAGATCGATCCGAAAAAGCAGGATGCGAGCTGGGGCGACAGCATTTATACGGATTTTACCGATTTCGGGCAATGTGCCTTAAAGATCTGCGTGGAGATCCCGGATGAACAGAAAGCGGTTCAATTGAAGGAATGCATGAAGGACTATGATTGTGTCCGCTTTTCAGACGGATTTTGGTATAAGTTTACGAAAAAAGAAGTGACAAAGGAACATGCGATCAGGGAAGTATGCGCGTTTCTGCATATTGAAAAGGAAGAGATCGCCGCATTCGGAGACGACTATGCGGACAGCGGTATGCTTGCATTCTGCGGGTGGGGCGTCGCAATGGGAAATGCGATCCCGGAGGTGAAAGAGCAGGCGGATATTGTGATCGGCAGTAACGATGAGGATGGAATCGCGCAATATTTGGAGCGGGTCTTTCTGTGAGTCTGATGCCGGTTTTCGTTTTTCATTTAAGCAGTATCGCAGGCGGCATTTGCGATATGTAAGAGGATGAGTGAAATTGCAAGTTTTCCTGCAAATATCCGATGAAGCTGCAGTATCGTTTTCAACACACCCATAAAGAAGGGACAGGAGAGCATGAAGGATATCGCGGAACAAGTGACTCAAACGGTCAATGAACGCCTTGCTAAGAGGGCGGACAGGGAATCTGACAGCAAAACACCGTTCATCATCGCGATCGACGGCCGATGCTGCGCGGGAAAGACCACGCTTGCCGCAAAGCTGAAAGAGCAAAACGGCTGGAGCGTGTTCCATATGGATGATTTCTTTTTGCAGCCAAAGCAGCGCACGAAAGAGCGCCTTGCACAGCCGGGCGGCAACGTGGACTATGAGCGCTTCAGTGAGGAAATCTTGACGCCGCTTAAGAATGCGGGGTATGTTGAAGATCGAAATGGCGCGAAGACAGATATAACACGAAAAATCACTTTTCGCCCGTTTGACTGTCACAGACAGGACTTTGCGGAGGAAGTAACAACTGAGGCGAGGGCTGTCGTACTTGTGGAAGGCTCATACAGCTGTCACCCTGCGTTGCGCGACGCTTATGACCTGCGTGTGTTTCTGGATGTGGATCAGGCGGAACAGGAAAAGCGGATCCTTGCAAGAAACGGCAGAGATGGCGCGGCAGTTTTCCGTGAAAAGTGGATACCGCTTGAAGAATATTATTTTGAAGAATGCAGGATCAGAGACTGCTGCGACGCATGTTTTCCGTAAACCTTAAGGTGAACGCGATGCCTTAACCTTGTCTGCGTAATCGTGACGAAATATAATAAAAACTGTCAGTATCACAATGTGCCGGCAGTTTTTATTTTTTTGCCTGCGCGAGCGCGCGGGGGGATGCGTCTGTCGGCACAAAGTTCGCAGGTTGAGAGAAAGGCATGGTTATTAGGATGGAGCAGATGAATGTGATTACAAGAGATGATAACGAGAGAATGTTTCAGATGCTGAGTGATCTGATCAATAATGACAAGGAAATACAGATTATGATAACGGTTCCGTCGGGCAAAGCGGGATCGGTGTCCGCACAGTCCGAGGGGGGAGCGGATACCACGATGATCTATCCGAAAGAGGAAGCGGCGGTTCATGACCTGGAGAAAGATGTGACGGAAATCATTCATGAGATCGGTGTGCCTGCACATATCAAAGGATATCAGTATTTAAGAGAGGCGATCATGATGGCTGTCGAGGATGTGGAAATGCTCAACTCCATTACCAAGATCCTGTATCCGACGATCGCTGAAAAATTTAAGACGACGCCGAGCCGTGTGGAGCGTGCGATCCGCCACGGTATTGAGGTTGCGTGGTCGCGCGGACGGTCGGAAACGCTGGAGTCCCTGTTCGGTTATACGATCAGCGCCGGAAAGGGAAAACCGACAAATTCCGAATTCATTGCATTGATTGCCGACCGGATCCGTCTTCAGTACCGGAGTTGACTATAATACGCTTTTTAGCGAAAAAAATACTTCCACTTGCGTCTGTTTTGAGCTATACTAATGGATAGTAAGAAAATAGAAATGCCTTGAGGAGGTAGGAGATGAAAAATATTTTATTTGTTGCATCGGAAGGCGTGCCGTTTATCAAGACAGGAGGACTTGCCGATGTGGTAGGTTCCCTTCCGAAATATGTAGACAAAGAGTATTTTGACATTCGAGTGATGCTGCCCAAGTATACCTGCATTTCCCAGAATCTGCGGGATACCATGAAGTACAAGACCCATTTTTATATGGACTTTAATTGGAAAAATGAATACGTTGGCATTTTGGAGGCAGTTGTTGACGGCGTGATTTATTATTTTATCGACAACGAATCTTACTTTAACGGATTTAAGCCTTACAGCAGCAATGTCTATGAGGATATCGAGAAATTTTCCTTCTTCTCGAAGGCGGCGCTTTCGGCTATGCCCCTGCTTGGTTTCAGACCTGATATCATTCACTGCCATGACTGGCAGACCGGATTGATTCCTGTATATCTTCATGAGCGTTTTCAGGGAAATGATTTCTTCCGCGGGATCAAATCCATCATGACGATCCACAATCTGAAGTTCCAGGGTAAATGGAATGTCCGTGATATCAAGGATCTGACGGGACTGCCGGATTTCTATTTTACGCCGGATAAGCTGGAGTGTTATAAAGACGCCAATCTCTTAAAGGGCGGTCTGGTATTTGCCGATGCGATCACGACCGTATCCGATACATATGCGGAAGAGATCAAATGCGCGTTTTACGGGGAAGGGCTTGACGGGCTGATGCGTGCGCGCAGCGGCGATCTGCGCGGAATCGTAAATGGGATCGACTATGAGGAATATAATCCGGAAACGGATAAATTTATCGAATATAAATATAATGCAGTGAACTTCCGCAAAGAAAAAGTGAAAAACAAGCGGGCGCTGCAAAAGGAACTGGGTCTGGTCGAGGATGACCGCAAGATGATGATCGGCATAGTGTCCCGGCTGACAGATCAAAAGGGTTTTGATCTGATCGCTTATGTCATGGATGAATTATGCAGGGATGATATTCAGCTTGTTGTCCTTGGCACCGGTGAGGAGCAGTATGAGAATATGTTCCGTCATTTCGACTGGAAATATAATAATAAAGTTTCCGCGAACATTTATTATTCTGAAGCGATGTCCCATAAGATTTACGCATCCTGCGACGCATTTCTAATGCCGTCTCTTTTTGAACCGTGCGGCTTAAGCCAGCTTATGGCGCTGCGCTACGGGACGGTACCGATCGTCAGGGAGACGGGAGGTCTGAAAGATACTGTCGAGGCATATAACGAATACGAGAGCAAGGGAACCGGTTTCAGTTTCAGTAATTACAATGCGCATGAAATGCTGGGCTCGATCCGGTACGCGGAACGTATTTATTATGATAAGAAGCGTGAGTGGAATAAGATCATTGATCGTGCGATGGCACAGGACTTTTCATGGCACGTCTCCACGAGAAAGTATCAGGAAATGTACGACTGGATGATCGGCTGAGAAGATGGGCGGGATTCTTAGGAATTCCGCCTTTTATATGCGCAGCCCGATTGGAAAGGACGGCAGAGCCGAATCTGATATTCGGCTTGTGTACCTGTGCAAAATACGCTTCGGGATGGAGGAGTAGTATGGCATTTGATGGGATCACGATCGCGAATCTGACGGCAGAACTGAACGATACACTGCTGGACGGACGTATTTATAAGATTGTGCAGCCTGAGAAGGATGAGCTTTTGCTGACGATCAAAAATCACGGCACGCAATACCGGCTGCTGATGAGCGCGTCGCCAACGCTTCCGCTGTTATATCTGACGGAGAAAAACAAACAGGCGCCGATGACTGCGCCGAATTTCTGCATGCTGCTTCGTAAGCATCTGCAAAATGCGCGGATCGTGGAGATCACGCAGCCTGATTTCGAACGAGTTGTCGTTTTTTTTCTGGAGCATCTGAATGAGCTTGGGGATCTGTGCCGTAAAAAACTGGTCATTGAATTGATGGGAAAACATTCAAATCTGATTTTTACCGATGAGAATGACTGCATCATTGACAGTATTAAACGGATTTCGGGCATGGTCAGTTCTGTACGGGAGGTACTTCCCGGGCGCGCTTATTATATACCGAAAACGCAGGAAAAGCAAAATCCGTTAAAGGTGGATACGGACGGCATAAAGAGAGCGGTATCCGGGCGTCCGATGCCGGTTTTTCAGGCATTGTATACGTCATTTACCGGTTTATCCCCCATCGTTGCACAGGAGATCTGTCACAGGGCGGGCGTGGATGCGGACAGGGCGGCGAATACGCTTTCAGACGAGGCGCTTTCAGCGGTTGCGGAAGCGTTTGTGCAGCTTTCGAACCATGTACGGCAGGGGGAATTTGCCCCCAATATCATTTACGAGGGAAAAGAGCCGCGCGAATATGCGGCATTTCCACTAACAGTGTATGAAGGGGCACAGACGGTTCCCTATGAGCAGATGTCGGCGCTTTTGGAAGCGTATTATGCGCAGAAAAGTGCCGTGACACGGATCCGGCAGAAATCGGCGGACTTACGAAAGATCGTGCAGACCGCGTATGAGCGGAATATCAAAAAATATGATCTGCAGTGCAGGCAGCTGCAGGATACGGAGAAACGCGAAAAATACAAGGTTTACGGGGAACTCTTAAATACCTATGGTTACAGCGCGCCGGAGGGCGCTTCACAGTTGGAGGCACTCAACTATTATACGAATGAGACGGTTACGATACCGCTCGATCCTTCGCTTAGTGCCGGCGATAACGCCAAAAAATATTTTGAACGTTATGGCAAGCTGAAGCGCACGAACGAGGCACTGCTTGCGCTGACGAAAGAAACGAAGGCGGAGACAGATCATTTGGAGTCTGTCATGACTGCACTGGATATTGCACGCGGCGAAGAAGATCTTATTGAAATAAAAGAGGAACTTATAGAAAGCGGTTATATCCGCAGGCGCGCTGGGAATAAGCGCGCCCGCGTAACAAGCAGGCCGTTTCATTATGTCAGCAGTGACGGCTTTCATATCTATGTCGGAAAAAACAATTATCAGAACGAGGCGCTGACGTTCCGGCTTGCGACAGGCGGAGACTGGTGGTTTCATGCCAAGGGTATTCCGGGGTCTCATGTGATCGTTAAGACGCAGGGGAGTGAGCTTCCTGACCGCACTTTTGAGGAGGCGGCAGCGCTCGCGGCTCATTATTCCAAAGGTGCCGCGCAGGATAAGGTTGAGATTGATTATACGCTGCGCAAAAACGTCAAGAAACCAAACGGAGCAAAACCCGGATTTGTCGTTTACTATACGAACTTTTCTATGACGATCGCGCCTGACATTGCGGGTATTACGGAACTGGATTCTTGACGCGTACCGCGCGCTGTACTATAATATGGAGCGGAAGAGTGCAAAACGGATAATTCCATGAAGGCTTGAAGAGAGGGAATGCCGCGGCTGAATAAGGAGTGAACGGTGCGGCGTAAGGGAAGCTTATGATAAAAAGTATGACGGGCTTTGGCAGATGCGAGATTTCAGAGGGAACCAAAAAGGTCACGCTCGAGATGAAAGCAGTCAATCACCGCTATCTTGACGTGTCAGTGAAGATGCCAAAGAAACTGAACATGTTTGAAACAGCTATCCGGAATGAATTAAAAAATCATATCCAGCGCGGCAAGGTTGATCTCTTTATTACTTACGAAGACGCTGCAGAAGGCATGGCGGTCATCCGGTACAATAAGGAGACAGCTGCGGAATATGTGCGCTATTTTGCACAAATGGCGTCGGATTTTTCTTTGGATAATGATATTCGTGTATCAACGCTTGCGCGCTGCCCGGAAGTTCTTGTCATGGATGAGCAGAGCGAGGATGAGGAGGAGATTTGGAAGCTGCTTTTGCGGGCGCTTAATGGGGCGGCGCAGAATTTTGTCGATACCCGCATCCGGGAAGGCGAAAACCTGAAAGCAGACCTGCTTATCAAGCTTGACGAGATGCTCAAAAATGTCGATTTTATTGCCGAACGGTCACCGCAGATCATCGCGGAGTACCGCGAGCGTCTTACGGATAAAGTGCGCGAGCTTTTGGGTGACCGCACAGTGGACGAGGGGCGTATCATTACAGAAGTCACAATCTATGCCGATAAAATCTGCGTAGACGAGGAAATCGTACGACTGCGCAGCCATATCGAGGCAGTCAGTAAAGCATTGCAGGATGGAGGGAGCATCGGGCGAAAGCTCGACTTTCTTGCGCAGGAAATGAACCGAGAGGCAAACACGATCCTTTCCAAGTCAAACGATCTGAGCATTTCTAACTGCGGGATCGAGCTAAAGACAACGATTGAAAAAGTAAGAGAGCAGATGCAGAATATTGAATAAAAAAAGAATTTCTCTGATATGAAATTCTTTTGGGTGCGGAAGCTTTTGGGATTTGGATGGAGGAAGCCGTTATTTTATGAATAAACTGATTCACATCGGATTTGGCAATATGGTGAATACGGATAAAATCATCGCCGTTGTCAGTCCGGATTCCGCTCCGGTCAAACGACTGGTGCAGAAAGCAAAAGAAAACGGCGTGGTGATCGATGCGACGCAGGGGCGCAGGACCAAGGCGGTGCTTGTGATGGAGAATTCCCAGCTTGTGCTGTCTGCACTGCTTCCGGAGACGATTTCCCTGCGTGCGAAGGAACTGCCGGATAACGGGGAGGGAGTAAACGAATGAAACATCAGGGCATACTCATTATTATCTCTGGTTTTGCAGGCGTCGGGAAAGGAACGCTTGTGAAAAGACTCGTGCAGAAGTACGACCGCTATGCGCTGTCCGTCTCCATGACGACGCGCGCGCCGCGTCCGGGGGAGGAAGACGGCAGGGAATACTTTTTTGTGACAAAGGAGAACTTTGAACAGAAGATCACGGAGAACGGTCTGATTGAATATGCTTCCTATTGCGGGAATTATTACGGTACGCCGCGCGCTTATGTGGAAGAACAGATGGCGCAGGGAAGGGATATCATTTTAGAGATTGAGATACAGGGTGCAATGAAAGTGAAGGAGCGGTTTCCGGAAGCCGTGCTCATCTATGTGCTTCCGCCGAGCGCGTCGGAACTGGAAATGCGATTAAGGGGCAGGGCAACGGAGACGGAGGAAAAAATAAAGGAGCGCTTAAGCCGTGCAGCTGCGGAGAGCGAAGGATTGGAGCAGTACGATTATGTGATCGTCAATGACGATTTGGATGTTTGTGAACAGGAGCTTCACGGGATATTATGTGCGGCACATTTTACGCCGAAGCAGAATGTCTCTTTTATCAATGAGCTGAGAAGTGAATTAAAGAAATTCGGAAAAGGAGAAAAAAGAATATGATACATCCGTCTTATGCAGATTTAATGGAAGTGGTAAACAGCGGGGTCGAGGAGGGAGAACAGCCTGTCATTAACAGCCGCTATTCGATCGTGATGGCAACGTCAAAGCGCGCCAGACAGATCATTGCGGGAGATGAACCGCTGACTGCAGAGGTGAAAGCTAGAAAGCCGTTATCCGTTGCCGTGGACGAACTCAATCAGGGAAAGATTTCGATCCTCGGTGATGAGGAAAACAAGGAAGACGAAGCCGGGGAACTGTAAGAGACCATTTCTAGGGAGTATCGTGAGATACCCCCTTTCTTGTAATCGTTCAGACAGGTCACTGAACTATGAAGCAAAAGGCGTACAAAATAAGGCAACACACATTTTATATGCCGGGAGGTCTCACAGACAGGAAAATCCCATATACAGGAAAATGACCGGAGCAGGGGCATAACAATGAAGATTATGATGGTGTCGCTCGGCTGCGATAAAAATTTAGTGGATACGGAAATGATGCTTGGCATGCTTTCTGAGCAGGGATATACGTTTACGGATGACGAGACTGAGGCTGAGGTCATGATCGTCAATACCTGCTGTTTTATCGGAGATGCGAAAGAGGAAAGTATCAATACACTGATAGAGATGGGTGCGTTAAAGCAGACCGCGTGTGTACGCGTGCTGATTGCGGCAGGCTGTCTTGCGCAGCGCTATGCGGCAGAAATACGCAAGGAGATCCCGGAGGTGGATGCCATCGTCGGAACGTCCGCGGTGGACGAAATCGTGCGTGCGGTGGAGGAAACGCTTTGCGGGGAACAGCGGACTTATATGAAAGAGCTTGACCTGAAGCCGGCTGCAGGCAAAAAGCGGATCGTAACGACCGGAGGGCATTACGCATACTTAAAGATTGCCGAAGGCTGTGATAAGAGATGCAGTTATTGTATCATTCCAAAAGTGCGCGGATCATACCGCAGCGTGCCGATGGAAATACTGCTTGAGGAAGCGCGGGTCTTAGCGGGGGGCGGCGTAAAAGAGCTGATCTTAGTCGCGCAGGAGACAACGCTGTACGGCAGGGATCTTTACGGGGAGAAAAAGCTGCCGGAGCTGCTTCAAAAGCTGTGTGAGATTCCGGGACTGCACTGGATCAGGCTGCTTTACTGTTATCCTGAGGAAATCACGGAAGAATTGATCGATGTGATGCGCACGGAAAAAAAGATCTGCCATTATCTCGATATGCCCATTCAGCATGCATCTGATGTAGTCCTGAAGAGGATGGGAAGACGGACGACCCGTGCCGAGATTACGGAGCGGATCAGAAGGATGCGGGAGCAGATACCGGATATTTGTATCCGGACAACACTGATCACCGGATTTCCGGGTGAGACAAAGGAAAATCACGAAGAAATGCTTGACTTTATCAGGGAGAATTCCTTTGACCGGCTCGGTGCTTTTTTATATTCGCCGGAGGAAGGTACGGCTGCTGCCGAAATGCCCGGACAGATTCCTAAAAAAATAAAGAAAAAGCGGCGAGATGAGATCATGCTGCTCCAACAGGAGCTTGCGTTTCAAAAAGCGGCGGCTTTTTGCGGTCATGTCATGGATGCCATGATCGAAGGAAAGCTCGTGGATGAGGACTGTTACGTGGCGAGAACGTACCGCGATGCACCGAGTGTGGACGGGTATGTGTTCTTAAGCACGGACAGAGAGCTTGTCAGCGGTGACATCGTATCGGTAAGAATCACGGGAGCACACGAATATGATCTGCTCGGCGAGCTCGAGGATGATTGCGGATAATGGTTTTATGGGTCTGCAGACAGGTATGCGTGTTGAAGCACGCGGGGAGGTGTAAGATTGAATTTACCAAACAAACTGACAATGTTCCGTGTCATATTGATCCCGTTTTTTGTTGTTTTTATGCTGACGGACTTTGCGGGCGCGGCAGCAAAATGGATCGCACTGGGCATTTTTGTCGTGGCGAGTCTGACTGATCTGTTAGACGGGCAGATTGCAAGAAGGAAGAATCTTGTTACAAACTTTGGAAAATTTATGGATCCGATCGCTGATAAGCTGCTCGTGTGCTCAGCGATCATCTGTCTGGTAGATATCGGCAGGATCTATTCATGGGTCGTGATCGTGATCATTGCACGGGAATTTGTGATCAGCGGCTTCCGCCTGATCGCGTCCGACAATGGGGTTGTGCTTGCGGCCAGTTACTGGGGCAAATTCAAAACAGTGTTCCAAATGGTGATGATCTGCCTGATGATCGCGGACATTCCGAATGAGATCGTTTCAGTCATTACGGATATCGTGATGTGGATCGCGCTCGCATTGACTGTGATATCACTGGTTGATTACCTTTGGAAAAATAAAGGAATTTTGGCGGGACAGAAATAGGAGAAAAGAATGACGGTTGAGATTATTTGCGTTGGGACGGAACTGCTTCTTGGAAATATCGTGAATACGAATGCGGCATATTTGGCGGAGCAGTGTGCGGGTCTTGGGCTATCCTGCTACTATCAGAGTGTGGTCGGTGATAATAAGGCACGCCTTACAGAGTCTGTGAAAACTGCTGTCGGGCGTTCGGACATTATTCTGATATCGGGAGGACTTGGACCAACACAGGATGATCTGACAAAGGAAACCGTTGCAGAAGCACTGGGTATTCCGCTTGTGACAGATGAAAACACGCGTCAGCGGATCGCGCGCTATTTCGAAAAAAGAGGAATGGAGATCACGGACAATAACTGGAAGCAGGCGCAGGTGCCGGAAGGATGTAAGGTGCTTGAAAACGAAAATGGCACGGCTCCGGGAATGATCCTTTCCGTTGGCGGGCATCATATCGTGCTGATGCCGGGACCGCCGGGAGAGCTGCGTCCGATGTTTGAAAATCATGTGCGCCCTTATTTGGAAGCATTGGAGCCGGGGGTGATTTTTTCACAGACTGTAAAAATCTGCGGCGTCAGTGAAAGCAAGATCGAGACGGATATTGAGGATCTGCTCGCGGGTCAGGACAACCCGACGATCGCGCCGTATGCAAGGCTCGGAGAGGTACATCTGAGGGTTACGGCAAAGGCAGCGGATGAGAAAGAAGCAAAAAAGCTCATCAAGCCTGTAGTGCGCGAGCTGAAAGCGCGCTTTGGCGGGGATGTGTACTCCACAGATAAAGATATGACGCTTGAAAAGTCAGTTGTCGAGCTGCTTCTTGCAGCGAATCTTACCATAACGACCGCAGAGTCCTGTACCGGCGGCATGCTGGCGAGCCGGCTGATCAATGTTGCGGGCATTTCCGAGATATATAAATCGGGTTACGTGACCTATTCCAATAAAGCGAAGCGACATCTGCTCGGCGTGAAAAAAAGTACGCTTACAAAGTACGGTGCGGTTAGTGAGAAAGTCGCCGGTGAGATGGCAAGAGGTGCGGCAATGTTTGCGAAAGCGGATGTGGCAGTTGCGGTCTCGGGCATTGCGGGACCGGACGGCGGGACGAAGGAGAAACCGGTCGGACTTGTCTGCATTGCCTGTCAGGTATGCGGTAAGCTGACGGTAAAAGAGTATTTGTTCAGCGGGGACCGTGCCAAAGTGAGAGAGAGCGCGACGGCATGCGCATTGACTCAGCTGCGCCGCTGTCTTTTGGAGTATTGCGGAACGAGAACATTCGGAAAGGATAAAGAGTAACAAATGAAAAAGGAACGGCTTACCTACCTGGATATGGTGAAAGGTATCGGTATTATTCTTGTTGTTATGGGGCACTCCCAGTTCCTGAACGAGCAGGTACGGATTGTGATCACCTCTTTTCATATGCCGTTGTTTTTCTTTGTATCGGGGATGCTGATCTGCCATATGGGGGAGGAACAGCGTTCGATGGGCGTGATCTTACGTCGTAAGGTGTTAAGCATATTTGTTCCGTATGCGGTGTTCAGCGCAATTTACCTTGCGATTTACGGATTGTATTATTATGCGCATCTACATATTATAGAGTGGAGCGTGATCAGGGGATATGCGATTCAGACATTTGGCTTGGGCGGTATGTCCGTACTTTGGTTTCTGACTGCGCTGTTTTTTTCTGAGCTTGCATTTTTTGTACTGCTCAAAGCTTTCAGAAAGAGACATGTCATGGTCATTGCTGTCTGCGCGCTGTGCGCTGTGGCAGCGCCGCTTGTCAAACCGCATTTTGACCGCCTTTTTCCGCGCACCAATATACCGCTCAGACTGTTATATGAACTGATCAGTACTTGGCTTCGCAGCATGGTCGGGCTTGGATTTCTGATGGCGGGTTATGAACTGATGCGTCTGTTTCATAAGCTGGACGGTATGAAGGGTGGTAAGCTGGATGATAAGGCAGACGGTTATGTCCCGTCTAAGAAAAAGCGTATTCTTTTCGTGTGCGCAGGCTTCTGCGGTCTGGCGCTGACGGCATGCTTAAGCCTTTATAACGGACTGACCGATATGCATTTTATGGTATTTCACCATCTGTGGCTGTATTATCTGAATGCGCTGCTCGGGACCTGCTCGCTGATCCTGATCTGCAAATACGGAAAAATACTGCGCGGACTCTGCTATCTGGGGGCGAATTCCCTCGTGATCATGGCGACGCATCTGGACTGTCAGTATATGCTCAAAGCGATCGATTTTGGATACTTTTTGGTATCGATCTCGCCGCGTGCAAAAAAATATTGTCTGTATTTTGGAATCGCGTCATCGCTGCTTGTGATGGAACTTGTAACGATATTCCTGGTTAATCATCTGGTGCCGTTTGTGGCAGGAAAAAGTTATCCGAAGCGGGAAAAGAAAAACAGCGGGGCTGCATAAGTTGTGAAGGTTTGTGCAAATTGACGGTTGTCCGGTATTACATTCTGTGCTACATTCAAAAAAGACCGTGTTTCTTTTGTTTCTTTCGGCGCTGGCTGCCATTGCATGGTACGGGAGCGCCGTCTTATATTTTGATACCCTTTTGCGCGCTTCACCGCGCGTACCAGTCAATATAGGGGAGTTTACTTCCAAACTTTCAACATAGAAAGTGAAAGAGAGTTTTATTGGACATATTGGTAGCTAAACTTGATAGTGTGAAGAGAAGTTCTAATGCTCACAGCAAAGGTTGTTTTCACTAAGACAGCATAGCTGTCTTGGAATTTCTAAGCTTCACACAGAAGAATGCCCAAAGTACGGGCATGCTTCATCTAGATTGAGTCGCAGCAGGGCTGTGACATGGAGGTTGGTTTAAAATAATTTTAGGAGAACAGTTGACAGAATCGAACAGATGTTTTATTATAATCCAATAAGAACATTTGTTCTGTATGTGTACGGTTCGGAAGGAGAACGATATGGAAAAGGACGAGAAACTGAAAGCGCTGGATGCGGCGATTTCACAGTTAGAGAAACAGTATGGACGCGGGACGGTCATGAAGCTTGGTGATCCGGCAGCCAGAATGAATGTGGAGACGATACCGACGGGGTCTTTGAGTCTGGATCTCGCATTGGGACTGGGCGGGATTCCGAAGGGAAGAATCGTAGAGATATACGGACCGGAATCAAGCGGTAAGACAACGGTTACGTTACATATGATCGCACAGGTGCAAAAAAGCGGCGGGATCGCAGGATTTATTGATGCGGAGCACGCACTGGATCCGGTTTATGCAAAGAAGATCGGAGTGGATATTGATAATCTCTATATTTCACAGCCGGACTGCGGGGAGCAGGCGTTGGAGATCACTGAGACGATGGTGCGTTCGGGCGCCGTGGATATTGTTGTTGTAGATTCAGTCGCAGCGCTCGTGCCGAAGGCGGAGATCGATGGCGATATGGGTGATTCCCATGTCGGACTGCAGGCAAGACTGATGTCGCAGGCACTTAGGAAGCTGACCGGCGTGATCAGCAAATCGAACTGTACGGTCGTGTTCATCAATCAGCTGCGTGAAAAGGTCGGCATTATGTTTGGCAACCCTGAGACGACTACGGGCGGGCGCGCATTGAAATTCTATTCCTCTGTTCGTCTGGACGTCAGAAGGATTGAGGCGATCAAGCAGGGCGGGGAGGTTGTCGGCAACCGCACACGGGTGAAAGTTGTTAAGAATAAAATTGCCCCGCCGTTTAAGGAAGCTGAGTTCGATATCATGTTCGGAGAGGGTATTTCTACGGTGGGTGATATTCTCGACATGGCAGCAAACGTGGATATTGTGGCAAAGACGGGCGCCTGGTATGCTTATGACGGCAATAAGATCGGTCAGGGACGCGAGAATGCGAAGCAGTTCCTAAAAGATAACCCTCAGGTGTGCGGCGAGATCGAGACGAAAGTGCGCGCACACTATGGACTGACAGGGGAGGCGCAGTCAGAAGACGGGGAGCAGACGGATGGAAAGACTTCTAACGAAAAGAAAGTTGGCGGCGGAGAGGCGGATGGGACTGCAGTCGACGGCAAGAATCCGTCAGAAGCGGTAAAAAAGACAAAAAGCAGCGCCAAGGAGTAACAGATTCCGCAAAAAAACGGATGAAGAGTCGAAGCGAAGCGTAGAAAGTAACATGTCTTTGCAGCGGGAGTGTGATTTTCGTTCAAATTCAGGACGCGAATTCTATGTCCGCATAACAGTCCAGTCATACGTGGCTGGACTGTTGCTATTTGCTGCCGCTTATGCGGCGGTTCATGCATATGCGGTATGCTACTTTCTACTATAACGATATTTGCGAAGAAAGGCAGAGCAGTTTGGGACAGTCAGGGCAGTGTAGGATAAGCGGGGAAGGATAAACAGGAAGGGAATCCGATGGTCGTAAGAGAGATAACAGAGTTAAGCAAAGCAAAATCGAATGTGATTCTGGAAGACGGAATGAGTTTTTCACTATATAAGTCCGAGCTGCGCCGCTACCGGCTTCGGGCAGGAGAGCCGATGGCAGACGCCGTCTATGAGGAATTGATGTATACGGAACTGCCGAGACGGGCGAAACTCCGGTGTATGAACCTCTTAAAACAGCGTGACTATACGGAGGCGGAGCTTCGGCGTAAATTAGAACAGGGCGGATATCCCGAAAGAATCGTCCAAACGGCGCTTGATTACGTCAAATCATATGGGTATGTGGATGACGAGGCATATGTGAAAAAATACATAGAAGCATACGGCGATAAGAAAAGCAGGCGGAGGATGGAAAACGATCTGTTGAAAAAGGGCGTTGACAAGAATACGGTCAAGATTGGACTTGAGCAGACGGATTTTTCGGATGGGGAGGATGCAGAGATTCTTCAAATACGGAATCTGCTTGCAAAAAAAGGATACTGCGGGGAAGAGTGCCCGCCGGATCAGCGAAGAAAGCTGTATGCGTTTCTGCTAAGGCGCGGATTTCCGACATCCAAGATTGCACAGTGCATGAAAGGGGTGTCCTTTGAGGAATGCTGAGGATAGCAATGATCGAATCCGTGCTTTAATTTTCTGTTTAGGCAGTATCGTGAGCAAGACTTGTGATATGTACGGGGATCAGTGTGTTACAAATTCATATGTCAGGTCATTGATATGGAATTCATGAAAAAGAAAGGAATCAGGTGCGTATCATGAGAGCAATTAGAGCGACAATTTTGTATGTGGTATGTCTGGGAATGCTGTTATGTTCTGTCGGCGTTTTGACAGTGAAAGCAGAAGGACAGGAAGATATACAGCAAGACGTACAAGATGCACAGCAAGATGAGCAGGACGAGTATGGGAGCGCACAGCAAGACGCGCAGGACGAACAGGGTGGCGCACAGCAAGACGCGCAGCGTGACGTGCAGGACGGACAGCAGGGCATGCAGCAAGCTGTACAGTCAGAGAATCCGACAGCAGATACGTGGCCGGACTATGTGATTTATGTGAACAGAACCCTAAATTGTGTCACGGTCATGCAGAAGGAAGCAGGCGGCGCGCTGACGCCGGTGAAGGCGATGGTCTGCTCCTGCGGACGTCAGGGGCATGCGACGCCGCGGGGAACCTTTCGTACGTCCCGTTATTATGAATGGCGGCTGATGGTGGACAATACCTATGGCAGATATGCGGTGGGCTTTAACGGTAAAATCCTCTTTCATTCCGTACCGTATCTGGAAACCTCTCCGGATTCGCTGGAATGGGAAGAATATAATAAACTGGGTGAAAATGCTTCACTTGGATGCGTCCGGCTGTCCGTGGAGGACGCAAAATGGATTTATGATCATTGTAAAGTCGGAACCACGGTCATTGTGTATTCTGACAGCGAAGAGATACTACCGCTCGGAAAACCGGAGGCAGTCACGATACCGGAGGATTCTCCGTGCAGAGGGTGGGACCCGACAGATTATGACATCAATAACCCGTGGTTTGCAGGGGATAGTGACGTGATCTCGTTTTTTGATGATGCGGACGGGTTTAACCATATCGCATATGCAAACAGATATGCGGATCTTAAGGAAGCGTTCGGGTATGACAGGGAAGCGTTATACGGGCATTATCTGACATACGGAATCAGCGAGGGGAGAATCGCGACGCGCTGAGCGGGACACTGAAAGATTTCATTTTATGTGAAATCTTTCTTTTTGTTATAATAACTTTGATTCTATATGGAAACTCTTGACAAAGTTATACCGGGGGGGGGTAAAATGGAATCGTTAGCGGATATCGTAGAATGAGTCATCCGCCGACGATTTCACAAGAAAACAGGAGGAAGAAGTATGAGAGGGAGCAGTAAGAAAAAATGGGCGGTACTCTTGACCGTTTCGGCGTTATGCATGAGCGCGGCGGTTCCGATGAGTCCCGTCAGGGCGGATGACGTAAATGATACTACACCACAGCCTGAATGTGTATCTGTCCAAACCACGCAGCGCTGCAGTATATGGAGCGCACCGGCGACCACCGAAGAGAACAGGGTCAAATATGTGGACGCGGGATATCAGATTCAGGTATATCCGCAGGTCATCGAAAGCGTGCTGGGAGACGGGAAGACTTTTTACCGTACGGTGAAGGGCGCATATGTATTGGCAAGATGTGTGACCGGTGCGGAAGGCGGAGCAGGGGAGGCGCCGTCCGCGCCTGCAGGTCAAACGATAGAACCGTTGATGCCGTATGGGGATGTACCTGTTGTAGAAGTTAAGTGGAATTATGACCATAGTAAGTATACTATAACGGAATATTGGTTTGATGACGGTGATGATGGATGGTATGGGATAGAGGGTTACTTAGATGCAACCGACAAACCTGAACCTGTCATTAAGACGGACGGATACGGAATTACCTATCGGGCATATTTTGATTATGATAGTGACTATATTATGATGCTTGATGAATTGGGAGAATGGGATTATGAGGCGTGGGGAGAACCGTCGGATGAGGAGCGTGCGTTCTATGCTAAGTTTGCTCATTATAGTCCGGACAGTATATCAGAACTGGTAGCGGATATTGCGGCGGAGGATCCGGCGATTGGGAACTTCTTAAGCGAGCACGGCGGACAGATTTTAATCTGCTTTACTAACTATAGTAGCTACGTACGCGCATGGTGCGGTCCGGGTGTGGATTATGAGACTTTCGGTGAGAAGTTGGATGATAGGGTGTATTACTCGATAAGCGATATTGTGCAGTGTCAGCGGGGCGGAGAGCCGGTAGACTGCGTATGCATTATAGCAGGTGCGGCTACGAATGCGGGTTACAATTTCGAGTGGATAAAGCGCGCACTTACATCTGCTATGAACAATTTCGTTTGGAACTAGAGCGTTTGACGTTATCAAAATAAGAAAAAGACAGACAGTGCCGTTTTACCCGCGTGAGGGGAAACGGCACTGTTTTTTAGGATAATTTTGCTAATCCCACATATACTATGATTGAAAGAATATGAAAGAATATGAAAGGAAAAAAAAGGATTTGAAAGAAATTGAAAAAAAGATGAATAAATATGATTGAAAACGGTTTTGTTTAACTGTATAATATAAACGGAAAGGATGTGATCAGATGACTACGATAAGCCTTAGATTTGATGATGAAATGAAAAGACAATTGGATGAGATGTGTGATGAAATGGGTATGAACCTTACCACCTTTTTTATGATCTATGCAAAAAAAGCCTTACGAGACCGCCGAATCCCTTTTGAAGTGACTGCCCCGCCGGATCCCTTTTATTCCGATGCCAACATAGAACAATTGCAAAAAGCGGGCAGGCAGGTCAAAAACGGGCAGGTGATCGTAAAGACAATGGAAGAACTGGAGGCTATGGAGCGTGAGTAAAATCACTTTTGCCGAAGATGCTTGGGAAGAATATCTATATTGGCAGTCGCAGGACAAAAAGACCCTGAGAAAAATAAACAGCCTCTTAAAATCCATTCAGCGGGAACCGTTTACCGGTGAAGGGAAACCGGAACCGCTCAAAGACAGCCCAGGCGGGGAATGGAGCAGAAGGATCAATGCAAAAGACAGGCTTGTATATATGATTAGTAATGAGGGTATTGTCATAACCCAGTGCAAAGGACACTATTGTGACCAATAAGAAGAAAATACTTCAAAACTTTACCATACAGTGCCGTTTTGCCCGCGTGAGGGGGGAGACGGCACTGTTTTTGATTATTACACCACCGTTGCCATGACTGCCGCTGTCAAGCTCCTTTCACCGGTCAATTATGCTGCCATGTATACCTGTAAAAGTGCAATGCATATCGCTTTTCAACATTAAAATTAAAATAGCTTTTTTTTTGTAAATTAGACATAAAGATGCGATCTGTTTGGGTATCTGCGAAAACGCTGTTTGTAGGAGAGGGATGCGCGATGAAGATTAGTAAACAGGAAAACGGGAGTGAGATCACACTGATGCTGGAGGGGCGGCTTGACACGACCACCGCGCCCCTGTTGGAAAAAGAGATCAACGCCGGCATGGAGGGTACGGAAACACTGATCCTGGATTTTAAGGAACTGGAATATCTTTCCTCAGCCGGACTGCGCGTGCTGTTATCGGCGCATAAATCGTTGATGAAGAAGGAGGGCAGAAAGCTGATCATCCGCCATGTCAATGAGACGATGCATGAAGTGTTCGAGGTTACGGGATTTTTGGATATTCTGAACATAGAATGACGCGTTGGAAAATGCCCGAAGCTCTTCTCTGGGATGGGCGGGCATTCTTCTTTAGGAAAGAGTTGTGCCGCTGAGGGGCGGCATGCCGTCACAGGCGGCATGGAGGTTTGCATGAAAGAATTAACGGTTGACGCAACAGTGGAAAGTATACCGGTCATCACGGAATTTGTCGATGAACAGCTTGAGCAGTTCGGCTGTCCGATGAAAGCGCAGGCGCAGATTGATATTGCCATTGGGAAAGCTATTTGACAGCTTTCAGCGTTTGGATGAGGAAAAGAACCGTCATATTGAAGGGACCGGTCTTGGAATGAATATCACAATGTCCCTGTTAAAACTGATGGACGGGGACATGAAAGTGGAGAGCGAATATGGAAAAGGCTCGGATTTCACCGTTACGATACCGCAAAGAATCGTATGTAATGAGCCGACGGGAGATTTTGAGGCTGTAAGACACAGGAGGGAGCGGAGCCTTTCCGGGAAACGGCAGACGTTTGAGGCGCCGGAGGCGAGCGTGCTTGTGGTTGATGATAACAGCATGAATCTGACGGTATTTCAATCGCTGCTTAAACGTACCAAAATGAAGATCACGGCGGCGGATTCGGGTAAACGTTGTCTGGAACTGGTAAAAAGCGAACGGTATCATATGATTTTTATGGATCATATGATGCCGGAGATGGATGGGATCGAGACGCTGCATGAGATACAAAAGCTGGCGGATATTCCGAACAGGGACACGCCGGTGATCGCCCTGACGGCGAACGCACTGTCGGGTGCAAGGGAAGGTTATTTGAAAGAGGGATTTGCCGATTTTCTGACAAACCGATCGACGGTGATCTGTTAGAGCAGACGGTCAGGCGTTTTCTTCCTGAATCGCTTGTAAAGGAAGTGGAGGCTGGTGCCGTGGAAAGTGAAAAGGATCGGAGGGAGAACGGGTCGGAAGGCGGAGGACCAGGGAAGCCGTATCTGACCGCGGAGGAGGAAGGCTTTCTGTCCTATGGCATTTCCATAAAGAACGGTTTTTCTCATACCAAAAACGATGTGGAAATGTATGCAGAGCTTGTAGGATGTTTTTGAAAGAGCGCGCAAAACAGGAAGAAATGTATGGCTTTTTGACGGAACAAAATATGAAAGAATAAGCGATCCGGGTACACGGACTAAAAGGAAATGCAAGGACGCTCGGCGCAGATGCGCTTGCGGATGCGGCGTTTGAGCATGAAAAGCAGAGTAAGGCAGGCAATGCGGAATATGTGAGCGCTCATTGGAACGAATTGCTTTGCGTCTGGGATAAGACCGCCGGGACCGTACCTCACAAAATGCTTGACAGCATACGCATTACAGAGTAAAATTGAACTGTTGTAAAATTGAGAGTTAGGATATGTCATCCTATATGATGTGTTCTATAACGCATATTCGTACAATGAAAACTAAATAAGGAGGTGCTCCTGTACATGGGACCAGTAGTAACGGCGGTCATTGTGACGGTCATTGTGACACTTGCCATTGCGGTACCCGTATCTGCTTTTCTGGCAATGAACCGTCAGAAAAAAGCGATAGAGCAGAAAATCGGAAACGCGGACACGAAGGCAAGAGAGATTATTGATGATGCATTAAAAACTGCTGAGGCAAAGAAACGTGAAGGACTGCTTGAGGTGAAGGAAGAATCTATCCGGACAAAGAATGAGCTGGATAAGGAGATCAAAGAGCGGAGAGCGGAGGCACAGCGTTACGAGCGCAGAGTTCAGCAGAAGGAAGAAAACATCGATAAAAAAGCGGATGCGATCGAGAAGAAGGAAGCGGGGCTGCTTGCGAGGGAAGAGGCGCTGAATAAGCAGAAAGAAGCAATCGCCAGACTGAACGAAGAGAGGGTACAGGAACTGGAACGAATCTCTGGTTTAACCTCCGAACAGGCAAAAGAGTATTTACTTAAAATTGTTGAAGACGAAGTAAAGCATGAGACAGCCGTGCTGATCAAGGAAATGGAGAGCAGGGCGAAAGAAGAAGCGGACAAGAAGGCAAAGGAATATGTGGTTAACGCCATTCAGCGTTGTGCGGCAGACCATGTATCCGAATCGACGATTTCCGTTGTGCAGCTTCCGAGCGATGAGATGAAGGGACGTATCATCGGTCGGGAAGGCCGCAATATCCGCACGCTGGAGACGATGACAGGTGTGGATCTGATTATTGATGATACGCCGGAAGCAGTGATCCTTTCCGGTTTTGATCCGATCAGACGTGAGGTTGCACGTATTGCACTTGAGAAACTGATCGTGGACGGAAGAATCCATCCGGCAAGAATCGAGGAAATGGTTGAAAAAGCGCAAAAAGAAGTAGAGGTCATGATCAAAGAAGAGGGTGAAGCGGCACTGCTCGAAGTCGGAGTGCACGGCATTCACCCAGAGCTTGTCAGACTGCTTGGCAAGATGAAATTCAGGACCAGCTATGGACAGAATGCATTGAAGCATTCCATAGAAGTGGCACAGCTTTCCGGTCTCCTTGCCTCTGAGATGGGGCTGGATATCAGAATGTCGAAACGCGCAGGTCTTTTACATGATATTGGAAAATCCGTGGATCATGAAATGGAAGGCTCCCATATCCAGTTAGGAGTGGAGCTTTGCAGAAAGTATAAGGAATCCGCAACCGTCATTAACGCAGTAGAATCGCATCATGGCGATGTGGAGCCGACAACGCTGATCGCGTGTCTGGTACAAGCCGCTGATACGATTTCCGCGGCAAGACCGGGTGCAAGGCGGGAAACGCTGGAGACTTATACGACAAGACTAAAACAATTGGAAGATATCACAAACAATTTCAAGGGAGTGGACAAATCTTTTGCTATTCAGGCGGGTAGAGAGATTCGGGTAATGGTAGTTCCTGAGCAGATCAGTGACGCGGACATGGTACTTTTGGCAAGGGATATATCGAAGCAGATCGAAGCAGAGCTTCAGTATCCGGGACAGATTAAAGTCAATGTCATTCGCGAATCACGAGTGGTCGATTACGCAAAGTAGAAAGAAAAAGATTTCATAAACATTGTTTATGGAATCTTTTTTTGTTATAATGAGTCCTATGAGAAAAAAGAGTAAACAAAAGTCCCGTATTGCTTTAGCGGGCATCAGTGAAATAGGGGCGAGAGCCGATCAGCAGGACAGCATGTGGTTTTCGGGAATGTCCGGTGAACGTTTGGAATGCTCTGCGGCGGAGTTCGCGGAGAGCGAGAGTGTGTTTGCCGTGATCGCAGACGGAATGGGAGGTCTGTCGAACGGCGGGGAGATCAGCAGGCTGATCACGGGAGAAATGCAAAGTGCCTGTATCGCAGAAGACCGGGAAAAGTCTCCCGTGCCCTTTTTGCAGCGATCTCTTTGGCGTGCAAACGAGACGGTCAATCAGTATCTGTCCGATAAAGAACCGGGCGGTTCTACTGTCATTGCCGCATACATAGAGGATCGCAAACTGTATTATTGTTCGGTGGGTGACAGCAGAATTTATCTGTGGCATAAAAAGCAGCTTTGCAGGCTGAACGTAGAACATAATTACGGGAGGGAGCTGGACGAGCTTGCGTGGAAAGGCGCAATTACGGAACTGGAAGCAAGAGCGAATCCACGCCGCAGCGCGCTGACGAGCTATATCGGAAAAGGAATGCTGGATCAGGTAGACGGAAATGAAATACCGATTGATTTAGAAAAAGGGGATGTGATCCTGCTTTTGACAGACGGTGTATTTCGCACGGTCTCTGAGGAAGAGATCGCACGCTGTGCTGCGAAAGAGACTGCGGAAGAGGCGGCACGCGCGGTCGCACGGTCAGTTGTATGGGAGCATAGACAGTATCAGGACAATTATACGGTCATTGCAATTCATATTGGACAAGCCCCTTGCAGTCAGGGTGAAAACGTGCTAAAATAAACGCGAACAGGAGGTTATCATGATGCGTGTTTTTAGTAAAATAAAAAAGCAGATGTATGCAGGCGTAACGATGCTTGCGCTTATGTTAATGAATCAAATAACCGGCTGTGCCGGCGTACTGGCAAGCGAAGGCGCACAGGAGTCGATAGATGCGCAGACAGCATGGATCCTCGTAGGGATCATTGCCGTGGCAGTCATCGTGGCGGTGATCATTGCGGCGGTGACGTCGGTGATATCAGGCGTGGTGGGAGCAAAAGAGGATTCGGGAGAGCAGGAATAGCGGATAAGCCGCTCAAGAGAACTGCGGGAGGTGCCTGTTAAGGGGATTTCTGATGCGGTTCTTTTTTTGTCATTCTTTAGAAACAGGCTGCGCAGGGCATCTACATTTTTCTGACTTTTATCTTGCATACAAAAGCTTCTTGGTGTATGATAGGTAAGGCGTCTGTGAATTGTATACAATTATGCAATCATGCATTGGAGAACGGACGCCGGATAATACGTTGTACCAATAAGTATGAAATACGGAAGGCATGGTGAACCGAAATGAAATCTTATCAGGAGATGTCAAAGGAAGAGCTGCAGGCATTGGAAAGCGAATTGGAGCAGCAGTTTGAAGAGGCAAAGGCAAAAGGGCTGAAGCTGGATATGTCCAGAGGGAAGCCGGGACCTGCGCAGTTAGACCTCAGCATGGATATGATGGATGTGCTGCACTCAGATACGATCCTTCAGACGGAGGAAGGCGTGGACTGCCGCAATTACGGAACGCTGGACGGTATTCCCGAGGCAAAAAAACTCATGGGAGATATGATGGGTGTGCCGGCTGAGAATGTGATCGTCTGCGGAAACGCCAGCCTTTCCATCATGTATGATGCGGTTTCCCGCTCTATGACGCATGGCGTATGCGGGAGCACGCCGTGGTGCCGTCTTGACAAGGTGAAGTTTTTGTGCCCGGCACCCGGATATGACAGACATTTTAAGATTACGGAGCATTTCGGGATTGAGATGGTCACGATTCCGATGACACCGCAGGGACCGGACATGGATCTGGTTGAGAAGTACGTGAATACGGACGAGGCCGTAAAGGGGATTTGGTGCGTGCCGAAGTATTCCAATCCGCAGGGCTATTCCTACTCGGATGAGACGGTAAAGCGTTTTGCAGCATTAAAGCCTGCAGCAGAGGATTTCCGTATTTACTGGGATAATGCTTACGCCGTGCATCATTTATATGAAGAAAAAGAACGGCAGGACAGGATTCTTGATATTCTCAGCGAATGTGAAAAAGCGGGTAATCCCGATATTGTTTATGAATTTGCATCCACTTCCAAAGTGACATTTTCGGGAGCAGGCGTTGCGGCGATCGCATCCTCTGCAAAGAATCTGAACGATATCAAAAAATCAATGACGATACAGACGATCGGTTACGACAAGATCAATCAGCTCCGCCATGTGAAGTATTTCGGAAATATTGACGGAATGCATGCGCATATGATGGAACTTGCAGGCATTATGCGCCCGAAGTTTGAAGCGGTGCTCACCGTGCTTGATCAGGAACTGTCGGGATTGGATATCGGGGAGTGGACAAAACCGAACGGCGGTTATTTTATTTCGTTTGAAGCGCTTGAAGGCTGTGCCGCCGCGATTGTCGGAAAATGCCGTGAAGCGGGTGTTATCCTGACAGATGCAGGAGCGACCTATCCGTATGGCAAGGATCCGCACGACAACAATATCCGTATTGCGCCCTCGTTTCCTACGACGGAAGAGATGAAAGAGACAGCGAAGCTCTTTGCGCTGTGTGTGAAGCTTGTGAGTGTACAGAAACTATTGGCATCTGCGTAAACGGATTGAATGCAGGAGAGCCGGCTTGTATGGAAGAAAGCGGAGGACAGCAGGAATGCAGGAATGGAAACGATTGAACAGGCGATTGATCCACAAAGGTTCTATCATCAACTATTATCGGGATACGGTGCAGGTACCGAACGGCAACGTGGTAGAATGGGATTTTATCGGACATAACGGGGCGGCTGCGGTCGTACCGGTAACGGAGGATGGAAAGATCCTGATGGTACGCCAGTATCGGAATGCACTTGACCGTATGACCCTTGAGATTCCGGCAGGCGGTCTGAACGGAGCGGATGAGGAGACGAAAGCGGCGGCTGCCCGTGAACTTGAGGAGGAGACGGGATACCGCAGTGATAACCTGACATTTCTGATCAGTCTCAATACGACGGTAGCATTCTGCAATGAAAAAATAGATGTTTATGTCGCCCGGGATCTGACTTCTTCGCACCAGCATCTGGATGAAGATGAGTTCATTGATGTTGTGGCAATGGATGTGGAAGAGCTGACAAAGATGATCTATGAGGGAAAGCTGATGGATTCAAAGACCGTGGCGGCAATTCTGGCATACTGCAGCCGCTATTGCCGGCCGGATGACTTGGAGAAGTAAATTTTGCCGCAGCAGGCGGGATATGCCAGAGAGAAGCAGAGATTTTTTGCCGCAGCAGGCAGGATATGCCGCAAACAAAACAAATTTGGACAGGAAAGAATGTCCGGAAGTCAGGGCTCATATAATATAAAAATGAGCTTTGGGAGCGGAAAATATGAGAGAAAAGGAAAGGGAACGTCTCGCATTGTTCGGCGGGCTTGTTCCCTTTTTGATTGGCTTTTTTGCGGGGATCGCGCTGCTCGTGTTCGCAAGAACCTGGTTTTTAGGGAGCGGAAACCTGATGGGAGCAGAGCGCACGCATAATATCGGTTATCTGGATATTCATAAAAACCGCCTGTTTTTTTATGTGCTTGGTCTGCGCATGCGGACGGTTCTGCTCATGTTGCTTTTGTCGTGGGCGCCGTTCGGACGTTTTGTGCGGCATGGATATAAGACATGGTATGGATTTTGCTTTGGTATGATCTTAACAGCTTCTTATGCGGTCTATGGCGTCAAAGGTCTGTGGCTTGTCTGTATCTGCCTGTTTCCGCAGATCCTGCTTTACATTCCGGCTTTTGTTCTGCTTTGCCATATATCGGGACGGATCTCCGAGTTGCATGCGGGCGGATTTGGGACAGCGGGCATCAGGCAATTGCTGACGGGGATCGGGATCGTTTTCCTGCTGGTGCTGGCAGGATGTCTTGTGGAGGGGTATGTCAACTCTGTAATTGTTATGAAAATGTTAAAAAAATTTTAAGCCGGGATTGCTAGATGTGGTAGACATAATTGAAAGGAGTTTCGATATGTGGTAGTTTTGTCGAAAAGAGATGGAAATGCCTTAAAAACGGTTAAAAATTGCGATTGCTTTTCTTAAAAATTATGATTATAATAGTGCGTAGACACGCTTTTTGATTAACATAAATATTTTGAGGGTGGCGCGCTGATACATGAGGGATGAAATCGGGCAGTTTATCGAATATCTGCATAATGTAAAAAAGACCTCCAATAATACGGAGATGTCATACCGGAGGGATCTGAATAAAGTGCAGATATATCTGACGGCGCGCGGTGTAACAGACGTGAAGCTCATAAGCAGTCAGATGCTTGAGGACTATGTGGAGAATTTGAGGCGGCAGAATTTTGCACCGGCAAGCGTTTCGCGTAATATCGCATCGCTCAAGGCTTTTTTTCATTTTTTGGCGGATGAGGGAAAAATAGAGAGTGATGTGTCCGTGTCGCTCAAGGCACCAAAGCTGGAAAAGAAGATGCCGGGCATCATGACGATGGATGAAGTGGTGCGGCTTTTAGAGCAGCCGCAAGGGAATGCACCAAAAGAAGTGCGCGACAGGGCGATGCTGGAGCTTTTATATGCAACCGGAATCCGGGTTACGGAGTTGATCACCTTGAAACTGAGCGACTTAAATATGCCGATGAATTATATTATCTGCCGTGACCGCAATAAGGAGCGTGTTATTCCGTTTGGCACGGCGGCGAGAGAAGCGCTTGCCAGATATTTATCGGGTGCAAGAGAAGCCCTGGTTAAGGATGCGTCGTTTGATACATTATTTGTAAACTGTTCGGGCGAACCCATGAGCAGACAGGGATTTTGGAAACTGATCAAATCCTATACGAAAAAAGCAGGTATCACGGCAGATATTACACCGCATACGCTGCGTCATTCCTTTGCCGCGCATCTTGTGGAAAACGGTGCGGATTTAAGAAGTGTACAGGAGATGTTGGGACATTCCGATATTTCTACGACGCAGATCTACGCTAATATGAGCCACAAACATTTAAGAGAGGTTTATGCAAAAGCACATCCGAGAGGATAAAATAATAATTACAAGCATAAGAAATGGAAAAATACTTCTTATACTTGTAATTATTTTGCGAAATGCTTGCGCATTTCGTATCAGTAAAATTCAGCGAACAAAGAGTTCTAAATGGTTACAATCATTTCGTTACAATAATTCTGCAATATCATAGATCAGGCGCTCGGATTCTGCCCAGCCGAGGCACGGGTCGGTGATGGATTTTCCATAGACGCCGCCGCCGATTTTCTGACAGCCCGGCTCAATATAACTTTCCACCATAACGCCTTTGACAAGTTTACGAATATCACTGTTTAATCTGCGGCTGTGCAGGACTTCTTTGACAATGCGCACCTGCTGTTCAAATTTTTTTCCTGAATTGTTATGGTTCGAATCAATGATGCAGGCGGGATTTAACAGATCGCGTTCCTGATACATTTCCCAAAGGCGGTTTAAGTCTTCATAGTGATAATTTGGCGTGCTGTTTCCGTTTTTGCTCACGGAACCGCGGAGTACGGTGTGCGCAAGCGGGTTACCCGAAGTCGATACCTCATATCCGCGATAGACAAAGGAATGAGGCTGCTGGGCGGCATAGACGGAATTGAGCATGACGCTGAAATCGCCGCTTGTGGGATTCTTCATACCTGAAGCGACGTCGAATCCGCTTACGGTCAATCGGTGCTGCTGATCTTCAACGCTCCGTGCGCCGATCGCGACATAGGAGAGCACGTCTTCCACATACCCCCAGTTTTCGGGATAGAGCATTTCGTCCGCAGCGGTAAGACCGGATTCCTGGATCGCGCGCAGATGCATCCTGCGCACGGCGATCAGCCCCTGCAGAAAGTCTTCTTTTTTTTGAGGATCAGGCTGACTGGCAATGCCTTTATAACCGTCTCCGGTCGTGCGGGGCTTGTTCGTATAGATACGCGGAACCAGCATCACCTTGTCGCCCACACGCCCGGAAAGGGCAGCCAAACGGTTGACATAATCACAAACGGAATCCTCGTTGTCAGCCGAGCAGGGACCGATGATCACAAGAAAACGGTCCGATTTTCCGGTGATAATATCGGTGATCTCCCGGTCACGTTTCTGCTTTAGTCCGGCATAATGAGCCGGCAGCGGATATTCCTCCCTGATCTGTGCGGGAGTGGGAAGTAAACGTTCAAATGTGAAACCCATCATGATTCTCCTGTCTGTAGTCGGATAAGAACATTCTATAAAATCTTCAAAAAACAGGACAATTATATATGAAAATGTACAATTATGCAAGACCTGGCGAAAAATTGCGAAATTCAATAAATTCCTATGAAATGATTGATTTTTTGTGAATAAAGTACTATTATTTGAGCAGATCAGGTTGCATGGATTTGTTGAATATGGTACGATAGTCACAGAAAAGAGGGTGCTTGTTATGAGAGATACCATAGCGGTCTGTGTTGCACGGGCGGACGAAGAGTTTCAGAGAGATTCCCTGAGAGCAATCTATCATCAAGCGGGAGAATATGGTCTGTTCGTACAGGTGTTTAATACCTTTGAAGAGTTAAAGTTGAATGATCTTAACGACAAGGGAGAGGAAAGCATCTTTGAGCGGATCGATTATGACAGGCTTTGCGGCATGATTATTTTTTGTGAAAAGATCAAGGACAATGAGTTAAACGTAAGCCTGATAGAAAAGGGTAAGAAAAACGGGATACCGGTTGTCGTGATCGACCGCAAAGTGGATGGATGCTATAGCATCGTGTTTGATTATACGAACACATTTGAAAAGATCGTGCGCCATCTGGCAGACGTGCATCAGTGTCGTTCCTTTTTTATCATGGGCGGTTTTCGCAATAATGATTTTTCTGATGCCAGGATTAACGTTGTCCGCAAGGTGGCAGCGGAGTACGGGATCGAATTAAAAGACGATGACATTGGCTATGGGAATTTTTGGGAAGGGCCGTGCCGGGAAGTCATGAAAGAATTTCTTGACAGCGGGCGGGCGCTGCCGGACGCGTTCATTTCCGTCAATGATACAATGGCGATCACGATCTGTGACTGCCTGCATAAGGCAGGATATTGTGTGCCGGGAGATACGATCGTAACGGGGTTTGACGGGATCGAGGAGGAGCGCTATTCGATGCCGCGCTTAACGACGGCACAGCAGGATCTGCAGGAGGGCGGAAAAAGAGCAGTAGAACTGATTTACAGCGTCATGCAGAAGCAGGAGAATGTCGAATGCTGTACGACCATCCCGTTTGCAGTACGGTTTTCGGAGTCATGCGGATGCCGTAAGATCAGCGAGAGCAGGGCGTCTGAGCAAATCCATAAAATGTATAACATCCTGACATCTTACCGGCAGTTCACAAAATATATGTATGAGATGATCGACGAGATGACCGGTACGAAGAGTCTGCAGGGCGTGTTGGCGACCCTGCCGAAATATCTCTCCTATCTGAATACGTACAGCCATATTTATTTGTGTGTGGAGGGTTCTTATCTGGAAGCCTATGATGAGATTGGCGCACAGATCATGGATGTGAACCGCAGGCTGAACGAGCGCAGGGAGATTGAAATGGTGGTGCTCGGCGAGTGGCATGCCGATCAGGGTTTTTCCTGCCCGATACTCAGTTATAAGCGCAGAGAGCCGTTTCCGGCTGAAAAGATGAGTAAAGATACCGAAAATCTGATGTTTGTGCCGCTTCATGTACAGGAGACCGTATTTGGTTATCTGGCAGTCAATTTTGATCCGGAGACAAACGACTATACGCAGCTGAGGAATTTTTCAACGAATCTGAGCCATATTTTGGATTCTGTGAGAAGCAGACAGCTGATGCAGAATTTTAACAGCAAATTAAGACAGGCGAATGATAAGCTGGAGGAGCTTTATATCAGGGATCCGCTGACCGGAATTTATAATCGCCGCGGTTTCTATCAGGATATGATCGGCAGACTCAAAGAGCATCATTACGGATGGCTCATGGTCGTCTCCATTGACCTGAACGGCTTAAAGACCATCAATGATACGTACGGACATGGCGAGGGTGATTTTGCGCTTAAGACGGTGGGCCGGGCGCTGCAAAGGGTCGTACAGGAGCGGGGGATCAGCGCACGCTTTGGCGGCGATGAGTTTTCGGCAGCGCTGTTTTATGATGAATATGAGCAGTATGCCGATGCTGACTTCAGGAAGCAGCTGGAAGAACAGCTTGATCAGGTAAACAGGACGGCGGGTAAGGCGTATGAGGTCAGCTGCAGCTGTGGAATGCAGATGACGCCGACAAACGGGGATGTCAATATTGATGAAATATTGAAAGAGGCAGACCATAAAATGTATCAGGACAAAAAACATCATTATGAAATGCTCGGACAGGGTGAGGAACATATCCGTTAAAGCCGGGCGGCATAAGCTTGTGTGGGGGCGAAAAGGGATGGTATCCAAACGGATAGCATCCCTTTTTGACTGTAAATGCACGCCCATGGTGAGAAGCAGTTCAGTGTTTTTTCAGACAGTGCAGGATGGCAAGTGAGTTTGCAGCCGCGCAAAAGAGCTGACTTGTGAGAAGACCCCACAGATACGCTTCAATGCCGAAGGAGGGGATCAGAAGAAATACGAATGCCAGACGTATCCCGAGTGCGGAGGTATTGATCACAAAGGAAAAGCCGGTGTGTCCGAGTCCGTGAAGGATGCTTGACATGGTTGTTGAGAGATAGAGAAACGGACACATAAAGCCGAGAGTCAGAATAAAATGCCCGGCCAGTTCATTATGAAAAATGAAAGTTCCGGCAAAACGCCCGGTCACAAGGAAAAGAATGCAGCACAGCATGCCGAATAAAAGACTGCAGAGTGCGGTCCGGCGGAAAGCGCGGCGGATCTTGGCATAATCAACATGCTCCTGCGCTTCGGAAATATAGGGCAGCAGCAGGACCGAAAAGGAGTTTGTCAGCGTGGACGGAAACAGGATGAACGGCAGAGCCATGCCGGTCAGCACGCCGTAAACAGAAAGAGACTGGGAATTGGTCATGCCGGAGCGGACGAGCATCAGCGGGATGTAGATGGCTTCCACGCTTGAGAGCAGGTTGACGACGACGCGGCTTGCCGACAGCGGCACAGCCATGCGGAGGATGCGGGACATCGTCTGATGCAGGGCAGGGCTTTTCCGCAGAACGCCCAGGGCAGCGGACGGTGAAGAGGGCCGTCCGAGGCGGCGCTGAAAACGAACTAAGACAAGCAGACCCGTAAACAGCGCAGAGCAGATCTCTCCGGCGAGCATGCCGAAGACGGAACAGGCTAAGCTAAGCTGCATATGATGGGACAGACTGTATTCGTAAAGGAGAAATACGGTTCCGACGCGGATAAGCTGCTCGCCGAGCTGGGATGCGGCGGGAATCTTTGTGTTTTTGATCCCGTAATAATAGCCGTTCATGCAGGAATGCAGGGAGGCAAACGGGATGGAGACCGCGATGATACGAAGCAGCGGCTCCGTGCGCGGTTCACACAGGATACGTGTGGCGATGAACGGCGCGTTCAGGGCAACAACGGCAGCAAACAGTACGGAAAGGACTGCGGACAGAAATAAGCCGTTTAACAGAACCCGGAAAGAATGCCGGTAGTCGTGCGAGACCGGTTCTCCCGCGACATATTTGGAGATGGCACTTTGGATTCCGCCGCAGCATACGGAGAACGCCAGGGCGAGAACGGGGGAGACAAGCTGATAGACACCCATTCCCTCTGCGCCAAAAGTGCGGGATAGGAAGATACGGTAAAAAAAACCGATGACGCGGGAAACAAATCCGGTCAGAGTAAGGATCAGTGTTCCCTTAAAAAGTATTTTGTTCATAAATCGGTCCTGTGGTATTATGGATAATATATGAGAAAAAAAAGCAGGACAGAACAAGGGAGAAAAGATTGGAGTGTCTGTGAGAAAAACGAGGTCATAAGAGGAAGAAGTCAGGCTTATGCCTTGAGTTTCTGCCCGGCAGTCCGAAGCTTTGACGTGGAGGAAAAAAAGTGAGCAGAGAAAAGGTCGTGGTCGGGCTGTCGGGAGGTGTGGATTCGGCAGCTGCGGCATATTTATTACAGAAACAGGGATATGAGGTGACCGGCGTCACCATGTGTGTGCTTGGAGAGGAAAACCGGGCAGTACAAGAGAGCATGATATCGGATGCAAAAACGGTGGCAGAAGCGCTCGGTATCCGGTATGAGACGGTTGATTTTACAGATGTTTTCAGAAAAGAAGTAGAGGATTACTTTGCAGAGGAATATCTGCGGGGGCGAACGCCGAATCCCTGCCTGATGTGCAACCGTTATGTCAAGTGGGAAGCGGTACTGGGATTTGCTAAGAGCGTGGGAGCGTCATGGATGGCAACGGGGCATTATGCGCGTATAGAACGGCTGGCAAACGGCAGATATGCCGTGCGTAACTCCGTAACTGCGGGGAAAGACCAGACTTATGTCCTGGCACGTCTGACACAGGAGCAGCTTGCCCATACGCTGATGCCGGTTGGCGCATATACGAAGGAGCAGGTACGCGCACTCGCGAAGGAAGCAGGGATTCCGGTCGCGGAAAAAAAGGATTCTCAGGAAATCTGTTTTATTCCTGATCATGATCATGCGGCGTTTATTGCCCGCAGAAGACCGGAAGCCATGTGCAGTGAAGGAAATTTTGTCACGCCGGAGGGCGTTGTGCTTGGAAAGCACCGTGGATTGGTCCATTATACAGTCGGTCAGAGAAAGGGATTAGGGATCGCGCTTGGGGAGCGGATGTTTGTCAAATGTCTGCGTCCTGAGACGAATGAGGTCGTGCTTGTGCCGGATGATGCGGTGTATGGTGCAGACTTCGCCTGTACGGACATAAACTTTATGGGAATGACGCCGATGCAGGCAGGAGAAAGGCACCGGCTGACCGGAAGGATACGTTACGGGCACAGTGGCGCGCCCGCGATGGTGACGATGCTTGAAAACAACTGCCTGCATGCAGAGTTTGAACAGCCTGTCCGTGCAGTCACGCCGGGACAGGCAGCTGTCTTTTATGACGGGGAATACCTTGCATGTTCGGGAATCATTGCCGGCTGACCGGACGCCTCTTTTAGAAAGTAGAAAGGCGTCCGCCGGACGTTAAAGCCGCGGGCTACAATTTGATAAATTCCGCGACGCGCTTTTCAAAGACACAGTAGTAACGGAAGCCGCATGCCGAAAGAAGCTCAGCAGCATCGTTAAAGTGTGAGCCGATATCTTCAGGCTTGTGGGCATCCGAGCCGACCGTGATGATCTCGCCGCCGAGCTCGCGGTAGCGCTTCAGGATATCCATACAGGGATTCGGTGCGTTAAGTCCTTTCCGGTAACCGGCGGTGTTACATTCAATGCCTTTTTCATTGTCGATCAGGGTTTGAAGGATCGTGTCGATGACATCGCGGTAATCTTCATAAGAGAACGCCTGATTTTTATTGGGACCGTAGCGGACAATATAGTCGAGATGACCGTAAACGTCAAAATTGGTATACTTTTTGAGATTATCCAGAATCGACGTAAAATAACGCCTGTAAGCTTCCTTTTCACTGCGGCCATCAAAATAGGACGGATAATAGGGATCGGCGCCATCCACCAGATGGGAGGAGCCGATGACGAAATCAAAGTCATGGCTGTGGACGTAACGGGCGTTATTTCCTGACAGATGCGGCTGAAGACCGAGTTCCACGCCGAATAACAGCTTGATGCGGTCTGCATATCGTTCTTTACAGCGGATCAGGTCATACAAATAGGAATCGGTATTGAGCAGGAATTTATCTTCCGGATCCCTTTCTGATGCAGGATAATCATAATCCATATGCTCGGTAAAGCACATCTGCTTTAAGCCGAGTCCGATTCCCTTTTCGATCATGGATTCCATGGAAGCATCTGAATCTCCCGAGTGGGAGGAGTGCAAATGACAATCGGTATAGACAGGCATGTACAATACTCCTTTCTGTTTGGTGTCCGGTATAGGCGTTTCACAATTGCCTATTTTGTTCAGGCGGATAAGACGGGTGGAAATACCGCCGCTCACGCCCTTCATTGCAGTTACATGAATATATTCGATAAAATACCACAATTTTCCCTGTTTTTCAATTGAGACTGTCAGAAAGTTTATCAATATTTTTCATTTTCTCTCTTGAATTTTAGCGGGAGATTGGTTACAATAATCGTGCTGATAGAATTTTGGTAAATCTTGGACGTATCGCGCGTTCCCGGACAAGCCAAAATAATATAAAATTATGTAGGAGGATTCTTAACATGGCAGTAAAAGTAGCAATCAATGGTTTCGGTCGTATCGGTCGTCTTGCATTCAGACAGATGTTTGGTGCAGAGGGATATGACGTAGTGGCAATCAACGACTTAACATCCCCGAAGATGCTGGCGCATCTGTTAAAGTATGACTCTTCCCAGGGTAAATATGCGAAGGCAGATACGGTTTCCGCAGGCGAGGATTCCATCACGGTTGACGGCAAGACATTAAAGATCTATAAAGAGCCGGATGCAAACAACTGTCCTTGGGGCGAGCTGGGGGTAGATGTCGTTCTTGAGTGCTCCGGTTTCTATACTTCTAAGGAAAAAGCGCAGGCGCACATCAACGCAGGCGCAAAGAAGGTCGTTATTTCCGCTCCGGCAGGAAATGATCTTCCGACAATTGTTTACAATGTAAATCATGAGACCTTAAAGCCGACGGATACGATCATTTCCGCAGCTTCCTGCACAACAAACTGCTTAGCACCGATGGCAAAGGCATTAAATGATCTTGCAGGCATCAAGTCCGGTATCATGAGCACGATCCATGCATACACCGGCGATCAGATGATCCTTGACGGTCCTCAGAGAAAGGGTGACTTAAGAAGATCCCGCGCAGGTGCAGTAAACATCGTTCCGAACTCTACGGGAGCAGCAAAGGCTATTGGTCTTGTTATTCCTGAGCTGAATGGCAAGCTGATCGGTTCCGCACAGCGTGTTCCGACTCCGACCGGCTCCACCACGATCCTTGTAGCTACGGTTGAGAAGTCCGTGACGAAGGAAGAGATCAATGCAGCTATGAAGGCAGCAGCTACCGAGTCTTTTGCTTATAATGAGGATGAGATCGTATCTTCCGATATCGTAGGAAGCACCTACGGCTCCATCTTTGATGCAACGCAGACGATGGTCGGCGAGGACAATCTGGTACAGGTTGTTTCCTGGTATGATAATGAGAATTCCTACACAAGCCAGATGGTTCGTACCATTAAGTATTTTGCAGAGTTAGCATAAGCACAGAGCGGCTCTCATTAAGAAGCAGACCTAGCAAGGTCCGGTCTTTATGGACCGGACCTTGTTTTCGCGTTCCGTTGGAATCGATTGCGTTAGGGCATCATTTTCAAATTAAGATCAAAGATTTCATGGAAAAAGCATTCGGCGTTGCCGGAAAATTCTTCGGAACGCAGACTCTTCATAAAACGATTCAGAAGGAAAAGATTGAATATTAAAATTTTCAATCACGAGATTTGTGTTTGCGCGCTGCAAAGTCATAATGGCTTGTCACAAACCTCGTTAATGCGCAAAAAGCAGCGCAGAAATGGAGATAATCATGGGATTAAATAAGAAATCCGTAGACGATATTCATGCAGCGGGAAAGCGCGTACTTGTAAGATGCGACTTTAATGTACCGCTTAAAAATGGTGAGATCACTGACGAGACCCGTATCGTGGCAGCTCTGCCGACGATCCAGAAGCTGATCAACGACGGTGCAAAGGTGATCCTCTGCTCCCATCTTGGCAAAGTAAAGAACGGACCGAATGAGGGCGAGTCTTTGGCGCCGGTCGCAAAGAGACTGTCCGAGAAGCTTGGCAAAGAAGTCAATTTCGTTGCTGATTACAATGTAACCGGTGCAGATGCGACCGCAGCCGTGGCAGCGATGAAGGAAGGCGATGTGGTTCTTTTACAGAACACGCGTTTCCGCGGTTCCGAGGAGACGAAAAACGGTGAGGCATTCAGCAAGGAGCTTGCTGATCTGTGTGACGCATATGTGTGCGATGCATTCGGTTCTTCTCACAGAGCACATGCTTCCGTTGCAGGTGTGACGGATGTTGTGCGTGCAAAGGGCGGCGAGTGTGCAGTCGGGTATCTGATGCAGAAGGAGATCAATTTCCTTGGCAATGCCGTTGAGAATCCGGTACGTCCGTTTGTTGCGATCCTCGGCGGAGCGAAAGTTGCCGATAAGCTTAATGTAATCAACAACCTGTTAGAGAAGTGTGATACGCTCATCATCGGCGGCGGCATGGCATTTACATTCTTAAAGGCGAAAGGTTATGAGATCGGTAAATCTCTTGTTGACGATGAGAAGCTTGATTACTGTAAAGAAATGATGGAAAAGGCAGAGAAGCTTGGTAAGAAGCTGCTGCTTCCGGTGGATACGACGATTGCCGCAGGATTCCCTGATCCGATCGATGCGCCGATTGAGGTATCTTATGTAGATGCGGATCAGATTCCGGCTGATAAAGAAGGTCTGGATATCGGACCGAAGACCGCAGAGCTGTATGCAGATGCAGTTAAGAGCGCGAAGACTGTTGTATGGAACGGACCGATGGGTGTTTTTGAGAATCCGACGCTAGCAGCGGGCACGATTGCCGTTGCGAAAGCATTGGCAGCGACTGATGCGACCACGATCATCGGCGGCGGCGATTCTGCAGCAGCCGTAAACCAGTTAGGCTTTGCGGATAAGATGAGCCATATTTCCACAGGCGGCGGCGCGTCTCTTGAATTCCTTGAGGGCAAAGAGCTTCCGGGCGTTGTAGCAGCGGACGACAAATAACATGCGCTGAGCGCATGTTATTTAGAGTTTCGTGTGAACACGAAACTCTGCGATTTTATGAATGAAATCTGCAAATGAATTTGCAGAAATTGCAGGATCATCATTTTGATAGCAGCCATTCTGATACCGGCAATTGCGAAACGCCTAAATATGATAAAGAAATGTGATAAAGAAAAAGGAGAAATAGTATGGCAAGAAGAAAAATTGTAGCGGGCAACTGGAAAATGAACATGACGCCAAGTCAGGCAGTTGCACTGTGTGCTGAATTAAAGGATTTGGTTAAGTCCGATACGGTGGATGTTGTATACTGCGTTCCGGCAATCGACATCGTACCGGTTGTCGAGGCTGTGAAGGATACAAACGTTGCAGTCGGCGCAGAGAACATGTATTTTGAGGAAAAGGGCGCATATACGGGCGAGATTTCCGCAGCAATGCTTGTGGACGCAGGCGTGAAGTATGTGATCATCGGCCATTCCGAGAGACGTGATTATTTCAAGGAGACGGATGAGCTTTTGAACAAAAAAGTGAAGAAAGCGTTTGAGGCGGGACTTACTCCGATCCTTTGCTGCGGCGAGACCTTGGAGCAGAGAGAGACGGGCGTGACGATGGACTGGATCCGTCTTCAGATCAAATCAGATCTTGTCGGTATCACCGCTGATCAGGTAAAGAATATGGTCATTGCATACGAGCCGATCTGGGCGATCGGAACAGGCAAGACCGCAACGACGGAACAGGCGCAGGAAGTCTGCAAAGGCATCCGTGACTGCATTGCTGAGATGTATGATGCATCGACGGCTGATGCGGTCCGTATTCAGTACGGCGGTTCTGTGAATGCGGCTAACGCGGCGGAATTATTTGCACAGCCGGATATTGACGGCGGACTTGTAGGCGGCGCATCCTTGAAGGCAGATTTCGGCAAGATCGTGAACTATTGATTCCATTCGGAAATGAATAGCCGTAAATAATCGAAAAAGACTGTTTGATTTGGGGGGATCCCATAATTAAACGGTCTTTTCCTTTGGGCAAGGAAGCCGGTTCCCGACTTGACGGTTTTTTATCCTTAGTGTAATATAAGAATTCGAAAGGAAACGCGTTCATCAGCGTTTCCTTACTATCAATCTATGACGGATTGTTATGGATATTCCGGATATAGGGAAACGGGGGAAGTGCATGGATTCCGGGAGAAAAGCTTATTGTGACAGCAATGCGGACAATGCCTGCGGCATGCAGAAGAATAGTAACAGCAATTTGATGAAAGTGTCGGATTCAAAAGAGCTGATTGAATATGCAGCTTCTGTTCTGCGTGACGGCGGTGTCGTACTGACACCGACTGATACGGTATACGGGTTACTCTGCATGCCGGAATCGGCGCGTGCGGTTCAGATGATCTTTGAGATGAAACAGCGCCCGTTCAGTCAAAGACTGCCGATCATTGTCGCAAGCAGGGAGCAGGCAGAAGAGGTATTGCCGGTAGAATGGAATATCCATGCCGGAAAGCTTGCCGATGCATTTTGGCCGGGTGCGCTGACCATTGCATGCGGGCTTCGGAAAAATAGTGTGGATTGGCTGTCAGGCCGCGATGAAGCGGCGATCCGGGTACCGGATTTCTTTTTTGTTCAGGAGCTGGCGAGAAAACTCGGGCCTCTATTGATGACAAGCGCAAACAGGCATGGCGTGGAAACGCCGCATACGGTCGAGGGCGCATTAGAAAGTCTGGCTGTCAGACCGGCGCTGGCTTTGGACGGAGGACTGTTGAGCGGCGCTCCATCCACATTGGTTAACGTAAATTGCCCGAGTCCTGTCATAGAAAGGCTTGGCTCCATACCAAAGACAGAGATTGAGAGGGTGTTGTGATGTTAAACGAAAGGGTCTTATTATCGATCGAGACGTCCTGCGATGAGACTGCTGCAGCGATCATCGGCGAAGAGTTTACGGTTGTTTCTTCCGTCGTATCGACGCAGATCCCGCTGCATGCGAAATGGGGCGGAGTGATACCCGGAATTGCGAGCAGGCAACATGTGTTAGCGATGAACGGCGTGATCCGTGAAGCGATGGAATCTGCGGGGGTAAAGCCGGATGATTTGACTGCGGTCGCCGTCACAATTGGTCCCGGACTGCCCGGAAGTCTGGCGGCAGGAGTATCCGCGGCAAAAGCGCTTGCCCTTGCGTGGTCGAAACCGCTTGTCGGTGTGAACCACTTGGAGGGACATCTTTTTTCCGCGGAATTGAACGGGGAAAAAATAGAATTTCCGGCAGTTTATCTGCTTGTGTCCGGCGGACATTGTATGTTGATCTATGCTGCCGAACGGGGAAAGTACCGGCTGCTTGGAACGACCAAAGATGATTCTGTGGGAGAAGCCTATGATAAGGTTGCACGCGAGCTTGGATTTGAATATCCCGGAGGTCCGGTCATTGACCGTCTGGCGCTGACGGGAAAGGAGCGTTATGCGCTGCCAAGACCAATGCTCGACTCAGGATATGATTTTTCATTTTCGGGATTAAAGTCGGCTGTCCGCAGGGTGATCGATCAGGGTGATGTGGTCACGGAGGATGTCGCCGCATCTTTTGTTGCCGCCAGTATGGAAGTCCTGACAACGAAACTGAAAAGGGCCGTTGCAGAATACCATCCCAAAAGTGCGGTCGTTGTCGGCGGCGTTTCCAAAAGTCCGGTACTCAGGGAACAGCTTGGTAACGGAGCGCTGGGAGCGACAAAGATCGTGTTTCCCAGCCTGAAGTATTCGACAGATAACGCAGCAATGATAGGAGCAGCAGGATGGTGGCAGTTCCTTCATAACGGACAGATCGATGATCATGTTGGCATGATACCCCGGTTGTCGCTGCCGATCGCTGAATGAAGGTTTTCTAAACGCGGGACAGGAGAGTGGTCATAGATGACGAAGAATCATGTAAAACCTATTATCAAACGGCTTAGATCCGTTACAGAGACCGCATCGGCTGCGGCAGAGCTGGCAGGAATCCTGAAGGCGGGAGATCTTCTTTTATTCACGGGGGAGATCGGAGCCGGTAAAACAACGTTTATTCAATCTTTAGCTCAAAATCTCGGGATCACGGAACCCGTGACCAGCCCGACTTTTGTCCTGCATGCGATCTATGAATCGGGCAGGGTGATGCTGAGCCATGTTGATCTTTACAGATTAAGCGGGAACATAGAGGTCGAAAGCTTTGGCTTTGAAGACTACTATGATAAAGCGGTGACAGTCATAGAGTGGGCGGACCGGTATTCTGGTTTTCGGGAGCCGTATCTGACCCTGCATTTTGAATATGGCGAACTTGAGAATGAGCGGATACTCACCATGATGCCGGCCGGAGGGGACTGGGCGGCACGCCTTTGCTGTATGCAGGAAACATAAATCATAAGATGACGGTTGATTTTTAGGAGGTGCAATATGGCTGTTAGGATTGGGCTGGATGCTTCTCAGCCTTATGCGAGCTGCGCGGTTTCGACAGAATCAGGAATTGTGGCGGCATTATCAATGGAAAGACCTATCGAGAATTTTCCCGAATTGATCCGGAGTACATTGTCCAAGGCACAGATCAGCCTGAAGGATCTTGATGAGATCGTTGTATGTATCGGACCCGGATCCCAGACCGGAGTGCGCTGTGCAGTCGTAACGGGAAATGCACTGGCGTTAGCGACAGGAAAACCGGTTACAGGAGTACTGACTACTGATGCCGCGGCAGTGCTTGCGCCGCCTGATAAAGTGGGAAGTATCGCGGTGCCGGCGGGAAGAAGCCGCTGGTATATCCAGAGTTACGGCAGGGAGGGAGACAAACTCTGTCCTTTAGGGGAAATGCAGTTGTTGGATGATATGCCGGCAGATTCTTTTTCCGTATTTCATAAAGATCCTGCCGCTTGCAGGGAATCGGAGCTGTGCGCATACGGTATTCTTGTGGCTGCCGCAGAGCAGAGGCAGCTGATCGGACAATCGCTATTGGAGGAAGTCGTGCCATATGAAAGATCGGAAGATTCAGCGGTTTCACAAAAAAAGACACATGAAACTTCAGCAAAATAAAAGAGAGAGCTGGGATATTTAGAATATAAGGACAGTGATCGATGGTAAGATCGCGGTAAGAAGATGGCCGTGACAGGTTGACAAGAGCGAAAAGAAGTATTATGATGATATCTTGTAACGGATTTTTATCATATTGAGGGAGAATAAAAGCATGAAAAAGAGATTATGTTCCATTTTACTTGTATGCACAATGTTGCTGGCACTTGCAGGATGCGGCGACAAGGGCACGCCGGAGTTACGTTATGAACTTCCGGAAGGGTTTACGGAGTCCACTGACGGTATGTGGTATGCACCGGATTATCCGAATGATACGGCTAATATCAACATCATGACTTCCGAGAACGATCAGGTAACGTTCCAGTATACGCAGGATAGCTTCTGTGAGGCTGTGGAGTATCTGTATGAAGAGACCTATGGGTATGAGGTTGATGTAAACTGTACAGAGTTTACAAAGTCAGAATTGAATGGCTGCAAGACACTTGTGATCAGAGCGTCTTATAATCTGCTTGGCATGGAGATCGAACAGATCCAGTTCGCGGTTGAGGTTGGAAAGAACAAGGTAACGACGATCACTTACACACAGGCAGCGGGCGGTCCGTGGACGGATGCCTTTAACGAAAGCTTAGATTCCATGAGCATTGAATATGTAAAGTAAAACTGTGAGGTACATCCCGGGAGACGGGAGGATACACAGGCAGGAAAGTCTGAAAAAATGAGCTGTCGCTTGATCGATTGAACAATCGTGGAGCGGCAGCTTTTTTCAAAAAATATTGTTTTTTATCGGATAAAGCATAGAAAAGTAGAAAAAATATGCTATACTGAACATGATAAGAATAATGGAAAATCAGGATGATTCGGGAGGTGACCGTATGGAGATTCATGAACTGTGTCCGGGGTGTATGGGCAGAGTTACGGAACAACAGATACAGTACGGATGCCCATATTGTGGGTACCGTCTTCCGGTGTCCGGTGAAAATGCCGCACATATCTTAGCGCCGCGTACGGTTTTGCAGGGAAAGTATATGATCGGCAGAATGCTGGGGGCAGGCGGCTGCGGCATTACGTATCTGGGTTATGATCTGAATCTGGAAATGCGCATCGCTATCAAAGAATATTATCCTGCCGGTTTTGTCAGCAGAGATATTACGAAAAGTAATGAGCTGCTTGCAGGAGAAGGGGATAAAGGCACATTTTTTTCGGACGGAAAAAAGAAATATATCCAGGAAGCCAGAATGCTTGCCCGTTTTGCGGGGCTTCGGAATATTGTATCAGTGCGGGATTATTTTGAAGAAAACAATACCTGCTATATTATTATGGAGTATCTGGACGGGGAGACGCTTAAGAGTTATTTGGAACGGCGGGGAGGAAAGCTTTCAAGCAGTGAATTGATGCGGATGCTGCAGCCTCTTCTTTCAGCCTTAAATGAAATACACAGTCAGGGGCTGATACACCGTGATATCAGTCCGGACAATATCATGATCCTAAAGGATGGCACCTTGAAGCTGCTTGATTTCGGTTCGGCGCGTGATATGGCGGGCAGTGCGGAGCGGAGCGCTTCGGTTATGCTCAAACCCGGCTATGCGCCGGAAGAGCAGTACCGTATGTACGGTGAACAAGGGTCATGGACGGACGTTTATGCACTGTGTGCGACGATCTACCGGTGTCTGACAGGTCATACGCCGGTGGATGCGATGTCGAGAAAAGAACTGGATACCCTGATCCCTCCTTCCCGATATGGGGCGGCACTGACTCCGGTGCAGGAAGCGGCGCTGTTAAAGGGAATGGCAGTGGATGCGGGGCAGCGTTACAGGACGGTCGGCGAGTTTTACCGCGGTTTTTACTGCAATGAAATTCCCATGGCACAGCCGGTGCAGTCCGGTGGGGCTCAATGGAACGCGGTGGGACAGAATGCGCCGCAGGGGAATGCGTCCGGTCAGAATGCAGCGCAGTGGAATGTGCAGGGGAAGAACATGCAGCAATGGAATGCGCCCGGACAGGATGCGGCATCGTGGAACGGACAGGGACAGGATCAGCAGATGACCGCATACAGTCAGAGCGGAACACCGCAGGGCACTTACCGGATGGGTTCCGGAATGCCTTATCAGATGCCTGAGAGAAAAAAGAAAAGTCCTGCTCTGATTGTAGCAGTTTCTTTAGCGGCGGCTGCTACAGTCGTGCTGATCTCCTTACTTTTCCTGCTTGTCAGGAACCAGAGGGGCGGAGAAGATCAGGCATGGTCGCAGGAAGAGCTTGCGAGAGGGGAAGACAGCGGAAATCAGGCAGGGAGCGGTGATCCTGTTACAGATGGCGGACAGGATCATGATCAGGATGACAGTCAGAATGGTCTGACTCTGCCAAACGGTTTGACACAGAGTGTGCAGGACGGGCAGCAGGCGGATGACAGTATGCGCGGACTTTCACAGAATCCCGGTGACGGCAGGACGCAGCAGAACGGTGAGTTAAAGCTGTGTTATGATATCCCGGAAGGATTCAAGGAAATGTCGACGGGGCTCTTCTGTGCGCCGGATTATCCGAATGATGCGGCTAATATCAATATTTTAACAGCGGGCAATGATCAGCAGACATTCCGCTATACGAAAGAATCCTATTGCGAGGCCGTGAAATATCTGTATGAAGAGGCATACGGTTACGATGTCGTCGTCAATTGTACGGAATTTACCCGGTCGGAATTGAATGGCTGCAAGACACTTATCGTCAGAATGTCGTATGAACTGCTTGGCATGGAGATTGAACAGATTCAGTTTGCGGCAGAAGTGGGGACGAACAGAGTGACGACGATCACGATGTCCCAGCCGGCAGGGGGCGGCTGGCTGGATGCATTTGAACGGGTATTGGATTCTATCCGCTTTGAATAAGCCGAAAGCTGCGGCAGAATCAGTTTTTATAGAATCAGAATGAAAAAAAGAATGAATGCGCTGTGTGAGAGAATCAGGTAGAACGAAAATAAATCGGCGCGGAAAGGATTAGAGATCACATGAGTAAGAAACCGGTAGTATTGATGATTTTGGACGGGTACGGTCTGAATGAAAAAAAGGAGGGTAACGCGGTCGCACTGGCAAGTACACCGGTGATGGATAAGCTGATGGCGGAGTGTCCGTTTGTCAGGGGCAATGCAAGCGGAATGGCGGTCGGATTGCCGGACGGGCAGATGGGCAATTCGGAAGTCGGCCACTTAAACATGGGCGCCGGCAGGATCGTATATCAGGAGCTGACAAGAATCACCAAGGAGATACAGGACGGTACCTTTTTTGAAAATCCGGCACTGATGGATGCTGTGAATAATTGTAAACAGAAAGATTCCGCGTTGCATATGTTCGGACTCCTGTCGGACGGCGGTGTGCACAGCCACAATACACATTTGTATGGACTGTTGGAGCTTGCGAAGAGAAACGGTCTGAAAAAAGTCTATGTGCATGCATTTCTTGACGGACGTGATACGCCTCCTGCAAGCGGAAAGGATTATGTTGCGCAGCTTGAGGCAAAGATGGCAGAGCTCGGCGTCGGTGAGGTTGCAAGCGTTTCGGGGCGCTATTATGCGATGGATCGCGATAACAATTATGACCGCGTGGAGATTGCATACCGCGCACTGACAAAGGGCGAGGGTCAGACGGCGGACAGCGCACAGGAAGCGGTACAGAATTCCTATGACAAAGAGGAAACGGACGAGTTTGTGAAGCCGACGGTTGTCCTGAAGAACGGAGCGCCCACGGCGACGATTGCAGACGGTGATTCCATCATCTTTTTTAACTTCCGGCCGGATCGTGCGCGCGAGATCACACGCTGTTTCTGTGACGATGATTTTACGCGTTTTGAACGAGGAAAGAGACTGGATGTCACTTATGTGTGCTTTTCTGATTATGATCCGACGATTCCGAATAAGGAAGTAGCATTCCATAAAATTTCAGTGACGAATACTTTTGGAGAGTGGCTTGCCGCAAATAAAATGAAACAGGCGCGTATCGCAGAGACCGAGAAGTATGCGCATGTCACCTTCTTCTTTAACGGAGGAGTGGAGGAGCCGAATGAGGGTGAGGACCGGATTTTGGTAAACTCCCCGAAAGATGTGGCAACGTATGACTTAAAGCCGCAGATGAGCGCGTATGAAGTCTGTGACCGGCTTGTTGAAGCGATCAGATCGGGAATATACGATGTCGTGATCATCAACTTTGCGAACCCTGATATGGTCGGTCATACCGGAGTCTTAGAGGCGGCGAAAAAAGCCGTTGAAGCAGTGGATGAATGTGTCGGGAAGGCAGTGGAGGCGATCAGGGAAGTGGACGGTGCGCTCTTTATCTGCGCAGATCACGGCAATGCGGAGCAGCTGTTCGATTATGAGACCGGAGAGCCGTTTACCGCACACACAACCAATCAGGTTCCGTTTATTCTTGTGAACTACGATGAGGCATATACGCTCCGTGAGAACGGCTGCCTGGCAGATATTGTACCGACGCTCATTGAGATCATGGGAATGGAGCAGCCTGTGGAAATGACCGGGAAGTCCTTATTGATCAAAAAATGACAAACACCCGTATGGTGCGGATGCCTTGCAGAGAAATCTGTATAAAACGGCGGGCTGCATCGGAATGAGGGAACGATATGCGTAAATATTATATGTTGTTTGCGGCGCTGGTGCTTTTGATCCTTGACGTCCCTGTTTCGACGATCCTGTATCCTGCATTTGAGGAATTTCGGACGGAAGCACCCGTGACGGTATCCCTGGTGATCGATCATGTGGTCGGACACCGGCTGCGGATGGACCTGTTTTCCGATCTGCTTGGATATCTGTTGCTGCTTGTGTCCGCCGCGTGGCTTTCAATGGAAGACCGCCGCTTTCGCAAATGCTTTACATGGGGAGCGGTGTCGATGGCGGTTTTTGTGTACTGGCAGATCATGCCGTTTTACTTAAACGGCGGTCTGCGTTTCCGCGCGGGCTATCTGCTTTATTTTGTTGTGGCGGCGCTAAAAATCCTGACGGTCTTTCTTGCCATGTATACCGTGTCAGGCAGGCTGGAGAATACCTCCAATCACAGTTACAATAATGTGACGGTCATTCTTATGATGGTCAGTGCGGCAGCCGCTGTGGTATCGGCGCTGATATGGTTCTTTGATCTGACCGTGATATCCTATGTATATGATGCGGCGCAGCTGATTACGTTCGGTATTGCAGTACAGCGGGTATGGAACGATAGAAATTTGCTGATGGAAGGAGTAGGACATGCATAGCTTTCGACTACCTTATTGTCTGATCGTGGAGGATGGCGCTTTTATGCGTATGGACCGGCTTTTGCCGGCCTGTGTTGCGGACATTCAGAAGAAAAAAATATTATTTGTGACGGAGCAGTTTTTGAAAGACCTGTTCGCGGATACGATCGCTGAGGTGCAAAAGGATTTACAGCATTGTGATCTCTATCTTGTGGAAGATTCTTCGTTTGACATTGCGGTTTCGCTTGCCAAATATCTGAGTGTAAAAGATTATGATGTCTGTATCGGCTTCGGCGGCGGAAAGGTGCTGGATATAGCGAAATATGCGGCGTTTGTAGCCAAGATCCCGTATATCTGTCTGCCGACGACCTTAAGCAACGATTCTCTTGCCTCACCGTTTTCGGTCATGGCAACGGACGGGCATAACAGGAAGACATTTGGGTGCAAGATACCGACCGGTATCATAGTGGATACCGAGATTATCCGTGCGGCGCCGGAAAGCCAGTTAAAAGCCGGGATCGGCGATACAATCTGTAAGTATACCGCCCTGCAGGACTGGAAGCTGGACGCGGCAAAAAAGGGCGGAAGGGTCGATGATTTTGCCTATATGATCTCCGAGATGGCATATAATACGGTTGCATTCTGCGAGGAACGTTCCTTAAAGAGCAAGAGCTTTATCCATATTCTGACCGAGGCGCTTGTGTTTGGCGGACTTGCGATGGAGATCGCGGGAAGTTCGCGTCCTTGCAGCGGTTCGGAGCATTTGTTCTGCCATGCGCTGGAGGAGTTTTATCCTGAGATCAAGATTTCCCATGGGATGGCGGTTGCGATGGGAAGCATCGGAGCCGGTATTTTTCAGGAAAGGGACGTCTCAAAGCTTTATCGGTTATGTGCGCTTTACGGTTTGGATATCAAGCCGTCGGACTACGGGATTACAAAAGAGATTTTCATAGATGCATGGCAGAGGGCGCAGTCCACGAGAAAAGACCGCTATACGGTTTTAAGTGAGACGGATCTAAGCGCGGAGCGACTCGGCTGTATTTACGAAAATATGGAGAATCAGCCGGTCTGAAATCAGCCGGGCTGAATGGAAAGAAAAGAATCATACGTGTAAATAAACTGGAAACATGCCGGGCGGTCTGACGACGCCCGGCTGCTTCTTTTTAGAGCCGCCGGTATGTCTGTTGAATAAATTTTTCCATGCAGGGCAAGATACAATAGAAACGTATGGAATTACTTATCTTTGGACAGGAGGAACTAAAAAATGTCATTACGCTTACGGATCACGGATGTACACGCAAGAGAAATCTTAGATTCAAGAGGTAACCCGACAGTGGAGGCAGAGGTTATCGTAGAGACCGAGACGACGGGAAAGAAGACGATTGGCAGAGCGTCCGTGCCGTCGGGCGCAAGTACCGGACGTTTCGAGGCGGTGGAATTGAGAGACGGTGAAGAGCGCTATTTCGGGCTTGGGACAAGAAAAGCAGTCAATAACGTCAATACCAAGATTCGCGAAGCGCTGATCGGATTAAACGCGCTTGACCAGCAGCTGATCGACCATGTATTGATAGAGCAGGATGGAACGGAGAACAAAGGAAATCTCGGGGCAAATGCAACGCTCGGCGTTTCCATGGCTTGCGCGCGTGCCTGTGCGCTGGCGCTCGAACAACCGCTTTACCGTTACCTGGGAGGCGTCAACACGAAAACCATGCCGGTTCCGATGATGAACATTTTGAATGGCGGAAAACACGCGGATAATACGGTGGATTTTCAGGAATTTATGATCATGCCGGTCAATGCGGTCTCTTTTACGGACGGACTTCGGATCTGCGCCGAAATCTATCATAATCTGAAACAGATCTGCAAGAAGAAAGGGCTGTCAACCGGAGTCGGCGACGAGGGCGGGTTTGCACCGTCCTTAAAGGATGCAGATGCCGTGCTTGCACTGATTATGGAGGCGGTGAAGGCGGCAGGCTATGATCCGGGGAAGGATATCCGCATTGCGCTTGATGTCGCGGCAAGCGAACTGTATCAGGAGGACTCCGGCATGTATTATTTTCCGGGAGAGAGTGAGATCTTAAGACAGGAGCGAAGAAGGGACTTTTCTGCAATTCCGGAAGGGGCATATGAAGCCGGGGTGTGCGGCTGCGGAGCGACGGCGGATACGGCATGCGGCTGCGGCGAGACGAGAACGGGGGCGCAGTACACGGCGGCAGACGCGGCATGTAACTGTGGTGAGCCGGATACGAAGGAATTCAGTGTCATTCGCAGTACGGACGAAATGATCTCCATGTATGAGGCGCTCTGTGAGAAATATCCGATCATTTCAATCGAGGACGGATTAAATGAGGATGACTGGGAAGGATGGAAGAAACTGACCGAACGGCTTGGCGGAAAAGTGCAGCTCGTCGGTGACGATCTGTTTGTCACAAATGTGAAACGGCTGGCAGCAGGCATCAAGCTCCATGTTGCAAATGCGATTCTGGTCAAGGTCAATCAGATCGGAACGGTTACGGAAGCATTTGCCGCAATTGAGATGGCGCAGAGAAACGGCTACCGAGCCGTCATTTCCCACAGATCGGGAGAAACGGAGGACGCATTTATCGCAGACCTTGCCGTGGCAGTCAACGCAGGGCAGATCAAGACAGGCGCGCCTTGCCGTACTGACCGCGTCTGCAAATACAATCAGCTTTTGCGTATTGAAGAGGAACTCGGAAGTGTGAGTGAATACCGGAATCCGTTCCTTTGTTTTGAGGATCAGGAATAGCGGTGATCATTTGATATACCGACAAAAAGGAAGGCATCGCGCGGGCGTGATGCCTTCCTTTTTGCGGGGTTATGGGCGGATTGGACAAGCTGGAGTGTTTACGCACATAGAGGGAACGTATATTTCCACTTTTGATCTGGAATATCGCCTGCGGGGTCAGACCCGCTTTTTCCGGGCGCATGTATGCGGGAATTTTTCTCGGCACGCTTGTCCTATATGAATTCAGCCTGATCCTGATGCACAGGATAAACCGGATAAGTCCCGGAGAGATTTTGAAAAACAGTGAGTAGGTTGAAAAATCTTTTTTCCAACCTGATTCCCAATATGTTATAATCATAAAGTTGGGAATATCAGATGCTGCGGCATTCCATGATAAATAGGCAATTGCGAAACACCTGCCATTATAAAAAATGAAAGGAACTGCCATAAACAATGAATGAAGAGAAAGAGGCGCGCATATCGGCGCTAGCCGCGGAAATTTTGAACCTTTCGCGTGACAGGATTTTGATGCAGATGCGTTTTTTGGACGTGGCGCTGGCGGCGCTGGTGCCGGAGGAAAAAGCCGGAGCGGACGGATTTTCCTGTGACGGGAAGCATTTATACTATGACGCGCATGCAATCATCCGTGCCTATCGCAGGGAGCAGGCGTCCGTGATGCGTATGCTGCTTCATGTGTTGTTTCATTTTCTGTTTTCTCACGGATTCCGGTATGAACGGATGGAAAAGGAAATCTGGGATCTAGCGGCGGATATGGCGGCGGAGCATGCAGTCATGGAATTGATGCTTCCGGAAGCGGAATTAAGATCCGATTTTGCGAAAAAGGAAGTGCTCGCTTATTTTGAGCGTCAGGGCGTGAAACTGACGGCGGAAGTATTATACCGCCATCTGCGCAGGAATCCGCCTGATTTGGATGACCTTATGGAGCTTTCACGTCTTTTTTTCGTTGACTTCCATGATACATGGAATGAGGGCGGGGAGTTTTCCGTTTCTCTTGCGGACTGGAAACGGATCGCCGAGCGTGCAAAGGCGGAATTGCAGTCGTTTTCGCAGGGAAAAAATATGCGTGCCGTGGAGGAGAACCTGACGGAGGCGACGGCGGACCGGGTGGATTACCGCGCGTTTTTGCAGCGGTTTGTCGTGTCTGGGGAAGCGGCAGAATTAAACGACGAAGAATTTGATTATATCGCTTATTCTTATGGGATGTCGCAGTACGGGGATAAACCGATCGTGGAGCCGCTCGAATATCGGGAAGTGAACCGGATTCATGACTTTGTGATCGCTATTGATACGTCGGCGTCCTGCCGTGGGGAGATGGTACGCGCATTTTTGAGGCATACGTATTCCATCATGAAAACAAGCGCCTGCTTTTTTGATGAAATGCTTGTCCACATCATCCAGTGCGATCATCAGGTCCGTAGTGATACCGTCATCCATGATCAGAACGAATTGGAGGAGTTTTTGGCGGATGGGAAGCTTACGGGGTTCGGAAGTACGGATTTCAGACCGGTGTTTGCATACGTGGAGGAACTGATCGGGCGCGGAGAGATCGGAAGCTTAAAAGGTTTGATCTACTTTACGGACGGACGGGGCATTTACCCCGAAAAAGCACCCGATTATGAGACGGTATTTGCTTTCTTGAATGAGAGCGGACTGCCGCTCACGGTGCCTCCGTGGGCAGTCCGTATCTGCATCGACGAGGATATGCTGACAGAGCGGGAAAAGGAAAGAAATTAAGAAGAACGAAGTATTTTAGCGAAAACGGAACGGAAACAGGTGACGGCAGAAGAAGTGTCGCAGTCGGAGAGGATTTGTAGTCAGAGAAGCAGTGAAAGAAGGAGCGCATGATGAACATCGGACAGGCAAAAAAAGATATTAAAGATACGGTGAGATTATATTTGAAAAAAGATGAATTTGGGAATTACCGCATCCCGGTTGTCAGGCAGCGCCCGATCTTTCTGGTCGGGGCACCGGGCATTGGCAAAACGGCGATCATGGAGCAGATCGCGCAGGAATTGCAGATCGCGCTTGTGTCGTATTCCATGACGCATCATACAAGGCAGTCGGCGCTCGGACTTCCGGTCATCTGTCACAGGGAATACGAAGGGAAAGAATACGACGTATCCGAATACACGATGAGCGAGATCATTGCGTCGGTCTATGAAGTGATGCGTGAGAGCGGCTTAAAAGAGGGTATTCTGTTTTTGGATGAGATCAACTGCGTTTCGGAAACGCTTGCGCCGTCCATGCTGCAATTCCTGCAATATAAAGTATTCGGCGGACACCGCGTGCCGGAGGGGTGGGTGATCGTGACAGCGGGAAATCCGAAGGAATATAACCGGAGTGCAAGGGAATTTGACGTGGTAACGCTTGACCGTCTGAAAATATTGAATGTGGAGGCGGACTATGAGGCGTGGAAAGCCTATGCGGATAAAGAGGGACTGCACCGCGCCATACTGAATTATCTGGAGTTAAAAAAGCAGGATTTTTATGTGATGGAAATGACGGCGAAGGGGCGTTCCTATGTGACGGCGCGCGGCTGGGAAGACTTATCGCAGATGCTTTTTTTATACGAAGAGGAATCGCTTCCGGTCACGGAAGAATTAGCTGCACAGTATCTTGGTCATGATCGGGTCGTCAGGGAATTCATGGCGTATTATGATTTGTACTGTAAATATAAAAAGGATTATCCGGCTGCTGAGATCCTAAAGATCGGCGCGACGGAGGAAATGAGTCTAAGAGCGGCGAAAGCGCCGTTTGACGAGCGGATATCCCTGCTTGGCATGCTGACCGATCAGATGGACGGGATACTCAGGGACTGCATGGAGAAGACGGATTATCTGGAAAATCTGATGCGGGTATTAAAGAATGTGAAGGGGCAGATATTTGCCGCGTCCGATGAGCCGGAGGAGCAGGTGCCCCATGAGGCGCAGGTAAGTCAGGCACAGGGCGAAAATAAAACGCGTGCTTACGGCGTTTCGGTACAGGAAACCCTCTCGGTGCAGATCGCGGCAAGGGAGCGTCTTGTATCGTCGCTGACTGCGGCGAACGCGCTCTCGTCTGAGGATCAGCGTCTGCATCAGCGCGTGCTGTGCTTTCTGCGGGAACAGAAGAAGAATTTGCTTCTTTCCGGGGAGACGGGGGAGAGTGGGGCCTCTGCTGCGGAAAGAATATTTGAACAGATAAAAAACGCATTTGAAAAAGAGGCGGCGTGCGCAAAGCAGGATACGGTGCTTGCAAAGCAGAGCCTTCATCATCTGTTTGAGTTTGTGGAACAGAGCTTTGCGGACGGAAATGAGTTGCTGCTTCTTATGACGCATATGACCGTGTCGGAGAGCTGCGCAGGGTTTATCGAGCGGTTTGGGTGTGAGGATTACGAACGGCACAGCAAAGAGTTGATGATCGGCGAACGGAGAGAGGAACTCTTAAAAGAGATAGAAGCGATAGAAGGGTGAGTCTCGCAAATGTCTAAATGGAAACAGGTGTCGAGGGTACGAATAGAAAGGAGTGCGGTTTTCGTATGATCATGAGTGAGACCGTTTTTCTTTATGAAGAGACGCAGGATGAAAAAGCTGACAGCGTGCGGATCACAGGCGTTCGGTTTGCCGACAGTGTGATGCGGATACCGGAGCAGTTGGGTCAAAAGAAGGTATCGGTCATTGGAAAAAAAGCATTTTGGGGCTGTATGGGCGTGCAGGAAGTTTTCGTGCCGGAAAGTGTGGAGGAGATCGGGGACTGGGCGTTTGCAAGCTGCAAAGAACTGCGCAGGGTCAGTCTGCCGCGCAGGGATATCCGCCTTGGAAGGGGCGTGTTTAAGGGATGTGAGCGTTTGGAATGCATTGAATTGAGAAATGCCTGTATGAGCGAAGAAACGGGAAAAGCAGGGAAAGAGAACAAAGAGGAGCAGGCGGATGGAACCGGTTATCTGCTTGCCGCAGCGGACAGACTGCTGCACAATCCGTATCTGTTTGATATCGGGGCTGCGGGAACCGCGGAGTGGCACCGGAAATGGGACGCTTCCCTGCAAGAACTGATGCACATGCCGGAGGACGAGGGATTTTCGAAAATGCTGCTTTGCGGTGAGGAGGACTATGGCAGCAGGGAAAATAATATCGACCATTACTGTGCAGGACAGCGAAAACGAAAAGCGCGCGCGGCACTGCTGCGCCTGCGCCATGATACGTTTTTGAGCGGGGAGCTGCGCGGGGAACTGGAGGCTTTTCTGCGGGCGCATGCCTTGGGGTGTGAGACGGCGGACGCGTGGGAAGCACTTGTCGAGGAACACGGCGGCGACAGGAGCTATTACGATCTGTTTGAGCGGGCGGGCGGCATTCATGAAAAAAACCGCGGGCAGTGCATTGCGGCGCTTGATGAGTCCCATACCGAGATAAAAGCGTATCTGCTCGGAAAAACAACAAAAAGCAGGGAGGATTTTTTTGATTCGCTGTCGTTTTAACAGGAGAAATTTCTTGCCATGATAAAATCTCCGCCATTTTTTCTGATGAGAGGGACGATTATACTTGTTTCATAATCATTCGGGCGTCAGGTGAGAAATAAAAATCTGCGTCATACAATCAGAAAGCAATTTATAGTGAAATCAAATATGTATGCTGCCACAATATGTTGTGGTGGTTCTGAAGGTGGAAAATATCATTTCCGGGTGGCTCTCAAGCGGGAAACTGATGGCACCCAAGTGGGATAAATATTCCTACAAGCAGGACATTTGTATATACATATGCTCAAAACAGACTTCCGGTGTCACTGCCGGAAGTCTGTTTTTTATTGCTTATTTTAATTATTTTTCTCTATATCCTGCCAGTTGGTATTACTCAGAATTTCGGCATCTTCCCCCAAAAACACCGTTCCAGCCTCTTGGTCGCCTTGAAGGTGGTAGAGCATCCAGGCGGTCATGTACCCGTCCGTACGTGCCTGCATCTGTTCGTGCTCGGCACCAGTGACACGGGCACGAATTTTCAGAACATCGTCTGTTATGCTGTCATAGATTTCCACTAAAGAGGCTAAGGGAGCTACACCGCCAAATTCAGCGTTGATGTCTGCCACACCCGAGTCATCAGACATGCCGGTGGCTGCCGTCATAAAATAAGGGATGGAAATTTGGGAGCTGTCATACTCCCATCCCATATTGAGGGCCAGCAATGGATACGCCGCGCTGCCGGTGAAGATTGCTTTGTAGAGGTGGCTGTTTTCATATTTGGTGGCTGCGCCCAGCGCTCCCGCGCCACCCTGCGAATACCCAATAATGCCGATATTGTCCCGGTCGATTTGACTGGCAATCTCACTCTCGTTCAGCATAAAGTCTAAGGCAATGGATGTTGTCTCGCCAGTGCCGGACTGGGGGTCATCCGTACCTACGACGATGAACCCCCAAGAGGCCAGCCGCTGGAAGAAGGGCAGATAAATTTTGGCGGGTGTGTTACTTCCGTTCACCACCATCACCACAGGGTACTGCTTGCCGCTGGTTCTCAGCTCAGCGGGGTAGTATACGCGGATGGTGCCGATGGATTTGTTGTCCGATTGATACTCAAGATGCTCCACCGCATAGCTGCCATGATCTGCATAGTATTCCTCCAGCTTACCACCTGCGGGAAACGTCTCAGCATACGCCTTGTAGTAGTCATCCGGCAGAATGGGGGTGTTCAGCGTTTTCCAATGCTTATACTTGGCATAAGCAAAAAATGTTGCCAACACTATAACCAGCGCCAATACCACGATCCCTAAAATCTTCACCACTTTTTTCACCACTTTCTTTACTGCTTTTTTCATCACGTCCATCTCCCTTTTACTCTTGACTTTGCCAAAGAAACGAATTATGATAACTGTGCTAGGAACAAATATCCTAAAAAGGAACACATGTACCTGTTCTCTGATATAGTGATACCACATTGGCTTCCATGATGCAAGAACGTACTGACTGGCGGTGCGTTATGCGGAACAAAAAGGAGGGTTTTGCACCTCAATGAAAAGAACACAAACAGTATTTTTGAAATTATGTCTGGCGGATGCGCTGATTAAATTGATGGCTGATCAAAACTATGACAGCATCAATGTGAGTGCGATCTGCGAGCTGGCAGGAGTAGGAAGAACAACCTTCTACCGGCACCTTGATTGCAAGAACAGCAAAGAGGAGCTGCTGGTATTCAAAATCAATTATGAGTGGGGCCGCTATGCTGATTTGCATCAGGAGGACGTAGAGAAAGATAAGGGCTTTGCGCTCACCTGTTTCATTTATGAATACCGACGGCTGTTCTCCCTGCTTTACAACAATGACCTGATCGTGGTTATTATGCGCGCCTGCGAAGTGCTGCTGTCCGGCGGGGAGACCTGGGACAAAAAGCTATCCTATCTGATGTCTTACTTTATTTATGGCTATTTTGGCGTTATCTACCAGTGGATTAAATACGGTTTTGATGAAACGCCAGAGCAGGTGCAAAAGCATATCAGTGATGCTTTTATACCACAAAATCAGCGGTCAGAATAGAAAGAACACACTATAATTGAAGCAATGTTTTAGGAAAGGTCAAAAAAGCACCAAAATTAGGACTTGCATTTCCTTTTTTGCTATGATATAGTAAGCAAGTATGGGTATATTAGGAGGGATAACTATGAGTCCGTTAAGAGTGGTTTTATATGTAATCTTGATTTTGGTGAGTGTGCTCGTTACGGGATTGATATTGATGCAGGAAGGAAAGCAGCAGGGACTTGGTGCGATCAGCGGTGCGGCGGAGACCTATTGGGGCAAGAATAAAGGACGCTCCATGGAGGGAAAGCTTGTAAAGTGGACCGCCATACTGGTCACGCTGATGATCGTTCTTTCCATTGCACTGAATATCACGAGATTTTAACGGCAAGGCACTCTGTTATACAGAGTGCCGTTTTTTTGAAGGAGATTATGAAGGAAATAAAAAAGTGGAAAAAAAGCAGTTAGAACTGAAAAAAAATATGATCTGCGACCTGATGCGGGAAGAGAATTATACGCCGATGCGGGAACGCGATCTGGCGGTCCTCTTACAGGTAAAAAGCGAGGATCGGGAAGCTTTTAAGCAGGCGCTTAACGAACTTCTTGCGGAAAACCGGATCCAGATCAACCGCAGGGGACGTTATGCGCAGGCTGATGAAAAGCATGTTGTCGGAAAGCTGATCGCACATCCCAAGGGATTCGGGTTTGTTGAGGTCGAAGGACAGGAAGAAGACATTTATATCGCGGCAGAAGGGATGAACGGCGCATTCCACGGGGATACGGTTGAGGCAAAGATTCTGCCGGGCATACGCGGAAGGCGGACGCAGGGAGAAATCGTACAGATTCTTGCGCGCGGGACGACAAGACTTGTCGGAACGTATGAGAGCAGCAGGCATTACGGGTTTGTGATACCGGATAATGACCGGTTCGGTACGGATATTTTTATTGCCGGAGCGCATACCAAAGGTGCGGTGAACGGGCATAAGGTGGTTGTGGAGTTGACCGACTATGGCAATGAACGTAAGCGCCCGGAGGGAAAAATCGTCCAGATCATTGGGCATCGCAATGATCCGGGTGTGGATATCATGTCGATCGTCTTAGGCAATGACCTGCCGATGGAATTTCCGGAAAAGGTTCTGAATCAGGCAGAGCGGGCGTCAAAGCCTGTCTCAGAGGCGGACTGTGTCGGAAGAAAAGATCTGCGCGGCGTTAAAATGGTGACGATAGACGGGGAGGACGCGAAAGACTTAGACGATGCGGTCAGCCTGACGCGCGAGGGAACTCATTACCGTCTTGGCGTTCATATTGCCGATGTCAGCAATTATGTGCAGGAAAATTCGGCGCTCGATCATGAGGCAAAAAAGCGTGGGACAAGCGTGTATCTGGTGGACCGGGTGATCCCGATGCTGCCGCATGCGCTTTCAAACGGTATCTGCTCGCTGAATGCGGGCGAGGATCGTCTCGCCTTAAGCTGTTTGATGCTCATTGACGAAAGGGGCGATGTGATCGACTATGAAATTGCTGAGAGCGTGATCAACGTTGACAGGCGCATGTCCTATACGGGTGTGGCAGCAATCCTGGCAGAGCGGGAACGGGCAGGGCGGACGGCGCATTCAGAATGTGAGGCAGCGGACGGAAGAAAGGCGGGAATGACCGGCGTACCGAAGGAGCGGTACGGGGATATGCAGTCAGAGAGTGTCGGCATACAGGAACGGCAGACAGCCGGAATACGGTCAGATGCAGAAGATAAGGATTACGGCATCGATACGGAATTGTGCGGGATGCTCTGCGATATGGCGGCTTTATCCAAAATTCTCCGCCAAAAAAGAAAAAAACGCGGCTCCATTGATTTTGATTTTCCGGAGTCGAAGATTTTGCTTGATGAAAAAGGACGTCCCATTGAGATCAAGCCGTATGAGCGCAATGCCGCGACCGATATGATCGAGGAGTTTATGCTGATGGCAAACGAGACGGTCGCGCAGCATTTTTACTGGCAGGAGCTTCCGTTTATATACAGGACACATGAAAATCCCGATTCTGAAAAGATCATGCAGCTTGGCACGTTTATCCGCAACTACGGGTATTCGCTCAAGATCAGCCGCGAAGAGATCCACCCGAAGGAAATTCAAAAGCTGATCGCGAAGGTCGCGGGTACGCCGGAAGAGGTCGTGATCAGCAGGCTGGCGCTCAGAAGCATGAAACAGGCGAAATATACGACGGAGTGCAGCGGGCATTTCGGACTGGCATGTAAATACTACTGCCATTTTACTTCGCCGATCCGCCGTTATCCGGATCTTCAGATCCACCGTATCATCAAGGAAGCGCTGCGCGGCAGACTGAAGGAGGAGCGGATCGCGCATTATAATGCGATCCTTCCCGGCGTTGCAAGCGAGTGCTCGCGCATGGAGCGGCGTGCCGATGAAGCAGAGCGGGCGACGGACAAATTAAAGAAGGCGGAATATATGTCGGAGCGCATCGGTAAGATTTATGAGGGTGTAATTTCCGGTGTAACAGGATGGGGCATTTATGTGGAACTGCCGAATACGATCGAGGGGCTCGTCCATGTATCAAAGCTGCCGGGTGATTATTTTTATTATAATGAGCACTCTTATGAATTGGTCGGAGAGCACAGCGGACAGGTATACCAGCTCGGACAGAGAGTCCGCGTACAGGTCGCGGGAGTCGATATGACGGCGCGTACGATTGATTTTGAGATTCCGTGGGAGGAAGTGTGAAGAGAAGTTCTAAGGCTCACAGTAAAGGCTGTTTCGCCAAGAACTTCTAAAGCTTCACACTAAAAAATGCCAAAAGACGACATTTTTCAAAAGTAAATTTCGACCGGAAGGGAGCGGGAAACGGATGGCACATGAGAGCAGGCTGATCGCCAATAATAAAAAGGCGTATCACGATTATTTCATAGAGGATAAATACGAGGCGGGCATTGTGCTGCACGGCACGGAAGTCAAATCCCTGCGCATGGGAAAATGCAGCATCAAAGAGGCGTTCGTGCATATTGATAACGGTGAAGTGTTTGTGTACGGCATGCATATCAGCCCGTACGAAAAAGGAAATATTTTTAATAAAGACCCGATGCGCCCGAAAAAGCTGCTGCTTCACCGTGCGCAGATCATGAAGCTGAAAGGACAGCTCTCCGAGCAGGGCTATACGCTTATGCCGCTTCAGGTCTACATCAAAGAAGGGCTTGCCAAGATGGAGATCGGTCTGGCAAAAGGCAAAAAGCTTTATGACAAGCGGCAGGATATCGCAAAGAAAGACCAGCGCAGGGAGCATGAGCGGGAATTCAAGATCAAAAATTTGTAGAGCGGCCCATAAGAAAACGCGCCGGCTGAAAGCGGTCTTTTGTTTCAGCCGACAGCGGTCTGCCGTCTCAGGCGCCTGACAGCAATTGCCGTCCCGGTACTTGACAGGGAGAATCGTTTCGACTATGCTACACATAGAAGGCATGCAGTTGATGCACATCCGGTAAGAAAGCTGACCGGCATGTGCGCCGGGGCTCATAAAGGGGTATACTTATGAAAAAGAAAAAATTTTTATTGGCGGGTATCCTGCTGATATTGGTATGGACGCTCTGCGGGTGCGGCGGGAAAGCGCCGTCGCTCACTTATGACGGTTCCTTTGAGCTCCGGCTTGGAAAGACGAAAGCGGGAGAGGTGCTTGATGCCGGATTCACGAATTTGTATTCCAATATCAACGACAGGCAGATCGGCAGCATGAGCTGGGAAAATTTATATGCCATGAAGGGCAATGTCACGTATGGGACGATGTATGCCGGAAATAAGTCCTCCAGCGAAAAAGGCTTCAGGGACGGCGTCATTTTCCGCGTGATCATCGAATATGACGACCCCGACTATGAGACGGGAGAAATCCTGATCAACGGCGTGAATTTTGAGGGTTATACCAGAGAACAGGTCAGGGAAGCCATGTCTGATTTTGAAATAACATTGGATTATGGCGAATATCTTGTGTTTGAATCGGGTAAATATGAATATTCGTTTGCATTTTCGGACGGAAGTGAGACCGTCACAAGAATTAGTATCAACGATGGCACGGAGGCGGAACTTACCATAGGATGATAACCGTGAATCGATGATGATAAGGGGCAGTTAAGGTTTCGACAGGGGTTTTGAAGCCGGAGAAGCTATCCGCAGGCGATGCGTCAAATCGCAAAACTAAAATTAAACGCTGAAGATAATTTAGCAATCGCTGCCTAATGGCAGCCGTCAGACTTAGCGTACCTATCCGTTAAGATTCTGGCGTCGACGAGATAGGAAACGGCGCCGTCAAAGCTTTGAGACGGCGTGACGTGAGGGAGTGAAAGCTCCCATGAAGCTACCGGGACTGGAAGGGCGTCAGCTCCCGTCCGGTCCCGGGAATCCAAAAAGCTGACTATGATAGTAGAAGTACGGTGGATCTGCCTTTGGACACGGGTTCGACTCCCGTCTGCTCCACTCCATGAAAACGCCGCAGAACCGGAGGTTTCACAGTGAAATCAATGGTTCTGGGGCGTTTTTTCTGCTTTTTTATAGCGGGATGGTCTTGCAGCATGCTTTCACATGCGTTTTCTGGCGGATCAGCCATTGCGGGATTGGGTAAAGATACAAAGAAAAAACGTGCGTCTTAGGAACGGATATATTATAATAAGCACACAGTCAGCGCAGACAGTATTTACGAAATAAACAGGCAGAATATTTTTTAAGAATATTGTATGAAAGGAGAAGATCAGCATGGGACAGATCGCAAATCAGGCGGCTTTGGATCTGCTATATAAGGCAAAAGAGAAAATGAAAGCAAGGCAGGAAAGAAAAAAAGAAGCAAAAAGAGCGAAAGACAAAAATAAGGAATAGAAAAGGCGAAAACAGAAAAAGCGAAAACAGAAAAAGCGGAATAGAAAAAACAGCCGCCGAAAATGCAGCAGTCTAAAAAGGCGGAACCGGAAAAGGCAGAAAAGAAAAAGGGTAAAGAGTCTTGACTTCCCGTTCCATCTGGAAATATAATAAGGGTCATATGACAGGAGGTACTTGAACGATATGAAAACCTACGGTGTGAATGAATTAAGAAGCATGTTTCTTGATTTTTTCGAGGAGAAGGGACATTTGAAAATGAAAAGCTTTTCTCTTGTTCCGCACAACGATAATTCGCTGCTGCTCATCAATTCGGGTATGGCGCCCTTAAAGCCCTATTTTACCGGACAGGAGATCCCGCCGAGAAAGAGGGTGACAACCTGTCAGAAATGTATTCGTACCGGAGATATTGAGAACGTGGGAAAGACCGCGCGCCACGGTACGTTTTTTGAAATGCTCGGAAACTTTTCGTTCGGCGATTATTTCAAACACGAAGCGATCAGATGGAGCTGGGAGTTCCTGACAGACCGCGTCGGGCTTGATAAGTCCCGCCTGTACCCGTCGGTCTATGAGGACGACGACGAGGCGTTCCGTGTTTGGAACGAAGAGGTCGGGATCGCGCCGGAGCGCATTTTCCGTTTTGGAAAAGAGGACAACTTCTGGGAGCATGGTTCCGGTCCGTGCGGACCCTGCTCCGAGATCTATTATGACCGCGGTGAGAAGTACGGCTGCGGGAAGCCGGGCTGTACGGTCGGCTGTGACTGCGACCGCTATATCGAAGTGTGGAACAATGTATTTACCCAGTTTGATAACGACGGGAAAGGGAATTACAGCGAACTCGAACAGAAGAATATCGATACCGGCATGGGATTAGAGCGCCTTGCGGTCGTAGTGCAGGACGTGGATTCCATTTTTGATATTGATACGCTTCAGGCGCTCAGAAACCGCGTCTGCGAGCTGGCGGGCGTGTCCTATCAGCAGGATGCGGCAAAGGACGTGTCCATCCGCCTGATCACCGATCATATCCGCTCTGCGACCTTTATGATTTCCGACGGCATTATGCCGGCGAACGAGGGCAGGGGCTATGTGCTGCGCCGTATCATCCGGCGCGCCGCGCGCCACGGCAGGATGCTCGGCATCGACGGCGTCTTTCTGGCGAAGCTGGGCGGGACCGTCATTGAGGGAAGTAAGGACGGATATCCCGAACTGGAGGAAAAAAAGGATTTTATTTTCCATGTGCTGACGCAGGAGGAAAATAAATTTAACAATACGATCGATCAGGGACTTGCGATCCTTGCGCAGATGGAAGAACAGCTTGCGGCGGAGGGAAAGACTGAGCTGTCGGGTGCGGATGCCTTTAAGCTGTATGACACCTACGGATTTCCGATCGATCTGACCAAAGAGATTTTGGAGGAAAAAGGATTGACCGTCGAGGAGAAGCAATTTCAGGCGGCAATGCAGGAACAGAAGGCGAAAGCGCGTGCAGCGCGCAAGACCACGAACTATATGGGCGCGGACGCGACGGTCTACGAGTCGCTCGATCCGGCACTGACCACGCAATTTACCGGGTATGACGCGCTCAGTGCGGATGCGAAGATCACGGCGATGACGACGGAGACGGAAGTCGTTACGGCGCTCACCGACGGGGAAGTCGGCACGATCGTCACGGACATAACGCCGCTCTATGCGACGATGGGCGGTCAGGAAGGCGACAAGGGCACGATCATATCCAAGGACGGAACTTTTGTGATCGAGCAGACCGTGAAGCTTTCGGGCGATAAGGTCGGGCATATCGGACGCATGACGCAGGGCATGTTCAAGATCGGTGACAGCGTGCGCGTCAGTGTGGATGAAAAATTAAGGACTGCAACCTGCCGCAACCACAGTGCGACGCATTTGTTACAGAAAGCGCTGCGCACCGTGCTCGGCACGCATGTCGAGCAGGCGGGTTCCTATAACGATGCGGAACGGCTGCGTTTTGATTTCAGCCATTTTGCGGCGATGACAAAAGAAGAGCTTGAAAAAGTAGAGCAGATCGTCAATGAGAAGATTGCCGAGGGCATTCCGGTCGTGACAGAGGTGCTCACGGTCGAAGAAGCAAAGAAGACGGGCGCAATGGCGCTGTTTGGCGAGAAATACGGCGAGAAAGTGCGCGTCGTGGAAATGGGAGATTTTTCAATAGAGTTCTGCGGCGGCACGCATGTGAAGAACACGGCGTCCATCGGTTCATTCAAGATTGTGAGCGAGAGCGGCGTCGCGGCAGGCGTCCGCAGGATCGAAGCGCTGACCGGCGCGGGCGTGGCAAAGTATTATGCCGCTCTGGAAGAAAAGATGAATGAGGCGGCAAGCGTCTTAAAGACGACTCCGGCAAGCCTTGTCGAGCGATGCACGCACCTGATGAGCGAGTTAAAGGCACTCCAGAGTGAGAACGAATCGTTAAAGAGTAAAGCCGCACAGAGCGCGCTCGGCGACGTGATGAACAAAGTGCAGGAGATCAAGGGCGTGAAGCTACTCGCAGCCAGTGTGGAAGGCGTTGATATGAACGGGCTGCGCGAGCTTGGCGATAAATTGAAAAATCAGCTTTCTGAAGGAGTGATCGTACTTGCTTCCGCCAAGGACGGCAAAGTGAATCTTGTTGCGATGGCGACGGATGGCGCGCAGGCAAAGGGTGCTCACGCGGGAAACCTGATCAAAGGCATTGCGGCGCTTGTCGGAGGAGGCGGCGGCGGACGCCCGAACATGGCGCAGGCTGGCGGCAAAAATCCGGCGGGGATCCCGGATGCGGTAGCCGAAGCCGCCAAAGTACTGGAAGGGCAGATTTCGTAGCCGGCTTTTGTCAAAAGACGAATATAATCTGTATTATTACAAAAAAACAAAAAAATCAGTTGACGACTGGTAAAATTATGCTATAATGTGTTATGTGTACTGCGGATATCTTGCGTACATAGAATATAACCCAATCAGTCGAGTGGCTTGAAAGGACTGAAGGGAGGTCGGGTGTCAGCGTGTCAAACGTAATCGTAAAAGAAAACGAGACTTTAGATAGTGCTTTACGTCGCTTCAAAAGAAGCTGTGCGAAGGCGGGTATCCAGCAGGAGATTCGTAAGAGAGAGCATTACGAGAAGCCGAGCGTAAGACGTAAGAAGAAATCTGAAGCTGCTAGAAAACGTAAATACAACTAATTGCAGGCACAGGTCCCCGGCAGCAATGCCGGGGATTTATGTTTCAAAGCTGGATAATAATGCTGCTTTGTAACTTTGGGAGAGATTCAGATGTGGAATTTACATATACCAATGATCGGTGCAGATGTGTATCAGATTATTTTCTGTTTTGTCATTTACAGTATGGGAGGATGGCTGGTGGAGTCCATCTATATGTCATTCTGTAACAGAAAGCTGACAAACCGTGGATTTGGGTTTCTGCCGTTCTGTCCGATCTATGGTTTCGGCGCAGTGTTAGGGCATTATCTGCTGTTGCCATTTGCCAAAAGCGCTATAGCGGTTTACCTGATCGGCGCTGTCGCGGCAACAATATTTGAATTTTTGGTCGGGATCGTGATGCAGCGTCTTTTAGGTGAGGTATGGTGGGATTATAATGAGAAACCCTTTAATTATAAAGGGATCATCTGCCTTGAGAGCACGATCGCGTGGGGCGCATATGCGCTCATCGTCGTTTATTTTTTGCATCAGCGTGTGCTGGGACTGTCTCTGATGATGAACAGATTCTGGGGAATCTTTTTCTGCAGGGTCGTATTGCTGCTTTATACGATAGATTTTATTTATCATCTGCTTGAAGCGCTTGGCGTGAATATGGCGAAGTATCGCGAAAGTGTCGTTGAAAGGTACCGGCGGTTTAGAGAGAGGTTTTAAGAGATTATAAAGAAGCGGCTGCCTTAGGCGTGTTTCTTTTATAAAAAATGAGTCTATGAAAAGCAGGAGGATGTATTTTTTCCTGCTTTTTTCCATATGATGAACTAAGAAACACATGGAAAGAGGCAAAGTGTGCGTATCCGGAATGGTAAATGCCTGCACAAAGGAAAAAAAAGAATGCTGTCGCTTTTACTTGCCGTTTTTTTATCATGTACAGGGGCAGGAACGCTTTACTTTGATGCGGCATGTGAGGGAACGCAGCCGCTCACTGAGCTTCCGTTTGAGATATCGGCACCGTCCGCGATCTTGATGGAGGCGTCCACGGGACAGATCATTTATGAAAAGGCGCCGGACGAGGAGCGGAGTCCGGCAAGTATTACGAAAATTATGACGCTGCTCCTCATATTCGATGCGCTCGACAGCGGGAAGATCGCACTGACTGACGAAGTGACGACGAGCGCTTATGCGCAGTCAATGGGCGGCTCTCAGGTGTTTTTGGAGGAGGGCGAGGTACAGACTGTCGAAACACTGATCAAGTGTATTGTCGTTGCGAGCGGGAATGATGCGTCTGTTGCGATGGCAGAGTATATCAGCGGCAGTGAGGAGGCATTTGTCGAGCAGATGAATGCGCGCGCGGCAGGCTTAGGCATGCAGCATACGCATTTTGAAGACTGCTGTGGATTGTCCAACTCAGACGGGCATTACACAAGTGCGCGGGATGTTGCGCTGATGGCAAGAGAATTGATCACGAAATATCCTGAGATCTATCAGTATACGACGATCTGGATGGAGGATATCACACATGTGACAAGACGGGGCGAGTCGACGTTCACGTTATCCAGCACAAATAAGCTGCTTAAACAGTATGAATGGACGACCGGACTAAAGACCGGTTCGACGAACAAAGCCAAATACTGCTTCTGCGGAACTGCCAGAAAAAACGATATAGACCTGATCGCGGTCGTCATGGCGGCATCTGATTTCAAGGTACGTTTTGATGACGCCAGAAAGCTTTTGGAACACGGGTATTCGCTTTGCGCCGTCTATACCGATATGCATGAGGAGCCGCTTGCGGACATTGCGCTTTCCGGCGGAATTCAGGATACCGTTCCGCTCCGGGTAGACGGAACGTTCTCCTACCTTGATCTGACGGGAGCGGACTTGTCGGCAGTCACAAAAGAACTGCATATACCGCCGCCCGAAGCGCCGGTCACCGAGGGAAAGAAAGCCGGCGAGATCGTCTATGTGCTGGGCGGCAGACAGATCGGAAGCGTGGATGTGCTTTATGGGGCGAGCGTCAGAAAAGCGACTTACCGCGATTATCTGAAACGGATCTTTATGCGGTTTATCATTTGAAAATCTTTCGGAGAGTAAAACACGGTTATGAGTAAATTACTGATCATTGCATTATTGATACTGGGAATGCTCATTGTATGGGGAATCTGCGATATTGTTTATGACGTGAAAACATACCGCGTGACGAGCTATGAGCTGCTTTCTGCCAAAATAAAAAAAGAATTCCGCTTTGTTGTTCTTTCCGATCTGCATAATAAGGCATTCGGAAAGAACAATGACAGGCTGACCGCAGGTATCAGAAGGCTTCGGCCGGACGCGGTCCTGATTGCAGGAGATATGATCACGGCGACTGAGAATGAAGATATTTCCGGTACGGTGCGGCTTTTGACGGCGCTTGCAAAGGAGTATCCGGTCTATTACAGCATCGGCAATCATGAAGAAAAATTAAACAGAAAGCGGGAGCGTTACGGCAGCATTTATGAGGATTATATGGCGGCGCTTACGAAGGCGGGCGTAACGCCGCTGATCAATGAAAAGATCACATTGTCCGATTATGGCATTTCCATCTGTGGACTTCAGATCGAATCAAAGTATTTCAAACGCTTTGGGCTGCTTCCTATGAGCAGGGAGGACTTAAGAAGGCTTGTCGGTGTACCCGAGCAGGATAAATATCAGATTCTGATCGCACATAATCCTGATTATTTTCCGCAGTATGCCGACTGGGGCGCGGATCTAGTTCTTTCTGGGCATAATCACGGCGGGATCATCCGGGTTCCCTTTCTTGGCGGACTGGTATCGCCGCGCTGCGTGCTGTTTCCGAAGTATGATGGAGGGCGCTTTAAGGAGGGACAGGCTACACTGCTGTTAAGCCGTGGACTCGGCACACATACGCTGCCGGTACGCGTCTTAAATCACGCGGAGCTTTTATCCGTAACATGCAGACCGAAAAAATCCTGAGGTATTTCACAAATGTACGGAGCCGTATTGTTTCTGGTTGCTTTTTTAGTCAAAGCTCTGTAAAATAGAAATGTTGCGAAAACGCGGTACAGGGGACGGAAAAACGATGGAACAGTTAAAGGTAAAGCTGGAGGTCTTTGAGGGACCGCTGGAGCTTCTTTTGCACCTGATAGAAAAAAACAAAGTCGATATTTATGATATTCCGATCGTGGAGATCACGGAACAGTATCTTGCTTATGTAAGGGCGATGGAAACGGAAGATATGAATATCATGAGTGACTTTTTAGTCATGGCGGCGACGTTGCTTGACATTAAATGTAAGATGCTCCTGCCAAAGCAGGAAGATGAGGAAGGTGAGGAGGAAGACCCCCGTACCGAACTGGTCGAACAGTTATTGCAGTACAAGCTGTATAAATATATGTCTTATGAGTTAAAAGACAGGCAGATGGACGCGCAGCAGACGTTGTACAAGCATACAACGCTGCCGAAGGAAGTGGAGGAGTACCGGCCGCCCATTGATTATGAAGAACTGCTCGGAGACATGACGCTGCCCCGCCTTTATACCGTATTTGAGTCTATCATCAGACGGCAGGAGGACCGCATCGATCCGATCAGAAACCATTTCGGCAAAATTGAGAAGGACGAAGTTAATCTGGAAGAAAAGCAGCGTTACATAGAGTCGTACTTATATGAGCATGGCAAGGCGGATTTTAAGATGCTCTTGGAGCAGGGCAGCAGCAGAATGGAAGTGATCGTGACGTTCCTCGTCATTTTGGAACTGATGAAGCTCGGAAAGATCATGGTTTCGCAGGAGAATACTTTTGACGCGATTTATATTGCATGGCAGCCGGATGCGGAGCTGTCCGCAGCGCCAATGGAAATGACTGCCGTCGTGTAAAGTGTGAAGAGAGATTGTTTGTGCCGCCGTAGGCGGCATGTCTCGAAGTGTGAAATACAATGAGGATGGATGATGGAAAGAGAAAAAGCAAAGCAGGTGCTGGAAGCAGTATTATTCGCAATGGGCGAAGCGGTGGAGCTTTCCAGGCTGGCGAATGTGATCGAAGAAGAGAAAGACGTTACGCGTGAGCTTTTGAACGAATTAAAAGAGCAGTACCGGAGCGGAAACCGCGGCATGGATATTATTGAGCTTGACGGTGCTTATCAGATGTGTACGCGCACGGAGCTATATGAATATCTGATCAGGATCGCCAAAAATCCCAGAAAATATGTGTTGACTGATTCGGTCTTGGAAACGCTTTCCATTATTGCATATAAGCAGCCGGTCACAAAAATGGATATTGAAAAGATCAGGGGGGTAAGCTGCGACTTTGCAGTCAACAAACTGATCGAATATCATTTGGTCACGGAGCTCGGCAGGCTCAATGCGCCGGGGCGTCCTCTCCTGTTTGGAACAACGGAAGAATTTCTGCGCTGCTTTGGCGTGCGCTCTTTAGACGAGCTGCCGGAATTGAAATCGGAACAGATCGCCGAGTTCCAGCAGCAGGCGGAGGAAGAAGCGCAGTTGAAGCTTGATATCTGAGGAAGAACGGCGGCAAAACAGCCTGTCATACGATATGGCTGCCACAGAGCTTTGGGGCGTCCCAAAGCCTGAATACACACGGGATCATCCGCATATATTGTTCAGAGGTTTTCGGAACAGCGGATGGATGCGTATGTTTGAGAAACGTAACATCAGGATCAAAGAAGAATGGATCAGACGGGGCACGGCAGCAGTGGTATTGTCCGCGGGGCTGCTTGTGCTCCTTTTGCGTGTGCAGAGCGCGCATAGCGGCTCTGCGGAGGCAGACTGCCTGTTTGCGGAGCCGCCCGCGCAGGAACAGTATCAATACAGGGAAATTCTGCATGAACGAACGGACGGGCAGCAGGAGCTTTCTCTTTATGCGCGTGCAGCCCTGCTGCTTGATGCTGATAATAACAGGGTGCTGTATGAGGAAAACGGAACACAGGTCATGGCGATGGCGAGCACGACAAAGATCATGACCTGTATTCTTGCACTGGAATACGGAAATCCGGACGATCTGGTCACGGTTTCCGCGCGCGCGGCAGCGATGCCGAAAGTCAAATGCTATCTGCGGGAGGGGGAGCAGTACCGGCTGGGGGATCTGGTATATTCCATGATGCTTCAGTCCCACAACGATACGGCGGCGGCGATCGCGGAACACATCGGGGGCAGCATTGAGGGATTTGCCGAAATGATGAACCGGAAAGCGATCGACTTAGGCTGTACGGATACGCTGTTTATCACACCGAACGGACTGGATGCGTCGAGGGAGGATGGGAGCTTTCACAGCACGACGGCATATGATCTTGCACGGATTGCGGCATATGCGATTCAAAACGAGGACTTTCTGCGCATCATCGGAACGCGATCCTATTCTTTTTCATCTGCGGACGGGCGCCGCAGCTTTACGGTGTCGAATGCCGATGCGTTTTTGGATATGATGGACGGTGCGCTCGGGATCAAAACCGGATTTACGGGACAGGCGGGATACTGCTTTGTCGGCGGACTAAAAAGGGACGGAAAAACCTTTATCAGCGTGGTGCTCGGCTGCGGCTGGCCGCCGAATAAAAGTTATAAATGGCATGATACGAAAGCGCTTATGGAGTACGGTCTGTCCGGCTATGCTTATGAGGAAATTCCGGTCACAGACGAAGTGCAGGGGCTGACAGTCTTAAACGGAAAAGAAAAAAGCGTTCCGCTTGCGATCCGTCCGGAACCGTTCGGACTTCTTTTGTGCACCGGTGATGAGATCGTCTATGAGCGTGAGATGTGCACGTCGTTGACTGCACCGGTCGGAAAAGGAGAGGTGGCGGGATATGACCGCTATTATGTGAATGGTGAGCTGTATCGTGTATTTCCGATTTATACGGGGGATGCGGTCGGGCGTATCGATTATCCGTTCTGCTTTTCCGATGTACTCGACAAATTTCTGTTGTAGCGCCGCAAAAAACAGGGTAAAAACTTTCCAAATTCCTTCATTTTTGTTAAAATTCTATTTGCGATTGACACATTGTATGGTATACTACAATAAGTGCGAATTTTGGGTATCACCATATTTTCGTAAAAGCAAATGCTTTTTTTCTAAATAATAACATGGAGGGCTGAAAAATGAGTACTACTTCATCAGGCATCGCGAGTGACAGAATAGCTGCCTTACTCGATGAAAACAGTTTCGTGGAGATCGGTGCGCTTGTAACGGCAAGAACGACGGATTTTTCCATGAAGCAGAACGACACTCCTTCCGACGGTGTTGTGACCGGTTACGGAGTGATAGGTGACCATCCTGTGTATGTGTATAGTCAGGATGCGTCCGTGCTGGGAGGCAGCGTCGGCGAGATGCATGCAAAGAAAATTGCAAACATTTACGACCTTGCCATGAAGACGGGAGCGCCTGTCATCGGTTTGATCGACTGCGCGGGCTTACGTCTTCAGGAGGCGACGGACGCTTTGAACGGCTTCGGCCAGATTTACGCAAAGCAGGTAAAGGCTTCCGGTGTGATCCCGCAGATCACGGCGGTATTCGGTTCCTGCGGAGGCGGACTTGCACTGATTCCGACGCTGACGGACTTCACATTTATGGAGGAGTCCAAAGCGAAGCTGTTCGTCAATGCGCCGAACACGCTTGCCGGCAATGCGGCAGATAAATGTGACTGTGCCGGCGCGAAGTTCCAAAGCGAGGAGACCGGCGTTGTGGATGCTCTCGGCAGCGAGCAGGACATGCTTGCACGCATCAGGGAACTTGTCATGATGATCCCGGCAAGCAATGAAGCGGATTTCTCCTTTGACGAGTGCACGGACGACTTAAACAGAACCTGTGCGGATTTGGAGAACTGTGCGGGCGATACGTCGATTGCGCTTTCCCGGATCGCTGATGATCAGGTATTCTTTGAGTTAAAAGAGAATTATGCAAAAGAGATGGTAACCGGATTTATCCGCTTAAACGGCTCTACGGTCGGCTGTGTGGCGAACCGTACGGAAGTCTGCGGCGAAGACGGTAAGACAGAAAAACTCGGCGGTGTTCTGACCGTGAACGGATGCGAGAAGGCTGTAAAATTCATTAAATTCTGCGATGCATTCGGAATCCCGATGCTGACGCTCACAAATGTGAACGGCTTTGAGGCAACGGTCGAGGCAGAAAAGAACATGGCGAAGGCAGCGGCAAAGCTGACAGCGGCATTTGCAGGCGCAACCGTCGCCAAAGTAAATGTGATCGTCGGTAATGCATTTGGAAGCGCTTACATAGCGATGAATTCCAAGGCAATCGGCGCTGACCTGACACTGGCATGGCAGAATGCAAAGATCGGCATGATGGATGCAAAACTTGCAGCAAAGATCATCTGCGAAGGAAAGGGTGCGGATGAGGTTGAGAAATGTGCGGCTGAGTATGCAGAGCTTCAGTCGAGCGCACTTTCCGCTGCGAAGCGCGGATATGTCGATCAGCTCATTGACGCGTGTGATACGAGAAAATATGTGATCGGCGCATTTGAAATGTTATATAGTAAGGACGGGGAGTATTCCGATAAGAAGCACGACACAGTATAGGAAAGGGCATGGTTATCAATGATGAAAAGAATAAAAACGATCATCCTGACGCTCGCCTGTATTTTGAGCCTGACAGCCTGCGGTGGTTCCGACGATGAGCTGGATATGACTGTTCAACTGAACAGCCAGATCATAGCGAATCAGTGTGCAATGTGGATCATGCAGGATGTGCCCGAGGAACAGAGAGAGATTTTCAGAAATTACACCGACAGACAGTGGGAGACACAGACGGATTATTTTGCATCCGTTGGAATCTATGTAAGCGGTGATGTTTTTATGGCAGGTCTGGAGTCATGGTGGGGCGCGATTGAAGAGATGGGAACAGTCAGCGAGATCGACGCGGCTCAGATCGAAGTCGCTGCGAACGGTGACGGAACCATGGTCAGTGTACCGATCACAGGCTCGAAGCACAATGCAGTCATGGAATTTCTCATAGATGAGAATTTGGATGTCAACAGCATTACAACAAACGTATCATATTCCTTTGGCGAAAAAATGGGAAAAGCGGCATTGAATACCGTGATGGGTATGGGTACCGTGTTTATCGTATTGATCCTGATCAGCCTGATTATTTCCTGCTTTAGTTTCATTCCAAAGATTCAGAAGAGCTTTGCAGAGAAGAAAAACAAAGCAGAAAGTGATCAGAAAGAGGCGGTTGACAATACGATCGCACAGATCGAGGAGAGAGAAGAGGAACTTGCAGATGACTTAGAACTTGTTGCAGTCATTTCTGCAGCCATTGCGGCAAGCGAGGGTGCGGCAAGTGCGGACGGATTTGTAGTCAGAAGCGTCCGACGTGTCAGAAGATAGAAGTGTGAAAAGAATGAAGATTTTCTAAGCAGTCAAAGTACGTCTGCTAAGACAATTTAGATCATTCTTGGAAGAATGTCTGAAATGCGGCATTCTTCATCCGGATTCTAAATATTTGTAGATATTCGGAAATAGGAAAAGCGAATATTGGTAGAAAGAAATCAGGAGGAAATCAAAATGAAGAACTATACCATTACCGTTAACGGAAACGTATATGATGTAACAGTTGAGGAAGGCGCAGGCGCACCGGCATCCGCTGCACCGAAGGCAGCTCCCAAGGCGGCACCGAAAGCAGCACCAGCAGCAGCGCCGAAAGCAGCAGGTGCTGCAGGCAGCATCAAGGTTGAGGCAGGAGCAGCAGGAAAAGTATTTAAGCTTGACACAACAGTTGGTCAGGCTGTCAAGAAGGGTGATCCGGTCGTTACGATCGAGGCGATGAAAATGGAGATTCCCGTTGTTGCTCCGCAGGACGGAACCGTGGCAAGCATCAATGTCAGCGTAGGCGATGCTGTCGAGGCAGGCGCAGTTCTTGCAACTCTGAACTAAGCCGCTTCAACGATACCAGAATGACAAACACGGGAGGTCAAGGCAATGGATTATATAGCAAATACGCTTGGTAATCTGCTCCATCAGACTGCGTTCTTCAACTTAACATGGGGAAATTATCTGATGATAGCGGTTGCCTGTTTCTTTTTATTCCTTGCTATCCATAAGCAGTACGAACCGCTTCTGCTTTTGCCGATAGCATTCGGTATGCTGCTCGTCAATATCTATCCGGATATTATGGCTCACACAGGTGAGGGCGGAGACGGCGGCGGCCTGTTATATTATTTTTACAAACTGGATGAATGGGCGATTCTGCCTTCGCTGATCTTTATGGGTGTCGGTGCGATGACTGACTTTGGACCGCTGATCGCGAACCCGAAAAGCTTTCTTCTGGGTGCTGCGGCACAGTTCGGTATTTTTGCCGCTTATTTCGGTGCGATCGCATTGGGCTTTAACGATAAAGCGGCTGCAGCGGTATCCATCATCGGAGGCGCAGACGGACCGACTTCGATCTTCCTTGCAGGCAAGCTTGGACAGACGGCACTGCTCGGACCGATCGCGGTAGCGGCATATTCGTATATGTCCCTTGTACCGATCATCCAGCCGCCCATCATGAAGGCGCTTACGACTGAAAAAGAGAGAAAGATTAAGATGGCACAGCTTCGCCCGGTTACGAAACTGGAGAAGATCTTATTCCCGATCATCGTTACAATCGTTGTGTGTCTGATCCTGCCGACCACGGCGCCCCTTGTCGGCATGCTCATGCTCGGTAATCTCTTTAGAGAGAGCGGTGTGGTAAGACAGCTGACTGATACGGCATCCAACGCACTGATGTATATCGTCGTGATCGTGCTGGGAACTTCTGTCGGCGCAACAACGAGTGCGGAAGCGTTCTTAAATTTGGATACGTTAAAGATCGTCGCATTAGGACTGATCGCATTTGCGTTCGGAACGGCGGCGGGTGTGTTATTCGGCAAGCTGATGTGTGCCGTGACGCACGGTAAAGTCAATCCGCTGATTGGTTCTGCGGGTGTGTCCGCGGTGCCTATGGCGGCGCGTGTATCCCAGAAAGTCGGTGCGGAATCCGATCCGACGAACTTCCTGCTGATGCATGCGATGGGACCGAACGTTGCAGGTGTTATCGGAACAGCAGTTGCGGCGGGAACCTTTATGGCGATTTTCGGAGTGTAAGGATGATAGCTTGAGAATGGATAGATTAGGAGGAAAAAACATGTCTGATGAGATAAAGAACCCGATTAAAATAACGGAAACCATTCTTCGTGACGCGCATCAGTCGCTGATCGCGACGAGAATGCCGACCGAGCTGATGCTTCCAATCGTTGACAAAATGGATAAGGTCGGTTATCACTCGGTAGAGTGCTGGGGAGGCGCGACGTTTGACGCATCCCTCCGTTTCCTGCATGAAGATCCGTGGGAGAGACTGAGAAAATTAAGAGCGGGCTTTAAGAACACGAAGCTTCAAATGCTGTTCCGTGGTCAGAATATTTTAGGATACAGCCATTATTCTGATGATGTTGTGGAATATTTTGTTCAGAAGTCGATTGCAAACGGTATTGACATCATCCGTATTTTCGATTGCTTAAACGATCTCCGTAACTTAGATACCGCTGTTAAGGCGACCAAGAAAGAGGGCGGTCATGCACAGATCGCACTTTCTTATACGCTTGGCGAGGCATATACGCATGAGTATTGGATGAATGTGGCAAAAGAGATTGAGGAGATGGGGGCGGATTCCATCTGTATCAAGGATATGGCAGGACTGCTTGTCCCGTATGAGGCTGATAAGCTGATCCGTGCATTAAAGAGCGCAACAAAGCTTCCGATTCAGCTCCATACCCATTATACTTCCGGCGTCGCTTCGATGACATACTTAAAAGCTGTTGAGGCGGGCGTTGATGTGATCGACTGTGCGATGTCTCCGCTTGCACTGGGAACATCCCAGCCTGCGACCGAGGTTATGGTAGAGACGTTCCGCGGAACGCCGTACGATACCGGTTTTGACCAGCAGCTGCTCGCGGATATCGCAGATCATTTCAGACCGTACAGAGAAGAATGCTTAAAGAACGGCCTTCTGAATCCGAAGGTGCTTGGTGTGAACATCAAGACGCTGATGTATCAGGTTCCGGGCGGCATGCTCTCCAACATGGTAAGCCAGTTGAAAGAGCAGAACGCAGAAGACAAGTACGATCAGGTGCTTCAGGAGATCCCGAGAGTCCGCAAGGATTTCGGCGAGCCGCCTCTTGTTACGCCGTCTTCCCAGATCGTCGGCACACAGGCAGTCATGAATGTCCTGATGGGAGAGCCGTATAAGATGGCGACCGGGCAGACGAAAGATTTGTTAAGCGGTAAGTATGGCAAGACTGTAAAGCCGTTCAATCCCGAAGTACAGAAAAAAGTGATCGGTGATGCGGAAGTCATTACCTGCCGTCCGGCAGATTTATTGCAGCCGTCCCTGCACAAATTCGAGGAGGAGTGCAAGGAGTGGAAACAGCAGGACGAGGATGTATTGTCCTACGCGCTGTTCCCACAGGTTGCCGTTGATTTCTTCAAGTATCGTCTTGCACAGCAGGAGAAGGTCGACCTGACGCAGGCAGATACCAAGAATGGAGCATATCCGGTCTAAATCGAACACTTTGTGTTCTTTGAAGGATTGGTGCTCACGCACCAATCCTTCAAAGAACCCGTCTTTAGACGGGTTCTTTTGGAATTGCGTGGCATTTCTTTTGGACACAGTTGTGTTCTTTCTGATTGACGCGTAAGCATCAATCTTTCAAAGAATCCGCCGAAAGTCGGATTCTTTTTTATTGCGTCAATCTAAAAAACAAAGTATAAAAAGGGTATATCAAATCAACAGAAGCAGAAAGGACTGATGTTATGCAAGACTTGAAGATCATTGATTTTACGACAATCACAGCCTGCGGTGAATGCTGCACAGGCTGTCAGAAAAAAGCGCAGGGTATTTGCCGGGGCTGCATCGAGGCGGATGGCTATGTTCCGGAATGGGAAAAGTCCGGCAGATGCAAGATACATACCTGTACAAGGGAGCATCATGTTTCATTTTGCGGTTTGTGCAGCGAATTTCCGTGTGAACGGTTAACGTCCGTGATTCATTGGAATCCGAATGTTGTAGAGCAGCTAAGTACGCTTGCCAGGCAATATCGGGAGCAGGAAAAGAATGCTGTCGATTGTCATGGGGCTGAAACAATCCATACCAATGATTGCGAAACACAGATCAGATAAAATATCCTGTGTTTCGCAATTTTTTTCATTTACAGATTCAAACATCAAAAGTTGATCATGGAAAAAGATTGATAAAAGAAAAAGATTGATAAAAGAAAAAGATTGACAATGCGGGAGGAATCATGTAGTATAACAGTTGTTATTACCGCATGTTACATAACAGTTTTTATGGAAATAAAAGGATAAGGTGTGAATAGGCTGATTTGTTCAGAAACAGCCTGTTTACGGGGCAGATTTGTACCGATGTTAAAGCCTGCGGTCTGTGTTGGATAAAGACTGCGGCGGCGCCGGACGGAAATGGAGATTGCGATGGCGAGAAAAGAGACAGTAACAAAACAGATGATATTGGATGCGGCATTTGAAATGGCAGGCAAGAACGGATATCGGGAAGTCACGGCGAGAAAGCTTGCCAGCCATATCGGATGCTCCACACAGCCGATTTTTCGGGTATTTACGAATATGGAGGAGCTGCAGGGAGAGTATACGAACAGGGTGGTTTCCTTTTTTGAACAGTTCTACCAACAATATCCGAGGCGGTATGAGGAGCCGTTTGTTGATCTGGGAATGGCTTACATTGCTTTTGCGGCAAAGGAGAGCCATTATTTTGAAATGCTTTTTTTGACTGGAGAGCGCATGGGAAAGTCGCTTTATGATATTCTGAACGGAAGCAGCGGCAATGTCGTGCGGGAGATCCGCAAGGCACAGGAAGCGGGTTGTAAGAGCGCGGAGGAGCTGTTCATGCGGATGTGGATCTTTATTCACGGAGCAGCATGCATGACGATCACCGGAGATTATGATCTGACAGATGAGGCGACAGCAAAGCTTTTGATTGATACATATCGTTCCTATACAATGTAAAGAGAAGTGACAGATAAGGGAAAATAGATTGAAAAATCAAAGATTTTTCAATCTTCTATTTGATCAGTATCACAAGCGGGCTTGTGATATACGTGAGGATTAAAATGAGTCATCATGAGACAGAGCAGGACGAAACAGAAAAGAGGGACGTTCTTGCCCGCATCAACGAGTGTTATGCGAAAATGAGCAAAAGCCATAAAGTGATCGCAGCCTATATATCGGATCATTACGATCAGGCTGTATTTATGACGGCTGCGCAGCTCGGCGCGGAAGTCGGGACGAGCGAATCGACCGTGGTCCGTTTTGCGGCAGGCTTGGGCTATGACGGATATCCCGAATTTCAAAAGACGCTTGCGGACTGGGTAAAGAACAAACTGAATTCAGTCGCACGCATCGGGGCAAAATACGGGAGCAGTACGCAGTCTGAGATCCTGACGTCCGTGCTCTCTGCGGATATTGAAAAAATCAATGATACCATTGCAAATTTGGATCCCGTTGCATTTGAGACGGCGGTCAATATTCTGATCGAATCCGATCATATCTATATTATTGGTCTAAGAAGCTGTGAGCCGCTTGCGGAATTTTTAAGCTTCTATCTGCAGATGGTGCGCGGGGATGTCATTTTGCTGAAATCGACGAGCACGACAGAGATTTTTGAGCAGATGCTCCGTATCAACGAACGGGATGCGATCGTCGGAATCAGTTTTCCGCGTTATTCCATGAGAACCTTAAAAGCAATGGAATTCGCCAACGACAGAAACGCGAAAGTTGTGACCATTACGGACAGCGTACATTCACCGATGAATTTGTATTCATCGTGTAATCTTTTGGCGAGGAGCGATATGGTGTCCATTGTCGATTCATTAGTCGCGCCTTTGAGTCTGATCAATGCGATGGTGGTTGCACTGTGCTTAAAATGTCCCGAACAGGTCAAGACGAATTTAGAGTCGCTTGAGAATGCATGGAATAATTATCAGGTATACTTAAATGATGAGATCAATTTTATCGATGAGGATACGATGCTGTCTTATTCTCTCACGAAGCCGGAGGAATAAGGGAATACATGAGTAATGTGATCGTGATCGGCGGAGGCGCCGCCGGAATGATGGCGGCATATGCGGCGGCAGTAAACGGGCATGCCGTGACGCTGATCGAAAAAAATGAAAAGCTTGGCAAAAAAATATATATTACCGGAAAAGGGCGCTGCAACGTGACGAACGCGGGGGACACGGCGGCATTTTTTCAGCAGATCGTACGCAATCCGAAAAGTTTTTACAGTGCGCTGTATTCTTTTGACGCGGCACAGGTCATGGCATTTATGGAAGAGCATGGCTGTCCGTTGAAAGTGGAGCGCGGAGACAGGGTGTTTCCGGCATCCGATCACGCTTCCGATGTGATCCGTGCCTGTGCGGATGCTTTAAGGAGGAGCGGCGTGCAGGTATGCCTGAACACGAAGGCCGTGCGGCTGCTCACAGAGAATAAGGAGTGCCGGATCTGTGGCGTGCGCCTTTCAAGCGGGGAATGCTTAAAGGCGGATGCAGTTATTGTTGCGACGGGTGGATTGTCCTATCCGACGACCGGTTCCGACGGCGACGGCTTTCGGTTTGCTGAAGAGCTGGGAATCAGAGTAGAGCCGCCAAGACCCGCACTCGTGCCATTTACAGTGCGTGAAGAATGGTGTAAGCGTCTGCAGGGACTGGCATTAAAAAATGTGGCAGTTTCGCTTGAAGCTGCCGGAAAAACCATTTATTCTGCTCAGGGAGAGCTGTTGTTTACTCATTTTGGTGTCAGCGGACCGCTGATCCTAAGTGCGAGCAGCTATTATGCGGATGCCTGTGGAACGTGCGGGACAGGACAGAACTCTGGCAGATGTGCGGAAACGCAGTCGAAGAAAGCGCAGAATATGGCTTGTGGGGCTGGTTATAAGCTGGCTAAAGATATGGTTCGCAGCGCAGATTATAAACCGGCGCAGGAAATGACGCTCAGCATCGACCTCAAACCGGCGCTTTCTGAGGATATTTTGGATAAACGGCTTCTTCGGGAATTTGAGGAAAATAAAAACCGATACTTTAAGAATGCAGTGGAGAGCCTGTTTCCGGCGAAATTGCTGCCCGTGATCGTGGAACTGTCGGGGATCGCTAAGAATAAGCCGGTTCATGACATTACAAAAGAAGAACGTATCCGGTTTGTCAGACTGATAAAGGCGCTTCCGCTGACGATCACCGGCACGCGCGGTTATGCGGAAGCAGTCATTACGCAGGGCGGAGTATCTATAAAAGAGATCAATCCGTCCACAATGGAGAGCAAAAAAATAAAGGGGCTCTATTTCGCAGGAGAAGTTTTGGACGCAGATGCGCTGACAGGCGGCTATAATCTGCAGATCGCCTGGTCAACGGGGCACCTTGCGGGCGCCAGTGTGAAAAAAATGAAGATTTTCTAAGTAGTCAGAGTACGCCTGCTAAGAAAATCTAAATCATTTTTGGAAAAACGCCTGAACAGCGGCGTTTTTCAGACATTTGGGTTCGCGGCATGGATGTTGGCGTGAAAAAAATGAAGATATTCTAAGCAGTCAGGGTACGCCTGCTAAGAGAAACGGAGGAGAGCAAGATGGGATTTAATGTGGCAATTGACGGACCTGCAGGAGCAGGTAAGAGCACGATCGCGAAAAAGATTGCGAAAAAAATGAATTATATTTATGTGGATACGGGAGCGATGTACCGCGCCATGGCATTATTTCTTTTAAGAAATCATGTTGAACCGACGGACGATAAGGCTGTCAGTGAAAAGTGCCGGGAAGCGGATATTACGCTTCGTCATGAGCAGGGCGAACAGGTTGTCTTACTGAACGGTGAAAACGTAAACGGGCTGATCCGCACGGAGGAAGTCGGAAATATGGCTTCTTACTCCAGTCCGAATCCGGATGTGCGGGAAAAGATGGTGGAGCTGCAGAGACAGCTTGCAAAGAATGCGGACGTTATTATGGACGGCAGGGATATCGGCACCTGTGTGCTGCCGGATGCCGACGTGAAGGTCTATCTGACGGCGAGCAGCGCAGTGCGCGCAAAAAGACGCTATGACGAGCTGACTGCCAAAGGGGAGGCATGTGATCTGTCCGTGATCGAGGCGGATATCATAGAGCGCGACCACAGGGATATGACAAGGGAGCTGTCCCCGCTCAAGCAGGCAGAAGATGCGGTGCTTGTCGATTCTTCGGATATGACGATCGATGAGGTGGTAGATACGATCATCGCACTCTGCAAGTAAAGGCGCAGCGGATAAACAGACCGGCAAAAACAGATCAGCGGGAAAGCAGTTCAGTAAAAAGCAGATCGGGCAGGAATCAGAAGAAACAGCGGATAAACAGGAAAAAACAGGAAAAAACAAGAATGCAGGGAGAACATTTGTCATGGAAGTCATACTGGCGAAAACTGCGGGCTTTTGCTTTGGCGTAAAGCGGGCGGTCGATCAGGTTTACGGACAGCTTGACTCAGGAGAACCGATCTATACTTATGGACCGATCATACACAATGAGTCGGTCGTGGAGGATCTGGAAAAGCAGGGCGTGCGCGTGGTAGAGAGTCCTAAGGAGCTTGCGGGGCTTCCAACGGGAACCGTTATCATCCGTTCGCACGGCGTCTCCAAAGAGATTTATGAAGGTCTTAAGAACAGCGGCATGAAGATCGTGGATGCGACCTGCCCGTTCGTCAAGCGGATCCATGATACGGTTGAACGGGAGAGCAGAGCGGGGGCGCAGATCATTATTATCGGCGATGACGGTCATCCGGAAGTGGAAGGGATCAAGGGCTGGTGTGTGACGCCTGCTGTTGTGGTTGGAAAAAAAGAGGATATCGAGTCATTTTATTCTGAAAATATAGTGAAAAAAAACTCTGTAAATGCCCGAAAACTGTGCATTGTGTCACAAACGACATATAACTACACGAAATTTCAAGAATTTGTTGAAATTTTTTCAAAAAAAGGTTATGATGGTATTGTTGTGAACACTATCTGTAACGCAACTGAGGAGAGACAGACAGAAGCGGCGAAGATTGCCGGCATGGTGGATGCCATGGTCGTCATCGGTGGAAGGACAAGTTCTAATTCTAAGAAACTGTATGAGATATGCAGACGTAAATGCGGAAATACCGTGTTTATCCAAACACTTGATGATCTGAAGTTGAATTTGAAGGGTAATGCCAGAAAGATTGGGATTACAGCTGGTGCTTCTACCCCAAATAATATCATTGAGGAGGTTCAAAATTATGTCAGAATTAACTTTTGAACAAATGCTTGAGGAGTCATTGAAAACAATTCGAACAGGAGAGGTAGTAGAGGGAACCGTGATCGATGTAAAGCCGGAGGTCGCAGTCCTGAACATCGGATATAAGTCAGATGGTATTTTGACGCGTAACGAGTATACCAATGAGCCCAATGTTGACCTTACAACGATCCTAAAGCCGGATGACAAATTGGAAGTAAAGGTTCTGAAAGTAAACGACGGTGAGGGACAGGTTCTTCTTACTTACAAGAGGCTTGCCGCAGACAGAGGCAATAAGCGCATTGAAGAAGCATATAATACACAGGAGGTACTGACTGCGAAAGTGGTGCAAGTGCTTGATGGAGGCTTAAGTGTGGTCGTGGACGAAGTGCGTATCTTTATTCCGGCGAGCCTTGTTTCGGATACCTATGAGAAAGACTTGAGTAAATATGCGGGTCAGGAAATTGAATTCGTTGTCACCGAGTATAATCCGAAGAAGAGAAGATACATCGGAGACCGCAGACAGCTTGTTGCTGCTAAGAAAGCCGAGCTTCAGAAGGAGCTGCTTGAGAGACTTAAAGAGGGTGATATCGTCAAGGGAACCGTCAAGAATATCACTGACTTTGGCGCATTCATCGACCTGGGCGGCATTGACGGACTGCTTCATATTTCCGAGATGTCGTGGGGGCGCGTGGAGAGTCCGAAAAAAGTATTTAAGGTTGGTCAGGAAATGGATGTTCTGATCAAAGAGATTACCGGCAACAAAATCGCATTGAGCCTGAAATTTGCCGACACAAATCCATGGCGTGACGCGGCGGATAAATATGCAGTTGGTAATGAAGTGACCGGTAAGGTTGCGAGAATGACCGATTTTGGCGCGTTTATCGAATTAGAGACCGGAGTGGATGCCCTTCTGCATGTTTCGCAGATATCCAAAGAGCATATCGAGAAGCCGTCCGATGTATTAAAGATCGGAGAGATCGTTACGGCGAGAGTCGTTGATTTTAACGAGGAGGATCATAAGATCAGCCTGAGCATCAAAGCATTGACGGCGCCTGAACCGGCTGAACAGGAGGAAGATGCCGATGTTGTATCCGTTGACATCGATGAAGTGATTGCAAACGGAGCAGAAGAGAATTGAATATGAGGCATTGTTTCGCATGGCGGAGCAATGCCTTTTATATCAATGGGAGGGGTATCATGCCGTATGATTATGAAGGATTCAAGAAAGAGATCCTAAAGCTTACGAAAATTGATCTGAATGCATACAAAGAAAAACAGATGAAGCGCCGGATAGATACACTGATCGCAAAGAGCGGAGCCAAGGGATACGAGGAATATGTCAAACTGATCAACTCCGACAAACAGCGCTTTGAGGAGTTTGTGAATTATCTGACGATCAATGTTTCTGAATTTTACCGGAATCCGGAGCAGTGGAAAATACTCGACCAGCAGATCATTCCCGAGCTGATTCAGAAATTCGGGAAGAATTTGAAGATATGGAGTGCGGCATGTTCAACTGGTGATGAGCCTTATTCGCTTGTCATGGCACTGAGCCGGCACCTGCCGCTAAACCAAATCCGTATTTATGCAACGGACATTGATAAGCAGGTGATTGCGAAAGCACAGGTTGGTCTGTATGTGGAAAAGAGCATTGCGGCAGTGCCGGATGATCTGAAAAAGAAATATTTCACCAAAGTCGGACCATCCTATCAGATTTCCAACGAGATCAAGAGCCGCGTGGAGTTTAAGCAGCATAATCTGCTGCTTGACACCTATCCTCAGCAGGTACATATGATCGTATGCCGGAATGTGCTGATCTATTTTACGGATGAGGCGAAGGAAGAGGTATTCCGCAAATTTTATCAATCCCTAGCGGCAAAAGGCGTGCTTTTTATTGGAAGCACGGAGCAGATCATTGACCACAGGGGCATGGGATTTGAGAGAAAAGGTTCCTTTTTCTATGAGAAATAACAAAAAGATTTCCGCTCATGAATGCGGAAATCTTTTTTTTGCGGCTTTATGCAGAGGAATTATGTTTGTGAGCTATCATGTCCCGAATCATCCAAAGTATCTTATGAGATGGATGTGATCATGGTCTGGAGCACATGTGTTGCATAGGATGCAAAAAATTCACGATCCTGTCTGCGCTCATCCGTCAATTCGATATAGAAATCGTGCGCCTTATAGGCGGGTTGAAAGACAGGCGTAAACAGCGGCGCCCATTGCTTTAGGTATTCTGAGTTTTTACGGGTATAGCAGGTGGCGGCACTAGCCGGAACGCGGTGCGCCGGATCGACAAATGCGGATACGGACTTGTGCAGCGCAGTATCTTCCGCAGGAAGATAATAGTAATCACGGTAATTGGCATAAAAATATTTCAGCTCGCCGTCAAAGAGCGGAACTTTAAGGGAAGCATCCGTGCCGGAGGCGCTGAAAAAGCATCCGTTCGCATAATTGGCTATCGGTACCGGAAGCGGGGAGGGGAGCAGCAATTTCATGACAAGCTCCGCACGGCCGGCGTTGTGGAAATCTTTGTAATAATTCGCGTTGACCTTGACGACACGCACCCCTTCCTGATACAGTCTGACATAGGAAAGGATGGGCAGCAGACGTACCAGTCCCTGAATATCTTCCGCATTGTGCAGCAAAAGAGCATCATATGCCTCTGCGGAAGGGTATTTCACATAATTGTGATAGACGCTGATCAGATCGCCGCCGCTCAAGGTATCCTCACGGTCCACGCCGAGATAGGTTTCGATTGTTTTTTGTTTGCAGTTCGGCAGCTTGAGAAAATTTTTCAAGGGGCTGACGCGGACATAGAGATCCGCACCCTCAAATCTGTCAAATGAAAACGGAAGTTCATACTGTACGCACTTCTGTGCCATATAGGGAATATCAAAATGATTTCCGTTGAAATGGACAAGCGTGTGATAAGATGCGGCAAATGTAAAGAACGCCTCAAGTACGGCGCGCTCTTCTGAAGGCTGTTCAGCGAACCACTGAATCAGATAAAAGCTGCCGCGTCTGAAATAGACGCAGCCGATCAGATAAAGACTGCTGCTTTTCGCGGCAAAGCCTGTCGTTTCAATATCGAGAAATAAAATGTCTTCCTCATTTCCCAGCAGTTCCAACGGATAAGCGGTTGTAAGTGCGGGGAGTTCCCGTGTGATCGTTTTCATGGCGGTAACCTCCGTGGTTAATCGTGAAACACATGCTGTTATATAACTTTTTATGCCGGGACGGGCATGTCAAACTGTTATAATAGTATAGCATATTTCTGTATTTTTCAGTAGTATTTTCGACAAAAAAATAGTATATTTATAAGTAGGATTTCTTTATAGAGGAAAGGGTGAGACTTTTATGGGAAAATTGACGTTTCACGGGGGGATTCATCCCTATGACGGCAAGGAGCTGTCAAAGGACAAGCCGATGAAAGCAGTGCTGCCGAAGGGGGATCTGGTTTATCCGCTCAGCCAGCATATCGGTGCGCCCGCGACTCCTATTGTACAAAAGGGTGACCATGTGCTGACAGGACAAAAGATCGCCGAGGCAGGCGGATATGTATCCGCACCGATCTACGCGACGGTATCCGGCACGGTCAAATCGATCGAGCCGCGGAGAGTTGCGACGGGCGGCATGGTCGAGAGCATTATTATTGAAAATGATGGAAAATACGATGAAGTGACTTACGAGAAGCCGGAACCGCTTGAGGAACTTTCTAAAGAGGAGATCGTTTCCCTCGTGAGGGAAGCGGGCGTTGTCGGGATGGGAGGCGCAGGATTTCCGACTCATGTGAAACTTTCACCGAAGGAACCGGACAAGATTGATTTCTGTATCGTCAACTGCGCAGAGTGTGAGCCGTACCTGACGTCGGATTACAGGCGTATGCTTGAGGAACCGGAAAAGGTGATCGGCGGCTTAAAAGTCATGCTTACATTGTTTGATCATGCAAAAGGAATTCTTGCAGTGGAGGATAACAAGCCGGACTGTATTGCGAAATTAAGACGCCTGACCTTAAACGAGCCGCGCATCATGGTGAAATCGCTAAAAACGAAATACCCGCAGGGTGCTGAACGTCAGCTCATTTACGCGTCAACAAGGCGTGCGATCGATTCAAAGAGACTGCCGGCAGATGCCGGATGCATCGTTGATAACGTAGATACGGTTGTGGCGATCTATCAGGCCGTTGTAGAGGGAAAGCCGCTTATGCATCGCATTGTGACCGTGACCGGTGATGCAATCGCTGATCCGCGCAATTTTATCGTGAGGATCGGGACGAATTATCATGAACTTGTCGAGGAAGCCGGCGGTTTTCAGAAGGAACCCGTGAAGATCGTATCAGGCGGACCGATGATGGGGTTTGGTATATTTGATCTGGATATCCCCACAACGAAGACAGCCTCCGCGCTGCTGTGTATGACACGTGATGATGTATCGAGATGGGAGCCTTCTGCGTGCATCAACTGCGGCAGATGTGTTGAGGCGTGCCCGGGGCGCGTTGTGCCGAGTCATTTGGCAGATTATGCCGGGCGCGGCGATGAAGAGGCGTTTGTCGCGCACAACGGCATGGAGTGCTGCGAATGCGGATGCTGCAGTTTTGTATGTCCGGCAAAACGCCCGCTGACGCAGTCGATCAAGTCCATGCGCAAGATGGTGCTTGCCAAGAAGAAAAAATAAACGGGCCACGCTTTTCATACCTGTTTGTGCCGTATAAGGCAGAATGGAGATTACTATGGAGATTGCAGTTGGAGTGATCATTGTCGTTGCCGTCGGAGGTCTTGCTTTTTTGACGAGGGCAAACTGGAATGCGCATATGGGGCAGAATCTTGGAAAAGAGTATATGAAAGAATTTGGAATTGATGACGGTCAAAAGAAATATAACCATAAGGAAGAGGAGGGAGAAAAACGTGAGTGATTTAATGAAAGTTTCATCTAATCCGCATGTCCGTTCAAAGTCAACGACAAGCAATATCATGCTATGCGTGATCATAGCACTTTTGCCGGCGGCGGGTTTTGGTGTATGGCATTTCGGATTCAGGGCGCTCATGCATATTGCCATTACCGTTGTATCCTGCGTTTTTTTCGAGCTTTTGTATGAACTGATGATGGGCAAAAAAGTGACGGTGCAGGATTTGTCGGCTGTTGTGACAGGGCTGCTCCTGGCAATGAATCTGCCAGTGAGTGCGCCGTGGTGGATCGGCATCATCGGAGGCGCGTTTGCGATCATCATTGTAAAAATGCTTTTTGGAGGACTTGGGCAGAATTTTATGAATCCGGCGCTCGGCGCGAGATGTTTTCTGCTGATTTCCTTTGCTTCGGTCATGACGAATTTTGATTATGATACGGTTTCGGGGGCTACGCCGCTTGCACAGCTTCGTGCCGGAGGGCTGGAGACGAACACCGTGCTGGATATGATCTTTGGCAATACGCAGGGGACGATCGGAGAGACGTCCATGGTCGCTCTTGTGATCGGCGCATGTTTTCTGATCCTGATGGGAGTCATTGATCTGCGCATTCCGGGAAGCTACATCATATCGTTTGTTATTTTTCTGATCCTATTTGGCGAGAATCATTTGGATATGGGCTACATATCGGCGCAGGTCGCGGGCGGCGGACTGATGCTGGGTGCTTTTTTCATGGCGACGGACTATGTGACGAGGCCGATCACGAAAAAAGGGCAATATGTCTACGGTATTTTTCTTGGCATCATGACGGGGATTTTCCGTTTGTTCGGCGCTTCACCGGAAGGGGTTTCCTATGCGATCATTCTGGGCAATCTGCTTGTTCCGCTGATTGAAAAAATTACGATGCCCAAGCCTTTCGGGAAGGGAGGTGAGCGCGCGTGAAAGAGATGTTTAAGAATACGCTCATACTTTTTATCATCACGCTGATCGCGGGTGTTTCCTTAAGCCTTGTATATTCCGTGACGAAAGAACCGATCCGGGAGCAGGAGGAGGCAAAAAAGCAGAAGGCATATCAGGCTGTGTTTGCGGATGCGGAACATTTTGTAGAAGTGGAAAATTTTGATCCTGAAGCGGCAACGGCGCTGCTGCACAGAAAAAATGACGGTGAGTTTACAAATGATGAGATCATGATGCTTGCCGACGCAGTCAATTCGGAGGGAGAGGTTCTTGGCAGTGTCATCACGGTCACGACACATGCGGGCTTCGGCGGAGATATCACCTTTGCAATGGGTGTACGCGCGGACGGGACACTTACAGGCGTATCGATCACCGCAATTTCGGAGACGCCGGGCTTAGGAATGCGCGCTTCCGAAGTGCTTGAACCGCAGTTTACCGGTAAACCGACAGATACAAGCTTTGTTGTGACGAAGGCGGGCGCAGTCTCTCCGTTTGAAATCGATGCGATAAGCAGTGCGACGATCACTTCGAATGCTTTGGCTGACGCGGTCAACGCGGGTGTTGCTTTTTTAAGGGCGTGGACGAACCAGAACGCGGAGCCGGAAATGCAGGGCGGCGTTGAACTCGATCTGGAGGGAGGTGCGGATTATGAGTAAGGCTTTGGAACGGATCTATAACGGATTGATCAAGGAGAATCCGACGTTCGTGCTGACACTTGGCATGTGCCCGACGCTCGCCGTGACAACTTCGGCGATAAACGGCGCGGGAATGGGACTTTCCACGATGGTCGTTTTGATATTGAGTAATGTTTTTATTTCCCTGCTGCGCAAGATCATTCCAGATAAGGTGCGGATACCGGCGTTTATTGTGATCATTGCATCGTTTGTGACGATCGTCCAGCTTTTGCTGCAGGGCTATGTTCCGTCACTTTATGACAGTCTTGGCATTTATATTCCGCTGATCGTTGTAAACTGTATTATTTTAGGCCGCGCGGAGGCATATGCGTACAGCAATCCGGTCATACCGTCACTGTTTGACGGTTTGGGAATGGGACTTGGATTTACGGTTGCGCTGACGCTGATCGGGGCGTGCAGAGAGCTGCTCGGTGCAGGGCAGCTGTTCGGGTATCAGATTTTGGGTGCCGATAATGTGTTTTATCAGGCGGGCTCGTTAAGACCGCTTGCGATGTTCCTTGGGGAATATACGAATATCAGTATCTTTATTATGGCGCCGGGTGCATTCTTTGTTCTTGCATTCATCATTGCTGCGATGAACCGCATCCGCCGCTCGGCAGCCAAAAAGGGAAAACGGATCGCTCCCGCTTCAGACTGCACGGGATGTATGGGAAAGAACTGCGCGGAATGTGCGGGCGGATTGAAGGACGATACGTCCATTCAGAAACAGGACGAAACGCCTGTCCAGAGGAATGTTAATACATCCAGTCAGGAGCAGAATGGTGCGTCTGTTCAGGATGGTGCTGCACAGGATACGGAGAATGGAGAGGGGGAGAGCGCCACATGAAAACATTACTGATCATTGCGATTGCATCCGCACTTGTCAATAACGTGGTCTTGAGCCAGTTTTTAGGGCTGTGTCCGTTTTTGGGGGTATCTAAAAAAGTTAAGACGGCGGCAGGCATGGGCGCGGCGGTTGTCTTTGTCATCACGCTTGCCTCTGCGGTTGCGGCAGTTATTTATCAATTTGTATTGGAGCCGAACGGACTTGCTTACCTTGAGACGATTGTTTTTATTCTTGTGATCGCGGCGCTGGTACAGTTTGTAGAAATGTTTTTGAAAAAATTCATGAAATCGCTCTACCAGTCGCTGGGGGTTTATCTGCCCCTCATTACAACAAACTGCGCGGTGCTTGGCGTGGCGTTGACAAACGTGCAGAAATCCTACGGCATACTGACTAGTGTAGTCAACGGATTTGCAACAGCGGCAGGCTTTACGATCGCGATTGTCATTCTTGCAGGAATCCGTGAAAAAACCGAGCATAATGATGTGCCGGAGTCATTTCGCGGCATGCCGATCACGATGATCACGGCAGGCTTAATGGCAATTGCTTTCTGTGGCTTTTCGGGATTACTTTGAAAGGGGGCAGGGTTTTCAATATGAATGCGATTATCATAGCGACCGCCCTGGTGGGCGGCATCGGATTGTTCATCGGATTATTTCTTGGCATTGCAGGTATCCGGTTTCAGGTTGAGACCGATGAGAGGGAAGAGGCAGTCTTGGCGGCGCTTCCCGGAAACAATTGCGGCGGCTGCGGTTTTCCCGGCTGTTCGGGTCTGGCGGCAGCAATTGCAAAGGGCGAAGCAGAAGTCAATACCTGTCCGGTCGGCGGTGAGGAAGTCGGAAAAAAGATCGCGGAGATCATGGGAGTGGAGGCAGGAGAAAGTGTGCGGATGGCAGCTTATGTCAAATGTGCCGGAACCTGCGATAAGACCGCGGTAGATTATGAATACCACGGCGTTGAAGATTGTAATATGCTCACGTTCATGCCGAACGGCGGACCAAAGTCATGCAATTATGGATGTCTTGGATATGGTTCCTGTGTAAAAGCCTGTCCGTTTGACGCAATTCATTTAGAAAACGGCGTGGCGGTCGTGGACAGGGAGAAGTGTAAGGCATGCGGTAAATGTGTTGCCGCCTGCCCGAAGAAACTGATCGAATTGATTCCGTATGATGCGCCGTATATGGTGTCATGCAGTTCGAAGGATAAGGGACCCCTGACGATGAAAGTGTGTCAGGCCGGCTGTATCGGCTGCGGACTTTGCGCAAGAAACTGTCCGTCGGGCGCGATCACCGTGGAAAATAATATCGCGCATATTGATCAGTCGAAATGTACAGGCTGTGGCTTGTGTAAAGAAAAATGCCCGAAGAAGATCATTTTAGAAGTCCACGGAAGCTGACGCCGTGAAAGGAGACTGTAATAGGGAATCGTTTTTTCGCGGGGGCATTTGATTTTTGATGAACGGGCGGGGTGTGTCCTGCCGATTTTCTGCGGGATGTGTTACCTAAGTCCGCTCGAATAGTGAAGTTCGTAATCGTCGGTGATAAACAGTGCTTCCGTGTCGGAAAGGGATTCTATGAGTGCCATTCCGTCGGAAAGACCGAGGAGGAAGCAGGCAGTGCTGAGTGCGTCGGCGTCTGTGGAAGAATCCGTGATAATGGTAACGGATAAAAGACTGTTTTCTGCAGGGTATCCTGTCCGGGGGTCAAGGATATGGTGATAACGAACGCCGTCTGCCTCAACAAAGCGTTCATAAACGCCGGAGGTGACGACGCTCTGATCGCGGATGGAGAGCGTTGTGATCATGTCCCCGGTTTGACCGAACGGATACTGGACTGCGACACGGAATGGGTTTTTGTCCGGTCTGCTGCCGATGCATAAGATGTTGCCGCCAAGGTTGATGATGGCGCTCGTCACATTTTTAGAAACCAGATAGTCACGGATGCGGTCGGCAATATAGCCTTTGGCGATAAAGCCTAAGTCGATCGCGGCATCAGGATCCGTCAGCATGACAGTTCCTGCCTGCTCGTCTATGACGATGCTGCGATAATCTATATGGGTGCATACGCTGGTAAGTGCGTCGGTATCCGGCGGGAGTGTTAAGGAAGTCTGACCGGGGGCTGACTGCGTGCCTGAGCCGGATGAGTCTTCATTGACTTCCGAATCAGCAGAGTCTTCATTGACTTCCGAATCGGAAGAGCCTTCATTGACATCTGAATCGGCTGAACCTGCGGAGGCGGCATCATTCCCGAATCCCCACAAAAGAAGAAGCGGTGTGATCGTCGGATCAATCAGTCCTCCGGTCAGTTCTGCGTAGGAGCATGCTGTCCGGATCAGGGAAAGTGTTTCCGGATGAACTGTGACAGGGGTGCCGGCGGCGTCATTGATCTTTGCAATATCGCTGCCCGGAGCCGTGCGGTCAAATAATGCATCATAGTGCTCACAAAGGGCAAAGATGTCATCAAACAGCGGGGAGAGCCGTTCGCTTTCCCCGTATAACGTAATGGTGATCACGGTATCAAAGTAAAACCCGTTTCTGACGACGGGTTCTTTTTTTGACCCGCAGGAGGACAAAAGGACGGCGGCAGTAAAAAGAAATAGGACAGGAAGCAGAAAAATCCGTTTTTTGATAGATTGTCTCATAAGTGAACCTCTGTTATAATGGATAAAAATGAAATCATAATTATCATAGCAGAAGAAGGAGAAAAGTACAATTGCGAGACTTTGATGATAAAAATCGTTCGATATCTCTGGCGCGCATGACTGTGTTTATGGGACTTATCATGGCAGGTATTCTTGTGACAGTGCTGGCCTTAAATGAGGGTGACAGCGCCGGTACGCGGCATACGGCAGGGCAGCAGCCGAATAAAATTACGGATTTGGGAGAGGATACGAATGCGCCTCCTGCACCTGAGCAGCCGGGCGGCACATTTACTTATAGCGGGGATGACCGCACGTCGGATGAGCTTGATATTTGGGACGAGGATTATGCCGAGATCTTAAGAGTGACGCCGACTTCGCCGCCTGTACAGTCAGGGAGCGGGGCACAGGCTGACCGCTATCATACGAAGATCACCTACGCGGATGGAACGCAGGAGTGGGTGCTCATCAGTTCCCTGATCAAAAAGAATACTTACGATCTGTCAGGTTTTTCCTATCAGCGCCCGATCATGAGCTATTACGATGAGGATCGTAAAATATCTTATGCCGGTGCAGTGATCAGCTCGGATCAAAACTATGTGGATTATATCAAACTGAAAAGAGCCGGTATCGAGTTTGTGATGCTGCGTATGGGGCTTCGGGATGAAGAAAGCGGCGAACTGAAGGTGGATACAACGTTTGGGCAGAATATGAAAGATGCAGTGGACGCGGGACTGAATGTCGGAATCTGGTTTTACAGTGAGGCGGCAAACGAGGAAGAGGTTATGGAAGAAGCGCAAATGGTGATAGAAGCCATAAGCGGCTATGATGTTTCCTATCCGGTCGTGTTTGTGACCGATGCACAGGGACAGCGGGCTGGGGCACTGACGAAAGCGAAACGTACGGAACTGGCGCTTCAGTTTTGTCATGCGATTGCCGGGGCGGGCTATCTTCCGATGGTCGGCGCCAATAAAGAAACATTGATTTTAGATTATGATCTGACAAAGCTGTCCGAAGCTGCCATATGGCTGCGCGAGGGCGGTGATCTGCCTGATTATCCCTATAGCTATACAATTTGGAGCTACTCGCAGCATGAAGAGATCGAGGGGATTGCAGGAGATGCGGAATTGTGCATTAGTTTTCAAAATTACGCCGAATAAAAGAAGTGGAATGCATACAGGAAGGAGTGCATAGAAATGTTGGAGCTGCGAAACGTCTCCTATGAAGTGGAAGGCGAGAAGGGTGACAATAAAGAAATATTAAGACAGATCAGCTATGTGTTTGATAAGCGTTTTACCGCGATCACCGGACCGAACGGCGGTGGAAAATCGACGCTGGCAAAGCTGATCGCGGGAATCATCATGCCTACGGAGGGTGTGATTCTTTTTAACGGTAAGGATATCACGAACATGTCGATCACAGACAGGGCGAAGGCAGGCATCAGTTATGCGTTTCAGCAGCCGGTACGGTTTAAGGGAATTACGGTCAAGGATCTGATCACGCTTGCCGCGGGCAGGAAACTGACGACTGCGGAGGCGTGCGTATACTTATCCGAAGTTGGGCTTTGCGCGCGCGATTATATTTCCCGTGAGGTCAATGCGTCTTTATCCGGAGGAGAATGCAAGCGGATCGAGATCGCGATGATCATGGCGCGTCAGACCGAGCTTTCTGTATTTGATGAGCCGGAGGCAGGGATCGATCTTTGGAGTTTCCAGAATCTGATTCAGGTATTTGAACGGATGTATGAAAAAATCAACGGCAATATCATTATTATTTCCCATCAGGAGCGAATCTTAAATATTGCAGATGAGATCGTTGTGATTGCAGGCGGGCAGATCATACAGAGCGGAAGCAGGGAAACAATCCTGCCGACCCTGTTAAATACTCCGAACGCGGCGACAAACTGTCAGGCATTGGATCAGGCGATAGAACCAAAGGAGACGTGTACAGGGCGGCAGCCGGAAAGGAGCGTGGCGGATAATGGATGAGATACAAAAGGTATTGTTAGAGCAGGTTGCAGATCTGCATGAGGTACCCGCAGGCGCTTATAATATCCGGTCAAACGGCTCTCTTGCCGGCCGCAACACGACGGCAAATATTGATATTGTGACGAAACAGGATGAGCCCGGTATCGACATCATCATCAAACCGGGTACGAAAAATGAGAGCGTGCATATTCCGGTGCTGCTCAGTCAAAGCGGCATCAAGGAAACTGTATATAATGATTTTTATATCGGAGAGGATTGTGACGTCACGATCGTGGCAGGCTGCGGCATTCACAATGGCGGGAAGGAAGCGTCGGAACACAGCGGGATCCACCGCTTTTTTGTAAAAAAGAACGCAAGAGTGCGCTATGTGGAAAAGCATTACGGGCAGGGTGACGGCATGGGCGGACGCATCATGAATCCGACGACTGAGATTACGCTTGACGAGGGTGCGCATATGGAGTTGGAGATGGTGCAGATCAAGGGGATTGATTCTACGCACCGGAAAACACAGGCGCATTTGGCACAGGGCGCGTCGATGATCGTCAGGGAAAAACTGATGACGCACGGCACACAGTATGCGAGAAGCGATTTTGAAGTGGAGTTAAACGGTGCGGGATCCACCGCAGATGTCGTATCGCGCTCCGTGGCAAAAGAGCAGTCCAAGCAGGAGTTCCATGCGAATATTGTCGGGAACGACGCGTGTTCAGGGCATACGGAATGCGATGCCATCATTATGGATGGTGCATCGGTAACGGCGCTTCCGGCTCTGACCGCAAATCATGTGGATGCCGCGCTGATCCATGAGGCGGCGATCGGCAAAATCGCAGGAGAGCAGCTGATCAAGCTGATGACGCTCGGTTTGACGAGAGAGGAAGCTGAGGAACAGATCATCAGCGGTTTTTTGAAATAGAAGAAAACAATGGAACGCGGCGGTTGGGGAGGCGGCAATGAAAGAAAAAAGGGCGTTGAATCGGATCAAAGGCAGATGGGTATGGATGCTTGTTTTTCTGCTGCTTTTGACGGCTTGCGGAAAAAAAGAACAAACCGGGGCGGATCCGTCTGCGGCGGGTTCGGAGAATGAAAGCGCTTTGACGGAGGACCAAAGCGGTGCGGAGAATGAAGGCGCTGCGACGGAGGAACGGAACGGTGCGGCGCAAGAAAATCCGGCGGAGGAAGAACAAACCGGTGCAGGCGGAAGCGCCATGCGGGATGAAGAAGGTACTGACGGGGAAGGACGCGGGGGAGCCGCATCCGCCGGACAAGGTGTGGGAACAGGAAATGGATCGCATTTGGAAACGGACGGCATGCAGGAGGGAGTAAGCAGGGAAACCGGAGCTGTGCGAAACGGGCAGAACCCGGACGGTGAAGCGATGCAGAATGGCGGAGAGCCGGACGGAGGAACGGCGGGCAGCGGAACGGACACGGAATCCGGTATTGCACAGAGCGGACAAAACGGACAGGGTGCAGACGGAGAAAGAACGGGCAACGGACAGAGTCAGGGAACAGCACAACAAAATCAGGCAGGCGTGCCGCAGCCATCTGCGGCGGGGACTACACCGTACGGCGCACATGGGACCCTGTCTGTGAATGGTACGCAGCTTGTCGATACATACGGGGCGCCGTATCAGCTGCGCGGCGTCAGCACGCATGGTCTTTCATGGTTTCCGCAGTATGCTAATAAAGAGGCGTTTCGCACGATGCGCGACGAGTGGGGCATAAACGTCGTGCGTCTTGCCATGTATACGGCAGAAAACGGCGGTTACTGTGTAGGTGATCAGAATAACAGAAGCCGTCTAAAACAGTTAGTCTATGACAGTGTGGATGCGGCGGCGGAGCTCGGGATGTATGTGATCGTGGACTGGCATGTGTTAAATGACCGAGATCCGAATACTTATACTGATCAGGCGATTGCTTTTTTCAGAGAGACGGCGGAGCGCTATGCTTCTTACGGAAATGTCATTTACGAGATCTGCAACGAGCCAAACGGCGGTGTGTCGTGGCAGAGTGTCAAGAGCTACGCAGAGCAGGTCATTCCGGTCATACGGGAATACGATGCGGATGCGGTGATCATTGTCGGGACGCCGACATGGTCGCAGGACGTGGATAAAGCTGCGGAAAATCCGATTACAGGATATCAGAATATCATGTATGCGCTTCATTTTTATGCCGATACGCACAGGGACGGTCTGCGGCAAAAAATGGTGAATGCAATCGGAGCCGGGCTGCCTGTTTTTGTATCGGAATACGGAATCTGTGATGCGTCGGGAAACGGTGCGGTCAATGTTTCGGAGGCGGACAAATGGGTCCGTGCCATGGATGATAACGGCGTCAGCTATTGCATTTGGAATCTGTCTAATAAATCGGAGACATCGGCGCTCATCCGTTCAAACGTGACGGCGGCAAGCGGTTGGTCATATGAAGATTTAAGCGACAGCGGAAAATGGTTTGTGGACATGATGGGCGCGGATCATGCGGTGATCGGGAGTACCGGAAGCGGCAATAGCGGAACGCCAGACAATGGAAGTAACAGCTATGGAGGCGGCAATACGGACAGCAGTGAGAATAGCGGAAACGCGGCGCAGGGAAACGGTAATAACGGGGCTGCGAATAGTGGAAATGCGGCTGACGATGGCGAAAGCAGCAGTGCCGCAAATGGCAGTGCACCGGCGAATATCACAAGCGATGCGTCAGATTCCCTTCAGGCATCGTTATCACTTTCCAATTCATGGGAGACGGACGGAAAGCATTATTATCAATACAGTCTGGAATTAACAAACGGGTCGGCAGCAGGCGTAAACGGATGGACTTGTGAGATCACATTTGACCGCAGTGTGAGCGTCAACCAGTCGTGGTGCGGCGGCTTTGCGGTATCCGGCAGCAGCTTAACGATCACACCGGAGACTTATAACGCCGCGATTGAAGCCGGCGCATCCCAAAACAATATCGGTTTCATTTTGGAGACAGACGGGACGCTTACCGTCACGGGAATTTCATGCCGCTAAACGATACAGATCGTGCGGATCACAGGTAATGCAAATGGCAGTAAAGAATTTATGATTAAATCTATAATCGGGATTTGCAGGGGCATTGAAAGGAGAAAATTCTTGGACATTAAAGATACTATTGAAAAACAATTTAGTTTAATCGTTCACAGCGTTATTATTTTAGGGGAAGGTCTCGATAGCATTGCCTATCTTGTAAATAATGAATATATATTTAAGCAATCAAAGCATAATGCGGCAAGAGTGAACTTAAAAAGAGAGGTACAAGTATTAAATTATCTAAAAGGCAAAATCACATTGCGAATACCGGAAATTGAGTATTATAGCGAAAAGTATAGTGTTTGCGGTTATAAAGAGATTAAAGGTTATAAATTGACTCCCGGTATATACAAGAATTTAAGTGATGATGAAAAAGACATGTTAGCTCAAAACATCGCTTTGTTCTTAAGAGAACTGCACTCGATTGCTTTACCTGATATAGAGGGATTGGAATCAGATATCATGGATGATTATCGTGGCGATTATGATGCTTTAAGGGAGACGATCTATGATAAAATACCTGATAAATCAAAAGTTACGCTTTTGCTCGTATTGCTGCTAGAAAAGAAGCGGCTCAAATTCAGTTTATAGAGTCGTTAAATTGCTGCAAATCAGGTGATTTTGTAGAAATATAATTTATATTTTCAATTTATACACTGGGAACACTTTTCCGAAAAGGGAGAATTTTTATTGAGGCAGAGGTATACGTATGAATGTGGGAGAATTTTCCAATCGTTATCAGGTAAAGAAGCTGACTGAGAACGACGCTGAAATTGTTTATTCACTTTGTAAACAGAACCGTTTCTATTATGAGTTCTGCCCGCCGCCTGTGACAATAGAAAGCATTTGTGAGGATATGCGGAAACTGCCGCCGAAAAAAAGCAGTCACGATAAGTATTATATTGGCTGGTTTGATGACGGACGGCTGATTGCGGTTATGGACTTGATTGACGGTTATCCCAATGCACAGACAGCATTTATCGGCTTTTTTATGACAGACGTATCTGTTCAGGGAAATGGGGTCGGAAGCGCCATCATGAAGGAGCTTTGCGCATATCTTTGCACGCATCATTATGCCGCGGTAAGACTCGGGTGGGTCAAAGGCAATGTGCAGAGCGAATCATTCTGGCATAAAAATCATTTTGTTAAAACGGGCGTTACCTGCGAAACAGACGGGTATATCGTGATCGTCGCGCAGCGGGAATTAAAAAAGAATCAAATGTGAAAAGATTTTTCATTTTTATGAATTTCTCTTCGCACGTCATTGCAGTAAACGGTTCTGACAGGAAGGAATTAGTATGCCGCTGAGAAAATTTAGACTGCATTCAAAAAATAACACTGGAAAAGTGTTATTTTTATGGTATAATCTAAAACAGATGTTATAAAACAAATGTTTTAGATTAGTGCGATGCTAAGAGCAAAGCTCAGACGGGCAGGATATGAGAGGGGGAAAATCATGCCGCCAAAAGCGAAATTCGAAAAAGAAGAAATCATAGAAGCCGCACTTACACTCGTGCGCAGGGAGGGCTTTTCAGCGCTGACGGCAAGGGCGCTTGCGGGAGAACTTGGCAGTTCTCCGCGCCCGATCTTTACCGTGTTTCAAAGTATGGAAGAGGTGCAGGACGAGGTATTGAAGGCTGCGCGGGAACACTATAACGGGTATGTCAGAAAAGGCCTGACAAAAACGGATGGTCCGCGCTTTAAGGGAGTGGGAGAACAGTATATCCGATTCGCCGTGGAAGAACCGAAATTATTTGCCTTATTGTTTATGAGGGAGCAGGGCGGACAGCCGGATATCGATAATATCCTGCCGGTGATTGATGAGAATTATGAAGAAATTTTGAGTTCGATCGTGGAGGGATATGGCATATCCGGTGCGGATGCAGGGCGGCTTTATGAGCATCTGTGGATTTATACGCATGGAATTGCAACATTGCTTGCGACAAAAACCTGCTGTTTTACACCGGAGCAGATCGGTAAGCGGATGACAGAAATTTTTACCGGGTTGTTAAGGGAAATCAAAAACAGTAGAAAATAATGGGGGGAACAAATCAGTGATAACGCTTGAAAACGTGACAAAAGCGTACGGGAGCGGAGAAAGCCGTACGCAGGTATTAAAAGGAACCAGTCTTAGCCTGGAGGATCATGATTTTGTGGTGATTCTGGGTGCATCCGGTTCCGGAAAGTCCACCTTGTTACATGTGATGTCGGGTCTGGAAAAACCGGATACAGGTACGATCTGTTATGACGGGAAAGATATCACCGGATTCTCGGACGATCAGCTGACGCAGTTCAGGAAAGAGCATATCGGTTTTATATTTCAACAGTATTATCTGCTTCCGAATATGACGGTGGACAAAAATGTGAAAATGGGCGCTGATCTTGCAGGAAACGCGGATTATGCAGAAATGATCGAAGCAGTCGGACTGAAAGAAAAACGATACAAATATCCGAACCAGTTATCGGGCGGGGAACAGCAGAGAGTATCGATTGCCAGAGCGCTTGCCAAAAAGCCGGATGTGCTTTTTTTAGACGAACCGACAGGAGCGCTGGATGAGGAGACCGGAAGAAGCGCGCTTGATTATATCTGCCGGCTTTATGAGAAGTATGGCTATACGATCGTGATGGTAACGCATAATCAGAATATTGCGGAAATGGCACACCGGGTTGTGATCATGAACAGCGGCCGGATTTCCGACATTCGCATGAATGAGACGGTAAAGACTGCCTATGAGATTGGGTGGTGATGGATATGATTGTAGGAATAAAAGATGCGGTAAAACTGGTCAGCATTTCGATCATCTGTGCCTGTGCGGTTCTTGTCTGTACCATGTTTATCAATTACGGGACGGATCTTTCGTCGGTAAAGGCGCTGCTTACGACCGAGAAGGAGAGGATCTTTTATGATGCGCAGACGGCGACTGCACGGGTCGTCTGTCTGATCACCGGAGGATGCCTGCTCATGACCTCGGTTGTTACGTTATTATTTTACATAAAATACTATATTGATGCACATAAAAAAGAACTCGGTATCTTAAAGGCACTCGGTTATGGAAACGGCAGGATTGCCGCAAGCTTCTGGATATTTGGAAGCAGCGTTTTTACAGGGGCGGCAGCAGGGTATTTTGGTGCGCATCTGCTGATGCCGGCGATGTACCGGCTTCAAAACAAGGATGCGGTTTTGCCTGAGGTCTCGGTTCGCTTTCATCCGCTTTTGTTTGTATGGATGGTGGTTTTGCCGACGATGTTTTTTTCTGTTCTTTCTGTGTTTTATGCGCGTCTTCGGTTAAAAGTATCTGCGCTCAGTTTGCTTCGGGGAGAGGGAGCGCCGGAAAAAGGGGAAGCAAAACATTTTGGGAAAAACCGTGCGAAGAAAGCCTGCGGCGAGGGCGTACTAGAACAGAAAGCGGCGGCAGAAATGATCAGATCCGGTAAACATGCAGCTTCTGCAAAATCTGGTTTCATCAGCGAACTGAAACGCGCGACTTTATGGGGAAAGAAAAGCCTGCTGTTTTTCATTGTTTTTTCAGCATTCTGCTTTTCTGCCATGACACAGATGTCATTCAGCATGAAGGAGTTATCGAGCGGTATGATGGGCGCGATGATCATGGGCATCGGTCTGATTCTGGCTGTGACTACGCTGTTTTTGGCAGTAACGACACTCGTGCGCGGTAATGCAAAGACAATCACAATGATGCGTACATTCGGCTATTCTCAGCGGGAGTGCTGTAATGCATTGCTCGGTGTATATCGTCCGGCAGTGTATATGGGTTTTGCGGTCGGGACTGTTTATCAGTATGGTCTGCTCCGTCTGATGGTCGATATTGTGTTCCGCAATATGGAAGGCATGCCTGCCTATCATTTCCATGTACCGAGAATGCTTGTTTCGCTGGTATGCTTTTTGGTGTTATATGAGGTAATGATGTATGTGTATTCCGAAAAAATGAGACGGATCTCCATAAAGGAGATCATGATGGAGGCGGAGTGAGAAATTCTATCCGAAAAAGGCATGTACATGCGGCATAGATATCATACCGGCGCAAGCCGTGCCACCGTTTCCGAGATCATGAGCGCGTCATACAGCTCTGCATACTTAGACGGCGTAACCGAGTCAATATAATTTTGCATAAAGCTGCGCGTAAACCCGTTTTTCCTGAGGGTATCGGCAGCTTTATTGTATGCAATGGCGGCTTCGATTTCCGTGCGGTACAGACCGATCACATAGCTGCTGCGGATATGGATGACGGCACGGTACATCGTGCGTCCGGATTTTTGCACGGAGCGCACGCCGTGATAGCGGTTGATGATCTCAATATTTTCATAGCGGAAATCGCAGGTGTCGCCGTTAATGAAACGATAGTCGCGCCCAGAAACGGCGTAGGGCTTAATTCCGTAACGGCTGTTTAAGGAAACCTGCATACCGTAATCAGCAATAAAATAATGTCCGCCGCGTTTCATAATCTTGTGTGAAGCATAATAGAACAGGTCGTCCGTATCGAATTTGAATACGGTCTCGCGCGATAGAAAATATAGAAAATAGCGTGGATAAGCATAAATGGGACTGCCAAAATAATATTGGTTGTCACGGAAATTCATGAGCGTGACGTATTTTTCAAACGAAAGAAAACGTGGTTTGTAATCTGCACTGAAACAGAGGGAAGGAGTATCCAGAAGCATCCGGGCTTCGCGGTAAGCATCACCTGCAGCATGCCCGGTTGCAAAACTTCCAAGGGAAATATGTTTTTGCCGATATGTGACGGAAGCGCGGTAATACACGCTTCCGTCTTTTTTTTTCGCCAAAAAAACGCCTTTTGTGACAGACATAGAATGCTCCTTTATAAAAATTCATCTTTTTTAGTATATCATTTGGACAGGCAGAATACAATTTAAGTATGAATAAAAGATGGACAGAACAAAAATATGTGATTCATTTTCTTTTGAGCGTGATGGTGCTTGGAGTGTGTGTTGGTGTATCTTATGGACTCGCATGCTGCCAGACGAAAGGACCCCGGGATAAGGAGGCGGGGCTTGTCAAGGCTGTCAGTGAGGTGGACGAGCGTTACACTGCTTACAGAGCTTCTGATCAGCGCGTGATCGAGATCGGGCTGCTTGCCTGTTCGGAAGATGGTGTAGGTGACATTGCCACAGTGGATATGGGAAATGCAGGGAGCATGGATGCAGGAACCGGAGCGTTTCTTACTGTGGAGGACGGCGCAGAGCAGTCGCTGGGTGCGGAAGGACATGCCGAAACCGTGCAGGAAACGGAAATCATGCACTCTGAAGCAACGCAGGAAGCGGAGCCCATGCAGCCGGAAGCCGAACAGGATCTTGCGCGTGCGGATACGGAGAACGCGCAGAGCGCACAGACTTTGCAGACTCCGCAGGACGGCGGAACCGCAGAGACTTCACCGGAGCAGGAATCCGCGGATGCAGAGACAATCGGACAAGCCATTGTCGTGTCAGCGGAAGATTATGAAGCGCTCCTGCGTATTGTGCAGGCGGAAGCGGGGAATGAGGATACAAAGGGAAAGATCCTTGTTGCCAACGTTGTGCTAAACCGTGTGGCGGATGAAAGATTTCCCGATAGCATTTATGATGTTGTGTTTCAGCGCTCAGGCGGAAAGGCACAGTTTTCACCGATTGCCAGCGGAAGTTACTATAAGGTTGTTGTTTCAGATGATACAAGGGATGCCGTTGACCGGGCATTGGCAGGAGAGGACTACTCCGAAGGCGCGTTGTTCTTTGCGGCACGTCGTTATGCGGGAAGCAGTCAGATGCGCTGGTTTGACGAATGTCTGACAAAGCTGTTTAGTTACGGCGGTCATGAATTTTTTACAAGATGAAAAATACAACGTTGTATCACGGACTCTTTTGTGCTACACTAGGCATGAATTGTGAAATGCAAAGAATTGACAGATCACGGGTTTGTCGGTTCATGGATTTGAACATACATGGCTTTCAGGTTGAACCGGAACATGAAAAGAAAGTATTTTCCGTGCGGGCATAAACCTTTAGAATGTGCGGACAGCAGACAGGAGAGACGAGATGGACGTTTTATACAAAAGTACGAGAAGCAATTCTGCACCGGTGACGGCATCGGAAGCGATATTGAAAGGACTTGCCGAAGACGGCGGATTGTTCGTTCCTGAGCGGATTCCGAAGCTTACGCTTTCGATGGAGCAGCTTTCGGGCATGAGTTATCAGGAGACTGCCTATGAAGTCATGAGACTGTTTTTGACGGATTTTACTGAGGATGAGTTAAAGAAGTGCATTGCAGGCGCCTATGATTCCAAGTTCGATACAGAGCAGATCGCTCCGCTCCGGGAAGCGGACGGTGCATATTATTTAGAACTGTTTCATGGAAAAACGATTGCGTTTAAGGATATGGCGCTTTCGATCCTGCCTCATCTGATGCTGACTGCGGCGAGAAAAAATCAGGTAAGCAACGAGATCGTGATCCTGACCGCAACATCCGGCGATACCGGAAAAGCAGCGCTTGCAGGGTTTGCAGATGTGAAAGGGACGAGGATTATTGTCTTTTACCCGAAGAACGGCGTCAGTCCTGTGCAGGAAAAGCAGATGGTAACGCAGAAAGGCGATAATACGTGTGTGGTCGGCATTCATGGCAATTTTGATGATGCGCAGACCGGCGTGAAAAAACTGTTTGCGGATAAAGAGCTTGCGGCGCTGATGGAAGAAAAGGGATTTCAGTTCTCATCCGCGAATTCGATCAATATCGGCAGGCTTGTCCCACAGGTCGTATATTATGTGTATGCATATGCCAGACTGTATGCGCAGGGGACAGTGAAAGAGGGCGAACCAGTCAATGTGGTGGTTCCGACAGGTAATTTTGGAAATATTTTAGCGGCATTTTATGCGAAAAACATGGGGCTGCCGATTGCAAAGCTTATCTGTGCCTCTAATGAGAATAAGGTGCTGTATGATTTTTTCCGCACTGGGAATTATGATAAAAACCGTGATTTTGTGCTGACGAGTTCTCCGTCAATGGATATTTTGATTTCCAGCAATTTAGAGAGACTGATTTATCGTCTCGCGGGAGAGGATGCTGACAAAAATGCGGCGCTGATGAAGCAGTTATCCGCAGAAGGGCGATACAGCCTGACACCGCAGATGGAAGAACAGCTCTCAGACTTTTATGGTAATTATGCCTCCGAGGAGGAGACGGCACAGATGATCTCGTCGCTTTACCGCAAGACGGGATATATCATTGATACGCATACGGCAGTTGCCGCGAAGGTTTATGAAAAGTATCAGGCTGAGACAGGGGATGAAACAAAAACTGTGATTGCGTCCACAGCGAGTCCGTTTAAGTTTACGAGAGCCGTGATGCAGTCAATTGATGAGAAGTACGCCAAAGAGGATGATTTCGCACTGGCAGATAAGTTGTCGGAGCTTGGCGGCATGAAAATTCCCTCAGCGATCGAAGAGATCCGTACCGCGCCCGTAAGACATACAAAAGTCTGTGAAAAGGATAAGATGAAGGCGGTCGTGAAAGAGATCCTCGGATTGGAATAAATGAAATCAAAAAAGAGAAGTTTATAAACGATATTGGAAGAGCGGCAGGGTTTGCAAACCAGCGAATCAGTCCCAAAAAGAGAAGTGGAAAACATTACGATTTCCACTTCTCTTTTTTACCGTAAACAATATCGATATTCTTTTTTAACGTTCCCGCATCGGAACATAATCCAGATCGGGACCGATCGCTTTATAAGCGGGACGGATGATCTTTCCATTGTTGGCAAGCTCTTCCATCAAATGTGCACTCCAGCCGGAGATACGGCCGATCGCAAACATTGGTGTGAAAAGTTCTGACGGAATATTCAGCATATTGTAGACGAAGCCTGAATAAAAATCCACATTGATGCTGACGCCTTTGTAGATCTGACGTTCCTGGGCAATGATCTGCGGTGCGAGCCGTTCGACGGCACTGTACAGGCCGAACTCCTTCTGCATACCCTTTTCTCCGGCAAGCTTTTTTGCAAACTCCTTTAAGATTTCGGCACGCGGATCGGATTTGGAATAAACGGCGTGACCGAGACCGTAGATTAAGCCGGAGTGGTCAAATGCATCTTTATGTAGTAGTTTTTTCAGATATTCGGAAATCTCGTCTTCATCTTCCCAGTCGTTCACATTCTGCTTCATATCGGCAAACATTTTTACGACTTTGATATTGGCGCCGCCGTGCCGCGGTCCTTTCAGGGAACCGATCGCCGCAGCCATGACCGAATAAGTGTCGGTTAAGGAAGAGGAGACGACGTGCGTGGTAAAGGTCGAATTGTTACCGCCGCCGTGTTCCATATGCAGGACAAGCGCGATATCAAGCAGCTTTGCCTCAAGCGGCGTATAACTGCTGTCGGGTCTTAAGACGCGCAGAATATTTTCTGCCGCTGACAGCTCCGGGTCGGGGCGGTGGATATAGAGGCTGTTGCCGTCATGATAATGGCTGTATGCCTGATAGCCGTAAATAGATAAAAGAGGAAACAGGCTGATGAGCTGCAGGCATTGGCGCAGCACGTTCGGCAGAGAGGTATCGTCTGCGCGATCGTCGTAAGAGTATAGTGTCAGGATGCTGCGCGCCAGGGTATTCATCATATCGCGGCTCGGTGCTTTCATGATGATATCGCGTACGAATCCGGTCGGCAGCGTGCGGTACTCGGAGAGCATGGAACAAAAAGAAGAAAGCTCGCCGGGCGTTGGCAGTTTGCCGAATAAAAGGAGGTAAGTAACCTCCTCGAAACCGAAGCGGTTCTCGGAAGTAAAGCCCTTCACCAGATCTTTGATATCGTAGCCGCGGTAGATCAGTTCACCGGGGGCGGGGACGGAAACGCCGTCTACGATCTTTGTCGCGCGGATCTCAGAGATATTGGTCAGACCTGCAAGCACGCCTTTTCCATTGATATCGCGAAGTCCTCTTTTGACATCGTATTTCGTAAACAACTCTGTATCAATCTCGCCTGCGGCTCTAGAAAGTTCCGAAAGGCGCAATAATTCTGGTGTGATTTCGGAGAGTTTTTGTTCATCCATTGTGCATACCACCTTTCTAAATCATAAATTGTTGTGGGAAATACCACGGAAAAAACCGGAAGCATGGATGGCGAAGAATCGTCAGGAAAAGCACGCCTCCCGTTAGGAAACTGTTATGTAAACGATATAGAACATTATCATGATACCATGTTTTACATGATCTGTTCAACATAAAAATTGCAGATTTAGAAACATTTAAGAAAGTAGCGCTTATTTTGTTTGGAAAATGATTGATTTTCCTAATCTTTTATGCGATAATTGGGCTTAGCGTAAAGCAAATCATATCAAAGATCAAAGGAGGACAAACATGTCAACAAAAGCTTATTATCCTATCAATGAGATAGGCGCAGGAAAGCCTGGCTTTTCCAAGACACGCTCTATCATTGAGGCCGCTTTTTACGGCAATAATGTAGTGAAGGTCAACACCTTAAAGGAGGCTTATGAGCTTGCAAAGAATTCCCCGGGAACGATCGTGACCGATATGCCGGTATACAGAGGCGAGGAATTCGGACTCGAGAGTGATGCAAAAGTTCTTCTTTTTAATGATGGAGCCGTAACCGGGCGTTATGCGGCAGCACGCCGTATCAAAGGTCAGGCCGGTGTGGATTCCGCCAAGTTGGATAAGGTTGCAATGGATGCGATCTATGAGACGCGTTGGAAAACCATGTACCATGCGCAGGTATTCGTAGGACTGGATCCTGAGTTTATGGTAAAGGCTCATCTGCTGATTCCCGAAGGTGAGGAGAATCTTCTTTATAACTGGATGCTGAACTTCCAGTATATGTCCGATGAGTATGTCAAAATGTATAAAGAGTCCCAGCCGGTCGGCGGCGGCAAAGAGCCGGATATCTATATCTTCTCCGATCCCCAGTGGACTCCGCAGGAGCGTCCGGATGTGGATTACAGCTGCTTAAGCGATCCGCTTACACTCTGCTATTTCGACACGGATGAGAACTGTGCGTGCATCTTAGGTATGAAGTATTTCGGCGAGCACAAGAAGGGCACGCTGACGATGGCATGGGCACTTGCGAATAGAAACGGTTACGCATCCTGCCACGGCGGACAGAAAGAGTATACGCTTGCGGACGGTTCCAAGTTCGTTGCTTCCGTATACGGCTTATCCGGATCAGGAAAGTCCACATTAACGCATGCAAAGCATGGCGATAAGTATCCTGCGATCAAAGTGCTTCATGATGACGCATTCATCATCAACACGGACACCTGTGCGTCGGTTGCGCTTGAGCCTACTTATTTTGATAAGACGGCAGATTATCCGACAGGCTGCCCGGATAACAAGTACTTATTGACGGCACAGAACTGCTCCGCGACGATGGATGAGGACGGCAAGATCCAGCTTGTTACCGAGGATATCAGAAATGGTAACGGACGTGCTATCAAGTCCAAATTATGGTCTCCGAACCGTGTGGATAAGATCGACAGCCCGGTCAATGCGATCTTCTGGATCATGAAAGACCCGACCATTCCGCCCGTTGTAAAACTGAAAGGCGCGGCACTCGCATCCGTTATGGGCGCAACGCTTGCAACGAAGACATCTACCGCAGAGCGTGTTGCGGCAGGTACGGACTTAAATGCAATCCGTATCGTACCTTATGCAAACCCGTTCAGAACCTATCCGCTTGTGAACGATTATGAGAAGTTCAAGAAGCTGGTTGAGGAGAAGAACGTTGCGTGCTACATCATCAATACCGGTGATTTCATGGGCAAGAAGTGCCAGAAGGAAGATACCCTCGGCATCCTTGAGACCATCGTTGAGGGCAAGGCAAGCTTTGAAAAGTGGGGACCGTTCGAGGATATCGAGATCATGAACGATTGGTCCGGCAAGACGGGTGATTTCACACCGAATCTTCAGGATAAGGATTATGTTGCGCAGTTAAAGAGCGCAATGGAGACCCGAGTAAAGTCGGTCAAGGATTTCGGCGAGAAGGCAGGCGGATTCGACAAGCTTCCTGACGAGGCCCTTGCAGCGCTTGAGAAGATCGTAAAAGAGATTGAGACGCTCTAAAAAACGGATTTTGATCTGAGAATCGAGGGTTGGAATCAACACAAAAGAGACTGTGATATGCGGCTGCATACACAGTCTCTTTTGAAAGTATTTGATTCTATTCAAAAAACCATGTGTAAAGATAAAAACGATAAAATCATATTTGGTATCGGAGGGATCATTGTTATGGCGGCTTTGCTGCCATATCTCCTTCTTGGCGGGAATATGGTGGTCCCCTTTCAGGATCAGCTTGACGGCGAAGTCTTATGCTATATGCTGCATGCAAAATATTTGTTTACCGGAACAACTGTATATCCGGAAATGATGAACGGCATATCCGCGAACGGTCTGTTTCCGCCGGCGCCGCTGCTTGTGCTGTTATATAAGATCATGAGTCCGCAGGCTGCATTTGTAACGAATCAGATCTTTTGCATGCTGACGGCATATGCCGGAATGGTTCTTTGTATGCATCAGGCAGTGAAAAACAGATTGATCGCCGTCTTCTGCGGCATCGTATTTGCGTATCTGCCAATGTTTTCGGTATATGGTCTGTGTCAGTACGGGCAGCCGGTTCTATTCTATGCTTTTTATCTGCTGTACAAAGGTCGGCACAAGCGGACCGCACTTGGTATCGTGATCCTGTACGGGTTGATGTCTTCCGTTGTTTTAGTCGGATATGCGATACTCGGAGTTGGGGCATTATTTCTCATATGGCTTGCATGGAAGCTCCGGCTGAGGGCGCATAAATGGGTGTTTATCGGCTGGTTGAGTCTGCTTGGGTGTTATCTTGTTACAAATTACCAATTACTGCTTCAGATATTTGGGATCGGCAGTCAGCAGACCAGTCATAAAGAAAATATCGTGCGATACGGACAGAACTTTGCAGAATCCTTCTATACGGTGTTTGTCAGGGGAACGCTCCATACACCGACGCATCAACAGTTCATTGCGGCGGCGACGATTCTGATCCTCATTTGTGGTGTGTCTGCATATGGACGGATGAAAAGAAGGATGCGTCTAGCAGTCCGTCTGCTCGGAGCGGGGCTTTGCTTTAATCTGTTCTGTGCGTTATTTTTTGCATTTTATCAGTCCGGTATGATGGCGGAGTTTAGAAATTCGGCTGGCGGGATCCTCAAAGAGTTTCAAGCAGACCGGATTTATTGGCTGACTGTATCTGTGTGGTATTTTCTGTTGGGATTGGATCTGTATCTGCTGTGGGAATGGTTAAGGTCCGGCATAAAAAACAAAAGGAAGATTTGTGCGGCAGCCGGGGGCGTGGGATTATCCGTCCTGCTATGCATATCAGCGGCAATCGTGTATTATTACAGTGATTTTAACAAGAACATACACAGATTAAGATCGGGTGAGTCCTATGAGCAGATTACATGGAATGATTTTTATGCGCCTGATCTGTTTGCGCAGATCGATGCTTTTATCGGGCGGGATAAATCGTCTTACCGGACACTGAGCTTCGGAATCTATCCGGCAGCTCCTTTATATAACGGATTTTACTGTCTGGACGGATATTCCAATAATTATGATCTTTCCTATATGAACGCATTTCGTGAGATCATTCATGGAGAGCTGGATAAGGATGAGGCTTTGCGCAAATATTTTGATGAGTGGGGATGCAGATGCTATGTCCTGTGCGCGCAGATGGGAATCAATCATTATCTGCTTCCGAAGGATACTGACGATTCCATTTGGGCTGGAGAAAAGCTTGCATTTGACACGGAGGCGGCCAAGAGACTTGGGGCATGGTATTTATTTTCTGCGGTCAGGATCCCAAATGCGGAGGAATTAGGGATGACGCTGCTGCGTGAAGAACCTTTTGAAACGCCGGACAGCTATTATGCCGTCTGGTTGTATGCTTTGTAAGAAGGCAGAAAACGTATGCGCTTTTTAGCGCATCCCATTCAGCATGACGGAGGAATGAAACGTCATGGTATCGTGGGTAAATCCCGCGCCGCCCCCGTACCTTTCCGCAATCTCATGCAGGATCGAAAGAACGAGTCCGTGGTGTTCCGGTTTTACGGAGAGATAGCGTCCGCCTTCTTTCTGAATGATGCCGTCAAAACCATTATCAACCGTGATCACGAACATCTTTCCGCGGCAGAGCATGTTCAGATGAATGAAGCGGTATGCTTCGGGAGCGCGTTCCGTTGCCTTCAGCGCATTTTCCAAAAGATTTTCGGTCAGAATGGAAAGATCGGTATCCTGTATGGAGAAAGAATCCGGAATATGAATATGGGCGGTCAGTTTTACGCCGCGTTCACCGGCAAGCGAGAAATAATGGCTTACCAGCATATTGATGATCGGATTAGAACAGAAATTTTCGACATGGATACTGTCTGTTTCCACCAGATAGCGGGAAAGATAGTCCCGTGCCTTTTCGGTTTCCCCGTTTTCCCAAAGTCCCTGCAAAGTGAGAAGATGATGCCGAAGATCATGGCGCTGCCTGCGGTTATATTCAATAATGTCTAAAATACGCCGGTACTGCTCGTCGCGGATATTGATCAGGTACTGTGAACGCAGATATTTTTCCAGGGCAATGTGCTGTGCATGGGCCCAAGCGTACATTTTGAACATAAGTGTACAGGTCAAACAATCGAAAAAGCATAATGGAGGGATTTATTGGAATGGTCATAGGTCTTGTAGCTGCACTGATCGTTGGCGTACTTACTGCAATATTATTTTGATCTGTCGCTCCGCAAAAAAGACTTGCAATCAACTGCATGTTATGATACACTATGCACGTTGCAGTAAAAAGATGGTCCTCTGTTACAGTTTGTATTAAGAACATCCCATATATCGTAAGGAGACAGAACAATGAATAACATGATTAAAGAAATCGAAGAAGAACAGTTAAAGAAAGAGGTTCCCAAGTTCAACGTCGGAGATACCGTGCGTGTATACGGTAAGATTAAAGAAGGAAACCGCGAAAGAATTCAGGTTTTTGAAGGAACCGTATTAAAGAAGCAGGGCGGAAGCAATCGTGCGACCTTTACTGTTCGTAAGAATTCCAATGGGATCGGCGTGGAGAGAACATGGCCGTTGCATTCTCCGAATGTGGAAAAGATAGAAGTTGTCCGCACCGGTAAAGTAAGGAGAGCGAAGCTGAATTACTTGAGAAACCGTGTCGGCAAGAAGGCAAAAGTGAAAGAGCTTGTAAAATAAGAAGCGGCGGATTTTGAGGAGGGACAGATACAACAGGTATCCGTCCCTTTTTAGGCTGAGGAAACCGGAGCCGTGAAAGATTTCAAACCAATAGGTGCATGATATGTCAGGCAGGAAGAGCAGATGTCCAAAAAAAAGGGATTGCATTTTTATCAGAAGAAAAAGAAATTGAATAAATCCGTGCTTCGTGAATGTGCAACCGTACTGTTTTGCATGGCGGCAGCGGTTTTGGCGGCATTTGTGATCGTGTATTGTATCGGCATTAAGACGAGTGTGATCGGGGATTCCATGAGCCCGACGCTGACCAACGGGCAGGAGATTTTGATCAATCAGCTCGTATACACGGTATCGTCGCCAAAGCGGGGGGATGTCATTGTTTTTTTACCGAACGGGAATACCAATGCGCATTTCTATGTCAAGCGGGTGGTGGGACTTCCGGGAGAGACCGTACAGATCCGCGGCGGACAGATTTTTATAGACGGCGAGCGCTACACCGGAAGGGAATATGACAAGATCTCCGATGCGGGGATCGCAGAGTATCCGGTGACACTTGAGAAAAATGAGTACTTTGTGCTTGGGGATAATGTAAACAGCAGTGAGGACAGCCGGTCTGCCAACATCGGTGTCGTGCATGGCGAGGACATTATCGGAAAGGCATGGTTTCACATGAAGGGCGACTTTGAAGGGATGGGATTTATTGAGTGACGTAATCCCTAAAAGACGCACAGAAAGGGAAATACAATGAACATACAATGGTATCCCGGTCATATGACGAAGGCAAGGCGCATGATGCAGGAGGATATGAAGCTGATCGATCTGGTGATCGAACTGGTCGATGCGCGTATTCCCTACAGCAGCCGTAATCCGGACATTGATGCGCTTGCAGGCGGGAAGTCGCGCGTGTTGCTGCTGAATAAGGCGGATCTTGCCGATGAGAAAAAAAATCAGCTCTGGGCGCAGTACTACCGCGAAAAAGGTTTTTTTGTCTTAGAAATGAACAGCAAAACGAGAAACGGCATGAAACGGCTGGGGGAACTTGTCAGGGAAGCCTGCAGGGAAAAAATTGAGCGCGACCGGCGCAGGGGGATTAAAAACCGCCCGATCCGTGCGATGGTGGCCGGTATTCCGAATGTCGGAAAGTCCACGTTTATAAACACGTTTGTCGGTAGAAGCCTGACAAAGACGGGCAACCGGCCGGGAGTCACGAAGGGAAAGCAGTGGATCCGGGTGAGTAAGGAGCTGGAGCTCTTGGATACACCGGGAATCTTATGGCCGAAATTCGAGGATGAGGCGGTCGGACAGCGTCTGGCATATATTGGTTCTATCAATGACCAAATCCTGCCGACGCAGGAGCTTGCGTATCAGCTGATTCTCTTTTTACAGAAAGAATATCCGCAGGCGCTAAAAGAACGCTATCAGATCGCGGAGGACGTCGATGCCGTGAATGTGCTTGAAGAGATCTGCAAACGGCGCGGCTGTTATAAAAAGGGAATGGAGCCGGACCATGACAAAGCGGCGGGGCTGTTGCTTGACGAGTTCCGCGGCGGGCAGTTAGGAAAAATGACGCTTGAAATTCCGGCAGAATCATTTTAATATAGAGATAAGGATATTCGATATTACGCGAGGTGCGGTCATGGAAGCCAGAGTGAGCCGCAAAAGAAGAAAATGTAACGGGATGAAGGGGTGCAGATGAAAAATAGAGATCGCAGAAAAAAACGGGAACAGGAAGAAGAACATAGACCGCTGACGCTTGGACAGGAGATCCTGCAAATGAGCATTTATCTGCTGATCGTGCTATGTCTGACATTTCTGCTGATTCATTATGTCGGACAGCGCACCCGCGTGCAGGGCGACAGCATGCGTCCGACACTGCACAACGGGGACAATCTGATCGTGGATAAATTATCATACCGGTTTCAGGATCCGCAGAGATTTGATATTATCGTTTTTCCCTATGAGCATAAGAAAAATACTTACTATATCAAACGGATCATCGGCATGCCGGGGGAGCAGGTGCGCATCGATCAGGACGGAACGATCTATATCAACGGGGAGGCTCTTGAAGAGGATTATGGCGCGGAAGTGATGAGGAATCCGGGGCGTGCGGTAACGGAGATCACGCTTGGCACAGATGAATATTTTGTGCTTGGCGATAACCGGAATAACAGCTCGGACAGCCGGGATCCGTCCGTTGGAAACATTCATCGCGACCGGATTATCGGGAAGGCGTGGATTCGCATTTGGCCGTTTTCCGACTTTGGATTTTTGAAGCATCAATAAGCATGACCGGCAAAAATCATACTCCTGTTTGTGCCGTAAAAGACGGAATGGGGATCAGGATGAATACGATCGAAGAAATGAAAGCGCAATTGCAGGCAGCCGCTGTTACAGAGCTGCCTGCTTTTATCAAAGAGCATGAGAAAGACGAACGAAAAAGCGTGCAGAATCTTGTTGCAAAGGCGCGCAGGCAGATCGAGGACCATGAAAAAGAATGCGTCCGCATGGAGCGGATGTTTGTGTATGAAAAGCAATATGCGGAGTACTCATATATCTGCGGGATTGACGAGGTGGGGAGGGGACCGCTTGCAGGACCTGTCGTGGCAGGGGCTGTGATCCTGCCGAAAGACTGTCATCTGCTTTATCTGAATGATTCGAAGCAGCTGACGGCAAAAAAGAGGGAAGAACTGTATCCGCAGATTATGGAACAGGCGGTTGCTGTCGGACTCGGATTCGTTTCACCCGAGCGGATCGATGAGATCAATATCTTACAGGCGACCTACGAGGCGATGCGGGAGGCTATTCATAAGCTGGGCGTAAAACCCGATATATTATTAAATGATGCAGTGACGATTCCACACGTAACGATCCGTCAGGTACCGATCGTTAAAGGAGATGCCAAAAGCGCCTCCATTGCGGCGGCGAGTATTGTTGCGAAGGTCACGAGAGACCGCCTGATGGCACAGTATGATGAATTGTATCCGCAGTACGGATTTGCATCAAACATGGGTTATGGAGCGTCGGCGCATATTGATGCGTTAAAAAAGTATGGTCCGACGCCGATTCACAGAAGAAGCTTTATTAAAAATTTTGTTTGACTGATAACAGAGAGCAGAAAACAGGAAGGTGGCATGGACGTATGAGCGTGAACCTGTCCGATTATGTGAGCGGCAAAAATACGGTCAGGGAAATAACGGCAGTGCGCGGCAGTGCGGAGACGACCGGTACACAGGGCAAGGGGGGGCAGGAGCTTCCGCTGAAAGCAGGAGAACAGCTTCGCGGCACTGTTGTTGAGGCGGATGCCGGCAAGGTTGTGATTGAGACAAAAGATCACGGCGTATTCACAGCGCGTTTAGAAAACGGCATGCAGGTAAATAAAGGCGATGTCATGGATTTTGAGGTGCGCGGCATGCAGGGACGGCAGATCACGTTGACACCGCTTTATTCAAATATGAGCGTGGATTCCAGCGTGCTAAAGGCTTTACAGGCGGCGTCACTTCCGGTGACAGAGGCGCATGTGCGTATGGTAAACGAAATGATGAGCCAGGGCATGGGTATTGACAGACAGGCGCTTCAGGGGATGTCGGGACTGGTCGGGCAATACCGGACAGCGTCTCCGGAATTACTTGTGCAGATGAAACAGCTTGGGCTGCCGATCACCAATGACAGCGTCATGCAGGCGGAGAGCTATCGCAATAACACGGCACAGATTGTAAACGGATTTGGAGAAACGGGGAAGCAGATCTATGATTTGATGCGCGGGATGGCGCAAAATGGAGAATATGAAGCGCTTGGAAAGCTGTTTACAGAAGCGGCGAAGTTGTTTGCGGAGGGCGAACTTGCAGAAGGGCTGTCCGGCTTAAAGGGCGGCACGGAAGGCGGCCCCGGAAGTATTTACGGTCAGGTCGCGGAAAGCATGGACGGCGTGGTGCGTCTGGTGACAGGCGGCATGGCGGACGGTGATGCGCAGGGCAGCGTGCATGGCGAAGCGGGTGCAGCGGACGGGACGGCGGGAGACGGCAGCATGCGCGGAACGGCGGGAGGCGCGGGAGACGGCAGCGTGAGCGGAACAGGAGCCGCAGCGGATCACGGAAATATTGATATACGTTTCATGGCAGGCAGCACGGGAGACGGCGATGCGCAGGGCAGCGTGCATGGCGAAGCGGTATCTGCGGGTATGGAGGACGGGCTGCAGGCGGACGGATTAAAAACCGGCATGCATGGAACTGCGGCGGATGCGGCAGGCGGCATGTCGCGCCTGATGGCGGACGGCAGGATACTTGGAGAACATGAGGCGCAGGCACCCGGACAGGCAGGTGCGGAGAACGCGGCGGGATACGGTGAGCATGAAGCGTTTACATCATTTTTGAAAAGCCTCTCTGATACGCTTGCAAAACAGGCAGGTACGCCGCAGCTTTATCGCAGCGTGGGACAGGAATTGTCAAGAATGCTGGGTGATCCGCAGTTTGGCGCGGATTTTCAGAATGCACTTATAAAAAAATGGCTGCTGACGCCGCAGGAGGCAGGCTCCAAACAGCAGGTGCAGGATTTATATGAGTCCGTGCTCCGGCAGACAGGACAGTTAAAGCAGATGCTTGCCGATGCCGGAAAACAGGATTCCGCTGCAATGAAGAGTCTTGATCACATGCAGCGCGAAGTGGAGTTCTTAAATGAATTAAATCAGAATTTTGCCTATGTGCAGCTTCCGCTTAAGATGAGCGGGCAGCATGCAAACGGCGATTTGTATGTCTATACGAACAAAAAGGGTTTTGCAGGCAGAGACGGGGCAGTGACGGCATTCCTGCATCTTGGCATGGATCATCTTGGCGATATGGATGTATACGTCGCAATACAGCGTCAGAAGGTCAGTACAAAATTTTACCTGGAGGACGACTCTATCATTGATTTTTTGGAAACACATATGGACGAATTGAACAGGCGGCTTGCGGGAAAAGGATATCTTATGAAGTCGGAGCTGTTACGCAAGGATCATGAAGATCACGGAAATGTGTTTGATCAGATGCTGAAGGACAGTAAGAGTGCGGGAATGTCGCCGCAGATTTTGTTAAGCAGACAATCGTTTGACGCGAGGGCTTAAATAGGTAATGAAGATTTTCTAAATCCACAGGGCGGACGGACTTAGAAAACATATACGGGGTGTATGATGGGTCAGATCAGTGATGAACAGCTTGGAAAAGAGAAAATCGGAAAACTGATGCTGCAAATGGCGATTCCCTCCATTGTTGCGCAGACAGTCAATATTTTATACAGCATCATTGACCGCATCTATATCGGACATATCGAAGGGATTGGAACGAATGCGCTTACCGGAGTCGGACTCACACTTCCGGTCATTACGCTCGTATCGGCATTTTCTGCCTTTGTCGGTGCGGGCGGCGCGCCGCTTGCGGCAATTTTTATGGGAAAGGGAGATAAAAAGCGGGCGGAACAGATTTTAGGATGCGGTATTTTTATGCTTGGCATTTTTACGGCGGCGCTCATGGTCTTTTTTTATGTATTCAAAGTCCCGCTGCTCTATATGTTCGGCGCATCCGATCAGACGATCGGTTATGCGGACCGCTATTTATCTTATTATCTGATCGGGACATTGATGGTACAGCTTTCACTCGGCTTAAATCCGTTCATTATCAGTCAGGGGCAGGCGCGTGTCGGCATGCTGACGATCCTGATCGGTGCGGCAGTCAATATCGTTCTTGATCCGGTTTTCATCTTTGTACTCCATATGGATGTGCAGGGGGCGGCGATCGCAACCGTGATCTCCCAGACGGTCAGCGCTGTATGGATCTGGGTTTTTCTTGCGGGGAAGCGTTCTTCCATCCGTATCCGGAAGGAATTCATCAGACCGGACGGCAAGAACGCACGTATTATTTTTTCACTTGGCATTTCGCCGTTTATCATGCGTTCGACAGAGAGTCTGATCAGTATTGTCATGAACCGCGGTCTTCAGGATTACGGCGGGGATCTCTATGTCGGGTCTCTCACGATCATGCAGAGCCTGATGCAGTTTATCAGTGCGCCGATCGCGGGCTTTACGCAGGGCGTACAGCCGATCATCAGCTACAATTTCGGAGCGGGTATGTTTGAACGTGTAAAGAAAGCATATCGGGGGATGATTGGGATTGTCGTCGCATATGGTTTTGTCAGCACGGGGATCGTGATGCTTTTTCCGCGGGTGTTCGCGGGATTTTTTGCTACGGATGCGGAATTGATCAGCCTGACGGCGCGTGTGATCCCTGTTTTTATGTGCGGAATGCTCATATTCGGATTACAGCAGGGAATCCAGCCGACCTTTCTGGCGACAGGGCAGGCGAAGATTTCCCTGTTCCTCGCGATGCTCAGGAAAGTGATTCTGCTTGTGCCGCTTGCGATCATCTTACCACACTGGTTCGGCGTATGGGGTGTATATATTGCGGAGCCGGTTTCCGATATCGTTTCCGCAGTGACGGCGGGGGTTCTGTTTTTATTGAATATCAAGAAAATCTTATCGAAAGAGAGCGTGGATAAGATACAATGAGCGTTTCACAAAAGCCTTTTAATAGAAAGAAACGGAGGTGGAGAGTCGATGGCGGAGTTTCAGGTGGCAGCGGTATTCAGTGATCATATGGTATTGCAGAGGGAAAAACCGATCGCGGTGTTTGGAGAGGGAGAAGACGGTGCGCGCGTGACGGTTACATTGAGCGGCGGGGAAAAGGACGTGACGGCAGAGGCGGTTACGGCAAACGGGTGCTGGAGTGTGATGATGCCTGCACAAAAGGCGGGTAATGATTATTCAATGACTGTGTGCTGCGGTTCTCATGTGCGCAAATATACGGACATTGCGGTCGGCGAGGTGTGGCTGGCAGGCGGGCAGTCCAACATGGAGCTGGAATTGCAGAATGCCTATGAGGGAGCGCGGGCAATTGATGAGGATGGCGCCTTGAACGGCGGAAGCGGACCGAATGTGCGTTTTTACTATACGCAGAAAATCAGCTATATGGATGAGCATTTTTTTGAACAGGAAAAAAAGACATGCTGGGGCTGCTTCGGGGACGGCAGCGAGAAATACTGGTCGGCGGTCGGTTATTTTTTTGCAAAGAAACTTGCGAAAGATCTCGGCGTAACGGTCGGCGTGATCGGCTGTAACTGGGGAGGCACGAGCGCAAGTGCGTGGATGGACAGGGAAAGCCTGTTAGAAGACGGGGATCTGCGTTCCTACGTGGATGAGTATGAAGCTGCAATCGCAGGAAAAAGCGTAGAAGAACAGATCCGGGAATATGACGATTATGAAGCATATCATGAGGTATGGAGCAAAAAGGCGGAAGAACTGGCAAAGACCGATCCGATGCTTCCGTGGGAAGAAGTGCTTGCACGCTGCGGCGTATGTAAGTGGCCCGGACCGATGAATTGTAAAAATCCGTTCAGACCGTCGGGACTGTACGAATGTATGTTACAGCGCGTTGCGCCATATACGCTGCGCGGTGTGATCTGGTATCAGGGAGAGAGCGATGATCATAAGCCTTATATGTACGAAAAGCTATTTACAAAAATGATCGGCGTGTGGCGCAGGGACTGGCAGGATGATTCGATGCCGTTTCTCTTTGTGCAGCTTCCGATGCACCGTTATCAGCAGGATGCTGATTTTAAGAACTGGCCGGTCATCAGGGAAGCGCAGGAGCATGTGTGCCATACGGTCAAACATACGGGAATGGCAGTTATTGCGGAGTTTTCCGAATGGTCGGAGATTCATCCGCGCAGAAAGCGTGAAGCAGGCGAACGCCTTGCAAAGCAGGCGGAGTTTCATGTCTATCATAGTCTGGCGGCGCGGGATGCGTTTGGACCGATGTACGGCGGGCATGTTGTGCATGATGCACGGGAGGGAGAAAAGTGCGGAAACATTGAGCTGATGTTCCGGTATGCGGAGGACGGCTTCTATGTGACGGACGGGCCGTTTGTGGAAAAAGAGTATCGTGCGGACGGCACGGTTGTACTGCCGCCTGAACGGAAGGAATCAAAGGGGTCTATAGAATCAGCATCAAAAGAATCAGCGTCAGTAGAATCCAAAGAGTCAACAGCCTTTCATGAACCGGCAGAGGGTTCGACCGAGGCAAGGGAGCGCGTCGATGCGCCTGATCTGACAGCGGAGGAGCTTTTGTCGGACGGCTTTGAGATCGCGGGTGGAGACAGAAAGTTTGTACCCGCACAGTATGAGGTGGTAAAAGACCGGATCTTTGTATGGTCAAAAGAAGTGGAAGAGCCAAAATATGTGCGCTATTTATGGACCAATTATCGGATTCCGCATATTTTCGGACGGCATACGGGCATCCCGCTAGCGCCGTTTCGGACGGATCCGGGTGATGAGATCAGGGATACACCGATGGAGAGCGCCAAGGTTCAGCAGGTGATGGAATTATAAGACAAGGAGAACGGTATGGAACGGGTAGGCATTGTAATCTGTAATTACAACAAAGCGGATGATGTCTGTGCATGCATTCAGTCCGTGTTGGAATTAAAATATGAGGACTATCGGCTCTATGTGGTGGACAATGCTTCAAAGGACGATTCTGTCAAAAAAGTACGCGAACAGTTTGGCGCGCGTGCGGAGCTGCTCGTCAATGAGAAAAATCTTGGCGGCTCGGGAGGCTTCAACACGGGTATCCGCAGAGCGGTTGCAGCAGGGCATGAATATGTGTGGTGCTTAGATAATGATGTGCTTGTAGATGAAAATGCGCTTAGCGTGCTTGTAGAGTTTCTGGATACGCATCCGGACTGCGGCATGGCAGGCTCGCGCGTTGATCATATGGAAGTACCTGAATATGTGCAGCAGTATGGCATAACCATAGATTTTGAGGAATTCTGTGTCGAGGCAAAGTACTTAAATCATTTGGAGGACGGTACAATGCCGGACGTGGTATACTCCGATGCGGTGGCAGCGTGCTCGGTGCTTGTAAGGAGCAGTCTGATCCGCGAGATCGGTCCGATGCCTGAAGATAATTTTTTATACTGGGATGATACGGAATGGGGATGGCGCTGTAATCTGGCGGGATACCGCGTCGCTTCCTGCGGGAAAAGTATTGTTCTACATGCTATGGGTGCTAAAAAAGAAGCGGTCAATACCTTTCCAACTTATTATGCATGGCGGAACTGGATTGATTTTTTCGCAAGATATACACCGCAGGAAAAGCTGGAGCGCATGTATGTCAGCTTTTTGGATGCGCTGTTTGACATTCAATATGAGGGACTGTATAGTGGGACGAATCATCGGGCAATAACCGTAATGTCAGCATTTGACGATGCGCTGCACGGCGTCCGCGGTGAGGCGGGAGCTGACCGCATTTTTGATTTGGAGCCGGGACGGGACCGCCTTGCGGAAGTGATGAAGAAAGAGAAGCGGACACGCGGGGAGATCAAAAAGATTGTGATAGAGGAAAACGGTTATGCTTCGCAGGCGGAGCTGTTGAAGGAGCGGCTTTCTGTGTTTTGTCCGAACGCAGAGTTTTCGGACAAAAAGGATGGGAAAAGTCTGACATTTGCTTTTTGCCAGTTTCTTTTTACACAGGAAGATCTAAGTTTTCAGAAATACTATATCGACAGCAGAGGAAATGTTTTGGCGGACGAACAGGACGCGCTGATGATCATTAACTATCCATTCAGCAAGCGTGCATTTAGCTACAGTCTGCTTCCACTGTTCCGCAGAAGTGTGGAGCAGCTCAGAAAATCGGGAAGGTAATCCAATAGATACTGTATTGAGAAACTGAAGATTGAGACGATATAAGCAAGTGAGTTTGGTTATGAAAAAGAGAATTTGCAGAGTATTGGGGTTGGACTGATTTGGACAATTTGGCAAGAATTACATTGACTCCAGCCCCCCATATGTAAACGATTTGGCTAGGACAGAATTAGAAGCAATCATAGGAATCATAAAGGAATCTATTATATCTGGGAAAGACGATGTGGGAGGATATCACCAGATATGGCAGAGCAGAAAGGAACAGAAGAGCGGATGAGCAGAAAACACAAAGCAGGAGAAAATATCTGCCCTATTTACGGGAAGGCAGTCGAAGAACGGTATTGTCTTGAGGAGTGCCTGTTGAATGATTGCGGTATGCTGATGAGAAATCATACGCATGACCGTGAGGACGGTCATGGGCCGGACAAGCGACAGTAAAGGCGTGCAAACCGGAAACGGCTAAACAGAAGCAGATTCAGCGGTCCATTCTTCAGCCTGACTGCGGTAGAGTGCAGCCTGTTCGGAAAAACCGGCAGCTTCCAGCACACGCGCAAGCGCTAAAAGCGCAGTGTCGCCGCCCAAATGGATATTGCAGACCGGCTTTGTCTCAAAAGCAGCGTTGTAATACCAGATATGGGCTTCGTTGAAGTCGCCGGCTTCTTCATAATAAGCGCCGAGCTCCATACAGATTTCGCTGCAGCTTTCGGATACGACCGCTTTCATCGCATACTTGAAAAAGGATGCGATGTCTTTTTTTATGCGATAAGCGCGCGAGAGCACGCAGCTGATCAGCAGGACGTCTTCTGCGGAACGGTCCTCCTTTAACAAAATGGATTCCATAACGGGAGCGGCATCTATAAAATGTGTGTCGGTCCCGGAGATAAAAAGTTCTTTTGCATACATGGAGAGCAGACGTCCCGGCATGTGCGGGGCGTCGGGCGCACCGTAAATCTTGCGGAACACGGCGAGATCGCGGTCGGTATGGCTGCCGTGCGGTTTATGCAGGATACGGATGTCGCTGTCATAGACGACCGGCTCCGTAACGACGGTTTCATGAACGGGACCGTCGAACGTAAAGCTGCGCAGACGTTTATATAATTTCGGCCGGTATTCCACGTCATAGTTGTATGCGGTGTTATAAGTCAGCTGACCTGCATATTTCATCTGCACGATCTCGATTTCGGGAAGCAGTGCTTTTTTCAGATCAAGGAATCTGGCGCGGTTTTCCTCGTCAAGAACCTCATCCGCATCGGCGCAGTAGATATAGTCCATGCCGGCTTTTGAAAAAGAAAAATTTCGGGCTGCGGAAAAATCATCATTCCAGACATAATCGTAGATCCGGTCTGTATAATTGGCGGCGATTTCTTTTGTGCGGTCGCAGGAACCGGTATCCACAATGATGATCTCATCCATAAGGTCTTTCAGACTGTCAAGACAGCGTGCAAGCAGCGCTTCTTCATTTTTTACTATCATACATAAACTGATCGTGATCATAATAATCCCCCATGCGAAGCGAATTTATTTCCCCCAATAAGGTTATAGATCTATTTTTCAACCTGCCTTGAGTGCGGAGAATGCCGCATATAAATTTAGTTTACAACGAAGCGGCATGAAATGCT
>Ga0137307_100032_pt1 | contig 211346 bp, 211 predicted proteins | sample NAcewD2O_March_2_FD_97180 | JGI IMG/M metagenome (GOLD analysis project Ga0137307, IMG submission 97180) | Mouse cecal microbial communities from Vienna, Austria - N-Acetylglucosamine amended D2O_March | ecosystem: Host-associated > Mammals > Digestive system > Large intestine > Cecum | place... | reverse complement strand
CGACCTTAACAAAAACCAATAAAAACAGGGCATTTTTAGCCGAAAACCCGCTAAAAACGCCCCAAAATCAATGATTTTCTTATATTTTCACAACTTATCCGTTTGTTAAAATTTTCCTAAAATCAGCAACTTCCCAAAACTTCCCAATTCTTTTCACAAAAATGAGCCGAAATTTCGGCTCATTTTGCGTTTTAAGTGGCTTCAAACACACCACCATAAACATTATAAGTTTATACTGAATTATTTTTCACTGAATTTAAATTCAGTAAAATCCATTAACTGCGCTATAATACCACTCTACCCTTAAGCCTTAAGCATCAAAAACCGAAATTTTAGTTTTAACAATATTCAGCGTGAGTTTTGTAAGTATTACCGTTTAGAAGCTATGTTCAGATACTATTGTTTTTTCACTAATGTAAAACAGAACTTATATTTACTTACTTGCTTTAAATCATTTAATTCGTCAAATTTATGTAAGCTAATTTTTCTTGTTGCATTATCGACAAGAACTACAAAATAATTGTCTTTATTCTTATCCATTGAGATATACTCGTGTATGGACATCTCAAATTCATTTGTTGCAGACTTTATTTCGAAATATGTTGCTCTGCCATTTGAATCAGGATCCCACATATCACAAACTACATCTATCGGCCCTCTGTTCTGATCGGCAGGTTTGGACGAGTTTTTAGAATGCCAAATTAAACTGGGATACTCTTCTTTTAAACTTACATAAGCTATTTCTTCCGCTTTCTTGCCAGCCCTTTCTTTGTTCGCCGCTTCCTTATCATATCTTTTTCGACTCTTTTCTGAGTTTATATATGGAGCACTATCTTGAGGAATGTTAACTGGTAAAAGTGTTGCCCCTATAATAGCTCCCGCCGTTTCGGGTTGACTGTCGCCCGCATCAATCTGAGAAGAACCGTCATCTGTATTTTCAGCTTCCTTTTTTGAAAGTTCAGTTAAATCGTCAAAGATTGTTTCGGGAACTTCAAAATACAAAAGAGCTTTTACGCCCGCCTTTGTTTCAAGATATAAATCCAGCAAATCGCGAGAAAATCCTTTAGATATAACAGCCTCGTAATTTTTACTATAAGTAGCATCTATATCGATGTTGGCACACTCAACAGTCGGAGAATACTCTTTAAATTCTTTCTCCAATATTGCATCATAATCTGTGCGAATTGTGTTTTCGATATTCCTTAAATCCAACTCAAATAGTCTAAATCTATTACAGTCTTCTAAAAAAGTTTTTTGCGCTTTTTTGTTTGCAACAGCATAATTATAACAGTTTACTCTATATGCGTCGAGTTTTTTATTTTTATATCTTGAAAACTCTTCTTTAATACAAGGTCTTATATCTATTGAAAGTTCTCCGCTAAAATTGTTTAGGTCTTTAATATCTTTCCCAATTTCTATAAGCAATCTTTTCAAAACATTAAATTCTTGAGCGCTTAATTTTTCTGAAAAATCCATATCTTTAAGCGTATCAAGCAGTTGCTCGCCGAGAGCATTATATTTAAAGAACTCGATTACATTTTTGTTAATAATACTCCTTTTATAAAGAAGTTCATGTACAGAATTCCATTTATCAATACCGTATTCACTGTCAATTATGCGCCTTTTTTCATTCGTATCGTTCAAAAGTAAATATGCGAAATGATTCTGATCAATCTGTCTGCGCATACCGTCCTCAAAAATTTCAGTAATTGATGTTCTAAAATCAAACGCGCCCCTAATTTGCTCTATCCAAATATGAGCAGGAATTTTAATATAATATTTTCCGTCTTTCTTGATGTAATTAAAGTCATCTAGTTCGAATTTAATATCATCTTTCTCTACATCTTTTACCAGAATATAATCACACGGAATTATTTTTAACCTTTTGACAATCTGAATATTACTATCAGTAATTTCATCCAATATTGCTAAAGCAACGATCTTTATATCCGATATTTCGTTATCAAACCCAGGCAAGTGAGTCATCTCACTAAAATCCATCATTTCCAGATTCATTTTATATCTTTCAACACCAAGCCAATTTTTAATTGTCTCTGTACTACGCTTCGGTGGTAAATGAATTAACCGAGTTGATTCGCTTGCGGCTTTAGGCAATTTTCTGTCCGCATATCTAACTGCGATATTGTCATAGAAATTTCCATCTGATGCAAGCACTTTTAAACCGTTTGTAGTATATGGATATGTGGGAACAATGCCTTTTTTTAATTTAATTATATCTTCGTATAAAGATCTGCTTATTTCTCCTGTATCAAATTCAGGTAATTTTAAAAGTATTTTTCTTATTATACTATCAGGAAAGGCTGCAAGCGAATTAACAAACCCCAATCCCATTTCTTGTACAATTTGTTTACCCAATAATTCAATTAATTTGCTTTCAGATATTCCGTAAATACCTGCCACGTTATTCTTTAGCTTGGCACATTTTACTATGTCGTTAGGCGAATATTTTCCATCTTCAATTTTAATCCATTTAGCAGTATTCAAGATAAAAATAATATATTCATTTGCATAAATTGAATATCCTGAAGCATTCTTTTTATAAGCAAAATATCCAGCTTTTTCCCGTGATAAAATCAAATTGTACAAATCAATATCCTGGATAATCCATTGTATCACTTCTTTTGTATCCAGGGAATCTATGGCTTGCTCAAACCCATCGACATACATTGCAGAAAGATAATTGATGTTGTATTCAAAACTATATTTTCTTTTTATATGATTTGAAAACGCAGAATTATAAGCTAATGCATTGTTTTGATATATCTTCGGATAATTGTTAACGCCACACCTTTTTAAGAAATTTAAAACTTCATCTCTTTCATTTTCAAAGCCATCAAACAATGTTGAAAAGCTTGCAACGGCAAATTTTGACGCATCGAATTTAAATATCTTTTCCGCCAACTCGTTTCCATAATCTTTACCTAAAAAAAGATCTCTGGTAGATTTTAAATTACCATCACTATCCGGTAATTTATAAGCAAGATTAAATCTGGAAACACTATCATGTATTTTATTTTTATAATTTACGTAAAACCACCTTATAAATGAAATTGCTTTTTCCGATGTATCGACCTGTTTATTTATTTCATCAATTATCAAGTCGGCATTGCTTTGTTCAGTAAATTGTACAGGAAAATATAAGTCACTTACTTTATCAAGAATTCTTTTACTTCCAATAATATCGGCCGTCAACTTGGACTTTGCTTCATCCCATTTGCTGCGATGTTTTGATTGGAGTTGATTTACTAACTCATCAACATATGATTGAGCCAAAACACATAAGTTTACCCACGACAAAGATTCTGGAAGCAAAGATACTCCCGAGTCTGTAGGTAAGTAAATTTTTACATTACGCTCTATCCATTTATCTGATGTGTCTTTTAATAAGTGAGGCAGCTCTTTGCTATTGCGATAATGTTCGCTCCACCACAAGAAAATTTCTATTTGCTCGGGAATTGTTAAACTGCTTGAAATCCCGTTTAATCTTTCCGCTAGTTCTTCTTCTGTATATTCTAATTTGTAGCCTCTTGTCAATGCTAATTGCTTAACAAACTCATATACATTATCTGGCAATAATTTGAGCAATTCCTCAAAGGCATCACCCTTAAATTTTTTAGGAAATTGATAAGGAATGCATTTAGGATTATCATTTAGAGAAATATAAGTATCATTAACAGTAGGCAATAATTTAGTATCGACGAGCAACTGCAAATAGAAAGATTTAAGATTAAAAAAATCTTCACCCCAAACCTTACCCGTAAAAGTATTTGTAGGCGTAACCGTTTTGATTGCCAAATCATTGGCATAGCTTTTATCGTTAGCTATGTTTTCAGCAACTTCTTTGAGGAGCTTTAAGCATTATTCAAAAATCTTTTTATTAATTTGTTCGTTGTCATTCGGAATATCGTCCCTGGAATTATTAGTCAAAAAAGGTGCGTGAATTAAAGAATTAACAGGCGTTTTACAATTTCGAATAGGGAAATAACAATATAATTTTTCATTTAAAAAATCATAGTCTTCTTCCAGAGGAACCGCAATAATCAAATTTGCCGCTTTATTGCCTGACACGAGAACATTTTTCTTTTCCTCAACGTAATATGAACTTAATGTATTTTGCGATTCTGACAGCAAAACTTGTTTACCAACGACAACCTTTTCAAACGTTTTAATTACATCATCTATTACAATCTCTATTTGTGTTATATTCGGCAAAAAAAGCAATGATTTATAGAATGGTTGTCTAAGTTGATTTAATATACCGGCAGATTTATCCCTGTTTTCTTCTTTTAATTTTACTCTGATAAGAGTATCAAATCCAGTCTCTCTTCTTGCAATTTGTTCCGGACAATTCATAATTGGAAAACACAAGTTATATTCTTTTTTCCAACCTTGAAGCTGTCTATAAATCACCGAACTAAACTTATTTGAAAATTTATTAACATACTGTTCAAACTGTTCTTGGGCATATTGCTCGCTGAACCTGATTGAAAAATCTCCTGAATGCACTTCTACCCATTCCGCATCATTTAATAAAGCCCTGAAACCTGTCCCTTTATTTCCTATGTTTTTAGAAGATTTTTCGCTTGCTCTACCAAGACACAATCTTTCTATAGTTTCTTGCGAAAAAGTAGTACCGGTATTCCCAACTTCAAGGATGTTATCCTTTAAAATGATCTTTACCGATACGTCATCTTCATTATCGGTGCCAGTTTCCGAATATGCATCATCGACATTTTGAAGTAGTTCCAGAATCTGTCTACCATTATAGTCGCGTGCCAATTCATACTCTTCACTGCACGCCTTTTCCAATTTACTACCCAACTTCGAATACGTATATTCTTTTATAAAAATATCCTTTAATTCTTCTATGGTTTGCCAATTAGCCATTATAAGTCTCCTAAACTTAACTTATATTTTGGGATAATATCTTTTAATTTTTATCTCCCCTATGGTTTCACTAAACGCTATATAATAACACAATATTAAGATTTATCAATCCCCTTTTTCTTTTCTTGTCTTTTGTTCTTTTCTTTTTTTTGCTTTTATTTTCTTTCGCTTTACTTTTTTATGTTTCGACTCTATTAATTCTTTTTTCTCAATCTTATAACAGTAAGTGTAATACATCCAATAAAGAATTTCATAATACCTATCTTCATAAGTTTCTGGCTGAGCATCTGTTATATTCTCCATTATTATGCTGTCAAATATACTTGTAGCAAACCTGTTATGTATATTTACCACAAAATTCTCTACAAGTTCCATTATCCAATAGCAGACATTCTCTTCCGGCGCATAACCCAAATGATAGTGTTCCCAAGCATAATCAACAGGTGGTATCGGCGTATCCCACTGAATGTATTCCTTGCGTATTCCACCTAATACAAAATCGAAGTACTGTTCTATATAAGCGCTAAGGCTGGCCTTATCTTTGTCTTTTTCCGCAACCAACCATAGAGGGTTTTGCTTACAAATCGTTTGCAGTTCTCTGTTATAGTTTTCATTGAACTCTTTTTCTCTATAACGCGTAAATGCTCTATGGAAATATTTTGCGCCATCATAAAGAAAGGGTTGTACACCTAAATTGTATTTTTTTACATCGCATTCAAGTTTTTCAAACGCGCCGTCTACCCATTCCGTACCTTCTATTGTTCTAATTGTGAACTCGGCCATTTCCAAAATCTTATTTTGAAGTTCAACAGGACATCGGCAGAAATCCGTGTATATTTTACGATTATGCCGTTCATGCTGATGCAAATTGGTAGCAATGGTGCACCAAGGAAGATAATCCCTCTCATCTTCGTGATCTATTAAGAAATTATTAGCCTCCTCGGCTAACTTTTCCTGGTGATTCTTTTCTTCTATCTTTGTCAATTCCTTTTCGTGCCGGCTTTGTAGCCAATAAATAAAAAATGATACAGCAACTGTAGCCACTAACGATAATGCGCCAATCACAATCTGAACAATTTCTGCTGTCGTCATAACAATCCCTCCTTATTAAATGTTACTTTTAAATTGATGTAGTATTCCTTTAACTGTAAGACAAAACACTAGTTATAGTATAACCGCGCTGGAATATAAATTAAACAATTTCATTAGTATCTTACTACAGCAAACAATAATATCAATGTTAAAACCATTTAAATACCGTCATAGTTTTTATTTGGTTTTACATAAGTCAAATGAACAACAAAATGAACAAAAGCCCAATCCAGACACCAATGGTATTAGGATTAGGCTTTAGCCTATTTAGTAGACAACATAATGACATATCTTCGCCCTTATATTATAAAATATAATTGACACTTATTGCAAAAAATTCAACAAACTAATGACCACAATTTATTCATCATCTTTAACATCGTAAATAAATTTATGTGTCAATAAAGCTTCGGGTGTTCGCATTGCGCCTTTAGAAGATACATAAGATGCAAATTTTTCTGTTACAATATTGATATACGGTTCTAATAATCGTGCTTTCCTTTTATAATTTTCTTTTAATTCATCAACTGGTATTACATTTAAGGATCGTAAATCAATTTTGCATACATCATATTTATATACACAAGGAATTATTACTTCAAATACTTTTTCCAGGAATTTCCCCTGATGAAGAGCATTGGTTTTACTAAATGCGTTGTCTAAACAATTATTTATATTTTGTACCGTTTTATCTGCAATACTATAGTTTTTTCCTAATATACTCAATACTTTTTTGTCTTCAGAAAGCCTTATCGGGGCATCGCTCATCGACCCGGCAAATTTTAAATCTAGTAAATATACATTTTTGTTCCCACGTATCAAGTCGCATTGCCTTTTGATGTTTATATAAGATTTTTCCTCTGATTCAAATATATCACCTGTATGTAAAACAGTGTCATCAGTAATCGCATCATCCATGTAATAAAGTGTTCTTTCACGATTTAAAATCTTTAAGAGATCAATATCTTTTTCCTCTGACTCAGGCAATAGGAACTTTTCAAATGAGTATGTATCACTAACTCTGGAAAACAAGTTGCGTGATAAAAATTGGCCCATTCCCTCGTTAGGATCATCGCCATCGGTCTCGAAACTCTGATATAAGACAAGAGGCCAATATTCTGATTCGTTATACAAATCACTAAACAATTTTTCTTTAGCTCTATCAATAGAATTTTCCCAAGATTTCATTGTTTTGATTGAGGGGTTCTTGTTGAGCCAATTATTTATTACTTCAAATATTTTTTCATCCTTGATTTCTGATTTATCTACAACAAAAACACAAGAAGCATCATTATCTTTAAATTTTTTACACCCTCCGTCTGCAGATAAATAGGCTTTTATAGTGGGTTTTTCAATTGTGGTACAAATGAAAACGGGTATTAATTTATCTTGTGTTAATTCATTTAAAAACTCTATTACATTCCTTGCATTTTCATCCTCATCAGCATCAATAAACTTCCAATCGCATATGACAAATGCAATATTCAGCGCAACTATCTCATCAATTAAAGGTATTGCTTCATAAGCCCTAACAGGAAAGCGATTGGATTCTAGATAACATTTTATTTTACAAATATCGGTTTCCAAATCATTAACTTCATCGTCAATAATTAAAATTTCACCCTTAAACATTTTTCTTATGTTTTCCATATTTTTACTCCTTGTTAAAATCAAGTAAAAAATTGGCCCCTGATAAGCAGTCAGAAGTATTATTAATTGATGTTATTTTATAATCATAGCGTTCCATAAACTGCCTACAAATATATAGTCCTAAGCCGCGTCCTTCCAAACCTTTCCCAGTAAAAAAAGCTTCAAATATTTTCTCTTCTTCCTCCTGAAATATCCCTGGGCCATTGTCCGAAATTATGATATATTGTTCATCACAATTTATTGTAATTTTAATATTTTTTATTTCTTTATTTTCATTTTCCAACCAATAAATTGCATTGTCTAATATATTTATAAATATTGTCATTAACAAAGCTTCAGGCATCGAAATAACTAGAGGACTATTGCCAATTGTTTTTATTTCGAAATCTATTTTCTTGTTTTTAAATAAGTTTTTATAGTATCCGAGAACTTTATTTAAAATCTCTGCAACTCTTAGCTGCTTTACTTTTCTTTGCGTGGAAGCAAAAAGACTTTTCATGTCACCAAGAATATCATCCATTGCAGAAATAATTCCACGCAATCTTTCCATTTTTTCTAATACACCATCCTTACCAATATATGTATCCTGTTCTTTTGTTAAGGCATTGCTGTAATCATCAATAATGTTATAACATCTTCTTATAAAATTATTTATATCGTGGTGCGTTGCTTGTATTGATAAGCCAATTCCTGCTAAATCTTCTACAACTTTTATCCGCCCTAATTGATACTCACTTTGTCTTTCTACCTCTTTTTGGATTTCAATTATCTGTTTTTGGATTTTTTCATCTTTGACTTCTTTAATAACGCGAGAAAAATTTTCATTTAGATTCTTTTCGTCATTTTTATTAAATTTTTTTATGGCCTGTTTTTGGCTTGTATATTCTAAGTCGTAATGATAAGATTTCACATATTGCAAAAAACATTGTATCATGGCTACAAAATCTAAATATGCGCTACCAACCTCCATTAGCCCCTCACGGTTGGTTTTATCTTTCAAATTAGGATTATCTTTATATGTTATATTTATATATCCAATCAGCTGATCATTGCTAAACATTGCGCTTGCTTTTTGTGTGCCACGGATAGTATCGACTTGTAACCAATCGTCTTTAATGCTTCCATATGGAAACACTCTAATCTCGTCTCTATATAGGTAGACACGGTTCTTTTTTACAATCACTTTATCGTCATCAGCTAGTCTATATTTATCTCTACATTGCGTATCCAAATCAAAAACATAGAATTTAAAAGAAAAATCTCCGCACTCTGTTTTAAGATTTTCAGGAGTAAGTTCTTCATTATCTGTATAAGCCTTTTTTTCTTCTAAATAACTTTTAAAGATGTTTAGTCCGCTGATTTGCTTATCTGAAATAGGTTTAATATATTTATTATTTCCTATCGCAAAATCAAACGTTCTTTCTTCTTGCAAGTACCTACCCTCTATTTTATATACTGCTTTTTGATCAATAATGTTGTTAAGCCTTGTTTCTTCAGATAAAACAATAGAAGGGAAAAATGAATTGTCTTTAAAAATATAAACTGAAAAATCTTCATTTGCTTTACCTATTAAACTAACAAGTTCATCTTGTAATTTTTCTACTTTACCCTTACCCCAATTATCGTTTAAGTTTTCGACAATTATAACGGTTCCTTGATTATGCCGCTTTGCCAAGCCTGAGGATAGCATTATATCTGATTGAAAGTCATAATCAACTTGCGGAGTTAATTCCATTGTTAATTCTGATAGCATAACTTGACTATCATCTGCATTTATAAATTCATTGTTGTAAGCTGAAAAATCAGCTACTAATTTTCTAGCAAAATCATCTTCTGCAGTTTTTGTAAATACGGTAACCGTTTTTCCTAACTTAAAAAGCGAGAATCTTCCTATACCTTTTTCCCCTTGTAGAATTCTACCTTTAGGAGAAGTTTCGCCACGTTCCTTCTTGAATTTTTTATATGCCGAGGCAGGGTTTATAAAATCATTTTTTAAAACATCCGCGGTCATCCCCATGCCACAATCTTCAATTACAATTCGGGAATTTTTTTGTGCCTTATATGATTTTGTAAAATTTTCAAAACTTATCTTTACCCATTCAGAATCAGCATCATAAGAATTTTTAACAATTTCAGATAATGCAACTACCTCATTTTTTATTAACTGCTCACTTAACATTGTTAAAAGTCGCGCATAAGGTTGGATTTTAATTAATTCACTATTCGACATTTTTATTTCCTCCCGATAATCACAAATTCTTCATGATAGATTTCACGTTTTTCTTTATCATTTGTAAACTTTCCGTTTTCATCTCGATAAGGCGTTAATATTTTGTTGGTGATTTTTCTCTTAGAAACGGAAACTTCGCGGAAACCACTTCTTATGAGAGATTCAACAAGCTGCTTTGAGTTGTGAATTTGAGTCCCCTTATACTCCGTGTCACCGATTACAAACAATGCCATACCTTGCATATTTAACATTTGATAACATTGTTCAGTAGCCTTCTGCATGTCAATATAATATCTAGCAATGGACTTGATTTTCGCCTTCGCAATTTTATCATTAGCTTTTAGCTCAGCGATGATATTTCTCGCAGTATCGTTTAATTCTAAAATATCATAGTTGAATGTTTCGCTATTATATGCACTTCCCATAGTACCTTTTCTTAACGATGTATAATCATCAGTGAATCCAAGCCATAGAGAAGAAAGCTGATGCAAATCAGCGTATTCATATGATGTTACATAAGGAGGACTCGTAATGATTAGATCGACATTTGGTAGTTTCTTTTTTGTTAATATGCTACATGTCGAAATGTCAATTTTTGAAGAACTTTGCGGAATCTCTTTAAGGCATTTTATGAATTTTTTATATTGCCGTTCAAAGCATTCCCAAACATCAGCAATATTCTTGTTCGGATCGACTTGCGGTTTGATTGATTTTGTAAGCCATTTGGAAGTTGATTTTAAGATAGACGAAAATAAACATTCAAAAGCAACACGATATTTCCCCTGCGGTGTAGCGTATATTGCATTTTTTAATTTAAACAATTCATTAAACTGCTTTTGCTCAAACCAATATCGAATCCTTTCGTTTGCTTGTGCATAATAAATGTTATTTACTTGGGCGGCATTAAAAAATACGTTTTTGGTATTCTGATAAAAATTCTCCAACTTAATCAAATCATAACTGTTTGTTTTTGCTTTAGTAATTAAAGTTGCTACAGGATTAATATCACATCCCCAAAAATCTACATTATTGACTTTTGCCTCCAAGGCAACTGTGCCACAGCCACAAAAAATATCAGAAACCGTTTTGATCTTAATTCCTTGTTTTAATGCTAAATGAATAGCTTTATCAGCTATAAACGCAGGAAATTTAGCAGGATAAGCGTGGATACTATGCATTTTTAATTCAGGAACATCTCCCAAATTCCAAGATCCTTCAACTTGAACCTCAGAAATATTGTATGTAAGCGCGTCTTGAATCGTATGTATTATGGTGGGCATATTAACTCCTTATGTTTTATAAATCCCGCATTTCTATAATTTACAAGATTTATACTGCAAGGCTACTTACAGTCTTATCATTATTGTTTACGACCTTGCTAAATTTTTCTAGACACATCTATCAACTTTTTCTTGACTATGCTGTCTTATTTTTTAATTGCATTTATTAATTCGCCAAGTCTTCGTTCTGTCGTATTTTTATTCTTTAAATAACATTCCCAGAAAATTATAACTTTCCAGCCCTTTTGTTCAAGCAGCTGATAATTATTCTGATCTCTTACTACATTAACCTCAAGCTTCCTTCCCCAAAAATCCGTGTTGGTCTTAGGAAGCCTAGACCCTTGACAATCTTTATGATTATGCCAGAAACAGCCGTTGACAAAAATTACTGTTTTGTATTTTGGTAAAACTATATCGGGCTTACCCGGTAAGCGCTTATCGTTTTTCCTGTACCGAAATCCTTTTGAAAATAAAAATTTCCTAACAAGTTCTTCCGGTTTTGTATTCTTGCTTGGAATTCTTGACATATTCCAACTGCGTTTTTCAGGAGTTAAGCTATCCATCTATTCCGTCCAATAAATCCGAAACAGCTTTTGCAATATGCCAAAACATTACAGGAGGTATTGCATTACCTATCTGGCGGTACGCATCCGCTTCCGTCCCTTCAAAAATGAAAGTATCTGGAAACGATTGAATCCTGGCAGCTTCTCTGGGAGTAAACCGTCTATATATTTCTTTGTCGGAATCAACCAGTAACACAGGGTCGCGTGAATTAAGGCTTACCTTTGCAAGATGGCTTGTTACTGTAAGACAAGGAGCATCCAAAGATTGAGCCAAGCCTCTTTTCATATTGTTCTTCGCATTTTTCATTCCCTGAACAGCACGTTCGGAGAAATAGTATTTTTGTTCTTCTATTGCAAGTTTGTGTACAGCTGCTGAAAGAGGCACCCAGTTCCCCTCATTTGTTTTTTCAGGAAAAATATATTCCTTTTGCAAATCTTTCCGTACACATACCATAATCATTCGCTCACGGCGCTGCGGAACACCGTAATCAGCTGCATTAATTAACCGGTAATAAGTATCATATCCGGCTTCATCAAAAGCTGCCCTAACACGGCGCAGAATTTCTCCGCCGTGTAAAGTCATTAATCCCTTAACATTTTCTGCTATACAAATTTCCGGCTGCTTATCTTTAGCAATACGTGCCATCTGCTTATATAAATTTGCCCTTTCGTCAAAAGGATCTTTAGTAGGGTTAACCGTACTGAAAGACTGGCATGGGAAACCGCCGACTAAAATATTATGATCGGGTATCTCCGCCGATTCGGTTTCGCAAATATCTTTGCAAACAAGATTGTCCGTTTTAAAATTAGCCTTGTGTGTAGCTATTGCTTTCTTATTTATGTCAGTCGCATAAACAAGTTCATATGGTAAACGTTCATAATATTTATCGTTAAAATCAAACCCGCCTAATATTCCGCAGTCTGCACCGCCGCATCCGCAAAACAATGAAACAACTTTATACATTTTTTACTCCAATGAAGAATCTACAGCATTATTTGAAAAGTCTACTCTATAAGTCATTGGTATAACTTGAATAACACCGTCAAGTTCTTTTTGATGCACATCATTAATAACAAACACCACAACTCCGTCTCTTACAAAATAAACTCTGTAAATTGAATAGAAATTCCTATGCTGCTGCGCAGCAACCCACTCATTTCGGGTTATATTAACTGTGTCTAACCATGTATCATCGTTAAGGTCCGGCGCTGTTACGCGCTTTGTTGCTTTCACTTCTATATACTTTACAAACTCAGCAAAATCCCCCTTTTCAGCTACAACAGATTGAATATCATAACCTAAGCCTTTGGTCTTACCCAGAGGCAAAACCTTACCGGCAAGTCTAGGATTAAATGCAGCAACACGCCTTTTCTCATATTCATAAATATACTGTTCACCTTCATCACCAAGTTCAACCTTTGAATCAGAACTTGTCTTTTCTATTTTTTGCGAACTGTCTTTACGCACTAATGCACTTAAATCTGTTTTAAATAGTTCTGCATTTTCACTAATTTTTGAATAAAAGTAATCCCATTCTAAATAAAGCTGTTCTCTTCCTTCTAAAGTTGATGTGTCATATGTGTATAAATCAAAAGCAGGTTTCTCACCGCAATACTCCGCAAACACTTGTAGACATCTTTCCTCTCGGGTATTTAATAATACTTTTTTATCTTCGTCAACAAAAATTAAATTTGCCAGTTCAAGATAATTCAACTGTTCACGAATATGTTGCATTGTATAAGAAGGCGCCTTACCGGGGACTACTATTTTTCTTTCAATACGATTAATTTTATCAGCTTTAATTTGAACAATGACTTCTTCGGGAGTTGCTTTGCCTTGAAGCACATCAAGCGCATTTAATATGTAATAACCTATATCATTAACTGTTAGAGAAATTCTTTCCCCTTCCGCAATCTGCAGACATTTTATAATAAACGGAAATTGTCTCAACGATATTCCCGAATCTAAATAAGGCTGCAATGTCTGTATTTTATTCATTCCGTTCGGGAACTGCATCTTAAAACATACATCTTTAAAAAAAGCAGGCTGGTCATTATCAGCTAAATATTTCTTGGTCCTTTCCGAGGCATAATAAATCCCGTTATCTGACAGATAATACATGCCGAACAATTTTCCGGCTATTTCTGTTCTGTGGTTGTCCAGTGTTTTCTTTAATGCAGCAGTGTCTGAAATCTTTCCGCGCAGTATTCTAGCGAATTCAGAATTAAATTTACCCTCAAAATCTTCTTTTGTGCAGGGACAGATTTCATCAATAACTGTTGCATATGCCGGCAACAAATTATCAAGTTCTCTCTGCGATTTTCCGCGGATTATGATACACCTATACCGATTATTGTGATTATACATATTTTAATTACCTATATACTTCAAAATTTCTGTTGCCAAAGCTTCAGATAAAAGGGGCGGAACAGCGTTGCCAACCTGTTTCAGCTGACTGGTTTTAATTCCCAAAAATCTAAAATCGTCAGGGAATGATTGTATTCTGGCTGATTCCCTAGCCGTTGGAACTCTGTTCTCTTTATAATGAAAATGGTGATTGTGCCCCGTGTCAATAGTAAAGCATGGTTTGGAACTATCCATACGAGTCCACGCAATATGAACTTTCCGCGTACTCCATAACTCTTGCGGAAGATCTAAATAGTTACCTCCGTCCGGAACCATTGCAATAATCTCTTTTGTTTTATCATTATGAATAGTTGCAACATGATTCCAAAGAACATTACTATTCTCTCTCATAAGTTTTTGATATTCTGTCTGAGGGGGCAAACAATATGACGATTCGTCAGACAATGCTTCTTTATCGGAAATAAAATCCAAATCGGAAATTGCATCTTTACAAGTAATTTTTTTATGCTTAGTGGTTTCTACAGGAAATTTAAAACATGTATCCCCGAAGACATCCTTATTTAAACCAATAAAGAATACACGTCTTCTGTGTTGCGGAACCCCGTAATCATCAGCCGCAAGAATTTTCCACGATACGTTATATCCTCTTAAGGAAAAGTCTTCTATGACCGCATCTTTCACTGTACCTTTTGCCATACTGACAAGACCGGGGACATTTTCCATGACGAAAACTTTCGGTCTGATTTCGCCGACAAACTGTACAAAAGATTTATACAATATATTGCGCGGGTCGTCTATCATCCTTTTTCCCGAAATTGAAAATCCCTGACACGGAGGCCCGCCTATTATAACATCAATGTCGTTTGCCACCATACCTGATGCATCAAGCAAATCTTTTGAAGTCAATTTTGTTACATCTTCATTGATTAAAGCACTTTCAGGAAAGTTATATTTATATGTTTTAGTGGCGTCCTGCCACATATCAACACCTAATATAGGGCAATATCCTGCCTGCTTAAAGCCTTGAGTAAATCCTCCGCAACCGCAAAATAAATCTATAAAATTACATTTTCTCATAACATTTTTTCCTGTTTCTTCCGTCTGCCGGTTTTTCTGTGTTCTGCGGAATAGCCCAAACTTCCCCCAGTTTAAATACTCCTAATAATCTCCCTTCAGCGCATAGTACTTGCACTCTGCGCTGTGAAATATTCCATTTTTCCGCCGCCTGGGCAGCGGTCATGTACTCCCCCGCCATTTTTTACTCCAATTTTATATTATTCGTCCCGTAGAACAAATTAATTATACCATTATTTAATTTAAATAGCAATTTAATGTTAGAGTTTTGTCCGGTTAATTCTAGTAAAAATCCGAATTATCACAATTATAAATAAAAATTACCGCCGGCTTTTAAAACGTCATTATGATTTTGTTTTTGTCATCATCAACCTGCACATTGACATTAATCCAGTCTTCTGAACCGTTTATCTTTTGGCGGTAAGCACTGTAAATTTCATCATTATTTGAAGAAATTATTATTGAATTAGCTGTAACTTCGAAATCAATTTGACTTAATAACTGTTTTTCGGTTCCGTTAAACTTTCTAAAAATTTTGAACGGCTCAAGCATATCACTTAACGCTAAGAGAAACAAATACGGATTATTGCGCTTATCCGCTTTTATATATTTATCCCCGGTTAAATCCTCCAAATTGAACCGGCGATAAGTTTCTTCTTTGCCTTTCCCATTCCAAATGTTGTGTGATATTATACAGTCTGCAATGTAGCCGAAAACAGAGAATTGGTCTAAACAGTAATGTTTATTCTTATATATAAAATCATCAAAACTGCAGTCTGCTTCTCTACAGGCTTCGTTGTAGCAATAGATATAATTTTTAATCATTGTGTCAAAAAAGATATACCCGCCTGCAATACCGTGATCTATACACCCTTTACCGTCTGAAAGGCGGAATTCAAAATAATTATTTATCAGTGCGCTTGTATGCGTAGGATAATTACACCTTATTCCGTTCGCAAAATCTACAAATTTATTGTCACAGTAATATTGTGATACTAGTATTTCTTTATCGTTATTTTCTTCTATTTGTACATTCCTGTGCGCAGTCATTCTCCATCTTCTATAATTTCTATAATAAAACTTACTGTGTCCATTCCATATAGAACTATGGATTTTTTGCCTTTTTTTAAAATCATATATCACAGATCTTCCCAGACGGAACGGTTTCTCTTTTTCCGTCTTTTTTTGGGAAAGTGCCTTTCTCAACGCGTTTAACTCCTGTTCATTCCTCTCAAGCCCATATCCTGCATCATGAAACAGACAAATCAAATACCACACGTACTTAAAAGGGCAACCAGTGTTCACGATATACAAGTCATCTTCAAGATGAAGTTTTTCAGCAATCAAGTAGCCCAGCAGATAGGTTGAAACCATGTGCTTATTCCTAATCTCTCTTTCATTATCATCGAGCGTATAACAATTAAACTCTGCCAAAGGGGGTTTCCCCGCATGTCTGAAATACGCATCCAAAAATCGGGTAGCATCACTTAAACAACTACCCTCGAAATCGAAATCATCATAGTAAAACGGGTGTCCGTCGACTAATAAATTGTTATATTGTTCCTTGAGATTCATATCTTTTTCTCGCTTATTATCTTCACAATCCCCACATCAGCAGGACAAAATTTTATTTTGGTAATCCTTTTGAAGTTCTTAGTTACATTTCGTTATGCTTTAAAAGTTGCAGTTGCCTCATGCTATTATGTGGTTAAACGGTGTTAAGTGTCCCTTTTTATTCGACAATAACTTGAGTTGAACTGTGACATTTTTCGACAAACTATTATTCTAACAAGTCTTCCATTGTACAGCCAAGAGCTTTTGCTAAACGATAAAGCGAATCTGACTGTGCTTTGTTTATGTCCTTATTCCTCTGCTCATACATTTGAATAGATCGCAAGCTAACACCAGACATTTCTGCAAGCTCTCTCTGGGAACAACCGTAAGCTGTTCTTATGCGCTTCAAGTTGATTTCGTGATAAAATGCCATTACTTTTTCATCAATTACTGAAGCAATCTTTTCTACACTTGCCTCGTGCAAAGTCGGGTAAAGCCCCAACATATCCTCGAATGAAACAGCTTTAAAAATATCGGCATATCTTCTTGAAGACCACCATTGATAATAGCACACCGCCCAGCCGCACCAATACTGCGCACTACGATTAAACTCCTCACTCGGTTCGACAGATAATTCTTTGCCGGTAATTTCGTATACGCATTCGATAGCTATTTCTATTCCGCTCTTGCCTGAAATATAGCTTGCCTCACCATTCTCGATTTTTTTACAAGCTGTGCTAGCAACAAACATTTTAACGAACTCAGCACCATCTATTTTACAATCATTAATGGCATAATCGAAAGCATCGCCCATTTTATCCATAAACCTATAAAGTTGTTTTTCAGAATAAGGCTTTGGTTTCATAAAAAATATTATATCACATGGCAAACATACAGTCAATATTAAGCCACAAATTTATATCACCACAGTGATACGAAAAGCGGGTTTCCCGCTTTTTCCGAGTGAGCGACGCGAGCGAGTCGAAAATACCACTTTGTGGCATTTTCCTTATCCTGCTTAGGCAATCAATTTTGTCCCACTTTTGCCAAAATTTTGGCTATGCAAAAAACATTTAAATTCCTATAAAAAATTTTTAATTTATGCCTATATCTGTCAAGTTTAATATGTTATAATAAAACTCTAAAACAGGCAAGGAGGCAGTTATGTATTTCATCAATCCGCATATTCCGGCTTACTATTTTAATCGCAAAAAACAAACGGAACCTGTAGACGGAAAATTTACATACTGCTATCCTAACAGCAACCGAATAGTAAAATGTAAAGTTTCACCCAAAGTCTATAAAGCACTCAAAAAGAGAGATAAAAAAGAATACTACAGTGATCGCAGGCAGTTCCGCCACCGCACAAATTTCCCAACGTATTATAATGATTACGAAGATATAGAAGACGATGCCGAATACGATCCGTGGTGGAACTATCCGGATAAAAAATCATACACCAGCGAAGACGAACTTTGCGAAAGGCTAGACAGGGAAGCTGCTATTGCCAACTGTTCTAAAACTGACAAAGCAATTTACTACCTTATATTAGAGCGTGATTATTCTCAGGAGGAAACAGCAGAGATACTGAGCATTGACCAAGCCACAGTTTCGCGCAAGCTGAAAGAGATAAAAGGTGTCCTGAAAAGGCAGTTTTTGACAGATGGCACAAACACAAAAACTGACATTGACTTTTACATTGCTTGGGAAGAACTATGCGCTACCGGTAAAACAAAAAATGGTGATGACGTTATTTTAGAATACATATTACGAACACTCACACCAAAAGATTTGCAGTTGTTTTTGTATTGGTTTTACAGTTTGAAAGAACTTGTCCGCTATGCGCTTAAATATCTTATTACGCGCGAAGCGTTTGTCGATGAAGACATTCGGAATTTTATGAGTAAAGCAAGCTTGAAAGGGAAAGATCACCTTGAAAAATATTACGGCAGTCAACCACCTCTTTTGCATGCGTTTATGTAAATATGCTTTCGGAAGTTTGGAGACGAGTAAAAATGTTCCCCGGCGTACCGTCAGGAGAGAACTACTATAAAGCTGATATTGTTTTAGCTAAAATTGCTAAACGATTGAAAATCACAGAAGATGAATTCCTCTGCAAACGCTTCTTCCCATTTTTATCAAAAGCACGACTTGAACGCTATGAAGAATTTATAAAAAAATATAAGCATTAAAAGAGATAGCCGCCGACGGGATTCCGTCGGCGGCTATCTCTTGTTTTTACTAAGTTTTATTACCCTTTATGTGCTAGCCCTTCAAAATTAATTTTATATCCCGAATATTCAACGGTACGAGGAACATAACAATATCCTAAATTATTCATATTTGGCAGATAACTTTTATCTGCTATTCTATCAAATAATTTCGACAAATTAAATTCAGATTGTTCTAGTAATAGTTTAAAAAGAAATTCGTCAAATACAGCCAAATCATCATTGATGAAATCACTGCCTGAGAAGTTTTTTGATACAACACAAGATTTTATCTCAATATCGGAATCTTCTTGTATGTCTAATTCTTCTTGTATTTCTTTTAAATGATTTCTTGCAATCCTCTCTTTCTCCATTCTGTTTGAAATCGACTCTTGTAATTTTTTATCTATCTTTGCATAATCAAATTCACCGTCGCCTTTAAAGAACCATTTTAGTTCTGTTAACAACATTTTCTTATTGGCTTCATCATATATAATTAAGTCAAACTCGGCAACAGGTCGATTTTTATCAGTAATAATAAAGTTCGTTGTATATAAAAGCTGACTATTTGCATCTAGATAATCACATAAATTATTTATCATTATGCCTTCTCTTTCTTTAGCTACTTGAGAAATTAAAGGCTGAAATGCAGTTGACCGTTTTGCTAAATATAAAATTTTATCATACGCCATACTATAATAAATAATTGATGGAGAAAAGAATATGTATTCTCCTAATAAAAATAGTGGCTGATAAATCGTTATTTTATCTATATGCCCAAGCGGGTCATATATAATAGTTTTAATAACTGCCTTTATCTTTAATGAAGGTAATTCAGTGCACTTTTGAATTAATTCAATTAGTTTATCGTACTTAATAATTGCAATGGGCTTATTATGATTAAACTCATACTTATTAAAAATGCGAGAAACAAAGTGATAGTTTGAAATGGTTACAGACATAGCAACTAATGAAGCATAAACCTTTTGAAACTCGTCTGTATTGAACTCGCCAAAGTCATAATTGCCGAGTTCTTCGGAATCACTTTCAACTTTTTTTAACGCAGCCCTATACACTTTTTTAAAATGTGAAAACTTTGATAAAGTAGGATCATTTATGTCCCAAAATTTACAACATTTAGGGTCAACCATATATTGATATAATTCTTTTTCCACACCATTTGATATTTTTCTCTCTTCCTCTTCGGGTTTCTGATTATTTACCCATCTAGCGTATAGCTCAGAATTTATAGATCGTTTTGCTTTATTCCGGATAAAAGTAATCTCATTATCGGAATTTTTCTCTAATGAATATTTTCCCAATTGAGTTTGTTCAAATAAATTTCTTATCTCATTAAAATCAAAATATTGTGAAAGATTATCACAAATTAGTTTTAGTTCTTCTCGAGCAATTTGAGGTTCAGTGCTAATTTCTGAATTTTTACAAAATCGATAAGCATTTTTTAACGATTCTCTATATGCGCCTCTAAATTTATCTTGAAAAACGGGTATAAACTCAAACTGTAATGATAATGTCCCATAACTCATTAAATTAAGAAAGCTTTCTTCCACTGCACATGTTAGTTTAAAGCAAGCTTCTAAAAAAGAATTATTTTTATAAATATTATAATCCTTAGCAAAGTCATAGATTTCTTGCTTAATTTCTTGAATATCTTTTGCCATCTCAAAACTCACTTACAATCTTTTGCGTCTATTATATCATAAGTGTCTAAGATTTTCAATAATTGAGTATAAATCCTATTCCTTAAAAATTTTTTAAACTTTTTTTGAAATTTCTGCATAAAACGGGTGTTCTCGTGGCTTATATAGTGAGGAACGCAAAGTCGGCTCTTGAACAAAGAACCGACTTTTGCTATCCTTCGGAAATCCGCTTCCGTAAACGGAAATAAATTAAGGAGGTAAAAAATGAATAACTATATTTGGAACAGGAAAGCCGTAGATTTGTTAACGGACGAAATTGCACCGTGGAAACTACCACGCGACAAGCACGCAACTATTTCTGTGTTGACTCATACTATGCAGGAATTAAATACCGTGGACGACTACTTTTCAAGATGCAAACAGCAATTCGAGGTTGAGTACATAAAACCTATGCACGGTACAACCGAACAGGCTTGGAAAGCGGCAAAAACTAAATTGAACGCACAGTTCAATAAAAGAAAGCGTAACGTCGTTTTGGAATGTCTGCAATTCGGCGGCAACAAAGAGTTCTGGGACGACTTCCCCGACGAAGAAGAAATAGAAATCTACTTCCATAAGTGCTATGCGTATGCCATGGGCAAAATAGGATTTCTCCGCACAGATGAGAACATTATCTGTGCGGTTATTATTACAGAGCCGAACAGGCGAAATCTATTTGTATACTATTTGCCAATAACAGAGAAGTGGCAAACGAAAGTAATGAGCAACGAAAGAAATGAATACGGCTCGAAGTTGCAACTAACGGACGAGTGGGGCGAACCGCTATATAAAGAACGGGAAGATAAAAGCAAACCGCTTTTATGTCATTCGGAATTTTGGAAACAACGTGGCGGCTTGACTTCGTATTCGGACTTGCAGGAAGATTTTTATGAAAGAGTTTCTAAACGCTATGGCGCAAAACGCGGCGAAAGCACTTCGCGGATTATGAATACAAACGATGCACAGAAAACACGCTTTTGTCGTTTAACGGGCGACGAATATGATAAGTATGATAAAGACTATTTCGACGATATTCCGTATTAAAATTACCGCAAACACTTGTCGTACCGCAAGGACGTACCACATTATAAAAATTTCTATTAATTTTGGAAAGAGTCCTTGACTTTTTTCAGCGGGTCGTTATAATCGTATTAACATTCCGTAAGCGGAGAATGACGAACAGCTCCCTCCGTTTGCACAAAATAATTTTTTAGGAGGAAAACAGTTTTGAAAAGAGAACATAGTATTCAAAGCTATAAGGGCGCGGTAAAATAAAAAACCGCCTGTCCGAATAAGGATATTTGACAAACAACGAATTACAAAAAGTATTAAACGCAATTAAGTACATACCGTCCGAGGACGAGCGCGACGAAGTTACGCAGAGTATATTGAAAAAGGAGATTCAGGACTTTCTGTTTGAGCTAACGGACGAAGGGAAAAACCGCGCGGCGCAGCCGCGCGCTCGTTTATTCAAGCACCCGCCACAGTGCCAAATTGTATTTTTGACTATGCTATACACTTGAAAAAAGACATCGGTCTATGCTATAATTTTTATATTATAAAATAATCAGTCAAAAATAATATGATTAAGTAAAAGGAAAAATTTATGAAAGTTTTGGTTATAACGGGTAGTCCTCATAAAAACGGGACTTCGGCTTGTCTTGCCGAAAAGTTTATTCAGGGCGCAACCGAAGTGGGGCATTCTGTTGTGCGCTTTGATGCAGGGCAAAAACAGATACATCCCTGCATTGCGTGCGAAACCTGCCACAACACAAGCAAGGGGTGCGTCTTTAACGATGAAATGGAAGAAAGAGTTAACAGGCACCTTGTTACGGCGGACGTGGTTGCGTTTGTTTCACCCGTTTATTATTATATGTTAACCCCGCAGATAGCGGCAGTTATAAGCAGATTTTACGCAAACGATGCGGGGTTACATATGACGCATAGAAAAGTACGGGCAGTGATGTTGCTCACTATGGCGGATGACACCGAAGAGTCCGCTTTGGGTGCGTTACAGGCCTTCAAGGGAATAACGAATTATCTGGGTTGGCAAATTGCGGGCACCGTTGTGGGATTGAATTGCGAAAATGTGGATGCCTTGCGGGAAACTGACTATCAGGAACAGGCTTATAATCTGGGTAAGTCTTTATAAAAATCGTGAAATATAATATAGCAATGTAAAAATTAACGCAAGCTGAACTTGGTTCAACTTACGTTATTAGTGGTGCCGCTGGCCGGACTTGAACCGGCACGAAGTCTCCTTCGAGGGATTTTAAGTCCCTTGCGTCTGCCTATTCCACCACAGCGGCATTATTAACTTTTGTATAAAAAAATCGCCTTTGGCTGTACGCCAAGGCGATTTTTTGGAGGCGCCACCCAGATTTGAACTGGGGGATGAGGGTTTTGCAGACCCTTGCCTTACCACTTGGCTATGGCGCCGTAAAAAAAACAGTGCGGAGAATTTTTGGAGCGGGAGACGAGATTCGAACCCGCGACATTCACCTTGGCAAGGTGACGCTCTACCACTGAGCCACTCCCGCATAACTATTCTTCCGCACTGTTCTGGTGGGAGCTACAGGGCTCGAACCTGTGACCCACTGCTTGTAGGGCAGTTGCTCTCCCAACTGAGCTAAGCTCCCGAACGCTTTTCTAATATATCAAATATACGGACAAATTGCAAGCGTTTTTTATTACATTTTTCAATTTTTATATTTTATGATTTTTCATGTGAAAAAATTAATTTATAGTGTATATTTTTTTTCATTGCGGTCAACAAATAAACCGTGAGGTAATTAAAATGAAAAAAATAATGGCAGTACTTGTAATATTGATCGCCGTTGTCGGAACGGTATTTTTAGTTAAAAATTTTCCTTCTTCCGCACAGGCGGAAACCGACTATCTGAGAATTCACGTCCGTGCAAATTCCAATTCGCAGACAGACCAAAGTATTAAATACAAAGTCAAGGACGAAGTCGTCAGATTCATAACTCCCTATGCGGCGCAATGCACAGACAAAGAAAAAGCTATGGAAATTATTTCCGGTATTCTGCCCGAAATTGAAAAGGTCTGCGACAGAGTATTAAGAGAAAACGGCTTTACATACCAGTCGAGAGCAAGCGTACGCGCCGAAGAATTTCCGACCCGCGTCTACGGCGATCTGACACTTGAAAACGGGCTTTACGACGCGCTTATAATAGAACTCGGCTCGGGCAAAGGCGACAACTGGTGGTGCGTCATCTATCCCCCTTTATGCTTCACCTCGGGCTCCGCGTCCGTACAGTACCGTTCGGCAATAATGGACATAATAAATAAATTCAAAAAATAAAAATCAACGGCTCGCTGATCTTGCTCCGAGCCGTTTTATTTTACCGTAAACACGCCACTATCTGCCTGCTATTACGTTTCCGTCCGTACATTGAACGATGCAGTTTGATATATACAGCCAAGCTGTATGAGGAATTGCATTCCACTCCGCAACCGTGCCCTTAAAGTTGATTTGCCGTAATTTTTGACACGAAGCAAACGTGTAACTTTCCAAAGCCTCAACTTTGGCTGGCAGGGTTATTTTTGTCAGACTACCGCATCCGTAAAAAGCATAGTTGCCGATATTTTTAACACTGTCAGGGACAATGATTTCGGTTAAACTGCTATTTTGAAAAGCCGCTAAACCTATGTAAGTTACACTGTCGGGAATAATTATACTGTTCAAAATTTTACAGTCTTTAAACGCTCTGTCGCCGATTGACGCTACAGGTTTACCGTTATACACTGACGGTATTATTATTACAGCGTCCGTTGCAGTTCCTATCCCGCTGCAAACGTAAAAAGTTCCGTCGTCAGAAAGAGTGTATTCCAACCCTTCGCCGACTTTGCCGTCAGTACAGTATACTGTATAATTTTCGATATTGTTATCCCATTCCTCAGCCTTTTCTATCGCTTCCCACTCCGTTACCGTGCCGTCAAAGTAAATGTTTTTCAGGCTTTTACACCAACTGAACGCATACCTGCAGATTGACGTTACGCTTGCGGGTAAAGTTACGCTTTCTATACTACTGCAGCTGTCAAACGCAAATTCACTTATAAAGGTTACTCCGTCTGGAATATCTACGGCTGTCAGATACCGGCAACCGTAAAACGCATATTCTCCGATAAAATTTACGCTGTCCGGCAGAGTTACGCTTTGCAACTTGTTACACCACTGCAACGAATGATTGCCGATGGAGGTAATACCTTCCGGAATTATTAACTTTTCCAACCTTTTACAGCTTATAAAAGCATAGTCGCCGATTGATGTTACACTTCCGTCGTCTGGAATAACGCTGGTTTTACATCCGAGTATCAGAGTTTTGCTTTCCGTTTCTATTATACAGTTACTTGTACTATGATACTTTGTATTACCCGCAGCCACTTGCAAGTTTGCTAAATTATTACATCCTCCGATAACGCTTATACCGATATTGATTACGCCTGCGGGAATAGTTAAACCTTCTAAACCCGAACAATCGTAAAAAGCATAGTCGCCGATTATCGTTACGCTGTCCGGAATATTTACGCTTGTCAACCTTTTGCAACCATAGAATGCGTATTTGCCGATAGAAGCAACTCCGTCTGGAATAATACTGTTTTTACATCCGAGTATCAGCTTGTTACTTTCAATTTCTATTAAACAGTTATTCATACTGTAATATTTTGTATTTTCTTTTGAAACGGTTATGCTTTCAAGACTTTCACAATCAATGAAAACTTCTTTCCCGATTGACGTTAATCCTTTGCCGACGTTTATGCTCTTCAAGTTTGCGCAGTTTTCGAATGCGCCTTCTCCGACAGAAACTACGCTGTCGGGAATTGTTAGGGTTGTCAGTCCCGTACACCAATAGAAAGAATACTGACTTATTTGACTTACGCCGTCGAGGAAAGTCACGCTTTTTAGCTCTTTGCAGAGATGGAACGCGCAGATGCCTATATCGTTTATGCTTTCGGGGATTGTTACGCTTGTAAGCTTACTTCCTTCAAAGGCATTGTCTTTAATTGCCGTAACGGGCTTGCCGTTATACTTCGAAGGAAAAATAATATCCTTTTCCGTCGCTTTGCCCTTACCCGTGCAGATATAATACGAACCGTCTGCGGAAAGGGTATAAGCCAAGCCGACCGTATAGTTAAATTTTCCGCAACGCGAACATTCGCCGTCAATGTAATCGTGTCCGAGCGCGTCGGTAAAAGCGTCGACGAAAATTTTACCGCAGGCGCAGTTATGAGCGGTATATCCGCGGTTTTCGCAGGTCGGGTCTGTAACCGTCAAAACGTACTTACAGTCGTGTTCAGCGCCGCATATACGGCACTTTCCGTTATAAAAATCGTGGCCGACGGGTTCTGTATAACCGTCGATATAGCTATTGCCGCAGGAGCAGACGTAGGTCGTAAAGCCCTGAGCAGTACACGTCGGCTCTGTTACCGTTTCGATATATTTGCAGTCGTGCTTTGCGTTGCAGCCGGTACAGCTTCCGTTCACGTAATTATGCGGTTTTCGGGGTATAACTACGCTTTCGGTATCCGTAATTTCTTCGTTTCCCTCCGCGTCCGAAAACAGTTTGTTGCAGGCTCCGCAAACGTAGTAAGCGGCGTTTCCCTCTGCCGTGCAAGTCGCCTGATTTGCTTCGACGGCAACAAGTAAATGGCGGTGCATATCGTAGCCGCAGCCGTCGCACTTTTCGTCACCGTCCGCATCCGTGTGTCCGGCTTTATCCTTGACTTTTTCGCCGCAGCCCGCAGCCGTGCACTCGTGCCAGTGAAATTCGCCGTCGGTGCGCCAGCTTTCGCTGTATTCGTGGGTATGTATTGAGTTTTCCGTATCGTCAATGTCGGTTTTGAAAACGCCGCAGACCGACAGAATAATACCGACCGTAAGCATTATGCACGTCAGCATAGCCGACAGAACGATAAACAGATTTTTCTTCATAGATGTTTGCCCCGTACATCAATAATATCACACGGAGTGAATTTTTTCAATAGCGTCGTAACAATTTTTAAATAATTAACGGCACTTACGATTGTGCAAAGAAAGGCAGAGCATTCGAGCTACGGAAAAATTAATTCACAGAACAGAATTAATTTTTCGTAATGATTTGTATTATTTCTAAAAGATTATTCATAATAATTTCAACAATATAAACATAAGACGCTCCCTGCACAAAGGAGCAATGAAAATGAAGTATCGTTTTCTTTAAGGAGGTAAAATGAAAAAAGCACTTAAGATGGGTGCTGTCGCTTTGGCGGTTGCCGCCGTCGGTACAGCGACCGCCGTATTCAACATCGCATACACTAATGACGAAATTTCAACGCCCTTCGTCCAGACTGCCGTTTTAAGGCAGGGTGCAAGCGGCGGAGAAGTAAAAGAACTGCAAAGACGTTTAAAGGAATGGGGCTATTATAACGGCGCGGTAGACGGTATTTACGGCAAGGGTACCGTTGCGGCGGTCAAAGCTTTCCAGAAAAAGAACGGTCTTACCGCGGACGGCGTCGCAGGTATAGAAACCTATAAGGCGCTGGGTATGAACGATTCGGTCAAGGTTCTTGAAAACGACAACAAATCTTCCGGCAACTCGAATTATACAAGTTCAGATTTGTATCTTCTGGCAAAGTGCATTTACGCCGAGTCGAGAGGCGAAAGCTATACGGGTCAGGTTGCCGTAGGCGCGGTAATCTTAAACCGCGTTGCTTCCTCGCAGTTCCCCAACACGATTTCGGGCGTTATATATCAGCGTCACGCGTTCACTGCGGTTTCCGACGGACAGATTAACTTAGAACCCGACAAGACGGCTATGAACGCCGCATCCGACGCTATGAACGGATGGGACCCCACTTACGGCTGTCTTTACTACTACAACCCTGCGGTAGCTACAAGCTCGTGGATTTTCAGCAGGCAGACTGTCACCACGATAGGTAAACACGTTTTCGCAATTTAGGAGGATAATAAACTATGAAGAAAGTTTCAAGCGGCGCGGAAAAAGCCGAAGAGCTTACGCGCAAAAAGACTACGACAAAGACGACGAAAAAGTCTGCCGTAAAATCTGACGGCAAAACCAAGAATACCACCGCAAAAAAACCCGTTGAAAAGACGGAAAAAGTTAAAAAAGTAAAAAAAGCAAAGAAGCCGATGAGCGAAAAGAAGCTTGCAAAGCAAAAGGCAAGGAAAGCCAAAAAGCTTGAAATGGCTAAAATCAAGGCGGAAAAGAAACAGAAGCGTCTTGAAAAGAGGCTTGCGGCTAAGCAGAGACGCCTTGAAAAATTAGCGGCTTTCAAAGAAAAAAGAGCCGAAAGGAAGGAAAAGCGCCGTGAAAGACGCGATATGTTAAAACACGAAACCAAGCAGGCGCGCGCAAAGCGCATTGCTTCCGAAAGGAAAGCAAAAATAGACGCTCGCAACGCAAAGCGTAAAGCGGCAGCTGCCGAAAGACAGGCAAAGAGAGAACACCGCTTAAAGGTACGCGCGGAAAAACGCGCCAACCGTAAGGAAAGACAGCACGCTCCCGGCTTCGGCGGATGGCTTGCGGCGGTTATCGCTTTGGGCGTAACCACCCTTGCGCTCGGCACGATGATGACGTTCGGCTGGATGAATATGAACGGAATGGAAGCCGAAATGGCAGGCGTTCATACCCAGTCGGTTTACGAACTCAACTCGATAGTCGACAACCTCGACACCGAGCTTTCGAAAGCAAGAGTTTCCAACTCTTCCGCAGAACAGATCCGTATTCTGAACGAGATTGCTATCGACAGCGAAATGGCGGAAATCATTTTAGAAAGACTGCCCGTCGAAACACAGCTTACGCAGAATATGACTTCGTTCGTAAACAAGATGGGTGACAGCGCGCAGTCTATGCTGAACACGCTTGCACGCGGAGGTAAACTTTCCGCAAGCCAGAAAGCTACACTCGGCTATATGTACGAAACAAACAGTCAGATGAAGTCTATAATCAACGACCTGACGGCAAATGCTTCACCCAAAGATATGATGAAGGCGTGGAAGGGCAAGGACGGAAACCTTATGAGCGTTTCGTTCGGAAACCTTGAAAACACGACGGTTGAAACACCCAGGGAAATCAATGACGGCCCCTTCGCCGAAAACATCAAAAAAGTTACGGCTAAAAATATCGAGGCTCTTGAAGAAATCAACGCAACCAAAGCCGAAGAACTTGCGAAACAGTACTTCAAAGATTATAACGTTTCGGAAGTGCGCTGTACGGGTGAAACGGTAGCTAATCAGCTTGTTTGCTACAACGTTTCGCTTAAAACCAACGACGGCGAAATGTTCGCTCAGCTCACCAAAAAGGGCGGAAAGGTTGTTATGTTCGACAGCTACAAGGACTGCTCGCAGAACAACTTCTCGGTTGAAAGATGTATAGACATCGCAGAGGACTTCCTTGAAAGTTTGGGCTTTGACGATATGAAACCCGTATGGACGAGCGAAAACGGCACGACCTGCAACCTCAATTTCGTTTACGAAAACGACGGAGTTATCTATTACCCCGATATGATTAAAGTAAAGGTCTGCGAGGAGAGAGGAATAGTGACCGGTATGGAAGGACTTGCTTACTGTCTCAATCACACCGAACGTTCGGCAGGCGAAGCTTCGATTTCCAAGGCTTCGGCTAAGGAAAAGCTCAACCCCGACTTTACGGTAGAAGGTTCGCGCCTGACGGTTATCCCTCTCGACGGCGAAGAAGTGCTTGCCTACGAGTTCTACGGTAACTACGGCGAAAACGATTATTATATCTACGTCGACGCTAAAACGGGCGACGAAGTTCAGGTATTGACGGTAATCGGAACCAAACAGGGCAAAGCGCTTATGTGATTTATCGAAAAACACCGATAATTAAAATAAGATATGCGGCGGGCGGAATTTTCCGCTCGCCGCCTTATATTGCCGCATTAATTTAACTTTTATTCGTACGCGTCCTCGTCGAAATCAGAGCTTACAGCCGAGCCTTTGAAATTATAAGAATCTAAACCCGAATAATTACAGTAAAATATTTCAACGCCCTGAATTTCAACGATAGCTTCGAAATTATTGCTGTAATACAGACAGTCGTCGGGTACCACGGCTTCAACGAAAATCTGATAAGACTGTTCGGCTTTGAGTTCGATAGGCAGAGTTTCCGAAATTTTTTCGCCGTCTTTGGGCTTTCCGTCGGAAGTATAGCCTTCAAACTTCTGTGCATAGTATGAAATAATTTCATAACCTTCGGTCTGATAATTAAGAGATTTCAGCGTCATATCGTAGCGCGTATTAATTAAGATACTGTCCGCTCCTTTTACAGGATCGCCGACGGTGTTACCGAAAGTATTCGGGGAAATATATACAGGATTTGACCTGAGCTGAAAGATAATTTCGCTTGAAAACTTGTACGCTCTCCCCGCTATCGTCATATTAATCGAATTTATTTTAAATCCGTCCAACATTTTATCCGCAGTCAAATTCATATAAACGTAATAATGGTAACAGCCGTCCGGCCACTTTGATTCTCCGAACTTCAATTCAAAATTATCCGCTCTGAGTTCCGTAATTATTTTCTGCGGTTCATTGCCGACCGTCGGAATTTCATAATGGTGTGAAATATCAAAAGTTATCGCTTCAAGTTCGTCTTTTTCAATTTTATCATAGGACAAAACTTCTAAATACATACTCTTTTCGTGAAACGCAAATTGATTTTCAAGATAAAATTTTCCCTTGACGTATGTTTTTTCGGAATCTATGCCCGCTATTCTTTTAGTCGGGATATCGTCGGTTTTTCCGCCGTCGCCGCAGGCGGCAAGCGGCATGCACATACACACCGCCATTATTGCCGAAATTAAAATAGAAATAGCTTTTTTCATAAATTTATCTCCTGTTTGTGCCATTCGGCGGGCGAACTACTTTCGCCCGCCGCGACATCTTTTAGCCTTTGGCAAAACTGAAATTGAATGCGCTGTTGTAATATACCATTTCAATTCCTTGATATTCTACCACAACTTCAAAATCACAATTATAATACAGACAATCGTTCGGAGAAGTCGTTTTTACATAAATATTATATGTTGTATCAGCTTTAAGTTCAAAAGGCAGACTGTCAGCAACCTTTTCGCCGTCTTGCTCGTTGCCAAACTCATCATAACCCCCGAAGATTTCGGCATAATATGAAGTTATGTTAAACCCGTCTGCTTGAAATTTTAAACTTTTAAGCGTCATATCATAACGTGTACTTAGTAAAACGCTGTATTCGCCTTTTTCTGTTGTACCGCCATAAACTGCATTGGAAAAAATCAAGGGTCTTACATTTTCGATATTCGAACGTCCTACAATTTCTATATCGCTTGTAAATTTATACTCTTTCCCCGAAATGATAATATTTATCGATTTTATTCTAAATCCATACCCAGCTTCACGCGCGTCTGTCATTATATAAATCAAATAATCATAAATACCGTTATTATCAGGCGTAGCATCAAACTTGATTCCGAACTCATAAGCCGATAGTTTTACCGATATCAATTGCCGTTGTCCCCCAACTGTAGGAATATCGTGAAGCGGAGAAATGTCGAACATTATATTTTCTATCTCTTTTTCTTCGATTTTATCATAGGAAGAAACAGGCAAATACATATCTTTTTCGTGAAAACCCGATTGAGTATCAAAGTAATACTTGCCCTTGGCATAAGTCTTTTCTGAATCTAACCCGATAATTCTTTTAATCGGAAGTTCCTCGGCTTTTTCTTTTTCGCCACAGGCAGCAAGCGGTACGCACATACACATCGCCATTATCGCCGCCGCAAATATGCTGAAAATTTTTTTCATTTTTTCTCCTCGTTTTATTTTTTTAAAATGGAAATAACTTCCTTTTTTCATTAGTAATTATAACCTCGGCTGTTATATTTGTCTGCAAAGAAATTTTTACATTTGCAAAATAAATGTAAAAATATTTTTACATTTGGAGTTTTTATGACCTATTTCTTATTTTTGTTAATAAAAAACGGAGGTCGTTGTCCTCCGTTTTTTATTATTTTTTATTACTTTTTAATTTCACTTTCCGATTTGCTTTTTTTGGCTTTTATATGATTTTTAATAATAACCGCCAAAACGGTTATTAATGCCGTTGCGCCAAAAACGCCTATCACAAGACAGGTAATACCGAATTCCTTTACGAACCCCATATTTCCGTCGTCGCATATAATCAAGCTTCCTACCAAAATGCAGACCGTAACGCATAAGGTCAATAATATAAGAATTACAGACAAGTAAATATTTTTTACTTGTCTTTTTTCTATCCTGTACGCGCCGTCGTCCGTTTCGGGTTCGGGCAGAGGTTCTGAATCCCGCGCACAGCTGATTTCGTCGCCGAAAAAATAGCTTACGTCAACGCCGAAAAAGTCCGACATTATTTTCAAATGGTCGGTTGTGGGCTGCGATAAGTCCGCTTCCCAGTGATAGACTGTCTGACGGGTAACGTCAAGAACTTCCGCAAGCCGTTCCTGCGATATTTTTTTAATGCGTCTTAAACCGCTTATTTTTTTGCCTAAGGTTGCCATATCAATAGAGCTTCGGGAAAATCTGGTTTATACTGCCGTCGAGGGCGAGGGTGTTTACAAGGATGAGTCCCACGCAAAGCACCGTTACTATCGAGATAGTTATTAAAAGCCCCTTGACGCCGAGTTTGACCATTTTGAACCTGAACACGAACAGGAACGAGCAGAGCAGATAGCAGAACGTCATTATAAGTTTCGGTACGAGAATTCCTGCCGTTCCGCCGAGCACTCTGAAAGTGACTGCGACGAGATAAAAAACGGAAACGCCTATCGACGCATTTGTTACGGGCAAGCCCTCGCAGGAAGTCCTTCTGCCGGCGTTGGGGTCGCGCATTCTTATTTCGTCGGTGACGTCGTAATATGCAAGACGGCATACCGCGCACAGAACGTATAAAACGAACGGGATCTGAAAATACCACTCGTGCATTCCCATTCCGTAGCCTATCATAACGGGAGCCACGCCGAAAGCTATGACGTCGCTTAAAGAGTCTATCTTAGCGCCGAACATTTTGTCCTCTTCCGAACGGTTTCTTCTCGTCCTTGCCACCGCGCCGTCAAACGCATCGCATACGCCCGATATCCAAAGACAGATTATACCGCCGTAAAACGGATATCCCACGACCGAAAGTCCGATTCCGATAATTGCCGAAACTACCGACAAATACGTCAATATTACTCCATAATGATAAAAGCCGACAAATCTTTTCATCCTCGTTCCTCTTACAGTTAATGTTGTTACCGGCGTTTGCCCTGCAAACGCCAACAGGGGGTACCCCCTATGCGCTCGCCGCATTTTACCACCGTTTCCAGAAGTTCGCGCGTGTTTGACGTTATTTCCTCGTCAATCTCGGCAACGTCCTTTTTCAGAAGCAAAATCACGGTCGAACCGCCGAATTCGAAATAACCCTTTTCTTCGCCGCGCTCGAACTTGGTTTTGCCGTTGTTCGTTATCCTGCCGACGAACATTGCTCCGACTTCCATCTGTATTGCGTCGCCGAAGTTATTCGTATGCAGAAGAGTATATTCACGGCAGTTTTCGGCGAAAACTTTTCTTCGTTCACACGCTTCGGGCTGAACCGTATGCAGTCTGTCCTTAATGAATACGGGCTTTTCCGCCGTACCGCTGTCAAAAAATATATAATGATGATAATCGGTTACGGTGAGTCTGAAAATAAGACAGATACCGCCGTAATATTCCCTGGCGAGTTCTTCGTTTTTTAAAAGCTCGCTTAGAGTATAGTCGATGTTTTTAATGTGAAACAGCCTGTCTTCCTTAATGTGAAAAGCCGTGAGCTTTGCGTCGCAGGGGCTTATCAGCGAACTGTCTTCGCCGTCGAACGGTCTGCATTCGGAGCGTATCCTGCGAGTAAAAAAATCGTTGAACGAGCGGTATTTGACCTGCTCGTATTCCGACATATTTATTCCGTTGTTTTTAATGAATTTTACGATTCCGCGCTTTGACAGACGCGAATTGAGATAGCAACCCATAAGATTGGCTATCCAACGCGACGACGCGATACGCAAAGCTAAAACGCCCAACCTGTTGCCGTACAGAAACTTTAAGGACTTAGTCCTCTTCATTGTTTTCAGATCGTGCGTTTCTCTTGTCTTCCCTGCCTCAGGGAGTGTGTTCCGTGTCATAATTTTCTTCCGTATTCTCTTTTCCTTCGGGCATTTCCTTTTTTTCTCCGCCCGTTTCTTCACTGATTTCCGCGACTGCGGTATCTGCATTTTGCTCTGATTCCGTCGGGGAGTCCCCGTCTTTCACAACTGCGCTTTCGGGCAGTTTTTTGACCGTTGCCATATGGTAAGTAAGCGTTACGACACCGCTTAAAATCATACAGATATAGTATGAAATAAGTCGGGAAATCATAAGCGCAAGCATTATAAATCCGCTGTCGTAAAGCTGAGAATAGACGTTGATGAAAAGGTATTCGTAAGCGCCCACCCCGCCGGGAATGGGAACAGAGTTATAGCCGAACAGAACGAGCGCCTGTAAGACGAATATTTCTAAGAACGGAGCCTGCGGATCTATCGCAAGACAGACGAAACAGGGTATGAGCGTCTGCGAAACGCGTTGAAGTATATTGAACAGCAACGTCGTGAAAATTATCGCGGGCTTATCTTTTAAGATATGACGGCAGGCGCTGTATTTTGCCACTTCTTCCGAAATTTTGTTGCGCCACTTGTCGGGATTTTTGATAATTTTTATTTTATTAAGAAGCGAAACCAGCCCGTTGCCGATCTTTATTATCGCTTTCCCGAAGAACATACAGCCGATAAAGAAGCCGAGCAGAACAAACTGTATCACCGCGCCGACAATTACAAGCACTTTCGCAAATACCGTATTTATCGCGCCGAACATCGAAGGGTTTATGCAAAGCGCCGCAACACCTATAACGAAAATAGACGCAGTGTAGCAGATTACGTTGAACAGCACGGCAAAACTCGCCTTGCCTGCGCTTACGCCGTCGCGCGCCATATAGTAAACGATAGCAGGCTGACCGCCCGTCGCCGACGGAGTTATTACCGAATAAAACGTATCGGCAAACGAATAGGACATAGACGAAACGAGTCTGCTCTTGTGGCCGAAAAAACGGGCAAGAACATAGAGACTGAAACCTTCGAACATTTCAAAAAACAGCATACAGACGAAAGCAGCAACAATCCACACCGGATTGCTGTTTTTAAAATATTCCAGAATATCACGGAAATTAAGTTCGTCTTTCTGACTGACGAAAAGCACTACAAGCGTCACTGTGATGAGCACCACCACGAACGCAAGATTCAAAAGCAGTCTTCTCGTCTTTTTCTTCATCTTTGCCATTATTTAAACCGAGCGCGCAATTAATTTGCGTATATGCTATTATACTTTATTTTTTGTATTCTGTCAAGGGAATAAGCCAAAGGCTTCACACTCTGATTTATGCGCTTCGGCTTATATTAACGCCTGAACGCGTAAATGTCCGCAACCGCCGTGCCACTATGGCGAAATGTTTCAGATAAACTGTTACAGAGCAAGCGCCTGGACAAATAATGCCGGCGGAGGCAACGTAAGCTCTGTACACTGGAATACAGCCGTCAACTTCAGTGGCGACCCAGGTACAAGCTATTTCAGAATAGACGGTGATACTCCTATCGGTACCGAGATGATTGTATACAGCAGTATGGTAAACGCAACTTACGATACCGGAAAATATCATGGCTACAATACGTTTTTCACCTGGGCAAACGCCGGTTACAATTACGGCAGTCTTTCCGAAACTCATTCTTACGGTACTATGGCTTCCGCCGTCGGTAGCAGAACCGAAAATACCGCAGGGGTGAGACCTGCGGTATTCGTTTTATTTTTGTTTGTCGATAATATCCAGAATTTCGGCTATTCTGTCAAGGTCTTCCCTTGAATAATAATCTATATAGATACGACCCTTTTTGTCGTTGCCTATAAGGCTGACTTTCGTCTGGAACGTGAAGCGCATACGCTCGACAAGCTGTCTTAATTCTACCGAAGCAAGCGCGCGTTTCTTGTTCTTGCGCTGTTCTAAAATTTCGGGAGGAACGCTGAACGCCCTCACTTTCTTTTCAAGCTCGCGCACGGACATCTGATTTCTGACCGCCTCGTTTGCGAATCTGACCTGCTCCTCGGCAGGCAGGACTATCAGAGTCCTTGCGTGTCCCGCGGAAAGCTTTCCGTCCGAAACAAGCCCCGTAACTTCGGGGCACAAATTCAGAAGTCTGAGCGTATTTGCTATTGCCGGACGGGATTTTCCTATTCTCTCGGCAAGCTCGTCCTGCGTGAGCTTGTACTCGTTCATTAGCTGTTTCATTGCGCTCGCCGCTTCGATGGGGTTCAGATCCTCTCTCTGCAAGTTTTCAATGAGCGAAATTTCTTTTATCTCTCTGTCGCTGTAATTGCGGATAACGACGGGTATCGTCTCCATTCCGGCAAGCTTGCTTGCGCGGAAACGGCGTTCGCCTGCGATAATCATATAAGTGCCGTCGCCGTTGTCGTTTACAACGATAGGCATAATAACGCCGTGTTTTTTTATAGAGTCGGACAGCTCTTTCAAAGCCTGTTCGTCAAAATTCTTTCTCGGCTGATTGGGGTTTGCCGTAATCAGATCAAGGCGCATATCCTCGGCGTTCTTGCGCTCCTCTTCAGTGTAGCCGAAAGCGTCCTTGCCGTCGAACATATGTTCGTACGCTTCTCCGGTATCTTTAAAAAGTTCGTCAAGTCCTTTTCCTAAACCTTTTGCCATAATTTTCCTCCGTTAATTTTTTTCGGTGCAGTCGCTGTGGAATTTTTCGTGCGTGCAGGACGAAAACAGCAATTTACCCTTTTTATAGAATGCCAGATCTTCCAAAAGTTCGAAATCGTAATCCGATTTGAACTTTTTAAGCCATCGGACGGTATCTTCGTTGAGTTTTATATAAAACACCTTCGACAGTGCCGCCGAAGCCGTACAGTGCCATACAAAGGTAACTTCCGTCCTGATGAGGTTGTCTTTGAGCACTTTATTCTCTTCGCCGTCTATCTCTTCCGTCAGGGGACGGACGTTCTCCTGCTTTTTCATTTTTTCGAGCATCCACTCGCACGTTCCGGCAAAATCTATTTCGTTATAGGCGTGCCACAGTTCGCTCAGTGAATTATACTTCTCTTTCTCTCCGCTGAACACGTCCGAAAAACAGGCGTAACCGCCGTTCGCCTCGATCAACGCCGAATTGCGCAAACAATAGTTTTTATACATTTCCTCTATGTCGGCGTAGATTTTTTTGAACGGGGGCAGTTTTGCCCGTTCCTCTTCGGGGGCGAAAAGGAACTGCTCCTCAGCTGTTCTGTAACAGTGGGCTTTAATCTTTTTCAGGGCATCCTCGGCAAGCTCCTCAGAAATGTTGTTTTCGCTGCCGTAAGGACAGGTGAGCGAAAAGCTGTCGGCGAGAGGAAGGTATTTGCCGAGAATACCCTCCATATCAAGGCTGTCGAAAGCCTGACGGTTTTCAAACTGTTCGATGGTAAGATTTTCGCTTCCTATAGTCTTTACGGCGATTTCTTCGCCGTCGTACGCCTCTTCTTCCTTTAAAAATTTCAAAAGCTTCTTGTCGCCCTTGATTTTTTTGGTTTCACCCGAATATGTAACGTCATCGTAAAGGCGGATGATTTTGTTCTGCGGAAGATTTATCGCAATGGCAGGCTCTATCACAATATCGCCGTTTTTGCCGTTTACGGTAATTTCAGTCGCTCCGTTAAGTATCTTCAAAAACTCTGTCTCTTTCATTGCTTTGATAAAAACTCCTCTGTAAGTGCTTTATACGCCCTTGCGCCGATACATTTGGGGTCATACATAAGAATCGGTCTGCCGTAGCTGGGGGCTTCGGCAAGACGGATATTGCGCGGAATAATTATTTCGTAAAGTTTGTTTTTAAAGAATTTTTTTATTTCCGCCGCTATCTGCTTTGAAATCAACGCCCTGCCGTCGTACATAGTTATTACGACTCCCTCTATTGAAAGCGTAGGGTTGAGCCTCTGACGGACGAGAGCTATAGTGTTCATAAGCTGGCTCACGCCCTCCAAAGCGAAATACTCGCTTTGCAGAGGTATTATGACGGAATCCGCCGCAACCCACGCGTTTATCGTAAGAAGACCGAGCGACGGCGGACAGTCGATAAAAATATAATCGTAATTGCCCCGAACCTTGTCCAACGCCTCTTTTAAAATTCTTTCTCTGTTCCGCTTGTAAACGAGATCGACTTCCGCCCCCGACAGGTCGACGTTTGCGGGAAGTATGTCCAAAAGCTTTACCTGCGTGGGAATTATGTTCGCAGAAGCCGAATCGTCCTCGACGAGGACGTTATGTACCGACTTTTTCAAAGAACTCTTTGAAAAGCCGAGCGCCGTCGTCGCATTGCCCTGCGAGTCGATATCGACAAGCAAAACACGCTTGCCGAACTCCGCGCAGTAAGCCGCCATATTTACGGCGGTGGTGGTCTTGCCTACACCGCCTTTCTTGTTTGTAAAAGCTATAATTTTTGCCATTCTCTCTTATCCTTGAAATTGTTTTACCCTGCCTCTTTTCAGAGGCAAGGTATAAAGTTTCACGTGAAACTATTTAACTTTCGTACCGTTTAAAGGGGTTTTCGCTCCTTTCACCGTCATGTTCGTCCATATACTGAATCACTTCTTCGTAGCCCTTGCCCTCCATAAGCATATCGACCTCTTCGGTGTAGATGGTCTCACGCTCTATGAGAACTCTTGCCATATTGTCTAAAATCGAACGGTTTTCGGTGAGAAGCTTTCTTGCACGGGCGTGCTGATCGTTGACAATCTTTCTGACTTCGTCGTCAATCATTCTTGCGGTTTCTTCAGAATACGCCCTCTGGGTTGCCATATCTCTGCCGATGAACATAGGCTGAGAATCGTCGCTGTAAGAAATCATACCCAACTTGTCGCTCATGCCGAACTCTGTTACCATCGCACGGGCGAATTTAGTCACCTGCTTGATGTCGCCCATTGCACCCGAAGACACGTCTTTGATTACGAGTTCTTCCGCAACCCTTCCGCCGAGCCCCATACAGATATCGTCAAGCATAAAGTTTTTGGAATAGTAAGCACGGTCTTTTTCGGGACGGGTCATTGTAAATCCGCCTGCATTTCCGCGGGGAATTATAGTGACTTCGTGAACGGGGTCGCAGTTTGTGCAGAGTTTTGCAAGTATGCAGTGTCCCGACTCGTGGAATGCGGTGAGGCGTTTTTCGGATTCGGTAACTACTTTACTCTTCTTTGCAGGACCCATAGAAACCTTGTCTATACTTTCAAACAGTTCCGCGTTGGTAATGAATTTCTTATTTGCACGGGCGGCGAGAATTGCCGCTTCGTTCATAAGGTTTTCAAGATCCGCTCCCGAAAAACCTGCCGTAAGTCTTGCAACCGTTTTGAAGTTTACTTCGGGCGACAGAGGTTTGTTACGCGCGTGCACCTTTAAAATCTGTTCTCTGCCCTTGACGTCGGGAAGATTTACGAACACCTGCCTGTCAAAACGCCCCGGTCTTGTGAGAGCCGGATCGAGAATGTCCGCACGGTTTGTCGCCGCAACCACGATAACGCCCTCGTTGGCTTCGAAGCCGTCCATCTGAACGAGTATCTGGTTAAGAGTCTGCTCCCTCTCGTCGTTGCCGCCGCCGAGACCTGCTCCGCGGTGTCTGCCGACCGCGTCAATTTCGTCTATGAAGATAATGCAGGGCTGGTTCTTTTTCGCCATTTCAAAGAGGTCGCGCACACGCGATGCTCCGACGCCGACGTACATTTCAACGAAATCTGATCCCGACACCGAGAAGAACGGCACGCCCGCTTCGCCTGCAACGGCCTTTGCGAACAGGGTTTTACCCGTTCCCGGAGGGCCTACCAAAAGCACGCCCTTGGGAATCTTCGCTCCCAGATCGGAGAATTTTTTCGGCTGACGTAAAAACTCGACTATTTCCGCAAGCTCGACTTTTTCCTCTTCCGCACCTGCTACGTCCGAAAAGCGTACTTTGATATTAGTGGAAACTCTCGCCTTCGACTTGGCAAAGCTCATCACCTTGCCCGCTCCGCCCATCGACGAGCGGATTATCAGAACGAAAACAACGACCATTATAACTATCATCAGCACCGAGAAAGCCGTCGAAACCCAGCTTCCTGCGTTCGGATTGCCCTGTTCTATAACGACGCCGTATTCCTGCCACTTCGTAAACGTGGGGGAGTCCCAGCTCTCCATTCCGTAGGGAGAAGGTCCGAAGCAGTAGTACGCCTTGACGTAATTTCCCTTACTGTTTCTGGTGTACCCCGTGTACTCGTAACCGTCGGTATTGACTTTCCAGATAACGACGAGCTGCGTTTTCTTTTCGTCGTCGGTAACGATTTTGCCTTCCTCATACTTATAGCCGTCAAGTTCTTTTCCGTCTTCTATACTGAAGATTTTATCGCCATTATTGTTCGGCGTGCCGTCCTCTTTAAAGTACTGCGTGTTTTCTACGTATTCCTGAAAACGCGTTCTGTCGATTTTCTTGGCTCCGCCGTTCGCAAGCTGGGTTACAATGACAATAATCACAGCAACGATAAGTACGAGAATGATGGACCAAGTTATGATTTTTCCTTTTTTGTTCAAAGCAATCTCCTTAAAAATTTAGTTTCGTAAGCAATTTTAACATAAAACAGCTCTCATTTCAAGCATTTAATTAACATTAATTATATATATCACTCAATTTTTTCCTGTTTTTCACTTTCTCCGATACGTTCCCGTGTACCGTAACACGCTATCGTAAGCACGCGCTAATCATAAAAATTGCCGTATTTCGTTTCACGTGAAACTTTCAACCAAATTTTTTACCGTAAACAATGTTTCACGTGAAACGTAAAGCGCGGTTTTAAAAGTCCTTTTGTTAATTTGTGGACAATCGTCAGTGGATAAGTTGATAATTGTGTGGACCGTTTTTTAACTTCTTAAATCGGGCAATACGATTCCCTTCCTTAAATTATCTTTATTTAAGGTCTTACGCTTATTATTTTGAGTAATTTAAAATAAATTTAAGCACGATTTTGCATTTACTATTATATTTTATAAATTATGAGGCTATAACTTTTTCAAGAGTTTTAAAATTATTCTGCCGTTCTTACGACCCCGATTGAAGCTTCAAAAGAAACGGGAGAAAGTAACTTAACGAGGTGATTATGGATTATTCGTTTAACTTATATAACAAACTGGCTCCCGACGGCATCTGTCTTGCTCTGAAAAAATCTACGCCGGAAGGAGCTTCTCCCGTGATTTTGTGTATCGGAAGCGACCTTTCTGTCGGCGACAGTCTGGGACCTGTCACAGGAACCAAACTTAAACAACAGCTTGCCGGTCTTAACTGCTACGTCTACGGCACGCTGGCAAAGCCCATCACCGCGCACGAGGTAAAGTATATGAACGATTTTCTCCGGCTTACTCACCCTGCAAGCCCCATCATCGCCATCGACGCCGCAGTGGGGAACGCAGGAGACATCGGTCTTATAAGAGTTGCGGGCAGGGGTCTCCGTCCGGGAAGCGGAGCAAATAAACGGCTTGCCAAGGTGGGCGACGTTTCCGTAATGGGAATTATCACCGAACAGTCCGTGTTTAACTATTCGCTGTTTTCGGCAACCCGTTTAAACGTCGTTTATAAGATGTCGGAAATAATCGCCGACGGCGTAACTTCGTTTGTTTTAGACTATCTGCGCAATATGCCGTACAGGGCTGATCTTCTTAATGCAAGCTTTCTTTAAATAAAACGACGCCCCCGTACAATCGGAGGCGTTTTATAATTCTATTATTTTTTTATTCATTTTTCTTGCATAATTGACCGTGTAATAAGTTCCGCCCGAATTACGCCTTAAAAAGCACACTAACACGTCGCTGTTTTCGACGAGGTATCTGTCGCGTTTGTACATACAGCCTGCGACGTAGCAAGGTTCCAGCACTACCGTTTCGTCGCACCTTGAAAGAATTTCGCTATAAAGCTTTTTATTTTTTTCGGAGAAGTTCGCGGACTGTTCTGCGCACGGCAGGCAGGCGACAAGAGCTAAGCCGTATTTTTCCTTAATTTCAAGCACCGCCTTAGCGCTTTCCATATCGAAGCCGACCGCCATTCCGCACAGAAACTTTTTGACTCCGTTTTTTGCAAGGTTTTCGGTAACTCTTTTTAAAAGCTCCCTGTCGAAATCGTCCGTCAGAAATCTGTGTCCCGTAAATGCGCAAACTTTCATAACGGCTGTTTTCTCTCTTTTCCGTGTCCCCTCGGATAGAGCGGCGGCGTGTGCTCCGTCTTTTTTATTACGACGAGGTTTCTCTGCCCGTAACCTTCCGGAAGGGAATAGGGGATAACTTTTTCGATTTCCCCTCCCAGAGTTTTAACCGCTCTTTCGGCGTTTTTCAATTCTTCGCCGCATTCGCCCTTGTAGGCGACGAACCGTCCTCCGACCCTGACGTAAGGCATACAGTATTCGCACAGAGTATTCAGCTGAGCTACCGCGCGCGCCACCGCAAAATCGAATTTTTCGCGGTAAATAATATTATGCGCCCCTTCTTCGGCACGGATATTTTCAACTTGTACACATTTTAATCGCAAGCTGCCCACAACGCTCTGCAAAAATCTGCATTTTTTGCCCGTACTTTCTATCAGAGTGAATTTAAGATCTTCTCTTATTATCTTTAAAGGAATGGAGGGAAAGCCTCCGCCCGATCCTATTTCGGCTATTTCCGCGCCGTGGGAAAATAAGCTTTCACCTGCGATACTGTCGAAAAAATGTTTATAATTTACACCTTTAGAGTCTGTTACCGACGTTAAATTACAAATTTTATTATATTCGGTCAAAAGGCGCGCAAACTGCCCGAACTCGTCTGCAAAGCTTCCGTTTATAAGAGAAAGATATTTTTCTTCGTTCATAATCCGATTATAACAGACTTTTTTAAAAAATACAACAGATATAAATTATTAACCTCAATTTTTCCACAAGGCTGTTGATTTGTAGATAACTCCGTAATTTTTACGCGCCTTAATATAATTTCCGTTTTTTTTCGGAGCACGCATTAAAAAAGCTATTCACAGCTCCACAATTACTCAACATTTTTCTCCACTCAAAAATTATATTTTTTCCACCGTTATAATGGGCTAAAATCATTGCTTTTTTGCACTTTTTTTGTTATTATATATTATAGGTTAAGAGAAATTGCCTTTAAACTGAGAGTTATCCACATATCCACCCTCTCTATTAATACTAATTCTTAACTTATTATTTAATAAATAATATAAAAAGGTAAGTAACATATGAAAGCATTTTGTGAAGGTATCGATCTTTCGGACGCAGTATTAAAAGTTGTAAAAGCTTGCGCTACCAAAACGGTAACTCCCGTTCTGGAATGTATCAAGATTTCCGCAAGGAACGATAAACTCATAATCGTTGCCACCGACGGCGAAATTTCCATTCAGAAAAACATCAAGGCCGAAATTTACGAAGAAGGCGACGTCTGCGTCCCCGGCAGATATTTTTCCGATTTCATTAAAAAGCTGGAGGGCGTTCAGATAACACTGTCCTCCGACGATAAGAAGATGGATATCATATACGCCGACAGTCAGACCGCAATGCAGGTGCTTTCTGCGAACGATTTCCCGAAGATTGACACGGATATCAACGAAAACAGCTTTTCTATGAAGACTGCCGATCTCAAAAAGTTTATAAACGCAACTTCGTTCTGCTGTGCCGGAGATGATTCGCGTCCCATTTTGAAGGGCTGTCAGTTCGTTATCAAGGGAAAAGAGATTTCCGTCACCGCTCTGGACGGGTTCAGACTTGCAACCATAAAAGGCGAGCTGATTTCTTCGACGGGCGATATGGAAATAGTCTGCCCCGCAAGAACGCTGAACGAGATTGAAAAGATGATAGACGGCGACGGCACTACCGAAATTTTCGTTCAGAAGGGCAGGATTTTAGTTGAAGTTGACGACACCGTGCTTACGTCGCGTCTTTACAACGGCGATTTTATCAAAAAAGACAATATAATCCCCAAAGATTTCACTACGCGCGTCAAGGTGGACAAGAGTGCGCTCAAAGCAAGTATCGAACGCGCTGCCATTTTGGTGAGGTCGGATAAGAACAGTCTTATAATTTTCGATATTTCTTCCGACAAAATAGAAATTTCATCGAATTCCGAGATAGGAAGCGTTCAGGAACCCGTTAAGGCGGAAACCAACGGCAAGGATATAAAGATTGCTATGAACTCCAAGTTCATAATAGAAGCGGTCAACGCTCTTGACGAGGACAAGCTGGTGCTTTCGTTCAACAGTCAGATACAGCCGTTTATCTGCGAAAACGCGGAAAATAAAGAGAGATTATATCTTATTCTGCCCGTCCGCACGATGAATAACGCGTAATATTAAAGGGCGCAGCAATATATAATTTCGCAAATTCATCTCACTGAGAGTGCGATTTTCCTTGCGCCGTAAAAATTCAGAAATAAAATAAAGTGATAATAAAAACATTTCGTAAAGGAGTTTTAATATGAAAAGAACTTATCAGCCCAAGAAAAGACAGAGAAGCAAAGTTCACGGATTCAGAAAGAGAATGGCTTCGAAAGCAGGCAGAAACGTCTTGAAGAGAAGAAGAAACAAGGGCAGAAAGAAACTTTCCGCTTAAGTTTTAACGCGTATAAGCGGCGCATTACGGCGTCGTGTTGCGGCAACTTTCAGTCGCGTACGTCTGAGTACGCTTCTTCAAGTTTTCCTCACACTTCTTGTACTGCTTGCATCTCCGCGTTAAAGGTTTAGCTGAACATAAGCGGTACGCAAAGGCGCTGCGCTGTCCGAAATAAAAGTGAAATATTTAAGATTAAAAAAAAATACCGATTTTCAGAAGATTTTCAACAGGGGTAAGAGAGTTTTCTCCCCTGCCGTTACGCTATTGTATTTTCCTGCGGACAAGCTTTCGCTCGGTCTGGCGGTTTCTAAAAAACACGGCAAGGCGACAAGGCGGAACAGGATTAAACGGCTTCTGAGAACGGCGTTTTACAATACTTGCGGAAAGCTTGAAAAAAGTTACAGCGTAATAATTATCCCGAAAGTTGCCGAAGAATACACGCTGAAAAGATTTGAGAGCAGTCTTTTACTCTGTTTTAAAAAGGTAAACGAATGCGCGGAAAAGTGAGAAGGTGTTACAGGTTTCTGAGAAGATACGTTTTCAGACCGTATCTGAGAATGTTTCTGATGCGACTTATTATTTTTTATCAGAAATACTTTTCGCGCCATACCTGTCTTTATTCGCCGACCTGTTCGGAGTATATGCTCCGTGCGCTCAATAATCACGGCGTAGTCATAGGTTTAATGCTCGGCATCTGGCGTCTTCTCCGCTGCAACCCCTTTTCGAAGGGAGGGTACGATCCCGTGCCCGAAAATTATTTTAAAAAGAGATGGATAGTTTAAATATAAATGGATATAAGTAATTTTTTAAACGTATCGACCAATTTTATCGATTTTGCCGTCGAAAAAATATCATCCGGCGGACTTAACTGGATAGGTAAAGTCATTCAGGCAATCATAGAGGGCGTAAGCATAACGGGCTTAGGCATAGTCTTGTTTACGCTTGCCTTGAAAACTCTGGTTCTGCCGCTCGATATCTATTCGAGATACAAGGCAAAAAAACAATCGCTTTTAATGAAAGCTATGCGTCCGCAGATGGAAAAACTGCAAAAGCAGTACGCTAACGACAAACAGATGTACAATCAGAAAGTTATGGAGTTGCAGAAGGCGCACGGCATTTCTATGTTCGGCGCGTGCATACCTATGATAGTTTCGCTTGTTATCTTTATGGTAGTGTTCAGCGCCTTTTCGACTTATTCGCAGTACGCAAATCTGCAATCGTACAAGGGAATGGAAGAGAGCTATAACGCAAGCGTGAGTCGGTACGTTCTATGCGATCTTAAAGATTACCCGACTTTAACGGATGAAAACACTCTGAACGCGGACGGATTTCTTATCCGCACCGAGGACGTAACTCTCCGTCCGTCGTCGGATAATACAAAGTACGCGTACGTCGTCGACTTCGACAGGTTTGAAAAGACGGCTGTCGACAGCAATTATTTTGCTCAGCAGGAAGTCACGGCGGAACAGTTTAAGAGTATGCCCGAAAACGAAAAAATGGTGCTCGTGCGCAATTTCGTGCGCGAGGGCGCAAGAAGAGCTTCCGCTGATTATTACAGAGCTCACAAGGACAGCTTCCTCTGGGTCAAAAACATATGGTATCCCGATTCGCTTCTGAATAAGGAAGTTCCCAAATTCAGCGATTTCAGTTCGGCAATTTCAAGGGCGGCAGGATCGGGACTGAGCGCGACTTACGAAGAGAGCTACAACGAAGTCACCTATTATCTCAGAAACGACGGTTACAGCGACGGAAAGCTCGAAGGCAAGACGTATAACGGATATTTCATACTGATAGTGCTGGCGATAGGACTTATGTTCTTACAGCAGTTCATTTCGATGCGTATGCAGAAAGACGCGAACGAGCTTTCTACGGTTGACGGATCGGGTGCAAGAACGACGAAGTGGATGCTGATTATGATGCCCTTGATTTACGGTATTTTCTCGTTCTTTTACAGTGCGGCGTTCTCGACGTATATGATTACGAACACGATATACAGTCTTATAATGACGCTTATTTTAAACAAGATAATGAACGTCGTCTTTGCCAGAAAAGAGGCGAGGGGCGAACTTTTCAAAACCAAAAATAAAACAAATAAAACGTATAACAGAAAGAGGTTAAAATAAATGGAAGAGAACGTTTTTACAGGCAAGACCGTTGACGAAGCTATCGAACAGGGTCTGAAAGCCCTCGGCATCACGCTCGACGAAGCGGAAATCAACGTTTTGGAAGAGGGAAAGAAAAAGCTTTTCGGCGCGGTAAGAGCAAGAGTCAGCGTCACGAAGAGAAGAAGCGATTCCAAGCGCGCAATCGATTTTATCGACGGGCTTTTGGAAATTCTTAAAATAAACGCAGTAACCGAGCTTATCAGCGAAGAAAACGAAATCAAAATCGAAATCAAAGCAACAAACTCTGCAAAGGTTATCGGCAAGCACGGCGACGTTTTAGACGCAATTCAGAGCATTGCCGGCGCAGTGGCGAATATCGGCAGGGACGAATATAAAAAGGTTGTAGTAGACTGCGAAAACTACCGCGAGCAAAGGGAAGAAACGCTTGTAAAGCTTGCGGAAAAACTTGCTTCGAAGGCAGTAGAAAAAGGCAGAAAGCTCATTTTAGAGCCTATGACCCCCTACGAGAGAAGAATTATTCACTCGGCGCTTGCAAACAACACGGAAGTTACCACCGTTTCCGAAGGCAAGGAACCGCTCAGATATATCGCGGTTATCCCCAACAACGCAAAGCCCTATGACAGAGGACTTCGCTTCGGAGAAAGACGCGACGGCGACAGGCGCGGACACGGCAGGTTTGACAGACGCGACGGCGACAGAAGAGACCGCGGAAGAGACGACAGGCGCGGCGGAGAAAGGCGCACTGACGGCCGCAGAAGCGGCGGCGGTGCCAAGAGAGGCAAAAAAGAGATATACTTCGGTACGTTCCTCGGCAACAGCGGCGCAGGCAAAACCGACGACGGCGAAGAAAAAACGGAAGAGTAAAAAAAAATAAAATTTAACGCCAAGCGTAGGAACTGCCTGATGAGTTTAGGCGCGTTAAGCAGTATAGCTATTAAGATATAGTGCTAAGCGTAAGGCTTGAGATGGTTTTCGGCTCAACACATCTTTTTAAAAAAACCGAAGGAGATTACGGAAGCAAGGACGGTTTTTCTGCCGTCCTTTTTTTCAGCCGAATTCCGTAGAAATAAAAAATGAAGAACTTTTTCACCACAAAACGACTGTGCCGTGCAGGCATAATCACCGCGCTTTATGTAGCGCTGACCTACGCTTTCGGAGCGATAGCATATCAGGGAGTTTTACAGATCCGCCCTGCCGAAGCGCTGACGATACTTCCTCTGTTTTTCCCCGAGGCGGTTCCTGCGCTGTGGATAGGCTGTATGCTTGCAAACCTCGGTTCGCCGTTCATTATGTTCGACGTTCCGCTCGGCGGACTTGCCACGCTTGCGGCCTCGCTTCTGACTTACGGTACGGGCAGGCTCATCAAAAATCAGATTTTGAAAGTCGCCGTCGGCGGATTTTTTCCCGTGATTGTAAACGCCTTTTTTATTCCCGTAATTATTGTTTTTTTATGCGACGGCGAAGCAACGTCTATTGCGTACTGGACGTATTTCGGCTCGCTCTGCGCGACGCAGGCGCTGTGGGTCTACGGCTTGGGCGTGCCTTTGTATATTGCGATTTACAACCTGCGCAAAAAGGGCGTTTCGGCATTTTCCGACGCCGAGAAAAAGCCGAAGACGGAAGAAAATATTCAGTCCGAACAGCAGGAAAACAGCTGATTTTAATTGAAATTTTGAAAGATTTTAAAGTATAAAACAGAAAAACCGTCCCCCGACAATTCGGGGGACGGTTATCATATTTATGATTTTACTTTTTTGCGGTAGTTTTCTTCGCCGTGGTTTTAGTTGTGGTTTTAGCTGCCGCCGCTTTTTTAGCTGCGGGTTTTGCCGCGTCCGCCGTCTTTTTAACAGCAGTCTTCTTTGCCGGTTTTTCTTCTGCCGGTTCGGGCTTGCAGCTTTCCTTCAAAGCGCTTACGCAGTGCCAAAGCTCGCTGGGCACGCGCGACTGAATTACCGTGTTGTAATAGTTTTCAATCTCTTCGGCTTCCTTGTACCACTTTTCTTTATCGATTGCAAGAATTTCTTTGAGCGCGTCTATATCGAATTTTCTCGATTCGGAAATATTGTAGTCAAGGTCGGTCAGATCGATATCCTCAGCTTTGGGCACGAAGCCGACAGCCGTTTCCACTGCGTCGACGGGAGTATCGGAGCAACGCTTTAATATCCATTCGAGAACGCGCATATTGTCGCCGAAGCCCGGCCACATAAAGTTGCCGTCTTTATCCTGTCTGAACCAGTTGACGTTGAAAATCTTGGGCGGATTTTTAGCCTTGGTTCCCATCTCTATCCAGTGTGCGAAATAGTCGCCCATATGATAGCCGGTGAACGGCTTCATTGCCATAGGGTCGTGGCGGAGAACGCCCGTTGCGCCCGTCGCCGCCGCCGTGGTTTCGGACGACATTGCCGAACCTACGAATACGCCGTGGTTCCAGTCCTTGGACTGATATACGAGGGGAGTTGTGGAAGCTCTTCTTCCGCCGAAGATTATTGCGGAGAGAGGAACGCCCTTTTTGGAATTGAAATCGGGTGAAACGCAGGGGCAGTTCGTCGCAGGCGCGGTAAAGCGCGAGTTGGGGTGTGCCGAACAGGTCGATTTGTCGTGCTTGTCGAACTTATCTCTGTTCCAGGGCTTACCCGTCCAGTCTATGCAGTGCTCGGGCATCTCTTTCGTCAGTCCTTCCCACCAAACCGTCATATCGTCTGTGTTGAGGGCGACGTTAGTGAAAATAGTTCCGCGTTTTGTCGACTGCAAAGCGTTGTAGTTGCTGTGTTCGTTTGTGCCGGGGGCTACGCCGAAGAATCCGTTTTCGGGGTTGACCGCCCAAAGTCTGCCGTCGTCGCCGACTCTTATCCAGGCGATATCGTCGCCGACGCACTCTATTTTGTATCCGTTGTCAAGGTAGTGTTTGGGAGGTATAAGCATTGCAAGGTTGGTCTTTCCGCAAGCCGAGGGGAAAGCCGCCGCAACGTATTTCTTTTCGCCGTCGGGGAACGTTACGCCCAGAATAAGCATATGTTCCGCCATCCAGCCCTCGTTTTTGCCGAGGTAGGAAGCAATGCGCAGGGCAAAGCACTTTTTGCCTAAAAGCACGTTTCCGCCGTAAGCCGAGTTTACCGAAATAATAGTATTGTCCTCGGGGAAGTGCATAATGTATCTCTTGTCGGCGTCGACGTCGCACTTTGCGTGAAAGCCCTTTATAAAGTCGCCTTTCTTGCCGAGCGCGTCAAGGCAGTGTTTGCCGACTCTCGTCATAATGTTCATATTCAGAACAACGTATATGCTGTCGGTAACTTCGATGCCTATTTTGGCGAAACTGCTGCCGACCACGCCCATAGAATAGGGAATGACGTACATCGTCCTGCCTTTCATACTTCCGCGCGCAATTTCCTTTGCCAGCTCGTAAGCCTGTCTGGGATCCATCCAGTAATTTATGGGGCCTGCGTCGTCTTTGTTTTTCGTGCAGATGAAAGTTCTGTCTTCAACGCGCGCAACGTCGTTTACCTTCGTGCGGTGAAGATAGCAGTCGGGCAAAAGATTTTCATTCAGCTTTATAAGCTCGCCGCTTTTGACTGCTTCTTCTTTAAGCTGTTTGATCTGACTTGCACTGCCGTCGATCCATACGATTTTGTCGGGCTGACCGAGCGCCGCGCTTTCGGCTACAAAATCGAGAACTTTTTTGTTTTTTGTCAATGCCATAATTATTTACTCCTTAAACTGCAAATTGAAATGCAAAATCTCTTCCGTATATCATTATACAAAAATATTGCGTTAAATGCAAATAATTAATATAAAATTAAAGCATAATTTTCACTGTGGAAAATTTATTGCAAAATATTTTGTATATTTACATTTTTTGCGGTTTTTCTCCGTTGCCCCGTATATATAATATAATGAAAGGCGGTTTGATTTTTAATTCGCAAAACTGCGTTTACGGAGAAGAGTATGGGCGGATATACAAAAAACATTGCGGTTATAAAGGAACTGAAAAGCGGTTTTTCAGTGGACGGCGGACCTCTTTCGGGTATCGTCAAGGCGGAAAAATACGGCAATAATTTAAAGGTAGAAGTTTCGCTTATCAACTTCGCGCCCGTGACCGAGGGCAAGTACGTTTCGGCTGTTTCCGACGGAAAAACGGTCTGTATTCTGGACGGGCTCAGCTTCGAAGGAGTAAGCAAAGTGGATACGGGTCAGGGCTTCGCCGCGCTTGTCTGTTACGTCAACGGCACCGTTTCCCCGATAGCTTCCGCCGTCTGCGGACAGTTCCATTCGGCAATAATCGGAATACGCGAAGAGCTGGAAAAACAGGAAAATCTAAAAGACGCGCCGTATCTCAAATACAACGACGAAGCGCTGGCACAGGAGAATTATTATGAATACGGGCAAGCTTTTACGGACAGTCAGCCTCTATGCGAAGATAAAGAAAAAGAAGAGGACGGGCTTCGCATACGCGAAGATGAAGCGTCTTTTAGCTCTGTCGAAAAAGACGGCGTAGGCGGTCTTTTCACCGGCGGAAGCTTTTACGAAAAAATGAAAAAAGAAATAGAAACGGTGCTTTCGTCCTATCCCAAAGAAGAGAGGCTTGAAAAAATGGTAGAAAATTCACGCTTCGTAAAAATCCACTACGGCGAGGGCAAGTTTTACGTTTTCGGCGTGATATACGGTGGGGGTAAAGCACAGTACATATGCTACGGAGTGCCTGCCAAAGACAGCGCAAATCAACCCCCGTCGCTTGCAAATTCTTCGTTTATCCCCGCGTCGGAAAACGGCAAAGAGGGCTTCTGGATAATGTACCAGAACGCCGAAAACGGCGCAACAGTAAAACTCAATAATATCTGAAAAAAAGCACCGTCAAGGTGCTTTTTTTAATATAACTTAATAAGTATATCAATCTTCATAATTAATCGATTTGATATACTTTTTTAAAACAATGTTTATAAACTGTGATAAAGAGCGTTCTTCTCTGAGTGCTTCTTTTCTCAACTCTTGCAATAAATCAGCATCTAACGTGATGCTTACAGATTCTTTTAACGGCTTCGTATTTTCATTTTCCATACTTTTATTATAATAAATATCTTGTATAATATTGACAAACACGATAAAATAGTGTAAAACAATATAAAACACGATAAAACTGACAAGGGAAAGAATACTGATGAAAACGATGACTGTCGCATTTATAGGACATAGAAATTTAAGACAAAACAGGGAAACGGCAAAAATAATAAATACAGTTATTTATAAACTTATTAACGAGGTAAATGCAGAAACATTTTTGTTTGGAGGAGTTGGACATTTCGACGATGTAAGTCTTGCCGTCGTAACTTATCTCAAACAAAAATATTTTCCGCTTATTCAACGAATAAATATTCGTTCAAGATATCCGACGATAAGCAATATGTATAAAAGTTTTCTTTTAACTATGTATGATGAAACCGTCTTTCCTGAAGAACTTATAGGCGCAGGGCGTTGTACATATGTAAAAAGAAATCAAATTATGATTGACAGGTGCGACATCTTGGTTACTTATTTTGATAAAGACTATTGTTTAGCAGACGAAAAGAAAAGCGGAACAAGAATTGCTGTCGAATACGCACAAAAAAAGCATAAGCACATTATTAACATATTTGAATTCAAATAAAAAAGCAACCCCGTGCGTTTCCGCACGGGGGTTAGTTTTATTTTAAACCTCTGAAAGGTTTGAAAACTATCAGAGAATAGACTGTAAAAAGCGAGGCGACGAAAGTCACGGCAAGAAAACTGCGGTAAACGGTTTGGTTATTCAGACACAGAAAAAGCAGTGCGTTAAAACCCGTAAAGGCGTATATCCCCCCGAATACGGCTAAGGTAACGAGCATTGCAACACATAAATAACAGGTGAGTTTCATATACTCATTATGCGCAGAACTTAAAAAAGTAAACGCAAACCAACAAGAGGTCACAACTTTTTTTAAGTGATATTTTCTAAGATAAGTTTGTCAAAATCAACGGTTTCGGCAAAGTCGCGCGGAATAAACCTCACGGTTGAAAACTTTGCGTAATTGAATATATGCGTTTTCAGCAGAACGGGCGTGGCAATGTCAAGCTCCTCGCAGATATCCGCAAGGTAATTAAAAAACTTCGAATATGCGAATTTATCTTCGCTCTGATAGACGGCTTGTTTGATAATTTTTCCGTCTTTTAAAATTTTTGCCCAGATTTTAAACATTTCATTTCCTTTACGGTAGAATTATAAACCAAATTAAGACAAAAGTAAAGTCAATCTTTGCATACATAGTATATGAGAAATTTTTTGAATGCAAGAGCGCAGGCGTTAAAGCCGAGCGGTATAAGAAAGTTTTTTGATTTGGTAAGCCGGACGGAGGGAGCTATTTCGCTCGGCGTCGGCGAACCCGATTTTATAACCGCCGAAAACGTGCGCGCTTCCGCCGTCCGCTCGATAGAACGGGGCGAAACGCAGTATACCGCAAACCGCGGACTCGATAGTCTGTGCGGACTGATAAGCGAGTATCTTTTCAGGCGCTTTTCCGTTTGCTATCCGCCCGAACACATAATAGTCACCGTCGGCGCAAGCGAAGCTATAGATCTTGCGCTGAGGGCGGTCGTCGGGTTCGGGGACGAGGTGCTCGTGCCGGAGCCCTCGTATGTGGCGTACGCTCCGCTTATTACTTTGTCGGGCGGAACGGCGGTTGCCGTTCCCTGTAAAAAGGAAAACGGATTTATATTAACGTACGGAGAGATTGAAAAAAAAGTTACTGACAAGACAAAAGCTTTAATACTTGCCTACCCCAACAATCCTACGGGCGCGGTTATGGCAAAAGAGCACTTGCAGGCGATAATCCCTGCCGTAGTAAAAAACGACCTTTTAGTAATTTCCGACGAAATATATGCCGAGCTGTCGTATTGCGGAAAACACGTCTCCATTAGTTCGATAGGGGATATGGCGGAGCGAACGGTGTATATAGGCGGTTTTTCAAAGGCTTTTGCTATGACGGGCTGGCGCGTCGGATTCGTCTGCGCTCCCGAAAAAATAGACGAAGCTATGTTTAAAATACACCAGTACGCCCTGATGTGCGCGCCGCGGGCTTCGCAGTGCGCCGCTTTGGAAGCGTTAAAATCGGGGCTTAAAAATAATTTTTCCGACGTTGAGAAAATGAAGGAAGAGTACCGAAGACGGGGCGAATATCTGGCGGGGGAGCTGAACGCGCTTTCGCTTGAATGTGCAAAGCCCTGCGGCGCTTTTTACGTCTTTCCGTCGGTGGAAAGCACGGGTATGGACGGCGACGAGTTTTCCTATAAACTTTTAAAGGAGCAGAAAGTTGCGGTCGTCGGCGGTTCGGCGTTCGGCGAATCAGGCAGAAATTTTATTCGCTGTTCGTATTCGGCGTCTATGGAAAATATAAAAACCGCGGTGCAGAGAATATCGCAGTTCGTCGGTGTGAACAAAAAATGTTAAAACTTCGAGCCGAGCCTAATTCGTTTGACAAAACGCCGGTGTGAATATATAATAGAGTAGAAATCTGTTCCGATTGTCGCACAATCGGAATAGCTTTGTTTTTATAAGACAGAATAATCTTTAAAAGAGGTAAATAATGGCAGAACAGTTTGTAATGACGCAAAAGAATCTCGACGATTTGAAAAAGGAGCTTGACTATCTTGTAAAAGTCAAGCGTCAGGAAATAATCGAGCGCATTGCAGAGGCGCGCAGTCACGGCGATTTGTCCGAAAACGCCGAGTACGACGCGGCAAGAGAGGAACAGCGTTCCAACGAGGGCAAAATTGCCGAAATCGAGTACAAGATAAAGAACGCCGACGTAAGGGAAGAGGTCACGGACAACAGTTACGTTCACCTTAACAGCGTTGTTACCGTATTCGACGAGGATATGGAGGAAGAGGAAGTCTATACTATAACTTCCATAACCGAGGTCGACGCCCTGCACGGCAAAATTTCCATCGATTCTCCCGTGGGAGCGGCGCTTATGAGAAAGCACGTCGGCGACAAGGCTTCCGTCGTCTGTCCCGACGGTTCGAGTTATACGCTGAAAATACTTAAAATATCTTAAAGAGAAAACTTGCGAGGTACAGAAATGGATGAGAGAATACTGACCGCGGACGAGCCTTCGGAAGAGGAGCTTGCCGAGCAGGCGAGGATCCGCCGTGAAAAATTACAGAAAATGAGCGACGAGGGCAATAACCCTTTTATTAAGGTCAGCTACCCGGCAACCGAAAATTCCGCGTCCGTACGCGATAAATTCGCGGAGTTGGAGGGAAAGACGGTTGCGCTTGCCGGCAGACTTATGTCAAGGCGCATAATGGGCAAAGCTTCGTTCTGTCACATTTCCGACAGGGACGGGCAGATTCAGCTCTACGTCCGCCGCGACGACGTGGGCGAGGACGTTTACGCGTCTTTTAAAAAGGACTACGATATCGGCGATATTATCGGCATAAAGGGCTTCGTTTTCAAAACGCAGACGGGGGAAATTTCAATTCACTGCGAGCATCTGGAAATGCTTACCAAGTGCCTGCGCCCCCTTCCCGAAAAACAGCACGGACTGACTAACCCCGATATAAGATACCGTCAGAGGGATCTCGATCTCATTGTCAATCCCGACGTAAAGAAAGCGTTTATCACGCGTTCGAAGATATTCAGGGAGATACGCTCTTTCCTCGACGGACGCGGTTATCTCGAAGTGGATACGCCCGTTCTGACTACGCTTGAAATCGGCGCGGCGGCGCGTCCTTTCAAAACAAAACACAACGCGCTCGATATCGATATGTATCTGAGAATAGAGACGGAGCTGTATTTAAAACGGCTTATAGTCGGCGGTCTGGAACGCGTTTACGAGGTCGGCAGAATTTTCCGCAACGAGGGAATGGACGCCTATCACAACCCCGAATTTACTACGGTCGAACTGTATCAGGCTTACTGCGATTACTTTGCAATGATGGATTTGGTCGAGGATATGTACAAGGCAATTGCGAAAAACGTCCTCGGCACAACCGATATAACCTATCAGGGCACCGAGCTTCGGCTCGGTGAAAAGTGGGAACGCCTGACTATGAAAGAGGCGGTCAAGAAATTCAGCGGAGCCGACTATGACGCGTGGAAGACGGACGCGGACGCGCGCGAGTGCGCGAAGAAACTTCACTGCGAAGTTCCCGAAGGCGACAGGGCAACAAAGGGCCACGTATTAATTGCTTTATTCGACGCTTTCTGCGAGGACAAGCTCGTTCAGCCTACGTTTATATACGACTATCCCGTGGAGAATTCTCCGCTTGCAAAGCGCAAGGAGGACGACCCTGCTTTCACGCAGAGGTTTGAATACTTCATCTGCGGACACGAATACGGCAACGCGTTCTCCGAACTCAACGACCCCATAGACCAGAAACAGAGATTTGTAAAACAGGTCGCCGAAAAGCGCGCTCAGGAACCGAACTGCAATGCGCAGATAGATGAGGATTTCATAACCGCTCTCGAATACGGTCTGCCCCCTACCGGCGGTCTCGGCTTCGGCGTTGACAGACTCGTTATGCTTCTCACCGACAGCCCGACGATAAGGGATGTGTTATTGTTCCCCACGATGAAACCTAAGAAATAAATCGTTTCCGATAAGCGTCGTTCTACTGCGTCAACTTTACGCACCGCTTCGGTCATTTACTTCAATGTAAACTCCCTTGCGGTTTGCGCAGTTTCCTTGTATAACTCGCTTCTTGAAAACGATTGTGGCTGATTTTAATAAGGATTTTATTATGTACGATTACTGTATATATACTCAAATAAAAAAGAATAGTAAAGCTTGTAAGCTTTTTCATATGCCCGGTCATAAGGGAAGCGGAGATTTCAAGTCCAGGTTCAAGGACGCTCCGATCGACGTGACAGAGCTTACCTATACGGACAATCTTCTCAATCCGACGGGCGCGATAGCAAAGGCGCAGAAAGATATCGCAAAAATCTGCGGTGCGGTGAAGAGTTATATCACCACCGACGGATCTTCAAGCGGTGTGCTTGCTCTCGCCTACTGCGCGTCGAAGAGGGGGAACAAGCTTATCGTATTCCGAAACTCGCACCAAAGCGTATGGAACGCCTGTAAGCTGTTCGGTATCGAACCTTTAATCGTTCAGGGCGCGGAAAAGGACGGCGTTTTGCAGGCTCCCGACAGTGAAACCATAGAAAGGCTTGTTTCAAACGATCCGAATATCGCGGGCGTGCTTGCCACTTCTCCCGACTATTACGGAAATATCGCTCCTCTTTCCGGATACAGGGAAGTTCTGAAAAAATACAACCGCCTTCTGCTCGTGGACGGCGCGCACGGCGCGCATCTTGCGTTCGGAGGCAAGGGCTACGCCGGACTTTATGCCGATATGTGGGTCGACGGGGCGCACAAGACGCTTTCGGCTTACACTCAGGGCGCCGTCGTTTCGGTAAACAACGAAGATCTCGTTCCCGTCGCAGAGGAAGCGCTTTCGCTTTTCCGTACCACCTCGCCGAGTTTTCCCATAATGGCGTCCGTCGAATACGGATTTAAAATTCTTGCGAATAAGCCTGCAATTCTCGACCGCGCAAAAACGGCGGTTGAGGAATATAAAAAACAGTCGTCATTCACTTTCTATAAAAACGACGACTGGACGAAGCTTCTGATAGATTTCAAGCCTTTGGGTGTTTCTCCGGACCTCGCTCTTGCAAGACTGGAAAAGAGAGGAATTTACGCCGAGTTTTCGGACGGAAGATACATTCTTTTTTATCTTTCTGCGAATATCAATCTGAAAGAGCTGACTAATCTTGAAAAACAGATAATTGCAATCGTTTCAAACAAAAGATTGCAGAACACTTTCAAAGAAAGACCCGCATTGCCCGAAAGCGAGCGGTCATATAGCTTTCAGTACGCTTTGAAGCGTCAGTGCGAGTGGATAGATCTCGACAAGGCGGTCGGCAGAATGTGCGCTAAAAACGCAGGTCTTGCGCCTCCCTGCATACCCGTTGTAGTGACGGGCGAAATGATCACAAGCGCGACGGTTTCGGTACTGTCGCACAAGTCTACTTACGGACTCAAAAACGGACAGATCTGCGTGGTAAAAAAATGGTAAAGGGCAAGTTTATAACCTTTGAAGGATGCGAGGGGTCGGGCAAGAGCACGCAGGTAAAACTGCTTGCCGAATACCTTGATAGAAATAAAACAGATTACGTTCTGACGCGCGAACCGGGCGGAAGTCCTATCGCCGAACAGATACGCAAAATTATACTCGACGGCTCGAATACCGCAATGTGCGACGAGTGCGAAGCGCTTTTATACGCCGCGTCGAGAATACAGCATATAAAAGAAAAAGTCCTGCCTGCGCTCGAAGAGGGGAAGATAGTTCTCTGCGACAGGTACATAGATTCTTCGCTTGCCTATCAGGGCTATGCGAGGGGATTGGGACAGGAATATGTGGCGGATATCAACAAAAAAGCGTACGAGCTGTGCGCGCCCGATCTGACGGTTTTTTTCGACATAACTCCCGACGAGGCGTTCAGGCGCAAAAACGGAGCCGATTTAAACGACAGAATGGAAAAACAGGGTCTTGAATTCCACAGGCGCGTATACAGCGGATACAGACAGCTTCTGAACGTTTATCCGCGCATATGCGCCGTTGAATGCAGCGGAAGCAAGAAAGAAATACACGAGAAAGTTGTTATGCTTTTGAAAGAAAAGGGGATAATTAATTGAAGGAACTCATTTCCGCCACGGCGGCGTATTCGGCATTTTCGGGCGATATAGCGCAGGGCAGACTGTCGCACGCCTATATGCTTCACTTTAAAGACGGTATGAATATGCGCGCCGTACTCAAAATTTTTGCGCTCAGATTTTTCGGGTTTTCCGAAGACTGCGCGGACGGGAAAAGGGTTCTCAACGAAAGCTATTCCGATTTGAAGATTTACCCCGAGGACGGTAAAAAATTTACTGCCGACTCGGCGTCGGCGTTGCTTGCCGACTGCGTGCTGAAACCCGTGGAGGGCGATAAAAAACTCGTCGTCGTAAGCGGTTTTGAAAACACTGCTCCCATTATTCAGAACAAGCTTTTAAAGACGCTCGAAGAGCCGTGCGAGGGAGTGTATTTCCTGCTCGGCACGACGGCGCTTGCGCCCGTGCTCGACACCGTAAAATCAAGGGTAAAGACGCTTACGGTACCGCCCTTTTCCGCGGACGATATTTTTTCGGCTCTGGAAAGAAAGGGACACAATTCCCTTAACAGGGCGGCGGCGGAAAACTGCGGCGGAATTTTAGGCGTTGCCGAAGGAATGGTCGGCGGAGGCTGGTTCAACGAAGTCAGCGACGCCGCGGAGGTCATCTGCACTACGACGGATATCGCCGACGCGGGCAGGGTTGCGGCAAAGTACGGTGATACTAAATATAAGGCGGAGCTTCTTTCCGCAATAGCGAACACTTTCCACAGGGCGCTTGCCGAAAAGGTAAACGGAGGCGGTGAGGGGAAGGTTTCCGCCTGCTGGCGGACTCCTACACTGATTTATGCGGGATGGAGCATTGACAAAGCGGCGAGGGATCTGAAATTCAACGCGTTTTTTCAGGGGCTATTGTACGATCTGATGCTTCGCATTATAGAGGAGAACGATAAATGGTCAAAATTACAGGGGTGAATTTTACTCCGAACGGCAAAATATATTATTTCTCGCCGGGGAAAAATGCCGATAAATATCAGAAGGGCACGGGCGTAATCGTCGAAACCGCGCGCGGTCACGAGTACGCTACGGTGGTAATTCCCTTAAAGGAAATCGAGGACGAAAGACTCGTGGCTCCGCTTAAACCCGTCTTGCGCATCGCTTCGCAGAGGGATCTGGACGCGGTTAAGCGCAACGCCGAGCGTAAGCCCGAGGCAATGAGGCTTGCCGTCGAGCAGATTCAGAAGCACAAGCTCAATATGAAACTTATCGACTGCGATTTCGCGTTCGACGGAGCAAAGGTTGTCTTTTTCTATTCGGCTCCTTCGCGCGTGGATTTCAGGGAACTTTTGAAAGATCTGTCGGCTATTTTCAAAATGCGTATAGAATTGAGACAGATAGGAATACGCGACGAAATCAAGATGATAGGCGGTCTGGGACCCTGCGGAAGGGAGTGCTGCTGTTCGGCATATATGCCCGATATCAGAAAGGTTTCCATTAAAATGGCAAAGTCACAGAATTTATCGCTCAACCCGACTAAAATTTCGGGTATGTGCGGAAGACTGATGTGCTGTCTCGAATACGAAAACGACTATTACGTCGAGGCAAGCAAACAGGTTCCGAAAGTCGGTTCGGAGGTAAAAACGCCCGAAGGCAAGGGAATTGTAGTCAACGTCAATATGCTCAAAATGGAATGCAGGGTAAAGATCGAGGACAAGAAAAAAGATATTATAACTTTCCACGATTATCCCGTCAAGGATATAAAATTCAGACGCAACTCCGAAAGAGAAGAGAGCAAGGACGGCGAAGAGGAAAAAGAAAATATTTAATAAAAATTAAATTTTTTTCTCTCTTGCCCTTTACAGTTAAAATAATTTGTGTTATAATTCAAAACAGTAATATTAATCGGAGGATTAACTATGGCACATTCAATTTCAGATGAGTGCGTAAGCTGCGGCGCGTGCGCAGGCACTTGCCCCGTTGAGGCTATTTCTGAGGGAGCAGACAAGTACGTCGTAGATCCGGATATCTGCATCGATTGCGGAGCTTGCGAGGACGTTTGCCCTACCGGCGCAATACACGCCGACTAATCAGGGAATGGAAAGGCAGGGGATGTTGTTTTTGTCCCCTGCCTTTTTCTATATTTTTTCGCATCCTCTGAACTGCGCAATAGTTCGTCAATTTCCGCTTTTCTCAGGTCATTTACCTCTAAGTAAACTCCCTTTCGAAAATGCTCAATTTCCTGCTCTTGCTTGTTTATAGGATGCGAAGATTTTGGTTTTCTTATGTGTTTAAAAGACGGCGAAGTTTTCGAAAGTTTTTTCGGCGAAAAAAAGATAATTCAGAATATCAACTTATACCGCTTCACTTCCGACAGTATTTTGCTGTCGAAGTTTGCACGCGCGAAAAAAGGCGACAGAGTCGCCGATTTCTGTTCGGGCAGCGGAGTGGTAGGTTTTCATTTTTTGTGTCTTAACCCCTGCATATCCTCGCTCGATTTATTTGAAATGCAGTCCGCGCTCGCCGAAATGAGCGAACGCACGGCAAAATTAAACGGCTTCGACTGCGCGATACACTGTACTAAAATTCAGGACATAGGAAAGGAATTCGACGATAAATTTTCTCTCGTTCTGTGCAATCCCCCGTACGAGCGAGCGGGTTTTGAAAACGACGTTTACGAAAAAGCCGTATGCCGTAAAGAGCTGACCGTGACTCTTCCCGAAATCATAGAAAAGGCGTACAGGGTATTAAAATTCGGCGGAAGGTTTGCCGTTCTGAACAGAGCCGACCGCACTGCGGAGCTTATCTATCTTTTAAAAAAGAGGGGGCTCGAACCCAAGAAAATGCAATTTGTTTCGGGCACGCAGGAAGCTAAGCCGTACCTTATAATGGCCGAGGCAGTCAAGGGCGGTAAAGAGGGGATTGAGATTTTGCCTGCGATAGTAAACGAAAGGAATTAAGAAAGTGGTATATTTTGTTGCAACGCCGATAGGCAATTTACAGGATATCAGTCTGCGCGCGCTTGAAATTCTGCGTTCCGCCGACGTGATATTCTGCGAGGACACGAGGCACTCGTTAAAACTTTTAAACGCTTACGAAATAAAAAAGCCGTTAAAAAGCTGTCATAAATTCAACGAGAAAGAGGCTTCGAAAAAAATTATCGACTGCGCGAAAGAGGGGCAGACCGTCGCAATTGTTTCCGACGCGGGTATGCCCGTAATTTCCGATCCCGGTAACACGGTCTGTAAAGAACTCAAAGCCGCCGGCGTATCATATACGGTAGTGCCGGGCGCAAACGCCGCGCTCTCAGCGCTGATACTTTCCGCGCTCCACTCGGACAGATTTGCCTTCGTCGGTTTTCTTCCCGACAAAGAAAGCGAGAGAAAAGCGGTGCTGGAAAAGTACCGGAAACTTGATATGACGCTCATATTCCACTGCGCTCCGCAGGACGTTGACCGCACAATATGCTCCGCCTATTCGGTTTTCGGTGACAGAAACGCCTGCGCGGTGAGGGAAATTACCAAACTGCACGAAGAGGCTGTTTCTTTTAAGCTTTCCGAGGGGCTGAAAGGCGAAAAGAGGGGAGAATACGTCCTTTTGATAGAGGGCGGCGCGGAAGAAGAAAATCCTTTGAATAAGCTTAGCGAAGAGGAGCATATCCTCTATTATATAAAGCAGGGTTTTGATAAAAAAGAAGCGCTGAAAAAGACAGCGAAGGACAGGGGCGTTTCGAAATCGGCGCTGTATAAATATACAATAAATATCTGAAAGGTGAAAAATGTCAAAGAAGAATAATGATATTCAGGAAGAAAAAATGAGCATTTACGAGTACGAACAGAAGTATTCGAAGAGGCAGAACGTAAAGGGCGCTAAGACGCTGCTGTTTCTGATTTCGGCGTCAATCGGCGTTTTTCTATTTTTTTGCTTTTTTTCGGTAACTATGCGGGTGTACGATATCAACAGATACGCGGGCTACGGCGCGATAGGCGTCAGCGTGATTTTATACATATTTCTGTTTATCGTACCGCTCGTTAAAATTTTAAAGACCGAATACTTTATCGTAAACGTAAACGCAAAGACGGCTTCCGCCGCAAAAGCGCACAATAAGAAAGTGCGCCGTAAGATAGCAGATAAAATTATAGAGCTTACGGCAAAAGTTGAGGGTGTGGGCTGGTACGACAGTCAGACGGTCGGCAGACTTGCAATCGCGGTGAGGACGGACAACGACAAGGCGATTATGGAAAACCTTTCCGCGCTGTATTCCGGTTCGGTAAAAAAGAGCGCGAAAGAGCTGATATTCAAAATTTCTTTGAAGTCGGGAATGTATTCCGCGCTTTCGCAGACGAACAAGATCGACGCGCTTCTGGTGGCTACGCTCAATTTACAGCTCGTCAAGGATCTCGTATTTTTATACGGTTTCCGTCCCTCGGATACAAAGCTTGTGCGCATTTTCGCAAGAGTGCTGCAAAACTCGCTCATAGCCTACGGGCTGGGCGGCGCAAAGATAGGTAATTCCGTCGTTCAGACTATGGGCAACGCGGTCAAGGGGATTCCGCTTCTCGGTTCGGCGATTTCCACCCTCGTTGACTCGTCGGTGCAGGGGCTCACCAACGGCGTGCTCACTACGGTTATAGGCTATCAGACGATAAAATATCTCAATACCGAATACCGTTTGCAGGAACTGCTTGACGGCATCGAAATAGTCGAAACCGAGGAAGAATTCAACAAATCCTGCGAAGAGCTTGAAAAAGAACTCAGAAAGGGTAAAAAGCTTCCGCAGGCTTCGTAAAGTTTGCAGATATATTAATTAAAAATTATATTTAAGTAATCCCCGATAAGGGGTGTCGATTTGCGAGAGGAGGATTGATATGACTGATATAGAACTTATTGAAAAATTGTGCAATGCGAGGGGCGCATCCGGCTTTGAAGACGAAGTGCTTGTTATTGCGAGAGAATACCTGAAGGATATTGCGGATTTCAAAGAGGACAGTATGCGCAACCTCTATATTTATCCTAAGTATAACAAGGGCAACAGACCGCAGATAATGCTTGACGCCCACTCGGACGAAGTCGGGTTTATGGTTCAGGCAATCAAGCCCGACGGCACTCTGCGCTTCATCCCCATCGGGGGCTGGAATGAAAAGAGTCTGCCCTCCGCGAAAGTGCAGGTTTTTACTTCGTCGGGGTATATTTCGGGGGTAATAGCCGCAATGTCGCCGCATCTTATGACTGCGGAACAGAGAAACGCGCCCGTATCCTACGATAATCTCGTAATAGATATCGGCGCAACAAGCGCGGATGAAGCAATATCTTTAGGGGTTGAAATAGGTGCGCCCGTCGTGCCGTTATCGCCGTTTGAATACGATAATAAACACGGGGTTATGCACGGCAAAGCGTTCGACGACAGGCTGGGCGTCGGGGCTATGCTTATGACGGTTAAGGCGCTTGAAAACGCAAAGACGGATATGGATATCATAGGCGTTATCTCTTCGCAGGAAGAAGTCGGCGAGAGGGGAATAACGGCTGTTATGCACAACGTCAGACCTTCCGCGGTAATCTGCTTCGAGGGCTGTCCTGCGGACGATACGTCCGCGCCGTCGTATATGGTACAGGACGCACTGAGGGGCGGAGTGATGCTCCGCTATATGGACAGGACTGTTATCTGCACTCCGAGGTTCACTTCCTTTGCGAGAGATACCGCAAGGAAAAAGAATATAAAGGTTCAGATGGCGGTACGTTCGGGCGGAGGCAACAACGGCGCGTATATAATTTCCTCTAACGGAGGTACGCCCGTGATAGTTGCAGGTATTCCTGTAAGGTATATTCACACGTTTAACTGCATAGCCGTAACGGAGGACGTGGAAGCCTGCGTCCGTTTCGGAACGGAACTGTGCAGGGAATTAAAAAAAGAGATAATAGAGGGGTTTTAATTTAATAAATGAAAGACGTTTATCCAAGACGGAAACTGTCTAAGACGGGGACGCTGTTCTATCTGTTGAGGGGAAGCGGAGGAGTGTTCGCGGCGAGCATATTAGCAAGCGCTATAGTCACGGTATTTTCCCTGCTCGTTCCGGAGATAATCAATCTCACGGTTGACAGTGTACTCGGCAGCGAACCCGTTTCGGACAGTTACCAAGGTATAGTTTCCTCTTTGGGAGGAGTTGAGTATTTGAAAAACAATCTGTGGATAATTGCGCTTGCTCTGCTTGCGTGTGCCTTGCTTACGGCGCTGTTTACCTATTGCAGAGCGTTTTTAAATACTTATGCAAACCAGATTTTTATGCGCAGAACGCGCGACAGGCTTTTTTCGCATCTGCAAAGACTGCCTTTAAGCTGGCATATCCGCCACCGCACGGGCGACATAATTCAAAGGTGCACTTCGGACGCGGACACTATCTCGAACTTCGTTTCCGGTCAGCTTTTAAGCCTTTTCAGAATACTGCTTTTAATGATTTTTTCGCTCGTGTTTATGTTTATGAAAAACGTAAAACTCGCGGCGATCGCCTCGGCTTTTATACCGCTGATTTTAGGCTATTCTTTTTTCTTTCATTCGAGGGCGAGAAAACGCTTTAAAAAATGCGACGAAGAGGAGGGCGTGCTTTCGACTATCGCGCAGGAAAACTTTACGGGCGTGAGAGTTGTCAGGGCGTTCGGCAGGGAACGCTACGAGCGCGACAGATTCGAAAAGCAAAACGTTTACTATACGGGACTGTGGACAAAGACTCTGCGGTTTTTAGCTACGTTCTGGTCGACGAGCGACTGTCTTGCTTCCGTTCAGGGGCTGTGCATTGTCGTCGCGGGAACGGTATTCTGCGTCAACGGTTCGCTCACCACGGGCGCGCTGATTGCGTTTATTTTCTATAACACAATGCTGTCCTGGCCCGTAAGACAACTCGGAAGAATTATTTCAAATATGTCGAAGGCGGGCGTTTCGCTCGGAAGAATAGCCGAAATTTTAAACGGCGAAGAAGAGGTTTACGGCGAAAAACTGCCATTGTCCGGCGACGTGGAATTTAAGGACGTCAGCTTCGAATACGAAGAGGGCAAGCCTGTTTTAAAAGATATCAGTTTCAGAATCCCCGAAGGGTCCGTCGTCGGTATTCTGGGCGGAACGGGGAGCGGTAAATCGACGCTTACATACCTTTTAGACGGGCTATATGCCCCGACGAAAGGCGAAATTTACGTCGGGGGCAAGCCGATTTCCGAGATTTCGCCTGCGACTCTCCGCTCTAATATAGGGCTTATGCTGCAGGAAGGCTATGTCTATTCGGGAACGGTCGGCGAAAATATCGCGCTTGCCGTCGATAACGCAACCGAGGAAGAAATTAAAAATTCGGCAAAGATGGCTTGCGTCGACAGCAACATAGAGGGCTTTGCAAACGGATATGAAACGGTGGTCGGCGAAAGGGGCGTAACTCTTTCCGGCGGACAGAAACAGCGCGTCTGCATTGCAAGAACGCTTCTGAGAAATACTCCGTATCTTATCTTCGACGACTCGCTCTCCGCGGTCGACAGCGATACGGACGCGGCTATCAGAAAAAATCTGAATGAAAAGTTCAAGGGCGCTACGGTGCTGATTATTTCGCACAGAATAAACACGGTTATGCACGCCGACAATATCTTAGTTTTAGACGGCGGAAAAATCGCCGAAAGCGGAACGCACGCTCAGCTTTTGGAGAAGGGCGGAATATACAGGCGCATTTACGATATGCAGTTCGAACTGCCCGAAGAATTGAAGGAGGCGAAGTTATGACCGAAGAAAGCAAAACAAGCCCCAAAATCAGATTTTTCGGAATAGGAAAAATTCTGCCGTTTGTGGCGGTACATAAAAAACTTTATCTGACTATAATTTTAAGCGTATTGCCCGTAATGGCGATAAACACGGTACTTCCGCTTTTTCAGAAGTATGCGATAGACAACTTTATCGCAAACAGGACGCTTGACGGCTTTGCCGTATTCATTACGCTGTACGCTTCGCTCATAGTCCTGTCCTGCGCGGTCGATTTCGTCAGTTCTTACAGCTGTTCGAAACTCGAAATGTATCTTTTGAGGGATATGCGCAGAAGCGCGTTCAACCATTTGCAGACGCTGTCCGTTTCGTACTACAACGTGACGGGCGTCGGCAAAATCCACGCAAGGGTTATGAGCGATACGGGCAGTATCGGCTCGGTTATCGCGTGGGACAGTTATCAGGGAATGAGCAACTTTATCTACGTTGTGATAGCGCTTTCCATTATGTTTTCGCTTGACGCTCTGCTCACGCTCTGCGTGCTTGCGCTCGTGCCCGTGATAGTGCCCGTAATGATTTATTTCCACAAAATCCAGACGAAGTATAACCGCAAGGTGCGCGAAACAAATTCGCTTATAACGGGCGGATTTAACGAGGGTATAACCGGTGTTGAAACTACTAAAACGCTCGGCGTGGAGGAAAAGCTTGACAAACGCTTTTTCGAAAATACCAGAGAGATGAAAAAGCAGGCCTCGCGCCTCGGACATCACCGCTCGACGTTCATTGCGATAACTTCGTTCGTTGTTTCCTCGGCGGTGGCAATAGTTTTATGGTACGGCGGAATAATCACCGTAAAGGGCGTTATGATAATAGGCACGCTTTCGGTGTTTATGACGTACGCGCAGGGCATTGTGGAATCGGTGCAGTTCGTTGCGGAAGCTATGTCCGATCTCGTTACGATCAAGGTCAATATCGAGCGGTACAGCGCGCTTATGGAAACGCAGACGGACGTACGCGACGCGCCCGAAGTCATTGAAAAATACGGTGACAGCTTCAATGAAAAGCGCGAAAACTGGGAACCGCTTTCGGGCGAGGTCGAGTTTAAAGACGTGACTTTCAGATATCCCGACGGCGACGAAAACGTGCTTGAACATTTCAATTTAAAGGTAGTACGCGGTACCACGGTTGCGATAGTCGGTGAAACGGGCGCAGGCAAATCAACGCTTGTCAACCTTGTATGCAGGTTTTTCGATCCGACTGAGGGCGCCGTTTTAATCGACGGCAGGGACGCGCGCGAGCGCAGCGTTCAGTGGCTTCACTCCAATATAGGCTACGTTTTGCAGGTTTCGCACCTGTTCTCGGGAACGGTAAGGGAAAATCTTTTATACGGCAAACCCGACGCGACACAGGAAGAGATGGAAGAGGCGGTAAAGAGCGTAAACGCCGAAAGAGTTATCGAAAGACTCGGCGGTTATGACGCGCAGATAGGAGAGGGCGGAAACACGCTCTCGACGGGCGAGAAACAGCTTTTATCCTTCGCAAGGGCGATACTTGCCGATCCGGCTATTTTCATTCTCGACGAGGCGACTTCGTCCGTCGATACGATAACCGAAAATTTAATTCAGCAGGCGATAGATAAGCTTATGCAGGGCAGGACGAACTTCGTCATTGCGCACAGGCTTTCAACGATAAGAAACGCCGATATAATTCTGGTAGTTCACGACGGAAAGATTATAGAGAGGGGTACGCACGACGAGCTTATAAAACAGCGCGGAACGTATTTCGATTTGTATCTGAAACAGTTCAGGGAAGAGAACGTAAGACAGTCGGTAAGCTGAAAAGAGGGTGCGCAAAACGCGCACCCTCTCAGTATATTACTTTGTCAATGACTCCGCCTCCGAGGCAGGCTTCTTCGTCGTAAAATACGGCGTACTGCCCTTCGGTAACGGCGCGCTGTTTTTCGGCGAATTCGACCGTCGCTCCGCTTTCGGAAAGCGTAACTTTTACTTTCTGTTCGCCCTGACGGTATCTGAATTTCGCACTGCATTCAAAGCTTCGCTCGGGGGTATACCCAATCCAATTCAGATTCGAAACGGTGCAGGAAGAGGAATAAAGCGGACTTTCGTCGCCGTGCGAGACGTAAAGCACGTTGTGTTCAAGGTCTTTTTTAACGACGAACCATCTGCCGTCTTCGCCCTGCTTTCCGCCGAGGTCAAGCCCTCTGCGCTGACCTATAGTGTAGTACATAAGTCCTATGTGTTCGCCAACTGTCTCGCCGTCGAGAGTAATAATTCTGCCCGACTGAGCGGGGAGATAATTTTTTAAAAAGTTGCGGAAGTTTCTTTCGCCGATAAAGCATATTCCCGTCGAATCTTTCTTTTTCGCGTTATAGAGCGAGTGCTTTTCGGCAATCGAACGCACCTCGCTTTTTTCAAGATTTGCAAGGGGGAAGAGCACGTTTTCAAGCTGACTTTCGCGTACCTGATTTAAAAAATAAGTCTGATCCTTTCCCGCATCCTTCGCCTTTAAAAGGCGCGTTCTTCCGCCGTGCTCTATTCCGCAGTAGTGCCCCGTAGCAACATAGTCCGCACCCAACTTTTTCGCGTAAGCCGAAAACGGCCCGAACTTTATTTCGCGGTTGCATAAAACGTCGGGATTCGGCGTTCTGCCTCTGCGGTATTCGTCAAGGAAATACGAAAAAACTCTGTCGTAGTACTGCTTTGAAAAATTGACGCTGTAATACGGGATATCCAGCGCCGAACAAACGCGCTGAACGTCCGAAAAGTCGCTTTCGGCAGAGCATACTCCCTGCGCGTTTTCCTCTTCCCAGTTGAGCATATACAGCCCTATTACGTTGTAGCCCTGCTCCTTTAAAAGAAGCGCGGAAACGGCCGAATCAACTCCTCCGCTCATTCCTATTACTACGGTTTTCATATATAGAATTATAGCACGGACCGCGGTTATATGGCAAACGAAAATCCGCACAAATCAACACGCCGTAACATAAATTACGGCGCGCCTTTTTATAATGCGGTGCGCAAACCGTCGCTCCGCTCGGGCGAACCGTCGGGTTCTCGCCGTTGACAGTCAAAAATAACCATACTGCAAATCGCAGTATGGTTATTTTGGTGTGCCTGTCGGGGCTCGAACCCGAACCGAAGGCGTCGGAGGCCTTTATGGTATCCAATTCCACCACAGACACGGTTAGAGATATTGTAAAGTCATTATATCACTTTTGCGCTTTTTTGCAAATAAACTTTTGCCGATTTGTTAAATTATTTTAAACACAAAAAAACAACCTTCCCGAAGGAAGGCTGTTTTTGTTTGAGTAAATATTTGCTTTGTCAAAATTATTCAGCACTGATTACTATTTCCGTAATTCGTACCTGTGCACTGAGTTTAGTAATTTCTAACGACTTCACTGCCTCTGTAAAAGTATATGTAACAGTTGTTCCGCTGACGGATTTAGTTGCCCCGGTTATTTCATTAGAAATGTTATACTTTGAAGCAGTACAAGTAAACACTATCTTTTTGAATGCAACTTCGCATTCGATTTTTAAAGAGGAGCTTGCATAACATCTTATATGTCCAGCATTGTTCCCTGCATTATTTGTTGCGGTAGAACTTGAACCCTTTAAATTTGTTAATGTAATTCCATTTGCTATCCATACCTGTTTTGTTGTGCTTATTTCTGTACGGCTATCATCGTTAGTAAATGAAATTGAAGCAGGAAGGGTAACAGAGCCTGCGGGGGGTGTTGCTTTAACGGTTACGGTGAAATCTCTCGTATGTGCGTGGCTTGATTCACCGCAGGTGCAGGCAATTGTTGCAGTTACGGTAAAGACAGTTGCCGCGTCGCCTTGCGTGATTGTAACCGTTCCGTCTTCGTTAATTACTAAAGTTCCGTTTGCGGTATCTTCGGTTGAAGTTTTGGTTGCTGTGTAAGCAATTTCAAATCCCGATTTTTCGCCGATCACTTTTGCAAGATTTAACGAATTCGTTGCGCCGTATTCTCCGCTGATATCATCCAAACGGTTAAGATCTATATCGGCTTTTTGCGCGTCAGTCAATTCGGGCGCCAAATAAACGATATTTATACTTGCAATATCAATGGGGAAAGAGAAGTTTTTACAAGTGAGAGAAAAGCTCTTTGCATTGACCAAATATACGCCGTCTTGTGTTGTGCTAACCTCTTTATCGTTTACTTTTACGAGTAAATCAGTTAGAGCTGCCTCTGATTGGGAATGGAGAGAAATCGAGAATTTACCGATTTTATAGCTGTCGCCTTCGGCAATCGAAACAACCATAGTGTCTGCGTTGTTTTTATGAATTCGGATGTAACCGGCTTTATTTAATGCTACATGTACAGAACCGCTGTGTTTTTTGCTTGATACGTTAAACATTGTTTCGTCCAAACCAACGAGGTCAGCACTGTTTGCCGTGTCGGACAAATTTGTCGAAGTAGTGCCTGCATAAGACATCGTTGCCGTTTCGCCTGCTTTTATCAGGACTGCAAACTCTTTGTACAGCGTATCTTTTCCCGTAACGGTTGCTTTTAAGGTTATCGTTTCGCCTGCGGTAACGTCGGAAGCAATTACGGTGAGAGTATTATCAGATAAAGTTGCATAAGAAGTATCACCGCCGACTATTGCCCAGGTAAATGCAACGTCTTTATAAGTTGTGCCGTTGGACGTAAGGGCAATTTCTTCGTCGTCAACGATAAGCGATACGGCTGTTAAAGCGTTGAGTTCGATGTTTGCTTTATATCCGTCATAGAAAGCTGTGTATTTTGTTAAATTTGCTTCTTTTTCGGCGTCGGTTGCTACGCTGTCTGCGAACAGATTGCTGTAATCGCCTTCCGCCTGAGGCTCGCCGTCGGTGCCGAGCGCGATAAGTTCAATCGAAGTGTAGTCGGCAATTGCTATTTCAACTTCGCCGTTTTCAACTGTTACTGCTTCTGCACCGTTGAGCGATAACGCGTATTCAACGTTGTCTGCTGTCGTCCATTTAAGCAAAACTTTGCCGTCTGCCGTCGTTTCGTTTCTTTCAAAAGAAGTGATTTCGGGAGCCGTGCGCTGAACGGGAGCTTTGTAGGTAAGTTCTTCCGACCATAAGCTGTTCTGCTGTCCTTCAACTGCTTCGTCGCGAACTGTCATAACCTGAATTGTCTGTCCGTCTGTAAGCTTAACTGTGCGGTTATTTTTGTCTACGTTTTCGACGGGCGTGTTGTAGTCGGTTGCGTCCTTATCCTTGATTTTGTAAGTAAAGCTGCCGCCGTCGGTTGCCTGCCAGCTCACGTTTCCGTTTCTGTCAACGGTAAGTTCGGGAGTTCTTAAAGTATTCGTCTTTACGAATTTGATTGCTTCGCCGTAGTCGCTGTCAAGATATTTTCCGCCTCCGACGGACTTGAATTTGATTGACTGTCCGTCTTCGAGCACGGGCTGATGTTCGGGCTCGTAAAGAATATCCGTCTTATCCGCAATTGCGTTTCCGTCTGCGTCGAGCACGGTATATCTGTAACCCGTTGCGTGTTCAACCGTTTTGGTTATTCTAACCGTACCGGAGGTTGCGCCGATAGTGAATTCGGGCGTTTCGGTAATTTTAACCTGTGCAACGTTGTACGTTGCCGAAGCTTCTTCGCTGTCTGCGTAATTTTTTGCAGTATCGGAAGCGTAAGCTCTGATAGTTTTGCCGTAGGGAACTACGGGTTTATTGTTTGCGTCGTATTCGGTGAATTCCGCGCCGTCAACCGAAACGAAGAGTTTGTCTCCGCCTTTGGTTGCGTCGGGGATAACGGTAGCCGCGCCCGTGTCCTCGTCGATTTCGATAGCGGGAGCGTTGAGCTTTTCAAGCACTACGTTAGAAACGGGGGTTGCGTTCGAGGGGATAAGATTGAGGTTGTTTCCGCTCAATGAAATTATACCCGTAACGTCGGCGACTTTGCCTTCGTATTTTTTGAAAGTCGCTACTATTGCCGTCTGCTGGTCCTTATCGACGACCTGCGAGGTTCCGCCTACGTAGAAAGCGATCGTTTTACCGTCAAGCGTAAGCGTTACCGTGGTATTGCCGCTTGAACTCGTGGTAATTTTGGTTATCGTAACGCCCTTTACGGTTGTCAAAGTATTCTGTAAAACTTTGAGTTCGTCTTCGTTGCCGATTTTTGCGGTGACGTCTACGGGAGCAACGGTTGCAGGGGTTGCATTCGTTATGGTGACGGTTGCGTTTATGATTTCGTCAAGAGCAAATTTAGCATCTTCAAACGATTTGAAAACGTCCTTTACGCCGGTTACTTTCACTTCCATACCGACTGCAAGAGTTTCGGGAACGGCAGTTGCCTTAAATGCATAATAGCCGCCGTCGCTGTCCTGTAAATAAACGTTGTTGCCGCGGAATGCGGTTACGACGCCCTTTACGCAGACTTCGTCGTTTTTCGCCGCAGCGGCGTATTCCGCGTGCGTCATTACGCCGATATATTTCTTTACGACTGCATCACTGTCCGAATAAGCCGTGCCGTCGCCGATTGCTGTAACGGTGATCGTCTGGCCTTTTGTAAGTACGGGCTTGTTGTTTGCGTCGTAGTCGACAGGCTCGGTTGCGTCGCCGATAGTGTAAACTGCTTTTACCGCGTTCGCGTCAACTGTGACGGTAACAACGCCGTTGTCGTCTATTTCAACGACGGGAACGGAAAGCTGAACGGCAACGTCCGTATGAATATTTGTTATAGGCTCTGCATTTGCAGGTATAAGCTGTGCGGTATTGCTGAAAAGCGAAACCAAAGCGGTAACGTCAACGGTCTTGCCTTCGTTGGCTTTAAAGCTTTCCGTAATCGCGTTTTGCTGGGTTGCGTCAACAACCTGACTTCCGCCGATATAGAAAGTTACGGTTTTATCGCCGACGGTGAGCACGACGTTCGTGCGGTTCTTTTCGGCGTCAACTGTTACGCTCGTAATAACTGCGCTGTTTACGGTAACAAGCGAACTCTGCAAAGCAAGCAGTTCGTCGTTATTGCCGATTTTTCCGGTAACGTCTATGGGCGTAACCGCGGAAACCGTATTATCGGTAATTTCAATCGTCGCGTTAGTAATTTCGTTTAAGCCGTTGTAAACCGTTTTGGTTCCGGAAACTTTTATTTCCATACCAACCGCAAGTCCTTCGGGTATCGCGGCAACGCCGTAAGCGTAATAACCGCCGTCGTTATCCTGCAAATAAACGTTATACGAGGTCACGTCGTTTTTGGTTACGGCAGTCATTGCCGAAACTTTACCTGCTACGGCAACGCTTGAACTGTCGGCAGCCGCGATAAACTCGGCTCTCGTCATAACTTCCGCGGGAGCGGGTGCTTCGGCGTCGTAAGTTTTCGTCACGGGCTCGCTGTCCGAGTAATTCACTCCGTCGCCTTTGGCGGTAACTTTGATGGTCTGACCGTCGGTAAGTACTGGCTTGTTGTTTGCGTCGTACTCGGTTTCGGCGCCGTCGCCTATAACGTAGACGATTTTAACTGCGTGTTCGACCGTTCCGATAGTTACGGTTCCGTCCGTGCCGATGCTGACAGAGGGCCCTGCAAGCTGTACGGGCTGTTTCGAAGGTGCGGTGTAAGTCTTAACTTCGGAAAAATCACTGTCCGTGTAATTTTTGCCGTCACCTTTTGCCTTTACCTTGATTGACTGACCGTCGGCGAGATTGACCGAAAGATTGTTTGTCGCCGTTTCCTCGCCGTCGCCGATAACGTAAGCGTAACCGCTCGCATTTTCGACTTCAAGCCACGATGCGACGCCCTTATCGTCAACGGTGACAACGGGAGTCAGAAGTTTTGCAGGTGCTTTGTCGTCGTTGCAGGAATCGCAGCCGGCGAAAGCAAAACACATACAAATTGAGATGATGAGGCTTAAAGCCATCAACAGTAAATGTCGTCTTTTCATACGACCTCCTTAAAAAAAATTATATATAAGCAAAAGCTTGTATTTCAGAGGAGGGGAGGCAAGCGTGTGTTATACACACGCTTGCGCGCGTACGCGCGCAAAACAATACTATTCAGTTATTTATATTGTAACACCTATATGTGCAAATTTCAATACCCCTGCCGAAAATAAAACAAAAAAACATTATTTAGGTCAAAAATTGTGATAAACGTGTAAAAATGAAAAGTTTTCACACGTTTATCACAAAAAAGCAGAGCATATTTCCGTGCATACGCATTTAAATCTTTGTAATGCTTGACGAAATCGGCATAAAAGCATAAAATAATATTCGTAAATTATGGAAGAAAAAGAGATAACGGCGCAGGACGTCGAAGCGAGCCTGAGAAAAAAATTCAAAAAATCTATGTTTTCGCGGTTCGCCAAGGCGGTAAACGAATACGAACTGATTCGGGAAAACGATAAAATCGCCGTATGTATGTCGGGCGGAAAGGACAGCTTCGCGCTTGCAAAACTCTTTCAGGAGCTGAAAAGGCACAACAAATTTCCGTTCGGGCTTGAATTTCTGGTGATGGACCCCGGTTACAGCAGCGAGAACAGGAAGAAGATAGAGAAAAACGCAGAGCTTTTGAATATCCCCGTAACTATTTTCGAAACGGACATATTCGAGAGTGTTCACTCGATAGAAAAGTCGCCCTGCTATCTCTGCGCGAGAATGAGAAGGGGACATCTCTATCACAGAGCGAAGGATTTGGGCTGTAACAAGATTGCGCTCGGGCACCACTACGACGACGTCATCGAAACCATACTTATGGGTATGCTCTACGGCGGACAGATACAGACTATGATGCCCAAGGTCAGAAGCGCGAATTTCGAGGGGATGGAGCTTATCCGCCCTATGTATCTTATCCGCGAAGAAACAATAAAGCACTGGCGCGACTACAACGGGCTTGAATTTCTTCAATGCGCCTGCCGATTTACCGAAAACGGCGAAAAGGACGAGGAGAATTCGAAAAGACGGAAAATGAAGGCGCTTATCCGCCGTCTCGAAGCCGAGGATGCAGGGATAGAACAGAACATCTTCCGAAGCGTCGAAAACGTCAGCTTAAAGACGGTAATAGAGTACAAGGACAAAGACGGCGTACGCCACCGTTTTACCGACGACTACTGAAAGCTTACAAAAAATTTCGGTTAATTCAAAACAAAAGAATAAGGTTCAGATATGAAAATTATGCACTTGGCGGATCTGCACTTAGGTTCGCAGATGAAAAAATTTCCTAAGGACAAAGCCGAAGAAAGACGGCGCGAAATACGTTCGACGTTCGAGCGCGCCGTTGCATTTGCGCGAAGCGAGGGAATAAAAAATATTCTGCTTTCGGGAGACGTCTTCGACAGCGACCGCCCTTTTAAAAAGGACAAGGAATATTTTTACAGCGTGGTAAGACACAACGCGGATATGGACTTTTACTATCTTCGCGGAAACCACGACGGACAGGAATGTTACCGTGAGGAAATAGAAAATTTAAAGACTTTCGGCGAAAGCTGGAAAACTTACCCCCTCGGCGCAGGCGTCGCCGTTTCGGGTCTGGAAATAAACGCGGGCAACTGCGTATCTATGTATTCCTCGCTCGCTCTCGACCCTTCGGCTGTCAATATCGTGATGCTTCACGGCGACATAGGCGAAGCTTCGGGTGAAAACAAAATAAACAAGCTTCGCCTCCGCGACAGGAATATAGACTATCTCGCGCTCGGACATATTCATTCTTTCAGATGCGACAGGATAGACGAGAGGGGGATTTTCGCGTACAGCGGCTGCCTCGAAGGCAGAGGCTTTGACGAAACGGGCGAAAAGGGCTTCGTCATCTACGATACCGAAACAAAGGAAGCGCAGTTCAAGCCGTTCGCATACCGCACGGTCGAAGAGTGCGACGCCGATATCACGGGTGCGCAGGACAGTTACGATGCGGTGCGCAAAATAAAATCGTTTATCGACGTAAACGAAAAAAATCTGCTAAGAATCAATCTGACGGGCACGCTTGCGCATATCGACGAAATGCTCGCTTCCGACGTGGAGGCGGATCTGAGAAATCTTTGCTACTGCGTTTCGGTTAAGAACAAAACAAAACTCCGCATAGACTATTCCGCGCTCTATGACAGCAAGTCTTTGAAAGGCGAGTTCGTAAGGTGCGTAACGGCGGAGGAAACCGACGAAGAAACAAGACAGAAAATTCTGGATTTAGGTCTGAAAGCTCTGTCGGGGCAGGCTGACGTATGAGATTGCTTTCCTGTTATATAGAAAATTTCGGAAACATTAAACAGCGCGAATACGACTTCGGCGCAGGCATAACCGCGTGCTGTGAAAACAACGGTTACGGCAAGACGACGCTCGCTTCGTTTTTAAAGGCTATGTTCTACGGAATGAAGCCGACGACCGCAAGGGATAAAGAGGTCGGCGAAAGAAAGCGCTTTTATCCTTTCGAGGGCGGAAAATTCGGCGGAAACGTCACGTTCGAGCACGGGGGCGACGTCTATAAAATAGTCCGTTTTTTCGGCGAAAAGAGCGCGACGGACGATACGAAGAGCATCTACCGCAACGACGTTCTTCTGCCCGATAGCGAAGCCGAGGCAGGCAGGGAATTTTTAGGTATAGACGAACAGTCGTTCTTAAAGACGGTGTTCATAAATTCGGATGATACGGAGGTTTCGGCGACGGGCGATATCGGCAGAATGTTAAACGAATTCGTCGACGATACCGACTTCGAGGGGGCTGTCGCCTCGCTTGAAAAACAGAAAAAGGAATATAAGGCTTCGAGGGGGAACAACGATAAAATTTCACGGCAGAAAAGCTATATTGCCGACCTTAAAGACTCCGTAGGAAACAAGAGGAAAATAAGCGAAGGGCTGGGAGCGAAGTACGCAAAGCTCAACGCGCTCAAAGAGGAAGTCGAAGCCCTCCGCAGAAAACAGAACGCCGAGGTTGAAATCAACCTCCAAAGGCAGAAGTGGAACACCTACGACAATTACAGAAACGACGCGGACGAGGCGCATAAAAAGCTTTCGCTGATGCGGGCAAAGTATCCTTCGGGACTGCCCGACGGAGCGGAGGCGCAGGAGCTTTTAAACTGCGCGGACGGCATTTCGCGCGCAAGGGAAAGGCTTTCGGCGTCGCAGATGACGGACGGCAAAAAGTCGAGGCTTTGCGAGCTTGAAAATTACTTTTCCGCAGGGTTCCCCGACAGTCGGAAAATGACGGAGATGAATGCGCTCACCGCCGACAAAATCAGACTTGACGCAGAGATATGCGGTATCGAACAGACTTTGGGGCACGGTGATGACGCGCGTTTTTCATCGGGTATTCCCGACGAAGAGGAGCTGAGTAAATACGTCGGTAAACTCTCTGCGCTCCGCGAACTCAAAGAGAATAAAAACGCGCCTGCCGAGCCGGAATCCCATAAAAAACTACTGCTTATTCCTGCGATACTCTCAGTCGTGCTGATATGCGTAGGCATAGGTATGTTTTTCGTCAAAACGCTTGTCGGCGGAATACTTTCGGCTTTGGGTGCGGTTGTAGCGCTCGTCGGCGTATTCTTCTACTTCAAGGGACAGATAAATCTTGTTAAAACGGTAAACGGCAATTCGCAGAACGGAAAAATATCCGAACTCGAAAACGAGATACGCAGTTTTCTGTCACGGCTCGGTTACTTTACGCAGGGCGGAGTCGAAGTCGACTTCAACAACCTTTTGAGGGATATTGAAATATACAGGCGCAACGCCGCGCTCCGCGAAGAGAATACAGCGCAGTTAAAGCGCAAAAAGGAAGAGCGCGCGGCGGTCGCGTCGAGGATAAAAGAGTTTCTGTCGGCGTACGGATTAAAGGGTGAAAACGAGAGCGCGGAACTTGCCGGACTTGACAGATCGATTGCGGAATATACCGCGCTGAAAGGCGAAAAAGAGAGCGCGGAAACGCGCACGGCGGACTGTAACCGCGAGATAAAAAACTATACAGTCAAGGCGATAGATATATTGAGTAAATACGACGTCGCTCCGGAGGAGAACCTCGTCGAACAGTCGAGGCGTATCGACGCGGACGGCAGGGAGCTATCAAGACTTACCGAAAGTTATAAAGAGCTCGACAGGCGCGCCGTCGGTTACAGGGCGGAAAACAATCTTACTAACCGTCCTCAAAAAGAGGAAACGGCGGAGGACGTCAAACAGATTCTCGATAAAAAAGTCGAGGAGCTTGCAAGGACGGGCAGGGATATCGACGAGGACGAGAGCGCGACGGAAACGCTGAACTCTTTGACGGAAGAGCTGGCGGCCGCAGAAGATACCCTCAAAGAACTTCAATCGGAATACGAGCTTATCAAAAAGACCGTTTTCTATCTCGAAAAGGCGGAAAACGAGCTCAAAGACAAATACGTCCGCCCTATCAGGGAAAGCTTTTTGAAATACAGCGCTATGCTTGAAAAGGCGCTCGGCGAAAAAGTCATAATGGACAAGGATTTCAAAATCTTTTTCGAGCGTTCGGGCGAAAGGCGGAGCGACGCGCATCTCAGCGCAGGGCAGAAGAGTCTTTGCACCCTCTGTTTAAGACTTGCGCTTATCGATAATATGTATAAGGGCGACAGTCCGTTTATTATTATGGACGACCCGTTTGTGCATTTGGATGCAGAGCATATGATGCGCGCCCGCACTTTGCTTTCCGAACTTTCGAAGGACAGGCAGATAATATATTTCTGCTGTCACTCTTCCAGAGAGGTTTAAACAATATATAACCGTCGCATTTCTGCGTCGCCCTGCGGCAACTTCCAGTCATTTACTTCTATGTAAACTCCTTCAAGTTTTCCTCGGGTTTCTTGAATTGCTCGGTTCTCTATTGTTTAGAATTACATTACGCAAATTCTTTAAAAAGGGTATATCTATGAAAAACTTTAAAAACGTTTTTATTTTCGACCATCCGCTCGTAAAGCACAAGATAGCGATACTCCGCGATAAAAACACGGGTATGAAACAGTTCCGCGAACTCATCGAAGAGATAACCACCATAATGACATACGAAAGTATGCGCGACGTTGAGCTCGTTCCCGTCGAGGTGGAAACTCCGCTTGAAAAGACGGTGCAGTACAAGGTGAAGGAAGAGAGCATTGCGATAGTCCCCATTTTAAGGGCGGGGCTGGGAATGGTAAACGGTGTGCATACGGTTTTCCCCACGGCGTGCGTAGGGCACATAGGTATGTACAGAAACGAACAGACGCTCGAACCGCAGGAATATTACTGCAAGCTTCCCGACGGGATAGAGAACAAGACAGTTTTTTTGGTAGACCCGATGCTCGCAACGGGCGGTTCCGCCGTCGACGCGCTGAACGCGCTCAAAAAGCGCGGTTGTAAAAATATTAAATTTATGGCGATAATCGGTGCGCCCGAGGGGATCGAAAAGGTGGCTATCGCCCATCCCGACGTAAAAATTTACGTTTCCACTCTCGACAGACAGCTCAACGCTCACGGCTATATATTGCCCGGGTTGGGTGATGCCGGCGACCGCCTGTTCGGCACGAAGTAAAACTGCGTATAGACTTTGCATAACTTTGTCGTTCTTGCGCACCGCTTCGGTTACATACTTCCGCGTGTGCTCCCTTGCGGATTACGCAAGCTCACCGTTCTGCTTGTTATCCGCTGTTTTGAATTGTTTTACGGTTTCTGAATATAATTTTCATTTTCCTATTGATTTTATCAAAACGTTGTGGTACAATACTGTTTACTTAAATTAAAGTCAGGTAAACGTATGAAATTTTCCAAATTATTCGGGCGCGGGAAGAAAGAAACCGAAAAGACGGCTCCTGCGCCGGCAAAGGAAGAAATTCCCGAAGATAAAAAAGATATCGGCGAAACTTTTATTGAAACCGAAGCTTCGGTAAAAGAGCAAACCGTTTCTGCAAAACCGGAGGCGGAGAGGCCGACGGCAGAAGCAAGTGCGGAAAAATCCGTTTCCGGCAAAGTTTCTGTTCGCGTCGGTTATAACCGCAGTTTCGAAGCGAAGCTCATTCAGTCGGATGAAAAGCTTAAAAATTATTACGGCGAAATTAAAAACTGCCTTTTAAGTTACGGCGTCAGACCCCGTATGAGCTGGCAGTACGAAACTTTTAAAACGGGCAGAAACCTGCTTGTAAAACTTGCGATGCGCGGTAAGACGCTGGGCGTGTATCTTGCGCTCGAACCCGAGGCATATGCCGGCACCAAATACAAGATAGACGACGTTTCCGCCGTTTCCAAAAACTCCGCTGTGCCCGTTTTGTACAAACTCAAAAACGACAGGCGCGTTAAATACTGCAAGGAGCTGATAGCTGCGGTTATGGAAAAATTCGGGCTCGGAGCGAAAGAGATCTCGCGGGAAGACTACGCTTTGAAATATCCCTATGAGGAATTGGAACCGCTGATTGAAAGAGGGCTTGTAAAGCTTACTAAGCTGAAAGGCGCATCAGAAAACGGCGTGATAGAAGTTTCAAGAGAGCGCTTTGAAGAGATAGCGGCTGCGGACGGCGCCTATCCGGAAGTGGTGGAAAGCATTTCCGTTTCGGAGGCGGAGGAAAAGCTTGCCGACGATACGGCTGAAAAGTTTGTGGAGGAGAGCGGCAGACTTTCGGACAGGACTAAAAAAGATATCGTCAACATAGACGCGCTCGGAAAATATTTCAGCGCAGGCGAATGTGTCACGATAGAGGAAATCAGAAAGCGCGTTCCGTCAGTCAGCAAAAAGGCGACGTACGTCAAAGTGCTTGCGCGCGGAATTCTCGACAAAGCGCTGAACGTCGAAGCCGACGATTTTTCGCCTACGGCAATAAAGATGATAGTGCTTACGGGCGGAACGGTAAAACGCACGAAGAAAAATTAAAATTACTTAAAGAGGTTTATAATGAGTTGGTTTACAGAAGTTTTGTTTTTGATCCCGAACTGGTCGTGGTTTGTCATTATAGTTGGCATATTCTGCCTGCTTATGGCAATAGTTATAATTACCTGCGTTAAAAAACCCAAGACGGACGACGAGCCCGAACCCGTACTTATGGACGGTGAAGCCGCGGCTGAAACGGACGGTAAAAAAACGGTTGCGGACGAAAGCAAAGAGGAAGCAAAGGAAACCGCAGAAGATAAAGAGATCAAAGCGGAAAAGGTTGAAGAGCCCGTCTATGCCGAGCCCGAACCCGTCCTCGTCGAAGAGCCCGTTCAGCCTATAAATGAAGAAAAGCCCGTAAAGAAAACCGCTGTCAAAAAAGAAACGGCGAAAAAGACGGCTCCGGCGCAAAAGACAGAAAAGAAAACCGCGTCAAAGCCTGCCGAAAAGAAGACGGCTTCAATCGTAAAGACGGCTGAAAAAAAGACGGGCGCGACCAAAACTTCGGCAAAAGCGGAAACCGTAAAAACGGCGAAAGACGACGACAATAAGGTCTATCATATTTCCAAGCGCAAGGAAGATAAAAAGTGGCAGGTAAAGGCGGAGGGTTCGAGCAAAGCTTTAAAACTTTTCTTCACGCAGGAAGAGGCTATCGATTACGCCAAATCGGTGGCAGGCAATCAGGAAGGCAGGATCGTCATTCACAAAGAGGACGGCGGTTTCAGAAAACTGAAATATTAATACCGTAAAAGCCCGCGGCGCGGGCTTTTAATTCGGTTAAGAAGCGTAAAATCAGTTTATAAATAAATTAATAACTAAGAGGTGAGATATGACTAAAATCGATATTTTTTCGGGCTTTTTAGGCGCAGGCAAAACCACGCTTATCAAAAAACTTATAAAGGAAGCTTACGCAGGCGAAAAACTCGTACTGATAGAAAACGAATTCGGAGAGATAGGCATCGACGGCGGATTTTTGCAGGACGCGGGCATTAAGATAAACGAACTCAATTCGGGCTGTATCTGCTGCTCGCTCGTCGGCGACTTTTCGGAAGCTCTGAAAAAGGTGTACGCGGAATACCGCCCCGACCGTATCCTGATAGAGCCGTCGGGCGTCGGCAAGCTTTCCGACGTTATCCGCGCGGTCGAAAGCGCGGACTTGCACGACTGCGTTATAAACACTTACACCGCGGTAGTCGACGCGACTAAATGCAAAATGTATATGAAAAACTTCGGCGAGTTCTTTAACGATCAGATAGAGACTGCGCGCTGTATAGTTTTCAGCCACACCGACGTATGCGACGCGGACAGGCTCGAAGCCGCTATCGCTCTCGTGCGCGGACGCAATGCAGGTGCAACGGCAGTCACCACGCCCTGGAACGAGCTTGACGGAAAAGAGATTCTCACCGCAATGGAGCACGCCGTAACGCTCGAAGGCGAACTGAAAAAACTGAACGAAGAGCACGGGTGCTGTCACGGACATCATCACGACGAAGAGGAGCACGAATGCTGCCACGGACATCATCACGACGAAGAGAAGCACGAATGCTGTCACGGACATCATCACGGCGGTGAACACCGCGGACATCACGACCATCACGACCATCACGCCGACGAGGTGTTTACAAGTTTCGGCGTGGAAACAAGCAAAAGTTTTACCGAAAGCAGATTAAAGGAAATTCTGTCCTCGCTTGCGGACGCGGATAAGTACGGCGCGGTTTTGCGCGCAAAGGGCATTGTTGCCTGTACCGACGGGGGCTGGCTACACTTCGACTATATCCCCGACGGAATAGATATCCGCAAGGGATCGCCTGCTTATACGGGCAGACTGTGCGTTATAGGCGCAAAGATAAACGAGGCTGAACTCAAAAAACTTTTCGGAGTTTAAAATTGCGTATCGCTCGCATCTCTGCAATTTAAAAAATAAGGTGGTAATATGCAACAGGAAGTATCCGTCTATCTTTTTCTCGGTTTTTTAGAATCGGGGAAGACGAAATTTATACAGGAAACGCTCGAAGATCCGCGTATGGAAAACGGCGAAAATACCGTTCTTCTTATCTGCGAAGAGGGTGAAGAAGAGTACTCTCCCGAAAAATTCGGAGTCGGAAAGGTCGCCGTCGTCACGCTTGAAAACGCGTCGGAGCTGACGGGAGAGAATCTGAACGCAATTACCGAAAAATACAAAGCGCAGAGAGTAATAGTCGAGTACAACGGTACCTGGCTGTTACAGCAGTTTTTCGACGCTATGCCGGAGAACTGGGTAATCAATCAGATGATGACCTTCTTCGACGCTAATTCATTTCTCAGTTATAATGCGAATATGCGTCAGCTCGTGTTCGATAAAATTCAGATGACGCAGATGGTGGTTTTCAACCGCTTCAAGGGCGAGTTTGAAAAGCAGGAGTTCCATAAAATAGTAAGGGGAATTTCCCGCCGACCGGATATCGTCTACGAGTATATAGGGGGTAAAGCTGAATTCGACGATATCGAAGACCCCCTTCCCTACGATATCAACGCGCCCGTAATAGAGATCGGCGACAGGGATTTTGCCTGGTTCTACCGTGATATGGCTGAAAACGTAAAAAATTACGTCAATAAAACCGTTCGTTTCAAGGGAATGGCGGCTGTCTCGAAAAAAGTCCCTAAGGGCTGTATCGTCCTCGGCAGGCACATTATGACCTGTTGCGAAGCTGATATCGCCTACGACGGTTTCGCCGTCAACTGCAATAATCTTTCGGACGGAGTAAATACGCGCGACTGGCTCACGGTTACTGCAAAGGTTAAATACGAATACAATTCGGTTTACCGTTCGCAGGGCCCCGTTCTGTATGCGGAAAAGCTGGAAAAAAGCGACCCTCCCGAGGATATAGTGGCGACGTATTACTGATTTAAACGGCGGCAGTACGGCGAATCGGTTCTGTTTTTTGTAAATTTATAAACTCTTTTAATTTTGTTCGGCGTAAAGCCTGTCGAATAATGTCGAAAATCTTCTATTTTTGACGACAGCGCAATTTTTTCGACAAAGTTTTTGATTTTTCGTGATTTTAGTGATAATATGTATATATAAAAATTACGGGGTGCGTATTATACGCATTAAAGGGTGAAAAAATGAAAATCAACATTGAACAGACCTACCTTTCGGCAACCGACCGCAAAAGCGAAATCGAGCGTCAGCTTGCCGAACTTGACGAAATATTAAAAACTCCCGAGCGCACGCTCGACGATATCATACTGCATATCAGACTTTTAAAAGAATATAAACTCTATCTTTAAATGCGAGGGTGTTCCGCGGAACACCCTCGCATTTAATATGTAAGTGCCAAAATGAAAATATCCGAAAAATGTATAAATATATCCGTTTTTTTAATAGACTTTGAACGGCCGTTTTACTATAATGTAAATGGTAAAATTTTCAAAAGGGGTATTTTATGACCGTTAAAGAAAAAATGAATACGGTTGCGGACGAGCTGTATAATATAGGCATCGTGCCCGTTATCAAACTTGAAAATGTGGAAAACGCCGAAAAGCTTGCTTCGGCTCTTCGTGAAGGCGGAATAAACTGCGCGGAAGTTACTTTCAGGGCGAAGGGCGCGGACGAGGTCATCCGCCGTATGGTCAGAGCCTTTCCCGATATGCTTGTAGGCGCGGGAACGGTGCTTTCCGCCGAACAGGCGGATGCGGCGTACAAGGCAGGCGCAAAATTCTGCGTGGCTCCCGGCTTAAATCCTAAGGTGGTAAAGCACTGCCTCGACAAGGGTATTCCCTTTGCGCCGGGGGTGTCGTCGGCAAGCGAAATCGAGCAGGCAATGGAATTGGGGCTTGACTTCGTTAAATTTTTCCCTGCCGAGCAGGCGGGCGGATTTCCCTACATCAAAGCGGTGTGCGCGCCCTATTCGCAAATGCGCTTTATGCCGACTGGCGGAGTTTCCGAAGACAACCTCAATACTTATCTTTCGTATAACAAAATAGTCTGTTGCGGAGGCAGCTGGATAGTTCCGTCTAAGCTTTTGGAAAGCGGGGACTGGGCAGGAATAACAAAGCTCTGCCGTACCGCCGTCGATAAAATGCTCGGTTTCGAGATGGTTCACGTCGGGCTGAACTGTGCGGACGCGGACGAGGCTGAGGCGGTTGCCGACGAGTTTAACGCGGCGTTCGGTTTCGAAAAGAAGGTCGGCAACAGCTCGGTATTTTCTCATACTTATATGGAGATGATGAAAAAGCCCTTCCACGGCACGCACGGGCATATCGCCATTGCCACCAACTCTGTAAAGCGTGCGCTTTATCAGCTTGAAAAAAGAGGCTATAAAGTTATGGAGGGCTCTCAGAAATACAATGCGGACGGCGTAATGAACGTTGCGTATCTTGACCATGAGTTCGGCGGTTTCGCCGTACATCTGGTATTGAAAAAATAAAAAATACTGCGGATATACGCAGTATGAAAAATTTTAATAATTAACGGTGCAGGCAAAACGGCGCTTTTGCGCAAAGCCCGTAAATAAAATTAAAAAATATTTTTAGGAGATAAAGTAACAATGAAAAAGATTGTAACTATGGGCGAGATTATGCTCCGCCTTTCCACGCCGAACAACGAAAAGTTTATTCAGGCAGACGAGTTCGATATAAACTACGGCGGAGGCGAAGCCAACGTTGCTGTGTCCTGCGCGAACTACGGACACAAGGCGGAATTCGTGACCGCCGTTCCCGATAACGAAATCGGCGAATGTGCAGTGGCGGCGCTGAGAAAGTACGGCGTGGAAACCTGCCATATCGCAAGATGCGGAGAAAGGCTCGGCATATACTTCCTCGAAACGGGCGCGTCTATGCGTCCTTCGAAAGTCGTTTACGACAGAGCTCACGCTTCGATTACCACCGCGACGAAGAAAGATTTCGACTTCGACGCAATCTTCAAGGACGCCGACTGGTTCCACTTCACGGGAATTACTCCCGCTGTTTCGGATGCGGCTGCCGTGCTTACGGAAGAGGCGCTCAAAGCCGCTAAAAAACACGGCGTGACCGTTTCCGTCGACCTCAATTTCCGTAAAAAACTCTGGTCGAGCGAAAAGGCGAAATCGGTTATGACAAAGCTTATGAAATACGTCGACGTATGTATCGGCAACGAAGAGGACGCAGATCTCGTACTCGGTTACAAGCCCGGCAAGACGGACGTAACGCAGGGCGACTTAGAGCTTGCGGGCTACAAGGATATCTTCGAAAGAATGTGCAAAGATTTAGGCTTTAAGTATGCTATTTCCTCGCTCCGCGTAAGTCATTCCGCTTCGGACAACGGCTGGTCGGCTTGCATATATAACGCCGAAACGAAGGAATTCTATCATTCAAAGGAATACCGCATCAGCCCTATCGTTGACCGTGTAGGCGGCGGCGACAGCTTTGCAGGCGGAGTAATCACAGGCTTTCTGGACGGAAAAGATTTCAAAGCCGCTCTCGAATTCGGCGTTGCCGCATCTGCATTGAAGCACACCATTCCCGGCGACTTCAACCTCGTTTCGAGAAAAGAGGTAGAGGCACTTGCGGGCGGCGACGGCTCGGGGCGCGTACAGCGCTAAACAGTATATATGCGGCGCATCGCTGTGTTGCGCTGTGGGAACCCTCAGTCATTTACGTCTATGTAAACTCCTTCGGGTTTTCCTCGCGCGCCTTGCTCTGCTTGCATCTATGCAGTTTTATTATCTGTAAAAACAGAAAGGTGTAATTACCATAAAGAGGTATAAATTGAAAATTGCTTTCCGTACGCACGATTTAGGCGTTAAGGGACTTGATAAAGCCGTTGAAAAATGTAATAACTGCGGAATATCCGCAGTTCAGCTGGTAGCCTATAAATTCCTTGACGAGGTAAAGTACGCTCCCGACGGAATTGACCGGCAGAAAGCAGAAATTATAGGCAAAGCTTTCAGTACGGGCGGAATTTCCGTTCCGCTCATCGGCGCATACTTCAACCCCGTTCACTCCGACAAAGAAAAGGTTGCAAGGTGCAAACAGGTTTTCAAAGAGTATCTGACTCACGCGCACGAATTAGGCTGTGATATCGTCGGTTCCGAAACGGGCAGCTTCAACGACGATAAGTGGACTTATCATCCGCTCAACCGCACCGAAGAAGCGTTGCAGACTGTAATTTCAACGTTTAAAGAACTTGCGCTTTATGCAGAAGAAGTAGGCGCATACGTTGGAATCGAGGGCGCCGCGGGTCACGTTTGCTGGAATGTGGCAACGCTTAAAAGGGCGTACGATGCAATCGGTCGGGACAACGTAAGAATTATCTTCGATATCTACAACTACCTCGATGTGGAAAATTACAGAAATTATCTTGAAATTTTAGACGAAGGATTAAAGACTTTCAACGGGCTTATCCGTATTTTCCATATCAAGGACTGTGTGTTCGAGGACGGAAAGCTTAAACAGGTTGCCCCCGGAAAAGGAATGTTCGACTTCAAGGAGATACTCAGCCGTATAAAGGCTTACGATAAAGACGCCGTTCTCGTTTTAGAGGGTACCACAGGCGACGACATTGTTCCCTGCATACGCTTTATTGAAAATACCTGGAACGAAGTTTAAACAGCGTATATACTTCTGTTTATTTAAAATAAATTTGTGAGGTTTTAAAATTGAAATTTGATATAAGATATGCAAATCATCCCGATGATTCGAAGCATTACGATACAAAAGAACTGAGAGAAAAATATCTCATTGAAAAACTGTTCGAGGAGGATGAAATTCTTCTCACCTACTCGCATCAGGACAGAATTATCGCAGGCGGAGCAATGCCCGTAAAAAAGAAACTGTCGCTCGGCACTTTCAAAGAGCTTGCAACCGCGTACTTTTTGGAGCGCAGGGAAATGGGCGTCATCAATATCGGCGGAGCAGGCAAAATCACGCTTGACAAAAAGGTTTACGAAATAGGTCACAAAGAGGGAATTTATATAGGTATGGGAACCAAAGAGATAGAGTTTGCTTCCGACGACGCGAAAAATCCCGCTAAATTCTATATTAATTCAAGCCCTGCGCACAAGGCATATCCTACGGTGAAAATAGTAAAACCCGTAGAGGGCAGGCCTGCGCCCGACGGAGTCAAGTACTGCGTTCAGCGCCACTTGGGCACAGACGAAGGCATCAACAAGAGGACTATCAATCAGTTCATTATCGGCGACGTGTGCGAGAGCTGTCAGCTTGCAATGGGTATGACCGAACTCGATTCGGGCAACGCCTGGAACACGCTTCCGAGCCATACTCACGAGAGGAGAATGGAAGTATATATGTACTTCGAGCTTCCCGAAAACGAAGCGGTCATTCATCTTATGGGCACACCTCAGGAAACGAGGCATATCATTATGCACAACGAGCAGGCTGTAATTTCTCCGAGCTGGTCGATACACAGCGGAGTCGGCACGCATAACTACACTTTCATATGGGGTATGTGCGGAGAGAATCAGACGTACGACGATATGGACAATATTGCCACTCGGGACTTGCGCTAACTAAACTGCGTATATACATCGCAATACAGCGTTGACTTTACGGTTTTGTTCGGTTACATACTTCTATGTATGCGCCCTCGCAAAACCGCAGTCGCCTTGTCTTGCTCGTATCTCCGGAGTTTTAAATGTTCTTATATTAGGAAATTATTTTAAATTTTATTTGATAAGGAAATGAAAATATGGCACAACTTAAATTTAGTGACGTAAACAAAGTATATCCCAACGGATATCACGCTGTGCACGATTTCAATATGGAAATATCCGACGGTGAATTTATCTGCCTTGTCGGCGATTCGGGTTGCGGTAAATCGACGACCCTAAGAATGATAGCCGGTCTTGAAGATATAACCGCAGGCGAGTTTTATATCGACGGCAAACTTGCAAATCAGACTTCGTCGAGGGACAGGGGAATAGCAATGGTCTTTCAGTCGTACGCGCTCTATCCTCATCTTACCGTGTACGAAAACCTTGCGTTCGGTCTTACGCTCGAAGGTATAGACGCCGAAGTCATAGACGAAAAGGTCAAAGCGACGGCCAAGATTCTGGGGCTTACCGACTACCTTGAACGTTTTCCCCGTGCGCTTTCGGGCGGACAGTGTCAGCGCGTAGCCGTCGGCCGCGCGCTCATAAGAAAGGTAAATATATTCCTTATGGACGAGCCCCTTTCCAACCTCGACGCAAAACAGCGCGTTACTATGCGCTCGGAAATAAAGCAGATCCACCGCTCGGTCGGCGCGACGACAATCTACGTAACTCACGACCAGACGGAAGCTATGACTATGGCGGACAGAATAGTCGTTATGAAGTCGGGCGGTTACGTTCAGCAGATAGGCACGCCTTACGAGCTGTATTTCTATCCGAAAAACCTGTTCGTTGCAGGCTTTATCGGCGAACCGCCTATGAACTTTTTCCGCGGTGTCGTGGAAGACGGAAAATTCGTCGGTCACGGCTTGAAGCTCAGCGTCGCTCCGCTTGTCAATGATATCGGCGCGGTAGAGGGCAAAAAGGTAGTTTTTGCGTTCAGACCCGAGGCAATCAGTCTTCAAAAGAGCAAGGGCGACTATGAAATAAAATCAAGAGTCGAGCTCACCGAGCTTTTAGGCGACACTACCAACGTCTACGCGACCGTCGGTGAAGGCGAAGAAAAAGTCAACGTAATTCTCAAAGTCAACCCCCACAACGCTCCCTCGATGGGTTCTGATTTTACTTTCCGTATTCCTCAGGTTGCGGCGTATTTGTATGATGCCGAAACCGAAGAAATAATCGAAAACAACATTAAAAGGCATTAAAACAGTTCACGAAAAATTAATTCTATTCTGCGAATTAATTTTTCCGTGATTTGAAAGGCGCTGCCTTTCTTTTTGCGATATTAAGGGCAAACTTATTATATAATCGCAAAAATTCAAACCGCTGAGGCGCAGGTATGCGCAAATTGTGGCGTGCTGCGGAAAAGTGTGATTTTCCTTGCACCATAATTAATCAGAATGAAATGGGAAAATAATTAAAGAGGAATAAAATGGAAATTTTAAATAAAAGCATACACAAAAAGCCCGAAAGGAAAATCAAGATAATGCAGTTCGGCGAGGGCAACTTTCTGCGCGCTTTCGTCGAGTGGATATTGCAGGATCTCAACGACAAGGGCGCAATCGAAGCTTCGGTTGCCGTCGTTCAGCCTATGCCTTTCGGCAGGGTAAAAGAGCTTGCCGATCAGGACGGGCTGTACACTCTGAGGTTAGAGGGTATAGACAACGGCGAAAACGTCAGAAAAAGTCAGATAATAGACGTGATAGGCGACTGCATAAACCCCTTTACCGAATATGAAAAATATCTTAAATACGGCGAAAGCGAAGATTTGCAGGTGATTGTATCCAACACCACCGAGGCAGGCATTGCCGTCGACGCTTCCGATACCGATTTTTCAAAATGCCCCAAGTCTTTCCCCGGCAAGCTTCTGGCGCTGTTGAAGAGAAGATACGACCGTTTCAAAGGCGATATGAATAAGGGGCTTGCAATTATTCCCTGCGAGCTTATCGACGACAACGGCGACGAGCTGTACAGATGCCTTACGGAGCTTGCAAAAATAAACAAGATGGACGAAAAGTTCATTAAATGGATGCAGACTGCAAATCACTTCACTTCGACACTGGTTGACAGAATCGTTCCCGGTTATCCTAAAAACGAAATCGAAGCTATACAGAAAGAGACGGGCTATATTGACAATAACGTTGTTAAAGGCGAAATTTTCCACCTCTGGGTTCTCAAAAAAGAGGCGTTTGTTCAGAAGGTTCTGCCTGCTGATAAGACGGGGCTTAACGTCATTTTCGCAGACGACATTCACCCCTACAAACAGCGCAAAGTCAAAATTCTGAACGGTTCCCACACGGCGCTCGTGCCCGTGGCGTACCTTTGCGGAATAGACACTGTCGGCGAGGCTATGAACGATAAGACTATCGGCAAGTTTGTAAAAGATTTCATTTTCGGCGAAGTAAACCCGACGATTGATCTCCCTGCCGACCAGATGACGGCGTTTGCAAACAGCGTAATTGAGAGGTATAAAAATCCCTATATCCGCCACGAACTGATGTCTATCGCGCTCAACTCCACGACCAAATTCAGAACAAGGCTTTTGCCTACGCTTTTGGACTATGTCAAAATCAAGGGAAAACTTCCTCAGCACCTTCTTTTCTCGCTCGCTTCGTTAATTGCCTTCCACAAGGGCAAGAGAGGCAACGAGGAAATTGCACTCAACGACGACCCTGCCTACCTTGCTAAGTGGAAATATCTCTGGACGGAATTCGACGGCGATTTGGATAAGCTGGCAAAAGAGGCGCTTGCATGGAAGGGAGCGTGGGATATGGATATGAACACAATTCATCCCGACATTACCAAGACGGTTGCAAAATATCTCAAAGAAATTCAGACAAAGGGAATGAAGAAGGCAGTAGAGGAATTTGTAAATGGCTAAACAAACGATAATAATAAACGAACTTGACAACGTCGCCGTTGCGCTTGAAGACCTTCACGCAGGCGAAACGCACGAGGGTGTTGAGCTTACGGAAGATATAACCAAGGGGCATAAGTTTGCCCTTAAAGATATAGACGAGGGCGAGCTTATTATAAAATACGGTAATCCTATCGCCTGCGCATACAAAAAAATAGAAAAGGGCAGCCACGTTCATACTCACAACGCACGGACGAACCTTTCCGAAAACCTTGAATACACTTATAACAAGGTCGAAACCGAATTAAAAAAGGTCGAAGGCAGAAAAATACAGGTCTATCACCGCGACGGCGGAGAGATAGGAATAAGAAACGAGCTGTGGATAATTCCGACGGTCGGCTGTGTCAACGGTCAGGTTAAGTTCATTCTCGACACCTATAAATCGCGTTACGGCGTGGAGGGCTTCGACGGAATATTCGCCTATACCCACCCGTACGGCTGTTCGCAGCTCGGCGACGACCACGAGCGGACAAAGCTCATTCTGCAGAAGATGGTGCGCCATCCCAACGCGGGCGGTGTTTTGGTGGTCGGTCTGGGCTGTGAAAACAATCAGATGGACGCGTTCAGAAAATCGCTCGGCTGGGTTGACGAAACGAGAGTTAAGTTTATGGTCTGTCAGGAAGAGGAGGACGAAATCGAAAAGGGCGTAAAGCTCCTTTGCGAAATAGCCGAGGTTATGCGCCGCGATAAGAGGGAAGAGGACGATATCTCCTGCCTCAAAGTCGGGCTCAAATGCGGAGGAAGCGACGGGCTTTCGGGAATTACGGCAAATCCCCTCGTCGGCAGATTCAGCGATTATATCGTTTCGGCGGGCGGAACTACCGTTCTTACGGAAGTTCCCGAAATGTTCGGCGCCGAACAGCTTTTAATGAACAGAGCGCGCGACGAGGACGTCTTCAATATGACGGTAAGACTTATAAACAATTTCAAGGACTATTTCAGAAGCAACGGACAGACCGTCTATGAAAACCCTTCCCCCGGCAACAAAGCGGGCGGTATAACCACGCTTGAAGACAAGTCGCTCGGCTGTACGCAGAAGTCGGGTTCGGGTCCCGTTGAGGACGTCGTTTTCGACGACGGCTTCGTGACGCAGAAAGGGCTCAACCTTTTGAACGGCCCCGGCAACGATATGTGCGCCGTCACCAACCTTGCGGCTTCGGGCTGTCACCTCGTGCTGTTCACTACGGGCAGGGGAACGCCGTTCGGCGGCTTCGTGCCTACGCTTAAAATTTCTACAAATTCCGAACTTGCAAAAAAGAAATCTAACTGGATCGACTTCAACGCAGGCGCGGTGCTCGAAAGCGATTTCGACACTCAGCTTGAAAAACTTATCGATTTGGTCGTAGACGTTGCAAACGGCAAGAGAACGCGCAACGAAATTAACGGTTCAAAAGAAATTGCAATATTCAAAACGGGGGTTACACTTTGATGAAAGAATTTATGGACAAGGACTTTCTCCTTGATACCGAAACGGCTAAAAAGCTCTATCACGAACACGCGGAGAAGATGCCTATAATCGACTATCACTGCCACTTACAGCCCAAAGAGATTTACGAGGACAAGAAATTCAGAAATCTTGCCGAAGTATGGCTCGGCGCAGGCGACAGATACGGCGATCACTACAAGTGGAGAGCACTGAGGGCAAGGGGCTATGAGGAGGACAGTATTTCGGGTCCCGACGACGATTATAAAAAATATTTTCAGTTCGTCGAGTCGATGCCTTACTTTGTCGGCAATCCGCTGTATCACTGGTCGCACCTCGAAATGCGAAGATATTTCGGAATAGATGAGATTATCAACGCCGAAAACGCGGAAGTTATCTGGAACAAGGCGAATAAAGTTCTGGAAACGCTGACCGCAAGGGAAATGATGTACAAGTTCAACGTTAAAACCGTCTGCACTACCGACGACCCCGTCGACAGTCTGGAATGGCACGAAAAAATGAACGCGGACAAAACCCTTAAAGTCAAAGTCCGCCCTGCGTTCCGCCCCGACAAGGCGATAAACGTCGAACTCGGCTGGTTCAGAAGCTGGGTAGATCAGCTTTCGGAAGTCGTTAAAAAGCCGATAAAGACTTTAAACGATATGCTCGGCGCGCTTGCAGAGAGAATAAAGTTCTTCGACAGTATGGGCAGTAAACTTTCCGACCACGCCTTGGACGTAGTTCACTTCGCGCCTGCAACCTATGAAGAGGCGAATAAGATTTTCCTGAAAGGAATGAAAGGTCAGCCCATTTCGGATGAGGAACAGGATAAGTACAAGGGCTACGTTTTAGTAGCGCTCGGCAAAGAATATGCAAAATACGGCTGGGTACAGCAGTATCATATAGGCGCAATGAGAAACAATTCCAAGTCTATGCTTGAAAAAATAGGACCCGATACGGGCTTCGACGCCATAGAGGACGCGGTGTATATGGAAAAGCTTTCCGCGCTTTTGGGCGAGCTTGACAAAGACGGAAATCTTCCGAAAACCATTTTATACTGCCTCAATCCGCGCGACAACTACGCACTCACGGTGCTTGCAGGCTGTTTCCAGAAAGAAGGCGTCAAAGGCAGAGTACAGGTCGGCACTGCGTGGTGGTTTCTGGATCAGCAGGACGGTATGCGCCGGAATCTCGAAACGCTTATGCAGGTCGGGCTCGTCGCTCAGTCCGTGGGTATGCTCACCGACAGCCGTTCCTTCCTCGCATATCCGCGCCACGAATATTACAGGCGCATACTCTGCCAGATGCTGGGAAGACTTGTCGAAAGCGGTCAGTACCCCGCAAGCGAAATGAAGCGCCTCGGCGAAATAGTGGAAGACGTATGCTACAATAACGCCGCCGAGTTCTTCGGTTTCTGATTAGCGTTTACGTCGCTTCCTCTGAGCGTCGCAATACTTTGTTGACTTTACGTTTTTGCTCAGTCATTTACGTCTATGTAAATTCCTTCGCAAAATCCGCAGTCGCCTCGTCTTGCTCGCTCATAGAAACCGTTTATTATTTAAATAAGATAAAGCGTACCCCCGACGGCGAATGCCGTCGGGGGTGGTTTTTAATCTTTTATACCAAATAGGTAGTCAAGTGATGTATCTAAAAAAATCGCAATTTCTTTTATTGTTTTCATAGGCGGTTCGTTGGTATCGTTTAACCACGCCGATAAAGTTGACTTATTGACATTTAGGTATTCACACAAATCTTTTTGTTTTTTATCCTGTGCTTCTAATTCTTGTTTTACGCGTTCACCAAATATTTTCATAGTTCATATTATATAAACTTTTGTCGAAAAACGCTCGATAGTTCATAAAATATGGACTAAGATACAATAAAACGTAAAAAAGTTCATTTTAGTCGCTAAATCAAAACCAACTGATAAATAGTTAAGGAGAGAAAACAATGGAAAACGCAAAGAAACATTATTGCTTTAACTGCCGTAAATACGACGCGTTTTATACAAAAGAGGAAACGCACTATAAAATAACTGCCGACGGGTATTGCTCGGAGGAAGGTAAGATAAAAGACCATAAATGTTACTGTGAATTATGGTGCAGTAAGCCGAGAAACCGTATAGGGCTGAGGGGAAGCGTACCGCGCGTTTTGAGGGAGTTGTTGTATGACATATCGGCGCTTAAACAGATATTAGAGGAACAGAGCAATGCACAAAATCAAGAACCGATGCAGTAAATGCAAACATTTTATACAATATTTTTTCTGCGGATATTTAAACTTTTACGTAACCGACAGCGGATATTGCGATAAAAGCAGAAAGATAACGGACAAAGAAAGCTGTTGCAACAATTTTAAAAAGGCGGTAAGCAAGAAGAAGCCGACTGCGGACGAAGTAGGCGTAGCATACGACAACTTAAAACGAATTGAAGAGTTATTAATGAATTTGCACATCATTTGAAATTTGCAACAAAACCCTAAGCCCCTCCGCCGAATAGCGGAGGGGCTTAGGGCTCGACTTGAATTTAATGCAGGTTATTGACATTTGCGCGGAGGGGTGTATCTTGCGTTTTCCGTGCTGTTTATAGATACTATGTTTGAAGAGAGCGGATAAAACGTCGAGAAGAATTTTGCTGTTCCGATTGTAATTCTCGTATTTACTGCGCTTGCGCTCATTGTTGAAATCGTAAGCCGATTCGTATGCTGTCCGCGATCCGCATAATATTAATATCCGAATTAAAAACGCCAGAGCTTTCCGCTCGGGCGTTTTCGCATATTACGACAAATTCATTTATTAAAATATTTAAATTTCCGTTCGCAGTCGTTTATAATATCTTCTGCGTCGGCTTTGCCCAGCTCTCTGCACCATTTGACGGGCTGAATTTCAAAACCGCAGTCAAGGTTGTAGTAGCAAAATCTCGCCGTCCTGTCGCGTTCGGTATCGTTCCACTTGTCGAATAATTCGGGGCGGATATGATTTTCTATCCTGCAGTTTATAAAATTGCATTTGCCGAAGTCGCGCCACGGTCTTGCAAGAAAGTTGCTTGCCCTGTCCGCGCCGCCCGATACGAACTCACAGCCGATAAACGAAAAACCCCTGTCCTCGGCGAGAGGGTGGGCAGGCGCCGCAACGAAACCGTATCCGCGCTTATCGGCAATCGAAATTATACGGCAGTCTTTAAAGTATGCTTCCGAGCAGCCGAATATGAAATCTACGTTGCCGGAAATCCGGCAGTTTCTGAAAAGGTGCAATCTCTTTCCTTCGCAGTAAAGCTGATTTTGCGGAATAAAACCTGCGTATCTTACGACGAGGTCGTCGGGGAAAGGCGATAAAAACAGCGTGTCCTGCGTGGAAACAAGGTTGAGGCTTTCGCCGTAAAAATTATTGCCGTTGACTGACAGCGCCACGCACTGCCCGACGGTTTCAGGCTCGGTGTTGGAATTTACTACCGAAAGATTTTTCAGCGTAACGCCGTCCGCGGACACGCAGAGTGTGTAAGTGCGGAAAGTGTTGTATTCTTTTCCGTCCGCGTGTATCTTTTTTGCGTAGTCGCCGAAGATAATTTTCGTTTCGTCGCCTGCGCCCGTCACGGTAACTCCGCTCCTTTTTATTTCGATTTTCTGCCTGTATTCGCCCTTTTCAAGATAAATCAAACAGGGATTTTTTTTATCGTTTATTTCTTTTCCGATATCGTCTTTCGGAGTGAGGCGTAAGTATTCCATATTTCCGCTCCTTATTTTAAGACAGTATAACATAAATTTTTTGCAATTCAAATAAAAAAATCTATTGATTTTTAAATTTTGCTATGATATAATCAAATAGTAAAATGATATAATGTAACATTTTTGTCTATGCAAAAGTGTTCAAATCTATAAAAATGCGAAAAAACGGAAGATTAATATCTTTACGGCAATACAAATTAACCGATTTATTCTTCTTTGCGGTGGTTTTGGCAGTTTCCGATCTGCTTGTGTTCTGCGCAACGAAATTCTGGTTTAAAGACGTTGCCGACTACTACATAAGCTTTATGCTCCCGATAGCGCTTACGGTGATAATGCGCTGGGGCTTCTGGGGCGTTTTCTATTCGGTTATCGACGGAATAGTGCTTTGTACTATGCAGGGCGGAAGCTGGCAGAGTTATATTATTTATATTATAGGTAACGCGTTCATACTTGCGGTTTTGCTTCTGACTAAATTTTTAGGCAAGGAGAGAATACGCACAAAGTGGTATTTTTCGCTTCTGTACGTTTTTACCGGCTGGGTGTCGGTCAATTTCGCGCTTACGGTCGCGGGGGTGTGTTTCGGCGAAAGTTTTTTAACTCTTGCAGGCAGAAATTTCGGGCTGGGCGTATACGGCGCGCTTTCGTTTGCGATGGCGGTTGTCACGGTTATGATTCTGCGCCGCCTTAACGGAATGTTCGAAGATCAGAAACATTATCTTCTAAGACAGGACAAAGAGAGAAAAGAGCTTGCGCGCCGCGACGAATTCGGGGACGAGCCCGTGGAGATAGACGAAGAATCGCTGTCTATTCTCAAACGCTGGGACGACGGGCTTGACAAATAGGAAGGGCTTGCCCTTCGTTCGCGCGTGCACGCGCGAACGTTAAACTTTAAAAGTAATCGGCGTGAAAACGCTTTACGAATAATTGCTTAAAATCTTTTTAAGCGACGTGGAGGAAAATTTGATGTTCAAACTCAAATGTGATGACTTCCTTATCTACGACGAGACTACGGGTACTTACTCAATGGCGCCCGAACAGCAGGTAAGGGACGAAACTGAGCGGAACAGATGGAGGAGCACGGGCTTCGGAATTCTGAAAGACTGGCGTCTTTACGCAATGCTCATTCCGATGGTGCTTGTATATTTCTTCTGGAAGTATATGCCTATGTACGAGCTTATAGGCTGTTTCAAAGATCCGAACACGGGCGATTTGCTGCACGCAGATACCTTTTCGTGGACGGGTGTAAGATTCTTCGAGGAACTCTTCACGGGCCCCGAAAGCCATAAGTTCTGGCGAGCGTTCAGAAACACTTTCATCACCGCGTTTTACGGACTTCTGTTCGGTTTCCCTATGCCGATAATACTCGCTCTGTTCTTCAACGAAGTCCGCTCGAATATCGCAAGAAGCGTAATGCAGGTCTGCGTGTATCTGCCCAAATTCCTCTCGACGGTTATCGTCACGTCACTTCTTCTGGTGCTTTTGAGACCCGAAACCACAAACGGTCAGTCCGCAGGACTTCTTTCAAAGCTGTTCGGTGTATTCGGCGCAAGCGACGACGCGGTCAAGGGCGGTCTTATTTACACTACAAAATATTACCGTGCGATATATATCATATCCGATCTGTGGGAGCACGCAGGTTACGACAGTATAGTATTCTTTGCGGCGGTAATTGCCGTTTCGCCGACTTCTTACGAGGCGGCGCAGATAGACGGCGCGGGTAAGATGGCGCAGATGCGTTACGTCGTAATTCCGAGCATACTTTCGACGGTGGTCATAATGCTTATTATGAAGATAGGCGGACTCCTTTCCGTAGGATACGAAAAGATATTCCTGCTTCTCGGCGACAACGCCGGCGGTACGGACAGCAACTACGAGGTTGCGGACGTCGTTTCGACGCTGGCAAACGACTGGGGCTCGAATCCGACGTACGGCAAAGAGTTCAAGTCGATAGGTAAAGCCGCCGAAATGCTGAACAACCTCATCGGTATGATTCTGGTTCTCGGCGCAAACGCAATCGCGAAAAAAGCTTCCGACGTGTCGCTGTATTAAGGGGGAAAGGGCAATGAAAAGAAAGACAGAAAAATCAGAGCTTATTTTCAGAATAGTCGCTTACTTTTTCCTTATAATTTTTGCGCTTATGTGCGTATATCCTTTGATTTATGCGCTTGCGGCGGCGTTCAGCTCTGCGGACGCGGTAAATAAGGGAAGCGTAATTTTATGGCCCGTCGGTATAAGCGGAAGCGCGTTTAAGGCGGTGCTTACGGACAATATGTTCTGGATAAACTATTCCAACACAATGTTCGTAACCTTCTTCGGAACTATCTGGGCTCTGGGCTATTCGGTGCTCGGCGCGTACGCGCTTTCGAAGAAAAGGCTTTTGGGACGCAGGGGCTTCAACTTCTTCCTCGTATTTACTATGTGGTTTTCGGCGGGTATAATTCCCCAGTTTGAAAACTATATGGCCACGAAGGATATTTTCGCCGATATCGGCATAACCGACTTAAAGTGGACGGTCGTTCTTGCAATGGGTATGAACGCAACCAACATAATACTCCTTCGAAACGCTTTCGAGGGCGTGCCTTCCGAAATAGAGGAAGCGGCGAGAATAGACGGCGCAACCGAATTGCAGATACTTACCAAAGTGTATATTCCTATGAGCAAGGCGACGATCGCAACCGTTGCTCTCTTCTTCGGAATTTCGCGCTGGAACGGCTACTTCTGGGCTTACAAGGTCTTGCAGGACGACCCCGCTTCCTGGCCCGTTCAGGTGTATATCCGAGATTATATAGGCAGATATACCGAAATTTCGCGCGGTCCTGACGCCAACCCGCAAATCGAAGCTATTGAAAACTGGTCGGCTTCGCACGACTATGCGGCAACTTCCGCAGTCTATTCAATGGTCGTCTGCGCCGTGATTCCCATACTTGCGATTTATCCTTTTATTCAGAAATACTTCGCAAAGGGCGTAAATATGGGCGGCGTAAAGGAATAAAAAAGGCTCACGAAAATTTATGGCTATTCTGCGCCAAAAATTTCCCGTGAATTTTAGCGGCTCTGCCGCTCTTCGCAAGATATTAAGGGCAAACAGATATATAATCTTGCTAATTCACACCGCTGAGGCGGCGAAGCCGCAAATTGGGTCTTGCCGGCAAAAAGTGTGATTTTTGCCGCAAACGTATTTAATTTGAAATAATAAAAATTTTATTATAAATAAAAATAAGGAGAAAAAGATGAACAAATTCAAAAAAATTGCCGCAGGAGCGGTTTCGCTCGTTATGGCAGGATCGATGGCTGTCGGGTTTACCGCGTGCGGCGACGGTAACGATGACAAAAAGCCCACCGGTGATTCGGGTGCTGCAGGTATTCTCGCGCATATGAAAGCGAGCGGTATCGAAGTAAGAAACGCAGTCAATTCCGAAGGCTGGGAAACGGCGAAAAGTTACTGGACTTACCTTTCAAGCGGCGCAGGCAAAACCGAAACCAAGGACCTGTACGGTGTGCGCAATACGGACGGAAGTCTTAAATACTCCGCTTATTCGAGAGGGGACGTCACTTTAAATATTGCGGTCGGACACGACAAAAAATCCGTTTCTACTTCCTATCAGGAGTTGGGCGCTACTATCACGATGCCCGACGGTAACAGATACACGGACGGAGATCTCAAACCTGCCTGGAAGCAGATGGGAACGGATCTCAATATCAAATTCAACGACGTTTACAAGGGCTGGAAGACAAGTAACAACCTTACCAATATAATTAAGGGCGAAAGCGGCGCAAGCTATACGGGGACCGATCTGTTTACGACCGACCTGTCGGTTGCGGTGGCTTCTGCGAGTGCGGGCACCAAAATCCTCAACCTTGCAGACTATCTCGACTATATGCCCCACTTCAAGGAATTCCTCGAAGCTAACCCCGTCGTTTATCTCTCGCTTTTGCAGTCTGGTATGAACACGACTACGGGTGCAGGCAAGACGATACTCGTCGCTCCCTATTTCGACGGTAATAACGATATCGAAAGATACTGCATTATGCGTCAGGACTGGGTCAAAAAGCTTTTGGACGAAACGTCTGTACTGCCTGCAAGCGGAGCTTCTGCTTTCAACAGCGCCTGCGCTGCTGAAGTCAAAGTAGAGTCGTTTATGGGCAAGACGGGTAAAATTACCGTCGAAAGCACCAACTCGGACGGATCGGGCAAAGTAAATATCGTCAAGAATTACGACGGTGCTCTGGCTGAGGCTAAGGATACGTCTAAGCCCCTCGGCAAAGCTTATAACGACATAGCAGGTTCCGCATACAGCGGTACAAGCGGAAATATCGTCGACATAATGAATGCGGCAATAGCAGCCAAGCCCGACGTGACCGGCGATAAGCTCGCAAAATTATTCCGCGCATACATCGACGTATGCTATCAGAAAGAAGACGGCTCTGCTTACTATACGGCCGCAACGCGTTCAGATCTTTTCAACGGATACGACGCTTGCTGGGATGCAGACGATCTTGCGGCTTTATTGAGAGTTGCAAAGACAAATCAGGTAAATCTTACGGGTAACAAGGATATCCCCGTAGAGGGCATCGTTCCCCGTTCGGGACAGAACGACAGAACTCCTGATATGGTACGCCTTGCAAGCCAGCTTTACGGCGTAAGAGGAGCAGATTCCCGTTACGAATACACCTATATCGACAAAGACGGCAAACTTCAGGATGCGCGCAACAGCGAAGAATTCTTTGCGGCGTGCGCACGCCTCAACCTTTTAAAACAGGAAGGTCTTGTCGGCGACTATTCCGGCGGTAAAGATTTCGGCTATACCGCAGGCCTCAATACCAAAGCAAAGGGCGAAGCAATGATGATGTACGATTATTCGCAGACTCAGACGCTCAACGGCTTTGCAGTGGAAGATTCTCAGGTTACCGGTAAAGACGCGCCTAAGGGCTACTACTTCGCACCCGTCGTTACTCCCGTTTCCAAGTGGGACGTCAACGCGGACGGAAATATTACGGCAGACGAATATTTCCGCTTCACGGAGAGCTGGCGTTCGACTAAGGTCAGCGGTCTCGGACTTAACGGCGAACTCGCAAATGCGGGCAACGAAGAAAAGCTCAAAGCGGCTATTCAGCTCGTCGACTTCCTCTATTCAGACGACGGACAGATAGTATCCACTTTCGGACCTATGGCTTCCGACGCCGAAGGCACGGGCGGTTTCTGGTATAACGATATTGCAACTTCGGCGGACGTAGCGGCAGGCGAATACTTCACTTACAAGGGCGTCAAATATGCCGGAACTTACTATAAGGGCAACTATACGCCGACCATAACGGATAACCTCTACAAGTCTTTCAAGGGTCTGCCCGTACACGGCTGGAAATTAGCAGACAACAAGACGGCTTCGGGCGGTACGCTCAGCTTTACGACTTATGCGCGTACGCTTATCGGTTCTACCCTTCCCGTAGGCGTAAAGGATCAGTCGTTCGAAAACCAGCTCACTTCCAAGATGGGACAGGTCGGAGCAGGCAAAGTAGGAACGGGCCTTGCACTCGGCACTATCAAGGGAATGACGCTTGATATCAAAGCGGACACTTACTGGTACACGGTAGTTCCCACAAGCCTTCCCGTATCTTCCGATAAGGTAACAAACGTTCTCGAAGCGGCTTCGCAGAGCCATTTAAAGAAGATAACCGGAACGGGTTCGGGTAAAGATTTCTTCTCGATAATGAACTGGATAATCCTCAACGGCTTCACGAAGGACTACAACCAGCAGGATGAAGCGGTAAAAATCGTAAAATAATACTTTTCAGAATACGTTTTAAGGGCGCCCGTCTTCGGGCGGGCGCCCCGAAAAACATTTTTATCGGGGGATTATAGATGAAAACCCAAATGAAATTTCAAAAGTACTTATGCCTTGTAATGCTCATATTGGGAGCGTTAAGTCTGGCGTATGCTTTCTTTTATCTTTCCGGCAGTATGGCGGAACTCGGTCAGAACAGAAGGATCGAGCAGGGAAGCGAAGAGCAGTTCGTTTCCACTTTCACTGCGGCTGACGGCAAATACGACTATAAGTTGTACGAACTCATTCAGCCGTTTAACAATACACTGATGTATTGCGGTATCGTAATGGTACTTCTGGCGGTTGTTTTATACGTTACCGCCTGCAATAAGCGCAGAAATTACTATATCTCTAACTACGTTGCTATAGGCGCGTGCGCCGGCACGAATATAGTTATGTCGATAGTGCTTATGGCATTAAACGCTTCGTGGAAAAGCAAATTTTTAAACGTTGACTTTGATGCGTGGTACGCTTCCCAGCAATTTTATATCGAAAATATGCCCGAAAGTGCGCATTATTCGGAATCGACGCTTTGGTTCGATCTGGGATTCGTGGTCTACGCTTTGATATTGGCCGCCTCTTTGATACTTGTTTTCAACCTCGTATGGAAAATTCTTCTGATGCGCGGTGAAAAGAAGTTATTGAACGGCGGAAGCAAAGCTGTCGAAGGGGGTGCGTCGGTATGAAAAAAGATGTAAATCCCGTAATACAAAACGACATTCAGCGCTACAAGAAGAATAAACTCGGCTCGTCGCTTGCCCTTTTCGGCATAGTGTTTGCCTGCGTCTATTTTATCTTTCTGTACGCGCAGGTCAAAAACGAAAACTATTACTACCGCTGGCCTATTGCGATAGACGTAGTGTATAATCTTATCTTCCTTTTGGTTATTTTTCTCTGCTCGGAACAGGTCAAAAATTACGACAGGAAAATGTTTTACGTTCAGATAATTCTCGGCGTAATGCAGTTCGTGCGTATCTTCTGGCTTCCTCTGGCAGGAATAACCGAAACGGCGTACGTCAAACTTGCAGACGTAGAATACCGCGGAGCCGTGCTTTCAACGGGTACGTTTGCAATTCTTGCCGTCGGTCTTGCGGGATCGGGCGCGTGCGTAATAGCTTCGGCGGTAATAGGTTTTATCCGCTCGAAGAATCTTGAAAATTTCCAGAAGAAAATAGAAAGCGGTGAAGTTTCGGTCGAAGCTACGCTTAAAGAACTTGACAAAGCCGACGAGACGACGGCGCAGGTTTCTGCCCCCGAAACGGAGAAAGTTGCAGAGGAGGCGCCCAATGCCTGACGTAAAGATCGAACATTTAGACAAAATATACGACGGCGGAGTTCAGGCGGTATATGATTTCAACCTCGATATCAACGACGGCGAATTCATAGTGCTCGTAGGCCCGTCGGGCTGCGGAAAGTCAACTACGCTTAGAATGGTGGCGGGGCTTGAAGATATTTCGGCAGGCAAGCTCACCATAGACGGCAAGGACTGTACGCGTCTTCCGCCCAAGGACAGAGATATAGCGATGGTTTTCCAGAACTACGCGCTGTACGGTCATATGACTATTTACGAAAATATGGCGTTTTCGCTTACTTTGAGGAAGGAGGACAAACAGGTCATTCACCGCAAAGTTATGGCGGCTGCCGAAATCCTTGATTTAAAGACTCAGCTCAACAAAAAACCCAAACAGCTTTCGGGCGGACAGCGTCAGAGGGTTGCAATGGGCAGAGCGATAGTCAGAAACCCCAAAGTATTTTTATTCGACGAACCGCTTTCCAACCTCGACGCAAAGCTTCGCGGTTCGATGCGCAGAGAGATAATGCTTCTGCATAAAAAGCTCAAAGCGACAATGATGTACGTCACTCACGACCAGACCGAGGCTCTGACGCTTGCGGACAGGATAGTCTGTATGTCTATGGGTCACGTTCAGCAGATAGGCAAGCCTATCGATCTGTACGAAAAGCCCGAAAACACTTTCGTTGCAACGTTTATAGGACTTCCTCCTATGAATATGTTCGAAGGTAAAATCGAAAAGGGCGAATTTGTATGCGATCTGTTCGGGTATCCTCTGAACGACAAACAGAAAGAAACCTTGAAAGCTTACGAGGGACAGCCCGTAATTATGGGCTGCCGTCCCGAAAATATCACAAGGAACGGAAGCGTAAAACTTAAAGTTACGAATAACGAAAACCTCGGAATGAACACCCTCGTTCACGGCAAGATCTGCGATAAAAAGATAGTCGTCTGCAAGTTCTCCGAATGGTGCAACTATAAGAACGGCGACGAAATCGGCGTCGGTTTCGACCCCGAAACGACGCATTTCTTCGAGCCGAATAAAACCTCGGTGAACGATAAGGGCGAAGAAGTTATTGCCGAATACGGCAGGGCGATAAGGTAAGGAGGGCAATATGCCGGAAGAAGTTTTGAATGAAATGCAACCTGAAACACCTCAGCCCGAAGTGAAGCCTTCGGCAGGCGGCAAAGCCTTGTCGGCAGTCAAAGAATGGTTCCGTAAAAAGGTTGTCGCTTTAAAGGTAAAACCTCAGATTATTCCGCTTATCGTGCTTGCGTTGACTACGGTATGCTTTATGCTCTTTTTGTATAAGTTCTCCGGCTCAATAGCGGCATCGTTCAACGACGCGAGAACGAAGGCAACGGGCATATGCATATTTATTTCCACGCTGCTGTCGCTTTTGGTTCTGGTAAGCTTTTTAAACGCGTTCCCCAAGCGCAAAAAACCGAACATATTCTTTATAGCTCTGGTTTTTGCAATGCTTGCAGGAATACTCGCGTGCGATATCGTCTACTACGTTCAGATGGAAAACTGTATCGAGTTTAACGGCGTCGGCTCGTCGCTGAGTCTGAAAGTCGAACCCGGTCAGCCGTATATGATTGCTCATATCGTTCTGCTGTGCGTTTCGGCGGTAGTATTTGCGCTTCTGCCCGTTTACGGCAGACTGATCAAAAAGATAAACACGTCGAAAAAGCTTGAATCCGCTACCGAAACTATGAGCGGAGGAATAGATATCGAAGAGGAATAAGAAATTTATAAATCGTTTAATAACCGGCAAAATTAAATTTTGTCGGTTATTTTAACAGAAATCAATCTTAAAAATTTTCGTGAGCTTAAGTGGGATTATGGCTAAGAAAAAGAAAATCAAAGAAACTACGATAGAAGATTTTTACGACTTAAAAATCGATAAGGTCGATGAGCTGGTTGCCGCGCTCAAAGGCGAGGACACGTCGGAATTCGGCGATGTGTCGATGAAAATATCCGATTGCACGGGCACTGAGGGAAAGGGTACGGAAAAGAATTTCAACCCTTACCGTACCGACTTTTTAAGCAGGATTCCTGCGTTTTTAAAGGCGCTTTTCGTCAAATGGTGGGCGGCGGGAATGGTCTGCTTTTTCGTCAATATGGGTCTCGGCACAATAATTTCCGCGCCTGCCGATTTAATGTTGCTGGACGGCATCGTCTTAGGTCTTGTCGCCGACGTGCTTATTAATCCTTTGTTTCACTTTATGGAAACGGACAGGCGCGAATATAACGACTATATGATGTTCCCGTTTCCGTTCAAGGCATACTGGACTTTCTTTACGAACGTGCTGTACTATATAGGCGTTGCCGTATTAGTCAACTTCGTATATCTGTTCATAAACGAGTTTATGTTCACTCTGCATATAGAACCTATGAGCTGGGCGCTCATAGTGCTTATAGTCGATATGGCATTTATCGGCGTAAAAGATTTAATCGTTCATTTAGTAAAAAAACGCAGAAAGGCGGTGGTTCCGGATGTTTAAATTATTATTTGTATCAGGCGTTTCGGCGTGTTTCGAACTTGTCAATTCAGAACCTTATTACAGCCCCGAAAAATATAAAGTGACGGTAAACGGCGTTGAGGAAGATGCCGAGCGCGATACGAACGTGTTTTCACTCTTTAACTTAAAGCCCGATACGGAATATACCGTTACGGCAGGCGCGGACGGCTGTAAGGTAACTTTCGTCACCGAAAAGGAAACGGGCGTTGTTTCGGTAAAAGCTTTCGGCGCAAAGGGCGACGGCAGGACGGACGACACCCCTGCGGTTCAGGGCGCAATAGACGCCTGCCCGAAGGGCGGAAGAGTAGAAGTGACCGAGGGCACCTATCTTATACGTCCGCTTACGCTTAAAAGCGATATTACGGTAGAGCTGAAAAAGGGCGCGACGCTTTTAGGCGACACGGTCGAAGAGCACTATCCCGTTATTCCTGCAAGGACGGTCGCCGACGGCAAAGAAGAGATAACGGCAAGCTGGGAAGGCGACCCGTACGACTGCCATCAGGCGCTTATTTACGCATACAGGCAGAAAAATATCCGCATCGTCGGCGAGGGCTTTATAAACGGCAATGCCGACAATTCCACCTGGTGGGCCACGCCGAAAGGCAGAAAAATCGCGCGTCCGCGACTCGTGTTTTTAAATAAGTGCGAAAACGTTACTTTTCACGGCGTCAGGACGGGAAATTCCGCGTCGTGGAATCTGCATCCGTTTTTTTCGAAAAATCTTGCCTTTTACGATATCGGCGTTAAGTGCCCTGCTAACGCGCCGAATACCGACGGACTCGACCCCGAAAGCTGTGACAACGTCCGCATAATCGGCTGTAAATTCAGCGTCGGCGACGATTGCTGCGCGATAAAGAGCGGAAAGCTGTATATGGGTAAAACCTATAAAACGCCTGCAACGCGCCACACGCTCAGGAATAATTTGTTCCGCGACGGACACGGCGCAATAGTTTTAGGCAGTGAAATGAGCGGAGGCGTTAAGGAGCTTACCGTCGGGCAGTGCCTGTTTATGAACACCGACCGCGGACTCAGAATAAAATCGAGGCGCGGAAGGGGCAAGGATGGAATAATAGACGGCGTATGCTTCGAGAATATTAAAATGATCGGAGTCAAAACTCCGCTCGTCATAAATATGTATTATTTCTGCGATCCCGACGGCAGATCCGAATTTGTCTGGGCGCACGATAAAAATATCCCCGTCGACGACGGAACGCCGTATATGGGCAAATTCACTTTTAAGGATATCGAATGTAAGGACTGCGAAGTTATGGCGGCGTATTTCGACGGACTTGCCGAACTTCCCATAAAGGAAATCAGGATAGAAAACGTGAGCTTCGGCTTCAAAAACGACGCACAGCCTGACCTCCCTGCAATGGCGCTGCGCGTTGAAAAACACTGCCGCGAGGGAATTTATGCAGACAACGTTGAAAAACTGATTCTCAAAAACGTCACTTTCGACAACGTTTCGGGCGAAGAGATCATTTTAAAGGACGTCGGGGAGCTTGTAAAGGAGTGAATATGACAAATTACGCTGTTATCGATAAATACATCGACCGTCTTATCGAGGACACTACTCCCGACAGACCTATATGGAATATTGAGAATATCAATCACGGCAAGCCGGCAGGCTGGAATTACATAGACGGCTGTATGATGACCTCGCTGTATACCATTTACAGACAGACGGGAAACAAAAAGTATATTGATTTTATCGATAAGTTCATCGGTTACTACGTCTTTGACGACGGCAGTATCCGCGGCTACGAGCTTGAAACTTACAACGTCGATAATATAAACGAAGGCAGAGTACTTTTTGATTTATACCGCGAAACGGGTAAAGATAAGTATAAAAAAGCAATTGAATTACTGTATTCTCAGTTAAAAACCCAACCGAGAACGGGAACGGGCAATTTCTGGCACAAGAAAATTTATCCCGATCAGGTCTGGCTTGACGGGCTGTATATGGCTCAGGTTTTCTATACGAGATACGAGGCGGAGTTCAACGGCGGAAAGAATTTTTCCGATATTGTAAATCAGTTTCAAAACGTTTACGACAATATGTACGATAAGAAAAAACGCCTTTACTATCACGGCTGGGACTACTCCAAGTCGGCGTTCTGGTGCGGTAAAAACGGACTTTCAAAGAGCTTCTGGCTCCGTTCAATCGGCTGGTACACCGTGGGGCTTATAGACGTAATCGGCTATTTGCCCGACAGCGCAAAAGAGCACAAGGATAAGCTTGTTAAAATTTTCAAAGAAACGATCGGCGGTTTGGAGCAGTATATAGATAAAGATAAAAAAATTTTCTGGCAGGTCGTCGATCAGGGAGAGAGAGAGGGAAATTACCTCGAAACGTCGGGCAGTGCAATGATTGCATACGCAATGATGAAGGGCGCAAGACTCGGCGCGGTCGATAAGCGGTTCGGCGAAATCGGCAGGGAAGTTTTCGACGGCATTTGCAAAGCCTATCTTACGGAAACCGACGGCAAACTCAATCTGGGCGGAATCTGCCTCATGGCAGGCTTGGGACCCGAAACCAATAAAAAGCGCGACGGCACGTTTGAGTACTACATTTCCGAGCCCGTCGTTGAAAACGACGCAAAGGGCACGGGCCCTTTCGTAATGGCATATACAGAAATCAAACAATTATAGATTGATAAAAAAACGGCGTTAAACGCCGTTTTTTTGCAAAAGCAATTTGAAAGTTACGCTATGAAACCGTAGATATATTGTGAAACACGTTTCGTTGCTGTATAATAATTGTAGCTGTATAATAATTGCAATGGAGGGTAAAGATGACCACGGGTGAAAAAATAGCGAAATGCAGAAAAGAAAAAGGAATGACGCAGGTTGAGCTTGCCGAAACGCTTAACGTAACGCGTCAGGCGGTTTCAAGGTGGGAAGGCGATCTGGCTTTTCCCGAAACGGATACTTTAATGAAAATGAGCCGTCTCTTCGGTGTGAGCTGCGACTATCTTTTAAATTACGGCGAACAACAGCCGTCAAACGAAAAAAGTGAAACGGGCGGAAACTTGTTTTTCGATTTTAAAAATTTCTATTTCGAATATACAAGCAAAACGCATATAGGCAAACTTCCGCTCGTGCATATCAATATCGGATTGGGCAGAGTTGCAAAAGGCTTTTTCTCGGTCGGGCTCGTCTCCGTCGGAGTGGTATCGGTCGGGCTTTTAAGTCTGGGCGTTTTGGCTTTCGGCTGTCTCTGTCTGGGGCTTGTTTCGCTTGCAAGCATATCAGCAGGGCTGATTGCTTTCGGCGGAGCGGCAATAGGTTTTATCGCCTTCGGCGGACTTGCCGTCGGCGCGCTGGCGATAGGCGGTTGCGCGGTGGGGGCGTTTTCGTGCGGAGGATTTGCTTACGGCAGTATAATTGCGGTCGGCGACGTCGCGCGGGGCGGAATTGCAGTTGGTGACAGCAGTGCAGAAGGTTCGGTTATTTCGGTTTTGAAAAGCGAGTACGAATTAATGAAAAACGCGGTGTATGCCGAGCTTGACAAAATTCCGAAATTCTGGTCGGGCTTCACTTCGCTTATGCGAAGCCTTGCAAACAATTTTATGAACACTTAATAACAAAGGCGGAGCCGTCGGCCCCGCCTTTTAAATTATAAAATATCTTTGAAATTCATCATACCGTACAAAACTCTGATTACCTCGACGGATTGATTTTCTTCGTTTATTTTATAGAAAATTATGTAATTATTCACTAATAATTTGCGCAAATTTTTATCGTTTACGTATTCGTTATTTACTCTCGGACAGCTTTCGGGCATAAAGCATACACGTTCTAATGCCTTTTGAAACTCGTCAACAAGCGAATTTGCTGCCGTTCCGTTGCATAATTCGATACTTACGTAATCGAATATACTTTCAAAATCTTCCGCCGCTCTCGGAGAAATCAGCAAATCAAATTCATTTGCCATTTTTTTCCCTCATAGAAGAAAAAAACTTTTCTCCGTCGATAAGGTTTGCGCCCTTTTCAACGTCGCTAAGACTTTCGTTGATCAACAGCGCCGCCTGCATTTTGGCTATTGTCTGCTCGTATAATTCAAGACTCATTAAAACCATTTCACCGTATCCGTTCTTCGTTATGATTATGGGGACCTGACTTTCTTTGCAGGTCTGTGAAATTTGCGCCGTATTTTTAAGCTCGTTTATAGGTATTATTTTTGGCAATGCTTGCATTATGTTTAACCTCCAATACATTATACGCTTATTATGTTATAAATATACCATAATAAGCGTATAATGTCAAGACATTATTTGCAGATAACAGATAAACGTTTAAAAATTAAATCGTGGTGTGAAGTTGCGCTTTTTTATTTCAGTATGAAAGCATATCTGCATATAAATTTTAATTCATTAAGAAAGTTCTAATTTATATCCGCTTGGGGAAACGCCGAAGTATTTTTTGAATACGCGGGAAAAGTAGAGGGGTTCGGAATAACCGCAGGCTTCCGCGACCTGTGAAATGGAGTATGAGGAGAACTTGTTCGATATACCGCTTGACAGAAGCTGGCTTGCAAGCGACATACGCTCTTTTAAAAGGAAGTCGTGCGGAGTCGTGCCCGTCTCTTTTTTGAAAGCTTTTCTGATATAGTCGTAATTTAACGGCAGGCGTTTAAGGCAGTCTTCAAGAGAAAACGTGCAGTCTGAAACGCCCTTTAAAATTTCACTGCGTACTGTTTCCACCGCAGGCGAAAAATCTTTCTTTTCGGCGAAAACTATCAGGTAACTTAAAATAAAATTGGAAATTGCCGATAAAAGAAATTCTTTTTTAGGCAGGTCGGAATTAATATATGTCTGCGCCTCGCATACGGCAAAAGCAATCGCCGCTTTGCATCCGTCTATTACGGTGATTTCCGTAAACGGCAAAAGCGCGCCGTCGAACGATATTCTCAGTCCGTCGGAAGCGGAGTATTTTTTCAGCGGAGGAATTACTGCCGTCTGCCCCTTTAAAACGGTTTTACCGTTGATTTCTCCGTTTTCGGAAAATAAGATCACTTCAAAGCTTTTCGGCGTTCTTTCTCCGTTTAAGCCGACGGCAACCTCGATAATTTTATTCATTGTGAGAACAACCGTTATTCAGTGAATTTTTTTCGAATACAAAACAGTCAAGCTCTTCGTTGTATCTGTCTGTGTTCCTGTAACCGCAGGCGGTGAAAAAGGGGATAGCCTTTGCATAAGGCAGGCAGTACGACTTTTTTGCGCCTGCCTCTTTCAATTTCATTTCGGCGGAATAAAGCAAAAATCTGCCCGTGCCTTTTCGGCGGTATTCGGGCGCAATATAAATCTCGCGTATATCCGCGTACCCCTCCTGTAAGTTCCAGTCGTTGTTTATATCGTCTATCTGATAGATTATAAATCCTGCGCACTCGCCGTTATCGTTTATAAGATCGATATGCAGTAAGCCTGCAATAAGGTCGGGAATTATATATTCGCCGATAAGATGTTTTGCGTCTTCACCGCAGTCAAGCTCGGCATAGTAGTCGCAGAACAGCTTTTCGAAGTTGTTTCTGTCTGTGTCTTTTAAAGGGTAAACGTGCAACATAAATACGTCCTTAATAATTTATAACAAAAAGGCGAGGGAATACCTCGCCTTTTGAATTTTTTATTCTGCGACGGGATAAACGCAAACCTGCTTTCCGTCTTTGCCCACTCTCTCGAATTTGACGGTGCCGTCAACGAGTGCGAACAGCGTATCGTCCTTGCCCATACCAACGCCTTTGCCTGCTCTGAATTTCGAACCGCGCTGTCTTACAAGAATGTTTCCTGCAAGCACGTGCTGTCCGTCTGCACGCTTAACGCCGAGCATTTTGGGATTACTGTCTCTGCCGTTGTGTGAAGAACCGGTACCTTTCTTATGGGCGAATAATCTTAAAAAAATCATTTCGTCATCCTCCTGAAATTATTCTGCCTTGGCTTTTGCTTCGGTCTTTTTGGCTGAAGCTTTTTTTGCCGTGCCTGCACCGATTGCCGTAACTTTGACAAGGGTATAGGGCTGCCTGTGTCCCTGCTTTTTTCTCTCGTTCTTTTTAGCTTTATACTTGAAGACGATAATCTTCTTTTCTTTGCCGAAAGATACGATTTCGCAGGTAACTTTTACGTTTTCAACCTCTTTGCCTACCTGAATTCCCTTTTCGTCAGCCGTAAGGACAACGGGGAACTGCACGGTATCTCCGACGTTTGCGTCCAGCTTTTCAACCTTTAAAAGGTCGCCTTCCGAAACTTTGTACTGTTTGCTACCGTTCTCGAAAATTGCGTACATACTTTTACCTCCTCTCACCAGTCTCGCCGGATTTTGCCAAAAGCTCAGGCAGCGCAAAGCGCGTTTAGGTGCCCGTTCCGAGCGGCTCGTTAAAAAATATAACACAAGCAGAAGTTTTAGTCAAGTAATTATCGTATTGACCGTAAAACTTTTTAAAAGGTTTTGAAGTGCATAATTTCAGCAAATAAGGTCAAAAATATATAATGCGTACATAATTTGGAGGATCTAAAATGGAAAAGAAAAAGTCAGACAGTGAAATTGTTGCGGAAATTTACCGCAATGCACAGATTGCTTTGGAATCTATATCGGATATCATAACCGAGGTAGAGGACGGCGATATCCGCGAGGAGATAATGCGCGAGCACGAAGAATACGAAAAAATCTGTTCGAAAGCGGCCGCGCTTGCATTGAAGTATAATATCGACGTTAAAGAACCCAGCCCTATCAAAAAGGCTATGATGTGGAGCGCCATAAAGATGGGCACTGCAAACGACAATTCTTCGCAGAACATCGCGCAGATGATGATAAGGGGAACGGTCAACGGAATAACTTCTCTGAAAACCTCTTTAACGGACGGCGCGAACGGTATGGACGCCGAAGTCAAAAAGCTTTTAAACGAGCTTATAAAAATAGAAGAGGGCTTCGAAAAAAAATTAAAAACTTTCCTTTGATTATCAAAACCGCCGTCTGAACAGACGGCGGTTTTAGTGGCTATGGCGAAGTATTTAATAAAAAGTACCGTAAGAATGAGTTTCGGAAAGACTGCCGTAATTGTAACCGGCGTTTGCCCAGGTGAAAAACGTATTGTAGCCATTGTATTTTAAGATATCGTGAGTTGCGTTTGACATATAGCTGTAAACAATCATCTCGGTGCCCGAAGGCGCGTCACCGTCTATTCTGAAATAGCTTGTTCCGGGATTCCACGTATAATTGACGGCAGCGTTCCAGTGGCCGAAGTTGACGTAATCTCCGAGAGTATTATTTGAAGCCGAGCTTGCTCTGTAACAGTTTATCTGAAACATTTCGCCGGGCGCTAATTCGATGACTGTGCACAAGGGCTCGGTCGCTGTACGGCTTAATATATTTTAACGGCTTTATCCGGAACGGTAAATTCATTGCCGTAGCGGAAGTGCAGGGCTTCGTCCGAATAACTGCGGTGCGCGAGCGCGTAAATTTCCGCGTCGGGGAACTTTGATTTCAAGTCGTTTATAAGTTCTTCAAATGAAAACAGTTCGTTGAAACAGTCTGCGCTCAGGTCTATCAGAATTTGTTTTATACCGTCGCAATAAAGTTCCGAAAGTTTGGCGCGCATAACGAACAGCGTCAGTTTGGGAGATGCGCCGTAGCCTTTTTTGCACTGTCTGCACGGCTTGGACATAAGCTGTATAACGCTTGAATTTTCGCGTTTTCTCGTAAATTCCACAAGCCCGAATTCCGACATCTGCCCAACGTTGCAGTGCGAGCCGTCCTTTTTCAAAGCCTTTTCGAGTTCTTCAACAACCGTGCGGTTGTGCGACGCGCTTGACATATCTATGAAATCGACGACGATTATTCCGCCGATATCCCTGAGTTTTACCTGCCTTGCAATCTCTCCCGCCGCTAAAAGGTTGGTGTGATATACGGTCTGTTCAAGGCTGTCGTCGCCCGTATACCTGCCCGTGTTGACGTCGATAACGGTCATTGCTTCGCACTTGTCTATAACTAAAAAAGCGCCGTTTCCGAGTTCGACTCTGCGGTCGGTAAGCGCGATAATCTTTTCGCTCAGTCCGAGTTGAAAAAACATATCTTTTTCCGACCCGTGTAATATTACCGGTCTGCGTTTTGCAGGCGGAAACAGTGTGTAAAAATTTTCTATCAGTTTTTCAAGTCTGCCGTTGCCGACGTGTATCTCCTCTATATCAAGGCTTAAAATATCTCTTAATACGCGCCTTAACAGTCCGACTTCGGAATACAGAAGCGAGCCGATTCCGGCGGTGTTGTAAGATAAAACGACCGAATTATAAATTTCTTTTAAGCTGTTAAGCTCCGTTACAATCATATCGCGCTTGACGTAAGGCGAAGCCGCGCGGAGCACGACCCCCTCGTTTTCGCCGATAAGACTTTTTGCGCAGTATGCGAGGTTGTTCCTCAGTTCCTCGTCTGTGATTTTTCTCGAAACGCCGATAAACGGAGTCTTCGGCAGATAAATAACGTTTTTGCCCACGAAAGAGGGGAACAGCGTGACCTTCGCGCCCTTCTTGCCTACGGGCGGCTTGACGACCTGAACCATTACTTCGTCGCCCTCTCTGAGGTCGGGAAAATCGGTATCGGCGTCTTCGCTGTCGGGCAGAGCGTCGTCGGCGGAAAGGTAACAGGTGCGTTCCAGACCGCAGTCGACGAAAGCCGCCTGCATACCCTGCAAAACGTTGACTATTCTGCCTTTATAGATATTCCCTTTTATAGACTGACTGTTTTTCTTTTCGAAGCCGAATTCGGACAGTAATCCGTTTTCGGTCACGGCGGACACGGTATATCCGCAAACCTCGTCGAAGTATAAAGTTTTTTTCATATTACTGCCGTTAATGCTGTTTTTTTACTTAATTATATAACAAGGGGAAAAATTAATCAATTAAAAACGCCGATTGATTGACATCGCCGCCGTATTCGGGTATAATTGAGTTAATAACTTTTGGAGTAAATAATTATGAAATTCGATTTTAAAGGCATTACTGCCGAAGAGCTTTCGTTCAAGCTCAACCACGTTAAGTTGGAACCGGACCAGAAACTCGATATCAAACCCCAGTTTTCGCGTCAGGTCAGAAAAGTCAACGGAAACGAAAAAATAAATTTCGTTGTTCTTTCGGTTAAAATCGCTTCTACCGAAGCCGAGCCGAAACCCTTCGATATCAACGTAACGCTTGTCGGCGTGTTCGAAGTGGAAGTTGCAAACGAGAGCGAGGAGAGGAGCTTCGTTATAGAGGCGACAAAGCTCATTTATCCCTATCTGAGATCGGCCGTGACAAACCTTACGGCAAGCGCGTATATCGCGCCTTTGAACCTCCCCGTTATCACGGGTCCCATCTTCCCCGAGGACAGAGACGTTTACGCTTTCTCGGTAGACAATTCCAAACTCAACTGATTAAAGAAAAATGAAAAAGTGCGCATAAAAAGCGCACTTTTTTACTTGCCGGATTTTACTGAAAAATGCCCGACTGAGCGTCGGGCATTTTTTAAATTGACAACGAATGAATTTTTGTTTATAATTTAAAATAATTAAAAAGGCAACGGGAATTAAGAGGTGGCTTATGAAAAAATTTTTAGCTTCGGCTGCGGCGGTTCTGCTCTCGCTTTTAGCTGTTCCGTTTTCGGCGTGCGGAAACGGCAGCGACGGTCCCGGAATTGAGAGGACGTATATAAACGATAAGGGCGAGCTTATCATAGTTCTGACCGACGGAAAGGAGCTCAACGCAGGCAAAACCGAAGTTTACGAAGATTTCTATTATTCGGAAATCGTCAAAGACGGTCAGATTACGGGTTACAGCGTGCGCGGTATAGGCAATCTTTCTTCGGTAAAGCTTGAAATTCCGTCGTCTTACAGGGGCAGACCCGTAACCGAAATCGGCGAGGGTGCGTTCCTTGGCAACAGATATATAACCGAAGTAAAAATACCCGACAGCGTGACGAAAATCCGCCGTTACGCCTTTGAAAACTGCGAAAGCTTAAAAATTCTCGACTTGGGCAACGGAATAGAGAATATAGGCGACGTGGCGTTCGGATACTGTACTTCGCTTGAAGCCGTCACGATTCCGTCGAGTGTTCGCTTTATCGGCTCGGACGCGTTCAGCGGTTGTTCCGCGCTCACCGACGTAAACTTCGAAGAGGGCGTGAAACGTATGGGCAGAAGCGTGTTCACGGGTTGTAATGCCTTAGAGGAAATAACTTTCCCCGAAAGCCTTACGGAGATAGGTTTTTATTACGAACTCACCGACGGCGGATATACAACGTCCACTCTCACCGACGGCGACTTTTCGATGGTGGGAATGTTTATGAACTGCGGAAACCTTAAAAAGGTTCGTTTGCCCGAAAAGTTCCCCGAAATTCCCGAATGGTTTTTCAGCGGATGCTGGTCGCTTCAAGAGGTATATCTCGGCAAGACCGTAACTAAAGTCGGCTATTCGGCTTTCTACGACATCAGTAATCTGCAAACGATAGTTATTCCCAAATCCGTAAAGGAAATGGCGGGTTTTTCGTTCTATAAAATACCGTTGCTCAAAGAGGTGTTTTACGAGGGCAGCGAGGAAGAGTGGAATGCGATAAAAATCAACAAAAACAACTCGCTCAGCTCTTACAATCCCGAAACGGGCATAATCGACAACAGCGAAGCGGTGCTGTATTTCTACTCGGAAAATAAAATTGACGGCGTGACGAATTTATGGCACTACAATAACGGAACCCCCGAAATATGGAAATAATAAAAACAGGCGCTTTGTCGCCGAAAGTATGTTCGATTAAAACAGTCCGAGCAATTTAAAAATGCTCGGACTGTATGAATTTTTTTATTCTTTTGGCAATTTCTGCAAATATTCGTGCATTGCCAACGCAACGCGCTTCGAGGTTTCGGCGGCTTCGACTACGGTCTTTGCGCCCTTGACTACGTCGCCTGAGGCAAACAGCCCCGCGCGCGAGGTCGAACCGTCCTCGTTGATTTTCACAAGCCCACGTTCGTTTGTTTCAAGCCCTGCCGTCTGAGTCAGAATCAGATTAGACGGTTTTTGCGAAATGCAGATAAGAACCGAATCGGCTTCCATAAGTTCGGGCTTGTCGGAAGCGGAAACAACTCTGTGGTTTTCGTCGCAAACTGTGTCGGCGAACATTACGCCCTTGTCGGTTATTTCTACGGGCGACTTGCAGAATATGAATTCCGCGCCCTCGATTTCGGCATATTCCTTTTCCTCTTTGCTTGCGGAATATTTGTCGCTTCTCATAACGACTTTTACGCTCTTTGCGCCTCGGCGGAGCGCGGTGCGCGCAACGTCCATTGCGACGTTTCCTGCGCCTATTATCACTACTTTATCGCCGAGCTGATATACTTCGGGGCGTTCGAGGTAGTGTACGCCGTAATGAACGTGCCCCAGCGTTTCGCCCTTTACGTTGAGGGATATGGGCCAGGTAACGCCCGTTCCTATCGAAATCGCCTTGAACCCGTCGCGGAAAAGTTCCTCTATGCCGAACGCCTTTCCGATTGTTACGTTGAATTTGATTTTAACGCCTAATTTATAGAGTATGTTAAGATATCTGTCTACTATCGATTTGGGCAGTCGGAATTCGGGGATACCGTATCTGAGAACTCCGCCTATTTCGCTCTTCGATTCGAATACGGTCACGTCGTAGCCGAGCTGTGCCATCTTAATAGCAATGGTAATTCCTGCCGGACCTGCGCCGACAACGGCAACTTTTATTCCGTTGGGTTCGGCTTTTTCAAGTTCCAAAGCGTCGAGGTAGTGCGAGGATACAAAATTTTCGATAGTGCTGACTTCGACGGGTTCGCCCTTTATCCCCCTTATACAGTGCCCCTGACACTGGTCGGCGTGGTTGCATACTATCGAACAGACGACGGACAGCGGATTGTTTTCAAACAGCATTTTGCCCGCGCTTTTAATGTCTCCGTTAAGAAACGCGGATATAAACATAGGTATGGGCGTGTTTATGGGACAGCCCTTTCTGCACAGCGGATTTTTACAGTTAAGACACCTTTTCGCTTCCGCAATGACGTTGTGCGCCAAAATGATTTCCCTCCTTTCATTTTTACTTAATAAGTATAGCACGGCGAACCGATTAATTCAATAGCTGTCACAAATTATTTGCAAATTTTTACAGTAATAAACTTTGCGTTGCAGGTTCATACTTTAAATAGGGACATTTATTCCCTTACACAAGAGGAGAAAAACGTGGAAAAATTTATGTTAGGCGTCGCCATCGGAATGGCTGGCGGTGCGCTTATGGTCGCTAATAACTGCAAACTCAGGAACTTAGTCAAGAAAAATCAGGACGATTTGCTTTCTAAGGCAGAGCAGTATATCGACAGTAAGCTCGAAAAAATGGAAAATAAAGTTGACGAAACTTTATCGAACTAAGCCGTTCAGGAATATGCCGTGCGTTTGCGCGGCATATTTTTATGTTGATTTTTACGGATGAATATGATATAATGCCTATATGAATGTATTAGGGGAAAGAATTTACAGGCTGAGAAAGGATGCCGACGTTTCGCAGGAAAAACTCGGCGAAGCGCTGAACGTGTCGCGTCATACCGTTTCGAGATGGGAAACGGGTCTTACCAAACCTTCGGCGGAAAACCTCAAATGTCTATGCGTATATTTCGGCGTGGCGGGTAATTACTTTTTCGGAGACGGCGAAAAAACCGCGGTCACGACGGAAGTCGGGACCGCGACGGGCGCAGAAGCGGTTACGTCGGTTGAGGCGCCCGCGGAGGAGACAGGAGAAAATAAGCCTGTAAGCGTTAAACCGTCCAAATTCGGAACGGTAAAGATACTGTCTGCCGTTATAGGCGCGGTTTTGTCCGTGCTGTTTCTTACAGCCTGCGCAATCGCAATTTATATCACCGTATCCCCCGGCACGGGCGGAGCCTGGGGCGAGGAAATACATACCGTAAATTACGAAGGTATCATATTTCTGATTCTGGGCGCGGTAGCTTTGTCGGCGTTTTTAACGCTGGCGGTTATGATGATAATCAGATTTATAAAAAGCAAAAAATGAGTAAAAAAACACGAAGTTGTTACATTTTTCCGGTAAATTGCTACATCGAAATAATAAATTGCTACAAAGATGCGGCAGACAAACGGCATATAAATATGGTATAATACGGAGTACAAAGGGAAATTGTACTCCGTAATTTTTTTAAAAGAGGTGAATTATGTCAAAGGTGAAAAAATTATTTATTTCGGTTTTATCGGTTTTACTTATCGGCGCGCAGAGCGTGGCATTCGCATCCTGCGGAAATAAAACAGCGGACAGCGGAAGTGAAAAGAAAACTTCGGTAACGGAGGAAAACGGCGCACCGCTCGGAATATATACCGATTTGCAGTTTGCATTGAACGGCGAAAACGGAACGGTAACGGCTTCGGTTAAGAATAAGTTCACGCTGTTTCCGTCTACGGTAACGGTGAATATAGAACTTTACAAATTTCATATGTACTCGGAAAATTTTGACAAAATGATTTTGATGGAAAGCAAACAAGTTTATGATTTGGATCAAGGCGAAACGTTGAGCGTATCGGCACCGACTAACGGGTGGAAAAGATACTGGAAAGCGAGGGTTAGATATAAGATAGATAACAACGTTTGGCAGGAAAACATCAGTGAAACGGTCTTGCTTGATGAAAACGGAAGTAAAATGGATTTACCTGCTCCCATTCCCACCGACAGAGAATATTATATTTCCGACTTTTTGAAAAGCGGTTCGCAAAGTATGAGAGTAGAGATATCGAGCAATTATATCCCCGAATACGTAGATTTTGGTTATCTAATTATTTCATATAAAATCAGTAATGAAGATTTGTTAGATGTTAAAGATACTGTTGGTAGTGTAAAACTTGAAATGTCCAAAAACGATTCGGTTGAAGCGGAGTTATTTTATTATATCGCGATAGGTTTCAATCCCGATTGCTCATTGAATATAAACTACGGCAACGGAAAAACCGTCAGTATAATAATAAACGACGCGGTTGAAGATGATTTGAATGCGAATATTTTTGTAAGATATTATGATGATGGTGTGTGTCAAGCCATTTTTAAAGCATTACTTGCCGACGATACAAAAGAAAAGATTATAGAATTAGCGAAAAATATGTACGAAAGTTAATTAAAAAAATGATATAGAACTGTTGCTATGTAGTTTTTAATAAAAGAGGTGAAATATGAAGAAAATGAAAAAAGCTATAATGTCGGTGATGGCAGTAATGCTCACAGCGGTGCAGAGCGTGGCATTCGCATCCTGCGGAAATGAAACGGCGGACAGCGGAAGTGAAAAGAAAACTTCGGTAACGGAGGAAAACGGCGCACCGCTCGGAATATATACCGATTTGCAGTTTGCATTGAACGGCGAAAACGGAACGGTAACGGCTTCGGTTAAGAATAAGTTCACGCTGTTTCCGTCTACGGTAACGGTAAATCTGGAATTATACAGATCTCAAAAATATGAAGATAACGTATCGGCAATGACTTTGGTTGCAAGTAATTACATTTATGATTTAGACCAGGGTGAAACGCTGACGGCGAAAGCTTCGACAGACGGACGGAAAAGCTATTGGAAGGCAAAGGCAAGTTATAAAGTGGATAACAAATCGTGGAAACAGGAATATAGCGAAACCGTATTTTTAGACGAAAACGGAATTAAAGCAACGCCCGATGCACCTGCCCCCGACGACAGAGAATATTATATTTCAGACTTTTTGCAGGACTATACAAAAACCGAAGCATATATATCTGTTTCTCCTCCGCAGGACGAAGAAAAGCCTTGGTGGATAGGACCGCAAATAACATATTACAGAAGCGATAACGAATTTAATGAAATAAAAAAGTTGTTTGGCGAAATTAAACTCAGTCCATACAACGGCCCATTCGTCGAGACACAACTTAAAAATAATTTGCCTGCTTTTTGGGGGTTGGTTCCGTTCAGAATTTCTGCCAAATTCGAAGACGGTAGTAAAGTCAATTTATGTATAGATGATAGAAATCAAGATTTTTGGGGAGCAAATCTATTTGTCGAATATTGGAAAGACGAAAATGGGGAAACTTTGTTTGACAAATGCTTTACCGCTACCGTTTCAGACAAAACAGAGCAAGCGTTAATCGACTATACGACGTCATTATTTTGGGACGCAAATAATAAGAAAAATTAATAGCTGCATAAATCGGAGAAGTTTGTTTGCTTCTCCGATTAAATTTTACGGCAATATTTTTCTCTTGCAAAGTTTAACGCGGTGTGGTATACTTTAATTATGGAAAGATACGTCGCATTCGATATAGGCGATAAGCGCATAGGAGTTGCAATTTCAGATCCGTTCAATACTTACGCCCTGCCTTCGGAAACATATTTTCGGAAGGGCTTTAAAGAGGACGTCGAAGCGATTGCAAAAATCGCGAAAAACAAGGGCGCAACGAAGATAATCTGCGGACTGCCCGTCAACTTCGACGGGAGTCAGGCTCTGCAAACGGAGAAGACGGCAAAATTTATCGAAGCGCTGAAAGAGGCAACGGCGACAGAAGTTATCTGCGAGGACGAGAGGTTCACTACGAAGATGGCGCACGAAACGCTGATAAGCGAGGGTATGCGCCGTGAAAAGCGGAAAAATTACGTGGACGCGCTTGCCGCCGCGAATATACTCGACGGGTATCTTGCGAAATTATCGGGTAAAAAAGGAGTTTAAAATGAGCGATAAAGAAATTACAGAAAACGAAGAAGAAGAGGATCAGATAATCGAGCTTGTCGACGACGACGGCAAGGTGATAAAATTCAGGCTTCTGGACGTTACCGAGTACAAGGGCGAAAAATACACGCTTTTACTTATAGCGGAGCCTGACGAGAATATCGCCGAGGACGAAGTGGTCATTTTCCGCTTAAACGAAAAGGACGAAACGCTGGAACCGATCGAGGACGAAAAACTTTTGGAAGAAGTGTTCGAATTTTATCAGGCGGAAGCGGACGGTGACGACGAAGAAATATCTTAAAAATACAAGAGGGGCAAAAGATGGCAGACGGCAATTACGACGTTTTCATATCCTTTAAAAACCGCGACTTTTCGGGAAATCAATCGAGGGACAGCGAGATAGCGAAAGATCTTTTCGACGAATTTGCCAAGGTCGGCGTTTCGGCTTTTTTCAGCAATATAAAACTGTTGGAGCTCGGTTCGGCGGCTTATAAGTCGTCGATAGAAAAGGCTATCGATCAGGCTTCGGTTATGGTCGTCATAGGTACCTGCATAGAGTATCTCGAAACCGAGTGGGTGACTTACGAGAGAGAGTCGTTTCACAACGACATACTGTCGGGGCTGAAAAAGAACGCCTGCATAGTTCCCTATCTCGGCAATATCGAAAGCGCGAAAATTCCGCGTTCGCTTCGCGGCTATGAAACCTTTTCTACGGAAAACCACACAGTCAAAGACGTGGCTTCGTTCGTCGTCAATTTTTTGAAAAACGCGGAGACAAAAACTTCAAAGACGGACGGGGCGAAGTCGGTCGTCACGGGTATGTCGGCTTCTTCGTACAAAGCGGACGCATGGCACGAGTTCAGACGTCTGAAAATACAGGCTGACTATACTAAGCCTGCGGATATGCCTGCGTTAAACTACGTTCTGGGTAAAATATGCAAGCCTAAAATCAATATTTTAGACGCGGGCTGTGCCTACGGATTCGTGACGAAAGACAGGTTTTCGGGTGTTGAAAATGCGTTTACCGTCGGGCTTGACGTCAACGAAAAGTGCCTTGACTATGCGCGGAAAAACAATTCCGCGGACAATATAGTTTACGAATACTGTCACTTCGAGGCGGAGGATTTCGAAGAGACCGTCGAAGCCGTAATGCAAAAGTACGGCATTGAAAGCTTTGATATTATCTTCTCTTCGCTCGTAATTCACCATCTCAAAAATCCTAACAAATTTTTAAAGCGCGTAAGGCGTTACCTTTCCAAGGACGGATATATTATTCTAAGGGGCTCGGACGACGGCTCGATAGTCAGCATAAACGACGACGGACTTATTCAAAAAATCGTCGATTTACATATGTCTACGCCGGGCGTTTCGGACAGACACAACGGCAGAAAGATTTACGCACAGCTTCTGTCAAGCGGTTATAAAAACGTTAAAATGATGAATTACGTCAAAGAAATTTCGGGTATGGATATCGACGAAAGGAACGATATTTTCGAGGAGAGATTTGCCTACCGCAGAAATTATTTGAAGGCGCTGTGCGACAAAAATCCTTTCGATATGGAAAAGAAAAACAACCTCGAATATATGGACTTTGCGCTCGAATGTCTGGAAAACAAATTTTCCGAGGACGCGTTCTGGTACTGCGAAATAGACTTCGTGGGCGTCGCGCAGAAGAAATGAAAGATTTACGGCAGGCATTTGAGTGTTTGCCGAAAATTTTTTAAAAATTTTTAAAAATTACCAACAAAACGGGCTTTTGAATTGTTTTTATTAATGAAAGGCAAATTAATCAATATAAAGACAAGGAGAAAAAACTATGAAAAAATCGATTTTGAAATTTACGGCAATAAGCTGTGCGGTTGCGGGTGCTTGCGCGTTGTTCGCGGGCTGCGGTTCGGAAAACAGCGGTTCGGCAGAGCAGAGGGAAGAATTTTACGGGCTCGGCGCGGTTTCGTGCGTGGAGATTCTGGGTTCTTCCTTAAATATGAAATCCGTAAAAACTTTTGCCTCGCTTGCAAAGACGGCAGGCACGGCGACGGACGGCGTTAAGGAGCAGGCGGAGAATTTCAACAAGTACTTTGCCGCGCTCGACAGTTTTCTTGACGACAGCGCGCTGAGCATCAAATCCGAAAAGAATACCGACGAAGCATACGCGCAGTTCGTAATGAAGCTCACTGTCAACGGCAAAGATATCGCGGGCAACGCCACGCAATACGTTATGTACTATAACGAAACGTTTATCGACCAGAAAGTTGACAAAGACGAAACGGAGAGCAGATACGCCTTGGAGGGCGTAATGCTTTCAGAGGGCGTCGAGTACCGTCTTACGGGCGGAAAAGAGATTGAAACAGAGGACGGCGAGAGAGAGGAAGAGCTGAAAATACGCGCCTATACCGGCGAGGGTTACGGCAATTTCGTCGAGATGAAATCCGAAGTTTCCGTCGAGGACGGCGAGAGAGAAAACGAGTTTGTGTACAGGATATATGCCGACAACAAGCTTGTGGAGGAGACTTCCGTCGAATTTGAAACAGAGGTTAAAAACGGCAAGACGGAGACCGAGTTCGAGCTGGAATTCAGGAACGGCGACGGCAAGGGCAAGTACAAGGTCGAGCGCGAAGAAAAAAACGGCAAAACCGAAATTTCAGTCAAATACAATCTCAACGGCAACGCCGGTGTATTCAAGATAAAAGAAATAAACAAAGACGGAATTCCGTATTACGAGTATACTTTCGAGGACAACGGAACGATGCTTATAAAAAGATAAAAATAAAGAGTTCGGATATGCGATATGAAGCTTGACGGGTTTTTGCAACGTCTTGCGGAAGGCGACAGGTCGGCGTTCAAACCGATTTACGACAGCACGAATAAAGCCGTTTACTTTACGGCGTTGTCAATCCTCGGCGAGCGTTCGCTTGCCGAGGATGCTGTGCAGTCCGCATATCTGAGCGTAATCAAAAACGCGGCGTCTTACCGCACGGAAACAAACGCTCGCGCGTGGATAGTGCGCGTCGTACGCAATACCGCCGTCAATATGCTCAACAAGCGCAAGCGCGAGATATGCGTTGACGAAAGGGAGAACGAGGCGCTGTTCGGTTCGTACGAAACGGACGGCGATATCGGTGTAACGGAGCTTGCGAGAAAGCATCTTGGAGGAGACGAGTTCAACGTGCTTATGCTTTCCGCGGTCTGCGGTTACAAGCGTCGGGAAATCGCGCTTATGCTTGAAATGCCCATTTCAACGGTAAGCTGGAAGTACGGCGAAGCGGTCAGAAAGATGAGAAAAATTCTTCGTTGAGAAATATAAAGATTATGAAAGATTTCAAAAAGCAATTAAAGAAAGAGGCGGAAACGCAGGTGCCCGATCTTTACGGCGAAATAATGGCTTCCGCCGATAGTTCGGGGCTGTTCGAGGGCGGATATGCGGTAGACAACGGCGGAGGAGTAAAAGCCGTGCGCAGAATAGGCAAGCCGTTTTTATACTCTGCCTGCACATTCCTTATCGTCTGCGTTTCAGTTGTTGCAATAGTATTGCCGTTGATAAAGAAAAACGGAAGTTCCGTACCTCCTGTTTTAAGTCCGATAGAGCTGTCCGCCGACGACTTTTACGGCGTGGGTGCGCTGTCGTCCGCAAAACTTCTTTCCGACGGTGCAAAGACTTTTAAAAGCAGGGCGAAAGACGGCGCGGACGCAGTCAGGGAACAGATAAATTATTTCAATAAGTATTTATCCGCTTTCGAAGCATTCCTCGGCGAAGGGTTTGTAAAGACTGAGGTAGCCGAAAACGCCGATCCGCATTACGCGCAGTATGAAAAGACGATGACGGTAAATACGGCAGGACTTGAAAGCTACGTTATGTATTACAACGAGACTCTCACAGAAGACGACGGCGAAGAGAGAAGCTACGTTCTTAACGGAGTTATGACTCTTGACGGCAGGGAATATCTTCTTCACGGCGGGCGCACCGTCGAGGACGACGGCGAAGAGAGGGAGGAGGAGCTGAAAATACGCGCATATACCGCGGATAATCCCGAAAACTTCGTGGAAATGGAGCAGGAAATTTCCGAGGAAAACGGCGAGAGGGAAACCGAATACGTTTACAGAATTTATTCGGACAATAAGCTTTCAGAGGAAACATCCGTCGGGTTCGAGACCGAAACGAAGAACGGCAGGACGGAGACCGAGTTCGAACTCGAATTCAGAAACGGCGACGGCAAGGGTAAGTACAAGGTAGAGCGCGAAGAAAAAAACGGCGTTGCGGAAATTTCTGTCAAGTACAAACTCAACGGCGAAAACGGCGAATTCGAAGTCAGGGAAAAGACGATAGACGGCGAAAAATGTCACGAGTATATCTTCAAAGACGGCAGTTCGCTTTTCCTTAAAAAATAAAAATTTTCTGTTTTGAGCGTTTTGAAAAGGGGTATAATATAAGTGAACGAAGAAGAGGAAAAACCTTCTATGGCAAAACCCCGTCTCCGCAAATAAATTTTAAGGAGATAAAAAAATGAAACACTATTTACAGAGAAGAAAAAACGATAACGAACTCAGCCTGTTCGACGCATTCGACGACTTTTTCCGCCCTGCGTTTTTCGACGAGGTTGACGATTTAAAGACCAACATCAAGGACACGGGCAAGGGTTACGAGCTTGCGGTCGAGGTGCCGGGCTACAAAAAAGACGAGATAAAAGTTTCGCTTGAAAACGGCTATCTTACCGTATCCTGCGTCAAAAACGGCACGGAAGAGGATAAGAGCGATACAAGATGGCTCAGAAAGGAAATCAGCGAAAGCTGTTCAAGGAGCTACTACGTCGGCGAAGACGTAACGCAGGCGGATATAAAGGCTAAGTACGAGAACGGAATTCTGAACTTGTCCGTTCCGAAATCCGCACCCAAACAGATTAAATCTAACTATATAGACATCGAATAAATAAAAGCGCCCCGCGGGGCGCTTTTATCGTTGATTTAATAATCTCAACCGTCCGAAGACGCGTTTTTTAAAACGATTTATATTAAAGGGCATAAAAAAAGCTTTACAAGACAAGAAAATTTTGTTAAAATAACCAAGCTATAAAATTCACACCCGAGAGGCGGGCGTTCCGTGACGGTAAAATTTTTGCAATGCCGTAATAAACGCCGTAAAAGCCGCGCTTTCGGGGAGGTCAAACGGAGGAATTAAAATGGCAGTAATTTCAATGAAACAGCTGCTCGAAGCAGGCGTACACTTCGGGCACCAGACCAGAAAATGGAACCCCAAGATGGGCAAGTACATCTATGCGGAACGCAACGATATCCACATTATCGATTTGCAGATAACCGTCGGACTTGTCGAAGAGGCGTATAAGTACGTTTGCGACGCAGTCAAAGACGGCAAGAGCATTCTTTTCGTCGGAACCAAAAAACAGGCTCAGGACGCCGTAAAGGAAGAGGCTGAGCGCTGCGGAATGTATTATGTGAATTCGCGCTGGCTCGGCGGTACGCTTACCAACTTCAAGACGATCCGCTCGCGCGTGGACAGAATGATCAAGCTTGAAAAGATGGAGCTTTCGGGCGAATTCGATCTTCTTCCCAAAAAGGAAGTTGCTAAGTTAAAGGAAGAAATGTCCAAGCTTCAGACCAACCTCAACGGTATCAGAGATATGACAAAGCTTCCCGGAGTTATGTTCGTCGTCGACCCGCACACCGAGGAAATCGCAGTAAAGGAAGCGATCAAACTCAATATTCCCATCGTTGCTATCACAGATACCAACTGCGATCCCGATCTCATCGACTGCGTTATCCCCGGCAACGACGACGCTATAAGAGCCGTAAAGCTCATTTCGTCGGTCATTGCAAACGCCGTTATAGAAGCTAATCAGGGTGAAACGCCCGTAATCGAAACCGAAGAAAGCGAAAACGCGGATACCGATATGGGTGAAATGTCCATCGAAGAAGTAGTCGCTTCCGCAGACGAAGTTAAGGAATAAGATTAATTTTAAGGAGTATATATTTATGGCATTCACGGCTAAGGACGTTATGACGCTTCGCGAAAAGAGCGGTGCGGGTATGTTGGAGTGCAAAAAGGCGTTGACAGACGCCGACGGCGATATGGAAAAGGCTGCCGAGCTTCTGAGAGAGCGCGGAATAGTCAAAGCAATTAAAAAGGAAGGCAGAATTGCCGCAGAGGGTGCGGTCGGCGCATACATCTGCGCTGCGTGCGGTGCAGGCGTGCTTGTCGAAATCAACTGCGAGAGCGACTTCGTGTCGCGTGGCGACAAGTTCCACGAGATAGTGGACAAGGTTGCGAAAGTTATCGCGGCTGAAAGACCTGCAAACGTTGACGCGCTCAACGAATGTAAGATCGACGGAGATACCGTAAAGAATTATATTACCAACCAGACGGCTGTTATCGGCGAAAAGATTTCTATCCGCAGATTTGAAATTTTCGACACGAAAGGCAAAGTCGAAACGTATATTCATATGGGCGGAAAGGTCGGCGTTATGGTTGAAGCCGTCGATTTCAAGGACGGCGCAGAGGAAACTTTGCACGACGTAGCGTTGCAGATTGCGGCGGCTAAGCCTTCGTACGTAAATAAATCGGAAGTTCCTGCGGAAGTAATCGCTAAGGAAAAGGAAATTATGCTCGTCCAGATGCAGAACGATCCGAAGAACGCAAACAAGCCCGCAAATATCCTTGAAAAAATCGTCGAGGGAAAATTAGGCAAATTCTATCAGGACAACTGCCTTTTGGATCAGGCTTTCGTAAAGGACGACTCCCAGACCGTAGGTCAGGTCATCGGCTCCAAATTCAAGGTTGCGCGTTTCGTTCGTTTCGAAATGGGCGAAGGCTTGGAGAAGAAGAGCGAAAATTTGCAGGACGAAGTTGCAAAGCAAGTCGAAGCAATGAAAAAGAATTAAAAACAAAACGTAGCGGTTTCCGAGCTTCGGAAACCGCTTTTGTGTAAATTTCGGGAGTTTTACTATGAAAAAATTATTGATTTTTTTACTTTCCTCGGCTGTTTTGGTTGGCTCGTTCGGCTTTTTCGGATGCGATAAAGGGGCGGACGAAGTAAACGACTACACCTCCGAAAATCCCAAGCCTTCGTTGCCTGCGGATAAAGATATGCAAAACGTTTCCGCGGAGAACGTTTTGAAGGAGCTTACTGAATACAGCGGCCGATTATTGAAAAACGGCGCAGGCAAATATATGGCTTATTCTCTGTATGATATCAGGTATCATTATGACGACGGCGATTATACGTTGCTCAGGGAAGAGAGCGACGTTTACAGCGGAATGGCGGACGGCGGAGAAAGGACGGGCGCGTTTACTTACAGAAACAACCGCAGGAACGACGACGAATACAGCAAAAAAGTAACTGCGGGTATACATAAAAATTCTTCGCTGTTCAGATTCGCTTCCGAAGAAACGGATAAAACCGAAAAGACGGACTTTGCACTCGAATACTTCGAGGACAATTCGCTGTGGCTAAAACCTGACGAGTACAAAATTCCGAGTGTGTATGCGGTAAACTTGAAAACGAGAGTCACCGCGGCGGACAGAGTTAAAAACCGACTTAATTCGGCTGTTTTGTACGAAACGGAAAAACGCGAACATTATTTGTTCGAGGACGTCGAACTCGGCGAAGCGGCAACGGTCGATATAAAAAGCTTCGAACTCGTAGCAAAGAAGAGCGATAAAAAGTTTTATGCTTCGGCTAAATATACAATTGAATATCTTCCGTCGGAATTAATCAAGAACAAAGCTACGGCGGTAAGCGAGTACAGCTTTTTAATAGATTTGGAAGCACCCGAAGACGTGTCGGCTCTGCCGGGCGGAGGGGTGGATATCGCCACACTGTCGCTCGAAAATCTGTCGGAAAAAATCTGTTACCCCGACATTTCGAGCACACAGCTTTCGCAGGCTGTCCGTGAAGGGAAAGATAAGACGGTAGAAATCGCAGGCGGAGGCGATATATCAAAATTCAGTATGTACGGAACGCACGGTATGTTTGACGTAATCTCCGTAACTGATAGAAAAGCAGTTATCGATTGCGCCGAAATAAAAGCTGAATTAGATGCAGCGGCTGAATTGCCCGTAAATCTTACTTTTAATATTACTTTTTATTACCTCGGTGATTTGGAGTTCGAGGGGAAAATATTTATTAACCGATAAATAAACAGCGGTTTTCAAGCTTCGGAAACCGCTGTTTTTCGTTGTGTTAAAAAAATTTAACGTTTGAAACATTATTTTTACACAGATAATTTTAAACCTGTTAAAATAAAAAAGTATTACAAGTTTCTTGTAATTTTAACAAATGCTGAAATTACTATGATAAAATGTAATACGAATAAACTTTAAGGAGAAAAACAATGAAATCGGTAATCGAGGAAATCTATTACAACGTCGAGGGCAATTTTAAAGAGGATAAAGAGTATTGGGAAATTAATAAAAATTATGGAGAACTTTTCGATAAACTTTCTGAAAAACTGACGGACGAACAGAAAAAATTATTGATTGAAATTTACAACGCAAGTAGCGGAATGGAAGCGGAGGTCGGTCGTACGCATTTTAGAGAAGGCTTTAAATGGGGTATGCTTGTTGCCGCCGAAGTGTTCGGAGAATAACTGCGCGGTTTAAAATTTGGCAAATATTGCTTTATGTGTTGCAAGTTGAAAATTTTTATGTTATACTCAAATAAGTAAAATCAAGGAGATATTCTGATGTCGCCTAAATATAAAAGAGTACTGATAAAGCTTTCGGGCGAGGCGCTTGCCGGCAAACAGGGGCACGGTCTCGACGAGGACGTAATTTCTTCTATCGTCGAAGAAATCAAAACCATTCACGATCTTGGCGTGGAAATCGCGCTCGTTATCGGCGCGGGCAACTTCTGGCGCGGACGGCAGGGCAAGAAAATGGACAGAACCACCGCCGACCATATGGGAATGCTTGCGACCGTAATGAATTCGCTTGCTATGATGGACGCGCTTGAAAGACGCGGACTTCCTACGCGCGTTCAGACCGCGCTTATTATGACGTCGGTTGCCGAGCCTTACATTTTAAGGCGTGCGATACGCCATTTCGAAAAGGGCAGAGTTGTCATAATCGCCTGCGGAACGGGCAACCCCTACTGCACGACGGACACTGCCGCCGCACAGCGCGCCTGCGAAATTCAGGCAGACGTTCTTTTAATGGCGAAGAATATCGACGGCATATACGACAGCGATCCCAAAATCAACCCGAACGCCAAAAAGTTTGCGCATATCAATTATCTGGACATTATCAAAAACGGCATAAAGGCTATGGATACGACGGCGGCGACGATGTGTATGGAAAACGACATTCCCGTGCTTGCGTTCGGACTTGACGAAAAAGATTCGCTTGTAAGAGCCGTTTGCGGTGAAAAGATAGGAACGCTCATAGACAATAACTGATGTCACGAAAAATTAATTCTATTCTGCGAATTTATTTTTCCGTGATTGAAAGGCGTTGCCTTTCTTTGCGCAATCATAAGGGCAAACTTATCAGGTTAAACTGAATTTTATGAATTATTTAGGAGTTTAATATGGAAAACGAACAGATTGAAGAATTATTGCTTATACTTGACGACAAGCTTACAAAGACGGTAAGCGTATTGAAAGAAGAATTTTCGTCTGTGCGCGCAGGCAGAGCCAATCCGCACATTCTCGATAAGGTGACTTTCGACTATTACGGCGCGCCCACACCCGTTACTCAGGCGGCAGGCGTTTCGGTTCAGGAGGGCAGATGCCTTGTCATCGCCCCGTGGGATTTGTCCGTATTGAAGAATATAGAAAAGGCTATTCAGACCTCCAACATAGGCATTACGCCGACCAACGACGGCAAGGTTATACGCCTCGTTTTCCCCGAACTCACAGAGGAGAGGAGAAGAGATCTTTCAAAGCAGATAAGAAAGACGGGCGAGGACAGCAAAGTTGCCGTAAGGAACTGCCGACGCGACGCTATGGAAGGCATAAAGAAACTTAAAAACGACAAAGCTATTTCCGAGGACGAAGCTTCGCTCGGTGAAAAGGAAGTCGAAAAGTTGGTTGCCGACGCAATTTCGCAGGTGGATAATGCGGTTTCGTCGAAAGAAAAAGAGGTAATGACGGTTTAAAACGTATGGAGAGCACTATACCGAGGCACGTCGGCATAATTATGGACGGCAACGGCAGGTGGGCCAAAAAGCGGATACAGCCCCGCGCTTTCGGGCACAGGGCAGGTATGAACAATATGATAGCCCTTGCCGAACACGCGCAGAAGATCGGGATAGAATATCTTACGGTTTACGCGCTTTCTACGGAAAACCTTTCCAGACCGAAAGAGGAGCTGGACGGGCTTTTCGGTTTATTCCGCAAATATTTTACGGTACACGTCAAAAAGCTTTATGCGGAGAACGCGCGCGTCAGGATAATCGGTGATATTTCGGCTCTGCCCGAGGACGTGGGGAAAATTCTCAAAGAGGGCGAGGACAACTCTCCGCCCGACGCAAAGTTTACGCTTGTGTTCGCAATCAATTACGGGGGCAGGAACGAAATAGTCAACGCCGTCAACCGTGCGGTTGAGAGGGGCGAAAAGGTAGATAAAGAAAGCTTTTCGCGTCTTTTATATACGGACGGACTGCCCGACCCCGACCTGATTATCAGGACGGGAGGCGAAATAAGGCTTTCAAATTTTTTAACGTTTCAGTCGGCGTATGCCGAGCTGTATTTTACGGACGTTCTGTTCCCCGACTTCGATAAAAAAGAGTTTGACAGAGCGATAGAAAACTATTCGAAGCGCGAAAGGCGCTTCGGCAGAATCTGAGGTTTAAATGAATAAGAAAAGATATATAACCAGCGTCGTGTACGTCGCGGTGCTGCTGCTTTTATTGGTTTTCAAATGGCTTGTTGCCGACTACGGCGCGCTCGGCTTCGACGCGCTGTTCTGTGCAATCGCCGTGATAGGCAGTCTTGAATTTTTCAATGCGGTGAAGGTCGTTCCCTTTTCGCAGAAGGTAATTTCAACCGCGTTCTGCGCGTCTGCCGTTCCTGCGTTCGTCATCTGTGAAATGACGGGAGTAGGCGGATATCTTCCCGTGCTGTTCCTGTTGCTGATATATTCGATAGTGCTCGTTTCTTTCGGACTTGCGAAGTTCGACGGAAGCGATCTCAACACCACGCTTTTAAGCTTCGGAGCGATAGGCTACTGCGGACTTTTGAGCTGTATTTTCTCCTGTATAAATCATCTGAATTATAATTCGGCGCCTGCGGTGCTGTTGATGTTCCTCATTGTAATGCTCACCGACAGCTTTGCGTACGTTTTCGGCAAGCTGTTCAAAAGGTGGCTTCCCCAGAAGCTTGCGCCTAAAATCAGCCCCAACAAGACGATAATCGGCGGAGCCGGCGGAATTCTGGGCGGTATGGCGGCAGGCGTCATAGCTTACTGGCTGTGGTTCGGAATGAGCAAGGTCGCAGGCGGAGCGCTGGTATATTCGGGCGGAATGCACCCCTGCATCACTTTCCTTCTGATAGGTTTCGTCGGCGCGGTAGTCGGTCAGGCAGGCGATCTGTTCGAAAGCTATTTGAAGCGCAAATGCGGAATCAAGGACTCTGGCAGACTTCTTCCCGGACACGGCGGAGTTTTAGACCGCTTCGACAGTATGTTCTTCGTCGGTGTTCTCGTGCTTATAAGCTTTTTGATAATAGCTATATAAAATATACTGTAAAAGCCCTTAACGGGGCTTTTCTTGTAATATCAGTCATTAAATAAAAAATTTCGGGTATAATAGTAAATGAAAAAAATATCTCTTATAGGGTGTACGGGCAGTATCGGCAGACAGGTGGTTGACACCGTAAAAAGACATCCCGACAAATTCAGAATAGTTGCTTTGGCCGCAAATTGCGATAGCGCGGAATTCGAAAGGCAGAAAAAGGAGCTTTGCCCCGAAATTTCCGCCCTTGCGTCAAAGGACAGACAAAAAGCGCTTTCGATTGCCGAATACGCGGATGCGGATATAATTTTCAATGCGGCAGGCGGATTCGCAGGGCTCGAATACAGCTTAAAGGCGGTACGGGCAGGTAAGACGCTTGCGCTTGCGAACAAGGAAACTCTCGTCTGCGGAGGAGATATCGTGGTTCCTCTTGCCGAAAAGACGGGTGCGCAAATCCTGCCCGTGGACAGTGAACACTCGGCTATATGGCAGTGCCTTAACTATAATTGCAGCGCGCCCGTGAAAAGGCTGATAATCACCGCAAGCGGAGGCGCGTTCAGAGGTAAGTCGTTCGCGCAGCTGAAAGATGTAACGCCCGAACAGGCGCTCGCCCACCCCACCTGGAAGATGGGCAGAAAAATAACGATCGACAGCGCGACGCTTATGAACAAGGGCTATGAGGTGATAGAGGCGCACGTTCTGTACGGCACGCCGTACGAAAGAATAGAGACGGTAATTCAGCCTCAGAGTATTATCCATTCGATGGTGGAGTTCGAGGACGGCGCGGTGCTTGCGCAGATGAGTTATCCTACTATGGAACTGCCGATAAGCCTTGCGCTCACTTATCCCGACAGGCTCGATACTTCGCTTCGCCCTATGGATTTCAGGACGGCGTTTTCGATAGATTTTCAGCCTATGGAACGGGCGGACTATCCCTGCTTCGATCTGGCGCTGAAATGCGGTGAAATGGGCGGAATTATGCCCTGCGTACTCAACGCCTCGGACGAGGCTGCCGTCAATGCGTTTCTGAGCGGAAAGATAGCTTTCACGGATATATTTAAAGTTGTTGAAAGGGTGTGTTCCGGCTTCGCTCCTGAAAGGGCGGACAGCTTTTTAAAGCTTAAAGAGACGGACGAAACCGCACGCAGAAAGGCGGAAGAAGTTATTCAAGGTTTGAACAGGTTTGCTTAAAACGGAAGCTGATGCCCGTTGAGCGTTTAAAATTTATGACATTATTATCGTTTTCTTCGGTAATGAACACCGTCTTTGCGGTTTTGCTTGCAATTCTCATTTTGCTCGCAATGATAACCGTACACGAGTTCGGGCATTACCTCGCCGGAAAGGCGCTGAAATTCAAAATCAACGAGTTTGCAATCGGCTTCGGGCCGAAGCTTTTTCGGCGCGTTTCCAAAAAGAACGGCGAAGCGTTTTCGATAAGGCTTCTGCCTCTCGGCGGATTCTGTTCGTTTGCGGGCGAGGACGAGGAGTGCGAAACGGGCAACGGCTTTAACGACAAAGCTCCGTGGAAACGCATAATCGTGCTTATTGCAGGTCCGTTGATGAACTATCTGCTGGCGCTCCTGCTTATTATAATTTCGCTGTTTGCGTTCGGTCAGATGGTGTTCAAAGTCGGAGGCGTTGCGCCTGCCGAGGAAAAGTACGCCGAATACTGCCTTGTCGACGGCGACCTTATTACGCAGGTCGACGGCAAGGGTATCTATCTTACAACCGACCTTATGTCCGCATTGAAGGGCAGAAAAGAGGGCGACATTGTCGAGTTCGAAGTTTTAAGGGACGGCGAGGAGATGACGGTCGGCATTATGATGCGCGCCGACTGCGATTTCAAAAACTCGGAAGAGACCTCTAAACTCTGGCGCGCGCTCGGCATAGGTACGTTCGAGGCGGAAGGCGTAAGCTACTGGAACGTCGGCGTTGAAAATCACCGCTTCGGCTTCTTTACTACGATAGGTCACTCCTTCGTATATTCGTTCAAGATAGCAGGCACTATCTTTAAAGTGCTCGGCGAGCTGTTGACGGGGCATTTGGGGCTTTCGGCAATGGGCGGACCCGTGACTACCATAAAGCTGACCAGCGAAATCGCCTCGCAGAGCTTGCAGAATTTCCTTGAAATTTCGGCGTATATCGGCGTAAACCTTGCGGTGTTCAACCTTCTTCCGATACCCGCGCTCGACGGCAGTAAAGTCATTTTCTGCCTTATCGAGTGGATATTCAGAAAACCGGTACCGCGAAAGGTCGAAGCGGTTATTCACGCAGTCGGCTTCTTCCTTATCCTCGGCTTTGCCGTCCTCGTCGATATTTTACAGTTTGTGTAAAAAAGCTTTCCCGTCTTGATATGCACACCCAACAACAAAAGCCGTCCTACCGTCGAAGAAATTATAAATGCCGATGACAGCGCATCTTAAATTTAATATAATACCTCCGAGCGAATTTTCGCACGGAGGTGTTTTATTATTTATCGAGATTGTAATATTCCTCGAACAAATCGTTCGGAGTACATTCGAGGATATCGCACAGCGCCTGCATAACTTCGAATTTCATACTTTGAGTTCGGTTGTATACCATATTATTGAAATTCTGAAAACTCAGCCCAAGCTGTTTATTGAGCCAGTATTTTGTTTTTCCTTTTTCTTTCAGAATATCCAAAATTCTTAATTTCATTATATTAACCCTCACATTATATAATGTGATAATTATATAACGATAATATACTTGACAAAAAGACCTTGTAAATATTATAATGCTATCATTAGCTAATGATAGCATTAGATAAAAAGGAGAAGCAAAATGAAAAAATGCAGTAACTGCGGAGAGGAGTTTGAAGGGAATTGCTGTCCGAATTGCGGTACTTGGACGGAAGAAAGCAGAATTTGTCCAAGGTGCGGAAACAAGCAGAATGCAGGGGCAAACTTCTGTAACTATTGCGGTTTTTCTTTCGGGGGTGCGCCCGATAACAGACCGCAGAAAAACGGCGGAAGCTCGTTCAAAGAGAAAATGTCGAAAGTCGGCAAGTGGATGAAAAAGCATCTGTTTATCGTAATACCCGTTGCAATAGTACTTGTCGTTGCAATAATTTTAGCCTGCGCGATACCTGCGTGCGTAAAAGCGGCGGACAACGGTACTTACTATTTGCTGGAATATAATGGAGAAATGGATAAAACAACTTACTTTGTTATAGATTCGGGCGAGTGGAAAGACGAAAACGGCGACGGCGGTTCTTATGAAAAGGACGGCGATAAAATTGTGTTCTACGTAGATTTAATGGGCTCAAAAGAAGTAGTTGCAAGCGGAACTATTAAAGACGGCGTACTTACGATAGACGACGACGGCTTTAAAGAAGTTTACGTTTCCGAAAGTCATAAACACAAATACGGCGAGTGGAAGACGACGACGGAACCCACCTGCACGGAAGACGGAGAGGAAAGTCGTTCCTGCGCCTGCGGAGTAAAGGAAAATAAAAAATTAAAGCCGAAGGGGCATTCTGCTGCAGCCGATTTGCATTTTGACGAAACTAATCACTTTATAGTCTGCTCCTACTGTAACGAAAAATTAGCAACAGAAGAACACGAGTTTGCTGAATTTGACGGCATTAAGTATTGTACTTTATGTAATTATGGAAACAACGTTGTTGATAATTTGAAACTAATTTTGGACAAGGATAAAAATGAATATACGATTATCGGTGCAGTACCAGAAACCGAAACTATAGTTATACCGTCCACATTTAACGGTTTACCCGTAACAAATATCGGCGATAGGGCGTTCTATGGTTGCAGTTCACTTGCAAGCATAACTATCCCCGACAGTGTGACAAGTATCGGCAATTCTGCGTTCTATGGTTGCAGTTCTATTGAAGAAATAAAATTTAAAGATATAGCAAGCTACTGTCAGATAGACGGTCTTGGGCAATTAGATAAAAGCAAAATATATATAGGTGAACAGAAATTAACGGAAATGACGAGTATAGTTATTCCCGACAGCGTAACAAGTATCGGCAATAGGGCGTTCAGCGGTTGCAGTTCGCTTGAAAGCATAACCATTCCTGACAGCGTAACAAGTATCGGCGAATATGCGTTTGCTTATTGCAGTTCGCTTGAAAGCGTAATAATAGGTAACGGAGTGACGCGTATCGGCGATGATGCGTTCAAAGATTGCAGTTCGCTTACAAGCATAACTATACCTGATAATGTAACGAGCATCGGCTTTTATGCTTTTAACGGTTGCAGTTCGCTTGAAGAAATAAAATTTAAAGATATGGCAAACTACTGTCAGACAAATGTTTATAATTTAGATAAAAGCAAAGTATATATAAGCGGACAGAAATTAACGGAAATGTCAAATATCGTTATTCCCGACGGAGTAACAAGTATCGGCAGTTATGCGTTCAGTGGTTGCAGTTCGCTTAAAAAAGCAACAATGCCTGCGTTTGCAATAAAATATATACCTCAAAAAAATTTGGAAGAAATAACAATAACAAGCGGCGAAAGTATCGGCGAAAATGCGTTCGAATATTGCAGTTCGCTTACAAGTATAATTATTCCTGACAGTATAACAAGTATCGGCAATAAGGCGTTCTGGAATTGCCGTTCGCTTACAAGTATAACCATTCCTGACGGAGTAACAAGTATCGGCGATTATGTGTTCTGGAATTGCAGTTCGCTTGAAAGCGTAATAATAGGTAACGGAGTAACAAGTATCAGCTATTATGCATTTAGCGGTTGCAGTTCGCTTGAAGAAATAAAATTTAAAGATATAGCAAGTTACTGTCAGATAGACGGACTTTATAGTTTTTCTCAAAACAAAGTATATATAAGCGGACAGAAATTAACAGAAATGACAAGTATAGCGATCCCCGACGGAGTAACAATTATCGGCGAAAATGCGTTCAGAAATTGCAAATCGCTTACAAGCATAATCATCCCCGACGGAGTAACAATTATCGGCGAATTTGCGTTCTATAATTGCAGTTCGCTTACAAACGTAACTATAGGCAATGGAGTAACGAGTATCGGCGCTAGAGCGTTCGATGGTTGCATTAAACTTACAAGCATAACCATTCCCGACAGTGTGACGAGTATCGGCGGTTATGCGTTCTTGAATTGCAGTTCGCTTACGGATATAACTTTCGGGGGAACGAAAGCACAGTGGAATGCGATTGAAAAAGGTTCTTCTTGGAATAGTGGTACAGGCAATTATACTGTTCACTGTACGGACGGGGATATTTAAAATATTAATTAAATAATAAATAAGCCGAGCGTTTTTCAACGCTCGGCTTGTTGTATTGACAATAGTATCAGTTTTCTTCGGTTTCGGTCGGCTTGTCTTCGGTTTCGACAACGGGTTGTTTTTTGACTTTGGCGTATAAGTCGATTCGTTTTACGAAATTTTTCGAGGACAAAATCAGCACGCCTGCGGCGATAACTATCGCAACGTCGACGAACACGTAGCTGTTGTAGCCCAAGCTGTACAGCCAGAGGCTGTCGCCGCCTGCGTCCGCGCCGAACGCGAACACGCCCGAAAATACGTGGGCGGTAAATCTCAGCGCGCTTGCGGCAACCGCGCCGAGCGCGAATTTGATCTGCGGAAGTTTATCAAGCTGTGTTATTTTTTTAAACGCGCCTGCAAGTCCTGCGGATGCGAACGCCACCGGATAATCTAAAAGGAACTGCGCAGGGTGTATAAGCCAGGGATTCTGCATTGCCTGCAACGCGCCGTATATACAGCCGACGAATACGCCCTTTTTCGCGCCGTAGACGTAAGAAAACAGCATTACGGGCAGAAGCGAGGCAAGCGTTACCGAACCGCCCTGAGGCATTGAAAACATTTTAATATACGAAAGCGCAAAGGACAGCGCGACGCAGATTCCTGCCAGAGCTATGCAACGGCTGTCGAACGCAGTTTTGTTTTTCAAATCGACAACAACCGCCGTTCCGACTATCACGGCTATAAGGCCGACGGAGGAAAGATACAGCGCAAGCTGATTTATCTCTTCGCCGTAATATCCGTCGTTTTTGATATTTTTGGTGAAGAAAACTATCAGGCACACGACCGTTGCGGCGAAAGCCGAACCTATACACGACAGTGTGCTTATCAGCGTGATTTTAAAGGTTTTCGGGGTAAAGAAATGAGAAGCGTAGCAGGCGATTATGCCTATTACGATGACTCCGCCGAGGACGAGGGGAGGGACAAGCTCCAGAAGCATATTTTCGCCTTCGGCATAACCCTTTTCCGAAATTTTGGCAAAGCCGAGCGCCAGCATAGTGACTGTCACGGTCAAAGCAAAGGTGACGGCGACCGTCGCGCCTGTTCTGAAAAAGGCAGAAAAGCGTTCGGGCTTTTTAAGTCTGACGAAAATTCCTATACCGATGAGAATTACGGCAAGCGCTATCGCAACGTACATAAACACTGTCGAAAGCGCGGCTGTTGCGTATTCCGTCCATACTTCCTTGTACAGGTAGTACTTGTTGCCGTTTTCGTGCGGTACGCGGTCGAAATACGCAGATAAGAGTGAAAAGTTGTGCATAAAACTCCTTCTACCGCCGAAAAAATAAGGTATTCCCCGAATAGGGAATACCTGAAAAAATCTCTTTGTACGCCTGTTTCAAAAAATGGAAAGGCTCTCTCGCTCAACCGTTACGTTGCCGATTCAAAGGGTATAATCTCAGCTCGCACATATACTTGGCATCTCTTCGTCGCACTGCGGTATCCTTCGGTCATTTACTTCATTGTAAACTCCCTCAGGCTGTCCTCGTGCTTCTTGACCTGCTCGCATCTGAGCGAGCTGTTGATGCTTTCCGACGCATATATACTTCGCATTACGGCGTCGCGTTTACGCTTTTACTCAGTCACATACCTCTTTGTATGCTCCTTCGTAAAATACGCACGTTCCTTGTACTGCTTGTATCTCTGCATCGGAATAACTTTTTGCGCTTGCACCCCCGACGGTATTAAATTTTTTAGTAAATTTATTATAAAATACAAAGTACACATTGTCAACAGAATTTTAAAACTTTTAATATATTGTATACAGATAAAGAATGGTTTATAAAAAGGAGTAAATTATGATAAAATCTTTAATTATTTTGATGCCTTTAAAAAAATAACGGCTTCTCCCGAAAGGGGGGAGCCGCTTAAATATAAACCCCGTTCATCCGAACGGGGTAATTTTCTGATATTAAGTTTTAGGAAATCACTGCCTTTTGCGGAGCCTTTCCGGCTAATCGGTAAGAACCTGCGCAGTAATCCGACCGGTATGGAATTACTGCATCGACTTTCCGTTTTTCGGCGTCAGATTTCGAAAGTAGAATTGTACATCGGAGTCTACCTACCTTTTTCTTCTATTGTTTTGGCAAAGTAAATCATAAAACTTTACCTCCTGCAATATGCTGAACGTTAGAATTTCCTGCGGTTACTACCGCCAAATCAAACCTTGTCCCGCTTTCGCGGCTACTTATATTTCATATAGCTTACTCCTTATATTGTGCACGGTACCTCTGCACGCGGTAAGTTATCTTTCTTGTCTTTATTATAACACCGAATTTTACTTTGTCAATACCTTTTTTGAAAAAATTTTTATTTTTTTGTTGGAGATTATCATTTAAATTAAAAATAATAATTTCGTCTTTTTGCTTAACTTTTTACTTCCTAAATAGTATAATGTCTCTATATTTTACGGAGAGGTGAAAAAATGTTTGACGGAAATTCGGCTATCGGCTTTTGTATGGTACTTGCGATTATTCTGTTCGCAACCAAACTGTTGGGTCTGATTTTCAGAAAAATAGGACTTCCTCAGGTTCTCGGATATATTATTGCCGGCATATTGATCGGCCCCGCGCTTTTCGGTGATCTGATAGGCAAGCACGGCTTTGCGCTTATCGGATTTGAAAGCGGCGAATATTGGAGCCTGCTTTCTCTGCCCGACGGCAGTACTTTGCTTTCGGTATTCTCTAAAATCGGCGTACTGTTTTTAATGTTTTCAACGGGACTCGAAACGAATATAAAAGAACTCAGATCCGCAGGGCTTGCCTCTACGCTGATTGCGTGCTTAGGCGTTGCCGTGCCTATGGTTTTAGGTATTTTGATTGCGCTGCCGTTCAGCGAAATCGGGCTCGGCGTAACTAACGTCTACAACTGCGTGTTCATCGGTGCGATACTTACCGCAACTTCGGTTGCTATAACTGTTTCGGTACTTAAAGAACTCGGCAAAATAAATACGAAACTCGGCACTACGATTGTTTCCGCCGCGGTCATAGACGACGTTATCGGTATCGTGGTTTTGTCCGTCGTTTCGGGTATGGCAAAGGCGGGCAACACAGCCGACCTTACCGGCTTCGACTGGTTCAAAGCCCAGTGGTGGGGAACGGTAATTATGATTATCGCGTTTTTCGTCGCCGCGATAGGTCTCGGTTTCGGCGTATCAAAACTGTTCCGCTGGCTTGAAAAAAAGTGGCCCGACACTCACCGCCTGCCCGTTTTCTCTATAGTGGTATGCTTCTTCTATTCCTGGGCGGCGGAAGAAATTTTCGGCGTTGCGGATATTACGGGCGCGTTCCTTGCGGGTATAATTCTTTCAACCGCGCACCGTTCAAGCGAATATACGGATAAAAAAGTTGAAGTCAATACGTATACTATGTTTGCGCCCGTGTTCTTTGCGAATATCGGAATATCGAGCATTCACTTCTCGGGAATGAGCGGTATGCTTTTACTGTTCACGCTGTGTGCCGTGATTTTAGGTCTTATCGGCAAAATTATCGGTTGCGGCGCCGTTGCGAAGTGCTTTAAATACGGCTGGCGCGAAAGCGCCATTGCGGGCGTGGGAATGATGGCGAGAGGCGAAGTTGCCTTAATCGTAACGGGAAAGGCGATGGAAGTGGGCTTGCCGGGCGAGTTTATGATTATGACGGTGTTCTTGATTTTAATATCTTCTATTCTTACGCCTATATTCTTAAAGGTATTGTATAACGCAAAAAATACGCCTCCGAGCGAAGGCGAACCCGCAGTCGGGGGCGAACCTGCCGCGGAAGCAGTTGCGGAAAATTCTTCGGAAGCGGTTGAAAACGGTTAAAAAAATCACGGCTTACAAGCCGTGATTTTTAATTAATGAGATAATATCCAGTGCTTTACGTCGGACCTGTCGATCGGAACGATATCTTCTTTCGGATATTTAGATGAAATTCCGCCGTAGGTGTAAACAAAATATCTTCCGTCGTTCGTTATATACAAAGTCTCTTCATAGCCGCAAGGATCGCCGGGAACACCGTAGGTGAATTTTTTGTCTACCGTAGAATTTGAGGTGTCGTACGCGACGCCTTCGATTTCTTTACGCATAAATTCACGCTCCCCCTTAAAAGTGCTTCTAAATTCTATCATACGCTTGCGGTTAAGTCAATTCAAAACGTTTTTCCGCCGCTTTACCCCGAAATTATGTTAATAATTAAATATTAATGTTATTACAAACACAAAAACATTAAAATAAGTCAAGTAAAAATACTTGACAAAATTGTTTTAACGGAGTAAAATATTTTTTACAGATGGATAAGTTTTCTTTTATCGGGCTCTGGGACGTCTATTCCGGACTGCTTACCGAGACTCAGCAGGAAATAACCGATATGTATTTCAATCTCGATCTGACCGTTTCCGAAATCGCAAAAGTAAAGGGCGTCAGCCGTCAGGCGGTTTCCGAATGCCTGAAAGGCTGTAAAATTCAGCTTGAAGAATACGAGGAGAAACTGCATTTTTTAAAGCGGATGCGGAAATTAACCGAAGAGGTAGAAAATCTGAAAAAGCTTTTAAATAATTAACGGCGCAAGCAAAACCGCGCTTTTGCGCAGCGCAACTCAATTTGCGCAAATTTGCGGCTTACCGAGGTGAATGGCCGCAATTATATAATAAGTTTGCCCTTAAAATTGTGGGCAGAGGGCGAGTAGCCCTTAAAATCACGAAAATTATTGCGCGCAGAATAGCGCAACAATTTCGTGAGGAGGTAATTAATGGGAGCGTTTTCATCACTTTCCGACAGGCTTAATCATATATTCTCCAAGCTGACGAAAAGAGGCAGGCTCACCGAGCTTGAAATCAAGACGGCGATGCGCGAGGTGCGCGTTGCGCTTTTGGAGGCCGACGTCAACGTCAAGGTTGCAAAACAGTTTTGTGCCGACGTTTCGGAAAAAGCCGTCGGACAGGAAATATTAAAGAGTCTGAACCCTGCCCAGCAGGTCATTAAAATAGTAAACGACGAACTTATCGCGCTGATGGGGTCGTCGAATCAGAAGCTCAACGTTTCGCCCAAACCGCCTACGGTAATAATGATGTGCGGTTTGCAGGGTGCAGGTAAGACGACTATGTGCGGAAAGCTTGCCGTCAATCTGAAAAAGAGCGGTAAAAAGCCGCTTCTTGCGGCGTGCGACATTTACCGCCCTGCGGCCATCAATCAGCTCAAAGTAGTCGGTAAAAACGCAGGCGCGGAAGTTTTTGAAAAGGGCACGCAGGATCCCGTCAGGACGGCACGGCAGGCGGTCGAATATGCAAAGTCGATGGGCTTCGATACGGTAATCATCGACACTGCGGGGCGGTTGGAGATTGACGAAGCGCTGATGCAGGAGCTTGAAAATATCAAAAAAGGCGTCGACGTTTCAGAAATTCTTTTAACGGTAGACAGTATGATGGGACAGGTCGCGGTGAACGTTGCCAAAACTTTCAACGAAAGGCTGGAAGTGACGGGCGTAATACTCACCAAGCTCGACGGCGATACGAGGGGCGGCGCCTGTCTTTCTATAAAGGCGGTGACGGGCAAGCCGATAAAATTCGTCGGCGTCGGCGAAAAGCTTACCGATTTAGAGCCCTTTTTCCCCGACAGAATGGCATCGCGTATCCTCGGAATGGGCGACGTTTTAACTCTTATCGAAAAGGCGCAGGAAGTCGTTTCGGAAGAGCAGGCAAAGGCAATGCAGAAAAAAATGCTTGAAAACACCTTTACCCTTGAAGATTATCTCGTTCAGTTCGAGAGTATGAAGAAGATGGGCGGAGCGCAGGCGATTCTTGCAATGATGCCCGGTATGGGCGGAAAATTGAAAGCCGACGATATCGACGAGGATAAAATAGAGCGCACGAAAGCAATTATTCTCTCTATGACCAAAAGAGAGAGGGTAGAACCTGCGATAATCAACTCTTCGAGGAAGAAGAGAATTGCGGCAGGAAGCGGTACCTCCGTTCAGGAGATAAACCAGCTTTTAAAACAGTTCGAACAGACTAAGCAGGTGATGAAACAGCTTAAAAGCGGAAAGCGTCGTTTACCTTTCTAAACAGCAAACGACATATAAGCATCGCATAGCATTGTTGTGCTGTGGCAACTTTCAGTCATTTACTTCATTGTAAACTCCTTCAAGTTTTCCTCACACGCCTTGCTCTGCTCGCTTCTCTGCCGTTTTAGGCAAAGCGGCAATATATTGTATCGTAATTAAAAGAAATAAAAAATAAATTTTTATATATAGGAGAAAAGAAAAATGGCAGTTAAAATGAGACTTACGAGAATGGGCGACAAGAAGTCCCCCTTCTACAGAGTAGTGGTAATCGATTCGAGGAAAGCGCAGTCTGGCGAGTATATCGATAAGATAGGTTATGTTGACCCCTTAAAGACCCCCGCAGAAATCAACATCGACGTTGAAAAGGCAAAGGCGTGGCTTGCAAAGGGCGTTCAGCCCACCGAAACGGTCAAAAGCTATCTCGTAAAGGTCGGAGCAATGGAACAGCCGAAGAAGCTGTCGGCGGCTAAGACCAACGACAAAAAGAAAAAGAAAGATTAAAACGCCGCATATACTTCGCAATACGGCGTTGCGCTGTGGGAACCCTCAGTTATTTGCTTCTTAGTAAACTCCTTCGGGTTTTCCGCGTGCGCCTTGTCTTGCTTGTACCTTCGGTGTTTTAGGTTTTGGTGTGAGTGTTAATTATGCTCGCATCTCCGAAGTTTAAGGTTATGAGATGTCGGGATATGCCCGCATCTTCAAGGTTTATAAAAATAAGGTAGAATAATATGTTAGATTTAATAAAGTATATCGTCGCAACCTTTGCCGAAAAGAAAGACGAGGTTGAGTATAAGGTTGAAGAAAAAGACGACGCGATTGAAGTTACCGTACTTCTTGCGGCCTCGGATATGGGCAAGGTCATAGGCAAACAGGGAAAAATTGCCAAAGCTATGAGAACGCTTGTCAAATCGGCTACGCCGAGAGACAGCAAGCGCTATATGATAGAAATCAAGGAGAAGGGCGAAGTTTAACGAACCGCTCTTTTCCGTAAAATTCTTATATGAAAAAAGATAAAATAACGGTAGCGGTAATTTTGAAACCGCAGGGTATCCGCGGAGAATTGAAGGTCAAGGCAATGACCGATTCCGCCGACACCTTAGAGGCTTTTAACAGCGTACTTATAGACGGAGCGGAATACTCCGTCTTATCGTTACGCTGTTCCGGCGAGTTTGCGTATATCGTTTTAAAGGGCGTTGCAGACAGGGATTCTGCCGAGCTTTTAAGGGGCAGGGAAATCGAAGTTTACCGCGAAGATATGCCCCCCCTTCCGGAAGGAAGGTACTATATCGCCGACCTTATCGGCTGTGACGTTGTCAACGAAAGGGGCGACGTATACGGACGGGTAGTTGACGTCACTCCCGCGAGAACTGACGTCTTTACTCTGGACAAAGACGGCAAAAGCGTTATGTTTGCGGCCGCCGACGGAGTCATTTTAAGCGTTGACGCGGAGGCGAAAAAAATTACGGTCAACGGTAAAAGATTTAAGGAAGTATCGGTTTGAAGATAACTATTCTTACGCTCTTCCCCGAAATGTTCACACCGCTTTTCAGGAGTATTTTAGGCAGGGCGCAGAGCGGAGGCAAGATGGAAATATCCGTCGTCAATATCCGCGACTATGCGCAGAATAAGCATATGAAGTGCGACGATTATCCGTTCGGCGGAGGAGCGGGTATGGTGATGATGCCTCAGCCCGTCGCTTCGGCGATAAACGCCGCGGACGCAGAGCATACGGCGCACAGAATTTATCTTTCGCCCAAGGGCAGAAAATTCGCTCAGGACTCCGTATACGAGCTTTTGAATTATGAGCATCTCGTGCTTCTGTGCGGACATTACGAGGGCGTAGATCAGCGCATAATAGACAATTACATTGACGAAGAAATTTCTATAGGCGACTACGTTTTAACGGGCGGAGAACTGCCTGCAATGGTCGTTTGCGACGCTATCGCAAGATACGTTGACGGCGTAATTTCTTCCAAGTCGCTCGTCGACGAAACGTTCGGCGAAAACGGGCTTGAGTATCCGCAGTATACGCGTCCGGCAGTATTCGAGGGGCACGCCGTGCCCGAAGTTCTGCTTTCGGGCAATCATGCGGACATTGACAAATGGCGCAGAGAAAAGAGCAGGGAGCTTACAGAAGAGAAGCGTCCCGACCTTTTAAAGGGGGATTGATATGCCACAGGAACGCAATTTTGACTATCGCAAAAAAGAAACGAAGAAAAAGATTTTTGATTTATTCGGTTGTCTTGTGTTTTTTGCAGTACTGATTGCTATTATCGTTTCAGTTGCGTTATTTGCGATGGAAGATGAAAAACAGAAGCTTGCGTGTTTGTGTGCGGTTGTGCCTTTTTTAGCCCTGATTTGCGTTGGATTTTTTATCGGCTTAATTTATATGCTGCGTCTTTATTTCATAATAAGAAAAGCAGATATTACGCAAACGGAAGAAATTGAAATTAATTGTAAAAAAGTCAAATTTATCTCATATCCGGTAAGCAGATTTTCCTGGCGGATTACGGGTACGGTTTTGTGTGCCGATTGCGGACGAAAGTATATATGCTTTTTTTCAAATGATTATTATGACTCCGATAAAAAAGAATTAAAGTCAAAGCTTACGCGAAAAATGACTTTGCAAAAATACGGCAATTCTCAAGTCGTGTACGGTGTGGAGAAATATTTATAAATGAAAACAATTCAGTGGTTCCCCGGACACATGACCAAGGCGTTGCGGATGATGGAAAAGGAAGTTCCGCTTGCCGACGGTATAATTTACGTTCTGGACGCCCGCTGTCCTGCGGCGTCCTTCAATCCTGTACTAAAAAAACTTGCGGGCAATAAGCCCGTTTTGTATATTTTAAACAAATGCGACCTCGCCGACGAAAGGGTCGACGCAATGCTTAAAATTATTCCCAATTCGGTTAAGATTAATGCGGCGAACGCAAATTCGCGCAGGGATATTGTCGGGGCAATTAACGGTTTAGTTGCCGAAAAACGGCAGAAAAACCTTGAAAAGGGCTTTAATAAAACTTTCCGTTTTTTGGTTATGGGCGTGCCGAATACGGGCAAAAGCACGATAATAAATGCCCTTGCGGGTTCAAAGCGCACCGTAACGGGAAACAAAGCCGGCGTAACGCGCGGTAAGCAGTGGATACGCCTCGACGGGTTCGAACTTTTAGATACGCCCGGCACTATGCCGCCTGCGTGCGAAAATCAGTCGCACGCATTGCATCTTGCATACGTCGGCAGTATCAACGACGATATTCTCGATTTGGACGATATCGCTCTGGAGCTTTTGGGCGAAATCGGCGAAAAGTATCCAAAAAGACTTTTTGAGCGGTACGGCATAGAGGGCGGAAGTAAGTTGGAAATGCTGGATAAAGTCTGCGCTAAGCGTGGCTTTATTTTGAGAGGCGGAGAATACGACTACGAGCGCGGAATTCGCGCCGTTATCGACGATTTCAGAAAAGGACGGCTCGGCAGAATTACGCTTGACGGTATCGACGCCGTAAGAGAGGTGTTTTCTTGACGGACAAGCTTAAATACGAAAGAGAGCTTCTTTCAAGGGGTTATAAATATATTTGCGGAGTCGACGAAGTCGGCAGGGGACCTCTGGCGGGTCCCGTCGTGTGCGCGGCGGTTATTATGCCTTTTGACGATATAATAGAGGGCGTCGACGACAGCAAAAAACTTTCCGCAAAAAAGCGTGAAGAGCTGGCTTCGCTCATAGAAAAAAAAGCGGTTGCCTTGAATATATGCCTTGTCGAACCTGAAAAGATAGATGAAATCAATATTTTAGAAGCTACTAAGCTGTGTATGAAAAACGCAGTCGAGGGGCTGAAAATTAAGCCGGATTTCGTCATTACGGACGGCAATATGAAGCTCGATATCGATATGGAGCAGGCGAGTATTGTAAAGGGCGACGCACTGAGTTACACTATAGGTTCGGCGTCGATAGCCGCGAAAGTTTACAGGGATAAACTTATGGACGGATACGCCGGAATTTATCCGCAGTACGGCTTTGAAAAACATAAGGGCTACGGCACGTCCGCGCATATAGACGCTATTAAGACAAACGGTCTGTGTCCCGTTCACCGCAGGAGCTTTACTAAAAAATGGCAGTGACGGCGGAGGGCGACAGGCTCAACAAAAAGACAGGCAGAAAGGGCGAAAAGCAAGCCTGCGCATATCTGAAAAAGCAGGGCTATAAAATTTTGGAAAGTGGGTTCAGAACTCCTTTCGGAGAAGTGGATATAGTTGCAAAGAGGGAAGACGTAATAGTTTTCACGGAAGTAAAGACGCGCCTTTCGGATACTTTCGGCGCACCGTGCGAAGCGGTGGATGAAAGAAAGAAATTCAGATACAGGCAGTCGGCAAAGTATTATTTTGCAGGCAGACAGATAGACGTTACCGTCCGATTCGATGTTATAGAAATTTACCGCGGTGAGATAAATCATATCGAGAACGCGTTTTTTTGAACGACGGTAGTTGCGGGGAGGATAGGCGGATTTTTTCAGCGCAATTAACGGTTTTGCCGTAAGGTTTCAGTTTTTCTGATAATTTGTGTGAAAATTGCGACACACCCCTTAAAAAGAGTTGCAAAATTGTTTTGCATTTGATAATATAATAATGTTTTTCGGGCAGTCCTCTGCGCAAGCGCACGAATGCCGGGTTTAAATGGAGGTAAAATAATGAAAGGTTTAGTTGAAGCTATTGAAAAAGAAAATATGAAAACGGAAGTTCCTGCGTTCAACGTGGGCGATACCGTAAAAGTAGGTTTCAAAGTCATCGAGGGAACGAAAGAAAGAATTCAGAACTTCGAAGGCGTTGTAATAGCTAAAAAACACGGCGGAATCAGAGAGAGCTTTACTGTAAGGCGTCTTTCGTTCGGAGTAGGCGTGGAGAGAACTTTCCCCGTTCACTCGCCCAAGATTACCGCTATTACCGTTGTAAGAAAGGGCAAGGTAAGAAGAGCAAAACTCTATTACCTCAGAGGTCTTACAGGTAAAGCCGCAAAGATTGCGGAAGCGAAATAAAGATTAAAAAAGCTCTCGTTCCGTCGGGAGCTTTTTTCGTTTACTCTGAGCACCGCGCTGCGGCGTCGGCTTATTTGAATTAAAAACAAACTAAGGAGAAAATGCGTGTTATCGAAAGTTGCAAGTTTCGCGCTCAACGGGCTGGAAGGCGTTCCTGTCGAAGTCGAAACGGATATAAACAAGGGGATGGTTTCTTACGATCTGGTAGGGCTTCCCGATACGGCGGTAAAGGAAAGCAAGGAACGGGTAACTTCCGCTATTAAGAACAGCCGTTTCCTTTTCCCCGTAAATAAAATCACAATAAATCTTGCTCCTGCCGATATAAAGAAAGAGGGCTCGCAATACGATTTGCCCCTTGCCGTGAGTATTTTAATAGCAAGCGGTCAGCTTGACTGTAAGACGGATTTCGTTTTTCTCGGCGAACTTGCACTCGACGGTTCGCTCCGTCCCGTTACGGGAATACTTCCCGTGCTCATATCTGCGAGGAACAAGGGCTTCAAAAAATTCGTTATTCCGTATTCAAATGCAAACGAGGCGAGCTATATCGAAGGTACGGAAGTTTACGCCCTTAAAAACCTTGCCGATGCGGTTTCGTTTCTGAAGGGTGAGGGTTGTTTTCAGCCCGTCACCCACCGCAGTTTCGTAGCTAAGCGCGCGGAGACTTCGTATAACTGCGATATGTCGCTGGTGCGCGGCCAGAGGACGGCAAAGAGGGCTTTGGAAATAGCCGTCGCCGGCGGACACAATATTCTGCTTGCAGGGCCTCCCGGTACAGGCAAGACTATGCTTGCAAGGTGCATACCCACTATAATGCCGGATATGACTTTCGACGAAGCGCTCGAAGTTACGAAGATACATTCCGTTGCGGGAGAGCTGAACGACGAGGGGATAGTCACGCTCCGTCCGTTCAGAACGCCCCACCATACGGCTACGGCGGTTTCATTGTGCGGAGGCGGAAGCAGGCGCATATTGCCGGGTGAAATTTCAAAAGCCGACAGGGGCGTGCTGTTTTTAGACGAACTTCCCGAATACACGAGGCACGCGCTCGAAGCGCTCAGACAGCCACTCGAAGATAAGGTAATTACGGTAACGAGGTCGGGTGCGGCGGTTACTTTCCCTGCCGACTTCATTCTCTGCGCAAGTATGAATCCCTGCCCCTGCGGCAACTACGGTTCGTCGTATTCGGAATGCAGCTGCACCCCTGCGCAGATTCGCAAATACAGAAGTAAGATTTCGGGTCCTTTGCTCGACAGAATAGATCTGCACGTCGAGGTTGACGGCGTCAGGTACGAAGAACTTGCAGGCGAAGGCAACGAGGAGAGCAGTTCGGCTGTCAAAGCGAGAGTTGAAAGGGCGCGCAGTATACAGAGGGAACGTTTCCTCGAAGACAGTATTTCCGTCAATGCGGGTATGGGCGAAAGGCAGATTAAAAAATACTGCCGTCTTTCGGCGGAATGCGAAATGATTCTTAAAAACGCTTTCGAAAATCTTCATCTTTCAGCCAGAGCTCGTTCACGGATAATCAAGGTTGCGCGTACTATTGCCGATCTCGCTTTTTCGGAGAGTATTCAGCCCGAACATATTCTCGAAGCAGTTTCTTACAGAAGTGCGGATCTTAAATAAATGTACACGAAAGACGAAGAAAATTTTATAATTCTGTCCTCTGTCGAAGAGATAAGCGACGCGGTGAAGCGCGCGCTTGTTTTTAAATGCGCCGATACGGAAAGACAGAATATAGAAAAATTTCTGATTAAAACTCTTTCTTACGGCGTATATAATACTGTAAAAGAAAAGTTATCCGACGGCGCATACAGGTCGCGTATTCTCAGCGGACTTGAAAAGAGGGGAATAACCTGCGTCGCCTGTTTTTCAGAAAGCTATCCCGATATATTGAGGCATATCGACAGACCGCCGCTTCTTCTTTACTGCAAGGGCAACGTTTCGCTTCTCAAAACAAATTGCTTTGCCGTGGTCGGTTCGCGGAAAAGTACGGCTAACGCGCTTGCGCTTTGCAGAAAAATTTCATCGGAGCTGACGGCGGCGTTCACGGTAGTTTCCGGCATTGCAGACGGAGCCGACACGGCTGCGCTTTCGGGCGCGCTTTTATCGGGCAAAGCAATAAGCGTTACGGCAAGCGGTTTCGACAATATTTATCCGTCGGTCAACGTATCCCTTGCAAGAGAAATTTCCGAAAAGGGTTTGCTCGTTTCGGAATATCCGCCGCATATGCGCGCTTCAAAGTATAATTTCCCCGTCAGAAACCGCATAATCGCAGGACTTTCAAAGGGCGTACTCGTTGCTTCGGCAGGTGAAAAAAGCGGTGCGCTCATTACAGCGGAGTGCGCTTCGGAGTACGGCAGGGACGTTTTCGCTTTTCCCTATTCACCGCATATATCTTCCGGGGCAGGCTGTAATTCGCTTATAAAAAACGGCGCGTATCTTACGGAAAATATACTTGACATTTTCTCGGCTTTTGGTTTAGACTTGAAAAGACGCGGAAATTGCACTGAGCTTTCCGCACTCGAAAAAGCGGTGCTCGGCGAAATCAGCAAAACGGAAGGGGCGCTTTTGTCCGCCGTCGCAGACAGCCTCGGCAAGCAGACTTACGAAATTATTCCCGTTCTGACCGCGCTTGAAATAAAGGGGCTTGCCGTAAGACTCGGCGGAAACCGCTACGGTGCGGTTTAATCCTTAAATCAGATATAAAAAACAATACGTTAAATGAGGGTTGATATGGATCTCATTATAGTTGAATCGCCGTCAAAGGCAAAGACAATTTCAAAGTATTTAAAGGGCAAGTACAAGGTGGACGCTTCGGGCGGACACGTCAGGGACCTGCCCGAAAAGACGTTGGGCGTAAAAATCACTTCCAACTTCGAGCCGAAGTACGAAATCACGCCGAGCAAGAAGGAAGTCATAAAGAGGCTGACCGCCGAGGCGCAGAAAGCCGATAAAGTTTTTCTTGCGACCGACCCCGACAGAGAGGGCGAGGCGATAAGCTGGCATCTTCAAACGGTTTTGGGACTTGACGGCAACGGTGAGAACAGAATAGAGTTCAACGAAATTTCTCCTTCCGCCGTGGAAAAAGCATTGAAGCATCCGCGCAAAATTAATTATAACTTAGTCGACGCACAGCAGGCAAGGCGCGTTCTGGACAGGCTTGTCGGTTATAAGCTTTCTCCGCTTTTAAATAACCGTATTCAGAACGGACTTTCGGCAGGCAGGGTTCAGTCTGTCGCGCTTCGTCTTATCGTCGACAGGGAGAGGGAAATTCAGGCGTTCGTGCCCGACGAGTACTGGACGTTTTCGGCGCAGTTGCAGGACACCGAGAAAAAGTATCAGCAGTTCAAGGCGACTTATCAACTTAAAAAGACGGGCGAAAGCATAGGCAAAGAGCAGGCTGAAAAAGTCGAGGAAGAGGTAAAGAAGGGAACTTTCAAAGTAACCAAAGTCAAGAAGGGTGTAACCAGGCAGCACGCGCCCGCACCTTTTACCACATCGTCGCTTCAACAGGACGCTTCGAATAAATTCTCTATGACCTCGCCGGAAATAATGCTCGTTGCGCAGCATCTTTACGAAGGTATGGACGTGGGCGGAGACCATATTGCGCTTATAACGTATATAAGAACGGACTCCGTGCGCGTTTCGAAAGAGGCGCAGGACAACGCGCTGAAATTTATCGAAAGAGAATACGGCGCGGAATACGTTCCGCAGAAACCTAATTTTTACGCGACGAAAAAAGGCGCGCAGGACGCGCACGAGGCGATAAGACCGATCAATTTAAACGTTACGCCTGCAAGCGTAAAGGGCTCGCTCGATAAAAAGCATTACAACGTATATAAACTTATTTACGACCGTTTCGTCGCTTCGCAGATGGCGGAGGCGCAGTACAATTCGATGCAGATCGAAACCGAGTCGGCAGGTTATACTTTCAAGGCAAGCGGAAAAGCTATGCTGTTTGCAGGATATACCGCGGCTTATCAGGAAGTACAGAAAGATGATGACGAGGACGTTGCGGCGCTCTTTCCGCCGGTGGACGAGGGGGATATATTAAACCTTAACGCGCTTTTAAAAGAACAGAAGTTCACCCGTCCCCCGTTAAGATATACGGACGCTTCGCTCGTAAAGGTTATGGAAGAAAAGGGTATAGGCAGACCTTCGACTTACGCTTCTATCATTTCGGTTCTCACAAAGCGCCGTTACGTCGAAAAGGAGGGCAAATATATGGTGCCCACCGAAGTCGCGTATAAAATAACCGATATGCTTATAAAATATTTTACGGACATTATGGACGTCGGCTTTACAGCGCATATGGAGGACGACCTCGATAAGATAGAGGACGGCGGCGTCGACTGGCATACTATCATTTCTTCATTTTATCCGTCGTTTGCCGAAAAGCTTAGAACGGCTTCGACCGACGGCGACGAGACGACGGACATCAAATGCGAAAAGTGCGGAAACCCGATGATAAGGCGAATAGGCAAATACGGCAAGTATCTCGCCTGCTCGAATTATCCTGCTTGCTCGAACATAGTCAGCGAAGGCGAAACGGAAATTTCGGAAGTGCGCTGTCCCAAGTGCGGAGCGAATATGATAGTCAAGAGCGGTAAATACGGCAAGTTCCTTGCCTGCCCCAACTATCCCGAATGTTCGTCTATCCTTCCCATAGACGCCAAACTCACCGAGGAAAAGTGTCTTGACTGCGGAAGCGCTATGCTTTTGAAAAAGGGCAGGTACGGCGCGTTTTTAGAGTGCCCCAAATGCGGAGCCAAAAGACCGCAGAACGGTACGGACGGCAACGACAAGGTCGAGGGCGTCTGCCCCGACTGCGGAAAGCCTATGCGCCGTATGCGTTCAAAGACAGGCAAAATTTATTACGGCTGTACGGGTTATCCTGCCTGCAAATTTTTAAGCTGGGATGCGCCCACCGGCACAAAGTGTCCCAAGTGCGGAAAATATCTCGTCAAACGCAACGGTAAAATTCACTGCTCGGAGAAGAGTTGCGACTATACCGAAGAGCTTAAAGAAAATGAAAGTTAAAGTAATAGGCGCAGGGCTTGCAGGCTGCGAAGCGGCGTATCTGCTTGCCGAAAGGGGCGTTGAGGTTGAGCTTTACGATATAAAGCCGAAGTCGTTCACGCCTGCGCACAGCGATAAAAATTTCGGTGAACTCGTCTGTTCGAACTCTCTGAAAAGCAACGACGTCTACGGCAACGCCTGCGGACTTTTAAAAGAAGAAATGCGCGTTTTAGGTTCGCTTACTATGCAGGCGGCGGAAGCGGCGCGCGTTCCTGCGGGCGGTGCGCTTGCGGTCGACAGGGCAGAGTTTGCGCGGTTTCTCACCGAAAAAATAAAGGACTGTAAAAATATAGAAATAGTATGCGACGAAGTGAAAACGGTGCCGGAAGGCTGGTGCATAATCGCCACCGGACCGCTGACTACTTCCGCGCTTTCCGAAGATATCCTCCGTATATGCGGAGGTCAATTGCATTTTTACGACGCTTCGGCTCCTATCGTTTCAAAGGAAAGCATTGATTTTGACAAATGCTTTTTCGGCGACAGATACGGCAAGGGCGGCGACGATTACGTAAACTGTCCTATGACAAAAGATGAGTACGAAAATTTCGTAACCGAGCTTGTCTCGGCGGAGAGGGCCATTTTGCACGACTTCGAAAAGAGTGAAATTTTCGAAGGGTGTATGCCCGTCGAGGTGATGGCGGCAAGGGGGAAGGACAGTTTAAGATTTGCTATGTTGAAGCCCGTCGGGCTTACCGACGGAAACGGCAATAAGTATTACGCCGTACTGCAACTAAGAAAAGAGAATATATCCGGCGAAGCTTACAATTTAGTCGGCTTTCAGACCAACTTGAAATTCGGCGAGCAGAAACGCGTTTTTTCAATGATACCCGCTTTAAAAAACGCCGAGTTTTTAAGATACGGCGTTATGCACAGAAACACGTTTATTAATTCGCCCGACTGCCTCAACGCCGACTTTTCTTTTAAGGACAACGGACAGATATTTTTCGCAGGGCAGATTACGGGCGTCGAGGGCTACGTCGAGTCGGCGGCAAGCGGTATGCTTTCGGCAATTCACCTCTATGAAAAGCTGAACGGACGACAGCCGAAAATTCCCGACGACACTTGCGTTTTAGGCGCTTTGTCGGCGCATATTGCCGCACCTAACAAAGATTTTCAGCCTATGAACGCGAATTTCGGAATACTCCGTCCGCTTGAAAACCGCATACGCGACAAAAAACAGCGCTACTCCGCGCTTGCCGAAAGAGCCTTGAAAACGGTAAGGGAATACAGGGGAAGCCTATGATAAATCTAAGCAGGAAAAATCAGCCGAAATATTTGTTCAGACTGAGCGTTGCGCTCGTTTCGTTTTTTGCTTTTTGGTTTACGGCGGTGGTCGCTGTAATGGTTGCGGTCGGCTGTATCTACGGAGAAAACGTTATAACCTACGCCGTTATGGGCGGCGGTTTCGGATTGTTTGCAATAGGGCTCGTTATCTTTTTCATACTTGACAAAACGTTCTATAATAGAAATATCTTGAAGCTGACGGCGGAACTTGAAAAAGAATTTACGGATATGCCGTTCGAAGAAGCCGAGCGCATTTTAAAGGAAAGGGGAGTAATAGACGAAAGGGGCTTTATCGTAAACGTCGGCGTGTTCTGCGGAGAAACCGTTCCCTTTGAAAATGCGTATTTGACTTTCAATATCGACGTTACTTATAACGTGGAAATGAAAATATACCTGTTCGAAAAGGGCGGCGGCTGTTGTAAAACGGTCTATGACTTTGACAAGGCAACGTTTAAATTCTTCTGCGAAAAAGAAACGAATTTAAAATATAACGAGGCGCTTATGCTTTTAAAACGAAATAAGAGAGAGTTTACCGAAAGCATTTCGCGTTACTCTAAAATATTCAAGTGGGAGTTTTAATAAGTCCCTCTGTTTCAAAATCGGTAATTAAGTTTAAATTAAAATAAAGACACTTTTTAAAATGAGGAATATTTATGAGCGATAACTATACCACTTTCCACGCAACCACTATATGCGGAGTTAAGAAAAACGGAAAGACTGCAATCGCCGGCGACGGTCAGGTTACTATGGGCGAGTCCGTAATTTTCAAAAACAGCGCGACGAAGGTGAGAAGAATTTACGGCGGAAAAGTCGTTCTGGGCTTTGCAGGCTCTGTTTCGGACGCGTTCTCTTTAAGCGAAAAGTTTGAGGGTATGCTGAATAAGTTTTCGGGCAATTTAATGCGTTCGGCGGTGGAGCTTGCCGAGCTGTGGCGTTCGGATAAGGCGGTCAGAAAGCTCGAAGCTTTAATGATAGTTGCCGACAAGGACACAATGCTTATAGTTTCGGGCACTGGCGAGGTTATAGAGCCTGACGACGGAATTGCGGCGATAGGCAGCGGCGGCAACTACGCTCTGGCGGCGGCGCGCGCGCTTATGCAGAATACCGATTATTCCGCAGACGAAATAGCTCAAAAGTCGCTTAAAATCGCAAGTGAGATTTGCGTATATACGAACGACAATATCAAAGTGGAGGTGGTTTAATGGCTGATTTTACTCCTAAACAAACAGTACACGAGTTAAATAAATACATTATCGGTCAGAGCGAGGCGAAAAAGGCTGTCGCCATAGCTCTTCGCAACCGTTACAGAAGAAGTCAGCTTTCCCCCGAATTGCAGGAGGAGATTACGCCCAAGAACATTATTATGAAAGGACCTACGGGCGTGGGCAAGACGGAAATTGCAAGAAGACTTGCAAAACTTGTCAAAGCTCCTTTTTTAAAGGTAGAAGCGACGAAGTATACCGAGGTCGGCTACGTCGGCAGGGACGTTGAGTCGATGGTCAGGGATCTGGCGGAGTGTGCTATCCGCCTCGTCAAAGAGGAAAAGACCGCAGAGGTCAGATATAAAGCTACCGCCACCGCCGAAAGACGCATTGCGAAAGTACTTGCGGAAATGAAGAAAGAAGAGAGGGGCGAGCTTTCGAAAGAGCTTTTCGAACAGAATCTTGTCGACGATATTCACGCAGGCAAGTACGATAATACTATGATCGAAATCGAAGTCGACGACGTACCTAAACCCTTGGAGCTTTCGCCGGGGAGCGGAGCTGCGATAGATTTAGGCTCTATTTTCAACGGTATGGGTATGCACAAGAAAAAGAAGCGCAAAATTTCCGTATCGGAGGCAAAAAACCTCATAATAGCGGAGGAAGCCGACAAACTCATCGATAACGATGCGGTTACGGCGGAAGCAATCCGCCGTGCGGAAAACGACGGAATTATTTTTATCGACGAAATCGACAAAATCGCAGGCAAGGGAAATCAGGGCGCGGACGTTTCGCGCGAGGGCGTTCAGCGGGACATATTGCCCATCGTAGAGGGCTGTACCGTTATGACAAAATACGGTCCCGTAAAAACCGATTATATTCTTTTCATTGCGGCAGGTGCGTTCCACGTTTCAAAGGTGGAAGATTTAATTCCCGAATTGCAGGGCAGGTTCCCCATTCAGGTTGAACTTAAAAGCCTCACGAAAGAGGACTTTATAAATATCTTAACACAGCCGCAGAACGCAATAACCACGCAGTATTCCGCGCTTCTTGCGGTCGATAATATCGATTTGCATTTCACTAAGGATGCAATCGAAAAGATAGCCGAAATTTCGGAAGATATCAACGCCACGAGCGAAGATATAGGCGCGCGCCGTCTGCATACCGTTATGGAAAGACTTTTAGAGGATATTTCCTATAACGCAGGCGGCAACGATTATCCGGTAATTCAGGTTGACGTAAACGCGAAATACGTTGAAGAACATCTTGAAAATATAACCAAAAACCGTGATTTAAAGAAATACGTTCTTTAATAACTAAAAAGGATATAATTATGTTTTTTAAAGAAAGAAAAATCGTTAAAGACCTGATAGTGCGTGCGGGGCGCGGACAAGCCGAAGCCGAATTCGAACTTGCAAAAAGACATATGAGCGGAAAAGGCGTAAAGCAGGACATTATTAAAGCGCTTGAACTTTACGAAGACTCTGCAAAGCACGGCTCCGTTCCTGCACAGCTGGCGCTAGGAGAATTATATTTTAACGGTGTAGAAGAGCTTTTTACAGATAAACGTATCGATCGCGATTATGAAAAAGCCGCGTACTATTATGAAAAAGCCGTCGAAAACGGCGCGGAAGTTACCGAAGACATCTGTATGCAACTCGGCGAAATATACCGTTTCGGCGGATACGGAATAGCGGAAGACGCTAAAAAATCAGCATTCTGGTATTTAAACCCTGCAAAGCAGGGCAATACGGATGCTCAAAGCGCGTTGGCGGGCTGTTATTTTGTTCTCGAAGATAAACAAAACGCCTTGCTTTGGGCGGGAAAGGCAGCCGAAGGCGGCGGTAAAGATGAAATGTGTTCGCTCGGCGCAATGTATTTCGATTATAAAGATTACGCAAATGCTTTGATCTGGTACGGTAAGGCGGCGGAGCTGAACGACGATTTTGCTCTTTACGGGCTCGGTGAAATGTATCTGAACGGTTACGGCGTAAAAGCCGATAGAGAGAAAGCAAAGGAATATTGGCTTAAAGCGGCGGAATACGGAAATACCGAAGCGAAGGATCGTCTTAAAACATATTTTCACGAAGCGGTTGAATAAATGAATTACGCTATAAAGTCGATTAAAATGCGCGCGGACGCAGGCGACCCCGAAGCTATGGTAAAGCTGGGCAAAAAGTTTTTTTCGGGCGACGGCGTAAAGAAAAACCGCTGCAAAGCCGAAAAATATTTTAAAAAGGCGGCCTTAGAAAATTGCGCCGAAGCTTACGTTGAACTCGGCAAGCTGTACCAAACGGGATATGCTAACGGCAACGGCGAACTTGCGGAAGAGCTCTGGACTAAGGCGGTATCGCTTGGAAGCGCTGAGGCGGCGTATCTCATCGGTCGGCTCTATTATCAGGCGGGTCGTGTACCGCGCAACAAAGATAAAGCCGAGCAGTGGTATAAAATAGCGGTTGAAAAAGGTTACGCTCCCGCACTGTACGAATTGGGCGACATATATCTCAGTCAGTACGAGGGCAGAGCGGAGGAAAGCCTGGCGCTGTTTGAAAAGGCTGCCGAAGGCGGAGTTGCGGAGGCATATCTGAAGCTCGCCGAATTATACGGGTATAATTTTGCGGACAGACCCGACAGCGCCGATAAAGCGTTAAAGTATCTGAAGACCGCCGCGGAAATGGGCGTGAAAGGAGCGCAGCGCGAATTAGGTACCGCGCTCTATTTGGATGTCGGCAACGAAAAAAACGCTATTGCGGCTTTGGAAAAAGCCGCGGAAGAGGGCGACGACATAGCTATGTCGTTACTTGGCGATTTATATTACAAAGGACTTGCGGTAAAGCGCGACTTCGACAGGGCGTACTATTGGTACAGCCGTCATTTCGATAAATATTCCGAACCGACTTATTTCGGTTTGGGCAGATGTTATTTATACGGCGTGGGAGTGAAATGCAATAAAGCAAAGGGCTTTAAATATCTCACTGCCGCCGCCAAATACCTTCCGCAAGCCAAGTACGAGCTCGGTAACTGTTATTTCAACGGCTGGGGCGTAAAGCGGGATAGCGAGATGGCTAAACAGCTTTGGGAACAGGCGGCGGAAGAAGATTACGACCTCGCGCGCGAAGCTTTGGAAGAAAATTTTAAAGGATAGTTTATGATCAATATAGCAAAGGGAATGAAGGACGTTCTGCCTTCGCAGTCTTATAAATGGCAATACGTCGAAGAGACCGCGCGTTCGGTTGCTCACGCATTCGGTTTTAAAGAAATCCGAACGCCCGTTCTTGAACACACCGAACTCTTTTTAAGAGGTGTGGGTGATACGACGGATATAGTCAATAAGGAGATGTATACCTTCATAGATAAGGGAAACCGCTCCGTCACTTTAAAGCCCGAGGGTACGGCAGGCGTCGCGCGTTCGTTCGTTGAAAATTCAATGGCTAACGACGGCTTGCCTGCAAAGATGTATTACTTTTCTCCTGCGTTCAGGTACGAGCGTCCGCAGGCAGGAAGACTGAGAGAACACCATCAGTTCGGCATCGAGCTCTACGGTTCGCCTTCGCCCGAAGCCGATGCGGAGGTTATAACTCTCGTGGATACTTTCTATAAGCGGCTGGGCTTAAAGCAGGTCAGACTCCAACTTAATTCGATAGGCTGTCCCGAATGCAGAAGAGCTTACAACAGCGCTCTTAAAGAATACTTCAGACCGCATCTTGCAAATATGTGCGCGGACTGCAATTCGAGATTCGAAAAAAATCCTATGCGAATTTTGGACTGCAAGGAAGAGGAGTGCAAAAAATTCACCTCGGGCGCGCCGAAAATTTTAGACTATCTGTGCGAAGACTGCAAAGCCCATTTTAAAGGCGTCAGAGAACTTCTCGACGAAAGCGGAGTCGAATATGAGATAAATCCTTCTGTCGTGAGGGGGCTTGACTATTACAGCCGTACAGTGTTCGAGTTCGTTTCGTCTTCGGCTGGCGCACAGGGCACCGTTTGCGGAGGAGGCAGGTACGACACGCTTTTGGAGCAGATAGGCGGAAAGAGTGTTCCTGCGGTCGGTTTCGGCGGAGGGTTAGAAAGGCTGTTGATGGTTATGGAAGCCGAAGGCGTGAATATCCCCGAACAAGAAAAGATGCGCATATATGTGGCAGGTATGGACGAAAAGACGCGCAAACTCGCGTTCAGAACGGTGAGCGGACTCAGAAAGTGCGGTATTTCTGCGGAATGTGATCTTATGGGCCGTTCGGTAAAGGCGCAATTCAAATATGCCGACAAATCGGGTGCGGAATATGTGGCGGTCATCGGCGAAAACGAACTTATAAGCGGAGAAGTAAACGTCAAAAAAATGTCTGACGGAACTTCGGAGCTTGTTAAAATTAACGATTTAAGCACATACTTAAAAAAGGAGAAACAATAATGGAACAAATCAATACAGAAAAATTCGATGAACTTTTAAAGGGCGACAAACCCGTCGTATGCGACTTTTTCGCTACCTGGTGCGGACCTTGCAAAATGCTCGCTCCCGTAATGGAAGAGGTTTCGAACGAATTTTCCGGCAAGGCGGTTTTTGTCAAGGTAGATGTCGATGAAAATATCGACCTCGCAAAGCGTTACGGAATTATGTCGATACCTGTCGTCTGCGTATTCAAAAACGGCGAGGTTACGGCAAAGTCGGTCGGTTATACGTCCAAAACCGAAACAAAAGATTTTTTGGAAAAGAACTTATAAAAAACAGGCGGAGCACAGTCTCCGCCTGTTTTACGCTCTGAATGTTGACGGCTTGCGCCCGGCGAAATGTTTCAGATAAACTGTTACAGAGCAGGCTCATATACAAATAATACAGACGGAGGCAACGTAGACTTCGGTCACTGGAACGCGGCCGTCAATTTTTCGTGGAATCCCGGTACGAGCTATTTCAGAATAGACGGAGATACGCCTTCGGGTACCGAGATGATTGTTTATAGCAATATGTCAAACGCAACTCACGATATCTTAAAATACAATGGCTACAATACGTTTTTCACCTGGGCAAACGCCGGTTACAATTACGGCAGTCTTTCCGAAACTCATTCTTACGGTACTATGGCTCAGTAAAAATATGCATTTATAAAGAAAAAGCTGTCAACGTTTTAAAATTTTGTCAAACACTTGATTTTTGGATGAAACGGCGATATAATTGTAATAGTTATTTATTACATAAAATCAAGGTAAGCCGAATGGAAGAAAATATAGAGGAAGAAATTTGTCAGGGAACCGCCGACGAAAACGGACAGACCCCGTCTTTCAAAGATAAACTTTTAAAGTTTTTAAACCGCTACGGTCATCTTTTGTGGATAGGCGGACTGGTGTTTGTTTTTCTTACGGTGTGCAGTACCTGTTCTTTTATTTATCCTATGAACGAATGGGTCGACTCTAACGTCTACTTCACTATCGGCAAGGCGATGCTCGGCGGTAAGGTGCTTTATCGGGATATTTTCGATCAGAAAGGTCCGTATCTTTTTATGGCGCACTCGTTCGCCTATCTCATATCGCACCGCTCGTTTATCGGCGTTTATCTTCTGGAGCTTGCGCTTGCTTTCGTCTTTGCTTACGCCGAATACAGAATTCTGCTTTTGTATATCGAAAAGAAATACGCGCTCATATCGATGCCCGTAATTATGTTTGCTTCTTACGCAACATATGCGTTTGTGTACGGCGACAGTGCGGAAGAATTCACGCTTCCGTTTATGGCGCTTTCACTCTTCTTCCTTCTGGAATTCACCAAGGGCAGAAAGATGAGTCTTTTGAGATACGGACTTGTCGGAGCGTTCACGTCCTACACGCTGTGGATAAAATTCACACTCTGCGGTTTCTATTTTGCGTGGGCGCTGCTGATGCTTATCTTCGAGCTGAAAGATAAAAATTACAGACACTTGCTTCTCGGTATAGCCGTGTTCTTCGGGGCGTTCTTTGCGGTGTGCGTGCCGGTGTTGATTTACTTCGGCGTCAACAACGCTCTGGGCGATCTGTGGGAGGCGTATTTCTACCGAAACATTTTCGTATATACTTCGGGAACGGAGGGCGAAAATACGGGCTTTGCAAGAAAGCTTTTCTGGCCGATATGGATGTATATCCGCTCGATAGGTTACGGCTATACTTTCTATATTCTCATTATCCCCGGCTTTATATTCCTTGCTCTTTCAAAGGAATTCACACGCCGTGAAAAGGCGGCGGTATTCACCGCGTACGCGGTAATGAATTTTATTATCTACGTCGGCGGAAGGGGCGGAAAGTATTACGGATTGCCTGTGAATATCTTCTCGTTTATCGGAATTGTCGCTATAAGCAAAGTCAGGTTTACCGCTAAAGCGTGGAACTTCCTTTTTAAGAAATTCTACGTTGTCGCAGGCGTCTGCACGTTCTTGCTTGCAGGACTTTCGATTGCGATAAACCCTCTGAGGTATATGGTTTTTTCAAAGCGGAGTTCGCGGGTGCAGTACCGTTTTGCCGAAATCATAAAGGAATATCCCTCGGCGAATATCATAAATTACGGCGCGCTCGATCTTGGCGTGCATACAGCAACGGACACGTTTCCCGAATGTAAATATTATTTCAAGCCGAATATGGCTTTGCCCGTCGTTATGGAAACGCAGAACGAATGGGTGAGAGAGGGCAAGGCGGACTACGTTGTTGCGACGGCTCCGCTCCCCGAAGAAATAAGCGGTAATTACGAACTTATCGCAACAGGCAGACAGTTTGCCGACAGTATATACGAGGATTACTATCTTTACAGATTGATAACTTTAACACAGGCAGGTAATTGAAATGACGACTTTATACATAGTTTTACCCTGTTATAAAGAGGAGGAGGCTCTGCCTCTCTCCGCGCCGAAACTCAAAGAAAAACTTTTGTCGCTGATAGATAAAAACAAGATCAGCGACGACAGCAGGATACTGTTCGTCAACGACGGTTCGAAAGACGGAACGTGGCGTATAATAAACGAATTGCACGAACAGGACAGGCATTTTACGGGTATCAGTCTTTCGCGCAACCGCGGACATCAGAACGCGCTTTTAGCCGGACTCGAAACTGCGGCAAAGTACGCCGACGCAATAATTTCTATGGACGTCGACTTGCAGGACGACATCGGGGCTGTGGACGAAATGCTTGAAAAGTTCGAGGCAGGGTGCGACGTTGTTTACGGCGTAAGAAAGGCGAGAAAGAAGGACAGCTTTTTCAAACGCTTCACGGCTGAGGGATTTTACAAAATAATCAATAAAATGGGCGGAGACATTGTTTTCAATCACGCCGACTACCGCCTTATGTCAAAGCGCGCCGTGAATGCGCTCGGCGAGTACAAAGAGTGCAACCTCTTTTTGAGGGGGCTTGTGCCGATGATCGGCTTTAAGTCGGACATAGTGCTGTACGAAAGGGACAAAAGGGTTGCGGGCGAAAGCAAATATCCGCTCAAAAAAATGCTCGCGTTTGCGTACGACGGCGTAACTTCGCTGACGCTCACTCCTATAAAGTTTATAAGAAGGGCGGGAATATTTTTTACGCTTACGGGCGTTTTGGGGCTCGCGGCAACCATAACTCTGTTCTGCCTTTCGATTGCAAGCTCGGTATGGATAGTCATTTCGTCTTTGGTGACTATGGGCGGAATTTTAGAGTTTTCTTTGGGAATAGTCGGCGATTACGTCGGTAAAACTTATTTCGAAGTCAAGCACAGACCGCGCTATTTCATTGCCGAAAATCTTTTAGAGGAATAATTCGGAAAACATACATCACGGCATACTGCGCCGAACTTGCGTTTTGCCTCGGTGCGTACTTCTTGCACGCGCCCTTCGTCAAATCCGCGCTCTTCCTGTCTGCCGCGCGTCTGTTCTCCGAATAAGGAAAAGATATGAACAAAGTAAAAGAATTTTTTAAAAAATTCATAGATAAAAAGACGCTTAAATTTTTAATAGTAGGCGTTGCTAATACCGCCGTCGGAATGGGGCTGATGCTGTTGCTGTCTTTCATTTTCAACAAGACCGTCCCCGACTTCGCGCAAAAGAGTGTATTCGTTCTGGGCACTACCGATTACACGGCATCGTATATAATTTCTTCGGTCATCAATTACGTTGCAGGCGGAATACTCAGCTATTTTCTGAATAAATACTGGTCGTTTGAAAATAGAGACAAGGACAAAATGATAGTCCTCAAATTTATAGGAACGGTGGTTGTCTGCTACGCGGTTTCATATCTCGGCGCAAAACCGCTTATGGAACTTGCGCTTAAAAACACGGATATTGCCGATAAGTGGAAAGAGTTTTTAGCGCTTATCGTCGGCGCGGGACTGTACACGGTTTTAAACTATTTCGGACAAAGATTTTTCGCTTTTGCCGAAAAGAAGAAATCCGCCGTTCAGTCCGAAACCGCCGTGACGGATATAGAAGATACGAACCGGCAAACGGATTTGTCAGGGTCCGAAAATGACGGCGAAGAAAAATAAAAAGCCTGTAAATTTATTTGACATAGATAAACGAACATATTATAATTGAATCATAAAAATTTAAAGCAATTCTTTGGGGCGAGGTGAAATTCCTCACTGGTGGTTACAGTCCACGAAGGCCGCTTTGGCCCCGATCGGGTGAAATTCCCGAACCTACGGTTACAGTCCGGATGTTAAAAGAATTATGCGATTTTCGTCGTGTTTTCGTCCCGAATTTTCGGGACGATTTTTTTCAAGGAACGGCTTTAAAAATAATATTTTAAGGAGTTCTTTTTATGGAAGAAGAAACGAAACAGTCTGCAATAAAAGCAGAACAGACGTCCGGAGAAATTCCGGAAGAAGCCGCCGTTATGACGGGAACAAACGAAGCGCAGTCTAAGACAAAGAAAGAAAGATTTACCGAACTTTTCAGAAATTACTTTACAGCAACCCGCATTTCCTATCTTGCGGTATTCACTGCGCTTGCGTTTATTCTGCGCCTGCCCTGGTTCGAGTTTTACATTATCCCTGCGGTGTCTTTTTTAAAGGTCGACTTTTCCGGCGTGTTCGTTATGATTGCCGGCTTTGCATTGGGCCCCGTCGCCGGCGTTGTCGTGAGCGTTTTGAAAGAGCTTATCTACGCCCTGTCATTCACACAGACGGTGGGGGTCGGCGAACTTGCAAATATTATAATTATGCTGCCGTATATCCTTATTCCTACGATACTGTACAAAAGGCATAAGGGAATAAAGGCGGTGCTCATTGCGGTTGCAATCGGCTGTATTGCGCAGGTCATCTGGTCAATTCCCGTAAACTATCTTTTGACTTTCCCGTTCTATATGAACCTGTACGCCCACTATTCGTGGAGTAAGGGAATGGAGTTTTACCTCTCCGTTTGGTATTGGGCGGTGCTTTTCAATTTTGTAAAGACAGTTATGATAACGGCAGCGGTACTGTTAATTTACAAGCCCCTGTCCCGACTTATAAAAATGACCAACGAAAAATTCAACAAACGTAAAATCAGAGAACAACATCAACAGTAAATTTAAGCCGACGCACTTCATAACGTGCGTCGGCTTTTTCTTGACAAACGGTCGTTAAACGGTTATATTTGAAATATGGAAGAAACGTTTTCACGGACGGAAGCGCTGATTGGAAAAGAGGCGCTGAATAAACTCAAAAACAGCCGTGTCGCCGTGTTCGGCTTGGGCGGTGTAGGCGGTCATACCGTCGAAGCGCTTGCCCGTTCGGGCGTGGGTGCGCTCGATTTGATTGACGGCGACAAAGTTGCGCAAAGTAATATTAACCGCCAGATATACGCCCTCCAATCGACTTTGGGACAGTATAAATGCGACGTTGCAAAACGTCGTATCGCCGATATTAACCCTGACTGCAAGGTCAATATCCATAAGATTTTTTACTTGCCCGAAGTCGGGTTTGACTTTTCCGTTTACGACTATGTTGTCGACGCAATTGATACGGTTACAGGCAAAATAGCAATTATAGAAAATGCAGTAAAGTGCGGCGTTCCCGTTATAAGCTGTATGGGCGCAGGTAACAAAACCGACCCGACGGCTTTCAGGGTTGCCGACGTTTTTCAGACTTCCGTCTGCCCTCTTGCAAGAGTTATGCGCAGGGAACTTAAAAAGCGCGGTATTGAAAAATGCAAAGCCGTCTATTCGGAAGAGGAACCGAAAAAGTCCGACGGCGCGCCTGCAAGCTGCGCATTCGTTCCGTCGGTTGCGGGTCTGATCGTTGCCTCGGAAGTAATTAAAGATTTAATAAAATAAATTTCTTGCAATTACCTGCCGTACGGAGTATAATATACCCGTATGGCAGTTTTCATTTCCGACAGCGCGGACAAGACTATGGAGTTTGCAAGGGAATACGCAAAGACTTTAAAGGGCGGAGATACCGTTCTTTTAAACGGAGAAATGGGCGCAGGCAAGACAGTTTTTGCCAAAGGCGTTGCAAGAGGACTTGGGATAGAGGATGAAATTCTGAGTCCCACTTATGCGTATATGAACGATTATTACGGTAAGCTCTATCACTTTGACTGTTACCGTCTTTCGGACGGCGGACAAGCCGAAGCTCTGGGTCTTACCGATTATTTCTACGCAGGCGGAGTCTGCCTTGTGGAGTGGTCGGAAAATATCCTGTCCGTTCTTCCCGAAAAGGTGAGGAAGGTCAATATTACTAAACTCGGCGAGGGGGTGAGAAAAATTGAATACGAATAATTTTCTTGCGGTAGATACCTCGTCGCGCTATCTCACGGTGCTGGCGGTAAAGGGTGAGAAAAAGGTTATACGCTACCTTCCCGACTGCGCGCTGCAACATTCCGTAATGCTTATGGACGAGATAGACAAAGCTTTTAAAGAGGCGGATCTTACCCCTGCGGAATGCGGCTTTTTTTCGGCGGTGACCGGCCCGGGGTCGTTCACGGGGATAAGAATAGGCATTTCCACGGTAAAGGGCTTTGCCGTCGGCACGGGCAAGCCGACGCTTGCGGTAACAGCTTTCGATCTGCTTGCATATAATGTCAGGGATAATAATTTTTATACGGTTATAGACGCGGCGCACGGACACTTCTACGTCTGCGGTTTCGACGGGAATAAGCGCATCACGCTTCAACCCTGCTACAAGTCGAAAGAAGAGGTGGAAAATTTCAATTCGCCGCTGTACGGTTTCGAGGAGCTGGATCTTGCAAATTACACTAAGCTGAATATGCGCGATCTGCTTCTTCCCGCGGTGCTGGCAAAGTGCGGCAGCTTTTCCGAAAAGATGGAAGCTTTGTATATAAGAAAATCACAGGCGGAGGAAAACCGCAGATGAATATCAGGGCTTGGAAGTACGAGGACATACTCAGAATTTCGGAGCTTGAAAAGGAGTGTTTTGCGGAAGAAGCGTGGAGCTATAAGACGCTTGCTTCGGTATTCGGAACGCCTGCCTTTTTCGGAATACTCGCCGAGGACGGAGGAGAGATTGTCGGCTACGGCGGAGTAACCGTCGCGGCCGAAACCGCAGATATCGGCAATATCGCGGTATCGGAAAATTTCCGCGGAGGCGGTATAGGCACGCGACTTTTGAAAGAACTCTGCGAAACGGCAAAAAACAACGGTGCGGAGAAGGTGTTTTTAGAGGTGCGCGTTTCTAACGCTACGGCTATGTCGCTCTATTTAAAGGGCGGTTTCAAGGGCGTATATGCGCGCACGAGATACTATCCCGACGGCGAGGACTGCCTCGTTATGTCAAAAAAGCTTTAAAGAGGTTTTAATTATTTTATTAAACGGTAAATACGTTTCGGCTGTTACGGAAGGGCGCGGAGAAAATCTGCTTTTTCTGCACGGCTATCTTTCGTGCAAGGAAAGTTTTTACTATCAGATAAAATATTTTTCACGGTATTTCAAGGTTACGGCGCCGGACTTTTTGGGCTTCGGCAAAAGTTCGCCGATTGACAGACCTTTTTCTGTGGGCGACTATTCGAAGTGGCTTTCGCTGTTCGTAAAAAAATGCGGACTTGAAAACGCGCATATCGTTGCGCACTCTTTCGGCGCAAGGGTTGCGTTTAAATATCTTTCGGAAAGAGAGACGGATTCCAAGCTTGTGATTACGGGTGGAGCGGGGCTTGTCAAAGAGCGTTCGCAAAGGTATATCCGGCGTGTAAAGGCGTACAGGCGCGTGAAAAAGCTGTTCCCGAAATTTGCCGAACGGCATTTCGGTTCGGAGGAATACCGCAGTTTACCGCCTTTGATGAAAGAGAGCTACAAGCTTATCGTAAACGAAGATCTCAGATCCTGCGTTTCGAAAATAAAAAATAAAACGCTTTTAATTTACGGAAAAGACGACGTCGTTACGCCTGCGGACGAAGAGGGCAGAATTTTTTCTTCGCTTCTTGAAAACGGCAGGCTCGAAGTTATCGACGGCGGACATTTCTGTTTTTCGGAGCACCCCGACGAGTTTAACGGAAAAGTATTTAATTTTTTAACGGAGAAGTAGAATGGGCATTTTTATATCCGTACCGAAAACCATAGAGTGTGTTTTAACGGCGCTTATACTCGCCGCGCTTTCGTGCGGAGTTATTTACAGGCAGGTAGGTGTTTTACAGTCGTCGGGTTACGGCAGCAAAAAATATTTCCGCTGGCTGAAAAAGAAGGGCAATCTTGCCTATTTAAGGCATACGTTTTTATCTGCGCTCTGTCTGCTGTCTTACGCTATGTGCGCGCTTGCGTTTTCGTTTACAGGCGAATGGTCGGCTGTCATTGCGCTGTCGGCTTATCTTCTGTTCTTCGCGCTGTATATCTACGCCGATAAAAAAGTTGCGCTCCGTTCCTCGGTCACGCTTACGCCGAGGTGCAAGCGCCTGTTTGCAGTCACCTTTCTGGTCTACGCGCTGTCGGCGTATATACTCGTCACGGCTTTGAATTTCGTCGATTATTTATGGGGCTATGCGTTCTTTTCCTATCTGAGGTACTGTCCGCTGTGTATTCTGCCCCTGCTTCTTTCACCGCTTTTAATGCTCTCGAACGGCATTGCGAAAATTTACGAAGTACCGCACAACAAAAAGTTTATCCGTCTTGCCAAGGAAAAGCTGGAAAAGTCGGATATAAAGGTAATTGCGATAACGGGAAGCTACGGCAAGACGAGCACGAAAAATATTCTGTATTCGGTACTTTCAAAGAAATACAGGGTTCTTACGACTCCGCGTTCGCATAATACGCCCGTGGGTATCGCACTTGCGGTAAATAACGCGAATCTGGAAGATTACGATATATTTATCGCGGAAATGGGCGCGCGCCACGTCGGCGACATTGCCGAGCTGTGCGAGATTTGCCCCCCCGATATATCGCTGATAACGGGGATCTGCGGACAGCATCTCGAAACTTTTTTAAGCTTTCAGAATATAGTGAAAGCGAAGGGTGAAATTCTCGACGCGACCGGAGGCGAGGCGATAATTGCGGACGACGCGTACGATCTGTTTGCGGAATATAAATGCGTTAAGTCGAGATGCGACTGTGTAAAGGATATCGTCTGTACGTCTGACGGCACGGAATTTACCCTTACGCTCGGCGGTGACAGCCGTACGGTAAAAACCGGACTTCTCGGCGAACACTCGGCTTACAATATCGCGCTCGCGGCGCAGGCTGCATTTTCGGCGGGGATGACTTTGGACGAAATAGCTTCCGCCGTGCCCGAAATCGAGCAGATAGAACACAGACTTCAACTCATCGAAAACGGCGGAGTCAATATTCTTGACGACGGCTATAATTCAAACGTCAAGGGCGCAAGGGCGGCTTTGAAGGTTTTAAATTATTTCAAGGGAAGGAAAATTGTGGTTACTCCCGGACTTGTCGAACTCGGCGTTCTGGAAGAGGAAGAAAACTGCGAATTCGGCAAAAATTTAGCAGGCTTCGATTTAGTTGTTTTAGTCGGCGACACTTTGGTAAAGTTCGTCGAAAAAGGCTACAAACAGGCAGGAGGCGCCGCCGAAAAAATCAGGACCGTGCCTACGCTTGCTTCCGCGCAGGAAGAGCTGAAAGGCTATCTTAAACAGGGCGACACCGTGCTGTTCCTGAACGATTTACCCGATATATATTGAATTCACAATTTTTTTGACGTTCGATGATGCCAAAAAAATTCGTGAGTTTTGGAAACTAAGTTTCCCTTGGCGCAACTTTGAGGGCACACCCATATATAGTTGCGCCAATTCCCTTCCAGTGAGCCGCAGGTATGCGCAAATTGAGTTGCACTGCGGAAAAATGTGATTTTCCTTGTGCCGTTAATTGTTTTAAAAAGTTGCTTTGGCAATTTTTTTATATGTAACAAAAATTTTACATCAAAAATATAATGATTAGGTATAGGATTGTTTTTACCAAAGCTGAAAATCAAAATTTAGCGGAGGTAATTTTTTTATGGGCAAGAATATAGCCGTCGTATTCGGCGGAAGATCTAACGAAAACGAAATTTCCGTTATTACGGGAACTATGGCGTGCAACGTTTTGAAAAGCGGAGGCGATACCGTAATTCCCCTGTACATATCCGACGATAACGAGTTCTACTGCGGTGACAAACTTACCGAAATTTCCGCCTTCAAAAACGACGGATTCAAAAAATTCCCTAAGGCGTTCGTCGTAAAGGGCGGTGTTTACGTCCTCAATAAAAGGGGCAGGGTGAAAAAATTTCTGCGTATAGACGTCGCGCTGAATTGCTGTCACGGCGGAAGCGGAGAGGGCGGGGGAATCTGCGGACTGTTCGCACTCAACTCGATACCGCTTGCAAGCGCAGGTATGTTCGAGTCCGCGGCTTTTTTGGATAAGTACTACACCAAACTCGTTTTGAAACCGCTGGGCGTCAAAACGTGCGAATACGTCTATCTGCGCTCGCCCGACGAATTTTCAAACGCCGAAACTCTGGGCTATCCTCTTATCGTTAAGCCGGCAAGACTGGGTTCGAGCATAGGTATTGAATGCGTCGAAAACAGTGGCGAATTGAAAGACGCAGTCGAAACGGCGTTTCTCTACGACGACGGAGTCATCTGCGAAAAGTACGTCAGCGACAGGCGCGAAATAAACTGTGCCGCGTACTATTCAAAGGGTAAGGTAATTACTTCCGAGTGTGAAGAGGCGGTTTCGGCAGGCGAAATTTTAAGCTTCGACGATAAATATGCAGGCGGAGGAAAATCGGTTTTGCCTGCGGATATCCCCGACCCTGTTTCCAAAAAAATCAAAAAAATTACGTCTGACGTCTATTCGAGGCTGAATATGCGCGGCATCGTGCGCTTCGACTTTCTGCTCGGTGGAACAACGGTTTATTTAAGCGAAATAAACACCGTTCCGGGTTCGCTTTCGTACTATCTTTTGTCGGGCGGTTTTAAAGAGTTTTATCCCGTGTTGCAGGCTGTGATAGTGCAGGCGGAAGAGGACTTCAAAACGGCAGGCAAAAAGACTGTGCTGAAAATGGGCATACTCAACAGTCTCCCCGAAAAGGGCTGTAAATTCAACAAATAAAAATTGCATAATCAAACGGGCGCAGAAATCTGCGCCCGTTTGATTATTTTAAAACAAAACGTGTTAATACAGAATTGAACTGTTCGGCGACGTTTGGTTGCTTATGCGGTCGCCATTGTTTTTGTATGTTAATTTTAACGGTCAGTTATTAAGTTTTAAAACCCGTTCGAAGTTGACGCCGTAAAAGTGGTCGCTGTCAGTGGTTTTAAGACATTTGGCAACGAATTCTGCGGCGGTTTCGCAGGAATCGTGTGCGCTTTTGCCCTGTAAGTAATTTGCCGTAAACACTGAGGCAAATATGTCGCCCGTGCCGTGCTTGCTCTGCGGTATACGCTCGTGAGTCAGAATTTCGCTCTCCTTTCCGTAAATGACCTCGGCGATATCCTCGCCTAACAACGCGCCCGTGATTATAATTTTGCCGCCGGAGATACGCGCAAGCTTTTTTTCAAGCTCCGCGATAAAGCCGATATCGTAGTCGGGCTTGTATTCGGTATCAGTGAGAAAACACGCTTCCGTAACGTTCGGCAAAATGACGTCGGCGTGTTTTAAAAGCTTTTTCATTTCTTCGACGTAACTTAAATCAAAGCCGGGGTACAGCTTTCCGTTGTCGCCGAAAACGGGGTCGATAATGACCTTTGCGCCGTCGGCGGAAAACTCTTTAAAGCATTTTTCGGCAATTTTGATAAGTTCCGGTTTTCCGAGATAGCCCAAAAGAAAGGCGTCGAACTTAAAATCATTGTTTTTCCAGTGGCTGAAAATGTTTTCGATTTCGTCCGTCAAATCGAGATAGCTCCAGCTCTTGAACATCGTATGGTTGGAAAGTATTGCGGTGGGCAGTACGCAGGTTTCTATTCCGTTTGCGGAAAGTATGGGCAGGGCGACGGTGAGCGAACACTGTCCCACGCACGATAAGTCCTGCATAGTCAATAATTTTTTATTCTTCATTTTGCACCTCTGTTTCGTTTGTTTTATTATTAAGTATTTCTTTTTTGAAGTCCGGTAAAAGATTGTTTTTTTCAAGCTGTTTTTTAAACGTCGTGCCGTAGCACAGGACGGTTGCAAGCGTTATGCCCACTATTTCCTGAATAACGTTTCTCAGCACTCTGTCTGCGGCATATATAAGCCCGTATTTACTGTTGCCCGTGGTCAGAGGGAATATCAGCCAGTACGTTAAAAAGTATCCGCCTATGACGATAACCGCGCCGACGGTTGCCGATATTACCGCAAACAGCGGTTCCCGTTTAAAGCGTCTGAACGCGCAGTGCAGCAGCGCCGAAGTTACAGCCGCCTGTAAACCGTGAATTAAAAGGGATGCGACCGCCATATGTATGTGACCTATGCCGAAGTCGTACAGAGCCGAGCCTAAACCGCCGATAATGAACGAGGCGACGGGATCCATAAGATACGCGCCTAAAAGTATCATTCCGTCGCACCAGTAAACGTTGTTCGTGCCTATCGGAACAGGCGGAATAACGCTCGTCGCTACGACAAGCGCCGTCAGCATAGCCGTGTAGGCTATCCATTTGGTTGTAAAAACCGCTTTCTTGTTTTTCATAACGTTGACATTATATTCCAAAAGTGGTATTATCAAAATAACCAAATCGATAAAAATTGATAATACCAAAAGGTTCACTAAAAATTAATTCTATTCAGTACGGCGGAGGAACCGCAAGGGTTGCGCCGGCGCAGGGGGAATCCTGCTTACGCCGTAAGTTATTTTAAATAAAATAGTGGTAAAAAATGCTGACATACGATTTAGACAACAAAAATAAATATTATTCGCTGTATACCCGTATCCGCGACGACATACTTTCGGGCAAGCTCAGAAGCGGAGAACGCCTGCCGTCGAAAAGAGCGATGGCGGAAAATCTTTCTGTAAGCGTAATAACCGTTCAGACGGCGTACGACCAGCTTTACGCCGAGGGATATATCCGCACCGAAGAGCGGAGGGGATACTTTGTCGAAGAAGTAAACGCCGTATTTTACGGTCGGCGCGCCGCAAATGCGGAGAGCGAAGAGGCGGAGGATAAGTTCGAATACGACTTCGTCGGCGGAAGCGTGCCTGTCGGGCTTTTTCCCTTTTCGGTATGGTCGCGCCTTATGCGCGGAGTGCTTTCGGGTTGCGGAAAGCATCTTCTGGAACGCGTTCCCTGCGCAGGGGATTGGGAGTTGAAAAACGCTATTTCGAATTATCTCTACCGCGCGAGAGCGATAGACGCCGATCCGAGACGTATCGTCGTGGGTGCAGGCGCGGAATATCTTTACGGGGTAATAGTTCAGCTTCTCGGCAGGGATAAAATTTTTGCAATCGAAAATCCCGTCTACGGCAAAATTCATTCCACCTATATTTTAAACGGCGCAAAGTGCGAGTGTATAACGGTAAACTCTACGGGCATAAGCGTCGGAGAAGTTGAAAAAAGCAGTGCGGATATTGTTCATTTTTCGCCGTCGCATCAGTTTCCTACGGGTGCGGTAACGCCTGTTTCCGAAAGGCTGAGACTCATAAAATGGGCGGAAAAGCGCGACGGATACATTATCGAGGACGACTACGACAGCGAATTCCGCCTTACGGGCAAACCTTTGCAGTGCGCGTATACTCTGTGTCCCGACAGGGTTATATATATGAATACGTTCACCAAGAGTTTAGCGCCGTCTATGCGAATAGGCTATATGGTTCTTCCTCCGAAGCTTTACTGGAAGTACCGTTCAATTTTTTCAAGCTTTGCCTGCACTGTGCCCCTGTTCGAGCAGAAGACGCTTGCCTCGATGCTTGACGGCGGATTTTTCGAAAGGCACGTTTCAAGGCTGAAAAAACATTTCGCTTCCGTGAGGCAGGCTATCTATAAAAAGGCGGAAACGCTTCCGTTCCCCGTCGAAATAACCGATACGGGAAGCGGACCGCATCTTCTTATGCACTTCCCCGACGCGAAGTCGGACGAAGCTTTAAAAGAATACGCAAAGAAAAGGGGAATAAATCTTAACTGCCTTTCCGACTACCTTTTAAGTCCTGCCCCCGTTCCCGATAAAACGGCGGTAATAAATTATTCGGGCGTCACCGAAGAGATGATTGAAGGTATACAAATCGAATAAAATAAAGTCGCCGTGACGAAATCCGTCACGGCGACCTTTTGTCATTTTTCTTTAATTGCAGAAGTTAAAGTCTTGTTTTCAAAATTATCTTCCGCAATTCAATACGACGTATTCAATAGGGGATACGGCGAGCTCTTTGTTTTCTTCGGTATCGATTTTGTCAAAATCTTCATAAATAAACATATTCACAAATCCTCCTTTCCTGTTTTTTATCTTTCATTCCGACGGTAGTATAGCACCGTTAAAAATGTTAGTCAATCACAATTCAAAAATTTTCCAAAATTATATTTTTGTTATTTTCTAACAATATTATATGTTTTAAATTATAATTTACGTTAATTTACATTTTTAAGTTTTTGAATATGTGATATTTTATCAGAAGTAACAAAATTTAACAAAAACTAACAAAATAGCTCTGCAAAGCGGATTTCCGCTTTGCAGAGCTTAGATATTCGGGAAATTTTCTTTATTTTTCTATAATGTCGAGGTAGGTGTCGGGGTCGACGTATTTGCCGTTTAAAGTCATCTCATAGTGGAGGTGAGCGCCCTGACTCAGTTCCATACCGCCTGCAAGCGAGATTGTGCCTATTACGTCGCCTTTCTTGACGGTGTCGCCGACTTTCAGTCCTTCCTTGGCGTCGATATATTTGTAAGTCGAAGTCAGACCGTTTGCGTGCTGAATAGTGACGTAGTTTTCATTGATGACGTGCTTGGTTACAACCGCCTTGACCGTTCCGTCCAGAGTTGCGTAAACGTTGTCGCCCGCTTTGCCCTCGAAGTCCATACCCCTGTGAACGGAGTATCTGTCAAGAGTCTTGTCGTAGGTGAACTCGTATCCGCAGGTCACGTTCGACTGATCGACGGGAAGACGGAATTTGTCGTCGGAAGTCGTGGGCTTGTCGTCGGGCTTGTCGGTATCGTCAGGCTTGTTGCCGTCGTCAGGCTTGTTGGTATCGTCGGGTTTTTCGGTCTGTGTTCCGTCGGAAAGGGGTGTCTTGTTTCTGCCTACGGTAAGAACTACGGTCACCGTTACAGCCGCAATCACCAGAAGGCACGCCGCCAGAATCAGATAGTAGAGTAGAACTTTCTTTTTGCTTTTTTTGTTTTCTGCCATATTTAAACTCCTTTTTTATTTAAAAATCAATTATGTAATCTGTGTATTGCCGGCAATGAAAATTTTTATACACAGCTCACAAAAAAATTTTTTTAATATAATTTACGGCGCAAGCAAAATCCCGCTTTTGCGCAGCGCAATTCAATATCCGCCGAATATAATGGGGGAAGCGAGTTTTACACTGTCGTTTTTTACGCATATATGCAGATTTATTTCTTCGCCGTAAAGTTTTACGGAATAAGGTAAATCGGCTTTGCAGTAATAGTTGACGCTGTCCGAAAGGGTTTCGGTAAAGATTATTTCGCCGTTGACGCTTTTCAGATATTCGTTAAAATCGAATCCGGAAGAGTATTCGGCACATTCTCCGCATACGGAAGAGAGCGTCAGCATTCTGAGTTCGGGGCTGTTGCTTACCGTAACTTCTTTGCAGTTTTTCGAGGTGTCGCCCACAAAAAAAGTATAGCTATCACTGCCTTTGAAGCAAACTTTTGCCTGCATTATCGCAAATAAGGCAATCAGTACGCCTGCGGTAACGGTTATTGCAAGTAATTTTAAAAACCGCTTCATACGCCCTCCATAATCGGTTACGAAAATGTTTATTGCCATAAAAAATTTTTTATAAACCGAAAAATATAAAAAAAGCGGTGCAATTTTGCACCGCTGAAAATATGTCGGAAGAAGTTGTTTTTCGGTTATATTAATTTGATTTTCGGGATTATTACTTACATCCGGAACAGGTCTTGCAGTTTCCGCTGCATTTTCTGGACTGTTTGCCCGTCGAGGAAAACATCTGTCCGCAATAGCTCCGTTCGGCGGTTTTTCCGCAGTCGGGGCATTTTACTTCGTCGTCGAATTTTTTTACGAGTTCTTCAAAACTTTTTTTGCAGTTTTTGCAAACGTACTGTAAAAGGGGCATATCAGTTTTCCTTGTTTCGTTTGTCCTGTTTTTTCTTTCTGCGCACTCGTTTTCTGAAAGGTCTGTTCTTTAACAGCAAAAAGCCGATAAAAAAGGTGAATACCAGCGTCAGAGCTACTACCAGCCAGAACCAGCCCGTCTCTTTAAAGGTCACTCCCGACTGCCACGGCACGGGCATATTCATTCCGAAAAATCCGGCTATCATCGTGGGTATCGCCAGAAGAATTGTGACGATAGTCAGCTTTTTCATAGTGTCGTTGGCGTTGTTTGAAATTACCGAACCGTACGCGTCCATAGTTACGCTCAGAATATTTTTGTAGATATTGCACGTTTCGATAGCCTGACGGCTTTCGATTATTATATCGTCGTACAAATCCCTGTATTCCTCTTTCGTGGCGACGCCCTCGACCTTGAACAGTTTTTCGTGTACCCTCTCGTTCGAGTTCAGAGAAGTAGAAAAATAAACGAGCGAGTTCTGCAAATCGAGTAGCTGAATAATTTCCGAGTTGCGCATAGTGCGCTCCATTTCGCTCTGTATGCGGTGGGTCTTTCTGTCTATCTGTTTGAGATAGTACAAAAACCTTTTTGCATTGCAAAGCATAAACGTCAGAAGAAAATGCACGCGCCTTGCTGTGTCGATGCTCTCTCTGCCCGTAATAAAGTCCTTTAAAACGGTGTTGCCTTTCAGACAAACCGTAACTATGCAGCTACCGTTGTAGATGACCGCGAGCGGAATAGTGGTGTAGTCGTCACCGCCGCCGCCGTTCTCTTCGATAAGCGGACAGTCGACAATGAACATACTGTTTCCGTCGTCGAATTCGGTACGGGCGCGCTCCTCTTCGTCGAGGGCGGCTTTGAGCATATCTTCGGATATGCCCGAAATTTTTGCGATTTCTTCGCACTCGTCGTCGCTGGGATTGACCATATCGATCCAGCAGTTTTTTTCAAATCCGTCGATTTGAACGGGCGCTTTCGCGTTTTCCGTAAAAAAGAATTTTACCATAATCAACCTGCCTGTAAAATAAAAATGCACGGAAAATTCCGTGCATCATCAGGCTTCTGTACGGAAAATTCTATTGCGTATTGTTTGTAAAAAAATAATTATGACTTGGATCCATAAAAAGTTCCCGATAATTAAGTATTTCGTAATTTAATTATATATTATTTTATTTTGTTTGGCAAGTAAATGTTCGGAGTTAAATGCACAGTACAAAAATAAATAGACGGTTTTAAAATAAAAAAGTTCCGCTCGTGCAGAACTTTTTTATTCCAGATAACTATTATATTACAATTTTTCCTTCGATGAACGAGGCGAAAAATCCTTCTAAGTCGCCGTGCTTTAAAAAGCTTGCGTACAGGTTATCGCAGGAAGCGAGCTTATAGATATTGTCTTTGAAATATTCCTGAAGCGCGGAAATGAACTTGTCGTCGCCTATCGACTGTCTTAGCATATCGAACATTATAAGCCCCTTGTTATATGCAATGTTCGAGTATTCGTATTCGCTTTCATACTTCGAAAGATGGCGGTTCATAGTCGTATCGGCTTCGCCGAAAATCTGGTTGTAAACCGAAAAATACGCCCTGTACGCCTTGGTTGCCGAGCCGACTATTCCCGTGCGCGTAAACGAATAATTAGGGTGATTTTCAAAGAACATAAGCGAGCTGTATTCGGCTAAGCCCTCGTCCTGCCAGGCGCAGTTCAGCTGATCGCTTCCGACCATAGCGTACCACCACTGATGCGCGTTTTCGTGAACTATCGTGTAGACGGTGCCGTCGGCAGGAAGTTTGTCGCTTATCATCGTCAGTGCGGGGAACTCCATTCCGCCGTAGCAAAATCCCGTCTGAACTACCGAGAGGGTGGGATAGCAGTATTCGCCGAAAGTTGAGGAAAAGTATTCCAGACTCTCCGCCGCGGCCGAAAGATTCGTATTAGGGTTTGCGTCGTTATAGTAATAATAATTTAACTGCGTATTCCCGACGGTACGGCTTTCGACCTTGAATTTATCGGATATGACCATTGCGAAATCCCTTGCCTTTTCAAGGGTATAGGTGCATTTCTTTCTGTCGCCGTTTCTGGTCTCTTTACCCGCCTTTCCGCTCGTCGCCGCGGTATATGTCTGGGGTATTTCCAAAGTTACCGAGTAATCGGCACATTCTGATACGTACGGGTCGCCGCAGTAGTAATATGGACATTCGATAAAACCTTCGGACGAATACGCGCACAGCACGGGATAAAAATTGCCTAAATTGACCGTGTTTTCAGTTACGCCCGTGCGGTGGTTTACAAGCGCGAGTTCGAGCGCGTAAGAGACGGTGATTTTCGCGTTCTCCTCGGGATATACGGGGGATAACAGCGTTACGGTAAGAAGATTTTCGTCCTCTCCGCCCACGTTCCAGCCAGAGCAGTTCTCTACGCTTTCGACTTTCATCGAGCCGTAGCTTGCGCCCGAATAATACGCGCTCTGAGTATAGCTCTGCGAGACGGGTTTGTGTTTTGCGTCCTCGCGGAAGGCGTTGCCGTAGAGGTTGAATTTAAGATCGCTGATCTCGTTGTCGGTATCGTTGTAATAGGTAAAATTCATAGTGCCGTGAAGCGTTCGGCTTTCGCTGTCGTAAGTTGCAAAAATTTCGTATTCGCTCGACTTTATTTCTTTCTTTTTGCAGGCGGTGAAGGTCAGCGCCGTCACTGCCGTGCAGGCAATCAAAGTAAAGCAGATAATCTTTTTCATTCAGCACCTCGTCGTTTTTATACAGGATATTCTATGCTCGGCGATCGCGCATTAACACATTTTGAAAAAATTAAATAAAATGTATGGTATGGTTTTTTGCGTGATAGCGGACGGGACGCTGAAAAATTTAAAAACTCTGCCCGAGTGCGACGTCGCCGTTTTCGGCTTTAAGGGGCTTGGCGAAGTCGATTACGAGCAGGAGCTGAAAGGCGTTACCGATAAATTCGAGGACGCGGCACGGCTGTCCAAAACGTCGGACTGCGGAGTGCTGTGCGGTTGTTATACGAAGAGCAGGGGTGTTGTAAGAAAGTCGGTTTCCGTTGCCGACAGGGGCAAGCTTTTGGGTATATCCGATATGAACTACGTTCTGGACGGCGAAGAATTTAAAAGCGGCGCGGGTCTGGGCGTGTATTCCGTCGGCGGAGTGAAAATCGGCATATGTATTGAAAATGATTTACTTTTTCCCGACGCGTTCAAGGCGCTTTCGCTCTGCGGCTGCAACGCTGTTGTAGCTTTTATGGAGGAGATAAAAAACACCCTGCCTCCGCTGATAATCAGGACGTATTCCTACCTCTACGGAATTCCCGTAATTCTGTGTGCGGGCAGGACGGCGTTTTTTTCGGAAGTCACGGGCGAGATAGCGACTTCGACTCAGGATATATCTTTTTTCGACGTCAGTATGGACGCGGTTTATCACAAGGTCACTATGCGCACCAAGGGGCTTTATTCGGACTTCAACGAAGATTACTGACGTACTGAAACAGCCTTAGCGGAACGCCACCCGCCGCGGAGGCGCAAATTTAAGGTAAACGGAAAAAAAGCAAAAAGAATTGACCGTTTTTTTCTTGTATTTTTTTTAAAAGACTGATATAATTGAAATAATTACAGAAAACACGGCAGTTTGTCCGTACAGCTTTGCGGATTTGAATTTTGCGGAGGGCGCTATGCTCAGTATGACGGGATACGGTAGAGGCGAATATAAGGACGGGGGCGTCGAACTTTGCGTCGAGGTAAAGACGGTAAACAACCGCTATCTTGACGTGGCGGTGAGAGCTCCGCGGATTTTTATCGCGTTCGAGGACGTAATACGTTCCGCCGTCCGCGAAAAGCTGACGAGGGGTCACGCCGACGTTTTCGTTTCTTTTTCGGACAAGCGCCGGAAAGAGCGCACTATATACCTCGACGAGGGAGCGGCGCAGGCGTATGCGGAAGCGGCGAGAAAAATACATTCTCTGTTCCCCGACGCCGAAAACGATTTCTCCGTGACGAATATTCTCCGCTTTCCCGACGTTATCAGTCAGGACGAAGTATCGTCCGCGGACGAGGAGTGCCTTAACGCCTTGAAGACTGCTCTGTCCTCGGCGCTGGACAACCTCAACGCAATGAGGTCGGCAGAGGGTGAGAAGCTTGAAAAGGATATGCTGTCGCGCGTAGACGTCATCGACGGGGACGTCAAAGAGATTGAAAAGAGGGCGCCTGCCGTAGTCGAAAACTACAAGAGTAAGCTCGACGCCAAAATTAGAAAGATACTCGAAAGCACGGAAATCGACGAAGCGAGGATACTGACCGAAGTCGCCCTGTTCGCCGACAAGAGCAACATAGACGAAGAGATTACGCGTCTTCATTCGCATATATCGCAGTTTAAAGAAATCTGCAAAGAAAAGTTAGTCGGCAGAAAGCTTGATTTTCTCGTACAGGAATTCAACCGCGAGACGAATACCATCTGCTCTAAATCAAACGATACCGCAATCACTAAGATTGCGCTGGCAATGAAAAACGAAATAGAAAAAATTCGCGAACAGGTTCAGAACGTGGAGTGAATATGAACAAACTCATTGTTATATCGGGACCGTCGGGCGTCGGCAAGGGAACAATAGTAAACGAGCTTCTGAAAAAGGGCGACTATGCGCTGAGCATATCCTGCACCACGCGTCCGCCCAGAAGAGGAGAAAAAGAGGGAATATCGTATTTTTTCATCAGCCGTGAGAAATTCGAGGCAATGATAGAGGAAGACGGGTTTTTAGAGTACGACAACCACTTCGACAACTATTACGGTACGCCCAAAGATTTCGTTCAGAAACAGTTGCAGACGAAAAACGTCATTCTTGAAATCGAAGTCAACGGCGCGCTCAACGCGAAAAGGTCATACCCCGAAGCCATACTTATTATGATTCTTCCGCCCAACTTCGAGGAGCTGAAAGCCCGTCTGACGGGCAGGGGCACGGAAAGTCCCGAAAAGATAGAAAAACGTCTCGGCAGAATAAGCTACGAGCTTTCGCTGAAAGATAAATACGACTTCGCGGTCGTCAACGACGACTTACAGCGCGCGGTCGCCGAGATAGAAAATTTAATAAAAAGCAAACAATAAAATTCAGGAGCATATATGATAAACAAACCTTCGGTAGACATACTTATAGATAAATTAGGAAGCGAAGAAGAACCGGCGTCGCGTTACTGCCTCTGCGTAGTCGCGTCCAAACGCGCAAGACAGATACTCGAACACCATATGGCGCAGGGACCTGCTCCCGACGAGTATTTGAAAGAAATTTCCGTCGCGTGTCAGGAAATAGCCGACGGAAAGATAAAGTACACGAAAGATTAATTGCGAATTCACCTCGCTGAGGCGGCGGAGCCGCAAATCGTGCTGCGCCGGCGCAGGGGAACCCTGCTTGCGCGGTTATTCATTTTAAGCATAAGAAAACTGCGTCGCGTGTATGGCGCAGTTTTTCAATAAAGGAGGTTTTGTGTTCGCAGAGGTCATCGTCGACATTGCTCACAGTCAGGTGGACAAGGTATTCGAATATTCCTGTCCCGACTCTCTGCAAGTCGGAAGCAGAGTAAAAGTGCCCTTCGGGGGCAGAAAGATAGACGGCTTCGTCATCGGCGTAAGCCGCGTTTCCTCGTACCCTGCGGACAAGATAAAACCTGTCGCCGAAATCTTCGACGAGCCTCCTGCGCTCATACCCGAATGTTTCGATCTGATGGAGAAGATATCCGCGCGTTACCGCGTACCCAAGGCGGTTGCGCTCCGTCTTTTTCTTCCGTCGGAAATGAGGCTCGGCAAAGTGCACGTCTCTATCAGGCGTTACGCAAAATTTTCAAAGGAAATCGGGCTTAATTCCTCCGCTAAAAAACAGGCGGAAGCGCTTCGGTTCATAATGAAAGAGGGCGAGGCGGACTATGCTCGTTTTGCCGAAGAATTCGGCAGGGGCGCGGTCGACGCACTCTGCAAAAAGGGCGCGATAGAGATAGAAGAGCGCAAGATAGCGAGAAGTCCGTTTTCGGGTCTGCCCGAAAATTACGAAAAAAAGACTCTTACAAAAGCCCAGTCGGACGCGCTTGACAATATCGAAAATTCGGATAAACGCATACATCTTGTACACGGCGTCACGGGCAGCGGAAAAACCGAAATTTATCTCAACGTTATAGCACGGGAAATCGAGAGGGGCAGAACGGCGATTTTTTTAGTTCCGGAAATTTCCCTGACTCCGCAGATGCTCTCTCAGCTCCGTGCGCGCTTCGGCGGTTCGGCGGCAATACTGCACAGCGGACTGTCCGCAGGCGAGCGGTTCGACGAGTGGTGGAGACTCCGCTCGGGCGAGGCGAAAATTGCGATAGGCGCAAGGAGCGCCGTCTTTGCACCGCTTGAAAATATCGGTGCAATAATCATAGACGAAGAACACGACTCGTCTTATTCGAGCGAATCCGCGCCGAGGTATGAAACCGTGGAAATCGCTTCGTTTCGGGCGGAATATAACGGGGCTAAGCTGATTTTAGGCAGCGCCACGCCGTCGGTGGAAAGCTTTGCCAAGGCGAGGGACGGCGAGTATAATCTCATTACCCTTACGGAGAGAATAAACGGAAAATCTCTGCCCGAGATAATTATTTCGGATATGTGCAAAGAGGTCAGAAGCGGAAACAATACCGCATTTTCGCGCGCCCTCAGACAGGAGCTGGACGAAACGCTCAAATCCGGCAGACAGGCTATTTTATTTTTAAACAGAAGGGGATATTCGAGGCACGTTGTCTGCCGTGACTGCGGTTACGTCGCTAAGTGCGAAAACTGCGACGTTTCGCTTACCTATCACAGCGAAGAGAACTGCCTCAAATGCCACTACTGCGGAGCCAGATACAGGATGCTCAACGCCTGCCCCGACTGCGGAGGCACGCACGTTCTTTACAGCGGAACGGGTACGCAGAAGGTGGTTTCGGATTTGAAGACGCTTTTCCCCGACGCGCGTATTTTAAGAATGGACAACGACACCGTTTCGGGCAAGGACGGTCACTATAAAATACTCAGGCAGTTTTCCGAAAAACAGGCGGATATCCTCGTGGGAACGCAGATGATAGCAAAAGGTCACGATTTCCCTGCGGTAACGCTCGTAGGTATTCTGGACGCGGATATGAGTCTGCATTTTTCCGATTACCGAAGCGGAGAGCGGACGTTTCAGCTAATTACTCAGGTGTCGGGCAGAAGCGGAAGGGCGGACGATAAAGGCAAAGTCGTTTTACAGACCTGCTCGCCCGAAAACCACATTCTGCGGTACGCCGTAAATTACGATTACAAGGGCTTTTTCGATAATGAAATCGCACTCAGAAAGGCGACTTGTTTTCCGCCGTATTCGCTGATTTGCAGAATTATGATAACCTGCGGAGACAACGATAAGGCAATCGCGGTTTTAAAGGAAGTATATTTCGCGTGCGAGGAGCTGAGAAAAAATTCCCCCGACGAATTTATCTTTCTCAATAAGATGCATTCGCCCGTCAAAAAAATACAGGGAAAATTCAGATATCAGGTTTTAATGCGCTTGAAAAGCAAGTCTCTGCTTGAAAAAATTTACGATATCGCGGTAAACAATTCGGCTAACGACTGCCTTGTTTACGTCGAAGAAAATCCTGCGAATCTGAGCTAAACGTTCACAAAAGATTAATTCTATTCTGCTAAGCTGTTCCGCAAGCTGCGTAGTGAGCGAAAGTTTTCGCAAATCGAGTCGTGCTAACGGCGGGAAACCCGCCTTGCACCGTTAATAATTTAAAAAAATATAAGGAAATGAGTATGTCAAGAAAATTCGTCGTTCAGACGGGCGAACCCGTTTTAAGACAAAAATGCAGTGAAGTCAAAAATTTCAATTCCGCGCTTTGGAACCTTTTGGACGATATGAAAGAAACCGTCCGCGCCGAAAGCGGAGCAGGGCTTGCCGCCCCCCAGATAGGCGTTTCTCTGCGCGCAGTCGTAATCGACGTTGAAGAGGGATATTACGAACTTATCAATCCCGTGATATTATCCAAAAAAGGCGAACAGACGGGAGCCGAGGGCTGTCTTTCGGTCAAGGGCAAACAGGGCACCGTCACGCGCCCCTATAAGGTAAAATGCGAATACCGCGACAGACACGGCAAGAAACATAAACTCACCGCCGAGGGGTTTTTCGCGCGCGCCGTCTGCCACGAAACCGACCACCTCGACGGCGTACTTTACACCGATATTGCCGACGAAATTTACGACCTTCCCGCAGACGAAGCTTGACAAACATACATCACGGCATACGGTGTCAATCTTGCGTTTTGTTTTGGTTGTGTACTTCCTTGTACACGTCCTGCAAAAAATCCGCGTTTTTCTTGTCTGCCGCGCGTCTCTTATCAATCTGATTATCAATGTTAAGTCAACAGGAGTTTGAATTTATGAAAATTGTTTTTGCAGGTTCACCCGAATACGCCGTGCCCTCGCTTGAAGCGCTGCACGCAAAATACGGAGTATGCGCCGTTATAACCCAGCCCGACAAACCCGTCGGCAGAAAAAATATTCTGACTCCAACGCCCGTAAAGCTTGCGGCGCAAAAGCTGAATATACCCGTCTACGATTTCGTCAGAATCAGGAACGAAATTACTGCGCTCAAATCTCTGAATGCAGATATAATGATAACCTGCGCCTACGGTCAGCTTTTAACCGAAGAAGTTCTGAACTGCTTTTCATCGGGGGTCTGGAATCTGCACGCTTCGCTTCTGCCCAAATTCAGGGGTGCGGCGCCCATTCAGTCGGCGATACTTGCCGGCGAAACTCACACGGGCGTTACGGTAATGCGCACCGAGCTTGCGCTCGATACGGGCGATATCCTGCTCGTTAAAAGATGCGAAACCGGAAATATGAACGCAGGCGAACTTTCCGCACGCCTGTCCGCTCTTTCGGCGGAAGCGGCTGTCGAAGCAGTGCCGTTGATAGAGGGCGGAAACGCACAGCTTTTGGTTCAGGACGAAGCTAAAGCAACGCTCTGCAAAAAGATAAAAAAAGACGACTGCAAAATCGATTTTTCACATTCGGCGGAGGATATATGCCGTCTTATCAGGGCGATGAACCCCGAACCGCTTGCTTACTGTCTGCAAAACGGAAGCGTTTTAAACGTTTTGAAAGCTTCGCCTGCGGACGCGGAAGGAAAGAGGGGCGAGGTGTTGCGCGCCGATAAAAAAGGAATAACCGTCGCCTGCGGACGCGGAGCGGTAAATATCGAACGTCTGCAGCCTTCGGGAGGCAAGGCTATGAACGCAGCCGATTTCGTCAACGGCAGAAAGATAAAGGCAGGGGATTTCCTTGACTAACCCTTTGTGCGACCCTTACCTAATATTGAGTAAGGTCTATTCGGACGGCAAGTATTTAAAACAGGCGATAGCCGAAACGCCGATAGAATTTTTAAACAAGGCGCGGACGGTAAAAATCTGTTACGGCGTACTTGAAAAAGATATTTATCTGAGCTATATTCTGGGGGCAAACGTAAAAAAACAGCCCAAAAGTCAGGTCAGGCTGATTTTGAAAATCGCGCTGTATATGCTTATATTTATGGACAAGCACGATTATATGGTCGTCGACAGTGCGGTTGAGCTGACGAAAAAACTCGGCAAAGCGGAAGCGTCGGGGTTTGTGAACGCCTTTCTGCGTTCGGTGAAAATACCGTCTCTGCCCGAAAATACGGACGAGAGGCTGTCGGTAGAATATTCTTATCCTCTTTGGCTTGTAAAAAAGCTGAGGCGCAGTTACAGGAGCGAAGCCGCCGAGATAATGTCCAAACAGAGCGAAGGCGTCTGTGTGCGGTTTGTAAAAAACGCAGAAAAATATCTTTCGGCAGAGCACGTCAAAACGCCGTTCGACAACCTGTATATTTTCAGAAATTTCGTCAGGGACGAAGGCTATGACAGAGGCGATTACACCTTTCAGTCCGTGGGGTCGGTTGCTGTCTGTTCGGCAATATCCCCCTGCGAACGGCTTTTAGACGCCTGCGCCGCACCGGGCGGGAAATCGGTTCTGCTTGCGGATAAGTGCAAAGAAGTCATAGCAAACGAGCTGCACGCCCACAGGGTCGGACTCATTGATTCTTACGCAAAGCGAATGGGTGCGGACGTCACCGCGGTACAGGCGGATTCTACGGTTTTCAATCCCGATTACGAAAACGCTTTCGACGCGGTACTCTGCGACGCGCCCTGTTCGGGAAGCGGAGTCATAAACGAAAACCCCGATATAAAACTTTTCCGCAAGGAAGCGGATATCGAGAGCCTGAACAAGACCCAGCTTGAAATTCTTCTCAACTGTTCGCGTTACGTTAAAAGCGGAGGTGCACTGTACTATTCGACGTGTTCCGTCCTGCCCGAAGAAAACGACAGTATCGTCTATCGGTTTCTGGAAAAGTCGGATTGTTTCGGGCTCGAAATTTCAGACTCGCCCCTTGCGCATAAAGTCACGAAATACGGCTTGCAGTTCCTGCCTCATATCTCTTCGGGCGTCGGGTTTTTTGTGGCGAAGTTAGTAAAAAAATGAAAAAAATTTTACAGGATTTAAGCTTTGAAGAGCTTGAAAATTTAATAGAGAGTTCGGGTGAGAAAAAGTTCCGTGCACGACAGGTATACACCGCGCTGATGCAGGGAAAGAAAATTTCCGGAATGAACGTGCCGTCAGAGCTCAGACAAAAACTTTTACAGGAATACGAGGACGAGCCCGTCAGAATCATAAAGACGCTTACATCGTCCGACGGAACCGAAAAATATCTCTTCGCGCTTGCCGACGGTAATATAATCGAGGGCGTTTTAATGAAGCACGACTACGGTTTTTCGCAGTGCGTTTCTACGCAGGTCGGTTGCCGTATGGGCTGTAAATTCTGCGCAAGCACTTTGGGCGGACTTGTCAGAAATCTCACCTCGGGCGAAATACTTTCGCAGGTGCTCGCTGTCAACGCACTGCACTCTGACAAGAGGGGCAAAGCCGTGACGAAGGTTGTTCTGATGGGAAGCGGAGAACCTCTCGACAACTACGGCAATACGGTAAAATTTCTCAAAAACGTTTCCGCGCCCGACGGGATAAATATTTCGCCGAGAAGCATTTCGCTTTCGACCTGCGGAATAGTTCCTAAGATTTACGAACTTGCGGACGAGGGTTTAGACGTCAATCTGACGATTTCACTGCACCAGACCACCGACGAGGGCAGGGCGCGGACTATGCCGATAGCAAAAAAATATACGATTTCCGAAATTCTCAAAGCCTGCGACTACTATTTTAAAAAAACGGGCAGAAGATATATTTTCGAATACACGCTTATAGCAGGCGAGAACTGCGGGAGTGAACACGCCGAACAGCTTGTACGCCTTTTAAAAGGACGGTGCTGTCATATCAACCTGATAAGACTCAACGAGGTCGAGGAAAGACGGCTTAAATCCGCAGGCGACAGGCGCGCTTACGAATTCTGCGCCCGTCTTGAAAAGGGCGGACTTTCGGCGACTGTCCGCCGCCGTCTCGGCGCGGATATAGGCGGAGCGTGCGGACAGCTCAGAGCAAATTACATTAAAGGTGAAGAGTAAATATGATTATTGCTGTAATAGGTGAAAGCTGTACGGGCAAATCTACTTTGGCGGAGAAGCTCAAAGCCGATTTTAATGCAACCGTGTACACGGGCAAAGATTATCTTCGGCTTGCGAAAAGTCCTGCCGAGGCGGAGAATGTGTTTAAAAATATGCTTCAGAACTCTGTTAAGGGCGAAAATATTATTTACGTCATTGCGGAAAAGGAACATCTGAAGCTGTTGCCGGAAGGCTGTTACAAAATTCTCGTAACGGCTCCGCTTGATGTAATCAAGGAGAGATTTGCCGCTCGTATGCACGGAAATCTTCCTGCGCCTGTGGCGGCTATGCTTGAAAAAAATCACGGTATGTTCGATAATACGCTTTGCGACTTTCACTATGAAAACGGCGACGGCTATTTTGAATTATCAGAACAAATAAGGAGCTATATATGAAAATAAGAGTTGCGCCTTCCATACTTTCCGCGGACTTTTCAAATTTGGGCGCGGAGGTTATAAAAGTTGAAAAGAGCGGAGCTGATTTAATCCACTGCGACGTTATGGACGGAAGCTTTGTAGAGCCGATTACTTTCGGTGCGCAGATGGTAAAAAGTATCCGTCCGCATACTATGCTTCCTTTGGACGTTCATCTTATGATTGAGCACCCCAAAACACAGATAAAATTTTTTGCCGACGCAGGCGCGGATATTATTACCGTTCACTACGGCGCGTGTAAAAAGATATCGGACAGCTATTTAAAAGAAACGCTTGAACTCATCCGCTCATACGGCGTCAGGTGCGGAGCGGCAGTCAATCCCGACGAGGACGTGGAAAACCTTTTCCCGATATTTCCTCTCTGCGATCTTATACTGTTGATGACGGTTTTCCCCGGTTACGGCGGTCAGAAATACATCAAAAGCGTAACGCCCAAAATCGCCAAGGCAAGGAAGTATGCGGACAGCATCGGACTGAAAGAGCTGAATATAGAGGTCGACGGCGGAATAACCGAGAAAAACTTCAAAACCGCAAAATCGGCAGGCGCAAACTATCTGGTTGCCGGTTCGGCGATTTTCAATTCTAAAGATATGATTATGACAATGGAAAACTTCCGCAATAAGTAACCTGTTTTTTACGGCGTGCATATTATGGGTATATGAGAAACTGTATTGTTGTTTGCGTTAAACCGCCAAAACCCGTAAGGTTTGTTTTAAGAAAATTTTACCGCAGAAAATAATTGCCGTTGTCGTCCGAAGCCGCGCTTTCGGGCAGGTGAACCGAATTAAACGGAAAATTCTTTTGTAAATCAATGAAGTATATAGATCTGCACTGCGACAGCGCGACCGTGTGTTTCGACGGGGCATATTCCTTATCCGATGCGCCTTTACAGGTGAATATTCAGAAATTGAACGGTGCGGATTGCGCCGTACAGTGTTTTGCCGTATTCACCGACGGAAAAAATGCGGAAAACGACTTTGCAAAATATGTAAATTTCTTTTTAACAAGCGTCAGAGAACTCAATCTGACGCTTGTTAAGTCGTTTAACGGACTGATATCCTGCGCCCAATCGAAAAAAACGGGGGCAATGCTCACAGTCGAAAATTCAGGTTTCACGGACGGCGACGAGGCAAAAATAAAAGCGTTGAAAGATATAGGCGTATCTATGGCTTCGCTCGTATGGAACAGTGAAAATTCGCTTGCCTATCCGAACGCGGAAATAAAAAATTCGGGGAAACGTTTAAAGGAACGGGGCAGAAGAGCAGTAGAGCTTTTTGACGGGCTCAAAATAATAATCGACGTTTCGCACCTGTCCGACGGAGGAGTGGACGAGATTTTAGAGCGGAGAAAAATTCCTTTGGTTGCAAGCCACTCCAACGCGCGGGCGTTGTGCGGTCACCGCCGGAATTTAACCGATAAACAGATAAAAAAAATCGCCGATTGCGGAGGAGTGATAGGCGTAAATTTTTACAAAAAATTTTTGGGCGGCGGCGACGCCTTCGGCTGCGTGCTAAGGCATATTGAGCATATTATAAAAGTCGGTGGAGAGGATGTTATCGCTTTCGGCAGCGACTTTGACGGAATACCGGAAACCGAGGGTTTGGAGGGTTGCGAAAAAATGCCGTCGCTTATAGACTACTTATCCGCGCATATCGGCGCGCGCGCAACTCGCAAAATTTGCTTTGACAATTTTGCCCGTGTCTTTAAAGAAGTATCGGGATAAACTGTGCGCGCCCGGCGAAATGTTTCAGATAAACTGTTACAGAGCAAGCGCCTTGACAAATAATGCAGGCGGAGGCAACGTAGACTTCGGTCACTGGAATGCAGTCGTCAACTTCAGTGGCAACCCAGGTACGAGTTATTTCCGGATAGACGGGGATACGCCCACCGGCACCAAGATGATTGTTTACAGCTCTATGTCAAGTGAAACTCATCATATCTCATACAAATATATGGGCTACAATACGTTTTTCACCTGGGCAAACGCCGGTTACAATTACGGCAGTCTTTCCGAAACTCATTCTTACGGTACTATGGCTTCCAAATACTGTCCCTACGTCTTCGTAATCAAGCGTACGGATCCGCAGAAACCGCAAATTAAGTAACTATTACGGTTTGCGCACAGTCATCGAATTAGCGCCCGGCGAAATGTTTCAGATAAACTGTCACAGAGCAGGCTCGGCTTCAAATAATGCAGGCGGAGGCAACGTAGACTTCGGTCACTGGAACGCAGCTGTCAATTTTTCGTGGAACGCCGGAACGAGTTATTTCCGGATAGACGGAGATACGCCTTCGGGTACCGAGATGATTGTTTACAGTGAGATGTCAAACGCAACACATACTACCTCAAAATACAATGGCTACAATACGTTTTTCACCTGGGCAAACGCCGGTTACAATTACGGCAGTCTTTCCGAAACTCATTCTTACGGTACTATGGCTTCTGTCTATGTTTGCTTTTCAACTTGCTTTTTTGTTTTATCGGTGATATAATACCCTTTGCGTTACAGTAACGCAAAGGGTATTGTTTATGAAAAAGTTTTCGGCGGTGCTGTTGATTTCCTCGATTGCGTTGCTTTTCTCCCTGCCCCTGTTATCGGGTTGCGGAGGAGGCAAAGTAAATTACACTTTAAGTGATGAAGGGGGAAAGCACTATATCGTCAGCTGTTCGGGTTTGACGGGGAATTTAAGCGGTGAATATGAAATTTTGTCGCACTTCGGAGAGGGAGAAGATTACGCGCCCGTAACCGAGATTGCCGAACAGGGCTTTTCAAGCTGCGGTTTTTCTAAAATCACCGTCCCCGAAACGGTAACTAAAATCGGCACGGCGGCATTCAGTTTCAGTTATTTCTTAAAGACGGTCGAGTTTAAAGACGGAATAAACCTGTCTGTACTTCCGCACGGCGTGTTCGGCAGGTGCGTCAGCCTCGAAACTATTGTTTTCCCCGACAGCGTTGTAAAGACCGAAGGGCTTATATTTTCCGACTGTCAGAGCCTTAAATCGGTTACGCTCAACAGCGGTCTTACCGAAATAGGAACAAGGGCGTTTGAAAACTGCACCTCGCTTGAAGAAATACTTTTCCCCTCTTCACTTAAAACGATAGGCGCGGGCGCGTTCTATAATTCGGGTTTGAAATCGGTAGAACTTCCCACCAGCTTGCAGGATGCCGAAGATAAAAGAGGAATAGGCTATTCCGCGTTCAACAGTTGCACAAAGCTCGAAACGGTGAAAATAGGCGGCGGCGTAAAAATAATTTCGGCGGGCGCGTTCGGCTACTGTAAAAAACTCAAATCGGTCTATATTCCGCTTTCGGTAAAAGAAATCGAAGGAGCGTATTATAAGGACGGTAAATTTTTGCACGGACACGCTTTCCACAACGACGAAGCTTTGACCCACGTCTATTACGGGGGAACGGAGGAGCAGTGGAAAGGGATAAAGATAGAAACAAAAACCGCGTATGAAAACAATTTAAGCTTAAACAACGAAGCCATTTTAAATGCGGCAAAGCATTACAATCAAAAATAACTGTGCAACCGGCACGGTTATTTTTTTAGTGTAAGTTGCTTTTATTATTCATAATCGTTTTCTTCGTCAAAATATCTATACAAATCTTTTATAGAATGTTGCAATTGCGCACCGATTTTAATACCGTAATTCAGCGTTCTGACTTCTACTTGAAAATCAACGTATCCCTCAAGCATATCCAGATAATGTAAATAATCTTTAAGTAGTTTAGCTTGTTCTTCGTTAAGCGATTGCTCTAATTTTTCTCGCGCCTTGATTTCGTCTTGTTTAAAAACGTCGCTGTCGTCGTTTTCAAGCTTTTCACGATATTTGTCAATTCTACTCGGTGCAAGCAAATCATAAATTAGTGAAACTTCCATTTGTTACCTCAATCATATACTTGCTATCATTAATAGCAAGTATATTGTACGCTAGCGTTACTAGCAAGTCAAGCATTTTGCTATCAAAACTAGCATAATTTAAAAAAATAGTGAGGTTAAAACTATGATTGAGCTTGATAAAATCAGACAGAAAGTAATAGAGGCAATAAAATTAAGCGGAATGACGCAAACTGCGTTGGCAAAAAAAATAGGCGTATGTCATCAGGCTATCGGACAATATCTGTATCAGAATATAATGCCTGCACTTGATACGTTTGCAAATCTTTGTGCGGTTTTGGGTCTTGACGCTAATGAAATGCTTTGCATTGATACCTACAAGCCCGCAGATAATAATTAACCGACATCAGGAAAAGCGCACAGCGTTTTTGCCGATAAAAAAACACGGTGCGATAAGCACCGTGTTTTAAGTTTTTGTTTATTTACGCCCTTTCAACCGTTTTAAGGCATCTCGTGCAGACGTAGCCTGTCAGCGTTTTGCCGTTTGCAATATAGCTGACTTTCTGAACGTTTGCTTTAAACGTCCTTCTCGTTCTTCTCTTCGAGTGGCTTACGTTGTTACCTGTCGTCTGTCCTTTTCCGCAGACCGTGCATACTCTCGACATATTCTACACCTCCGTGTTTATAGCTGAAAATAAAGCCGTATCGCCCCTTTTCGGCTAAACGACCTTAATTAATATAACAGTTAATATAAAAAAAATCAATCAAAAACGGCGTTAAAGTTTAATTTTTTTTATTTTTTCCAAAATAATTCAGAGGAAAAGCAAATTTTTCTTGCAAAATATCTACATTTACTATAAAATGTATATATATTGCTATGCAATGGAAACTCGGTTTCCGAAATTCACGGAACTTATTGACATCATCGGGCGTCAATAAATTCGTGAGGAGTATATATTATGTCGGTAAATACAAGCAACGTTTACGGTAAAATTTCAATATCCGATTCAGCCATCGCAAAGGTGGCTAAAAACGCTACCCTCGAATGTTACGGCATCGTGGATACCGTTTCGCGCCGTTTTACCGATACCATTTCCGAACTCTTTAAAAAGCAGACGAACGGACGGGGTATCAAGGTAATTACCGACGGCGACAGAATTTTTATCGACGTTTACGTGGTTATCAAATACGGCGTATCAATCAACGCCGTAGCCGAATCGCTCAAAGAGAGCGTCAAATACAAAGTTGAAAAGTTTACGGGAATGATAGTCGATACTGTCAACGTAAACATAATAGGGGTTAAATTATAGCCGTACTCTTTGAGTATGGCTGTACTCATATTTACAAATACACAATTATCCCGCAAGGAGTAATATGCAAAAAACGATAAACAGCACCGAATTTCGTAAAATGGTAGCAAACGGTGCAAGAATGCTTGAAATTAACAGGGCAAAGGTCGACGCCCTGAACGTTTTCCCCGTACCCGACGGCGATACGGGTACGAATATGTCGCTTACTATGCAGTCGGCGATAAAGGAAATGAACGCGTGTTCTTCAAACCGTTTTCAGGAGATCTGCGACGCGGTTTCGAAGGGAGCTTTAAAGGGCGCAAGAGGCAACTCGGGCGTCATTTCCTCACAGATTTTCAGAGGTATATGCTCGGTACTCAAAGACACCAAGGACAGTTTCGACACAAAAACTTTTGCAAAGGCGATGGAGGCAGGCACTAAGGTTGCCTATTCCGCCGTTTCCATACCGAAAGAGGGAACGATCCTGACGGTCGTAAGACTTATGAGCGAGTCGGCAGTTAAGCTCGCCCAGAAAAATAAAGATTTCGTTGATTTCTTTACGGCTCTTATAGAGGTCGGCGACGAAGCGCTTGCAAAGACGCCCGAACTTCTGCCCGTGCTCAAAAAAGCCGGCGTAGTTGACAGCGGCGGCGTGGGACTGATGACCATTATGCGCGGATTCCTCGCGGCAATCACGGGCGAGGAGATAGACGCAAATTCCATACCCACCGAGGCGGCGGACGTCAAGAACGAAAACGATATGTTCGGCGACAATTCCGATATTATCAACCTCGATTTGGGTGATATCGAATTTGCTTACTGTACCGAATTTTTCATAATACATTTAAAACAGATGACCACGCTTGCCGATATCGACAAGCTCAAAGAAAAGCTTATGAGCATAGGCGACTCGGTTATCTGCATAGGCGATCTGGAACTTGTCAAAGTTCACGTTCATACGAACACGCCCGGCGTTGCGCTTTCTTACGCTTTGGAGCTCGGCGAACTCGACAGGCTCAAAATCGAAAATATGCTCGAAGAAAACAGAGCGCTCAAAGCAAAGCTCGAAGCCGAAAAGAAAGAAATGGGTATGCTTGCAATCTGCGCCGGCAAGGGGCTTGAAGAAATTTTCAAGGACCTTATGTGCGACAGAGTTATAGAGGGCGGTCAGACTATGAACCCCTCCGCGCAGGACATTGCCGACGCGGTGCAGAAAATCAACGCGTCGAACGTGTTCGTCTTCCCCAACAATTCCAACGTTATCCTTGCGGCGGAACAGGCTAAAGCGCTTGTCAATAACCGCACTATTCACGTTATTCCTACTAAGAACGTGCCGCAGGGCTTCTCGGCGGCGCTTGCGTTCAACCCCGACGAATCGGTTCCCGAAAACAAGACGAATATGACCCACGCCATCGACAACGTGGCTTCGGGTATGGTGACTCACGCCGTCAGGGATACGACGATGAACGGGTTCAAATTGAAGACGGGCGACATTATAGGTCTTGACAACAAGCGCATACTCGCAAAGGGCGCTAACGTTTCCGACGCGACTGTATCGCTTTTGAAAGCTCTGAAAAAGCCCGACCACGAAATGATTACTCTGTATTACGGCGCAGACGTGACCGAAGAGGACGCGTCCGCCCTCACCGAAAAAGTTCAGGAAGAGTTCCCCGAGTGTGAGGTTGACTGTCATTTCGGAGGACAGCCTGTTTACTACTATATGGTATCATTAGAGTAAGTGCACGCTTTCTCTGAACTTCGCATAACTTTGTTGAGCTTACGTTTTTGCTCGGTCATTTACGTCTATGTAAACTCCTTCGCAAAATCCGCACTCGCCTCGTTCTGCTCGTTCACAGAAAACCGTCAATGTACAAATATAAGGATAGAGGAAGACGGAAGTCTTCCTTTAAATTTAATTAAAAACAATATGGAACTTACTTCTTTAAAGTTCGTTTCCGACAAGAGGGAAAAGGACTTCAATAAACTCAATATATATACGGTTGAAGAGCTTGCAAAGCATTTTCCGAGGGACTATCTCGACCTTACGCACGTCACCTACCTTCGCGACGCGTACCATAACGACGTATTGCTGACTCTGTGCGAAGTGCAGGGGGTGGAAGTCAACCGCTATGCGCGCCGTCCGTACGTCAAGGCGCTGTGTGCGCAGGGCAATTATACTTTCAGTGCGATATGGTTCAATCAGCCGTATGTGGCGGGCAGGCTGAAACGCGGAGAGTATCTTTTCTACGGCAGGGTTCAGAATAAATACGGTATGCACTGTACAATGGTCAATCCCTCGTTCGAGCCTGCCGGAAACTGTAAAAAGCTCAGAGGGCTGATACCCGTCTATCCGCTTGCAGGCGCGCTCACGCAGGGCGTCGTGCGTTCGGCTGCGGCGCAGGCGGTCGAAAAACTCGATATCGAAAGCGTCATACCGTCGGGATTGCAGAAAAAATACTCGCTTATGCCTTTAAAAGAAGCATATAAAAAAGTGCACTCGCCGAAAGATATTCCGGAAGTAAAGCAGGCTTCCGAGCGCATCGCGCTCGAAGAATATTTCGTTCTTCTTTCGGCGTTCAAGGTCATAAAGGGCGGACGGCAGGAGGTGCGCAGGAATAAGTACACCGTGACGGAGCAGGATATAAATTCGTTTATTTTGCGCTTTCCCTTCGTGTTCACCGAGGGGCAGAAAAATGCCGTTAAAGAGGTGTTTGAAAAGTTGACCTCGCCGACGAAAATGAATCTGTTGGTGCAGGGCGACGTCGGATGCGGAAAGACCGCCGTCGCGTTCGCGGGTATATATATGGCGGTGAAATCGGGTTTTCAGGCGGTTATGATAGCTCCGACCGAAGTGCTCGCAAGACAGAACGCCGTTCTGATAGAAAAATATTTCCCCGATTTCAGGAGCTGTGCGCTCACGGGCTCCACTCCGGCGGCGGAAAAGAGGGAGATAAAAAAGGCGGTTGCTTCTGGCGAAATTCATATTGTCTGCGGCACTCACGCGGTAATTCAGAAGGACGTGATTTTCAAAAACCTTTCGTTTGCCGTCTGCGACGAACAGCACCGTTTCGGCGTTGCGCAGCGCGCGTCGCTCTCGGATAAGGGCGAGGGGTGCGATTGTCTGGTTATGTCCGCAACGCCCATTCCCCGTACTCTGTCGCTCATTTTTTACGGCGATCTCGATATAGTCACAATAAAGGACAAGCCGAGTGCAAGGCAGGAAATCACGACCGCGATAATTCCCGAACGCAAGACGGAGGATATGTACAGATACGTTTGCGAACAGGCGAAGCAGGGCAACAGGACGTATTTCGTCTGCCCTAAAATAGAGGGGGACGAGGAAGGAACTACGGCTTCCGTGACCGAGCTTTTCGAGGAGCTTCAATCAAAATTGAGGGGCGTGAAAATCGCGCTTCTGCACGGAAGAATGAAGGATAAAGAGAAAAACGGAATTATGTCCGATTTCAAAAACGGAGTGTACGACTGCCTCGTTTCAACAACGGTGATAGAGGTCGGCGTCGACGTTCCCGAAGCCACGACTATGATAATTTACAACGCCGAAAGGTTCGGGCTTTCACAGCTTCATCAGCTTCGCGGACGCGTCGGCAGGGGCGACAGAAAAAGCTACTGTTTCCTCTTGACGGGCACGGATACGGAAGAGGCTATGGCGAGGCTTTCGGTAATCAGGTCGAACACCGACGGGTTTAAAATCGCCGAAGAAGATTTGAAGATAAGGGGCGGAGGCGACTTTCTGGGAACGCGCCAAAGCGGTAAACTTCTGGGCGATATCAAAAATTTGAAATATCCCGTAGAGGTGATTTTTACGGCGAAAACAATTTCCGACGAAGCTTTTTCAGGGTGTTACGACACGCACGCTCTGTCTGAAATGGCAATTGAAAAATACGAACGATTAAAGGATATAACGCTGAATTAAGTTCGCAAAAATTCTTTGTCTTTTAAGCGACTGATTTATTTAAATAAAAAAATGCAGGCGGAATTTTCGCCTGCATTATGTGTTTTAAAAAATAAGCGTAAAATATTTGACAAAGCTTTTAAGTTTTGATAAAATACGATTTGCTGTAATCGTTAATCTGGATTATTATGCAGTTTATTAAGTTTTATTCCTTACGCATTTAAGGGTATGCGGTAAGAAATATATTCCACAGGTTATTATATATAAGGTAACCGAGTAATCACAGGAGGAAGTTATGCCTACAATCAATCAGCTTATCAGAAACGGCAGAGAGAAGCAGGTTTTCAAGAGCAAGTCGCCCATACTCGACAACTGTCCGCAGAAGCGCGGAGTTTGTCTTTCGGTAACAACGACTACGCCTAAAAAGCCCAACTCGGCTATAAGAAAGATTGCAAGAGTTCGCCTTACCAACAAGCAGGAAGGTACAGTTTACATTCCCGGCGAAGGACACAATCTTCAGGAGCACTCGTCCGTACTCATCAGGGGCGGAAGAGTTAAAGATCTGCCCGGCGTTCGTTACCACATCATCCGCGGTGCGCTTGATACCGCAGGTGTGTCTAAGAGAATGCAGGCGCGTTCGCGTTACGGCGCAAAGCGCCCTAAATAAATTAATATAAGCTGCGCATTTCTTCGTCGCGCTGTGGCAACCTTCGGTCATTTACGTCTATGTAAACTCCCTCAGGTTTTCCTCGCGCTCCTTGAACTGCTTGCTTCTCTTAATTTATTAAACGGTTTTAAGGCTACACATAATATATAATTAACGGCGCAAGCAAAATCACACTTTTGCGTAGCGCAACCCAATTGGCAAATGCCTTTGCTCACAACGCAGCTTGCGTAGTTGCAAGGTGAATTTGTGAAATTATATAATGGTGTGCCCTTAAAAATTTCGCAAAGAGGAACAGAGTCCTCAAATCACGAAAATTAGCGACATCATCGAACGTCGATAATTTTGTGAATTTCATCCTACTGGTTTCGGAATATATCTATTACCCTTACCGATAAAAGTAGGCAGTATTCGTCCGCAAGGGCGGAGAAGATTTGCCCGTATATAATTATATTATTGTATACGGCGCGCAATAGCTTATTTAAAGGTAGAAATACCCTTAAAATTATTATTATGGAGGAATAACTATATGCCCAGAAGAAGTGGCGTTCCCAAAAGGGACGTATTACCCGATCCCGTGTACGGCAGTAAGGTTGTAACCAAACTTATCAACCAGATAATGTACGACGGCAAAAGGGGCACGGCGCAAAACATCGTTTACGATGCTTTCAAAACAATGAGCGAAAAATTAGGCAAAGAGCCTATGGAAGTTTTCGAGCAGGCAATGAACAACATTATGCCCGTTCTCGAAGTAAAGGCAAGGCGTGTAGGCGGAGCCAACTATCAGGTACCTATGGAAATAAGACCCGAAAGAAGGCAGACGCTGGCTATCCGTTGGTTGGTTATAGCAACCCGTAAGCGCAGTGAGAGAGAAATGTCAAACAAACTCGCTGCCGAGCTTATGGACGCTTACAACAACGCAGGCGGTGCAGTCAAGAAAAAGGAAGACACGCACAGAATGGCAGAAGCAAACAAAGCGTTTGCACATTTCAGATTTTAATTATATGATTTAAAGGCGCAAGAAAAACCACGCTTTTTCGCAGCGCACTCAATTTGCGAAAACTTTCGCCTCAGCAGGTGAAACTCCGCAATTTATACAATGGAGTGCCGCTTAATGTTGCGGAGTGAGGGCAGCGCCCTTAAATCACGGAATTTCTTTCCTGCGCAAAGGAAAGAAATTCGTGAGAGGAGATTTATATGGCAAGAGAATACGATTTACTCCATACAAGAAACATAGGCATTATGGCGCATATCGACGCCGGTAAGACAACGACTACCGAGCGTATCCTTTACTATACCGGTATCAACCACAAGATAGGTGAAACGCACGACGGTTCCGCAACTATGGACTGGATGGTGCAGGAGCAGGAGAGAGGTATTACCATCACTTCCGCCGCAACCACCTGTCACTGGACGAGAAGCGGTCAGCAGAAAAAGGACGAGTGCAGAATAAACATTATCGACACTCCGGGACACGTTGACTTCACTGTCGAGGTCGAGCGTTCGCTCCGCGTGCTTGACGGCGCAGTCGCAACGTTCTGCGCAAAGGGCGGCGTCGAACCTCAGTCCGAAACCGTATGGCGTCAGGCGGACAAGTATAAGGTTCCCCGTATTGCCTACGTCAATAAAATGGATATCAACGGCGCAAACTTCCCCCGTGCCGTACAGATGATGAGGGACAGGCTCAATGCCAACCCCGTTCCTATCGAGCTTCCCATCGGTAAGGAAGATACTTTCAAGGGTATCGTCGACCTTATCGAAATGAACGCCGAAATTTACGACAGCGAGGACGGCAAACAGTATCACAGAGCCGAAATCCCCGCGGATATGATGGCAGAAGCGGAAGAAGCGCATATGGCGGTTATGGAAGCCGCTGCCGAGGGCGACGACGAACTTATGGAGAAGTTCCTCGAAACAATGGAGCTTACCCCCGAAGAGATCCGCAAGGGACTGCGTGCGGCAACTATCGGTATGAAATGCACCCCCGTACTCTGCGGTTCTTCCTATAAGAACAAGGGCGTACAGATGCTCTTAGACGCAGTTATCGACTATCTTCCCTCGCCTGTCGACGTTGCTCACGTTACGGGAACAAATCCCGATACGGGCAAAGAAGAGGAAAGAAAGACTGCAGACGAAGAACCTTTCGCAGGTCTTGCGTTCAAGATCGCAACCGATCCGTTCATCGGAAGATTAGCTTATTTCAGAGCTTATTCGGGTGTGCTCGACAGCGGTTCGTACGTTTACAATTCAACCAAAGGCAAGAAAGAGAGGGTGGGCAGGCTCGTTCAGATGCACGCAAACACCCGTACCGAAATCCCCAAAGTTTACTCGGGAGATATCTGCGCGATAGTCGGTCTTAAAGATACGACGACGGGCGATACGCTCTGCGACGAAAAGCATCCTATCATTCTCGAACAGATGACCTTCTCCGATCCCGTTATTCAGCTCTCTATCGAGCCCAAGACGAAAGCAGGTCAGGAAAAGATGACTATGGCGCTTATTAAGCTCGCCGAGGAAGATCCCACTTTCAAGACCTATACCGATCAGGAAACGGGTCAGACAATTATCGCAGGTATGGGCGAGCTGCACCTCGACATTATCGTCGACAGACTTTTAAGAGAATTCAAGGTCGAAGCTAACGTCGGTGCGCCTCAGGTTGCATACCGCGAGACCATCAAGAAAGCAGTTGACTGCGAAGGTATGTACAAGCGTCAGTCTGGCGGTAAAGGTCAGTACGGACACTGTAAGCTTCACCTTATGCCCAACGAACCCGGCAAGGGCTATGAATTCGAAGACTTAACCGTCGGCGGTTCTATCCCCAAGGAATATATCCCTGCTATCGACAAGGGTATTCAGGGCGCGGCAAAAAACGGATTTTTGGCAGGTTACGAAGTCGTCGACTTCAAAGTACAGGTTTACGACGGAAGCTACCACGAGGTCGACTCGTCCGAAATGGCTTTCCAGATTGCAGGCTCGATGGGCTTCAAAGACGGTATGGCTAAGGCAAACGCCGTTCTGTTAGAGCCTATAATGAAAGTCGAAGTCATCACTCCCGACGACTATTTCGGCGACATAATGGGCAACGTTACCGCGCGCAGAGGTACTATCATTTCAACCGACGACAGAGCGGGTGCAAAAGTAGTCGACGCCGAAGTTCCCCTTTCCGAAATGTTCGGTTACGCAACCGATTTAAGATCGAGAACGCAGGGACGCGGACAGTTCACAATGCAGTTCGACCACTATGCGGAAGTGCCGAAATCAGTGGCGGAAAAAGTCATAGGTGAAAGGGCTAAGAGAAATTAAATTGCATATTTGCTTATAGCTTCGCAATTTATATATAAACTGTAACGGTAAAATTTTAAAAAATCGGCTTAAATTTAATTGTGTTTTAAATATTTTTAATATATAATATAGAAAACGCAATAAAATCAGGCGTTTAAAGCAGCACGTTAATGATAGATAGCTGCGACTTACCGCAAGGTAAGGAAGTTATCATTTTATAAAAATATATCTTTATAGGAGAAACAAAAAATGGCAAAGGCAAAATACGACAACAGTAAGCCCCACGTCAACATCGGTACTATCGGACACGTTGACCACGGCAAGACCACTTTGACCGCAGCTATCACTATGGTAATGGCTTGCAAGGGTCAGGCAGCAAAAATGAAGTACGACGAAATCGACAAGGCGCCCGAAGAGAAGGCGCGCGGTATAACAATAAACACCGCTCACGTCGAGTATCAGACAGACAAGCGTCACTACGCTCACGTTGACTGCCCGGGACACGCAGACTACGTTAAAAACATGATTACCGGCGCTGCACAGATGGACGGCGCAATCCTCGTTGTTGCTGCAACGGACGGTCCTATGCCCCAGACAAGAGAGCACATCCTTCTTGCCCGTCAGGTAGGCGTTCCCTACATCGTTGTATTCCTCAACAAGACCGATCAGATGGACGACCCCGAACTTTTAGAGCTTGTTGAAATGGAAGTTTTAGATACTTTGGAAGCACAGGGCTTCAAAAACTGCCCCATCGTTAAGGGTTCGGCTTTGAAGGCGCTTGAAAAGGCTTCGTCGGGCGCTCCCGATGCAGAGGTTCTTGCTGCTCCCGAAACTCAGTGCATCCTTAAACTTATGGATACTATCGACAGCTTTATCCCCACTCCCGAAAGAGATACGGAAAAGCCCTTCCTTCTTCCCGTCGAGGACGTATTCACCATTTCCGGACGCGGCACCGTTGCAACCGGAAGAGTTGAAAGAGGTACTGCTCACGTAGGCGATCCTACCGAAATCGTAGGACTTATCGAAAAGCCCGTAGCAACCGTTATCACCGGACTTGAAATGTTCCACAAGAGCGTTGACGAAGCTATCGCAGGCTTCAACATCGGCGCGCTTCTCCGCGGTATCGACAGAAAGGGTATCGAAAAGGGACAGGTTCTTGCTAAACCCGGTACGGTTAAAACCGCAACCAAGTTCACCGCTCAGGTTTACGTTCTTAAAGCAGACGAAGGCGGCCGTCATACTCCGTTCTTCAACCACTACCGTCCTCAGTTCTTCATCAGAACGACAGACGTTACCGGTTCTATCGAACTTCCCAAGGGCGTAGAAATGGTTATGCCCGGCGACAACGTAGAAATCTCGGTTGAGCTTATCAAGCCCGTAGCCGTAGAAGAAAAGCTTCGTTTCGCTATCCGTGAAGGCGGCAGAACGGTCGGCTCCGGTACGGTCGTAAAAGTACTTTAATTAAATAACATAAAGCGAGTGCACCTGCACTCGCTTTTATTTTTCGCTTCCTCAAAACTTCGCAATACTGCGTTGACTTTGCGTTTTTGCTCGGTTACATACTTCTTTGTATGCGTCCTCGCAAAATCCGCAGTCGCCTTGTCTTGCTTGTTTTGAGATTGCGAAGTTATAATTAACTGTATAATTTTTCCATAATTTCTCAAACTTGAATTATGGAAAACGAAAAAATCAAACAGCATAATACTTCTGCGACGGTCGGTTTTTTACTTACGCTTCTGAACTTAGTACTCAGTTTCGCGTTTGCCATAAGCGGAAGCTCGGTTCTGATCCTTATCTTCACGTCGTCGACCGCCCTGTTCTCGCTGATTTTAAGCATAATAGGTTTTTCGCGCTCAAAAACAATCGGCGTCGGAAAAATATTGAGCATTTCGGGTATCGTAATCAACGTCTTGATTCTCACTGCGGTGATTGTGCTGCTGCTTATAAAAATGTTTTTTGTGCCCTCCTGCAGTAATACCGAAATGTAAAATTACGGAGGACGGAAAAATCTCCGTCCTCCGTTTTATTTTTGCTCAACAAAATACCGCATATTTTTACGGCGCTTACGCAATTTTTTAGTTCATTTCTGCTTACGGTCAAAAAGCTCGTCCAACGAAATTTCATAAAAATCTGCAAGCAAAATGACCGTTTCGTAATCGGGGCGTACTGCGCCCGTTTCGTATCTCGTATAGTTTACGCGCGATATGTTAAGCTTTGCCGCAAGCTGTTCCTGGGTGAGGTTTTCCGCCCGTCTGAGTTCTCTCAATTTTTTACCTAATTTCAACATTTCTACTTGACATTGTACAGTTTGTGTACTATAATTAGAAAAAATGTACATATTTTGTACAAAAGGAGAAATGAAAATGTATTGTAAAAATTGCGGTTCACAAATTGACGACAACGCTGTTGTTTGTCCTCACTGCGGAGTGGCGACAAGCAGAATGCGTGTAAGCGACGATTACGGCGACAGATCGAACACGATTGCGATAGTAGGATTTGTTCTTTCGTTCTTTATTTCGCTTGCGGGTTTGGTTTGTTCCATAATCGGTTACAAGGCGGCTAAAAACGAGGGCAAAGACCACGGCGGACTTGCTCTTGCGGGTATTATAATAAGCGCGATTTCGATAGGACTTTGCGTATTGTTGTTCATAATCATTTTTGCCGCGGCAGGCTGTGTTGCGGCTACTGTGTAGCAAATTGAATACCGATAAAAAGCTCCGAGCGGAATGCCCGGAGCTTAAATTATTTATTGTTAAAGTATTTGCAGTAATCTTTTAAAGTGCAGTTTATACAGTCGGGCTTCTGCGAGTGGCAGACGCGCCTGCCGTGATAAATCAGATAGTGGTGCGCTTTTGACCAGAGTTCTTCGGGAATAGCTTCGCGCAGACCGTCCTCGACTTTTTCGGGAGTTTTGCCTTCCGCGATGCCGAGCCTGTTCGAAACGCGGAAAACGTGCGTATCCACCGCGATGGCGTTTCCGCCGAAAGCCACTGCGTAAACGACGTTTGCCGTCTTTCGCCCTACGCCTGCAAGGGTGCGCAACTTTTCTAAGCTGTCGGGTACCTCTCCGCCGAATTTTTCTATAATGTCCCTCGAAGCGGACAGAATATGCGCCGATTTATTGTGATAGAATCCGCACGAAAATATATACTTTTCAAGCTCGCTCTGAGAAAGAGTGAGCATTTTTTCGGGGGTGTCGTAGTTTTTAAAAAGCACCGCGGTGACTTTATTGACTCTTTCGTCCGTGCACTGCGCCGAGAGGATGACGGCAACCAAAAGCTCGTAAGGGCTTTCGAAATGCAGGGCAGGCTGTGCGTCGGGATACAGGGAGGAAAGCTCGTCTAAAATCTTTTTTACCATACTCTGAGTTTATCACAAACTTCCGTCCAAGTCAACTCCACCTGCCGAACTGCATCCGTCCGTATGTCTGATTCATTACGAAAAATCCGTAAAACGCGGAATAATTAGATTTTTGTATTATATACCTCGCCCGTTCCGCCGAGTTCTTGCTTATTTTCACCGAAAGACCGCAACCGATATTCGCCTCTTTCGGTGTGCTGATAAGTTCCGCCGCTATGCCCATCGATTTAAGCTTCGTATTGCAGTCAATCGCCTGAGCGCGCGAGCGGAATATGGCTATTATCTCATACATTTTTTCCCTCGTAAACAATTCACGGAAAATATACGGCTTTGAATAGTCGTTCAAAACCGTGAATAGAATATATTATATTTTATGTGAGGGATAAGAAAAGTGATATATTTCGATAACGCCGCGACGGGCGGTTTCAAACCCGACAGCGTAATAACGGCGGCAGCCGCCGCTTTGAAATTCTGCGCAAATCCGGGCAGGAGCGGACACAGGCTTTCGCTCGCCTGCCTTGAAAGGGTATATATCTGCCGTAAACAGCTATGCGTATTTTTCGGCGGATACAGCTATGAGCGCACTGTCTTTACCAAAAACTGCACCGAAGCGCTGAACATAGCTCTTTGCGGAGTTCTGAAAAATGGCGACAGGGTAGTAACGACGGTTGCCGAACACAATTCGGTACTCCGTCCGCTCGAATATCTGAAAAGCAGGGGAGTTACCGTCGAGTACGCGCCTTTAAAAGACGGCGAAATCGACGCGGAAGAAATTTTAAAGCTCGTAACGCCCGAAACGAGGGCGGTAATCGTCACGCTTGCATCCAACGTCACGGGTACGGCTCCCGATATAAAAGCTATTAAAAAAGGTTTGGGCGATGACACTCTTTTAATCTGCGACGGCGCGCAGGCGTGCGGACACGCGCCCGTCAATATGAAAGAGGACGGAATAGATATTCTCGCTGTCGCAGGTCATAAGGGAATGCTTGCCGTGCAGGGCGCAAGCGCGCTTCTCTTTTCCGAAAGAGTAAACCCCGACCCCGTTCTTTACGGCGGAACGGGCAGTGAAAGCTACAATCTGTCTATGCCCGAATTTTACCCGGACCGTCTGGAAAGCGGTACGCTTTCGTACCCTGCGATAGTTTCGCTCGGCGAGGGGATTATGTATCTCAACGGGCATATGCAGGAGCATATAAAAAAGGTGGGAGCTATGACTGAATACCTCGTTTCCGAGCTTGAAAAATCGGACGGAGTAACGCTGTACTCCAAGCCGAATCCATACGGTATAGTTACCTTTAATATAGATGGTATTCAATCTGAAATGGCGGCTTATAAGCTGTCCGACGAGTATTCAATTTGTGTGCGCGGCGGTCTGCACTGTGCGCCGCTTATGCACAAGGCGCTGAACAGCGAGGGGCTTATCCGCGCTTCCGTTTCGGCGTTCAATTCACACGGCGAGTGTGAAAAGTTTATTTCTGCGATCAAGAATATAATTGACAAAAACAGTGTACGGAACTAAAATATTTATATGAAAATTTACAATTCTCTTGACGAAATTATCGGCAACACTCCGCTTCTGAGGTTGCGGAATACGGAAAAAGCTCATTCTCTGACCGCCCGACTTTTTGCAAAGACAGAATATTTTAATCCGGCAGGCTCCGTCAAGGACAGGACGGCGAAATTTATGATAGACTCCGCCGAAAAAAGCGGTGTTCTGAAAAGAGGAATGACCTTAATCGAGCCGACGTCGGGCAACACGGGCATTGCTCTTGCGGCAATCGGAGCTTCAAGGGGGTATAAAGTTATTTTAACGATGCCCGAAACTATGAGCGTCGAACGCAGAAAGCTGATTTCGGCATACGGCGCGGAAATAGTGCTCACGGACGGTAAAAAGGGAATGGCGGGCGCGATTGAAAAAGCCGAACAGCTTAAAGGGGAGCTTAACGGCGTGATTTTGGGTCAGTTTGTAAACCCTGCCAATGTTTCGGCTCACTTTCTTACTACCGGTCCGGAGATATGGAACGATACGGACGGAAACGTGGATATTTTCGTCGCAGGCGTCGGTACGGGCGGAACGGTTACGGGCGTCGGCAGGTATCTGAAAAGTAAAAACGAAGCAGTAAAAATTATCGCCGTCGAACCTCAGTCTTCGCCCGTACTTTCAAAAGGCAAATCGGGCGCGCACGCAATTCAGGGGATAGGCGCAGGCTTCGTACCCGAAATTTTAGATACGCACGTTTACGACAGGGTACTTACGGTTTCGGACGCGGACGCACTTTCGGCTATGCGCGAAACAGTAAAGCGAGAGGGGTTGTTCATTGGTATTTCCTCGGGCGCGGCACTGTGCGCAGGTATCGAAATTGCCAAATCCGAAGAAAATACAGGCAAAAATATAGTACTTCTGTTTCCCGACGGCGGAGACAGATACCTTTCCGTCATCTGACGCAGGGCGCACTTTTTCGGGGGAATGCTCCGTTATTTGTTGACATACCTTAGACGGAAACTCTTCCCAAACTCACCGACAGCGCGTATACGAAAAGCAAGGATACGGCTACCTGTTCCAAAGGCGGAAAAGTCAATTACAGCATAACAGTAAACGGCTCTTCTTTTGCTTATCGACCATAATACGGGAGCAGGGCAGGAAAGCAAAGTCGAAACTTATCAAGCCGAAATTAATGGCGACGGTTTTTTGTGTATAAACGTCGACGGTGTCGATATCCCGTTTATGCTTTCGTTTGGCGTGAATTATTGGAAAGATTTTTAATAAAAAAGTTCCGCTTTTCAAAGCGGAACTTTTTTAAATTTGTTTGAGTTTTGAAATTACTTCTTTCAGCTTCTTTCGGCGGAAGCCGTCAAGCATCGGCGAAATCGAGTTATAGAAATTGTCGAGGTCGCTATTCGACAGTCTGCCTTCGCGCTTACCGCGTTCGGCTTCGGATAAAATCGTCTGCCACAGCTGGCCCTGACTTTTGCCGTTCATCGCCTTTGCGATTGCGTTTGCAAAGTCCACGGTCGAGTTAAGCTGTGTTTTGTCCTGTCCGTTCTCTTTCGGCGTTCCGCCGTTGTTATCCGGCGGTATGTAATTTTTAAAATCGTTCATTGAAACTGCTCCTGTTTTTTGGCATATACTGATAATATCATAGTATGCGAGGTGAAAAACAAAATGCAACTTTTAATTATACTCGCTTTGCTTTTATACGGCGGAAGCAACGCAAACAACGTTCTTAACGAAGTCAAACCCGTTTTGGAAAGCATAGGCGGAGAGGATATGCAAAAGGCGTTGAAGAGCGCGGAAGAAATTTCCACGGTGCTGAATGCGGTCAAATCGTTCGCAGGCGCAAGCAAACCGCAGAGCGAAGAAGTCAGAACCTGTCCTCTGTCGTTTCCGTTGGAGCCGGTCGCAAATATAGCCGACAAAGAAATTACATATTCCCTCAATAAATATCTCCATTCCGAAAGCGGAATATCTTAAAAATCAAAGCGCAACCGAAAGTTGCGTAACTTTTCGGTAAAATTCAACCTGAAAGCGGTGGATTTTTTCTTCTGTCGACATTATAATTGACTTAAAAAAGATAAGAGGCCGATTTTTATGGATGAAAAAATTACCGAAAAACTGATAAAACTCAGAAAGGAACATAACCTGTCGCAGGAACAGCTTGCCGACGAGCTCGGCGTTTCACGTCAGGCTGTTTCCAAATGGGAACGGGGCGAAGCTTCGCCCGATACCGACAATCTCATCGCGCTTGCCCGTATTTACGATACGTCGCTCGATAGTTTGCTGTTTGACAAACCCGATGAAGCTTTGCGTGAAGAGGAATTGGAAAATAAGGCGTTAAGTCTTTCCGAAATCAAAGAAAAGCTTGAAAACGGCGAAGAGGTCGTAGTTGGCGGGGAAATACATAAACAGGATGACCGTTCGCATATGGACACAGTCGAGGGCGTTGTTGCAGGCGTAACCGTCCTTGTATGCTGCATTGTTTTCTTTTTATTGGGCGGTATATGGAATTTGTGGCACCCCGGTTGGATTGTTTTTTTTGCTATTCCCGTTATGCCTACGGTTGTCGGTGCAATTAAAAAGAAAGACCCCCGTGTTTTCTGTTATCCCGTACTTGTTACGGCGGTTTATCTGCTTTTGGGCTGTCAGTGGAACTTATGGCACCCGTGGTGGGTAATTTTTCTGACGGTTCCTATTTATTATATAATCTGCGATTTTTTCAAGAAGCCTTGATTATGTTTTAAAAGTGTGTTAAAATGTCTGTATGAAAGTCGGAATTTCAACGGCTTCGCTCTTTCTCAAACAGGAAACCGAAGTCGCGTTACAGACAATTAAATCGCTTGGCGCGGACTGCGCGGAAGTCTTTTTGCAGACTTATTACGAATACCGCCCCGAATTTTCCAGATCATTGCAAGGCAAACTCGGCGGTATGGAAATAAATTCCGTCCACGTCAACACCCACCATATCGAACATTCGCTGTTCAGTCCGTCAAGACGGATAAGGGGCGACGCTCTTTACTGGCTCGATCAGGTAATGCGCTCCTGTCAGCTTTTAGACTGCAAGGCTTACACCTTTCACGGCAGGTACGGCAACGGCGGTGAGGACTTGGAGGGTTATATAGCAAGGGTCGCCGATTTCTGCGCAGGCTACGGCGTAAAACTCTGCCTTGAAAATGTCTGTTGGAGTACCTATCACGAACCGCTTATTTTTTCGCGTCTGAAAGAACGGGCGCCAAACCTTTACGGCGTTTTAGACGTAAAGCAGGCGGTGCGCTCGGGTCATTCCTATAAAGAGTATATAGAGGATATGAAAGGCAGTATTTCGCACGTTCACCTTTCCGATATCGATGAAAACGGCAACGTATGCCTTATCGGTCGGGGCGGGCTGAACTTCAAAGAAATTCTCGCCCGTCTCAAAGACGCGGGCTTTGACGGAAACCTTATTATCGAAGTTTATCCCGAAAGCTATTCGGACGTAACTGAGCTTAAAGCCTCGCTCGAATATTTAAAGGAAATAATATATAAGCTGTAATAAACAACGGCGGCGGACTTTTCAGTCCGCCGTTTATATTTTTAATTTAAACCCAAAAAAATTTGTGAAAAAATTATAAAATCAATAATAAAACGATTGACATACATTGA